>Ga0310786_10000033_pt1 | contig 216196 bp, 172 predicted proteins | sample AusTroGonzalo_MG_FD_203881 | JGI IMG/M metagenome (GOLD analysis project Ga0310786, IMG submission 203881) | Bovine rumen microbial communities from tropical cattle in Woodstock, Queensland, Australia - Gonzalo_03 (v2) (version 2) | ecosystem: Host-associated > Mammals > Digestive system >... | reverse complement strand
TCTTCCGGGGGTCATCGTCATAGGCGGGAGCGAATCCATCCATGTGTCCGCTTCGGCCGGATGGATCCTGCTTCTGTTTTCCTTCGCGTTCTATTCCATCCTGTTCGGCTCGCTCTTTTATTTCGGGCATCGGTATATCCGGTTTTTGAGGTCAGATGGGGCGGACCGGCCGTATCAGCCCCTGTCCGAACCCGAACCGGAAACATGGGACGAACCGGGCGAAACGAGCACGGCAGCCCCGGAAGAGCTGTCGGATACGGCAGCGGAAGAGAGCGTCGAAGGGCTGGATGAAGCGGAGGTTTCCGCCGAATCCGAACCAGCCGCCGATCCGCCGAAAAACCGCGGGATGCGGTGGCTGCGCTGCGTCATCGTCGTGACTGCCGTGCAGCCGGTCCTGCTCCTCCTGTGCCTCGTTGCTCCGGATTCGATCCTTGCGGCGGGGATCATGACGTATTTTTATCTTCCTGCCAGACTGCTTGTGGACGGTTTCGGCCTTCCTGCTCCCGACGTACTGCTCCTGTTTCTCCTGTCGGTCGTGGTCTTCTCCGTCTTTTTCGGTTCGGTCGTTTATTTCGGATATCCGCTCATCAAACGAATGCCCGGGCGGGCATCGGCGTTCAAACGCCGGGTCCGGGGAAGACCGGGTAAAAAGAGTTCGGCATTCCCGAGCATCGAATCTGAAGGAAAAATGAAATGGGGATGCTGCGTCAGTGTCCTGATCATCCTGCAGCTTCCGCTGTCACTTTACTGCATCTTCGGTCATAACGGCGACATGGAACCGCTGTACGAGCAATATGTATATAAGCCTGCGGAATGGCTGATTTCTGCCTCTTGTTACCGTCGTGATGATTGGAATCTTCTTCCGGTCTTAGTGTTCCTGCTTTTTGCGGCAGGCACGTTCTACTCCGTCCTGTTCGGTTCGCTTTTCTACTGGTTGTGCAGGGAATTGCACTGCCTTTTCAAGTTCCTGTCGCGGAAAGCCGCCGGGGGAAGCTGAGCCTCCACTGTGGTAGTGCCGGGCTGCGCTCCGGCACGGGAGGTCGCAGGATCACCGGAATGATTTGAGGATTGCGACGGCGGCGAGGGCGAGGCAGGCGATGATCGCCGCCGTACAGATGATGTTCCAGATGTTTTCCGGGATTTTCGTCTTGCGTTTCATCACACAAAGTGTGCCAAGCAGTGCGCGGCTACGCTCGCGCACGAAAAAAGGGTTGAAATGAAATGGGACGGTCTCCTGTTCAGAAACCGTCCCGGATGAGCTGTATTTCAGTACACGATCTCTTCCCAGGGGAGGCCGTACTCGTTGAGCTTCTGCATGAAGGGCGCGGGATCGAACTCCTCCATGTTGAAGACGCCGGGGCCCTTCCAAGTGCCGGTAGCGAGCATCATGGCGCCGATCATGGCGGGGACGCCGGTCGTGTAGGAGACGGCCTGCGCGCCGGTCTCGCGGAAGGATTCCTCGTGGTCGCAGACGTTGTACACGAAGCGCTTGACGGGCTTGCCGTCCTTGGAGCCCTGCAGGAGGCAGCCGATGCAGGTCTTGCCCTTCGTGAGCGGGCCGAGGGAGGCGGGATCGGGCAGGAGCGCCTTCAGGAACTGAAGCGGGATGATCTCGTGCCCCTCGTAGATGACCGGGTCGATGCGGGTCATGCCGACGTCCTGGAGGACTTCGAGGTGCTTGATGTAGTTGTCGGAGAAGGTCATCCAGAAGCGCGCTTCCTTCAGACCGTAGGGCTTCAGGTACGGGGCGAGGGATTCGAGCTCCTCATGCCAGAGCAGGTAGATCTTCTTCGGGCCGATTCCGGCGGGGAAGTCGAACATTTTGGAGAACTCGAGCGGCTCGGTCTCGATGAACTGGCCGTCCTTGTAGTATTTGCCCTTGGCAGTGACTTCGCGGATGTTGATTTCCGGGTTGAAGTTCGTCGCGAACGCCTGGCCGTTGTCGCCCGCGTTGCAGTCGATGATATCGAGCGTATCGATCACGTCGAAATACTGCTTTTCCCACGCGGTATAGACATTGGAAACGCCGGGGTCGAAGCCGCTGCCGAGGAGCGCGGTGATGCCCTTCTCGCGGAAGCGGTCGCGGTATGCCCACTGCCAGCTGTACTCGAAGTGTGCGACGTCCGGCGGCTCATAGTTCGCGGCGTCGACGTAGTCCACTCCCGTTTCAAGGCAGGCGTCCATGATGTGGAGGTCCTGATACGGCAGAGCGAGGTTCAGGACCACGTCGGGACGGAAGGATTTGATGAGCTCGACGAGCTGGGGAACGTTGTCGGCGTCGACCTGCGCGGTCTGAACGGGACGCTTCAGCGCGGCGGCAAGCTTCTTGCATCTGGATTCCGTGCGGCTGGCGATCATGATGTCGGTGAAGACGTCCGACGCCTGGACGCATTTGTGTGCTGCGACGGTCGCGACGCCGCCGGCTCCGATGATCAGGACTCTGGACATGGGGAGGTCTCCTTTCGTCAACGTTCAAAGTAAGTGTAACCGCGAATGCCGTCCTCGAACGCGTTCGTGATGGTCTTTCGCTGGGCGGGAGTGATCATTTTTCTGCGGACGGCGCGTTCGGCGACGCTGCGGAAGAAGGTGATGAGCTCCTTGGCGTCGTATTCGACGTAGGACAGCACGTCGCCGACGGAGTCGCCCTCGATCTCCTTGTCGATGTCGAAATGGCCGTCCGGAGCGATGGTGATGCTGACGACGTTGGTGTCGCCGAGGAGGTTGTGCAGGTCGCCGAGCGTCTCCTGGTACGCTCCGACGAGGAAGACGCCGAGGTAGTATTCCTCGTCCTGCTTGAGCTCGTGAAGCGGGAGCGTGTGGAGTTCGTCGTGCAGATCCACGAACTTGTCGACCTTGCCGTCGCAGTCGCAGGTGATGTCGGAGAGGATGCCGTTGCGCGTCGGGCGTTCGTTAAGGCGGTGGATGGGCACGATGGGGAAGACCTGGTGGATGGCCCAGGAATCGGGGAGCGACTGGAAAACGCTGAAGTTGGCGTAGTAGATGTCGGCGAGCTGGGCGTCGAGGTCCTCGAATTCATCCGGCACGTAGGAGAACTTCTGCACTTCCTTGTTCGCCACGGCCATGATGTGCCAGAACGCGGACTCGACCAGGGCGCGCTCGCGGAGGGAGATGCGCCCGTTGCGGAAGAGCTGGCGGATTTCATCGCGGTTGTAGATGGCGTCGTGGAAGAACTCCTGGAGGTTTTTCTGGTTGATGTTGGAGAGAATGTGCATCAGATCCTTGGTCAGGTCGTGCGCGTTCTCCGGGATCTTGTCGGGGATGGTGACCGGATCGAAGCGGGCGACGTCGAGGATGTTGAAGAGCAGGATGGAGGAATACGCCACGGTGGCGCGGCCGGACTCGGTGATGATGTCGGGATGCGGCACGTTCGCCTCGGTGAGGAGCTCGCCGACGGTCTCGATGATGTCCACGCAGTATTCGTCGATGGTGTAGTTGCGGCTGTGCTGGTAGTTGGTGTGGGAGCCGTCGTAGTCGACGGCGAGGCCGCCGCCGAGGTCGAGGTAGCCCATCGGGGCGCCTTCCTGCACGAGGCCGATGTAGACGCGGCTGGCCTCCTGCACGCCGGAACGGATGTCGCGGATGTTCGGGATCTGGGAGCCGATGTGGTAATGGAGCAGGCGGAGGCAGTCGAGCATGTCCTCTTCTTTAAGATGATCGACGAGCTCCATGAGCTGGGCGGTGTTCAGACCGAAGACGCTGCGGTCGCCGCCGGATTCGGTCCACTTGCCGCCTGCGCGCGTGGAGAGTTTCATGCGGACGCCGATCATGGGCTTGACTTTGAGCATGCGGCTGCGTTCGATGATGACGTCGAGTTCGCTGGGCATTTCGATGACGAGGATGCACCGGTATCCGAGCATGGAGGCGAACAGGGCAAGGTCGATGAACTCTTCGTCCTTGTAGCCGTTGCAGACCACGCACGCCTCGGGGTCGTGAAGGGTGCCGAGCGCGGCGATGAGCTCGGCCTTGCTGCCGGCTTCGAGGCCGTGGTGGAATTCCCTGCCGAAACGGGAGATGTCCTGCACGACCTGCTGCTGCTGATTGACCTTGATCGGGAAGACGCCCTTGTACTGGCCTTTGTATTTGGTCTGTTCGATGGCCTTGCGGAAGCTCGCGTGGAGCTGGTTGATGCGGGATTCCAGGATGTTGCTGACGCGGATCAGCACGGGCATGTTCATGCCGCGTTCCAGGATGCCGTGCACGATGTCGGGCAGGCTGACCGCCGGTGCGTCCTTGTCCGGGCTCGGCGAGATCGTGAGCTCGCCCTTTTCGTTCACGTGGAAATACCCGGCTCCCCAGTCGTTGATGCCGTAAAGCGTGGCGGAATCCTCCGCCGACCAGTGTTCGAATTTGTCTTTCTTGACGTTCATTTCCGCACCCCCGGAAAACGGCCTTTTTCAGGCCGGAAAAACAGGTGAATATTGGTAGTCCGCGCGGCCGTCCGGCTGTCCGTGTTTTCGGGACGAAGTCGCGCGGGTCTCTGGTGTTCCGCGCCTCACTTCACGTTCAGGCGACCGCCCGCGGCCAGGATGGCGCGGTCCTCGTCGGAGACGTTCAGGTTCAGCTTGATCTGGAAGGATTCGCCGCCGGGCTTCTTCACGGTGGCGGTGATGACGCTTTCGTGGACAGCTTGGCGGAGGTCGGCGATCTCGACCGCGTCCTCGGGATCGATCCTGTCGTAGTCGGCGGGATTGGCGAAGGTGAGCGGCAGGATGCCAAAGTTAATCATATTCGCGCGGATGATGCGCTCGATGGCGATGGCGATCACGGCCTTCACGCCGAGGTACATCGGGCAGATGGCGGCGTGTTCGCGGCTGGAGCCCTGGCCGAAGCTGTCGCGTCCGACGACGACGGCCTGGCGTCCGGAATCGCGGACTGCGGAGGCGCGTTCGGCGAAGGTAGGCCTGCCGGGGACGTTGGTCTGGGCGAAGACGGCCTTGGCATACTCGGGGATGTTGCTGCGGTACTTGAGGTAGGCGCCGGCGGGCATGATGTCGTCGGTGGAGGTCTTGTCGCCGGTCTTGATGACCACGACGCCGTCGAGCTTCTCCGGCAGCGGCTTGCAGTTCGGCGGCGCGCCGATCGTGGGCTTGCGGATGATCTCGACGGATGCCGGATCGTCGGCGGGCGGCAGGATCATGGAGTCGTCGACCGTGAAGGCTTTCGGATCCTCGAACACCGGATATTCAAAGCCGAGCGCGAGCGGGGAGGTGAACTCGCCTGTGAGGGCGGCGGCGCATGCGGTCTCCGGGCTGACCAGATAGGACTGGTCGCCCTTCGTGCCGGAGCGTCCCGGGAAGTTGCGGTTGAACGTGCGGACCGTGACGGTGCCGTTGGCCGGGCTCTGTCCCTGGCCGATGCAGGGGCCGCAGCCGCATTCGAGGATGCGGGCTCCGGCTGCCACGATGTCGGCGAGCTTGCCGTCGGCGGCGAGCATGGCGAGGACCTGGCGGCTGCCGGGCGCGATGTCGAGGGAGACGTTCGGGTGGACCTTGCGTCCTTTGAGCATGCCGGCGACGATGGAGAGGTCGCGATAGGAGCTGTTCGTGCAGGAGCCGATGATGACCTGGTTGACCTTCATGCCGGCGAGTTCGGCGACGGTCTTGATGTTGTCCGGGCTGGACGGGCATGCGGCCATTGGCTCAAGGTGGGAGAGGTTGATGTCGATGACGCGGTCGTATTCGGCGTCGGCATCGGCCTTCAGCTCGGTCCAGACGGAGCCGCGTCCCTGCGCCTCGAGGAAGGCGAGCGTGCGCTCGTCGGAGGGGAAGACGGATGTGGTCACGCCGAGCTCGGCGCCCATGTTCGTGATGGTGGCGCGCTGCGGGACGGAGAGGGTGGAGACGCCGGGGCCGAAATACTCGACCATGCAGCCGACGTTGCCCTTGGTGGTGAGGATGCTGAGGACTTTCAGGATGACGTCCTTCGCGGCGACCCACGGCTTGAGCTCGCCGGTCAGATGCACGCCGACGATCTTCGGGTAGGCGAGGCGGAAAGGCTTCCCGGCCATGGCGAGCGCGACGTCCAGTCCGCCCGCGCCGATCGCCATCATGCCGATGCCGCCGCCGGTCGGGGTGTGGGAGTCGGAGCCGAGCAGGGTCTTGCCGGGCACGCCGAAGCGTTCCAGGTGGACCTGGTGGCAGATACCGTTGCCGGGCCGGCTGAAGCGGATGCCGTGCGCGGCGGCGACGGACTGGAGATACAGGTGGTCGTTCGGGTTCTCGGGGCCCATCTGGAGCATGTTGTGGTCTACGTAGGACACGGACAGTTCGGTCTTCACCCGGCCCGTTCCCATCGCCTCAAGTTCCAGATAAGCCATCGTCCCGGTGGCGTCCTGCGTCAACGTCTGGTCGATGCGGATAGCCGCGGGTTCCCCCGGGACGCCGCTGCCGGACACGAGATGGTTCGCTAAGATTTTCTGAATGACCGTTCCTTTTGCCATTGCTGTAGATCTCCGATTTCAGATGTAAAAAAAACGGGGACGCTCCTGGGCGGGACGTCCCTGATCTCAAAACTCCGCGCGGTCCGGCGGACCGGGAGCGGAGAGCTGAACCGCGTGGATGCGGCTCCGGGCTTACTCTTCGGGCTTGGTCTTGGGAAGAGCGCTGAGAACTTTCTGGCCTTCCTGCCAGCGGCCGTCCTGCTTGAGGATGTTGATGCGTTCAAAACGCTTCAGGACGTTTCTCTGTTTCCGGATGCGTCCGGCGGCTTTCAGACTGGGATGCTTGGACATTTCAAATCTCCATTGATATCTGTTATGTGTTGTATGTGTGTCGCGTAAAATGTAACTAAATACTATACTTCATTTTGCGGAAAATGCAAGCCGGAAACGGATTTTTCCCCGAAAAATGCCGCCATCAGGACGAAAAACGGACGGCGTCTTATTCCGGCAGTTTTTCGGACAGGATCTTCGCAGCGAGGGCGACGAGTTCGGCGCAGGGGCGTTTCCTGTAGTATGCGGCAGTCCGGGCTTCTGAGACCGGCGGGTCACTTTGCTTCGGACCGAGACCGAGGAGCTCGCGGCAGACGATGGAACCGGTCTCGTCGCGGAATGCGTCGCAGAGGCCGCGGATGAACGCGTAATGTTCGTCCTTCGCCGTCTTGTATGCGCTTTCGCCGGGGCCGCGGATCAGGTCGGCGGCCATGCACATGCCGGTGACGGCACCGCAGACTTCACGCTGGCGCGCGATGCCGCCTCCGAATCCGGAAGCCAGCTTCATGGCTGTTTCGCGGTCGAGGCCGCAGCGGTCGCAGAACGCGCAGAGAACGGCCTGGGCGCAGTTCGCTCCGGCCAGGAAATTGTTTTTCGCTTCTTCGGAATAATCTTTCATGATACCCGCCCGCGTGGAAGATTAAGGATTAATAAGGCGCCCGGAGGGGCTCGAACTTCATGTCGTTGAAGTTGCGGAGCATGACCGGCATGCCGAAGTCAGCGGCGACCGGGAGGGAGAAGAGCATGCCGTTTTTTGCGTACAGGATGCGGTTGCGCGGGGCATCGTAGTCCGCCCAGCGCCAGCCCGTGCCGTCGATCTTCAGCTGACGCGCGGGATTGACGATGCGGTGGCGTTCCCAGTAGCATCCGTATCCGTTGCCGGGATGACCGCTGACGAAGAGCTTCTGGAGCGCCCAGCCGAACGCAAGCGGCTTCTCGTAGACGATGGAATTTTCTGCCTGGCGCTTTTCCTTCCAGCCATCGCGGACGAGGCGGTGGCAGTAGACGCCGGGACATTCGCCGCCGAAGGATGTCTCGAACGGGAAATCCTGCGAGACGTCGAGATCGAGGTCGAAGCGGGCGCGGCGCAGCGTCGCGATCCCCGGATCGGGAGCGTTGAGCCAGACTTTCCGGCCGTCGAGGAAGAGACCACCCCCGTTCCAGGCAGTACCATTGAACCACAGGTCAAGCGCTTTCAGGTACGGGGCGCGGGAGATGGCGGTCCAGCTGGGGGACGAGGCTTCGGGCGTGGCGGCAAAACGGTCGAGCTCGTCGGATTTCGTCAGTCGGATCTCCTCCATCTGCTGCCTGGTTTCCTTCACCTGCTGGCTGATGTTCTTCCAGTCGGGATCATTTCCGTCGCGTGGTCCGAACTTCTCCTCGCGGAGTTTTTCAGCGTACGCCTGAATGGTATCCGGGTGACGGAAGTCGGTTGCGAAATAGATCATCAGTTCGCCGTCGGGCGACAGATCGCTGCGGTATTCGTAGATGCGGCCCTTCAGCCACTGCCCCATGGTGAACGTGTCGGTCTCGAGGTCCCAGCCGAGGGTGCAGACCTGACCGGAGGGCCCGCGGCGGAAGACGACCGCTTTCGGCGCCTCGCGTGCCAGTATGGCATGAACCCGGGCGGGAATCCGCTCGGGATGCTGTTTGAACTTGTGTTGTACGGGTCTCCGGAACGGTTTCCTTTTCGGACGTGACGGACGCGGTCTCATAATAGTACTGGTGCTTTCTTGCCGGCTGTAGTTCCGGAGAGGGGGTTATTCCATATTTTTGACTTCGTTGAGCTCATGCTTGCGGACTGCCGCCTCGAATCTCTGGCTGAGGAAGGAAATGACGGCGATCAGGGAGAGGGAAAGCAGGAAGTAAAGCAGCGTGGCGAAGGCGATCGGGAAGAACGATTCGTATGTCCTGCCGCGAATCCAGTCGATCACTTTCGTGAGGTCCCAGATCGAGATGTAGCCCACGACTGTGGTCAGTTCGACCAGGCGGATAATCTCCTCGCGGAATGGCTTGGCGAGGAATGCCGCGGCCTGCGGGAGGATGATGCGCCAGAAGAACGTGAAGGGACGCAGGCAAAGAGAGCGCGCCGCATCCAGCTGGACGCCGCCGATGTGCTCCATCGTGGTCATGTAGAGACGGCAGGTCGCCGCCATGAAGCGGAGGATGAAGACTACGATTGCGGCGGTCAGCGGCCTGACCCCGAATCTCTGAAGAACGACGTAGTACATGCCCATGAGCAGAATCAGGATCGGGATGTTGTAGAGGAGCGCGCAGACGATGTTGGCGGGTATCGCGAAGCGTTTGCGTTTCGACTGGCGGAGCATGCAGAGTGGGATCCCGAGGAGCGTTCCGAAGAAGACGGCGGAAGCGGTGATGATGAGCGTGGTCTTGAACCCGCCAAGGATCTTGTGCATCCGGTTGTCTTTCCAAAGGGCGCGGTGCATGCTGAACGCCTGTTCCTTCAGGAAGAACTTGATTTGCGGGATCAGGGCCATGTGGACCGTGCGGGGCCGCGTCTTGTCCGGCACGATGACGATCAGTCCGCCGTTGTAATGCGGCTCGGAATAGACGAGTTTGCCGGAGGAGGTGATTCTGGTATTGACTTCGGATGCGCCGAAATCGACTTTTCCGTCCAGGAGCGCCTGCTCGAACTCTTCTGCATCCATCCTCACGAAATCCACGAGGAATCCCATGGATGCCGCGACTCTCGCTGCCGTTTCCAGGTCGTATCCGGTGAGCTTCCCGTCCTGGAGATAGGAGAAGGGTTCCCTCTGGATCATGACGGCCATTCGCAGGACGCCGTAAGGCGCGTCGGTCGGCATGGGCGGCATGGCCGGTTCCCCGTCCTTCTGAGTTAACCATTTATTCTGAAGAATCTTCAGTGTTCCATTTTTCTTCATGGCGCGGACCTGCCTGGAAAATGCTTCGCTGAGTTCCTTCCTGTTGGCCGGGAAGAAAAATGCGTAATCCGTGCGGGTCACATATTCGGGGATCTGCATGAACTGCGGGTATTGGGGAAGCATCTTGCGGGCACGCGGCTCGGCGATAATGAATGCGTCGATCTTACCTGCGCCGAGCAGATAGAAGAGGTCCCGTTCCTGGCTGGCGTAGTAGGGTACGGCGTCCGGGATCTTCGCGTCGAGCTGGGCAGCGGCGAACGTGAACGGCAGAACGCCGACGCGTTTTCCTACGAGCTGGTTGAGCTTGGTGATGCCGAACACGTATTCATCGTGCGGGATGCAGGTCACGAGCGCTGCGCCGCCGTCGTAATAGGATTCGGAAAACTCGATGTAGTCCGTATTCCCGGAGTCCGGCGTCAGCATTCCTCCGGCGATGTCGATCTGGCCGGAGCGGAGCATGTCCATCAGCATTTCGCGCCGGACGGGGATGATCTGGAGTTCCATGCCGAATTCCCAGGCGGCATGGCGCATGATCTCGATTTCCAGTCCGAGCATGGTGCCGTCGGTGCCCATGAAACAGAGCGGTGAAGGCCCCGGCGTGGTGGCAAACCGGAGGATGCCGTTGACCATGGGGGCGTCATCGCGTGCATAGAGTTTCGCGAAATCCTGTTTCTCAGGCTCGGCGGAGCACCATTTCGCGATCATGTCATCCAGTTCGCCGGTGTCCTTCAGTTCGGTGATGACCCGGTTGAGGGCTCTGTAGAGCGGCGAGCCCTGGGGCATCGCAAAGGAGAAGGATTCGCGCTTGATGATGGACGCAATCTGGATTTCCGGATAAAGCGCCGTGCAGGAACGCGCCAGCGGCTCCTCCATCAGCAGGGAGTCGATCTTTTTCGAGATCAGCATGGAACAGGCCGAGTCGCGGTTCTCCGTGAGAACGATTTTAGTATTCGGCAGAAGCTCCTTGCATTCCGCGGCGTATTTTGATCCGTTGAGGATCGCGGTGTAGTTGCCGGCGAGCTCCTGGGGTGTCTTCAGACTCGGCCCGCCGCTTGTGGAAGAGGAAGGTCTGTAGTGTTTCTTCAGTGTCAGGATGGCCGAGGGATTATTGATGTAGTCCTCGGAGAAAAGGATGTTGCGGTTTTCCGTGCCAAACGTGTCCATTGACGCGATGGCGAGGTCGATGGAGGATGTTTCGACAGCGGTGAAGAGGTCGTGAAGAGGCATCACGCGGATTTCCGCCGACACGTTGAGAGCTGCTGCCAGGCGGTAGATCAGTTCGACGTCGAATCCCGAGGGTTCTCCGGCGGAGTTTGTGAAATTCATGGGCTCGTTCGTGTCCGCCGTGCCGACGATGAGCTTGCCGGACGGGTTGACGGGCATCGGGAGCTTCGGCATCTCGGGGTTCTGTGACTTGATCCACCGGGCATACATGGTATCGTACAGGCCGGACGAGAAATAGTCGCGGAGGAATGCGTTTACGGCGTGGAGAAGTTCCGGCTTGGTCGTGGATACGGCTACGGCCACATGCCCGTCGGCATAATTGTCAGGCATCAGCACGAAAACGTCTCTGGTGCGCTGGGCGTAGTCGAGGATGGGGCGGTCGAACGCTATGGCGTCGATGATGCCGTTTTCCAATGCCGGGTAGGCGTCGCGGGCGGATGCGTATTCCCGGAACTGTGCCTTGGGGAATGCCTTTTTCGCCGCATCGGCCGAGCCGGTTTCGGAAATGATGCCGATGACATATTTGGCATTGTTGAAATCCGAAGGAACGGAAACGAATTCAATGGCCGACGCGTTGTCTTTTTTTCCGCAACTGCACATCGCAGCCGCCAGCAGAAGGAACAACAGGGCAAACAGAGTACGAATCGGACGCGGACAGGGCGTTGTCCCCTGGCAAAATTCTGATTGTTTCATAAAAGGATTCCTGGCTGAAGCGTTTTTCCGGCGTCCTCCCGTCAAGCCGGGCGGCAGTTTTTCTTTTCGATGTAGGGTTAGACGGATCGTAAATGTATAGCAAGTCTTATAGAATGTAGCATAGATTCCCGAATTTACAAATAAAAAAAGGCAAATATCTCCAAATTGTCCGGGATGATCCGATCCCGGGCTTTTTTTCCGGTTGCACATGAAAAAATGGAAAAAAGGTTTGATTCGCCGCCTTGTGCATGCTATATTATCTGGAACGATTTTTTACCCGGGCTGTGTTATGTTTATCCTTAACTGGTATGTGACGAAAAACTTCCTTGCGACTTTCACCATGTCGATCGTGGTCCTGACGTTTGCCATGACCGGAGCGAACCTCATGCGTGTGATCGAATACATCAGCCAGGGCGTGTCCCCGCTGATTGCCGGGAAATTTCTTCTGCTGGCGCTTCCGATGGCGCTGGCTTTTTCGATCCCCTGGGCGTCGCTTGTCTCCATCATGCTTGTCTTCGGACGCCTTTCCGCCGACAACGAGATCACGGCGATGCGCGCCTGCGGCATTTCCATTTTGCAGATCATCTCTCCGATCATCGTTTCCTCGTTCCTGCTGACCTGCCTCTGCCTCTGGCTCCAGCTCCAGATCGGACCGCCGGCGCTCGGCGAGGCGCGCACGGTCGTGAAAAGCGCCGCGGCCAATTCTCCGTTGTCCTTCTTCACGCCCGGCATCCCCGTCCAGCTCGGGAACCTCACGTTCTTCATCGACGGCAAGGATTCCTCCGGGGGCGAGGACCAGATCTTCGGCGTGCAGATCTATGTGCCGGACAAGGACGGCACCACCAAACAGGACATTCTGGCCTCGCATGGTTCGCTGTCCGTGGATCCGGCCTCGCAGGTCCTGACGGTGCATCTGTTCGATGCGCTTCTGGAAAGTGTCGAGGGGACGGGCAAGGAACGCCGCAAGGAGCATTCCTACTGCGAATCCATCGAACTGTCTGTCCCGTTCGGCGACCGATACAACCAGAAGGACGTCTTCATCAAAGACAAATATCTGCCCTACCGCGGGCTTTTCGCCCGCCTCGCCATTTATATGAAGCGCGGCAAGGACGCCGCCGGAGTCGATGCCACGGCCATCAACGTGGAGATCAACCAGCGCATCGCGCTGGCTTTGGCGCCCATCGCATTCATGATGCTCGGGATGCCGCTGGCCATTCGCACCAGCCGCCGCGAGACATCCATCGGTCTGTGTCTCAGCGTTGCCCTCGGCGCGCTTTACTACGGCGGCGTGCTCGTATCGGACGCGCTCCGTTACAACCCCCAGTTCTATCCCCAATACGTTGTCTGGATCCCGCCTTTGCTGTTCCAGCTTTTCGGTGTGATCTACCTCACAAAAATCGCAAGGAAATGATTCCATGAAATCTCCTGAAATGTACCTCGAATGCGTCCACTGCGGCAAGACCTACGACCCGTGGGATCTCCGCTACAAATGCGACTGCGGCGGCATCCTCGACGTCAAGCGCGACCTCTCCAAAATCGACGGCGAAGAGCTCCGCAAGCTCTGGGATTCCCGCTGGGGACTCAAGCGCGGCGTCGAATCCTCCGGCGTCTGGCGTTATCGCGAACTTATCCTCTCCGTGCCGGACGAAATGATCGTGACCCGTCAGGAAGGCAACACCCGTCTTTATCCCGCCGGGGCCGCCGGAAAATGGGCCGGTCTCTCCGACCTCTGGTTCAAGCACGAGGGCGAAAACCCGACCGGCAGTTTCAAAGACCGCGGCATGACCTGCGGCGCGAGCGCGGCCCGTCGGCTCGGCGCGAAGAGCGTGGCATGCGCCAGCACAGGCAATACCAGCGCCAGTATGGCTTCCTATGCCGCCGTCGCCGGAATGCGCGCCGTGATCTTCATCCCGGAAGGCAAGATCGCATACGGCAAGCTCGCCCAGGCGCTCGCCTACAATGGACGCACGCTCCAGATCCAGGGTAATTTCGACGATGCCATGGCGCTGGTCCAGGACGTCTGCCGCGAACTCAATATCTATCTGCTGAACTCCATCAATCCGTACCGCATCGAAGGCCAGAAGGCCATCTGCATCGAAACGCTCCAGCAGCTCGACTGGCAAGTGCCCGACTGGTTCGTCATCCCCGGCGGCAACCTCGGCAACAACAGCGCGCTTGGCAAGGCCCTGATGGAGCTCCATGAGCTCGGCATCATCAACAAGGTCCCGCGCATCGCCGTCATTCAGGCCGAAGGCGCCAACCCGCTCTACACCATGTGGAAGAACCATACCGAGTTCAAGGCAGTCAAGAACCCCGAGACCATCGCCACCGCCATCAAGATCGGCAACCCCGTCTCCTGGCCCAAGAGCATGCGCGCCGTTACCTGGAGCAACGGCGTGGTCGAACAGGTCACAGAACAGGAGATCATGGACGCCAAGGCGAAGCTCGACGCCGCCGGGATCGGCGCGGAACCCGCTTCCTGCTGCTCCCTTGCAGGCGCCAAGAAACTCCGCGACAGCGGCGTGATCGCCCCGGACGAGAAGGTCGTCGGAATCCTCACGGGCAATATCCTGAAAGACCCCGACGCCGTCGTCGGCTACCATCAGGACACCCTTATGGACCACTACGGCATCCGCGGTACTTTCGCGAACAAGCCCGTCGTGATCCCCGCCACGCTCGATGCCGTCCGCAAGGCGCTCGGCGACTGAGCCTGGCATTCCGGAAAAAGCATTTGCTCAAGCCCTCCCTTTTTCTTTCGGGAGGGCTTTTTTGCCCCGTATTTTGATGTCGGGAAGGACGCGTTACGGTTCCGATTCGGATCCAGGTTCGGATTCCGGCGGATCGGAGGGACATGAAACGGCTTGCGTTTCAGACGTCTTTTTTCGGGAAACGGCTTCTTTGAAGTCGAACCAGAGGAACTTGCATGCCACTTTGTAGCGTTCCACGCGCCACGATAATGAGTGCTTTTCGCCGCTGAGGTTGATAGAGTCGATAATAATAATGGTGAAAATGGCCGCTGTGGCAAGAGCCAATAAGGCAAGGCCGACGGCCAAAGCCATGAGGCAGCAGCTTTTTGCCGGATGTTTTCCCAGAACCGAGGAAGAAGATGTGGCGTCGTTCTGCATATTCGTAATGCAACGGGTTTACGGGAAAAGCTTTTTGCCGCAGTGCGGGCAGTACTGCGGCGGCTCGAACGCATCTTTTTCCGGTGCGGTTTGCGAATGGGGATCCTGCGCACCGGATGTCTTTTCTGTAGACGGTTCGTTTTTCCTTTCGGCGGATTCCGCCTCGGCATGATTCTGCCCGGTCGCGCGTTTCTCGAGCATTTCCATGAAACCCGCGCTGAGGATGCTGGTGGGGACTGCGACCATGCCGATGCCGAGAATGGCGATGATAGCGCCGAGAACGCGTCCGATCGGGGTGATGGGGTAGATGTCGCCGTAGCCGACCGTGGTCAGCGTGGCGACCGCCCACCACAGCCCGGAGAAGGCGTTTTCGAACTGTTGGGGCTGGTCGTCATGTTCGGCATAGTAGATGAGAAGCGAGGCCAGGATCAGGATGATGAAGACGAAGAAGACGGAGGCGATCATCTGCTGGGACCGGCTGCGGATGACTTCCCCGATGGCCGTCAGGGCATCCGAGTAGCGGTTGAGCTTGAAGACGCGGAGCAGGCGGACAAGACGGAACACCCTGACGCCGACGAGATGGTTGTAAAGGTGGAGGAATGGCAGGATGACCGGCAGGATCGAGATGAGGTCGATGATCGCCATGGGCGAGGTGATGTAGCGGATGCGCGCTCGGAAAGGGCCGAGTTCGGGATACAGCAGGTTCGCTGTCCAGATGCGCAGCCCATACTCGATCGTAAATATGATGATGGAAACGAATTCGATCCGGATCAGGATGCGGAAAAGCCAGCTCGGGATCTTGAATGTGCAGATAAAGACGGAGACGACGCTGAAGATGATCAGCGTCATGATGATGCCGTCGAATATCTTACTGGCGATGTGTCCCCGGGACGAGTCGGCGGTTGGCTGGATCACCTCGAAAATGCGCTGTTTGATGCGATGGTACAGATTCATGGCGGAAAAACTTTCCTGCTGTTGGGCTTTGCCGTGCGGAAGTGCGCGGAAATAGTATTATCCATTGGTACAATAGCATAAAAATGCGCCATTTCAAATGCGGGATGTCAGGAAAGATGCGGCCGGGGGAACGAAAACGCGGAAAAACAGGAAAATCGGATGCGGGTGAATTGAATTTCCCGGGAAACGCTGTATATTTTATGATAAATGGCATACCAATAACCGAAAGGACCTCATCATGAAGAAACAACTGATCGTGCTCGGTTGCGCCGCACTTGCAGCAGTCTGCGCCGCATGTTCATCCGACCCGGCTTTCAAGTCCGCCGTCATCTCCCCGATGGAGGAGCCGTCCCCGCAGATCCAGCAGAGATTCGCCAATGAAATCCGTACCCTGAATGCGCTGGAGATGAAGCAGGAAGTGCTGACGAACTGCAACGGCGTGCTCCGGTATTGCCAGGGTGTCTATAACGAGGACCAGCCCGGCAAGTTCGCGGTCCTGGTCTTCCTGCACGGGTTCGGCGAACGCGGCGAGGAGAACCTCGCGCAGCTCCGTCTCGGTCTGCCCGAGATCGTCAAGCAGATGCGCGAAGACAAGCGCAAGGTTATCGTCCTGGCCCCCGAATGTCCCGGCGACCAGGTCTGGGCTCCGCTTCACCGCGGCGGCGCGATGGGCGACCTCATGGAGGAACCCTATCAGGCCCTCGGCATGATCCCCGTGCTGATCGAAAAGAAGATCGATGAGTTCAAGGCTGACAAGGATCGCGTCTACGTGACCGGGCTCTCCATGGGCGGCTACGGCTGCTGGGACCTCCTGGCCCGCTACGGCACCGACATTTTCGCCGCCGGCATCCCCTGCTGCGGCGGCAGCGATCCCAACCGCGCCAAAAAGATGCGCGACCTGCCCGTCTTCATCTTCCACGGCAGCGACGACGTGACCGTTCCGCCCCAGCTTGCCCGCTGGATGTATATCACCATGCGGAAGGCCGGAAACAAGAACGTCTTCCTGCGCGAATACTTCGGCGTCGGCCACAACTGCTGGGACAACGCCTACTCCAGCAAGTCCACGTGGGACTGGCTTTTCTCGCAGCGCCGCGGCCACCAGTCCAAGGTCCGCCCCGGCTACCAGCCCGTCGGTCCTGTTACCGCCAAACAGTATGAGAAGGGCTTCGGTTTCAACGGCGGCCCGCGTCCGAAGGGCTCCAAGCCCGGCGACGGCCTGATCTCCCCGTTCCCGAACGCCGAGGAGCAGGCGCAGCAGCGCGAGTGGCAGGCGCTGGAATCCGTCGATTCCGCACCGGCTGAAGGCGAAGAGTCCGCGGAATAACACGGTGGACGGCCGGCGATCCGGGGAAGCCGTTTTATTCCCCGGATGTTTCATTGTCACCCAAGAGCGGAAGCCGCTGCAAGCTCCCGCTCTTTTTTTCAGAAAAAAAGAAAAGTTCCGGAAAAAGCGCGATCATGCGCTAAGAATCGCAGCCTGTCTTCGTCCAATATAAAAACATTCGTTTCAAAAACCATTCTTTTTCATTCTTTGAATACGCCCTGACATGAGAATCCGCAAAAAAGACGATGACGACGTAACGCTCGAAATGTCGCCCTTGATCGACTGCGTCTTCCTTCTTCTGATTTTCTTCCTCGTCACCACCATGATGAAGAAGCTCGAAAAACAGATCCCCATCGAGGTCCCGGATCCCGCCGTGACCATCTCCGAACGCATGGACGCGCGCCGCGTCATCCTCGCGATCGGAAAGGACGGGCATTATTATTCGGCGGAGCGCCGCCTTCAGGACGGCAGGCCGGACTTCCGTACCGTCGGCGACGTCGACAAGTTCGTGGAAGATCTGGGGCGGATGGCCCGGAACGGCAGCGGCGAGATCAATGTGCGCCTGTACGCCGATCCCGATGTGGAGTTCCAGACCGTGATCGAAATGCTCGACAAGCTCCAGATCAATCACCTGAACAAGGTCGACGTGCGGATGCGCGACTACCGGGAATCCCGGTTTTACGTCCCCGGCACCACGACGGACAGATAACGAGGCCCCGACATGAACAGCAAACGCAATCTGCAATCAGGCCGCTCAACGGCCGTTATCTGGGGCATCACGCTCCTCTGCTATCTCGCCGCTTTCGTCGCGGCCTGGCAGCTCGATTTCATCCGCTACAGCCGGTATTCGCTGGAGGAAGCCCTCAAGCAGAAACAGGAGAACGAGGCGAAGCGCGAGGCGCACAAGAACGACCCCGAGAAGATCAAGAAGGAAGCCCCTCCTGCCGAGCTCAAGCGCATCCACGACCGCGTCCAGAAGCGCAAGGAGAAGGAAATCCGCAAGAAGCTGGCCGAAGTCGAGGAGACGCTGGAGAAGATGGAGGAACGCAAGGAAGAGCTGAAGGATATCTACGCCGAACTTCGCGACCCGGCGCAGGAAGCCTACGAGCGCCTGTTCGACATCGCCGAAAACCTTTCCAACGAATACGACTACGTCGTGCCGTTCATCGAGAACGCCCGCATCGCCGAGGACATCCGCCACCAGCTGGAGAATTCCCCGACGTCCGAACAGGTCCCCGTCTTCCGCAGTCAGCTTGAGGCGATGAAGGCCAACAGCGAGCAGTTCCGGTCCAATCCCGGCGGCTATCTGGACTACGGCGTCGATCCAGCCACCGCGGAGTGGCAGTCGCTCGAACTGGAGCGCATGATCGACTCCATCCTGAACGGCGATTTCTCCGGCGTGTATGACATCGCAGTCATGAACACCGCGCCCGAAATGCCGCCCGTCGACGCCACGCTCCAGCAGCTGAAGGACTACATGCAGGCCATGGAGGAGCAGCTGGACACGAAATACGCCGAGGTGAACGCCTACCAGAACGCCATCCGTTCCATGGACTCCGTGAACAAAAACATGGACCAGAGCTCCATGGAGCATTTCTCCCGCGACCTTTCGCAAGGGGAAGGCGCGAACGAGGACCCGCAGAAGATCCTGGACGCCGCCGAAGAGGTGTTCCGCATGACGCAGGAGGCTTTCGAGCAGAATAAGAAGGCCGTCGAGGAAAGCCGTGCCCGGATCGAAAAGGAAGAGGCGGAGCGGGCGAGCCGTCCGCGTTCCTCCACGCTCCGCAGGTCCGGCCGCCTCGGCCTCATCTATGATGAACCGTATGAGACCCCGTCCTACGAGATTTATCTGGTGAACGAAGTCGACGAGAACGCCAGGCACACGATGGAGCAGGCTTCACGCGCCTATGACGCCATCCTGAAGTCTGTCGACGCCGGCGAAAACGACACCGCCAGACAAGACCTCTCGTTCCTTCAGACCGCGGCCCGCGACATGCAGGGATTCGGACAGCAGCTGAAGGATACCTCGAAGACCGTTCCCCGCAAGCTCCCGGACCTCGCGAATACCGCATACATGTCCGCGATGAACCACCGCAACGACATCAGCCTGAAGTTGTCCGAGTGGATTTACAACGTCGACCCGGAATTCGCCGACATCCAGGAGGCCGCCACGGCCATGGACAAGGATGCCGAGGATTTCCTCATGAAAGCCCTGGACAACCGCTACAGGGACGAGTTCACCACTTATGAGGCCGAACAGTACCTCCGTAAGCTCCTTGCCGCACTCCAGTCCAATCCGGAAAACAGTTCCCAGAGCGCCTCGCAGCAGAACGGGGGCCAGCAGGGCGGTCAGCAGGGCGAGCAGGGACAGGGCGGCGGCCAGCAGGGCGGCGGCCAGTATATGACCAAGGAACAGCTCCTGCGCGCCATCGAACAGATGACCGAGCTGCAGGATGCCGCCGACTCGCTTTCCTCCCGCGCGAACAGCCTCGCCCGTATGGCGGGCATCAATCTCCCGCTCTCCGCCGAACGCCTCTTCTCCGCCATGCAGCAGCGCGCCATGCGCAATCAGCAGGGCGGCATGCAGGGCGGCCGTCAGGGCCAGGGGCAGGGCAGCCTGTCCGACATGATGCGCCAGCTCGCGCAGATGGGCCGTGAAGGCGTCCAGCGCGCAGGACAGCAGGGGCAGGGCCAAGGTCAGGGCCAGGGCCAAGGCCAGGGACAGGGCAATGGCAGCGGTTCCAGTTTCGGCAACAACCGCAACGCCTACGGCGGAGGCGGCATCGCGTTCCGCGGCGACTTCGATTTCGAATTCGGCGGCTATACCTACGGTCCGGTCGGCAACTCCGACAGCAAGCGCATCGCCTCAGAACCCGCCGACTACGCCATTATCGCGGAATCCGTCCCCGGCCGCCGCGTCACCAAAGACGCCGCGCGTCAGGGCTTCGTCTTCATCGACTCTTGGTATGTGATCGGCCCTTGGGAAGGCAAATACGACGGCAGCAGATATACGCACATCGCCGAGCGCGTGAAGCGGGAGCCGGAGACCAAGATCGACCTCGACGCCGAATACGACGGCAAGATCGACCCGCTCACGCACAAGCCGATCCGTCTCCGCTGGCGCTACGTCCAGACCGACACGAGCTGCATCCGCACCCCGGACAAGATGGACAACGCGATCTACTATGCCTACACCGATGTGTTTTTCGAGGAAGACACCGACGTCCTCGCCATGATCGGCACCGACGACGCCAGCGTCCTCTGGATCAACGGCGAACAGGTCTGGCTCGACGACGAACTCAGCACCTGGGGACTCCACGAAAACATTCTCCACGTCCATTTCCGCAAGGGTTGGAACACCATCCTCTTCTGCGTGGAAAACGGTCCCGACGAATGCCAGTTCTCGTTCGTCATGGTCCGCGAGGAGACCAAGGCCGCAGCCGACGCCGCGAAACGCGCCGCCGAACAGCGCCGCAACGCCGCACAGCAGACCCGTGCCGCACGCCCCGATACGGCTCCGGCACAGCCTTCCAACCCCGGCATCATCCGCTGAACATCACATATTTGAATTAACATATCAACTACGAAAGGTCTTCCATGAAACTTCCCATCCGTGCTTCGCTTCTCACTGCGGCGGCTCTCTTCTGCCTTCCCGGACTTCTCGCGGCCCAGACCGCGGCCGAAACTGCCGCAGCCGACGAGCCCGCCGACGAAATGACCATCGACTGGATCCAGGAGATCATCAACGGCGGCATGACCTCCGCCGTGCTCCTGCTCCTCAGCGCCGCCGCCATCGGATTCCTCGTCGAACGCCTCATCCGCATGCGCAAAAAATACCTCGCGCCCGCCTACTACGCCGATTTCTTCGCCGACGCGATCGCGAAGCATGACGATGACGCCATCCGCAAGGAAGCCGAGGTCCGCCCCAGCATCCTCGCCGACGCCGGAGCCTACATCGTGGACCACCGTTCCATGGATCCCGTCCGCCTTCAGACCGCCGTCGCGGACGCCGCCGCACGCGCGTTCGAACGCCACAGACAGCGCAGTTATCCCCTGGCCATCATCGCCACGATGGCCCCGATGCTCGGTCTGCTCGGCACCGTGATCGGCATGATCGAGGCGTTCTCGAAGGTCGCCATCCTCGGCGACACCGGTGATGCGGCCCTGCTCGCCGACTCCATCAGCAAAGCGCTCATCACCACCGACATCGGACTCGTGCTCGCCATCCCGTCCCTCGGCGCGTACCACTACCTGAAGCAGAAACTTTCCATCGCCGAACTCGCCGTCGAAGAAACCTTCGAAGCCATGTTCGCCGCGCTCGACGGGCAGAAGTAAAACACAGGACCGAATTCTCCCATGCGCATCAAACGCCCACTGGAAGACAAGCTCGAAATCGGCATGTCGTCGCTCATCGACTGCGTGTTCCTGCTCCTTATCTTCTTCCTGGTCACGACCATCGCCAAGAAGGAGAACCGCGACATCGACATCGATCTGCCCGTCTCGACCTCCTCGCTTGACGTCCCGCCCGACAACGACACCATGGTCATCGGCGTCAACAAGGAGAAGATGCTGTTCTACAACGGCCGCCCGGTCACGATTTCCGAGCTTCACCAGATCCTGCTGGAGCTTTCCGAGGAGTCCCAGGACCGCCGCATCCGCGTCGACTGCGACAAGGCAGTCGCGTTCAGCCGCGTCGTCGAGATCCTCGACCTCTGCTCGTTCCGAGGTCTGCACAACGTCGCTGTCCGCACCTACGACGAACAGTACAACACGCGCTGAACGATCATTTCCCCGCTAGTCTTGCCTCAGAAAAAAGTCCTCCCGCCGGTTCTGCCGTTGCGGAAGGCCATGGCCATGGTCAGGTTCGATCACTGTCCGGCGGCGAGCTTGCGCCGGATCGCTTTTTTCGTCAGGACAAACCGTTGAAGCATGGCGAGATACTGAACGATTACGCGTCCTGAGAGTTTGCTTTCACCGTGTTTCCGCATAGCGAACGTGATCGGATGCTCCAGGACCCTGTCGTGTCCGGTAAGGGAAAGCAGGAACGCCAGTTCCAGCATGATCTTAAATCCTTTGGGCGAAAGACAGGGCTTCACGCGGTCGAAAGCATCACGGCGGATCGCAAAAAATCCGGACATCGGGTCCTTCAGTGTGATCCCGAGCGCGAGCCTCGCCATGAGCGCCGCACAGTTGCTGCACATTACGCGGAAGATGTTCCATTTCTCGGTGAAGCCGCCGCCGGATACATGACGGGAGCCGATCACCATGGACAATGCAGGATCCCGCTCGAATTCTGAAAGCAGCCCCGGCAGGTCTTCAGGTCTGTGCTGTCCGTCTGCGTCCATGCAGACCAGGATGGTGCCGCTGGCTTTCGAAAAGCCGTGAACCACGCTGGGCGAAAGCCCGCGGGAACCGGGGTTCTGCTCCACGCGAACGGGAGTCCTCATTGTTTTCGCTGTTTCCAGGGCAACGTCTTCGGTGCCGTCGGGGGAATGGTCGTCGGCTACGATGATTTCGAGTCCGGGCAGATCAAGGGCGTCAAGAGAACGGAGCATCGGAGAGATGCTGTCCTTTTCTTTGAATGTGGGAAGGATAATTGAAGCTGTCATTTTTTCCTTCAATAGTATTTGGAAAACAGATTATCATTCCTTTGAATCCGTCTCGGGTTTTCGGGGAGCCGGAATTTCAAACCGGTAAGGTTCCTTCACATGAAGATACAAATAAAGGCTCCACAATGTGAGAGCAATCGTAAAAAGCGCCATTGTCGGGACAACATGAAGATAACCGGTATTCCATATGTTATCGTATAAATAAATGACATTCCCCAATCCGGGAATTCCTCCGAGCCAGGAGGGTATCACAACAAATGATATTGAAAGAGGTAAACACAGAAAAACCGGAAACAGGGCGGTAATACAGAAAAGAACCCATTGTTTGTTTCGGGCAAAAGCAAAAAGGCGAATAAAGAGCAAAGGGTAAACAATGACAAGATCATAATGCCGATGGTAGGAGATCAGCATCGTCAGACAGGCCCCAAGCAACAACAGCGTATCGGAGATATCCTTCGTCTTGCGTTCCCTCCAGAACAACCACAGAATCACACAGACGGTCACGGCCTTTAACAAGTGATTGATAATGGGTATTTTAAAAAAGCCAAGATGACACATGTCATAAGGAGCAATAGCATAATGGTTGATATTGCCCGGCTGAAATATGATTTGAATGGTATGAAAATACTCCGAGTAAACTTCTACCAGATTGTTTCCGCAAAAAACAGGGGTAATGGAGAAAAAAATAAAAACGCAAAAAGCCGCGATGCAAAGCTTCCAATGCCCCTTAAAAAACAAAAGCGGAGCAAAGACCGGGAGAAGACTGTATTTCGCCAAAGCGATAAATGCAAACAGGAATATTCGTAAAATGCGTGATGTCGGCCCCCAGAACATAAAGAATATGCAGAATGCTAAAATGATCGGAATCTGTCCGATCATCAGAGCAATTCTTGTGCTTCTGGAATAGAGAAACAAGAAAACACACAGCATATAAAAGAATTGTTTTCTTCCAGGCGTCCAAAAATCCCGCCATTGAAAACCACAAGCTTTGACCAGTGTCAATCCGGTCAAATAGTATATGATTAGGAGATTAAGAACCAAAAAAACAATTTGGACGGCTGCTCCCCAAAGATACCCGGGAAGGAAAAAGAAAAGCATTTGCCCGGGATAAACAATAGGGACAGATTCTCCCCAGTGAAAAACGTAGAAAAGGAACTCGGGATGATCTGGAAAAGGATTATTACCTTCAAAAAGCGCCAGTGATATTGAACTGTATGCCGCAAGATCGCAAAGATCAATCTTTGAGGGGCTCAACAGATAAAATGCGCTCTTCCAAAAGGAAAAAAGGAAAAGCAATACAGACGCCAGAAGAAACAGCCATTGAGATTTCTTCATTTCCGAACGGACTCCATTCGGGCAGAAAAGAGACTCAGCCTTCGGCGAGGTATGCCTCATGCATCTTGAATATCTTCTGGATTGATGCCTGACACGTGGGAACGTCCTCGGCCTTGGCCGCTGCGTTCAGTTCCTTTGCCAGTGCGAAGAGGTCCATTGCGCCCATGTTCTCGCAGTAGCCGAACATGGTGTGCGTGATGATCCTCAGCTTCTGGAAATCGGAGTCGACGCCGTTCTCCTGCAGATCAGTGCAGGACTTGTCGAATTCCTTGATGAATGCATCGTAGAATTCCTTGATTTCATCGTCTTCGAGCTCCAGCAACTCTTTCAGATGGGCAGCTATATCGGCTTTCATGATTCAGGTGTCCTCTTATTGAATACGAACTTTGTTTCGTTTAATCCGCAGTTGGTCTCGTACGACACGTATTGCGTGATCGCCTTGATGATCTGGATGCCGCGCCCGCTGGTCGCGAAGAGGTTTTCCTCCTCCGGCTTTTTGTCCCCGGGTTCCGGGGTGAAAAGCTGCGGGTCGTTGGTCTCGCGCGTGCCGGTGATGTCCCACTTGCCGCCGCGTTCCGCACCCTGCAGCACCAGGTCTCCGTTTTCCATGCCGATCCCGACGTAGATCAGGTCCGGCGCTTTTTTCCTGTCGTGGCTGCCGTGGACGATGACGTTGTTGAGGTATTCGCGGACGCAGAGGTCGATTTCGGTGCTCTGGCGCAGGTCATCCGTGATGGCGGAGAACTCGTGGGCGATCTTGTCGACCTCGGGAAGTTTGGCGGGGATGACGCGTTCCACGAGGCCTTTGCGCGCGGAACGTTTCTGGAAAGCGACGATGGTGAAATCGTCGGGGGCCTTGTCGTAACCCATCTTGGCCATGATGCCCTTGATCCGGTACGGCAGGGCCACGACGTTCGGATTGTCCAGCTGGCATTGGATCAGCGAGTACAGATCCTCTTCCGGCATGGTCTGGCTGTCTTCGTTGGCCATGTCCAGCACGCCGTCGGTGATGGCGACGAAGATGGTGTCGTCCTCGAAGTCGCAGTCGTAGTTTTCGGACTCGGGGAATTCGGCGTCGGCCATCCAGCCGAGGGGCATGCTGCCCTTGTTCGTGTCGCTGGTGGTCACGGATTTTTTGCCGGGCGAGGCGAAGATCAGCCCGGGATGCCCGGCGGAATGCAGCGAGATGTGGTTGTTCTTGAAATCAATGACCGCGGCGAGGGCAGTCATGTAGTTTTTGCTCTGAAGGTCTTCGCAGAAGAACTTGTTCAGGCGTGACATGAGCTCGTGGATCTTGATGTCGCTGTCGCGCAGCGTCATTTTCAGCCAGGACTGAACCGCTGCCATGTAGAGCGCGGCGGAAAGGCCGTGTCCGGAGATGTCGCCGATGAAGAAGAGGTACTTCGAATCGCCGAACGGGATCATTTCGTAGAGGTCGCCGGAAACGTGCATGTAGGGGACATAGATTGAGGAGAAAAGCACGTCGTCGTTGCAGATGCACCAGTTCGGGAGCAGGACTTTCTGAAGTTCGCCGGCCAGCGCCCGCTCCTCCTCCATCTGGTCGCTGTACTTGTGCTCCATGAGCTTCTGTCGGTATGTGGTGACCACCTCGGTGATTTTCTGGATCAGTGTCTTCTTGCCGACCGCCTTGTTCAGGTAGTATGTGTTCGCATCCCACGTGATCTGGTTGAGCATGGTCATGTTCTTGTCCTCGACCATGCTGGTGAGGAAGATGATGGGGCGGTCGGGATCGGTGGCGCGGATGAGCTTGCGCAGCTCGAACCCGTCGATCCCGGGCATGATGACGTCGAGGAGCAGGATGTCGAAATACTGCTCCTTGAACTTCTGAAGGGCGTCGACGGCATTTGTGCAGGTCACAAGCTCGAAGCCGTCCCCTTTCAGACAGCCGCGGATGATCATCAGGTTCGCCTCGACATCGTCAACGGCCAGGACTTTGATCACATCGCTCATAGCAACTCCGGAGTGGAAATGACAGCCGGTGAAGGCTGTTTTGTTTCGGGGATTCTAAAACACTTTCGCACACATCATAGCCTTAATATACTCTGCAATTCCACGCTTTCAACCCCCATCTCCCCGTGTTTCACGTTTTTTTGCCGTTTTTTTTCAAAATGCCCGGCGGCAGGGCAAAAAAAACGCCCCGTCGCCGGGGCGTTTCGCAAAACGGGACGAATTACTTTTTGAACTTGTCCCAGTCTTCCTTTTTGACGAAGGCGGTCAGGGAGCGACCATCTTTCGTTTTTGCCTTGAAGGCATAACGGGTGCGGGTTCCTTTGCCGAATTTGACCGCGGCGGTGACATCGGCAGAGACTTTCTTCTTCATTTTGACGTCGTAGAAATTGTGTTTCATGGACACTCCTCCAGGTTAAGGGTTAGCCAAATATAGTCCCATCATTGAGCATTGTCAAGCGGAAAATCGAAAAAAAATGCGATTTTCCTTAAAAAAATGCGTTTTTTCCTCGAAAAGCATCGATTTTCTGTGGAAGTATGGCGTGTTTCCAATGTTTTTCCGAATCACAAAACAACACGAGATGCGGCCTGTTCCGGAGCTTTTCCGGTTTTTCTTCGCAAATGCCGCGCGAAAAGATGAAATCGAGCTCAACGACCTGTGTTTTTGCACACTTGTTTTAAGCTCGGATCTGTCGAGATTGAGCTCATTATTGCAGCCTTCAGTTCATGCGGCAGGCTTTCGTCCGGCGAATGAGCCTGATTTGAACAGGAATAAGCTCAGTTTTGAATAGAAGCTGAGTCTGGAGCGAGCGTTTTTCGAGGCGGGATCGCGACAAAGAAGACTGCCTGCTTTTTTTTCTTCCCGTACGGGGCGCTGTAGGAGAAAACGAACTTCTCCGAGCTCAATTTGAGCTCGTCTGCGCTGATTCCGAGGCAGTCAGCCAGCAAGTCCGCGTCCTTTTTCTCCCCATAGACGCCGAGGGCGCCACCGTGATCCAGCAGCGAGCGGAACCTGAACTCATCGTACGGGTTTTCGAACGTGCCGGCATAAGGGTGCGTCGGCAGGTACTGCATGATGCAGCCGGCGTACCACATGTCGCCGAACGCGAGCTCAATTTCGCGGCCGGTCTGCCTGCGGTAAAACTCTTGGGCCGTCGCCGCGAACTCGCGCGCGTTCAAATGACCCCGTTTGCGTGTCCTCGTGAACCAGTAGGAGATGTCGAAGACCTGCACGGATACGAAAAGGACGATGAGCACCCAGAAGAGTTTTTTGAACTCGCGGAACGAAACGTCTTTCCAGAAGGCCATCAGGAAGAACCCGGTGATGAAGTAGACAGGGTACTCCCACATTGAGTCGATCATCATGCCTGTGCCGGCCATTACCGTCAGCAGCAGGATCGGGGTGAACTGAACGCACACGGCGAGGCGCGCCGCGTTCGAGTTGGATGGACGGATGGCGCGCGGGCGGAATCCGAGCAGGGAGCGGACGGGGTGATCCATGGTAAGCCACAGCAAAAACAGCGGCATGGCAAGGGGAAACAGCGACTCGCACAGAAAGTCCAGGAAATTGAGGAGCGGATTGAGCCTTTCCTCGGTGACGCGGTCCGCCATGTAGACGAACGGCGGAAAGTCGTTCCGGACCAGCCATGCGGCATAGGGGGCGAGGACGGCCAGAAAGACCGCAAAGGCAAGATACGGGCCCGGACGCCGGAAATATTTGCGCGTCTCGCGCCCGGTCGCGATGAACAGGAAAAGCGCCAGCAGGAGCGCGAATCCGAAGAATTTGCTGAGCACGGCGAGCGCGGAAGCGAGGCCGAGGAGGATCCAGTCGGCGGTCAGGTCGTATTTGATGGCGCGGCAGCAGTGGAACGTCATCATGGGCCACAGGGCCATGTGAGGAAGATTGACGTTGAACTTGCAGGAGTCGAAGGTGTAGAACAGGATCGTAGCCAGGAGCACCACGGAAAGGACCGCCTTCTCCCCGCTGAAAAACTCCTTCCCCAGGCGGTAGATGTACACGAATCCGGTCAGGAGCATCAGCTGGCTCAGCAGGTACATCGCGGAATCCGCATGCCCGGACACCACTGTGAAGATGCCTGCCAGCCAGCCGGCAAGCGGCGGATGCTTCGAATTGCCCATGGAGAACGGATGGCTCCACATGATCGTCTCGATCGTATCGAGCGGGAGGACCGTGTAGAATATGGACGGGATGACCGTCAGCAGAAGCAGCCAGACGGCCATGAAGACGAGAAGATACCGGATGAGGAGCTTGTCGTGATTAGCCTGTTCCATGGTGAAAAATGGGGTGCGGCGGAGGAAGATGCGGAACTGAAAAGAAAATTAAATTATAGTCTACACGTGAGAACCGGGTGTTTCAAGGGTCAGGCCTGAAATCGATCTAAGATTTCCAGGTCGGAGAACGGCTGTTTGACCCCGTTTGTTTCCTGATATGTTTCGTGCCCTTTGCCCGCCACGAGCAGGATGTCGCCCGCACGCGCTTCCCGCACCCCGAGCCCGATGGCTTTTGCGCGGTCAGGCTCGACGAGGTATTGCACGCCTGCGGGAATGCCGGATTCGATCTCGCGGATGATGGAAACGGGGTCTTCGGAACGCGGGTTGTCGCTGGTCAGGACGGGCAAGTCGGCGAGGCGGGCTGCCGCCGCGCCCATTCTGGGGCGTTTTGAGCGGTCTCTGTCCCCGCCGCAGCCAAAGACGGCGATCAGGCGCCTGCCAGGCGTCAGGACCTCCCGCAGACTGCTTAAAACGCGTTCCAGCGCATCGTCCGTGTGCGCGTAGTCCACGAAGGCGGTCGCGCCGTTGGCAAGCGGGACGGCCTGAAGGCGGCCCGGGACGTGCGGCATGGTGGCACATGCCTTCAGCAGGGCATCGAGCGGAAGCCCTATGCCGTACGCCATGCAGAGTGCGGTCAGGCAGTTCGCTGCGGTGAACGAGCCGGGCAGCGGAAGATGCAGTGAGACAGGTCGTCCGTCGATCGTGAATTCGAGCTCGGAATACGCCGGATTGAGGCGAACGGACCGCAGGGAGCAGAACGCGCCGGGATTTCCGGTGAACGAAACGGGAAGGATGCGGATGCCGGGGCGTTCATCGTTCAGTTCGGAAACAAGTCGCGCGCCTGCCGGATCGTCGATATTGACCACTGCCGGTGCATCGTCGGCGAGGAGTTCGCGGAACAGGATCTTTTTTGCCTGGTAATAGTGCTCCATGTCGCCGTGATAGTCCAGGTGGTCTCCCGTGAGGTTCGTGAATGCCGCCGAGGCGAACTTGAGCGTGCCGGATCTGTGCTGGTGCAGTCCGTGGCTGGAGCTTTCCATGACGGTGTCCGTTACGCCATTCGATTTCATGGCGGAAAACATTTCCTGCAAAGTGAGGGCGTCCGGCGTTGTGTGCTCGGACGGCTCCGGTCCTGCTCCGAGGTCGCAGCAGACGGTCGAGACCAGCGCGGTCTTCGCGCCCTGCTCGGCCGCGTTCAGAAAATGGCGCATGAAGTATGCTGTCGATGTCTTGCCGTTGGTCCCGGTCACGGTATGCACGCGGAAGGCGTCCGCGGGCCGTTGAAAGAACGTTTCGCAGACGATGGACCAGGCGTAATAGGAATCCGTGACCCGCAGGACGGGGAGGCCGGGCGGCAGGGGTCCGTCGTAGTCAGAGGAGGCGATAAGGGCGGTCGCGCCTTTTTTGGCAGCGTCCGCGAGGAACCTGTGTCCGTCCGCCCTGGCGCCTTTGATCGCCGCGAAAAGCGTGCCGGATGTGACCCTGGACGAATTGTTCGCGACCGAAGTGATGAGCGGATCTGCACCGGGGGTAAGGGGTGCGGCCAGAAGCGGCTTCAGGGCCTCGGCGTACGTCGACAGCGGCAGGGGCGGGATCGGCACCATGATGCTTCAGTCTCCGGCGGGTTCGACGAGTTCCAGGTGCGTCGAACGGGAGCCCTTCAGGAAGACCATGCTTCCGGGTTCGAAAACAATGTGCGCGTCAGCAGCTTCCTGCGCAGAGGTGTACGCCGTGCAGTTCAGTCCCGTTTCCACAGCGGCCTGCGTCATGTGCGGTCCGACGACGACGGCCCGCGAAGCGGGGAAAAGGTGTTTCGCGAGGGCGCAGACGGAACGGTGCCCTTCGGCGGAACGTTCGCCGAGCTCGCCCATATCGCCGAGGACGAGCACCAGCTTCTGCGGGTCCGCGAATTCGGAAAGCCAGTTCAGCGAGGCCGCCATGCTGTCCGGGTTCGCGTTGTAGGCGTCGTTGATCCAGGTGGAGCCGCCATGTTCAGAGACGCGCATGCGGAGCCCGGGGAGCGTCGTGCGGGAAAGCCCCTCGGCGACGGTCTTGAACGGCACGCCGAACCTGAGCGCGGCGAGCGCGGCCGCTGCGGCGTTTCCCGCCTGGTGCCTGCCCGGGATGCCCCATTGAACGGAGACCTTTTCCCCGGTCGAGTTGCGCGTGAGCGTGAACTTCGCGCCGTGAAGGTTGCCGCCGAGGTAGTCTGCCGTGAGGTCCGCGTCCGAGTCCGCGAAGCCGAACGTGCCGGTGCGGAATGGTGATGCGGCGCGGGCGAGGATGTCCTGACCGGGACACTGCGCCGGGATGATGGCGAAGCCGTCGGGCGCGAGATGGGAGAAGAGCCTGGATTTTTCCTGCGCGACGCCTTCGAGCGAACCGAGGAATTCGAGGTGGCAGTTCGCGATGGAGACGATGATGGCGAGGTCGGGCATGGCGCAATAGGAAAGCGGTTCAAGTTCGCCGTGGTGGTTGGTGCCGGCCTCCAGGACGGCGATGCGATGGCGCGCATTGAGGCGGAGCAGGTTCTGGGGAAGCCCGATCTGGTTGTTGGTGTTTCCCTCGGTCGCCAGCACGCTGATGGAGTCCATCGCATGCACGAAGATCGCCCGCAGGGATTCTTTGGTGCTGGTCTTGCCGCAGGAGCCGGACAGCAGGATGACCTTGAGGTTCGGGAAGCGCAGGCGGTGAAACCGCGCGATGAGCTGGAACGCGGTCACGGTGGACGGCACGACGATGGCGGGTGCGCCGGGCGGGAGCTTTTCGACCTTGCTCTCCTCGATGCAGAGGAGCGAAGCCCCGTTTGCAACGGCCTGCGCGAGGTAGTCGTGGGCGTCGAACTGTTCGCCGGAGAACGCGACGAAAAGGGCGTTGCGCGCGGTTTCGCGGGTATCGGTGAAGACGGAATCGACCAGGGCGGGCGCACCGTCCCCGACGAGTTGCCCGCCTGTTGCGCGGAGCAGGTCGTGAAGCGTGAACTGAACGTCGAACATCAGGAATTCTTCAGGTTGCGGAAGTAGTCGATCGTCAGGCGGAGACCTTCCTCAAGCGGGACTTTCGGCGTCCATCCGAGCTTTTCCTGCGCGATCGAGATGTCAGGTTTGCGCCGAACGGGATCGTCCTGAGGAAGCGGCTTGTAAACGATCTTCGACTTGGATCCGGTGAGGCGGATGATGGCTTCGGCAAGTTCTCGGACGGAAAATTCGCCGGGGTTTCCGAGGTTGACGGGTCCGGTGACGGCGTGTGTGGTGTGCATCATGGCTTCAAGTCCCGCGACCAGGTCGGCGACATAGCAGAAACTGCGCGTCTGGGAGCCGTCGCCGTAGATGGTGATGTCATGGCCATGCAGCGCCTGCACGATGAAGTTGCTGACGACCCGTCCGTCGTTCGGGAGCATTTGCGGTCCGTAGGTATTGAAGATGCGGACGACCTTGATCGGGATCCCGTACTGGCGGTGGTAGTCGAAGAAAAGCGTTTCGGCGCAGCGTTTTCCCTCGTCGTAGCAGCTGCGGATGCCGATCGGGTTGACATTGCCCCAGTAAGTCTCGCGCTGGGGATGCTCGTGGGGGTCGCCGTAGACTTCGCTGGTGGAGCTCTGGAGAATCGGGATGCGGAGACGGCGCGCGAGATCCAGCATGTTCATGGCTCCGAGGACGCTGGTCCGGATGGTCTGGACGGGATCGTGCTGGTAGTGGATCGGCGAGGCCGGGCATGCGAGGTTGTAGATGGCGTCGACTTCAAGCTCGATCGGGATGGTGACGTCGTGCCGGATGAGCTCGAACGACGGATTGGAGAGCAGATGCCGGATATTGTTTTTCGATCCGGTGAAGAAGTTGTCGAGGCAAATCACGTCGTTCCCGCGGGAGAGCAGGAGTTCGCAAAGATGGGAGCCGATGAAACCGCCTCCGCCGGTGACCAGGATCGTTTGTTTATGCATGAGTTCTTCCTTTCGAGCCGTCCGCCGTATCCGGTCCGGTCAGCGGCCTTTCTTGGTTGAGTTTGATTTCGTCGAAGTTGAGTTTGATTTTGCCTTTGAGACTCCGATTTTCGCGTAGCCCCAGTCCAGCAGGATTCGAACAAAGTTGTCGCGGTCGGCGGCGGACGGGAATCCGGTCACGACGGCCAGGAGACGTCGCCCGCTGCGTTCGCAAGTGGCCGCCACGCAGAACCCGGCGCGGTTGGTGAAGCCCGTCTTGATGCCGTAAACGCCGGCCGCAGCGGTCTTGGCGCCGGGGAGCAGGTTGTTGTGGTTCTGCAGGAGCATGTAGTTCGGAGAACCTTTTTCCCGGAACGGCGCGCTGCGGAGCCCGGCGAGTTCCATGAGGTAGGAGTACTGGTGGAAGACGAGGCATAGCCGGGCGATATCTTCTGGCGAGCTCTGGTTGTCCAGCGCCTTGGTCTTTCCCGGCAGTCCGTGCGCATTGAAGAAGGTGGTGTGCGTCATGCCGACTTCCTTCGCGCGGCGGTTCATGTCCTCGATGAATCTGTCCGCCTTGCCGCCGCCGAGATGCTCGGCCAGCAGATGGGCGGCGTCGTTGGCGCTTTTGACGGATGCCGCTACGAGAAGTTCGCGGATGGTGAACATTTCGCCTTTCCTGAAATCGACCTTGCTGGCGGCCGTGTTGATTGCTTCCGTCGTGACGGGGATCAGCGATTCGAGCGTGTAAGGGGAAGCGTCGTCCATGGCGATCTCGTAGGCCAGCATGATGGTCATGATTTTCGTGAGAGACGCGATCGGGACGGGCTTGGAGGGATTCTTCGCCCAAAGCACCTTGTTCGTGTCCATGTCGACCAGGAGACCGGTCGTGGCGAGGTTCACGCCTTTGAGCGCGGAGATGTCGTCGCGTGCCGCTCCCGTGAAGTCAAGCTTCGGCGAGACGGTCTTCTTCGGTTTGCGGGTGTAGGTGGTCGAGGGAACGGACGGCGACGGTTTGTCCTTGATCTCGGGCAGGTCGGCAGTCGGGTCTTTGAGCGGAGAAACGGATGTCTGGGATGCGGCGGGGATCGTCTGCCCTCCGGATGCGGGAGAATCCTGAACGGTCGAAGAAGGCGTTGTGCTTTGCAGCGGGGATGAAGCGTCGCCGATTGTTTCGGAACGCAGGGCCGTCTCTTCCGCGATCTCACGGCGGGTTTCGGATATCTGGCGTTCGGCGGACCCGGTGGCTATGAAAAGCCACAGCAGGACCGCATGCACGGTGATGATCGCGAGGATCAGGACGATCATGGCGCGTCGGCTCATAGAAGGCTGGCCTCCGCCCCGATGGAAAAAGAGGGATCAATCTGGACTGACATGACGGTTTCCTGCAATCGATTGCAAATATGAATGCGATACTATATCACATTTTCCGGAAAAAGAAACTCTTTTTTTTGTTTTTTCCCGCAAAAAGGGCAAAATCGAGGCCGCATGCCGGGATTGCGGGATTGCGGGGCGGATTTGGACGCATCCCCCTTGACGAATCCTTGTTTTTATGCTATATTAGAACATTATGCCTAATCCGCGGACGGCAGAACTGGGCGCCTCCGCGTTAACCCCCCTCTATCCGGAGAAAGACCATGACGACGTACGAACCCGTAATCGGGATTGAAGCGCACGTGCAGATCCGCACGAAAAGCAAGATGTTCTGTTCCTGCCCCAACACCTACGGCGCGCAGCCGAACACCGATACCTGTCCCGTCTGCATGGGCATGCCCGGTGTGCTTCCGGTCGTGAACCGCGAGGCTGTCCGCAAGGCGGTTGTGGCAGGCATGATGTGCGGCTGCGAGATCGCGAAGTTCAGCAAGTTCGACCGCAAGAGCTATTTCTACCCCGACCTCGTGAAGGATTACCAGATCACGCAGTACGACCTGCCCATCTGCAAGAACGGGCGCATCCACATCTTCGGTACGGGCTTCTCCGGTGAACCGCTGCCCGACAAGTGGATCGGCATGACCCGCATGCACCTGGAGGAGGACCCCGGGAAGTCCACCCATTTCTCCAACTGCACCGGGCTCGACTTCAACCGCTCCGGCGTGCCCCTGATCGAGATCGTCAGCGAGCCCGACATGCGTTCCGCCGACGAGGCCTACGCCTACCTCTCCTCCCTCAAGGAGATCATGCAGTACGCCGACGTCAGCGACTGCGACATGGAGAAGGGGCAGATGCGGTTCGACGTGAACATCTCCCTGCGCCCCCGCGGCACCGAAAAGTTCGGCACCAAGGTCGAGATCAAGAACCTGAACAGCTTCCGTGCCGCCCATCGCGCCATCCTGTACGAGATCAAGCGCCAGCTCATCGAACTGGAGAACGGGCAGGAGATCGAGCAGGATACCCGCGGCTGGAACGACGAACTCGGCGAGACCGTGGTCCAGCGCACCAAGGAAAATGCCAACGACTATCGCTATTTCCCCGAACCCGATCTGCTTCCCATCGTGTTCACGGACGCCGAGCTCGATGCCTTCCGCGCCTCCCTGCCGGAACTGCCCGCCGACAAGCGCGAACGCTACGTGCGCGACTACGGCCTGACCCCCTACGATGCCCAGGTCCTCACCTCGGACCGCTCCTATGCTGAATTCTTCGAGGCGGCGGCGAAGGGCTCCCCCGCGTCCAAGATCATCGCAAACCTCTTCACGTCGGAACTTCTCCGCAAGCTCGGGGAATCCGGCGGTTCGCTTCAGGAATGCAAGGTGCAGCCTGCCGCCCTGGCCGCGCTGGCCGCGCTTGTGAACGCCTCCACCATCAACTCCAAGACCGCAAAGAAGGTGTTCGAGGAGATGTTCGAGACCGGCAAGGACCCCGAATCCATCGTGAAGGAAAAGGGTCTCGTGCAGGTGTCTGACGAGGGTGCCATCCTCGCGCTTGTCGACCAGGTGATCGAGGCGAATCCCGCGCAGGTCCAGCAGTTCAGAGAAGGTAAGACCGCCGTGCTTCAGTATCTGGTCGGCCAGCTCATGAAGCTCAGCCGCGGCAAGGCCAACCCGAAGCTCGCGATCCAGATGTTCCAGGAGAAGCTCAAGTAAGTCCGCTTCTCCGTTCTTTTCCCCAGAAAAAGACTATCGCGCCGGACTCCGCGGGGAGTATCCGGCGCGTTGTTTTTGCGCGGGGATGTTTTTGAGGAGAATGCGGCTCAGTTTTTCTGGAGGAATCCGGAGTAGAGCACGTTGATGGTGCTGATTGCCGCGGTCGTCTGGGGCGTCTTCGGCAGGCGCGAAATGGTGTTCGCGAACGTGGACGGGAGCTTCTTCTCACCCATGGCGTGAAGGGTTCTGGCGGCGGACACGAGTTCCTCGGCGACGGCGTCTGCCGTGGCGGGGATCTCCGGGTCTTCCGGCCTGAGTTCCGCCGCCTTGTCGTAATTGCCGCGCAGCGCCTCGAACGCGCAGAGGATGGTCTCGCGCGACCTGCCGTCGTCGCCGTAAAGCGCGGCATAGGCCTTTTCCGCCTCGTCCTGGGATATCTTGTCCAGGTCCACGTCGTCGTCCGCGAAGACGGCATAGACGCGGTCGAGGAAATCGATGCGGCGCATCATCTCCGTGCACCACGACTCGATGCGCGGGGTCCGGAGCTGTTCGGTCGTGAGGATCTGCCTGGCGACTGAGAAACGCTGCGTGACGATGAGCTGGTGCAGGCGCTGTCGGACCGCGTTGATCCTGAGTTCGTCCGAGGCCGCGAGTTCTTCCTCGCGGGTCTTGCTCAGGGCGTTGTACTTGTCATTGCTTTTCGCAAGTTCAAGCTGTGCGGTGATCAGCTGGGAATGGTAGTATTCGCCGTCCTTGATTGCCGCGTCGACCTCGTCCTTGAGGCGCGGGATGGTCTTGGTCTTCATGTTCGCGATTTCGTCGTTCAGGAGGCTGATCTGGTTCTCCAGCACGGCAGTGGTTTCGGCGGAAACGGCCGCGCTCCCGTCGGCGGGGGCTTCCTTGTCCGTGCGCTGCGCCAGCAGATAGTTGATATGGGACAGCACATAGCGGCTGATCCGGTCGCTGCCGGCGGTCTTCCCCGTGAATTCCATGGTCAGGGATGCGGCTTCCGCGTTCAGCCGTTCCATGGGGATGTCGGGATTGGATGCCAGACGTTCGAACGCGTCGACGTTGCCGAACATGGCGCGTTCCTGTGTCCGGCGCTGAACGTCGGAGAAAAGGTATATGGCGATGGCCGCGACCAGGGCGACGGGCAGGATGATGAGCATGATGCGGGAGAACAGAGACGGCCTTCCGGCCTCGGCTTTCTTCCGCTGGATCCGGTCCTGCCTGCGCTTGTTGTTCATGTATTCCGTCTGGATGCCGTAGTTCAGGCGGCGGATGGATATGGTGTGGACGTCCGGGACGAAACTGCGGTTCGGCGCGGTGATCTGGCGCAGACGCCAGATGGCGTCGAGCAGCTCCTCCATGTCGGCAAAGCGTTTCGAGGGCTTCTTTGCCATCATTTTCTTGATGAGCGTGGAAACGGTCGACGGCAGTCCGGGGACGAAGCGTTCCGGGGGTTCCGGCTTCTGGTTGAAATGCTGATTCGCGAGCGTACTGATGGAAATGGCGCGGAATGGAAGCGAGCCAGTGATCATCTGGTAAAGCGTGACGCCGAGACTGTAGATGTCGCTGCGCGTGTCGAGCGGCTCCCCCGCGAACTGTTCCGGGCTCATGTAGGAGGGGCTGCCGGAGATATCCATGTCTTCGGACCAGTCTTTCTGGTTCATCGCGAGACCGAGGTCGGTCAGCTTGGCGATGCCGTCGTCCGTGAGCATGATGTTGTCGGGCTTGACGTCGCGGTGGATCAGGCGGCTTTCGTTCCAGGCGTAGCAAAGCGCCTCGGCGACTTGCTGGACGATGTGGAGCGCTTCGTCGATCGGGATGCGTTTTTCCCGTTTGAGGCGCGATTTGAGCGTTTCGCCGCGGATATAGGTCATGGCCATGTAGCTGTAACCGTCGTCCTCGCCTACTGCGTAGGACTGCACCAGATTGACGTGGCTGAGCTTGGCTGCGGCGCGCGCCTCGTTCAGGAAAGTCGCCACGCCTTTTTCGGTCATGTTCTTGTGCAGCAGCACCTTCAGCGCGACTTCGCGTTCCAGCGAAATCTGCTGCGCGAGGTAAACGGTGCCGGCGGAACCCGCTCCGATCTTGCTCTGGATGATGAAGTCGCCGATGATGCACCCGTTGTCGAAGCGGGTCGCGGGGATGGCCACCGTCTTGCTGCACGCCGGGCACACGATGCGGCCTCCGGCGTCGGACTCGGAGACGGAGATCTGGAAATGGCAGAAGGGGCAGGCGAAGCGGAGCATTGGGGCGATCCTTGTTCAGGTATGGGAAACACAAATCTAATATAGCATTCCGTGGTCATGTTTTCAAACGGGATTCGCGCATTTATCCGGCATGCGCCGAGGCGCGCGTACATGCGGCTTCAGAAATGGTTCGTTAGCGCAGCGTCGGCGGTATGGAGTCCGTCCACGGCGGCGGAGACGATCCCGCCCGCGAATCCGGCGCCTTCGCCGCAGAAATACAGCCCGTCCACGCTCGAACGGTATGTCAGGCGGTCGCGGTCGAACCGCACCGGACTGGAGACGTGCGTTTCGCCCCCGATCATCACGCCATGTTCGAGAAAGCCTGGCATAAGCTTGTCGAAATGGACGAGCGCACGGCGGAGCGAGGCCGTGACGGGCGCGGGCATGATTGCGTCGATGCGCGCCGGAACGAGCCCGAAACAGTAAGAGGTTTCCGCAGGCAGCCGTCCGGTTTTTCCGTTCAGGAAATCCCGCGCGGACTGGGCCGGGGCGGTGCATCCGCCGCCGCCCGCCTTCGCGAGTTCGGATTCCAGCCCGTCGAGGAAGCCGAAGGCGTCGCCGGGCGTGGAAAACGTTTCCGCGGGGATCGTGGTGATGAGTGCGGCGTTTGCGAATTTGCCGTCGCGGGCCGCGTTGCTCATGCCGTTGGTCGACAGATGGTCGGCATCCGTCACCGCCGCGATGATCTCGCCGCCCGGGCACATGCAGAAACTGGCCGCGCCTCCGAACCGTCCGTCCTGCGAGGGGCGGCTGACGATCTGGTACGGGGCGGCGCCGATGGAATCGGGCGGGACCGGCATGCCGTACTGTGCCTCGTTGATGAACGACTGAGGGTGTTCGATGCGGATGCCGATCTGGAAGCCCTTCATGGACGATCCGACGCGCCCGAAAAGCGTACGGGTGAACTCGCGCGCGCTGTGCCCGGCGGCGGTGACGACCACGTCCGATTCGAGCGTTTCCCCGGAGCTCAGCCGGACGCCGCGGCATTTCCCGTCGCGGATCAGGATCTCGTCGACGCGCGAATCCCAGCGGAACGTGCCGCCGAGGCTTATGATTTTCGCACGGAGTGCGGCGATGATCTCCGGCAGACGATCGGAGCCGAGGTGCGGATGGCTGAAATACAGAATGGAAGGATCGGCACCGCATTCCACAAGTGTTTTGAGCACGAACATCACGGCTGGCTCGTGGATGCGTGTAAAAAGCTTGCCGTCGGACCAGGTGCCTGCGCCGCCTTCTCCGTACAGATAGTTGCTTTCCGGGTCGGGCGTACGCGAGGCGCGGAACGATTCGATGTCGCGTTTGCGGCGGTCCACGTCTCGGCCGCGTTCCAGTACGACCGGCGCGCATCCGGCCTGCGCCAGGACCAGTGCGGCGAAAAGCCCCGCGGGGCCCGCGCCGATCACGAGCGGATGCTTCAGAGATGTCTTATCTTCGAACGGATGGTACTCTTCGCGCCGGATATACGGTTTCACGTTTGGCCCCGCGCACGGCCTGACGCCTTCCGCCAGCACGGCGTCCACGCGGTACAGCAGGGCGATTGACGGTTTCTTGCGCGCGTCGATGCTCTTCCGTACGACCCGGTATTGCAACACGTCCTCGACGCGGACGCGGGCGGCACGGGCGACGAGCGGCGCGAGTTCGCGGTCGATGCCGGAACCGGCTTTCGCCGCCGGGACCGGAGGAAGGTCAATCGTGATGGTCATGATGCTTGGATGGAATCGTTTGGAAAAGGGGTTGCGGGCGTGTGTCGCCGCGGATGATCGGCACGAGATAATTTAGGCGCATTTTCCCGAAATTCAACCTTGCCCGCCTTGAAAAACCGGAAATAGCGGCAATATTAGATAGTGTTTGCGGCTTTCGACAATTGTGTGCCGCACCCAATTTTACCGATGGAGCCCGTAGTCCGATGAAACAGTTTCTTTTCGCCGCGGCGGTCTGCCTGGCGGCTTCTCTGACCCTGCCCGCGCCTGCCGGCGACGAAGCAGTCCGCACGATCCCGGAACTCTCGCTGAATGAACGCATCGAGGATCTGCTGGAGGCGATTGAGGATGAAGCGCCGGAGATCTATCGTCGGATGAACGAGCTCCCGCGCGAAGAGGCCCTTTCGCGCATCATGCGTGCTCTGGACAGCGGCGTGGTCTCCGTGCCCTCCGCTGCCGGACGCGAAGGATCCTCCGTCGAAGGTCAGAGCCGTTCCGTCCGGAATTATCCCGAGCTTGAGCTCACGGAAAAGCATTTCCTGTACATCCGCATCGACGGGCTGACGGCTGATGCCGCTCTTCCCGCGGCGCAGAAACTGAACGGGAAAAACGCGGACGGAGCATCCGCTCCCGCAGGCGTGATCTTTGATCTGCGGGAAGCCGATGGCGGCCAGTACGAGACAGCGGACGTCCTGGCCGGTTCCGCCGGCAAGCTCGAATGTCCGGTCATGGTGCTGGTCTCCGGCAAAACGGCCGGAGCGGGCGAACTCCTGGCGGCTGTCCTGCGGCGCGATTGCGGAGCCGTCCTGATCGGGACGGAGACAGCCGGCAGGATCTTTCCCGTGAAGCGTATCTACGTGAACGACGTCGCGTGGTTCGTGCCGACTCCGCGTCCGAGCGATTCCGGGATCTCCCCCTATGCGCTGAAACCGGACCTGGAGAAGAAGTCCGACGCGCGCCTGAGCTTCGACGAGCTGAAGGAAAAACCAGACCGGCTCGACGGCGACCCCGTGCTCCGGCTGGCAGCCGATCTGCTGACCATGCGCGCCGCGGTCAAACCTGTGGAGCAGACTCCGGCGCCGTGACGGGATCCGACGGCTCGACTGCCGGCGCGTTATCCTGTTTTGCCTCGGTTGCGGCGGCATCCGGCTTCTGCGCCGATTCCGTTTCCTGGATGGATCCCGATTTCTGAACGGATTCCGCGGCGGGCGTTTTTGCGTTGTCATCCAGTTGCTCCGGGTCGGGTGGCTCGCAGCCTTTCAGAATGAACGAGACGATGCCAACGATGATGACGACGGGCAGGATGAGATGCACCAGCAGAGCGTGAAAACTTTCCGCGTCGCGCCATGCGCGGATCATCTCCGGGTGCGCCGCCAGAAACGTCTCGTGATATTTCATCAGATCGGCGAGTTCGGCCTCGCGGAATGCTTCAAGCTCGGGGTCGCGGTCCGCCGCGGCAGCGACCATGCGGTGCCCGGCCTCTACATTTTCCGGCTTTTCGGAGTGTTCCAGCACCTTGCCGAGGATCATCAGATGCACGGGGTACTGCAGGAACCGCGGCGAAAAGGGTTCCGGCATGCGCAGTTCGACGTATTCGAGCATGTACCCGAAGTTGTCGAACATGACGCATCCGTTCAGAAAGCGCGAGAAATTGAGTGCCTGGCTGCGGCGGACGATCATGGCGACGAGACCGACCAGGAGTATGTAGCCGGCAGCGGCGAATCCGTAATACTGGAGTTTGTCCTGCGTGCCGGCGTTATGCAACGCCTTGTTGAGAAAGAAAACAGTCACGCAGAGCAGGTAGACCGCGCCGACTGACAGAGAGATCGCGAGCTTATGGGAGCATTTGTAACGGTATTGTTTGAGTTCTTCGCGGGTGAAAAGCCGCTGGGCGTCAGCCATGGTTAGCGTTTCCTTGGTTTTGATTTTGGGGGATTTTACTGCGCGCCGAATTCTACACCGGTGATCTCTTTAAGCTCCTTGCGGATGGAGGCGAGGGTTTCCGGCGGGATCTCGTCGAGTTCACGGGGGGTCAGATAACGCACCTGGATGTCCTGGATCTTTGAGATGCGGTCTTCGGACAGGGAACGGTCTTTCAGGAGCAGGGAGTGGAGGATCTCGTCGTCTGTGAGTTCCGTTTCCGTGGCGATGGCTTCCGCCATTCTTTGCATCAAGTCCAGAGGATAGCGTTCCTTGCTGAGCCGCAGGAAGACGGCGAACGCCTTTTTCTTCTTTGCATCGGAGATCCCCTTGCCCCGTTTGAGCAGATCGTTTTCCATGCGTGTGCTCAGCTGCTGGGCCATCCGGACAAGCAGCTCGCGGCGAAGAGAGATTGCGACCTGGTCCATGAGCGCCTGATGGTCGTCCGTGATCGTGATCCCGGAGGCGATCCCATCGTATTCCGGATGTCGCTGCGTCCACCAGTCGTAGAATTGGCCGTAGACTAGCTCCATGGCCTGAAGGAATGTGCTGGATGCCAGCACGGCGGACAATCCGGCGGAGCTCCATTCCCGGCGGATTCTCGCCTTGTCGTCCGGGCTCGGGATCCTGGCGAGCTGGCGGATCAGAGTCTCCTCCGAGATGTTCCGCCGGTTGCATTCCTTCAGGATCGCCTCGCGCAGATACTGTTCCTGGTCCAGCTCGATCGGATTCTCTTTCAGCAGCTTCATGAAATACGCCGTTTCCGCCGGCTCCAGTCCGATGCCGTAGATCTCGCTGAATTTGGTCACGAAATGGTCATAGACCGACTTGCGGAGCGTTTCCTCGGGTACGACGGAGGGGATGTCCAGTTCGACCATCAGGGCCGCGACGGTCGGCGGCGGAGAGCGATGCAGCATGGCCCGGACCGCGAGCTGGACGAATGCGATGACCGCCAGCGCGACGGCGAGGTTGAAAAAGAACAATTTGACTTTCAGGTTCTTCGTGTTCATCCTCTCCGGATTCGCACGGAGGAAGGCCCGGACCGCGAGCTGGATGAACGCGATGACGACCACCGCGATAACGAGGTTGAAAAGGATGAGTCTCAGGGGGATGTGCATGAAGGATTCTTGCCGGAGGTGCGGCGTAATTATTGTGTTTTTTCGGAGAAAGATATCCGCTTAATATAGTCCTTTTTCCGGCAAAGTCAAGATTCTGGCTCGAGCGCCTTCCCTGAAAACCGGAAAAAACGGACAAAAAACATATTCCCCTTTTGGTTTTCCTGAAAAGCATGATATAGTATACCATGACCGGAGCAAAACCGCAACAGAGAACACATCGAAGGAGGCACAAGAATGAGCAACTATCTGAAGGGAAAGACGATCCGTCTCCGCTGCAAGAAGGACTATCCCGGCGCGCACACGCATATCCTCATCGGACGCGTGGTCGAGGAGAACGAAAGCTACATCGCCGTGCAGGGGCGCTCCTTCCACTTCGCACGCATCGTGGATGGCATGAAAAGCCAGATCAACGTGGGGCAGGAAACCGTCCGCGTGGTCCCGTGGGGCAATGTTGAACTGATCCACTGGCTCACCGAACGCACCGACTGGAACGCCGAGATCGGGTTCGATGTGAAGGGTTCGCTCATCCTTCAGGATACCGTCCGCACCATGATCGCGGAGCGTCGCGACGGTTTCAACTGACACCGCAAAGCGGTGTTGAAGCAGAACGCGGCTCAGCTCGCATAAAAACTATTCCGACTAAAAAGTGAAACGCCCCCGGTTCAGCAAAGAGCCGGAGGCGTTTTTTGAGGCATTTTTGATTTCTTTCAAGCGGGGGCTTGTCAGGTCAGGGATACGTAAGAAGGACGATCGCGGTCGAAATGATCCAGGAGATGAAGGGAAGGAACAAATCGAGGGACGGATGATACTTTCTGTACGCAAGGAGCCGGGTTGCGAGCACAAAAGCGTCCGTCAGGACATAAACCGAAAAGTTGTAGTGGAAATCAAGGAGCATCGACAGGAAGAGGGCGATCGGGACCGCTCCGCACAGATGCCGGAAAAGGATGTGTATGTCGACTTCTTCCTGAAGGTTCAAGATCAGTTTGCTATCATGGAATCTCATGGGAAGATTCCTTTCCTTGTGTTGTCCCGGAGGCTTTTGTATGCAGCTCATTATTCCGTGCCGGAGCGAAGCCCGGCACGGCTTGAGCGGAGTCAGCTTCTCCTTACTTCTTGAGCGCGCCGTCGAGAGCGCGGTTCACATCCTCGGGCTTCGGGCAGAAATGCACGTTGGAGGGGAAGTTGATCCGTTTGAGCTTGGCGAGGTCGTAGATCGGGGGCGTGATCCCCTTCGGAAGCGGGAGTCCGTTGACACTCTGGTAGAAGAGGATGCAGGCGTCCTTCCACCACACGGCCTCGCGCGCCTGGAGTTTCAGCCGGCCGAGCACCAGTTCGTAGCGCTCGTTGTCGACGTAGGTCTTGACGGATTCCCAGATGCCGGGGTAGGTGGCTGCGATCTTCGCGCCGGACTCGAACTCGCCGCAGAGGTGTTCCCAGAAGGTGTCGCCGGTGGGGAGCTTATCCTTCCAGCCGATGCGGTGGAACCAGAGCCAGTAGCGTTCTGGGCAGGTCTTGAGGTCGTTGTACTGGTCACAGAGCGGTGCGTTGTATTGCAGCACGGTGCCGGTGCCGGTCGTCTTCGTGCGGTCGGCGCCGAGTGCATCTTTCGTGGCGTCGAAGATGCGGCGACCGGGGGCTTTTTCGTCGTTTGTGGAGACGAGCGAAGCGTACTGGAGGAAGGATTCGTTGCCGGCCTGGTAGAGCCACGGGCCGGGTCCGTAGTGATTGCCGAGCGTGGAGGCGAAGATGTGGGCGAGTCCGAGCGGCATCATGTACTGGCGGATGGCGGGCACGCTGCTCATCATCATGTCGCAGACGGGCTCGATGAACGCCGGATTCGAGGTAAAGGTCTGCGCGAGCCATTCCTTCGCGATGTCGTCGGCCTTCAGGTCCGGATTCCAGGCGAGTCGGCCGAACGCATACCAGTTGGCCTGTGCGAACGGATGGCGGCACCAGTTTACGTCGTCGCCGATGTTCGCCACGCCGGCGATCATGCCGGACTCGTGGATTTTCTTCGCGACGGTGCTGCCGGGGCCGTTCTGGTAGGTGTCGCTGTCGAGCACTTCCTTCCAGAGCGTGGCGAGGTATGCCAGGTGGTTGGACTGGCCGAGGTATTCCTGCGTGATCTGGAATTCCATGCCGAGCGGGATCTGCTTCAGCTTGCCGAAAAGCGGATGGAAGGGCTCGCAGGGCTGGAAGTCGAGCGGGCCGTTCTTCGCCTGGATGACCACGTTGTCGCGGAACTTGCCCTCAAGAGGCTGGAACTCGAGCAGGGCCTGCTGGACACGTTCCTCGGTTTTCTTGCCGTACACGAAGGCGCGCCAGATGACCACGCCGCCGTAGGGCTTGAGGGCGTCGGCCAGAACGTTCGCGCCGTCGGCGTGGGTACGACCGTAGTCGCAGGGGCCGGGCTGGCCTTCGCTGTTCGCCTTCACCAGGAATCCGCCGAAATCGGGGACGAGGTCGTAGATCTCCTTCGCCTTGTCCTTCCACCAGGCGGCGACCTCGGGCTTGAGCGGATCGGCGTCTTTCAGCTTGCCGATGACCATGGGCGAGGCGAAGTTCACGGAGAGGAAGACGCGGATGCCGTAGGGGCGGAGCACGTCGGCGATTGCCTTCACCTTCTTGAGGTTGGCGGTCTCGAGCATCTTCGGCGACGCGTTCACGTTGTTCAGAACGGTGGCGTTGATGCCGATCGAGGCGTTCGCACGGGCGTATTCGGTGTAGCGGGGCGACACCTTGCCGGGCAGTTCGTCCCATTTCCATATGGAGCTGCCGGCATAGCCGCGCTCCACGGTGCCGTCGAGGTTGTCCCAATGGTTCAGCATGCGGAACTTGTAGTACGGGACTTCCTTGACCTGGAAGTTGTCGGTGAACTGGGTCCCGCACGCCTGGTGCCGCAGCAGATGATATACGCCGTACAGGATCCCGACGTCGCGCGACGCGACGATTTTCAGCTTGTCGCCGTTCATGAGAATTTCGAAGCCGTCGGTGCCGAGGTCGGTGCGGTGCTTGTTGGTCGAAACTTCCACGTTGTGGTCATGGAAACGGGAGAGTTCAGCAAGCGCGATTCTCAGCGTGTCGCTCATGGGCGCCTCGGTTTTCACAATGGCGAGATCCGGGGCGGATTTCCGCAGCCAGAGGTGGCTGCCGTCGTCAGCGCTGGCGACGATTGCGGTGCTGAGGCCGAGCAGCAGGCCCAGGGCGGCGTTCCGTGTGGTGTTCGACATGGCGGGGGATTCCTTTCTGTAAACGGATGCAGGATAAATCGAAGTCGAAAAGTAATATAACGGCGGAATGCGGGATGTCAAGCGCGAAAAGCATGGAAATGCGCCTGTTTTTTGTGCATGGAAGTGCTGTTTTGCGCGGAGATGATGATCGTTTCCGGTTTCCAGGGCACTGTTGAGGTAAAAACCGGGAAACTGTGGAGTTCGTTCGCGTCAACCAGTCTCTGCAATCACCGGCCGGAATTATTCGCCCGGGAGGGATTCGACGAGGCTTTGCCCGAATCTTTCGTGTTCGGGGCGGGATACTCTTTCAGCAGGATTTTTTCCCATTTGTCCGCAGTTTTCGCATCGCCCATCATCTCGCGCACCTTCCGGAATCCGGCGCCGTAGACTTTGTCCGTCCGGTTCTCGATTGTCTCCACCATGTGCTTGGACCCTTCTGCCTTGGCGAGAGACCATGCGACGTATTCGGCGAAGCCTTCATAGATTTCCGGGATGTTTACCAAGTGCGGCAGTTTCTCATTCATCCAGTCGTGAGCCAGCTCGTGGGCGCCGGTCGCCCGAAATTCTTCCCGCGGCAGCCCGACCAGAATGCGGATGGTGTACTGCGGATTCTTGTTCCGAACCGTTTTAACCTCAAACCGACCCGGCTCGATGTTTTCGCGGCCGGTTTCCAGATCAAGTTCTTTACTTGAGCCGATTTTGTAGGAGATAACATGTCGGGTGGCCGTCATCTTAAACTTTGTGTCCAGGACGCGCCGAATGTCCTTCATGGCTTTTTCCGCTTCGGAATCGTTTTTGATGGAATTTTTGAAGCAGTCATTGCAGAGGAAGTCTCCGCCGGCGATTTGAAGGGTGGCCTCTTTCCGGCAATAGATGCAGGTTCCCTTCAGGGGAGTTCCTTTCTTCAGTTCCTGCTGCAGGATCTTTTTCCATTCCTGGGCGTTTCTTGCCTTTTCCATCATCGCCCGGATCATACGGAAACCGTCTCCATATGCCTTGTCCTTTTTGCCCTCGATCAATTTCATTTCGCTATCCAGCAGTATTTCCAGCAGATCTCCAGTGTAATCCTTTGGAAGATTTACTTTCCTGCTTTCCAGATAGCACCAGGTAACAAACTGGGCGAACCCCTCGGAATAAGGATCTCTCCCGCCCCCGACTAACTTGAACCCATTTTCTACGTACCACGCATGAGTAAGTTCATGTGCTGCTTCCGGGTAAAAAAAGAGTCCGGATTTTGCCAGATCATCAGGATAGTGTATTGACCCGTCCGAAGAATAATAAGCATAACTGTCGATTTTTTCATTGATCTCCCCGGATGATTCGACTTTAACAGTGATTTTCTGTTTTATCGTCATCTTGAATTTCGAGGCAAGGTAATTGCGAACTTCATCCGTCATTTTTTCTGCCGTGGTCCTGTCCAGATATCGAGGCTTGAGCCCCTGACAGAAACTGCAAAGATAAATTCCGTCCGAATCCATCTTGTTTTCCGTCGGCATCTGACAATACCGGCACTTGGGCAATTGATCGCATTTTGAACAAATCTGCAAAAAACGAATGGGATCGTCTATGTCCGGCATGCGTAAGAAGTATTGGGGGACCGAAACGATGTCGGATTTGTCGACGATCTTCTTACAATGCATGCATTGGACGGTATTCTGCTTTTTCTCGCTTTCTTTCTGAGCAAAGAGCAACCCGGAAAAAGAAATAAAAAGGAACAGGGAAAAAACAATCGTCACAAAACGTTTCAGCATGATGTCCCCCCGAAAGTTGTGGTCATTGTTGACTTTTGTTAGCAATATACATCGGTCTGCGCGACAATGCAAGCCGGGGAATCAAAAAAACGAAATTTCTTTCGGCTGTCTGGAGCGCTCTGCTGTGGGAAAAGCTCGGGAAAAGCGTGTGGAAAGGCCCGGTCACGGGGAGAACACGGATTCTTCCCATTTTTCAGGGTTGATTTTTCGGCTCCGCAGGTGTATTTTATTATGGACGTTTTTTCATTCAACCACAGACGGTGCGGCGTTCCCCTGGTCCGCCCGCGCCGGAAAGGCCCCGATCCATGAAAGCAGTTGTATCCGTCATCGGCAAGGACGCCGTCGGCATCATCGCAAAAGTCAGCGCGGAATGTGCCCGCTGCGGCGTGAACATCCTCGATATCTCGCAGACCGTCTTGCAGGACTATTTCACCATGATCATGATCACGGATATCGACGGCATCACCGTGCCGTTTCCGGATTTCGCCGATGCCATGACCCGCATCGGCAGCGCCAACAATCTGAAGATCCTCACCATGCACGAGGACATCTTCAACTCCATGCACAAGATCTGATACGGAGCGCATCTCATGCTCGATAAATTCGACATCCTCGAAACGCTGAACATGATCCGCGAGGAGTGCCTCGACGTTCGCACCATCACGCTCGGCATTTCGCTGTACGACTGCCAGAGCGACGACCCGCGCCGCCTCGCCGATAATATCTACGACAAGGTTATGGCTCGCGCACATAACCTCGTGAAGGTCGGAAACGACATCGAAAAGATGTACGGCGTGCCCATCATCAACAAGCGCGTTTCCGTGACTCCCGCCGCGCTGCTCTGCGGACGGCTCGACCGCGACGGCGCGGTCGGCATCGCGAAGGCGCTTGATCGGGCGGCGCACGAGCTCGGCATCAATTTCATCGGCGGATACAGCGCGCTGGTGCAGAAAGGCGCGTCCGAGGGCGGCCGTGTGCTGATCGAATCCATCCCGGAGGCGCTTGCCTGCACCGAGCTGGTCTGCTCGTCCGTGAACGTTGCCTCGACCAAGGCCGGCATCAACATGGACGCAGTGGCGGAAATGGGCCGCGTAGTGCGCCGTACAGCCGAACTTACCGCAGACCGCGGCTCCATCGGCTGTGCCAAGCTCGTAGTCTTCTCGAACGCCCCGGACGACAATCCGTTCATGGCTGGTGCATTCCACGGGCTCGGCGAACCCGAGACGGTCATCAACGTTGGCGTGTCCGGTCCGGGCGTCGTCGCCTCGGCAATCCGTCGTGCGGGCGACTGCTCGCTCGCCGAGATCGCCGAAATCATCAAGAAGACCGCGTTCAAGATCACCCGTGTGGGCCAGCTGGTCGCCCGCGAAGCCTCGAACCGCCTCGGCGTGCCGTTCGGCATCGTGGACCTCTCGCTCGCGCCGACGCCCGCCATCGGCGACTCGGTCGCGTACATCCTGGAGTCCATGGGGCTGGAACAGTGCGGTGCATGCGGCACGACCGCCGCGCTCGCGCTCCTGAACGACGCCGTGAAGAAGGGCGGCGTGATGGCGTCCTCGCAGGTCGGCGGCCTTTCCGGTGCGTTCATCCCCGTTTCCGAGGACGCCGGCATGATCGCCGCCGCGCGCTCCGGCGCGCTCCGCCTCGAAAAGCTTGAGGCCATGACGGCGGTGTGCTCTGTAGGGCTGGACATGATCGCGATCCCGGGCGACACCCCCGCCGATGTCATTTCCGGCATCATCGCCGACGAGATCGCCATCGGCGTCGTGAACACGAAGACGACCGCCGTCCGCGTGATCCCGGCAATCGGGTGCAAGGTCGGCGACACGGTCAATTTCGGCGGCCTGCTCGGCGAAGCCCCGGTCATGCCAGTGAACACGCTCTCCCCGGCGAAGTTCATCGCTCGCGGAGGCCGCATCCCCGCGCCGATCCACAGCCTCAAAAACTAATTGCGAAACCCACCGGATCCCAATCTGAAAAAACAGAAGCCCACCAGGAAGAAACCATGAAACTCCGCATTCTGATCCTTCTTCTGCCTCTGGCGCTCGTCCTGGGCGCGTGCCGTTCGGACGAGCCTGTTTCCGATCCGTTCTTCCAGCCGGAGGAAGCCGACAAGCTCACGCCTGAAGAGATCGAAAGCATCATCTGGCATGCCAAGAACTTCATTGAGTCCGGCAAGACGCTCCGGCTCGGCAGGGAGAGCCGTAAGAAGATACGTGACAACGACCCGGTGGTCCGCGTTGTCTACAGCGCCAGAAAATACGGCAGGATCGAGCTTGAATGGCCGATCTCGTCCAATGCCGTGGTTCTGCTCTCCTCGCGCGGCAATCTGCTGTCCAAGCGGCAGCAATGGGTGCTGGAAATCCTGTCCGAACGGCAGGAAGGCGGCCTGAGCGACGAAGAGCTGGAAATGTGGCGGAACGTCGACACCGCCGAGGAATTCGACGACGGTTACGGCGGATGGGAAACGCTCGGGGTGGAGCCGATCCCGGTCATCGAAGACAGGCCGGAAGGCAGGAGAAACTGACGACATGCGTTCCGATCCAGGTATTTCCGCGTCGTTCCTGCCGCTTTTTTCCCGCAGGTGGTTTCTGTTTCTCCTTGCCGCGTTCTGTGTCCTCCGGCTCGTTCTGAACGTCTATGTTCCGCTCATGGACCCTTCTGAGGCTCGTTATGCCCTCATCTGCAAGATCATGGCGGAGAGCGGCAACTACCTGGAGCCGAAACTCATCCACGAGGGCGTCCTGATGAATTTCGAGGGGAAGCCGCCGTTGAGTTTTCAGGCCGGGGCGGTCGCATGCCGCATCCTCGGCGTGAACCTCTTTGCCGTACGGCTTCCGTCGTTCCTTTTCGCCGCGGGGCTTCTGTGCATCATGTACGGCGTCCTGCGCCGGATCCGTGGCGAGGGCGTCGCGCAGCTGGCGGTCTTGCTCGCACTCGGCAGTCCGCCGATTTTCATGTATGCCGGGATGTGCATGACGGACATGGCGCTGGCGTTTTGCGTCTGTTCCGCGGTCTTCATCTACATGCTGTTCGACTACGAGACCGTCCGCCGGAACAAAAAGCTCGCGAGCATCGGCTTCTTCGCCGCTCTTGCCCTCGGCATGCTCGTGAAGGGGCCGGTCGTGCTCGTGCTGGCCGGCATACCGGTTTTCCTTTTTGTCCTTCTCGGAAACCGCTGGCGCGACCTCAAAAACCACGCCTGGGTCCTCGGGTTCGCGGTGTTTTTCCTGATCGCCGCCCCGTGGTATGTGCTGATGCAGCGGGCAAACCCGGATTTCCTGTACTATTTCTTCGTGAACGAGAACTTCAAGCGGTTCCTCTTCAAAGAATACGGTGACCAGTACGGTGCCGGGCGCGAATTCTTCCGCGGTATGGCGATTGTGTGGTTCCTGCTCTCCAACATACCGGCCCTGCTGCTCCTGCTGTTCCCTGCATGTTCGCGGGAAGGCCGCCGCAAACTTGCGGATGTCCGGCGAAAGGATTCCCTCGCGAACGATCTGCCCCTGCTCGGGGTGATCGCCATTACGTTGTTCTGGTGCCTCACCAGCCGCGTCCTGATCACCTACGTGCTTCCGACTGTGCCGTTATTCGATGCGTTTCTGGCGGTCCGTCTGACCGCATGGGGGTACGCGGGACGCGCCGGATTCCGGAAAACGTTGTACGTGGCTCTGCCTGCGCTGTGGTGTCTCGCGGGCGTGGTCTTCTCTTCGTTCCAGTTCATCGGCGACTGCCGGGTCGACAAGCTGCCGGGCGGGTTTTATAAGAAAGTCGCCGAGCTTGTTCCTGACGGACGGCTTTATTTCTACCGCGAGGTCCCGTACTCCGCATATTTTTACTTCGGCGACCGTGTGGTCCCGCATGCGGCGGAGGACGGGAAAACGAGCGAGGCGGCATCCCTTTCGTATTATCTCGTGAGCACGCGGCGCAACATGAGGCGCCACCCGCTCGGAGAGCCCCGCCGTCTGGTGCTGGAAACCGGAGTCTGGGCGCTGTACGCTCCGGCGGAGTCCGCCCCGGCGGAGTGATCCCGTTTCCGTTTTTCCGCCGCGCTGCCCCGGCGTGTCTTTCCTGCGGTTTTTTCGAGGAAAAGTTTGCATTTCCGGGGAAGCGTAGTATATTTATTTGTTTATGTCTTGACACTTTACTTCTTAAATAAGGAACCAAACAACATGTCAGTCAGCGTGCTCGTCGGCGTCCAGTGGGGCGATGAAGGCAAGGGTAAAATCATTGATGTCTTGACGGAATCCGCCGGAATGGTGGTCCGTTTCCAGGGCGGCAATAATGCCGGCCATACCGTTGAGATCAACGGACAGCATTTCGTGCTCCACCTGATCCCGTCCGGCATCCTGCGCGCCGGCGTGCCGTGCGTGATCGCGAACGGCGTTGTGGTCGATCCTGTCGAGCTCGTGAAGGAAATGGACATGCTCAAGTCGCGCGGCATCGACGTGTCCGGCATCCAGCTCAGCACGCGCTGCCACCTCATCATGCCGTGGCACAAGCTCATTGATGCTTTCAAAGAAGATTCCGCCAAAGGCGATAAGAAGATCGGCACCACAAAACGCGGCATTGGTCCGGCGTATTCCTCCAAGGCCGACCGCACCGGCATCCGCGGCGGCGAAATGCGTGACCTGGCCCGTTTCGAGAAACATTTCCGCGACAACGCCGAAGCCTACAACAAGGAATATGTCCCAATGGGCGGCACACCGCTCGATGTCGAGGCCGCGTGGAAGGAAGTTTCCGCCGCGCGTGAAATCCTGCTGCCGCACCTGGCCGACACTGTGGTCTCGATCAACGAGGCAAATGCCAACGGCGTGCATGTGCTGCTCGAAGGCGCGCAGGGCGCGTTCCTGGACATCGATCACGGCACGTACCCCTATGTGACCAGCAGCAATACCACCAGCGGCGGTGCCTGCACAGGAACCGGCCTGCCGCCCCGCGCCATCACCGAGGTCTGGGGCGTCCTAAAGGCTTATTCCACCCGCGTCGGCGAAGGCCCGTTCCCCACCGAGCTCTTCGACGAGCAGGGCGAATTCCTGCGCGAGCAGGGCGGCGAATTCGGCGCCACCACGGGCCGTCCGCGCCGCTGCGGCTGGCTGGATGCCGTCGCATGCCGCCACAGCTGCATGGTGAACGGCGTGGACTTCCTCGCCATCACGAAGCTCGACGTGCTGGACAAGCTCAAAGAAATCAAGATTTGCACCGCATACAAGATCGGTGACAAGACCGTTACCACGTTCCCCGAGGACGTCTACGACCTCGCCCGCGTCGAGCCCGTCTATGAGACCATGCCCGGCTGGGAGACCTCCACGACCGGCATCCTCGACTGGGACAGCCTCCCGGTCAACGCGCAGAACTACCTGAAGCGAATCGCCGAACTCACCGGCTCGAAGATCGGTATCGTTTCCGTCGGTCCCGACCGCAACCAGACCTTCCGCGTCTGATCCGGCGCATCGGCACTACCGGAGGAGGGGGCGCGTCATGACGGCGAAGCGGCGGCGGATGTCCAGGGCCGAATGTGTCCGCAAGGAGGACCGCGAAGAGACGCCCGCCCAGATCCTGCGCGGCGCGATCGCCCGTTTTTTCGCGCGGTTCGACCTCATGCAGATCATCCCGCTGGCGCTTCTTCTGACCATCGGCATGCTCTTCATCCACAGCACAGGCCAGCAGGTCGGCGGGCACCACGTAGAGCTCTTCAGCCGCCAGTGTGTCTATCTGGCGGTCGGGCTCGTGCTTTGGTTCACATTCATCCTGGTTGATTATCGCTGGGTCGGGCTTTTCTCCCTGCTCTTCTATCCGGCGGTCATGGCCATTCTGGGGCTCGTCCTGGTGTTCGGTCCTGTGCGCAATCAGACGCACCGCTGGATCGACGTCGGCCCTGTCAGCCTCCAGCCGTCCGAGCTCGGCAAGATGGCCGTGCTCTTCTCCGTCGCGTGGATCGCTTCTTTCAAGAGAGTCAATGTAAACAAGATCAAGTGGCTCGCCGTCGTCGCGGTTCTCACGGTCATTCCGTTCTTCCTGATTTTTCTGGAACCCGACCTGGGCACTGCCATCGTGCTGATCCCACTCGTCGCGGCCATCCTGTTTGCAGCCAATCTGCGCTGGCTCTACATCATCCTCATCGTCGTCTTCTGCGCCGGACTCGCCCCGGTCGCCTACATGAACATGAAGTCCTACCAGAGAAAGCGCATCGACACGTTCTTCAACCCGGACAGCGACCGACTTAAAAGCGGCTGGAACACCATTCAGGCGGAGATCGCGGTCGGGACCGGGGGCATGACGGGCAAAGGCTACCGTAACGGGACGCACACCATGCTCGGATATCTGCCGCCGAAGGTCGCCGACTCCGACTTCATCTTCCCTGTGATCGCCGAGGAGACCGGGTTCGCGGGCGCGTTTTCCATCATCCTGCTCTACGGGCTCCTGATGTTCTCCATCCTTCGAACGGCGCTGCTGTCGTCCGACCTGTTCGGGCGATATTTGTGCGTCGGCATCGCGGCGATCCTGCTGACGCATGTTTTCATCAACATCGGCATGTGCATCCGACTGGTCCCCGTGACAGGACTTCCCCTGCCGTTCATCAGCTACGGCGGCACGTTCCTCGTGGCCATGCTGTGCTATCTCGGCATCGCGCAGAGCGTGTACGCGCACAGGAACGACCCGTCGCGCCTGGATTTGAACGACTGACCGCTTTTCCTAGGCGGCTCGGCTTGGAGTCCCTGCCGTTTCATCGGTTTGTCGGCGGGACTGACAGAAGAATCTCTTAACCCTCTTTTTTCCGGATTTCGCGCGCCAGAACCGGACGGAACCCGACCGCCGTATCGCTTTCGTTCGGCGGCATGAAGAACCGGTACGCCGAACGGAGTTTCTTCGGCTCCATGCCCCAGTCGCCTCCGCGGATCACGCGGCAAGCCGTCTCGGTGGTCCAGGTGCCCGCGTCGAACGGGCGGTAGCGCGTAAAACCGACGCTGACCGGATCAAGCCTGACAGGATCTTCGCCTGCCATCTTCGGGTCGGAATAAGCCTTCGGGTCGTACCAGTCATAGCACCATTCGGCGGTGTTGCCGGACATGTCGTAGAGCCTCCATGCATTCGGGGCAAATTTCATGACCGGAGCGGTCACGCGGTGCCCGTCATCGTCCGCGGCCCCGGAAATCGGCGGCAGCCGCCACTGGAACCGTTCCGCCGATTTGAAATCCAGCCCGTTCGCATACTTGGCGCCCTCGTTCCCGAACTCCGTTCCCCAGTAATAATCGGTCGAAGTCCCGGCGCGGCAGGCGTACTCCCATTCCGCCTCGGTCGGCAGACGGTATTCGTAGCCGGACGGCAGGCGTCCGGCGGCGCGTTCCAGCTCGGTGAGCTTGCGGCAGTACATGACGGCCTGGTCCCAGCGTACGCGGACAGCAGGCTGCGAAGGAAAATTGAGGCGGAAATCGCCCCATTTGAGCGAGTTGAACCCGGGGACCAGCATCTGCATCTGACGGTTCGTGACCTCGGTCCGGGCGATCCAGAAAGAATGCGTGATCGTGACTTCCCGGACCGGCATTTCGTCGTCCAGCGACCCGCCCATCCTGAACTTTCCCGCCGAGATCCCGACCATGTCCAGGTGCGCGGACGGCACGATGAAGTCCTTGCCGGGCTGTCCCGGTTCGGCGGGCGGCGGCACCTTCGCGAGTTTTTCGATCTCCTCCTCGTCCCGGCGGTTGGCCTGTTCGGCGGCCCTGAGTTCGTCGCGGGAAAGGAGCGGCATCAGCTCTTCTTTACGGAGGTCGATGATCTCGACGAGCATACAGGCGCGGGAATACGGGGACTCGATGGATTTCGCATTGAGTATGTTTTCCTTGGATTCGATCAACTGTTTCACACGGTCGAGCTCTCTCGCCTTCGCCTTCGATTCCTTGTAGTACGATATGCCGCTGTACACGAGGAACGCGCCGATGCAGAGCACGAAGAGCGCCATGAAGATCTTGAAGATGCGGAGTTTCGCCTCCTCGTGCTGGAGTTCGGCGCGGAGACGCATGGTGGTCGCGCCCGTGCTTCCGGGCGGGAAGAACGGTTTCGCCTTTTGAGGAGCGGAGGCGGAACCTGAAATCCGTTTATCGGGAGTCTGTTTGTCGGGAGTCTGGTTCATTTCGGAGCCTTGATGTTGCCTTGGACCGGATGCGGCGGCGTGTCCTGTGCCGTCCGTATGGTACAATATAGCACAAAAAGCGAAAAAAATCGAATGAAAAAGATGAAAAAACATCGAATACGCTGTATATTGTATGCTGAATCTTTCAACGGAGCCGGAATTCGGAATATATGGAAAACTCGTTTGACGTGATCGTGATCGGCGGAGGACACGCCGCCTGCGAGGCCGCGCATGCGGCGGCCAGGCTCGGCGCGTCGACGCTGATGCTGACCATGAACCTGGACCACATCGCCCAGATGAGCTGCAATCCGTGCATCGGCGGTATCGCGAAGGGGCACCTCGTGCGCGAGATCGACGCGCTGGGCGGCCTCATGGGAAAGATCGCGGATGCCGCGTCCATCCAGTTCCGCATGCTGAACCGCACGAAGGGCCCCGCCGTATGGTCGCCCCGGGCGCAGTGCGACAAGACCTGCTACCAGCGCGCCATGAAGCATATGCTGGAGCAGACTCCGAACCTTACGATCCGGCAGGAGGAGGCGGTCGATTTCGTCACGGACGGCGATGCCGTCACGGGCGTTGTCACACGCCTCGGCAACACGTACCGCTGCAAGGCGGCGGTCGTGGCGACGGGAACTTTTTTGAGGGGGCTGCTGCATTACGGACTCACGCATTTTTCCGGGGGACGCTCTGGAGATCCCGCCTCGGATCTGCTTTCCGAAGCCATCCGCAGCCGCCTGAAGCTGAAGATGGGGCGCCTGAAGACCGGCACTCCCCCGCGCGTGCTGGGCAGTTCGGTGGATTTCAGCCGCATGGACGTGCAGGCGTCGGAAACCGACCTGGAGGAGCATTTCTCGCACTTCGGCATCGACGATGTCACGCCGCAGGTGAGCGAGCACCACCTGAATTGCCGGATGACCTGGACGACCTCCGCCACCGCCGACCTCGTGCGTGCCAACCTCGACAAGGCCCCGATGTACAACGGCCTGATCGAGGGGATCGGCACGCGCTACTGCCCCTCGTTCGAAGACAAGGTCGTGCGGTTCCCCGACCACGAACGCCACCTGATCTATCTCGAGCCCGAAGGCGAGGCGACGGACGAATACTATGTGAACGGCATTTCGACCAGCCTGCCGCCCGAGGTGCAGGAAGGCATGCTGCGATCCATCCCCGGGCTTGAGCACGTCCGCATCCTGCGGTTCGCCTACGCCATCGAATACGATTTCGTCGAGCCGTCCCAGATGGACCGTACGTTCGCCGTGCGTGCCTGGAAGGGGCTGTATCATGCCGGGCAGATCAACGGTACCAGCGGGTACGAGGAAGCTGCCGCCCAGGGGCTTGCCGCCGGGCTGAATGCCGCCCGGTTCGCCGCCGGGCTCGACGGCGCCGCGTTCGGGCGCGATGAGGCGTATCTGGGCGTGATGGCGGACGATCTGGTCACGAAGGAGATCAAGGAGCCGTACCGGATGTTCACCAGCCGCGCGGAATACCGTCTGCGGCTGCGGCAGGACAACGCCGACCTCAGGCTCTGCCGGAAAGCCCATGACCTCGGATTGCTTTCCGAAACGGACTTCGCCGCGTTCACCAGATACGAAATCCGTCTGCACGAACTTGAGACAGCCGCGCGCGCCGCATCCATGCCGGGCGGAGGCAGCGCCTGGGAACGTCTCCGCGCAGCGCAGGGCGACCCCGCTTTGAACGACCTGCCGTTCGACCCCGCTTCGATCGGCCTCGACCTGGCCGACCGTACCGACCGCCGGGCGATCTGCGAACTCGCGGTCCAGGCGCATTACGAGGGGTATCTGAGGCAGGAGGAGGATTCCATCCGACATCTGCACGGACTGGAAGCGTGGGCGATCCCCGCCGACCTGGATTATCATGCGCTTCCCGGCCTCAAGAACGAGACCCGTCTCAAGCTCGACCGCATCCGTCCCGCCACGCTGGCGCAGGCGTCGCGCATCGACGGCATGACCCCGGCGGAAATCGGACTCCTGCAGGTGCTTCTCGCCCGCAGGTCGCGCGAACAGGAAGCCGCGGAAAACAGGGGAGAACAGCCATGAGCGAAGATGTCGCCCATTCCGAGGAGATCCGTCACGAGCCGGGCGCACTGTCCCGCCTCTGGGCGATCCGTTACGCCCGCGTGCCGATCCTGATCTGTCTGCTGTTCTTCATTTTCGCGCTCGGGGCGGAGTGTTATGCCGTGTACTGCGCGAAAACCGGCGCGACGCCTGTCTACCAAATTCAGAATCCCGAACTCCGCAACCATGCCCCGATGAAGGGGCACATTCTCGGAACGGACTACCTCGGGCGCGACGTGCTGCTGCGCGCGGTCTTTGCCACGCGTACGGCCGTGAAGGTCGGCGTGGTGGCATCGCTGATCTCGGCGCTGTTCGGCGTCGTGCTGGGGCTCGTCGGCGGGTATTACGGCGGCAAGGCGGACGCGGCGGTGCTCTGGATTTACAGCACGTTCGCGTCCATTCCGTCGCTGTTGTTCATCCTGGCATTTGCCCTGCTCGTTTCCAAAGGATTCCTGAGTCCTCCGCTCGAAGCCGCGTTCCAGGCGTTCAGCCGTGCACTGAACACGGAACCCGGGATGATGGCGGTCTACCTCGGGATTGGTCTCACGGGCTGGGTACCTCTGTGCCGCGTGGTCCGCGCGGAGACGCTGCGCCTGCGGACGCGTCCGTACGTGACGGCGGCCCGTGCGCTTGGCGTGAACGACCGCGGCATCATGCTTCGTCACATCCTGCCGAACCTGATGCACCTCGTGATCGTGTATTTCACCATGCGGTTCGCGTTTGCGGTGATGACCGAGGTAATCGTGAGCTATCTCGGGCTGGGCGTGAAGTTCGAGCCGAGCTGGGGGCTTATGATCTCCAACGGCCAGTCGCTTTTCTGGCGCGGAGCATGGTGGGAGATCGCGGCCGCCACGGGGTTCATGTTCGTGCTGGTGCTGGCGCTGAACATGACCGGCGACGCCTTGCGGGATGCCCTGGACCCCCGCCATACTTCGGGCAAGTGACGCCCGGGACATCCTGAAACGGGAATAAAAAATCCCGCCCTGTCGAGCCGTTCCGGCTCTGTCTTCGGACGGGATGAAACGGGAGGGATGCGGATGCTTTTCAGACGACGTAGAATCCAGCTCCGAGCCTGGTGAAGTCGTCGACGAACGTCGGATAGGTGACGCCGATGCACTCCGCGGAATCGATCACGGTGGCTTCCTTTGCGTTTTCGGCGCATGTCATGCCGGCGATCGCCAGGGACATTGCGACGCGGTGGTCGCGGAAGCTGTCGACGTGCGCGGGCTTCAGCTTGCCGCCCGTGACCGCCATGCCGTCCTCGAATTCCTCGACCTGGATTCCCATCTTTCCCAGTTCGTGCGCCATGACCGCGATGCGGTCGGTTTCCTTCAGGCGTGCCTGCGCGACATTTTTCAGCACGGTGATGCCGTCTGCGCACGCGGCCAGGACGGAGAGGATGGGCAGGAGATCGGGCGTGGAGTTCAGGTCAAGCTCGGCGGCATGAAGTTTCACGGGGCCGGGCTTCACGCGGGCGAATCCGGGGCCGGTTTCGATATTTGCGCCCATGCGTCTCGCGAGGTCGACGAATGCCTTGTCGCCCTGCGGGTCTTTGAAATCGAGGTTGCGGATGAGGATGTCTCCTCCGGTCACGATGGCTGCGGCGAGCGGGAATGCCGCGGTGGAGAAATCGCCGGGTATGGTCTCGTTGAACGGCTTGAACTGCTGTCTGCCGAAGACCTGGAACCGGGTGTAGTTCTTGTTGTATTTCAGGTTGATGCACTGGCGTTTCAGCCAGGCGAGGGTCATTTCGACGTAGGGGACTTCATTCAGGAACGGGACGTTCAGGATGGTGTCGCCGTCGGCGAGGGGGGCGGCGAGCAGGAGCGCGGAAAGATACTGGGAGGACGTTCCGTCGACGGACGTTTCGCCGCCGCGGATGGGGCCGGTGATCGTCAGTGGGCAGTGCCCGCCTGCGGATTCGGTCTTTGCTCCGAGATCGTTCAGCGCGGACAGCAGGGGCTCCATCGGACGGTTCTGCAGGGACTCGTCGCCGCCGAACGAGATCGGCGCGGAGGAAAGCGCGGCCAGGGCGCTGAAAATGCGGAGCCCGGTGCCCGAGTTGCCCATGTCCAGCGGACGTGCGGGTTCGATCAGGCGGCCGCCGGTGCCGATCACCTGCCACATGGAGTCGTCTCCGCGGCGGACCCAGGCGCCGAGGGCGCAGGCGGCGGAGAGGCAGGAAAGTGTGTCGTCGGAGACGAGCGGAGCCTTGATGACGGACGCGCCTTTCGCGAGCGAGGCGATTGCTAGAGCACGGATGGTATGGGATTTGGATCCGGGGACGGCGGATTCGCCGTTGATCTGGGAGTGTCTGACGGATAAAAGCATAGTGGGGAAAGCTCCGTTGTTCCGGCTTATGTGTTACTGTTCGGGTTCCGCTCCGGCGTCCGGCGGAAAGATCGCGTTTGCGTAGGTCTCCGGGTCGAAAGCCTGCAGATCGTCGGGTTGTTCGCCGAGACCGACGAACAGGATGGGCAGTGCGAATTCGCGTTGCGCGGCGCAGGCTGCTCCGCCCTTTCCGGTGCCGTCCATTTTCGTGAGGATCATGGCGGATGCGCCGGAGACGGACGCGAACTCGCGCGCCTGGGCGATGGAGTTGCTGCCGTGGCTGGCGTCGATGGTGAGGATGGTCTCGTGGGGGGCTCCGGGCAGCACCTTGTCGATGATGCGCGTGACCTTGGCCAGTTCGTCCATCAGGTTCTTGCGGTTCTGCTGGCGTCCGGCGGTGTCGATGAGCAGATAATCCATGTTCTTGGCGACGGCGGACTTTACGGCGTCGAACGCCACGGCTGCGGGGTCTGCGCCCTGCTTTGCCGACACGATCTGGCTGCCGGTGCGTTCCGCCCACAGTGCGAGCTGTTCCACGGCGGCGGCGCGGAAGGTGTCGCAGGCGCCGAGCATCACGCGATTGCCGTCCTGGGCGAGGGCGGCGGCGAGCTTGCCGATGGTGGTGGTCTTGCCGCTGCCGTTTACGCCGACGAAGAGCAGCACGGTCACGCCGTCGGGGTTCTTCCGCATGGGGCGTGCGCCTTCGGAAAGGATCTTTTTGAGTTCGGCGGCGGCAACGCGGGAAATGTCGTCGGACGACTTGAGTTCGCCGAGCTTGTAGCGTTCGCGGATGTTTTCCACGATGGCGCGCGAGGCGGACATGCCGAGGTCGGTCCCGATCAGCGTCTTTTCGAGTTCGGCGAAGGACTCCTCGGTCCATTCCTTGTTGTCCGTGAAGAGTCCTGCGATCTTGCGGTTGACGGCCACGGCGGTTTTCTGGAGGCCGTTCTTGAATTTGGAGAAAAGGGAGAACATGTTCCGTTACTCCGTCCTGCCGCCCGCGGGTTTCTTCTCAATCTCGTTCTTGATGCCGTTCAGGATGCCGTTGATGAAGATGCCGGATTTCTCGTCGCTGAAATCCTTGGAGATCTCAATGGCCTCGTCGATGCTGACGAGGTGCGGGATGTCGGTGCAGTAGAGCATTTCCGCCACGGCCACCTTCATGATGTTGCGGTCCACGGCGGACATGCGTTCCACGTCCCACTTCTCGGAAAATCTGCCGAGATAATCGGTGATGATGTCGTCGTTTGCCTGGACGTGGCCTATCAGGAGTTCGGCATAGGCCCTGGCGCGACGGAAAACGCGGCCATCGGGGAACTCCCCGGATTCCTCGGCCTGCACCCAGAAATCCTCCATCGTGTTCGGTTCGGTTACGCTGTCCCGCAGGTCGCATTCGAAAAGGTACTGCATCGCCAGTTCGCGGCCAAGCCGTTTGAAGTGCTGGTGGGGCTGGAACTGGGGCTGATGCTTTTTCTTGCCGTCGGAGGCGTGCTGTTTCTGTTCCGGGGAAACGTCTTCGGCTTCGTTTTCAAGGTCAGGTTCTGTATTCATCGGTGACTCGGGATGTGCTGATTGCAGGAAAAGGACGCGGATCAAAGTTTCTTGTTCAGGTTCGCCATTTCGATGGCGGCCACTGCGGCGTCGGCTCCGCGGTTGCCCGCCTTGGTGCCGGAGCGTTCGATGGCCTGTTCGATGTTCTCGACTGTGACGACGCCGTAGATAACGGGGATCCCGGATTCCATGCCGATCTGGGCGAGGGATTTCGAGACCTGGCTGTAGATGGTGGAAGCGTGGGCGGTGGCGCCCTGGATCACCACGCCGAGCGCGATCACGGCATCGTATTTGCCGCTTTTCGCGAGCTTGGCGACGGTGAACGGGAGCTCGAAGGAACCGGGCACCCATGCCTGCGTGATGTTCTTTTTGCCGCCCCCGTGGCGGACGATCGCGTCGACCGCGCCGCTGAAGAGCTTGGAGACGAAGAATTCGTTGAAACGGGCGCACACGATGGCGATTTTGAGTCCGGCGGCATTCAGATTGCCTTCCAGCAGGGTGATTTCGTCGTTGGCCATGATTGTTTCTCCTGATGATGTTATGTTGAATTCGTTGTGTGTTCGGATGGTTTCGGGCGGGATCAAATCAGGTGTCCCATTTTCTCCCGCTTGGTGTCGAGGTAATGCCTGTTGTATTCGCCGGGCTCGATGACGATGGGGACGCGTTCGTCGATGACGAGTCCGTAGCCGTCGATCCCGACGACCTTCATCGGGTTGTTCGTGAGGAGGCGCAGATGCTTCACGCCGAGGTCGAGCAGGATTTGGGCGCCGATGCCGTATTCGCGCAGGTCGGGCGGGAATCCGAGGCGGATGTTTGCCTCGACAGTGTCGCAGCCCTCTTCCTGGAGCTTGTATGCGCGCAGTTTGTTCGCAAGTCCGATGCCGCGGCCTTCCTGGCGCAGATAGACCAGCACGCCCGCGCCTTCCTTCGCGATCATGCGCATGGCCGTATGGAGCTGGTCGCCGCAGTCGCAGCGCTTGGAGCCGAAAACGTCGCCCGTGAGGCACTCGCTGTGCATGCGGACGAGCACGGACTTCGCGGAGGCGACATCGCCGTGGGTGAGAGCCAGATGGCAAGCGTCGTCGAGCTTGGAACGGAACATGTGGAGCATGAAATCGCCGTATGCGGTCGGGAGCTTCACGCAGAGTTCCTCTTCCACGAGTTTCTCCGTCCTGCGGCGGTATTCGATGAGGCTGGCGATGGAGCAGAGCTTCAGGTCGAACTTTTCCTTGAACGCCAGAAGGTCGTCCAGACGCGCCATCGTGCCGTCGTCCTTCGTGATCTCGCAGATGACGGCGGCGGGCTGGAGCCCGGCCAGACGCGCCAGGTCTACGGATGCCTCCGTGTGCCCGGTGCGCTGGAGTACGCCGCCGGGACGCGCTGCGATCGGGAACACATGCCCCGGGATGCCGAAATCCTCGCGTTTCGCCGCGGGATCGAGCAGCGCCCTGATGGTCGCGGCACGGTCGAACGCGCTGATGCCGGTGGTGCCGGTCAGAACGTCGACGCTCTCCGTGAACGCGGTCTTGAAATGATCGGTGGACGGCGCGCGGTAGATCTTGAGTTCTTTCGCCCGTGCCTCGGTGATGGGGGCGCAGACCAGTCCGCGCGCATGGGTGATCATGAAATTCACATGTTCCGGCGTGATCTTCTCCGCCGCGCATACCAGGTCGCCTTCATTCTCGCGTTTCTCGTCGTCCGTGACGATCACGAGCCGGCCTGCACGCACGTCCTCCAGGACGCTTTCCACGGTATCGAACCTGCTGTCCATTCTCGATTGACCTCGTAGTTTGTTCTGCGGCATCGGGACTTCGCGTTAAAGAACATGCTTTCGACGTTGCAATGATTCTCTCATCCGGACTGCCTCGCCGCCGTTCGGCGCATTTTGCGCGCCGCCTGCGGTCCGTTCACCGTCGGTCGTGGAGTTCCACCACATCGGCCGGCTTTCGCCGGTTCGCGGACTGTCACCGCCGGTCTGGAATCTCACCAAACCCCGAATAACTGCAATTTGTCTGTTTGAAAAATGCAAGTAATAATATACACGCGCAGGAGGGCTTTGTCAAGTTTTTACATAAAAAAACGCGCTTTGCGGGCGCGTTTCCGAAACTTCGGCGCATGAATCACTTGCGGATGGCCGTCAGCACTTTTTCCAAAGCGCCGCGGCTCTTCAGCATTACATCGCGGGCACGTTCGCCGAGCACGCGGCGTTTCTCGGGATCGGCGAGCAGACTGCGCACGGCGTCGGAGAGTTCGTCGTCCTTCATCACGCGCAGCACGGCGTCGCCCTTTACGAGAGCGTCCAGCGCCTGGCGGAAATTCTTCAGTTTGGGGCCGCAGACTACGGGCTTGCCCATCGCCGCGGGCTCGATGATGTTCTGGCCTTCGTCGTTTCCGGCCAGGGTCTTGCCCATGATCACGATATCCGCGCCTTTGATGAGGCGGGCGAGTTCACCCGTGGTGTCCGCCAGCAGGACCGCGAATCCCTGCTTGTCGCCGGTGTCGTTGCTCCGGCGGTGGTAGGTCAGGCCGCGTTCCTGAATCATCTTCTCAATGTCGCCGCCGCGTTCGGCGTGCCGGGGGACCAGCACAAGCCGCAGGGCAGGGAAATCCTTCCGCAGATCCATGAACGTGTCGAGGATGAGCGGTTCCTCCGGGTTGTGCGTGGATGCCGCCAGCAGGACCGTGATGCCCTGTTCGCCGAAGATAGAGGAGAAGTCCGCGCCGTTTCCGGCGGGCGGTGCCTGGTCGAACTTGATGTTGCCGCACACGGACACGCGGTCGTCGATGCCGGGCGCGATCGTCAGCAGGCGTTCGCGGTCAAGCTCGGTCTGGGCGCAGATGCAGTCGAATTTGCGGAGCATCGGGGCGATGAAGAGCCGGAACCGGCGGTAGCCGCGGTACGAATGGTCAGAAATGCGCGTGTTTGCCAGCATCAGTTTTGCCCCGGATCGTTTCGCCGAGGAGATCAGCTGCGGCCAGAGTTCGGTCTCGAAGATCACGAGCTTTTCCGGGCGGATCAGCCGCATGGCCGGCCACACGAAGAAACACCAGTCGATGGGGCAGAAAATGACCTTCACGCGCGCCGGATCGGTCTTGTTCCGCGCGATTTCCTGCGCCGTGGTGGTCGTGGTGCTCAGGATGAACTTGCGGCCCGGTTCCGCCTCCGCCCACGCCTTCAGCAACGGCAGCGTGAGGTTTGTTTCGCCCACGCTCACGGCATGAAGCCAGGTCGCCCCGCGCCATTCCTTCAGCTCGCAGCGGCGTTCGGCGCCGAAGATGCCGAACCGCTCGCGATAGGTCTTCTTGTAGCCGGAGCGCCGGATAAACTTTACGATCAGCCCGGGCAGGAAGAACAGGAAGACGAGGGGAAAGAAAAGGTTGTAGATCAGAAGCATGCGGGATGCACCATGTTGGGAAAAAGAGAATCAAACCGGAAAGATATAATATACATCCTTTTTGCGAAAAAGCAACCTGAGACGGAGGCTCCATAGCGGCAACGGCGGCGTGAGAAAATGTCAACCCCGCGGCAGTCTTCCCGCAGTGTCCGCGCACGAATGCGACCAGTGCGTTCAGCTCAGAAGCGGAAGAGCGCGTCTTCCGGGAACGGTTTTTCGAAGGATGCGCAGAGTTCGCGCAGGTTTGCCTCGGAGGCCGTGGAGAAGACCGGGATCATCTGGATGCCCGGATAATCCGCGGCGAAGCGGATGCATATCTGCGCCGGAGTCAGCCCGGTTTCCTGCGAAAGGCCCTGGATCTTCTTCGCCAGCAGATGCGCCGCGCCGGTGTTGTACATGGTCTCGGTGAAACGTTCTGCATCCGGTGCCGAGAAGAATCCGTCGGCGAGCACGGTATTCGCCATTGCGGTCATTTCGGTCCTGCGGTGGTAGTCGGCGTAATTCCGGTTCCACATCGCCATCGTGTCATCGGGCATCGGATTCGTGAGCCCGACCGCGGGGTGGCAGGTGAGCTGGTTTGCGCGGAATCCGTCGAAGTCGCTTTCCTTTGCGATGAGGTCGGCGGCGGCGAGGCGCTGCACGCGCCAGTTGGACGCGCCGTAATACCGGATTTTCCCCTCGGAGCGCGCCTTCTCGCAGGCTTCCAGCAGGGACGGGATGGGCATCCGGAGATTGTCGCGGTGGAAGAGGTACAGATCAATGCAGTCGGTACGGAGCGCGGTCAGCGAGGCTTCCAGGTCGGCGGCGAAAGCGGCTGCCGTCACGCGGTCGGCCTTGGTCTCCAGGTCGTAATGGCAGCCCTTGGAGCAGATGACGAACTTGTCGCGGTTCCCGCGTTTTCTGAAATAGTCGCCGAGGATGCGTTCGCTGCGGTGGAGCTCGCCGGGGATCCAGTTCGAGTAGACGGACGCCGTGTCGATGAAGTTTCCGCCGAGTTCGGCGAAGATGTCAAGCAGGCGCATCCCTTCCGCTTCGTCCGGCCTCACGCCGAGCTTGACCTGGCCGTAGCAGAGCTGGGAGACTTCCAGGTCCGTGCCGTGTATCTGTATGCGTTTCATGTCCGATGTCTTCCGAAAAAGGAATTCGGGGCGCGCGGCAGGCCCGGCGCCCCGGTAATGAGTTCAGACGGCCAAGTCGGGTCGTCCGGGAGATGAGGCTCAGTAGTTGTCGGCCTCGATCTGGAAATAAGCCTTCGGATGGTTGCAGACGGGGCAGACTTCCGGCGGGGTCGTGCCGATGTAGACGTGCCCGCAGTTGCGGCATTCCCAGCGGTTTTCGCCGGTGCGGACCCAGATCTCGCCGGTTTCGATGTTGGCAGCGAGCTTGCGGTAGCGTTCCTCGTGACGCTTCTCGATGGCGGCGACGCCCTCGAACTGTGCGGCGATGTCGTTGAATCCCTCGGCGCGGGCCTCTTCGGCAAAGCGCTTGTACATATCGGTCCATTCCTCGTGCTCGCCGTCGGCGGCGGCCTTCAGGTTTTCGACGGTGGAGCCGATGCCTCCGAGGTGCTTGAACCAGAGCTTGGCATGTTCCTTTTCATTGTCCGCGGTTTCCAGGAAGAATGCCGCGATCTGCTCGAAACCTTCCTTCTTGGCCTTGCTGGCGAAATACGTGTATTTGTTGCGGGCCTGGGATTCGCCTGCGAACGCGAACGCGAGGTTCTTTTCCGTCTTGCTGCCTTTCAGCTCCATGATGAAAATCCTTTCGGGGTTGGATGTATGGTTGAATTGGGGATAAGGGTTCGGATAGCGTTACTTTCTGCCGCGCTGGGGCAGCGGGTCCGGCACGAACGGTTTGACCTTGTCGACGAGCTGGCGGGAGTTCAGACCGAGTTCGCTGCAGAGGTCAAGCACGCGGATGAGTTTGCGGTACTTCACGTTCGGGTCGCACTTGATGATGATGGTGGAGTTCGCGTCGGCCTGCGCGACTGCGGCGAGGCGTTCGCGGAGTTTGGAGACTTCCATCGGGGCGGAACCGTTGAACGAATAGTACAGGCGCTCGTCCTTCAGGACTTCATTCGGATCGTCGCGGTCGCTGAGCGCGGCCAGGCGCGCGTCGATCTCGTCGATGTTGTCGCGCGAATACTTGTCGACGTCGATGGTGATCGGAATCAGCGGGTCGGCGGTAATGGTGGACATATCGGGCGCGGGGAGTTCCACGTTGATCATGACCTCCTCCGTGATCGGCTTCTGCGTCACGAGGAAGAAGATGAGGAGCAGGAAGACGACGTCGATCATGCTGGACAGAGGGAAACTGGCGTCCGGCGGCGGATTGAGCTTGTTTGTTTTTCTTGCCATGGCCGTCCTCCGTTATTCCTGCATGCCGGCCAGGCTGACCTTGTACAGGCCGGTCTTCTTGATGGCGTCGAGCACCTTCGCGCCGTGGTAGTACTGCACCTGGCGGTCGCCGCGGATCACGATGGGGATCGACAGCGGGTCGGGCGAGGTGCGTTTCACATCTTCCAGCAGCCTGGTGAGATCGGCGGGGGTCATGGCGCGTCCGCCGACGTTCATGGTTCCGTCCATGCGGAGATTGATCGTGATGGTGCGCGGGTCCTGCTTGACGACGGGGCGTCCGTTCGGGGCGTCCGCGAGGAGGACGCTTTCATCCTGCAAATCCTTGTCGAGCGTAGCTGTCACGATGAAGAAAATGATGAGCAGGAAGACGATGTCGATCATGCTGGAGATCGGCACCGAAGCAGCCTCCTCGGTCACGGGTCTGGTTTTCTTGGACATGTGCGATGCTCCTTGCTGCGGGGTTCGCAGGCGGGGTCACTGTTCCTTGACTTCGGAGTTCTTCAGCGTGTTGATCAGCTCGTAGGTCATGGCCTCCATCATGAGGATGATCTTCGAGGCGTTGTTCTTGATGAACGTGAAACCGAGAATGGCCGGGACGGCGATGAAGAGGCCTACGGCGGTGGTGTAGAGGGCGGAGGAGATCGACTGGGCGAGAGCGGCAGTCTGGGCTGCACCCTTCACCGTGCCGAGGCTGCCGAACGCGGACACCATGCCGGTCACGGTGCCCATGAGGCCGAACATCGGCGCGAGCTGGCCGCAGAGGTTCAGGTAGTTCACGCGCTGCATGAGCTTTTCGGTCTCGATGCTGGCCTGAGACGACACGGAGTCGAGCACGACGTCGTAGCCTTCGGTGATGCTGTTGAAGCCGGACATCAGGATGTTTGACAGCGGGCCGGGGGTGGCTTCGCATGCCTCCATCGCGGCGCCCAGGTCGCCCTCGGCGAGCGAGTTCTTCACGGTTTCGATCAGGTCGGCGGGCATGATCTTCACCGCGCGGATGCACACGCACGAGTCGATGATAAGCGCCAGCGTGGCGAGCGAGGTCAGGAAAATCATGAGCCAGACGATCAGGTCCATCGCCGTGCCGCCGAAAATGACGGACAGGAAACTGGTACCGCCCTTCGCAGGTTCCTCGGCGGCTTCCTGCGCGTATGCAGGCAACGCAAGCAAAAGTCCCATGATCGTGACGGCCAACGCGGCGGGAAGCGCGGGGGTGCGATTGAATTTCATACGAGTGATTCCTTCTATGTTAAGTGATTTGTTTGATTCTCAGGGGAAGCGTGGGCGGATCAAAGCTGTTTGGCGTAATCGCTCTTCGGATAGTCCTTCTTCAGTTTGTCGGCGAAGATCTTCGCGCGGGCGTCGTTCAGCACGGTGAGGGTCTGGTATGCGCGGAACGTCGCCTCATCGGCGCGGCTGGATTTCGGGAAGAGCAGGCTGATCTGAGCGTAGGCGTTGAATGCGTCGCGGCGGTCGTCCTGGGAGTTCGTTTCCGAGGCTCGGGCGGAAAGGATGTCGCCGCGGGCGAAAAGGGCGCTGACTGCGGCGGCATCGCCGGCGTACATGAGCTTCTGGGAAAGCTCGAGGCCCTTTTTCCATGCCTTGATGTTTGCGTAGAATTTGACCAGAAGCTCGTAGGCGGCGCTCAGGTCCGCTTCGTTGCGAGGACACACGTTCGGGTAGTCTTTCAGCGTCTCAAGTACCTTGATGGCTTCGGACTGTTTCCCGATGGCGTCGAGCGCCTCGGCCTGACGGAGTTTTGCATAGGGCTCCCAGCCGAGCGGGCCGTACGGCTTCACCGAGTCGGCGAAGGCTGTGGCGGCCTCTTCGTATTTTTTCTCGCTGAGAAGCTTGTCGGCCTTGGTGATCGCATCCGGTTTCGGTATCCATGCCCAGCTGACGCGGTTCTTGCGGATGGAGAGTTTCGGGGACCCTTCCTTCAGCGATTCCATGTAGCGGTAGTCGCCGCTCTGGCTCAGTTCGACCATCGCGGCATGGATTTCCTCGCCCTCGGTCGTCTTGATAACGGGCTTGGCGGAAGCGGTCTGGGCGGAAAGCTGAACTGCCGCCAGCAGAAGTCCTCCGGTGAGGAGCGTCATCAGTTTTTTCATGTTGTTACCTCGCAATATTTGCAATGGATTTTATTGTGCCTGGGATTCGGGCAGGGAGCCGATTTCTGCGGCATATTTCCCGTCCGGGAAGTGTTTTCTGTATTTCCTGACCATGCGGTCCCGGTCCTCGACGTTGCCGAGGAGAGCCGCTGTGTACGCGGTGCGGTAGATGGCCTGTTCGATCCACTGCTGCGCGAGAGGGTCGGACTCCTCTGCGGAGGAGGGAGTTCCGTCGGGCGTGGCGGAGCCGGTTTCCTGTTCGGGATCCGTTTCGGTCTCTGCCGCGGCGTCTTCCTCGTCTTCGGGGAAAGCGGTTGCGGCGATGATGCTGAAGCAGGCGTAAGCCTTGTTTACCGCGCCGGATTTCAGGAACGATTCGCCGGTCAGGACCTGCGCCTTGTTGTACAGCGCGAAGTCGCCTGTCTGGTTTGCCCGCACGGAGATCTTCGCAAGTTCGGAGCGCGCCTCGTCCGGGCGTCCCTGGAGTTCGCGGGCTTCCGCCAGGGCGAAGTGCATGTCGTAGAAATACGGGGAATCTTTTTCCAGCTTTTCAATCTTTTCGAATTCCTCCACGGCCTTGTCGAACTGTTCGGCCTTTGCCGCCGCACGTCCGGCATCAAGATGGATGCGCTGTTCGAGGCGGGAGACGGCGATCGCGGCGGCCGCTTTGTCGGACTTGAGTTCGGCGGCGCGCTGTTCGGAGAACCAGTCGTCGAGCTTCGGGTCCTGAATCGCCATCACGAGCCGTTCGCATACGGTCATGGCGATCTTTGCTGCGCGCCGGGCGAGCGCCGCGTCGGGGCACTGCGGGAGCGTGGAGGCGATCCATCTCAGGTTCGTGATGGAAAGGTTTCTGGACTGTTCATTTGCGAAGAGCCGTTCGAAGATATCGATGGCCTTTGCATAGTTTCCGGCGGTGTAAAGCGTCCGTCCAAGCACATACTGGGCATTTTTCGCCTCGGAGGAATCCGGGTAGCGGTTGACCAGCGTCGTCAGGATCTTCTGCGCGTCGTTGTCATGACCCATGTCCATGTGGATGATCCCGATTCGCATCAGGTAGGTCGGAGCCAGGGAATCGTCGGGATGCTTCCTGACGAAGGATTCGAACTCGGCGATGGCCTTCTCCCATTTGCCTGCGCCGTTGTAGAGCCAAGGCAGCAGGGAATCCGCCCGGCGGATCACCTTTTCGACTTCCGGCGTATTCACGACGGATGCGTATTTGCCGCCTTCGGCCAGATTGCTGCGAAATTCCAGGATGTCTTCCGTGGCCTCGTCATAGATCGCCGCGGCCTGCGTTTTGAGTTTGTCGGCCTTCTCGATCAGCGCGGGATCTCCAGCTGCCTCGTCGCGGATGGATGCCGCCTGGTCGGCGAGGCGGTCGGCTTCCCGGGAGAGCATCTCGGGAATGATCTCCTGCACGACGGCGGTGACCTTCAAAGAGCTGGGGCCGAATGCAATGAACTTGCGGAGTGCGTTCGCGGCGCCTTCGTAGTCGTCCTGCATGGCCAGGCAGTCGGCGTACTTCATGTAGGCTTCATCCGTCAGCTCGGGATTGTTGCCGAAGTTTTCCATGATGATCTTGTAGGAAGCCGCGGCCTGTTCGATCTCGGCCTGCCAGTCTTTCTTCAGGCTGGCACGTTCGGCGGGGTTGGACGATGCATTCAGGCGTGTTCCGATCCGGCTCGCGGCATTCAGGTGTTCGCGCGCCATGCGGAGCGACACGATGCCGGCATAGGGGTTCAGCATGTCGATTTCAAGCAGAAGCCTGTAAAGCGTGAGGGCATCGCCCTTGAGCCGGGCCGCCATTGCGGGATCGGACGCCGCCGCTTCGGTCGCCTGTTTCCAGAGCACATGGCCGCCGTTCAGCAGCGCGGTCGAGACGAAGTCGTCCTTCGGGAGCAGGGCGGCATAGCTGCCCAGGACCATGGCGTTGGTGGAGTCGCCCATGTAGGCGTAGGACAGAACAAGACGGTTCACGAGTTCGGAGAGGCCGGGAGTGTAGCGCGAGGCGGTCCTTTGCAGGATAGGCAGGAGCTCGTCGACCACCAGGTTGTACTGGCGGCTGGCATAGTTCTGTTCCGCCCAGGCGGAGACCAGAGTTGAGGCCTGTTCGTTCATTTCCGGCGCTTTGACTTTTGAGAATTCGGACTGGTAGGTGCTGCGTTTGTCCGGGTCGATCGCCATCGCTTTTTCCGTGGCCTGCTTGAAGTCACGGTACGCCGCGGGCGCGTCCTTGAACTGCGGGTAGTATTTCACGAGCTTGCCGAGGTATTTGAACGCGCGGCGGTAATAGGTCACGGCCTGCTTTTTCAGCTCGGCGTTTTTCTTTTCGTTGGCGGCCGCTTCGGTCTGTTCGGCCAGCGCAAGATAGGAGCGTCCGGTCCAGAACTTCGCGTCCGCAGCCGGCGATTCGTTCTTCTTGCCGTCTTTTTCCAATGCTTCGTCCGAAGCTTCGAACAGGTCGGGATAGCGACGCACTTCCTCGCCCGCCTCCTCGTACTCGCCGAGGAGATAGAAGCATCTGATGATCTGGGCAGTGGCGTAGGCGGTCAGCATGTCCTGCCTCTCCCACTGGATCTCATGGAAATCGACCGCTGAAGCGAGGACTGCGGTTTGCCAGTCGTTCGGATCCGTCTTGCGGAGACGGGCTTTGTCGCCTTCGCTCCATTTGTCGCGGTCTTTTACCTCGCCGGAAGTTTTCTTCCGGGCAAGATCCAGCTCGTCGATTCTCATGATGCGGTCGAGGTCCATGCCGAGAATGTCACCCAGTTCCTTGTACGCATCGATGCGCGCCCGCCGGTCATTCATGTTGCCGGGATTGTTCACGACGGATTTCGTGAGGTCTGCCGTGCGTTTCTGAAGGCGCATCAGGTCGGCCTGCTTGCTCTTGTCCTTCATCATCTCGGAGAGTCTGTGCTGGAAGGCGTTCTTTTCCCGGAGTTCGGCACGGCGGTTGTTGTCCGCAGTGGTCAGCTGGAGCAGAGCCTTTGTATACATCGTGGCGCGTTTGTCCGAGGTGGTGCCGCGTGTCCAGTCCATCAGAGAGGATGCGTCGTTTTCTCGCCCCTCCTGATAGTAGATGTTCAGCAGCGCCGTCAGGGGGCGTTCATAGTCGGTTGGGTCGATCTTGTTGTCCTGGAGGTGGCGGTAGAGGTCTTCCAGAAGTTTCAGCGCCTTCTGGTTGTCCTTCTTCATGAAATGGTACACGCCGAGTGTGCCGAGGGAGTGATAGTAGGCGGGATCGGTCTTCGGGATTCCGTCGATGATCTTCTGCGCTTCCTCGATTTTGCCGGAAGTCAGGTAGGTCTCTGCGAGCTGGACCCGGTAAAAGTTTGCCATGTCCTTGCTCTCGTTTTCCTTCAGGCGCTCCTGGAGGAAACGCGTCGAAAAATCATACAGCCCCAGGGAATTGAGCTCGCGCGAATACGCCATGTCGCGTTTCACCGCACCCGACTGCGCGAAAACCGCTGCCCCGGGCACGGTCAACATTGCCAGTAACGCTAACAAACTGAATCTATTCAGCATAAAATCTCCGGCCGTTCCGAATCATTGCAATTGATAAAAAAAGATACACACTTGATATTATACCACATCCTTTAAAGAAAGTCAAGCATTTTTTATCAGGCTTTTTGCCCAAATTGACAGACTTTCGTCCCGCGCACCCGCAATGATCACCACGTCGCCGCGTTTGACCGCCGTTTTCAGGTAGACGCCGCAGTCCGGACGGTCGTCGAAGAGCTTGACCTCGTCCGCCCGGTCCCCAAGCGCGGCGCGGCAGGTTTCCGCAGCCTCTGCGCTCGTTGGCGTGAAGGACGCCGTCCCGCCCGCATAGTAGACCGGCAGGAAGATGAATTCGTCCGCGGGACGGAGGAGCGGCGGCAGGGCGGCGGCGAGGGCTTCGCGCATGAAGCGCAGCGGAGCGAACCCATGCGGCTGGAAGACCGTCACGACGCGTCCGTCCGGCGTGAGTTCCTGGGCAGCGCGGATGCACGACTCCAGCTTCTCAACGTTGTGTGCGTAGTCGTCGATGACCAGCGCGCCGTTCGCCATGATGCCCGCGCGGTCGAACCGGCGCGCCACGCCGTCGAATTCCGAAACGGCCGTCAGGGCGTCCATCGCGTCGTGACCGCGGGACGTCAGCACGGTATGGACCGCGAGCGCGTTTACGGCATTGTGCCGGCCCGGAATCGGCAGGCGGATCTCCGGCAGGCCGTTGAACGCGCACCACGCGCTTCCATCCTCCACGCGGTAGGAGTCGAGCCGGAGGACCGGCCTGCCGGCGCAGGAGACGGGTGCGTCCGGGTCGCCGCTGAAGAGCAGGATCATTTTCGAGGCCGGGAATCTCTTCGGCCCGATTTCCCGGAAAGCCTCGAGCTCCATCACCACGCACGAACGCGCCGAGCTTGCAAAGGACAGAAAGACTTCGGCGAGCTCCTCGCGCGAGTAATGATCCGTGCCGATGTTCATGATGAGCGCGGTATCCGGCACATAGTTCAGCAGGCTCTTGTCGCTTTCGTCGGCCTCGATCACGAAATCGCGCCCGAAACCGCCCCGGTAGTTTCCCGCCGCCCCGTCTTCGCGGAACCGTTTCACATAGCCGCCGGACAGCATCCCCGGGTCGCCGCCCAGACGGTCCAGAGCATCGGCAAGCCACGCGCTCACGGTGGTCTTCCCGCAGGTGCCGGTCACGGCGATCGTGAAGCGGCCGTGCAGCGACTGGATCCCGAGCGAAAGCGCCTCGCTGCGATGAAGCCGCCGGGTTCCCCAGGGCGCGCATCGGAAGTCAGGATTGTCGTCTTCGATCGCGGTCGAGTACACGATGGAGTCCGGCGCGTATCCGTTCGCGTAGACCGAGCCGTCCTGTGGAAACAGTTTCACGCCGCAGCGCCGCAGTGCCTCGAAAATGCGTTCGTTTTCCGGGTGCCCGAGCGCGCGGTCGCTGCCGGTCACGGTGCAACCGAGGTCCACGAACATCTGCGCCAGCCCGCTCATGCCGATCCCGCCGACGCCGACGAAGTGAATGGAATGCGGGAATCCCGTTTTGGAAGGTGAAACGCCTGTCGATTCTGAAACCATAAAACAACGCCTTTCCGGGTTCATGATTCAAGTTCACGAAACAATAGCATCATCCGGCTGAAAAATCAACGTCCCGCCTGAAAAAAGGCAGAAAAAAGCAGGACCGGAAATGGTTTCCGGCCCTGCGGCATTCCTTAACGGACGAAATATCAGGTTCCTGCGGTGTTCAGACCAGCGCCGTCTCCTCGGGGAACCCGAACCGGATGTTGAAGTCCTGGACGGCCTGTCCCGACGCGCCCTTGGTGAGGTTGTCGATGCAGGAGAAGAGCAGGAGTTTTCCGGTGTGGGAGTCGAGCTTGAAGCCGATCTCGCAGCAGTTCGTGAGCGTGACGTGCTTCGTATCCGGAAGTTTTCCGGCGGGGAGCACGCGCACGAACCGTTCGTTACCGTATGCCTTCGCGAAAGCGTCCACGACGGCTTCCTCGGTGCAGCCTTCGGCGGCGTCCAGGATCACGGTGGACTGGATTCCGCGGTTGGTCGGCACGAGGTGCGGGATGAAATTCATCTTGAGGGACGGGAGTCCGGCGGCGACGGCCAGTTCCTGCTCGATTTCGGGCAGATGGCGGTGCCCCGACACGCCGTATGCGCGAACGCTCTCGTTGCATTCCGGGAAGATGTACGGCAGGTCGACCTTGCGGCCCGCTCCGGTCACGCCGCTCATGCTGCATGCCACAATGCCTTCCGGAGAGGCCAGCCCCGCCGCCAGAATCGCAGTAGTCGGGAGCAGAATGCTGGTGACATAGCACCCGGGGCACGCGATCAGCTTCGCGGTGCGGATCTGTTCGCGGTAGCGTTCGGGGAGACCGTAGACGGCCTGGGAAAGCAGTCCGGGCGCGGGATGGTCGAGCTTGTAGTATTTTTTGTACTGTTCCAGGGAGCGCAGACGGAAATCCGCGCTGATGTCGATGACAGTGAGTCCGGCGTTGATGAACGGCTCGGCGAATTCATGCGCGAGACCGTGGGGAAGCGCCAGAAAAGCGACGTCGCAACCGTTGACGATCGCCTCGGGGTCCGGCATGGAGAAATGCAGGCCGGTCCCGGCAAGACGGGGGAAGATTTCCGCGATGTCCTTGCCCGCGTTCTGGCGGGACGTGATCACGCGGATATCGGCAAACGGATGACGGGAAAGCAGGCGGAGAAGTTCTTCGCCTGCATATCCCGCAGCGCCGACGATCGCGACGCGTACTTTGTCCATTGAGCCTGTCTCCAATTAGCGTTTGGAGAACTGGAAGCGTCTGCGTGCGCCCGGCTGACCGGGTTTTTTGCGTTCCTTGACTCTGGAGTCGCGCGTCAGCATGCCGCTGCTTTTCAACACGGACTTGTAGTTTTCGTCCGCGATGACGAGGGCGCGGGCGATGCCGTGACGGATGGCGCCGGCCTGACCGGCCTTGCCGCCGCCCACGACGGACGCGTCGATGTCATACGCCTCGGCTGCGCCGGAGACGTTCAGGGGCTGCATCACATAGCCGCGGAGAGCTTCCGTCTCGAAATATTCTTCGAACTTCTGGCCGTTCACGACGATCTTGCCGCTGCCGGCGTCGATGCGGACGCGGGCGCTGGCGCATTTTCTGCGGCCGGTGGCGGAAATGGCGTTCTTCTTATCCATATCTCAATGCTCCATTATTTCGCGGGTTCGGGTTTCTGGGCCGCGTGCGGATGCTCCGCACCGACGTAGACTTTCAGCTTGGCGTACTGGGCGCGGCCAAGGCGTCCCTTCGGCATCATGCCCCACACGGCCTCCCGGACCAGGCGGTCGGCATGCTTCGCGCGGATCTGCTCAGGCGTTTCGATTCTCTGGCCGCTGCGGTAGCCCGTCCAGCGGATGTACTTCTTGCCGGTTTCCTTGCTGCCCGTGAGGACGGCCTTGCCGGCGTTGATCACGACGACGAATGCGCCGGTATCGACATGGGGAGTATAGGTGGGTTTGTCTTTGCCGCGCAGGGCGTTCGCGATCTTCACGGCAAGTCTTCCAAGCGGTTCGCCCGCGGCGTCGAACAGCACGAATTTGCGTTCGATTTCGCCAGTCTTGGCCAAATAGGTTTTCATTTCAGGATTGCTCCTCGTTCAGTTCAGTTTGTATGCACAAATAGTCGAAAAAAGGGCGTTCCGGAACTGCCAGATCCCGGGACTTTCCTGACGTCGTATTCGGGATATACCACATCGGAATCAATTACTATACATCCGTTTCCCGTTTTTTTCAAGGAAAATCCGAAAAATTTGCGGACTTTCCGCTTTTTTTTCGCAAAAATCCATGCCGCGATGCGCGGTCCCGGCAATATGCCAAAGGAGGATTTCGGAAAAAAGGAAGATTCGAAGCAGGCTGTGCCGCTTCCGTCCGGGCAGACAAAGCTGGCGGAGAGAGGGGGATTCGAACCCCCGAACGGGAATATCCCGTTAACGGTTTTCGAGACCGCCGCCTTCGACCGCTCAGCCATCTCTCCGGATTTCAGCAACAAATGCAGATAATAATATAGCCCGTAAACGCGAAAAAGCAAGCGGACGCCTTTCATTTTGCGGGAATGCGCCAATAAAATAACGACGATTTCGGGATTCCACGGTTGAGCATCCGCAACCGTGCAACGGCGGTTGAGAATAAATAACGCACCGTCCGCAGGCGATAGCGGACGGTGCGCGATAAGATCCGAACTGAGAAGATCAGCTGCGGCTGCATTCCAGCGCGGCGTAGTCGGCCAGCATGCCGTCGTAGAGGCCGCGGAGCGAGGCATCTGGCTCGATGACGGACGCGGCGGAGCAGAACTGCGCGTAGAGGTCGTCGAACGGCGTGCCTTCGATCCCGTTGGCCGCGCGGATGGCGGCGCCGAGGGACGCGGAGTTCGCGATGGAGACGGTCTCGATCTTTGCCTGGAAGACGTCGGCGAGAATCTGGCGGAAGGTCGCGCTCTTGGACGCGCCGCCGGTCACGCGGATGCGCTTGAAATCGCAGCCCTGCCACGCGGAATGACGGCGCATGGTGATGGCCTGGGACTCAAGGAGGCAGCGGATCTGTTCGGCCTTGGACGCCGTGGCGGGGTCGAAGTTGCGGACGACACCGGCCTGCACTGCGGGCGTATTCTCGGCTTCGTAGTAGGGGAGCATCAGGCGGCCGCCGTTGCCGGGCTTGGTCTCGGCGCAGGCGGTGACGTCGAAGAAGTGCCAGTCGACGCCGAGTTCGTCGCGGAGATGTTCGCGTGCGAAGGATCCGTTGGTGAAGCAGATGAGGCTCATGAAGCCGCCGGCGGGATTGCCGAACACGTGGCCGCAGCCGTCCGGATCCGTCACGAAGTCCTCCATGGTGGCGAAGAACGTGTCGCTGGTGCCGAGGCTGATGACAGCGGTGCCGACGGAGCCGCCGCCGACGCCGATCAGGCTGCACGGATTGTCGCCGGACCAGATCACGACCGGGATTCCGGCGGTCATGCCGTACTTCGTGAAGTAGGCGGAGAGCTTGCCCGCGACGGTCCGCGAGGATTTCACGGCCGGGAGCTTGGACATGAGGTCGGGGGCGGTGGCCGCGGTGATCTCGGGATCCCATTCGAGCGTGTGGAGGTTCAGCAGGTTCATGCCCGCGCCGTCGCCGAAGTCGATCGGGCAGTCATGGCCACAGAGCACGGAGCAGAGGAACGAGCTCACGAGGTGCACGGTCTTCGTCTTCGCCCAGGCTTCCGGCTCGTTCACCGCGAACTTGCGGATCTGCGGGCCCGTGAAGCGTTCGATCGCCGGGCTGCCGGTGTCGCTGCGGAGTCTGCCGCCGAACTTTTCGGTAAGCCAGGCGCATTCCAGGCCGGTGGACTTGTCCATCCAGATCGGGGCCACCGCGCGGGAAAGGAGCGGGACGAGCTGGTCGGCAAGGTTCTGCGCGGGATCCCAGTCGGGGATCGGAGCGCCCATGTAGACGGAGCCGTGCTGCTGGCCGGAACCGGAGATGCCCGCGATCTTTTCCATCGGGAAATCGGCCTTTTTCATGCGGTCGAAGAGCATGTCGAGGGCAGCGACCCACATCCGCGGATCGGCCTGACGGACGAGTTCGTCGTCGTTCGGGAGATATCCGCTCGGAGACTTGTACTCCGGCAGATCGTTCTTGAAATTGACCGCGAAGGAGCCGACGACTTTGCCGGCGGCGGTGTCGATGACTTCGGCCTTGAGGCCCTGCGTGCTGGAATCCAGTCCCAGATAGTAGCTCATTGTTCCATCCTGTTCTGACGAATGATTGTTTTGTGAAAGAGAATAGTACATAACAATAACCTTGAAAGCCGCTTTTTTCAAGAGAATTCCATGCTTTTTTCCCTTTTTTCTCATGAAAATAGCCCGGCTTCACGGGGAAGCCGGGCGAACATTACACCCTTTGACCTGGGGGGGATTCGCAGGATCAGCGGCCGTTTTTGCGCGGGACGCGGTTCTGGCTCGGGGAGACGTGGACCGTATTGCTGTTGCTTCCCGGACGAACTACGACCGTGCGCGGCGCTTCACGGCGGACCGCAGGCGCCGGACCGGGATTGCCGCCGGGGCGGGAGTCCGGACGGACTACGACCGAGCGCGGCGGGTTAGGACGGTGCGGAGGCGGAGCCCATCTCGGCGGTGCCGGCGGACGGGGACCGAGTCCGCTCCAAATCCAGTCGTTGGCATAGAAAAACCATCCGTCGTAGTACGGGACGTATTCGCCGGAATAGTAGATGTACGTGTACTCCGGGATCGTGGTCGTGCCAGTCACGATGGTCGTTGCCGGGGTGGTCGTCACGACCGTCTCAGGCGTGGTGGTGACGACCGGCGTGGTGGTAACGACCGGCGTGGTGGTAACGACCGGCGTGGTGGTAACGACCGGCGTGGTGGTGACGACCGGCGTGGTGGTGACGACCGGCGTTGTGGTAACGACCGGCGTTGTGGTGACGACTTGCGTTGTGACCACGCGTTCACGGGGCGTGACGATGACTGGGGCCGGACGGGGCTCAATGACCGCGCGCACCAGGTTCACGATGTCGGCCGCGAGCCGGATGCCGTTGCTTGGCGGCGGCGGACCTCCGTGGTGACCCTGCGCGAATGCTGCCGGAGCGAGGATTGCCGCCGCAGTGAATGCGGCGCCGATGGCGAGCGTCTTGTTGAAAGTCTTCATAGTCGGACCTCCTATGAGTTGAGGGTTGAGAAATCGATTCGACCAACGAATGTTCTTATGTTTCTAATAAAATATAATTCGAATAATTCGTATTGTCAAATAGATTTCAAAACTTTTTTCGATATTTTTTTGAAAAGCCGAACAATTAAGTTCAAATCAAATATCGAATGCCTCCTCGTTTTCGTTCCTGTCAAGATGATGGACGTCCGTCAGGACTCCGTCGAAAGCATCGAGGATCCCGGCGATGAACGGATTCCGTTCTGTTTCCCGCCGCAAGGCCTCCGCGTTTTCTTTTTGCTTGCGCTGTGCGGGGGTGACCAGCCCGGAGCGGCGTTCTATGTTCAGAAATGCGCCGGGATGCTCCGTGATCGCGGCCAGGCGCATGTCGAGCAGGGGCTTTTCCCGCATGACGAGGATGGATTCGCCCGCCGAATAGACGGCGTCGAACGCGACCAGAAGGCAAGAGCCGTTGAACGAGATGACCTTGGCGGCGAGCATGGCCTGAGCGAGCGCTTTCTTGCAGAGCGTTTCCCTCACGTCGAAGACCAGCTTCTCCCAAATGACCGGAGCGGGCGTGATATCTTCCGCGTCGGCGTTCTTTTGTGCGGTTTTCAACTCGGAACGGCGTTTGCGGGGCGTGGCGGTGCGCAAAGACTTCTCCTCTTCCGGCGGCCGCTCGATGACAGGCTCCGAAATGACCTCGACCTGAGGTTCGGGCGGCTGCTCGATGACGGGCTCCGAAATGACCTCGACCTGAGGTTCGGGTGGCTGCTCGATGACGGGCTCCGAAATGACCTCGACCTGAGGTTCGGGTGCGGTTTCATCGGCGACGGGTTGTGTGATTTCCTCAATCTGAGGTTTCGGGTCGGGGCCCGACAATTCCACAATCTGAGATTCCGGGGCTGGTTCGGTCTTTGCCTCGGTTTGAGGCGCGGCAGCCGTTTCCGCCGTCAGGTTTGCGGGCGCGGCGGCGTCAGATGTTTTTTTTTCCGCTTCGGGCTCGGGCTGAGGTTCGGTCTGAGGCGCGGGCTGTTTGCCGATTGCGCTCACCGGAACCGCGGGGATGGACGGCACGGCGAAGGAGGATCCGGGGGTCGTGAATGCCTGTCCCGCAGGAAGCTCGTACAGGGGAACGACGGAATCGAGGGGTGCGAGCTCGCCGGCGGAGCGGATCTGGTTGAGGCGGGCGATGAGGTCGGAGATTTGCGGGGCGTGTGCGATGCGCATGGCCTTCAGGAGAATGGATTCGAGGAAGACCTGCTTGTTGATGGCGTCACGCAGGAGATAGCCGGAGGCGGAGATGCTTTCGAGAAGCCTCTGGACCGAGGCGGGCGCGACGGTTTCGGCGACGTGCTGGAACGTGGCGACCTTCTCCGGCGTCTCGTCGAGCACGGCGGCGGGGTCGCTGAGAATGCGGCAGAGCAGGATGCCGCGGAGCCAGGAGATGATTTCCTCGAAGAGCGTCTCGAGGTTTTTTCCCTGGGCGGCGAAGTTGTGGATATCACGGATGACCGCGGCGCGGTCGTTGTGGGTGATGGCGTTCAGCAGGGACAGCATTTCCTTGGGCGCGGTGATGCCGAAGAGATCAAGCGCCTGGTCCTCGGTGATGCCGGATTCATCGCTGCCGAAGAAGGAAATGAGCTGGTCGAGCAGGGACTGTGCGTCGCGCATGCCGCCGTCAGCCGCCTGCGCGATGACGTCGATGGCGGCCTTGGAAATGCGGACGTTTTCGGCGTCGGCGATCATCTGGAGGCGTGCGGCGATGGCGGAGGTCTGGATTCGGCGGAGGTCGAACCGCTGGCAGCGGGAAATGACCGTGGGAAGGACCTTGTTGACCTCGGTCGTGGCGAAGATGAACTTGGCGTGCGCAGGGGGCTCCTCGATGGTCTTGAGGAGGGCGTTCCATGCGCTCTTGGAGAGCATATGGACTTCGTCGATGATGTAGATCTTGTATTTGGAGCGGATGGGGAGATGCTGGACGTCCTCGCAGAGCTCGCGGGCCTTTTCGACCTGGGTGTGGGTGGCGGCATCGATTTCGATCACGTCCACGTTGGTCTCATCGGCGATGGACCGGCAGGATTCGCACTGGCAGCAGGGCTCGCCGTCCTGCGGATTCTCGCAGTTCAGGGCCTTGGCGAAGATACGGGCCGTGGTGGTCTTGCCGATGCCGCGTGGCCCGACGAAGAGGTAGGCATGTGCGATGCGCCCTGTGCGGACAGCGTTTTTGAGCGTGCGCGCAATATGCTCCTGTCCGACCATGTCGGAAAAACGCTGCGGGCGCCATTTCCTGGCGATTACCTGATAAGACATAAGGGTTCCTTCCGTAACGATGTGGCCGCTGAGGTCACTTGTGCCAGGTGTTGAGGCGGACTGCCTGCCACAGGGAGCCGACCGGGTCGATCTTCTTGCGCTCCTTCACGGCCATCGGGATGGGCACGTGGGTGAAGGATTCGCTCCAGTGCCCGATGACGACGTCGGTGCGGCCGGCCATGGCGGCGTGGACGGCGTTCTGGGCGAGCATGAGGCAGAAGACCGCATCGGTGCCGTTGGCCGCGCCTGCGCGGATCTGGTATGTGGGATCGAAATATTTGATATTGACCTCGAGTCCGGCCTCCTTCGCCTGTTTTTTGATCTCGTCCTTGAGGAACGTGCCGATGTTCTTGTTCAGGAGGTTGCCGGACTTGTCGTATTCGCGGTCGCCGGGGATGAGTTCCTGGCCCGCGCCCTCGGCCACGATGATGACCGCGTGGTGGCGGCGGCGGATGCGCTCGAAGAGTAGCGGCATGAAGGAGTTTTCGTCGCCGTTGAGAGTGAACTTGACCTCGGGGACGAGGCAGAAGTTGATATGGGTGTTGGCGAGCGTGGCATAGGCGGCGATGAATCCGCTGTCGCGTCCCATCACGTGGACCAGCCCGATGCCGTTGTAGGCGCCTTTCGCCTCGTTGTGGGCGGCGGTGATGATCGGATTGGTGGCGTAGACCGCGGTCTCGAAACCGAACGTGCGGTCCATGAAGCAGATGTCGTTGTCGATGGTCTTCGGGATGCCGACCACGCTGATGTTGAGGTGGCGTTTCTTTGCGGCCTCGGCGATGGCGTGCGCGCTGCGGAGCGTGCCGTCGCCGCCGATGCAGAAGAGCATGTTGATGTCCATGCGGACGAGCGTTTCGAGCATCTTTTCGGGGTCCTGCGCGCCGCGGGAGGATCCGAGGATGGTACCGCCCGTCTCATGGATGTTGTCGACCGAGTCCTCGTCGAGGATGACCGGCTGGTATCCGAGATCGGAATTGAGCCCGGCATAGCCGTAGGGGATGCCGTACACAAGCGGCACGCCGTAGGTCTGGCGCAGGGTCAGCGTAAGTCCCTTGATCACGTCGTTCAGGCCGGGGCAGAGTCCGCCCGCGGTGAGGATGCCGGCCTTGCTCCAGCGGGGATCGTGGAAGATCATTTCGCGGACGCCAGCGCGCTCGAAGACGGGGATGCCGCCGTTCAGGGCCTTGGTATGTTCGAGCAGGGCGGTGTAGTCGCGGTCGAGGACGATGGCTTCATCGTCGCTGTGAAAATGCACGGGGCTTCCGCAGAGCGGGGACTTGATCTGGCATTCGCCGAGCTTGCTGACCTCAAAATAATGTGGCGTGACGGCTACTGGCATGGGAATGGTCCTTCTATGATGTTGGTATCCGGTGAGGATTGTTGTTTCAAATCAAAAAAATATATATCCATCTTTAAAAGATTTCAAGGCGGTTTCCGGAAAAAAAGTCGGATCGTGGGGCTGTGCCGTTTCCCGCCGGCATCCGGAATTCGGCCGATATTCGCCGGGACATTTTTTGACAGGAATCATGACGGAATGATTTGATTTCCCCACGATGGATGATATAGTAAATTAATTATGTTCTCACCAGCTTTTCCGAGAAAGGGAAATACCATGTTCCAACTTACTTTCCCCCGCATGACCGCGTGTCTCCTGCTTTCCGCCGTCATGCTCTCCGCGCTTCCCGGCTGCAGCAAGCGAATCGACACCTCGACCCCGGACAAGTTCTACAAATCCTGGACGGAAGTCATGAAATCTCTTCCGGCCTCTCAGCAGAAGGAATTCGACGAGGGCATGACCATGATCTGGTTCTACTCGGAAAGCGACGAGGAGACCAACGCCAGGATCCACGGCAAGACGGGCAGGGAAATGCTCGCGATGATCGCGGAAATGAGGGAGTCCCTGCCGAAGCTCGACACGACCTCGAAGGAGACGTTCGAGGATTCTCTCGCCAGGATCAAGGCCACCCTTCCGTCCTCGAAAATGAGAGTCTACAACGAGTGGTTGAAGGAACTTCCCCCGTACCGTCCGGGCAATCCCAGGCTTGATGCGTTCAATGGGATGACGTTCCAGAAGATCGTTGAAAATCGTGACATCACGAGCACGAAGAATCCCTGAACCCGGGAAAACGCGAACGGCAGTTCCCGTCTTTCTTCAGGTCGAGAAAAAAGCGAACCCCCCGCCGGATGAAACCCGACGAGGGGGAATTGATGCCTGTTTCCGAAAACACGGGCTTTTACTTGTTGGACTGCTGCTGGGGTATGGATGGGGGACCGCCGAAGCCGGGGGAACCGAATCCGCCCATTCCGGGCGCGCCGCCCATTCCGCCGAATCCGCCGAAATTGCCGCCGCCCTGACCGCCGCGCCGCTGATCATCGCGCGAACTGCCGTTGCCGCCTCTGCCGCCTCTGCTGCCCTGACGGTTGTTGTCAAGTTCGGGAAGCCTGCTGCGGGCGCTCTGTTCGTTCTGCTTGCGCAATGCGTCTTCATAGGTGGGCTCCTTGTCGGGATTCAGGTAATCCGCGATGGTGGAGTCGATGAAGATGTCGGCATTTTTCACGCGTTCTTCGTACAGTTTTTTGAGGGTGGAGAGACGTTCCTGAGCGGAGGCGATGGTCTCCTCCGTCTCTGCGATCTGGCGTTCCGCTGACTTGTTGTAGGTCTGGAACCGGACGCCGATGAGCTCGCGGAGCTCCGCCTTGATCTTATCCTTTTCCGCGTTGCTGGTTGCCTTGAGATATTTTTCGCGAAGCTCCATGGCTGCCTTGTATTCGTTTTCCTGTTTGCCGGAAACGAGTTCGCGGAGTTCTTTGCGGAACGCATCGTAATCGGTCTGCATGAGCTTCAGAAGTCGTTCGCGATCTTCCGCCGGGATCGTGTCGATCATGGACATGTTGCGACGGGAATTGTCTCCCATTCCGGGACCGCCGCCGAAGCCGCCCATTCCGGGACCGCCGAAACCGCCGCCGAAACCGGGACCGCCGCCGAAGCCGCCCATACCGGCTCCACCGGGCGCGCCGCCGAAACCGGGTGTGCCGGGACCGCCGCCGAAACCGCCCATGCCTGAGCCGGGGCCGCCGAAACCGCCCATGCCTGAACCGGGCGCGCCGCCTCTGCCGCCCAAGCCGGAACCGGGTGTGCCGCCGAAACCGCCCATGCCTGAGCCGGGGCCGCCGAAACCGCCCATTCCTGAACCGGGCGCGCCGCCTCTGCCGCCCAAACCGGAACCGGGTGCGCCGCCGAAGCCGCCCATTCCGGGACCGCCGAAACCGCCCATACCGGCTCCGCCGGGTGCGCCGCCGAAACCGCCGGGGCCGCCGAATCCGCCAAGGCCGCCGAAGCCGCCCATGCCGGAACCAGGGCCGCCGAAGCCGCCCATGCCGGAACCGGGCGCGCCGCCGAAACCAAATTCCATAGAAGAAAACGGATTGTCGATCCAGGGGTTGCCGGAACCGAAAAGACCTCCGCCCCGTCTGCCGCTGCCGCCGCTGTTACCGCTGCCGCCGAACGGATTCGAGTTTTCTTCCCGCGGATTGCCCATGCCGAAAAGCTGGCCGGATCCGCCGAAGAACATCGGGCTGTCGTCCCAGGGATTGAACGGTCTAGGACTTCCTCCGAAACCGCCGAGTCCGCCGAAACTGCCTCTGGTCTCCCATGGATTGCCGGAACCGAAAAGGCCGCCGGGCTGTCCGCCGCCGAATCCGGGTGCGGGTGCCTGGCCCCACGGGAAAGTGTTCCGCGAATCGTCGTTTTGCTTGCCGTCTTTGTTTTTGTCCTGGGAGTTGTTCCTGTCCTGGCTGCCGCCGGGCTGTCCGCCGAACAGCCACGGATTCTGACCTTGTCCGGGCATGCCGAAAAGGCCCGGGATCTGCCCGGGCTGGGGTGTCTGTTTCTGCTCGGAAGTCGTTTTTTCCTTGTCCTTGGACGCGTCGTCCTTCCCGTCCTGCGCGACTAGCGCAACGGACGCGGTGGAGCAGAGCAGAATAAGCAGAAATCTCGTGGTTGCGGTCATAGCTGTTGAAACTCCGGGGCGGGGATGAAGGAACGGCTCAGTTTTCCGCGTAGGCAGCGAAATCGGCTTCGAGCTGTGCAAGCAGGAGATCCGTGTCGGAAAGCGAGAGATTCGTCATGGAATGGGACAGCTCCATGGAAACCTGCGTGAGCTCGCCGTCCATGACGGCTCCGGTCCAGTCCGCGGCAGCCGTCGCCTGCGTCGGCACGGCCAGCTGCTGAGGCTTGCCCATCGGGTCGAAATAGAAGAGGAAGCAGACCGCCAGTGCGGCGGCGACAGGGATCAGGATGCGGAACGCGATGCCGGCACGGTTTCTGCGGACATAGGAACGTGCCGCGCGTTCTGCGGCGGCGCGGATGGCGTCATCGACATGCTTCGGCGGTTCGCCGACATCCGGTAAATCGCAGGAGAGGAAACGGTTCGCCTCGGCAGCTTCCATGGCAGCGGCGCGGATGGCGTCGTCGACATGCTTCGGCGGTTCGCCGGCATCCGGCAAATCGCAGGAGAGGAAACGGTCGAGATCGTCGGCAAATGCTTTGCACTCGGGACAAATGCGAAGATGCGCCGAGACATTGTCATCGAACTCGCCAATGGCAACCTTCTCTTGAATAAATTCACAAATGTTCATGGTTTCACCTCAGGAATTGTCAGGATTCCCAGTCTTTCAATTTGTTTGTAAGTTGTTTGATCGCATATCTCATCCGGGCCAGACTCGTGTTCACGGAGCAGTTCTGGATCTTCGCTATCTGCTGGAACGGGATATTCTCCCGCCGCAGCAGAAAGACTTCCCGGAGCTCCGGCGTGAGCGAATTCAGGGCCTCGTTGAGCTTTCTGGCCCGTTCCTGTTCGTCCATGCCGCTGCCCGGCGTGTCGCCGGACGTATCCTCCGCCATGTCCCCGTAAGAGTCGTCCAATTCGTCCTCTGCTCTCCGTTTCAAGGAGCGGTAATAGTCGATGATGAGGTTGTGGGCGATCCTCATGAGCCATGCGGAGAATTTCTCCTGGTCGCGGTAGGTCGACAGGTTGTCGATCGCCCGCATCCATGTCTGCTGGAACACATCGTCCGCGTGGCTGGTGTAACCCTGCAGCTGCCGGTTGACATAGCCGTAGAGCGGACGTCTGTATCTTTCATAAAGAGCATCAAAAGCCGGACTTGATCCACTTTGGAATTCCCGGATAAGCTCCAGATCGGTTTTATCTGTTTCCATGTCTCGAAATTCCATTATGGTTGCTTCGATACCCAAATAACGTTCTCGGTGCGCAACTTATTGTATATACTAAATATTTTTTTCGCATTTTTTTTGATTTCCGCTGAAATGGGACGGTCCGCATCCAGAAAATCCACGGTGTCAATAAGATCCGGCGCGACCCATCGGACCCCCTGACCGTCTTTTGCTTCCGGCGCATCGTCCGTGACCGCCAGAAAAAAAGTAACGCGGACATATTTGATGTCATAATCGTGTTCCATGACCGTCAGGACCGGGCCGACGGCGATCTCCATGCCCAGTTCCTCGCGGATTTCCCGCCGGATGCAGGTTTCCGCGGTCTCTCCGGGTTCGATCTTACCGCCGGGAAATTCCCATTTCCCCGCCATGTGCGTGCCCGCCGGACGCGAACAGACCAGGATCTGACCGTCCCGGCTCCCGATCACCGCGGCCGTCACATCGACAAGATGTTCCGATGAAAAAAGAAGTCCCCGGAATGATTTGGCGGGATCGGCCGGGTACAGCGCGGACCGCCGGACGCCGGGCACCCACAGGATTTCAGTCGGTTCGTCGGCATTTCTCACCGCGGGCCGCAGGGGCTGTTCCGCGGCGGAGACATGGGCATCAGTAAATACTTTTTTGAGTGATGCGGAATACTTTGATCCAAAGGGGATTATGGAGTCGCCGGAACGACGCGCGGCGATCAGGAGTTCGCGGGGAAACGATGCGGCATCGAAGATCGCGGCATCCGTCCCGGACGGCAAATCGTCTGCAACGGGCAGAATCTCGCCTCGGAACCGCAAGACTGTTTTTCCGAACCGCACTGTCGGGACCGCCCGGTAGTCCCAGAGGACCGGCTCTTCCGGTTCGGCAGGCTCGTCGTCCGCTTTCCGCAGCAGCCCGTTTCTCCACTGGAAGACGCCGCCGTTTTCCGACGGGATGCGCCCGGAACGTGCATGACGGTCGGGATGATCCAGCAGGTCGCGGAGGCGTTCGATGAAATGACGGTCCGGAATTTCGTCAAACCGGAGCCGCAGGACGCGCGGCAGAAGCGCGGGCTGTGTTTTCGCAAGTGATTCCAGGTCGAGCCCCCCGTGCCGGACAGCCCGCCGGAACGCCTCTTCCGCTTCGCTGTCAAGGAGTTCCGCATCGTCAGAGATGGACCGGATCGCAGTCAGGATGCCAGCACGGGCGCGTGGAAACTCGCGGTACAGCGTCGGCAGGACCACGTTGCGGAGCTTGTTCCTGTCGTAATCGTTTTCCAGATTGGTGGAATCCGTGCGGAAATCCGTCATGCCGTTTTGCGCGAGATAGTTTTCGATTTCGAACCGCGAGAACTCCAGCAGCGGACGCAGCCAGGTGATGCCGTCGAACTTCCTCGCGGCATGAAGCGCGTGAAGACCGGACACGTTCGAACCGCGCATGAGGCGTAGGAACAGCGATTCGATGCGGTCGTCGGCGTTGTGGCCCAGCGCCACCGCCATCGGCTTCCGATCCGTTTCGCTGAGGATGGTCTGCCAGGCTTTCTGACGGAGACGTCGCGCGGCGGCCTCCAAGCCTTCCCCTGGCCGGACGCGTTCCGGGACGTCCAGCGGGACGACCTGGAGCGGGATGCCGAGTCTTTCGCAGACGGAACGGCAGAAATCCGCGTCGGCCAGACTCTCCGCACCCCGGATGCCGTGTTCGAAATGAACCGCGCGGAGTTCCCACGGGCAATTCCCGCGGAGTGCGGCCAGCGAAACGAGAAGGGCAAGACTGTCCGCGCCGCCGCTGAAGGAAGCGTAGACGGTGCGGATGCCGGACGGGACGGCGGAAGCGGGGAAAAGCGAATCGGGCATGATGTCTTGGCTGTGGCGTGACGCTGGATGGAGCGCCGGTCAGAGTTCGGAGATGGCCTGCTGGTAGGTCTCCTTCGACTGCGCACCGATGAACTGTTTCACGACCTTGCCGTCCTTCAGGAGCAGCACGGTCGGAAGACTGCGGACCTGGAACTTGACGGCGAGCATGGGCTGCATATCGACGTCGATGGAGCCGACCACGAGGTCGGGATTCTCGTTGGAGATCTCCTCGATGATCGGGGCGATCTTCTTGCAGTAAACGCACCATTCGGCGCCGAAATCAAGCAGGGCAGGCTTCGTGCCGACGATGCTGTCGAAATTGCTCTCGGAAAGAACATTGATGCTCATGATTTTTCTCCTGAAAACTAAGGTTGCGCGAAAAGGAACGCGGCGTTCCGGTCTCTTCCGGCCGGAATGCCCGGACCATACTCTACTCCGGATTTCCCCGTTTTTCAAGCTGTTTTGGAATCTTTTTCCCGAAAACACGTCTATTTTTAGATAGATTTGCGCGCCCGCGCCGCCAAAAGCGGGCGGAAACGATGAAAACGCGGCAGGAGACTGACGGTCCGATCTATCCCAGGCGGAATCCGAGTTTCCGGAGCGAGTCCCGGAGCGTTCCGGGCAAAGCTTTGTCCGACTGCATCGTGTAGGCGGGAAATTCGCGGCGGACGCGATAGAAGCCGCGCAGCTCCTCAAATCTCTCCGGCGCAGCTCGGAGCGCGGCATCGTCTTCGGCGACGTCGTAGGACGCGAACACGGCGTCCGCGAGCGGATGCGAAGATGCGGGATCGAACGTGACGACCGGATCGGCTGGCGCGGGGACCTTCGCCAGGATGTCCGCCTTCACCTGCTGAATGGACTTTTGCATGGCGGAGAAGGCGCTTGGGGCGTGGATGATGACGTGGGCGGGCAGGTTCGACACCACGGCCTCGACCGCCATCGCCGTGCCGTTCGCCTTGCCGTCGGCGGAATACCCCGCGATATGGGGCGTGGCGAAATCGACGAGCGACAGGAGCTCGCGGTCGATCTCCGGCTCGTTGTGCCACACGTCCAGCACGGCGCCCGAAATGCGCCCGGTCCCGATTGCATCCTTCAACGCGGATTCGTCCACGACGTTCCCGCGCGAGGTGTTGAAGAAGAAAGGTTTCCGTTTGAGCCCGCGGAAGAATGCCTCGTCCGCCATGTGCTCAGTCCGCCACGGTCCGTACTCGGCACCTTGCAGCGGCACGTGAAACGTGATGAAATCTGCGTCATGCCTTATCTGTTCGAGCTCGACGAAGCCCGCCGGTCCCTCGCGTTCTGCCCGGGGCGGGTCGTTCAGGAGCACGTTCATGCCTAGCGCGGCGGCCGCGGCGGCGACCTTCGTGCCGACGTTTCCGCAGCCGATGATCCCGATGGTCTTTCCCTTCAAATCGACACCGTGCCGGAGCGAGATGCGGAGCAGCGCGGAGGTCATGTGCTGCGCCACGGATGCGGCGTTGCATCCGGCGGCATTCCTGCAGAAGATCCCGTGCGTGTTGCACCAGTCGGTGTCGATGTGGTCCATGCCGATGGTGGCGGTGGCGATCACGGAAACGTGCGAGTGTTCCAGCAGGGCCGCGTCACATTTCGTGCGCGTGCGGATGATGAGGGCGTCGGCGTCGCGGACGGTCTCCGGCGTGAACTCGCCGGGATCGAGGTAGTGCACGTTGGCGCAGGGCTCGAAAACGCCCTTCAGGAAAGGGATCTTGGAGTCGGCGACGATGAGCATAAAGTGAGCCGCCTCAGAGGAAATACGGCAGGAGCATGAAGTAACGCCAGAGCGCGGCGGCCGCGAGCGTGATGCCGATGGAAATGAGGGCGCGCCGCCAGCTCTTGAAGATGAACGACAGGATCATCAGCGGGATGCCCAGGGCGACGCAGATCACGCTCAGCGTGAGGCCGCTCGCGATCATGAAATAAGCGGTGGCCTTGGCTGAATGAACGGCGGATTCCGTGCCGGAGAAGCCGCCGGAGACGATCCATTGGCAGATGCCGGCCGCGATGCCGTCGAGCGCGAGCAGAAAAAGCACGGGAAAGAGCAGCAGGGATATCAGTAATTTGAACATGATCCGCCATCTTTCCCGGGTTGGTTGGCCGAAGGATTCTCCGGCTCAGTTTTCCTGCATGTAGTTCGGTGCGTCGCGCGTCATGATGATGTCGTGAGGATGCGCTTCCTTCAGTGCGGAGGGGCTGACGCGTGTGACTTTTGCACGGGCGCGGAGCTCCGGGATGGTCTTGGTGCCGCAGTAGCCGAGGGAGTAGCGAAGGCCGCCGATGAACTGGCAGAGAACTTCGCTGAGGGAGCCACGGTAGGGGACCATGCCTTCGACGCCCTGCGGGACGATCTGCTTCACGTCGTCGGTGTCCTTCTGACCGTAGCGTTCGCGGCTGCCCTTGGATTTCTGCATGGCCACGAGGCTGCCCATGCCGCGGTAGAGCACGTAGCGGCGGCCGTTGCGGAACGTCTTTTCGCCGGGGCCCTCAAGCGTGCCGGCGAGCACGGAGCCCATCATGACGCAGGACGCACCGACTGCGATGGCTTTCGGCACGTCGCCGGACTGCTTGATGCCGCCGTCCGCGATGATCGGGACTTCCTCGCCGATGGCCTTGTACGCCTCGTAGATGGCGGAGACCTGCGGAGTACCGACGCCCGCGACGACGCGCGTGGTGCAGATGGAGCCGGGGCCGATGCCGACCTTCACGGCGTCGACGCCAGCGTCGAGCAGGGCCTTTGCGGCTTCGTACGTGGCGATGTTGCCCGCCACAACGTCGATGCCGGCGTATTTGTCCTTGATGTATTTCACGGTGTCGATCACGCCCTTGCTGTGGCCGTGCGCGGTGTCGATCACGAACGCGTCGACTCCGGCCTGAGCAAGCGCTTCGATGCGGTCCTCATTGTAGGGGCCGACTGCGGCAGCCACGCGCAGGCGGTGGTCGGCGTCGCGATTATACGCCGGTTCCATGTTCTCGATGAGCGTGCGGACGTCGGTGAAACTGAAGAGGCCGGTGAGTTTACCGTCCTTGTCGATGGTCGGGAGCTTGCCGACCTTGTTCTTCATCATGAGTTGGAAAGCGTCCTCCAGCGAGGGTGCACCGTTGGCGTAGACGACCGGCTTGGTCATGACGTCGCGGATCGGGATGTCGAAGCTGGAGAGGAACTTGATGTCGCGGGCGGTGATGATGCCGACGAGCTTGCCGTCGCCGTCCACGATGGGGAATCCGGAGAAGGAGAAATTGTGCGCGGCCTTGTAGTTGAGCATCTCCTGCACGGTCTGGTCTTCGCGGAACGTGATCGGGGTCTTGATGAAGCCGTTGAGGTAGAATTTGACCTTGCGGACTTCTTCCGCCTGGGTCTGCACATCGAGGTTCTTATGGATCACGCCGATGCCGCCCTGCTTGGCCATGGCAATAGCCATTTCCGCTTCGGTCACGGTGTCCATGGCGGCGCTGACGAAGGGGATGTTGAGGCGGATATTACGGGAAAATTTCGTCGAGATGTCAGTGTCCGACGGGAGGAAATCGGCATACTGGGTCAGGAGGGAAATGTCGTCGAAAGTGAGGCTTTCGTACTTGAAGTTCGCCATGAAGGCATCGATGGCTTGATTGCTCATATGCTGCTCCGATCTTTTGCGCCGGGCCGCGTCAGGCACTTGGCAACGGCTTTGTTGAATACCATTTGCCAATATAATATACTAGGTTTTTCTTTTTTTACAATTAACAAGCCGCCCTTTTTCCGCATTTTCCGAAAAAAAAGCGCCCCCGCCGGAGTCGATGGTCGTGTTTGTGGCAATTCCGCTCTCGAAAACGGTTATGGAATCGTTTTCGATAATAATCCCGCCGCCGGAACGGGTATTCCGGGGCGGGATCGATGACGGGAAAAAGAACTGGAAAGGCTCAGAGCCCGAACGGCTTGAGCTGTTCCGCCAGCGTGTCGTCATCCTTCGACGCTTTGATCTGTTCGATCTGCCAGGTCTCGATGTGCTCGGCGAAGTCGCCGGGTTCGACCGGGCATTCCGGACCGAGGGATTCGATCTCGAGCATGCCGGGCTCTGTGTAGAACTCGGCGTTGCATCCGTAGTCCGGGTAGTTCGCGCCGGGGAAAAACGCGAAACGTTTGATGAAGAGTTCGGAGCCGAAGTCGTAGGCGGCCCAGCCGGGCTTGTCCATCGCGCCGAATTTCTGCTTGGTCGGATAGGCGTCGTCCTGGCTCATGCGGATAAAGCGCTTGCCCCAGACGAAGCGCGGGTCTGCCATATTCGTGAACTGCCACAGCACGAGCGCGCGTCCGGCCGCGAAGGACTGGCCTTCGCCAGGGCCGTGCGGCACGAAGGGTTCCTGCGGAACGATGACCGTGCCGCCGGGAGCCATAACGGAGAGTGCCCACGGAGCGAACTTGGCAGCCCACGGGCCGCGGTTGTAAATGCGGTGCGTGACCTTGACGAGCGTGCCGGAGGCCGGGAAGTCGATCACGATCTCCTTCTGGAGGCGGGACGTGGTTTCGGTTTCGCAGGTCAGCGTGAGGCGGGAGCAGGGAACGTCGAGCCCGCTGAACACCATGCGGGTATTCTCTTCCCATTCGTATTTGACCGGCTGGACATCCGGGTAATAGGTGCGGGTCCAAACTTCCGGCGCGTGCCACAGGCGGTGTCCGCCGTAGCTCTGCCAGACGTCCTGCGAGACATTTGCCATCTGGTCGTCGAAGTTCTTGAAGAAGTTCGCGCCGCCTTTGCGTTTGAACGAGAGGACGCGGGGGCCGAGGCCGACGGAAACAACGAGCTCGATGTCGCCGTTGTCGAGGAGCAGGCAGTCTTTCCAGCCGCGGTATTCGATGGTTTGCAGACTCATGGTCGGGATTCCTTTCCGGTGTATGTGTTAAAATGAGTTCAGGACTGAAGGTGTTTCAGGGCTTTTTTCGCGATGTCGCGGCGGTACTGCATGTTCTCCCACGAAATCGGGGCAAGAGCCGCATAGACGGCGTCGATGGCGGCCTGAATCGTCGGCGCACTCTTCGAAACGACCAGCACGCGGCCGCCCTTGTTCACGAAATGACCGTCCTGGAACCCGGTCCCTGCATGGAACACGACGGCTCCTTTCGCCTCGGCCTCTTTGATGCCGGAAATGGCATGGCCCTTTACGATCGGGCCGGCGGGATATTCACCGGACGCGAGCACCACGCAGACGCACGGATTCGGGTCCCACTCGAGCTTGACTTCGTCGAGACGGCCGGTAGCGGTCTTGTAGAGGGCGTCGGCGAGGCTGGAACGCAGGCGCGGGAGCACGGCTTCGGTCTCGGGATCGCCGAAGCGCACGTTGAACTCCAGCACCTTCGGGCCGTCCTTCGTGACCATGATGCCGGCGTAAATGAGTCCGCGGTAGTCGAGCCCTTCGGCCTGGATCCCGGCGAGGAAAGGTTCGAGGACTTTCTTCTGCACCTCGGCCATGAGGGCGTCTGTCACGACCGGCGCGGGCGAATACGCGCCCATGCCGCCGGTGTTCGGGCCCAGGTCGTTGTCGAGCTGGCGTTTGTGGTCCTGCGAGCTTGCGAGCGCGGTAATGGTCTTTCCGTCGACGAGCGCGAAAATGGACGCTTCTTCGCCGACGAGGAGTTCCTCCAGCACGACGCGGGCTCCGGCGTCGCCGAACGCCCCGCTGAAACAGGAGTCCACTGCTGCGAGCGCATCGGCGCGGTCCTTCGAAACGATGACCCCCTTGCCGGCGGCGAGGCCGTCGGCCTTCACCACGAGTTCGCGGCCGGCGTCGTACTGTGCGTTCACATAAGCGCGGGCATCGGCGGCGTTGTCGAACGTGGCGAACGCGGCGGTCGGGATGCCGTGCTTGTCCATGAACCTCTTGGAAAAATCCTTGCTGCCTTCGAGCTGAGCGGCGGCTTTCGACGGACCGAAGACGGGAATGCCCTTCGCGCGGATGAGGTCTGCGGCACCGGCGCAGAGCGGGGCTTCCGGGCCGATGACCACGAAGTCGATGCCGTTGGACGCGGCGTAGTCGGCGATGGCGGCCCAGTCGGAGCCGGGAACGTTTGCGGGGCATTCGGCGATCTGAGCGATACCGGCGCTGCCGGGGATGCAGACCAGGCGTTCCGTTTCCGGGCTGAGCTTCAAGCTGCGGCAGATCGCGTGTTCGCGGCCGCCGCTTCCAAGCACGAGGATATTCATAACGGGATAAACTCCTTGCAGGTTCCGGACGGGGCGGATGCGCCGCCGTCACGATGATTTAAGTGAGATAAACGGGATAATCTACATGCGAAAACGGGAAAAGTCAAGACTTCATGCCGCGGAATCGCCCGAAAAGAGGAAAAGTCGTGCCTGCTTTTTTTATGCCTTTGCGGGCGTCTGGAGCGGAAGAAAGAGGGAGAATGCCGCGCCGGAAGCCGGGCCGGCCGGATCGAGCTGGAGCCAGCCCTTATGCGCGATCAGGATGCCGTATGCCATGGAAAGCCCCATCCCCGTGCCCTGTCCGACCGGCTTAGTGGTGAAGAACGGTTCGAAGATGCGGGCGCGGATCTCCTCCGGCACACCCTGGCCGGAGTCCTGGATCCTGATCACGCAGTAGCGGGCGTCGGGGGAGACGTTTGCGTCCGGGGGCGGGAGCGGGTCGACGACGAGCTCGGATGGGGTGCCGAGCGAGATGGTGATGCGGCGGTCGTGTTCCGGCATCTTTTTCACGGCGTCGCGGGCGTTCATGAGGAGGTTCAGGATGACCTGCTGAAGCTGGACCGGGTCGCCCCGGACGGTCAGAGCGGGGGCCTCCGCTCCGTCTTCGCGTTTGCCCGGGAGATTGAGCTGGAAGTCTATGCCGGATGCCGACGGCAGGAACATGGCTGCGGAGGTGTTGAGGAAGGCGGCTAGGTCGATATCGGACGCGGTGAAGTTGCCGCGCCGCGCGAATCCGAGCAGATCGCGCGTGAGTGTGGCGGCGCGTTCCGTGATGGAGTCGATGACCTCGATGTGGCGGCGTGCGTTCTCCTCGCGGACGGGGTACATGTATTTGATGAGGTCGAGGTGTCCCTGGATCGCCTGGAGGAAGTTGTTGAAGTCGTGCGCGATGCCTCCGGCCAGTTCGCCGATGGATTCGAGCCGCTGGCGGTGGAACGTTTGTTCGCGCCAGATCTCCCGTTCGCGTTCCAGCCTCGTGCGTTCGGTGACGTCGCGCCCGTGCACCAGTGCCATCGGCGTTTCCCCGATAACGATGCGGTTGATGGCGAGTTCGAGAATGCGGTCGTTTCCGGGCAGGGACGCCATGTAGCGGGCTGTGGGCTCCTCCAGGAGTGCGTCCCACTGGGTGCGTTCGATTCCGGTAAGTTCCGGGAAGGATTGCCCCCTGAGTGCTTCGGCGGATGTGTTGAATGCGTTGGCCGCGGAGTCGTTGGCTTCCGAGATGATGCCGTCCAGGTCGGTCAGGAAGATGCTGGCGACGGCGTTGCGGAAAAGCACTCGGTAACGTTCCTCGGTGTCGCGGAGCGTCTTCTCCAGTTCGACCCGCCTGCCATAGTTGCCGAAGAAGGCGAAGACGATGTCGAGCGCGCCGCGTCCCTCGCCGGGCAGTTCGTAGCGAATGCGCGAGATGTAGAACGTGATGATGACGCTGAGCCACAAGACCATGAGCGTCTTGAAGAGGTAGGAAGCCTCCAGGTCGATCCACCAGTCCGGCCGCCCCCAGCGGTACACGGCGGAAAAGACCAGCGCGTCGCTCAGCTGGACCGCGATCAGCGAGGCCGCCACGCAGAGGAAAAGATTGATGCGGCGGTTGCGGAGGCCCTGGTAGAAGATCGGGATCAGGAAGATGTCGAACGTGAACGACAGCACGTTCGCGGCCATCACGCGCAGGCTGCTCCGCATCATGGCGGTGAACGATGCGGGGAGCTGGTCGCCGCCGGTTTCCTGAGGCGGGAGCATTTCCGCCTGCGTGACGGTCAGGTGCGCCAGATACAGGTACAGCGCCAGCGAGATCATGAGCCCGATGATGACGCGCTGCGCCGAGAGCGTGCCGTCGGCGATGTAGATGACGGCCAGGATGCCCAGGAAGGGCAGCATGAGCACGCCGGACGAAAGCGGGATGTCGAACCCCGAGTATCCCGTGACGATCGTGATGCCGCCGGCACCGGCGAACTGCGTGAACCCGAAGAGCAGCCCCATGGCGACATAGGACGCCGGAGCGCCCAGCTGTTTCTTCAGTCCGTGAAGCAGCAGGAGCGTCACGAAAAGGAAGGTCATTTCGAGAACGGCCAGTGCGATGCTGAAGAATGTGGTGTCCATGGCTGCCGGGAGAGGGGGGACTTCGTTCGAAGTTGACTTTTTTTGATCAGGAGTCCGGGGGATCCGCCTGGTCTGAGTCGGGAGCGGGTTCCGGTCCGTGGAGCCGTTCGCGGAAGCACGAGGCGCGGTATTCTCCGCGTTCCCCGGGCGTGAGGTTCATGTTCTTCCGGCAGGAAAGATGGGCAGGCTGGCATTCGAGCAGGAGTTCGGCCCAGTCCTGCCGCGTGAAATGCCGGAAGACGCCGGAATCGGCCCCGAGTTTCATGATGGAGAGCGCGTCGAGCGCCTCCGAAGTCGGGATGAGGTAAGTGTTGCGGAGCAATCCGTAGGCGCGGCCGCAGGCGTTCAGGAACAGCAGCTTCTGGCGGCTTATGAGCTCGGCGCGGGTGCGTTCCTCTTCGCGGGAGATCGCCGTGACCAGCTCCGTCATGCGGAGTCCCAGGTCTTCCTCGCGCTCTCCGAGCGATGTTTTGTTCGAGATCAGGAAGAGGTTTCCTGCCGCCTTCCCGTCGACGGGGAAATACGGTTCCGCGGAGAGCCCGGCATCTTCCAGGCGTTCGAGGATTCTTTTCCTGCGTCCGGAGAGGCCGAGCGCGGGGAGATGGATCAGGAACGTGATCCTGAGACCGGTTCCGGCGAGCGAGGCGGAGCTGGTCAGGTATCCGAGTCGCGGATGGAATGCGAAGCGGAGATGGCGCGCGAGCGCCGTTTCGAGCGTGGACATGCGGTCCCAGGTTTCGCGGAATGCCGATCCGGCGGCCGTCATGTGCAGCCAGAGATGGTCGTCGCCGTTCATCAGGACCGAGGTCGAGCCGTCCTCGGCGCACACGAATACGCGGCAGGGAGCGGCGCCCGTCTGCGAACGGTCCAGCAGTTCGAGTTCCACGAGGAGTTCCCGGTCCGGCATGGTGAGGAGCTCGTGCTTGATCTGGAACATGCTCGGCAGGAGTCTCCGCACTTCATCATGATGGAGCGCCGCCAGGCCGAGTTCCGCTGCGGATTCCAGCGTGTTGGAGGACGCTGTCAACGGAAACTGGAAGCCGTCGATGTTCCGCGAGAGCGAAAGGAACGTGGAAAGAATGGGGCCCTGTCCGATGAAGGAGGGGCCTTTCGCGGCGATGTGGCGGATTCGCGGATGGAAGATCATGAGCTTTTTCTCCTCCCGCGACTGCGCGGCCTCTTTTCGGACATTTCGGACGCGGACTCGTCCGGGATAAGTTCGGCGGAGCTGAGCTTGGCCTCGATCGATGCGATCTTGTCCCGGAGTTCGGCGGCCAGCTCGAATTCCTCGCGGCGGATGGATTCGTCGAGGCCTTTGCCAAGGAGTTCCAGTTCACGGCGCAGCCGGATGCGTTCGGAGACCGCGGGGTCCTGCCACTGTTCGACCGTTTCCGGCGGCGTCTTGCCGCAATGGACGCTCCCGTGGTGGGAAAGCGCAAGTTCCGGGATGATGAGTTGGCCGAACTGCTCGTAACATGAGGCGCAGCCGAGTTTGCCTGTTTTCTTGTAAGATTGGAAGGTCGTCCCGCAGACCGTGCAATCAAGGTCCTGCACCTGCTCTTCTTCCTGCGGTTTTTTCTGATCGAAAAGTTCGGCGAGTTTCAAGTCGGCGCTGCTCGCGATCGCCTGCGTGAGGCGTTCGAGCATCTCGTGGAAATGGGAACTGGCTTCGTCGTCCTCGGAAAGGTTGCGTTTCCTGGCGCAGTCGGAGCAGATATGGAGCGTGTTCCGCTCCCCGTTGACGATTTCCTGTATGTGAATGGTGGCCGGATTGGCCTTGCAGATTTGACACAGCATCATGGCATGCCCCATTGGTTCATCCTGTACATCTTATCAAAACAATGTACCACGCGGGAGAAAGGATTGCAACCTCCGGAACAAAAAAAGTGCGAAAAAGGTCCTTCTTTTCCGCCTGCGCGGCCATGCGTCTCCGCTCCGGCATCTTCCTCGCCGGAAAAACGCAAAAACGATTTGCATTTTCGCGGGCGCATGGTATAGTAAGAATGTGAACTGCAACGGCGGCCGCTTTGCCTGGCAAAGAGGAAAGTCCGGACTCCACAGGGCAGGAAGTCCTTCTTCAAGAAGGATGCCGCGGGGGCAACCCCGCGGGAAGGAAAGCGCAACAGAGAACAGACCGCCTGGCGTCTCCGACGTCGGGTAAGGGTGAAACGGCGGTGTAAGAGACCACCGGGCTCAGGAGCAATCCGAGCCGCATGGCAAGCCCCTTCTGGAGCAAGGCCAAATAGGGGACGATGCCGCTGCCCGCGGCGTTACCAGTCCCGGGTTCTGGCCGCTTAGACAGATGGTCGCCCCCGCGCGAAAGCGCGGAGACAGAATCCGGCTTATGTTGCAGTTCACGTTTTTGGATTGACTCGCTATGAAAATCGTATCGCTCATAACAGATTTGGATCCTGCCGGAGCCGAACGCGTCCTGACCGACCTGGTCTGCAACCTGATCGCCCGGGGGCATTCCTGCGACGTGCTGTCCCTGATGGCGCCGCCCGGCGACGACTGCCTGGTCGACGCTCTCCAGACGGCGGGCGCACGTGTTGCCTTTTTGAACGCCACCAAGCTCGATTTCTTCGTGCTGCCGTTCCTGGTGCGGTATGCTCTCCAGCGGCTGGAACCAGAAATCGTTCATTCCCACATGATGCACGCCAACCTGCTCGCCAGGTTCGCGCTCGCGGGAAGCGGGATCCCCTTGGTGAACACCATTCACATCGCCGACCGCCGCCGCTCGCAGGGGTTCTATTTCATGCTGGACCGGATGACGGTCCGCCATGCCAGCGTGCTGACCGGTGTCTCCAAGGCCGCGGTGCGGTACCATTCGGCGGTCTGCCGGATCCCCCGGAAAAAGTTCCGCGTGGTCTACAACGGCTGCGATTTCGTGGAGTCCGCCCCGCCCGAGGAATGCCGCGAATTCCGCAAATGGTGCATGATGGAAGACTGCACCAAGGTGATCGGTTCCGTGGGACGACTCGACCGGCAGAAGGGATACGACCTGCTTTTCGACCGCATGGGCGCGCTGTCCGCCCGCGTGCCCGAGGGGGAACGCTGGGGCGTCGTCATCATCGGCGAAGGTCCGGAGCGCGACGACCTGGAGCGGCGTATGCGGGCGATGAATTATCCGAACCTCGTGTTTGCGCTCCCGGGATACCGCCAGAACGCCCGCAGCCTGATGGCCGCTTTCGACGCCATGGTGCTGCCGTCCCGGTACGAGGGATATCCCCTGACCATGATCGAGGCGATGTCCCAGGGACTTCCCATCGTCACGTCCACCGCCGATTCCCTTCCCGAGATCAGCGAGCAGTACCAGGGCGGTTTCGCGCAGTGCATCGATTTCAGCCAGGACCCCGATGGGATACGGCTGGCGAAGGCGCTTTCCGAGGCGGTCAACGCAGGCCGCTCCAAGCCATTCGTCCTCTGCTCCGTCGCGTCCATGGTCGACCAATACGAACAAATCTACAATGAGCTGACAGGCAATTAAGACAGGAGACAGGCTCCCATGCTTCAGATTCTCGCCGCTACCACCAACAAGCACAAGATCCAGGAATTCCAGGCCATGCTCGACACTTCCGCCGATTCCGGACGCGTCTGCATCATCTCTCCCGATTCCATCAAGGGGTTCCCCGAAATCGTCGAAAACGGCTCTTCGTTCGAGGAGAACGCCCGCATCAAGGCCGGGCAGGCGGCCAGGTACGCCGACATGGCGGCCTTCGCGGACGATTCCGGGCTGGAAGTAATGGCGCTTGGCGGCGCGCCCGGTATCTATTCCGCCCGCTACGGCGGTGAAAACGCATCCTATGCGGAGAAGATGGCAAAGCTCCTGAAAGAGCTTGAGAACGTCGAAGACCGCCGCGCCCGCTTCGTGTGCGTCATCGCCCTGGCTTACCGCGGCGACATCGTGGAGACGTTCCGCGGCGAAGTGAACGGCCGCATCGCGTTCGAACCGCGCGGCGCCGGGGGATTCGGCTACGATCCAATTTTCATCCCGGACGGCTACGACAAGACGTTCGGCGAGCTCGGCGAGGAAGTGAAGTCGAAGATCAGCCACCGTGCCCGTGCCTTCGCCCAGGCCGCCGATTTTGTTCACCGCGAGCTTCAGACCATGGACGATTTCGAGTTCGTATGATGAAACTGCGCTCCGCCATCATGCTCTTTTCCGCCGCATTTCTTGCGGCGCTCCCGGCGTCCCTGCCGCTTTCCGCCGCGGACGGCAAGGCAGTCGAACTGCGCTTTGACGGCCGTCCGAAAGTCGGCGAACCGTACAGCCTTTATGTGAACAGCAGCCAGGTCCGCACTTACAGGATGAAGCTGATCGGGATATCCAATCCTCCGCGCCGCAGGGAAACGCATGAGTTCTTCGCGGTCGGAGAACTCGTCTACCAGTCGCTTGATCCGCTCATCATCCAGTTCAAGGTCGAGGCCCTTCGGCAGACCGTCGACGGCGTGACTACCGATTATGCTCCGCTTGCCGGCATGACCGCCATCGTCCGTTCCTCGGGCGTGAACTTGCGGGACATCCCGCTCGGCACGGACGCCGATGCCGCTGCCTCCGTGCTCGGCGGCGGGTCCGACGAACCGAATGGCGCGAAGACTTCGAAGGAAATCCGCGAGATGCTCCCCGGCGCGCGCCGCCTCATCGCGTCCATGTTCGCGGCGCCGCTGGATCACCCGGAGGATTATCTGGGCAATTCCCGCAAGGTCAAGCCGGGCGAAAAATGGACCGCCTCCGCGAAACCGATGCTGGAGGCGATCAAGGCGAACGGACTGGAACTTGCCGAGGATAAAGTCACAGCGACCGCGACCTACAACAATGCTTCGAAGAACGCCGGGATCACCGTCCAGCACGTGGATTTTCTGGCGGAGTCCGTTAATATCCCCGGCTACGACTTCAAACTGCAGGTCCTCTTTTCGTTCCCGGACGGCGGCGGCGATGCCCCGCTCCGCATCGAACGCTCCGCCACGGAAGTCGTGAACCGTCCGATTCCCGAGGGCGTGCCCGGTTTTTCCGGCTCCGTGATAGACTGCGTGACTACTGACCAGACCGATTTCGCGCTCGTTCGGAAAAGCGCCTTGGAGAAAAAGAAACGCAACTGGTTCCAGGATCTTTTCTGAGGAAGAGCGGAACCCGGACGACCGCCATAGCTGTCACATGGATCGATCGCGCCGGAACGGTCAGTCGCTTTGTCCGGTGTCGGCGCCGTGGCTGCGGCGCTTCATGGAAAGCAGGGCGAAACCGCCCGCGATGACCTCCCTCTGCACGATCACGTCGTGCGGGAGTTTCAGGCACACGTTTGCGAAGTTCCAGATGGCCTTCACGCCGCACTGGACGAGTTCGTCCGCGACCATCTGTGCCGTGGAGGATGGCACGCAGATGATGCCGATGTCCGGCGGCGCGGCAGTCAGGTATTCCCGCATCTTCCGAACGTCCAGTACCTCGTGCGCGTGGATGAGCAGCCCGTGCTTGCGGGCGTCCGAATCGAACACGAACGTGAACCGCAGGCCGTATTCCGCAAATTCCTCGTAGCCGAGCAGGGCGCTTCCGAGCGAGCCAGCTCCGACGAGGCATGCCGTGGTGTGGGCGTCCCAGCCGAGGAATCTCCGCAGGGCGGCAATGAGGTCCGCCGTCTTGAATCCCACGCCGGGCGTTCCCTGGATCCCCGTCAGCTCGAAGTCCTTCCGCACGATGATCGGGTCCAGGTCCATGTAGTCCGCAAGTTTCGATGTGGACACAAACTCCTCGCCCGCCGCATGCATGAGCATGAGCTTGTGCAGGTAGGTCGGGACGCGCCGGATGGCGGGGGTGTTCAGTACTTTGTGTTTTCCCATGTCTGGCTCCGTTCGGGGGATTCGTTCCCCTAACTATACCACATTTTCTTTCGAAATCAAGGAGTCTTCCCCTTTTTTCCGCGAAAACGCGTCCGGAGGGCTTTCCCGCGAGGGCACGAAAAGAGGCGGCAGGGAACAATGAGGGGGAAGCCCTGCCGCCTCAAGGAGGGGGCAAAAAATGGAGGCGTGAGTGGGAGTTGAACCCACCAGAACCGGTTTTGCAAACCGTTGCCTTAGCCGCTCGACCATCACGCCATTGATTGACAATTACTATACTCCCGGGTCCCGGAAAAATCAAGCGGGGAACCGTTTTTTTCGACAAAAAACCGATTTGTCCATTGTCGACGGTGGCATCTCTGCGGGATATTTTGTTCCGCGGTTTCTGTTCCATCGGCATTATTTCCGCTTGCATTTTCCAGAATATATGGTATGTTTTCCTTGAAAACTATGCAAGCAGTCTTCTGAACGGAAGGAAAACAGCCATGCCATCATCCCAAGTCCTCGCCTCGACTATCGCCGGTTCCTGGTATCCCGCCGACCCTGCACGCCTCAAGGCCATGATCGACTCGTTCCTCGCGCCGTGCCCTGAGCCGAAGAAGCCCTGCAACGTCGTAGTCGTCCCGCACGCCGGATATGCGTATTCCGGTCCGACCGCGGGATATGCCTACGCCGCGGTCGACCGCAAATCCGTCCGGCGCGTGATCCTGCTGGCGCCGAGTCATCGTTACGCCATCCGCGACCTCGCTGTCCTTCCCATGTCCGATGCCGTCTCCACTCCGCTCGGCACGATCCCGCTCGACACTGCCATGCGGGACGCCCTGCTCCGTTCGCCGCTGTTCCGCGCAGACGACGGCGTGCACCGGCTGGAACACAGCACGCAGATCCAGTATCCTTTCCTTCAGCACTGTCTCGGGGAGTTCAAGCTCCTGCCGGTCGTCGTGGGCAATCTGGGCGCGGCGGCCGCCGATGCCCTCGCGAACGCTTTGCGCCCGTATCTCGCGGACGACGTGCTGCTGGTGATCAGCTCCGACTTCATCCACTACGGCAAGGATTTCGACTACGAGCCCTTCCCGTCGGACACCGAGGCGAAGACGCGTGCGCTCAACCTTGACGCAGCGGACGCGATATGCCGTCGCGACGCGGAACGTTTCGAGCGTATCGTGAACGAATCCGGCGCGACCATCTGCGGACGCGAGCCCATCCGGGCCGCCCTGCGGATGCTTCCGGACGGCTGTGCCGGTTCCATGCTTCATTACGCCACCAGTTCGGACGGGAGCCGCGACTTCTCCAGGTTCGTCTGCTACTGTTCCATCGGGTTCCATGCGGAATTCCCGCCTGCGCCGGAACGCGCGGAAGTATCCACCGCCGGACAGGATCCCGGCGTCCTCTCCGAATCCGACAAACTTTTCCTGCTCGACCTGGCCCGCCGCGCCATCCAGTACGCGCTGAACACCCGCATGGTCGCCACGGCGGACGCGCTCGGGGTGAATCCCGACGCGCTTTCCCCCGCCCTCAGGAAAAATATGGGCGCCTTCGTGACGCTCAACCTCAAGCAGAACCATCGTCTGCGCGGTTGCATCGGCGAGATCCAGCCTTACCGCCCCCTCTGGAAGGCCGTCCTCGGACGCGCCATCGACGCCGCATTCCGCGATCCGCGGTTCCTCCCGCTTACTGGTGCGGAATTCCCTGAAGTCGAGATCGAGATCTCCGCCCTCACGCCCGCCGTCCCGGTCGGCGGCTGGCGCGACATCGTCATTGGACGGCACGGCATGACCCTGACCAAGAACGGCCGCTCGGCGGTTTTTCTTCCGCAGGTGGCTCCGGAGCAGGGCTGGGGGATCGAAGAGACTCTGACTCATCTCTCGATGAAGGCCGGATTGCCCCCGGACGCCTGGCGCGAAGGGGCGTCGTTTACGGTCTTCGAAGCCATCGTCTTCCACGAATGAACCGGAATTTCCGCACGGAACCCTGGCAAAAAGACGGAAAAACGAAAGGTATCCTGACATGACACGCTGCAGCATCTTTCTTGTGGCCACGATCTTTTTCTTGGTCGGCATTTGTTTTGCCGTGGCGGAAGAGCCTGCTGACGAAGACGCCCGCAGAGAGACCACTTATACCTTTGTCAATCCCTCTACCGCCAATGTCCAAGCCCTTTTGAACCAGTATTTCTTCAATACGCCCCGGGACATCCCCCTGACCATAACTCTGCCCAGGTACAGAGGTGTCGCCGAAATAGAAAGCTTGTGGTCGTTTTATTCCGTCGGATATCAGTTCGACGACCTGAAAAACCTATTCGATGAGACTTTGAGGCCTGGCAGCGCGCAGACCGGCCGAACCGTTGACGGACGGGGCGTTGAGGCGGCAGGACAAGCGAATCCGTCCGCTTCTCCCACGGGCAATGAACCCCGGGTCTACGATCTTTCCTGCTCGTTCGCAAACAGTGTCACGTACAACATCGGCCTGGCAGGGCGTGACGACTACGATGTCTTCTTCCGTTTCCGCGCTGCCGATGCGGATGCTGCGGACGATTCGCTGTCGTCGGATGACGGAACGGCGTCGATCCTCAAATTCGAAAAAACACTGTCGAACAATGGCGAGAACGGTCCCCGGATCATGTCGGGCGGCTCTTACGGCAACGATATCTCGGAAGGGGACGGTTATTACGGTACTCCGCTTTCGACTCCGCTCACGATGCTTCTCCTCCTGATCGGTTTCTTCATTGTCGTGGTGATGTACACTACGGTCGGGATCAAGCTGAAAGACTGACCTTCCTTCGCCCGCCGGGGAACAGACGCCCGGTCCCGGCAGAGAGGAAGAAACGTCCCGGAAAGGAATTCGGAAAAAACATGTTTTCTTCGGGTTCGAGCTTGACATCCGGTCAAAGCTTACTATAGTAACAAAAACCTTGCAACCGATTTGACAGACGAAACGAACGGAACAGACAGAAACCGCCCGGTCCTGACGGAACAGGCCCGGCAAAGGAAGACGAAACGACCATGAACCGGAAAATCATCACGCTGATCTTATGGGGGCTTCTGATTATTGCAAGTCTGCTGGTGTGCGGGTATTATGGCCTGAGGTCGGTTCGCCGCATTCGCCTGCGCCGGGAGGCGATGACCGCGTACGAGAACAAGGAATATGAACTGGCGGAGCGTCTTCTGCAGCAGTATGTGCAGAAAGTCCCGAATGCTGAAGAGGGATTCGTGGCGCTGGCAAACATCTATCACGAATTCGGCAATATGGGGATGGAGTCGCAGATGTGGCAGTCGGCCACTTCCTTGAACCCGGAAGACCCGGAATACCGTGCCAATATGCTGAACAGCATGGTGCAATCCGCCGACTATGCGCTTCTGCGCGGCATTCTGGGGCGGAAAGCCAAAGTGGACGATCCGTTCACGGACCAGGAATTGTACCTGTTCGTGATCTCGTCCTACCGTGCCGACTACCCGAAAGACGGGGAAGATGCTTACCTTAAAGCGGTGGAAGCCGATCCCGAGGCGTTCCACAAGAACGATCTGGGACGGATGGCGGAATTTCTGGCCACCTATAAGACCGTTTCCGAAGGCGACCGCGATATCTTTTTAAGCGCCGCCATGCAGTCGGATATCCCCGAAGTCCGGTTTGAGGCGTATTATACCGCGATCCGCCGCCTGGAACAACGCGACGACGATTCCGAGAATGAGGGCGAGATCGAGCGACTGCTGAAGCAGGCCGTGTATGTGAATCATTTTGCCGGGACGCCGCTGCTGGCGGATTATTATTACTCGAAATACAGATTCGCGGAAGCGGCCGATGTCCTGGGGCCGTATTTGAAGACCATCGACGATGTCAACTTGTATCTGCTGTATGCGGAGAGCTGCTTTTTCACGGGGCGCCGGATGGAACTCATTGCCCTGGAGAAGAAACTGCGGCAGAAATCCGATTCGCTGGAGCTTCTTGCGGATTATTGCGAGATCCTGACCGCGTATTTGGAAAAGGATGATGGAAAGCTCGCCGTTGCCGTGCGTAAATCCGGAAAGCTCATCGATTCTCCGCTTTCGCGTTTCATCCGTTTGCGCGTGGCAATGGCGAACGAATCGTTCAACGAGATCCTGACCGTGGCGCAGGAGCTGTTTTCGAATCCCCCGTTCTATGACCTGCACCAGCGCGCGATATTCATCTGCCTGGATTACATTTCCAAAGAAATGAAGAAGCCGGAGAACCGGAAAGATCCCTCCCAGATCGCCGATCTGGCTGAGGTCCTGTCCGGCTATCTGCATGGAAACAAGCTCCTCACGGAGATCATCCTGACAGACCAGCACAGGAGCGGACTGGTGAATGAAGCCGACCTGACGGCAGCTCTGAGGGTATTTCCCGACGACGCCCTGCTGCAGCGGATTACAGCCGAATACCTGATCCTCAACGGAAAAACGGAACAGGCGCTGTCTGTTATCGATCCTGTTCTCGAGTCAATGACGGCGGCGAAAGAAGACCCCGACCTCGGGATTATGATCCTGAAGATGTTGGCGTTGGATCAGCTCGGAGAGCACGACGAAGCGGCGGATGTCTTCCGGGAACTGGTGGAGCTGTCCGGATTCGACCATGTGTGGCTGGAGCAGTATTTCCGGTTCTGCGTGAAACACAACCGTGTGGAGGACCTGGCATCCATGGCCGACAAGCTGGACCTTCAGACGGACGGAAACCTGAAGCTTCCGGGAAACACCTTCCGGGCGGCGGCTATGCTTGCGACGGAGGACGAATCCAAAGAGAAAGAGGCGCTTGATCTGCTGGCATCCACTCCGGACGACGATCCGGATTTCACTTTTTATGCGGCGAACACCCTGTTCAAATACGGTAGGCTTGACGACGCGGAGAAGAAATACAATGCGATCCTGGAGACATATCATTTTCCGTCCCTGCCTTATGTCAACCTTTCCAACCTCTATCACGCGAAAGGGGAAGAAAAAAAGGCCATGGACGCCGCGAAGAAGGCGTTCGAACTTGACAAGGAATCCATGCTCCCGGCTTTCACCTATGCGAAGCGGCTGTCCGAGGCGGAGCGTTATGAGGATGCCGTCAACACCCTGAATTTCCCGCGTTACGCCGTAGATTATCGCGAGGACATCATCGAACTGTGGCGCGCCTGCATGCGGCCTGTCATCGAAAAGAGCATCGCCGAGCGGAAATTCCTGCAGGCGGAGCATCAGTGCAAGCACCTGCTGATCATCGCGCCGGAGGACGAGTTCGGGGCGAAGAAGCTGGCGGAAGTCCTCGAATTACTCTTCCCGAAGGATGAAGATCCGAAGACCGGGGACTCCGAAACCGCAGTCCCCGCTGCCTGACATTGCATCCTTTTTATCCCGAAACAAACATGTTCCGGCTCACCGAAAACACCGAATTATGATCGGGACATTTGCATTTTTTATAATTCAGTGTATAGTATCTAGCTCTGAAACAACGGGATCTTCGATCCAAAACAAAAAAAGGAGCTGAACCATGAAATATTTCACAATCTCATTCCTTCTGGCGCTCATCGCACTGTGCGCCGTCCTATATTTTCTTCCCTCGAAAATCCGGACAGCGGTCAATACAGTCGAAGAAATATCCGGCTGCGAGGTCGCGGCCACCACATATCCCATCTGGCTGTTTACCCGTGAAATCGCCGACGGGACCGGACGGGAGGTGCTTCTGCTGACTCCGCCGGATGCCGGATGCCCCCACGACTATGCGCTGACCACGAACGACCTCCTGAAGATCTCCGCCATCCGCAAGCCTGTCCTGCTGTTCAAGAACGGCGCGGGCCTCGACGAGCACATCTGCAAGGCGGCAATGTCCGCGCACAAGGGCATCATCGTGGTCGACACGGGTGCCGGGATCGAAGTGATCGGAGACGACGATGACGACGACCACGACGGCGAGGAAGACGAACGCGAAGCGGAACACCACCACGATGGCGAACACGAGCATGAGGAGGAAGGCCATCATCACCACCATCATCACGGCGGCGAGAACGGCCACTTCTTTGCCAGTCCTTACGAGGCGCGGGCGATTGTCGCCACGATCACGGACGCGCTCGTGAAAAATGACCCGCTTCATGCCGGCAAGTTCCGCGAAAACGCCGCCAAACTCGACAAACGGCTTCAGATCCTCGGCGATGAATTCAAAGCGCAGCTCGCGCCGTATTCTTCCGAACACGTCGCCGCCCAGCACAACATTTTCGACTATCTCCTGCACGACTGCGGTTTCGAGACGCCGCTTGCGATCTTCGCCGACCCCGAAACGCCCCCTTCGCCCGCCGAGATCACGGAGATGACGAAGGAATTCAAGGAACATGGCGTAAAGGTCATTTTCACGGAGCCGCAGTACCCGGACGAGCTCGCCAAGCTCATCGGAAAGGAAACCGGTTCCGTGGTCGTGAAGATCGATCCTGTGGCTTCGGGCCCGGCTGATCCGCCCGCTGGTTATTACATCGAAACCATGTCCCGCAATCTCGAACTCATGAAAAAGGCGCTTGCGGAATGACTTCCCTCGCGGAAACATCCGCCGACGCGATCCGGTTCGAACACGTCGGGCTCGTCCTGGGTGAAAACCACATCCTGGACGATGTCTGCGCCCATGTCCCGCGCGGCAAATTCACCGCGATTGTCGGACCGAACGGCGCGGGCAAGACCACGCTCACGCTTGCCATCCTCGGACAGATCCGCCATACCGGAAAGATCCTCTTTCCCGGTCTTGACGAGGCAGGCCAGCGGCCCCGGTTCGGATTCGTGCCGCAGCGACTGGTGTTCGACCGCGACATCCCGATGACGGTCATGGACTACCTGCTCTCCGGTCTCCAGCGCATGCCGCTCTTCCTCGGGCACAGCAAACGCCATGTGGAACGCGTCATGCGGTACCTGGAAGAGGTGGAATGCACCCGTCTTGCCGACCATGCCTTCGGCGCGCTTTCCGGCGGCGAGATCCAGCGCGTCCTGCTGGCGCAGGCCCTGCTTCAGGAGCCGGACATCCTCATCCTGGACGAGCCGACGTCCGGCGTTGACTTCAAGGGCGGACAGATCTGCTGCGAACTCCTGCGGCGCGTCCGCGAGAAACGCGGATTCACCCAGCTCATGATCAGTCATGACCTGGCGACCGTCACAGCCCATGCCGACCACGTGATCTGCCTGAACCACAAAGTGTTCGGTGAAGGCGAACCGCGCGTGGCGCTGACCCATCAGGTGCTTTCCGAGACGTTCGGCCTGCATCTGGGGCTTCCCGACATCCACGGCATTCCGCAGGACGTGCGCGAATGCCCGGAGGACTGCCCGTTCCGCAGCGAACACGAGCACCTGCACGACCATTGCCATGTGGACGCTGCTGTGCATGTTCACGGCTGTGCCTGCGGCCACGACCATACACACGACCACGAAACGGAGGCCGGCCATGCTGAATGAGATCGTACTGCGGATCGCTGACCTCGCCGCGAGGCTGTTCCCGCTGGACTGCATGGATTATGAATTCATGCGGCGCGCGATGCTGGGACTGCTCCTGATCGCCCCGCTCGCTGCGCTTTCCGGCGTGCAGGTGGTGAATTCCCGCATGTCGTTCTTCTCCGATGCCATCGGGCACTCGGCGTTCGCCGGGGTCGCGCTCGGCCTGGTCCTGTCGCTCCCGCCCGAGTTCACGATGCCGGGCCTGGCGCTCGTGATCGGGCTCCTCATCATGTATCTGCGCCGCGGAAGCCGCCTTTCCACGGACACGGTGATCGGCATCATCTTCTCCGCCGTGGTGGCGCTCGGACTCGCGATCGTGAGCCGGAACCGAGAAGCGTCGCGCGACATCAACATGTTCCTGTACGGCGACATCCTGACCATCGGCGACAACGAGATCGCGCTCCTGACGGTGCTTCTGACCGCGTTCCTGGCGTTCCAGTTCTTCGCCTGGAACCGCATGCTCCATATCTCCGTGAACGAGCAGATCGCCGGGGTGCATCGCATCAAGGTGGCGGTTTATCAGTATGTTTTCGCGGCGCTGCTGTCGCTTGTGGTGATCCTGTGCGTGCGCGCCGTGGGCGTGCTGCTGGTGACGGCGGTCCTGATCGTCCCCGCGGCGACGGCGCGGAATTTCGCGCGGAACTCGCGCCAGCTTTTCTTCCTGTCGCTGGCGTTCAGTTATGTCAGCTGTGCGGGCGGCCTTCTGATCTCTGCGCAACCGTGGGCAGGTGTCCCCGCCGGTGCGGCGATCGTGCTGCTGGCGTGCGCGATGTTTGCCGTTTCGTTCGTGGCTGCGCGTTTCCTGCGGAAATGATCCCGGCCCCGGTTCAGAGGGACCGGGCTGTCATTTTCCGTCCTCCACTCCGGACAGCGTGACGCGCGGCAGGCTGCCGTGCGTCTGAAGATAGAGAATCCTCGGTTCTTCCGCGGTCGGGTCGAGCTCGACAGCCTTTTTCGCGAGCTCGGCGGCGGATTCCTTCCTTCCGAGTTCGTATTCGTTGCGTCCGAGCGCACCGATGCGGACCGCTTCGCGCTTGGCTTCGGGGGAGATCACCTTGAAGACCGTGTAGACGCGGTTGATGCCCTCGAGCCCCCTCGGGACGTCCAGCCGGTAGAACCAGTGGAGGCTGTCCGGTTCGGAGAGCATCAGACTGACGATGGATTCCGGCTTGATCTCGTTCGCGCCCGCGATGTAGCGGTTCGAGTAGATGGAGTAGGTGAAGACGGCGCCCTTGTTGTAGATGATGTAGTCCGCGCCGTATTCGCCGCAGTAGCGGGCGAGGTCGAGCTCCGAGCCGTGGAACATCGCCTGAAGGTATTTCTCCGTGGCGTCGCGGATGCGCTTCATGCCGAACTGCGGGTTCATGACGACGCCGGTCCCCGCGTAGGCCTTCAGCATCGGTCCGACGGTGAAATTTGCCGCCACGCCCTTGCCTGCGACCGCTTCTTTGTGCTGGCGGAACCACATGATCAGCATTGCCGTTTCCTTGAACGCGACGTCTCCGGTGTACCGCCGCGGCGTCGCGACGGAGAGCAGCGTTTCCCAGAAGAGAGCGAACGAGAACAGCCCGATCAGGGTCCCGCGCATGAATTTGAGCAGGCGCGGACGGGCAAAAAGTGCTGTGCATGCCTCGGTCGGATCGACTTTCCACGGGGCGTGGCGGAACGCCCGGAGATAGCAGTGGACGAGCATCGGCAGGGAGACGCAGAGGAAAAGGATCACGAATTCGTGGTAGCGCACGATGTAGATGAACCCGACGATGAACCCGACGGTGAACACGTTCGGCAGGAACGTCCGGGAAAGCGTCTTCATGAACTCGGCCCGCGGAATGCGGAACAGCGTCAGCCCCAGCAGCAGGGCCGCGTACAGGGCGAGCGTGACCGGGAGCAGCCCGAAGAGGAACCGGAAGAGTCCGAACTGGAGCATGCGTCCGAAAATGAGGCTCGGGAAGAATGACGAGGCGATCTCCCATGTGGCGGAGTGCATGGACGGAGTCCACATGATGCGCGCGTCGTAGTTCAGCAGCAGGGCATTCGCCGGCTTCACGTTGTTGAACTTGAGTTTCGCCTTCATCGCCTCGGAGAAGTGGCTGTAGTTCGAGGCGTATTCCGGCGTGTTGCCGAACTGCATCCAGATCACGTACAGGATCGCGGCGGCAAGCGGCACGGCCAGCATCAGCGCGATACGGCGGCCCCTGCTCAGATCATGTTTCGAGGCGAATGTCTGCGCCGCGCAGCAGAGGAAAAGCGTCGGCAGCGCCACCCACAGGATCGGCGCATGGATCAGGCCGTAAGTCACGTTGAACGGCACGAACAGGGCGTTCAGCAGCACCGCGGCGGCGATGGCGATCCAGGCGTACAGCAATCCGCGTTTCATCCGGTATCCCAGGACTGCACGCAGCGTTTCGGTCAGTGCCCAGGCGGAGAATATCATCTGGCACAGGTCCCACGCGATGAACGCCAGGAAGACCACGGCGAAGATGATCGGAGCCTTCCACCACCGTGCCCGTGCGCTGCACCACGCCGTCAGCACGAACGCCATCGTGATCAGCGGGATGCAGAATTCGCCGCGCACCAGGTCCTGCCCCGTGGAGCGCGCGATCGCCGAGAGCGCCACGGCATGCAGGAATCCACCCCAGAATGCCAGCTTGCGCGGGCATTTCAGCAGCAGGAGCCACAGGAAGATCAGAGCGGACGTGAGCGAAGCCCACAGCCGTATCTGCGCGCTCATCCACTGCGCCATGTACGGGTGGTCCTGGAACAGTTTTTCGCGCGGGGAGCCCTCCGGGTCGGACGCGACCATCTGCTTCAGGCGCCAGCCCCAGCCGAGGAACCACTCCAGCGCCATGTTCATCTGCGCGTAGGGCGGGATGTCCTCCATGTGCTTCAGCGTCGTGTCATGCGCCGGGACGCCTTTCCCCTCGGCGACGTCCTGCGCGTAGGAGAACATCATGGCGCTTTCGATAGTGAACGGAGAGAAGTTGTTGTGGCGGAGCGGGAGGAAGCGTTCAAAGAACGAATGCCGGATGCGGTCCTTCGGCTGCACATCTTCGATGACTTCGCCCAGGATTTGCACGGAGGTGTTGTAGTGATAGGTGCGGAACGAGAACGAGGTAAACAGGATGACGAGGAACAGGAACGTGTTCCAAAGCCGTTTGTGGCGGGATATGAACGAAGAAACCTGGTTTTTCACGTGTACTGCTTCCTTCCCTGCGAGGAGGGGATGCCGAGTTCCTCGCGATATTTCGCCACGGTGCGGCGGGCGACGTCCAGCCCCTTCGCCTTGAGACCCTCCACGATCTTCTGGTCGGAGAGGGGATGGGCGGGGTTTTCATTCCTGACGGCCTCGCGGATGTACTCCTTGACCGCCGAGCTGGAGACGTCTTCGCCTTCGGTATTCTGGTAGCCGCCGGTGAAGAAGTCACGGAACTTGCACGTGCCGGCGGGCGTGGCCATGTATTTGTTCGCGATGGCGCGGCTGACGGTGGTCTCGTGGATGCCGAGCCGATCCGCCATGTCGCGCATGGTCATGGGGCGGAGATGTTCCGGCCCCTTGTCGAAAAAGTCGTACTGCTGGTCCGCGATGACCTTTGCGATTCGGACGATGGTGCTTTCCCGGTCGGCGAGCGCCTTTCTGATCTCCATCAGGCTCTTCAGGTTTTTCAGGATGTAGTCGCGGGTTTCCTGGTCCGTGAGCGGGTCGTCGAGCATCTTCAGATACCGGTTCGGGATCAGGAACCGGGGCTCGTGTTCGCGGTTCGGGCGGACGGTGAAGCCGTCGTTGCCGCGTTCGATCGTGACCTCGACGGGACAATATTCCGTCCGGCTCTGTCCGAGCGAGGCGGCGGGCCGCGGATCGCAGGTGCGGCGGAGTTCGTCCTCCATGTCCTTGACTTCCTGCACCGTCACGCCCATCTCCCTGGCGATTTTCGGGAGCCGGTTATGCTCCAGATCGTCCAGATGCCTGTTTATGAGTTCGGTCATCTTCGGCGAGTTTTTTCCGGCGCGTTCGAGCTGGATCAGGAGGCATTCCGGCAGGGAGCTGGCCGCGATCCCGGGGGGATCGAACGTCTGCACGAGCCGGAGCGCGGCTTCGGCGGTCTCCAGCGAACACGGGATGGCCTGGGCGATTTCCGCGGGGACGCTGCGGAAAAAACCGTCATCGTCGATATTTCCGATGACTTCTTCGGCGGCACGGCGCAGCTCGGGAGAGCACTCTTCGGTGCTGAGCTGTTCCAGTAGGATCTCCTGCAGGGACGTCTCCTGCGCCACGGAGTTGAACATGTACTCGCGGCGTTTCTCCGCCTCGCTGTCGCTCCCGGAGGGATCGACGTCCTCCTGCCGGACGGACGCCCAGGCGTCGTCGCCCTCCAGGATGCGCGCCAGTTCCTCGTCGTAGTCCAGACGGTTTTCGTCCAGAGCCTCGACCGGGACGTTGTCCTGGCCGGCGGCCGCGTCCTGCTTCGCGTCGGTTTCGTCCGTGTCGTCTTCGTCGTCCTCGGTCGTGATGAGCGGGTTTTCCGCAAGGACGTCCGCAAACGAACCTGAGAGCTCCATGAGCGGCGCCTGGAGCGCCTTCAGCGCCTGGAGATGCTGAGGCGAGAGGACATGGTTCTGTTCCAGATTCTGACTGGCGCCTTGGACGAAGCTGTGATCCATTTCGTTTCCCGGGATTGGTAATGAAAAATACACCATACTATACCCCCGGAACGCCCTTTTTTCAAAAAAAAGACGCCTGTTTTCGCATTATTTTATGGGAAAATGGCCGAAACCGTGCTATATTATGTATTGACTTTTTATTTTTTACAACCGAACTTCATGGAGACCGTCATCATGTCGGAAATGCCCAAAGCATATCTGCCCGCCGAAATCGAGGAAAAATGGTACGCCGAATGGGAAACGAACAAACGCTTCCACGGCAAGCCCGCCCCCGGCAAGAAGCCTTATTCCATCGTCATTCCCCCGCCGAACGTGACCGGCATCCTCACCATGGGCCACGTCCTGAACAATACGCTTCAGGACATCCTCATCCGCTGGCACCGCATGATGGGCGAGGAAGTCTGCTGGTTCCCCGGCACCGACCACGCCGGCATTGCCACCGAGAGCAAAGTCGACAAGGTGCTCCGCGAGAAGGAAGGCATCGACCGCCGCACCCTCGGCCGCGAGAAGTTCATCGAGCGCGTCTGGGAATGGAAGAAGCTCTACGGCGGCACCATCATCAAACAGCTCCGCAAGCTCGGCACTTCCTGCGACTGGGACCGCGAGCGCTTCACCATGGACGAAGGCCTCAGCGCCGCCGTCCGCAAGGTGTTCGTCCAGCTCTATGAAAAAGGCTACATCTACCGCGGCAAGCGCATGGTGAACTGGTGCCCCGCCGCCCAGAGCGCGCTTTCCGACGAAGAAGTCATCTACCGAGAAGTGAAGGGCAAGTTCTGGCACTTCCGCTATCCGCTCACCGACGGATCCGGCTACCTCGTCGTCGCCACCACGCGTCCCGAGACCATGTTCGGCGACACGGCCGTGGCCGTTCCGCCCGGCGACCCCCGCTACAAGCACCTCGTCGGCAAGACCGTGAACCTCCCGCTCACCGACCGCAAGATCCCGATCATCGAGGACGAGCATGCCGACCCGGAAAAAGGGACCGGCTGCGTGAAGATCACACCCGCCCACGACCCGAACGACTACCAGGTCGGAAAGCGCCATAACCTCGAGTTCATCAATGTCATGAACCGTGACGGCTCCATGAACGCCCAGTGCGGCAAGTATGCCGGACTCGACCGTTACGAGTGCCGCAAGCAGTGCGTCGCGGACATGGAAAGCCTCGGCCTCCTCGAAAAGATCGAAGACATCGTCCACAACGTCGGTTTCTCCGAGCGCGGCGGCGTGGAGATCGAAACGCTCCTCAGCGACCAGTGGTTCGTCCGAATGGACGAGCTCGCAAAGCCCGCCATCGAGGCCGTCCGCTCCGGCGCCATCAAGTTCTATCCCGACCGCTGGGCGAAGACCTACTTCCACTGGATGGAGAACATTCAGGACTGGTGCATCAGCCGCCAGATCTGGTGGGGTCACCGCATCCCGGCGTGGTACCGCGGCGATGTGAACGACGAGAACCGCGAAGTCTACGTGGGCGTGAACCCGCCCGAAGGCGACGGCTGGTACCAGGAGGAAGACGTGCTCGACACCTGGTTCAGCTCCTGGCTCTGGCCCTTCTCCATCATGGGCTGGCCGGAAGACACGGAGGAGCTCAAGTATTTCTACCCGACCAACGACCTCGTGACCGGCCCGGACATCATCTTCTTCTGGGTCGCGCGCATGATCATGGCGGGCTACGAGTTCAAGGGCGACCTCCCGTTCCGCAACGTCTACTTCACCAGCATCATCCGCGACGAGCTCGGACGCAAGCTCAGCAAGTCCCTCGGCAACTCGCCCGACCCGCTGAAGGTCATCGAGACCTACGGCGCCGACGCGCTCCGCTTCTCCATCGTCTACATCGCACCCGTCGGCATGGACATCCGCTACTCCAACGAGAAGTGCGAACTCGGCCGCAACTTCGCGAACAAGCTCTGGAACGCCTGCCGTTTCCGCACTATGCAGGGACCCGTCTCCGCGTCGTTCGACAAGCTCGCGGTCCCGGTCGAAAAGCTCACGCAGGACGAACTTCACCTGCTGAACACGCTGGAGAAGGCATGCGCCGACGTGAACACGTCGCTCCGCGAGTTCCGTTTCCACTCTGCCGCCCACGATATCTACGAGCTTGTCTGGAATAACTTCTGCGACTGGTTCATCGAGGCATGCAAGCCGCGCTTCAATGCCGACGAAGAGGCGAAAAAACAGGCGCTCGCCGTGCTCGACTATGCGCTCTGGAAGCTCCTCCGCCTCCTGCATCCATTCATGCCGTTCATCACCGAGGAACTCGCCCACCGCATGGGATTCCTCGCCGACGGCCAGTCCATCATGACCGCGGCGTTCCCGGTCGCCGACCTCGCGCTCCCCGCCAACGCCGACAAGATCTCCGAGATGACCGCCGACAAGTACGCGCTCATCTCCGCAGGCCGCAACCTGCGCCTCTCGAACAATATCGCTCCCGGCAAGCACATCGAGTACCACATCCGCGCCGCTTCGCAGGAGATCCTGGACTCCCTCTGCGAACAGATGGACTCCCTGACCGCCATGCTGAACGCCTCTCTCATCAGCGTCTCGCTCGAAAACTACGCGAGCGAGGACGGCACGCCCGCGCCCTCCATCGTCTGCGACGCTGGCGCGATCTTCCTGCCGCTGAAGGGCCTCGTGGATCCCGCCGCGGAACGCGAGAAACTCGCGAAGCAGAAAGCCGAACTCACTGGCTGGATCAAGGCCGCCGAGGCGAAACTCTCCAACGAGAAGTTCGTCAGCCGCGCTCCGGCGAAAGTCGTCGAGGACGTGAAAAAGCAGCTCGCCGACCTGAAGGAAAAACTCGCCCGCGTCGAGGAATCCCTCGCCGCATTCAAGGGCTGATCCCGGTTCCGGCGTCCGACCCAATCAAACAGCAGGGGCTTGCGAGTTCAAAACCTCGCAAGCCCCGGTTTTATGCCGCAATACGGATTTACCCCGTTTATTTCCACGGGCGCTTGCTGCCGAGCCAGCCTTTTTCCTTCCAATATTCGGCATCGTGCCGGCTAATGCAGTATTTTTTCTGGATCAGGCGCATCAGGTTGAAGAAGAGCCTGGTCTTCAGGCCGGGCTTGACCTTCCCGTGACGCCGCACGATCGTTCCGGCGAGTCGCGTGGTCACCCTGTCGATGGCGGCCTTCTTCTTTTTGCTTACTCCCTCCCAGTCGATGGCGGCGACGCCGGGGCCGTACTTGTAGATCTTCGCGGTCCCCCAGAAGAACAAGCTGTGTTCCATGTCTTTCAAAGTTGATTTCATGCCCCCGCCCGCGGCGGTGCAGATGCATACGCCCTGCTTCCGGAACATGGACGCCTCCGGCCGGTGTACCATGAACCGGAACCCGAGATGGTCCAGGAACGCCTTCATCGCCCCCGTGACATGATACACGTAGACCGGACTGGCGAGGATGACGACGTCCGCCGCGTCCATCGCGTCCGTGATCGGGGCGAGCCTGCCGTGATGCGGACATTCCGTTTCGCCCCTGAAACAACGGTTGCATCCCATGCAGAATTCACCGAAGTCAGCCGGCAGGAAGAATTCCGTCGTTTCCCCGCCGATCTTCTCCGCCAGGATGCGGGCGATGTGGCAGGTCGAACCTTCATGGCTCTGTCCGTGGATAATGACCGTTTTCATTTGTCCTCCGTTGTCGATGTCGTTGGTTTACCTGACGTCGTAATAGAACGCGTCCGCCGCCTGTCTGTCCCTGCCCGTGAAAATGCGTTTGGTGAGCTTGCGTTTCCGGATCAGGTACCAGTCGCCGAATTCGTCGAACTTGCGGCTTGACGTCACGATGTACGAACGTTTCAATGTGCCGAATTTCAGTCCCCTGCCGACGGCGAGCTTGTTCAGTCGTGCGGCGAAATCCAGATCTTCCAAGCTCACAAGGCTTTCGTCGAATCCGCCGATCGCCTCGAAGTCCCGTTTGCGGAACCAGAACATCCCGCCCGACAGCGCCGCCCTGTTTTTCAGCATGATCGGGATGATGTTCGCCGCGACGTAGGCGGCCGAAAAGAAGATCCCGAGGGACATCCGTTCGAACTTGATGCGCGAGCCCCCGCCGATGAACTTGCCGCTTTCGAGCATCTGCCCGGCTTCGAGCAGGGACTGTTCCGACATGACGCTGTCGGCGTCGATCGTCACGATTGTCTCGCCGCTTGCCGCCCGGATGCCCGTGTTGCGGATGGCGCTGAGGCATTTTTCATCGTTTGTCAGGACTCTTGCGCCATACCGCCGCGCGATTTCCGCCGTTTTGTCGGTGCAGCGGTTCGCGACGACGATGATCTCCACGGTGCGCGGTTTCACGTGTTCCGAGGCGCGCACGACGGACTCCAGGCACTTTCCGATGAACTTCTCTTCATTATGGGCTGGGATCACCACGGAAATTTTACAGTCATTCATGATTCTGCCGCTCATTTGTGGAAATACATCCTGCTTTTTTCCGGTTCGCCGTCCCCCTGGACCATGCAGAGGAATTCCCAGCCGTATTTCTCATAAAACCCGGCATGGTTCGTGACCAGATAGACCGGGCTTATGCCTTTGGTCCGCAAATCTTCCACGGCGAAGTTCAGCAGGCGCCCCGCGATCCCTCTGCCCCGGTAAGGCTCTTCCGTATAGACCGCGCAGATATTGGGCGACAAGTCTTTCCTGGCATGAAAATCGTTCTCGATGACGCCCAGCCCCGCGATAATGCTGTCCCCGTCCATGCAGAGATACCAGCCGAGTTCCGTTTTGCCGTCCAGATACGCCGACATGCAGGCCAGATACGCATCTTCCGGCACGCTCCATTTCGCGTGGAACCATGCCGCGGCGGCTTCCTTCAAATCCGGCCGTTCCCGCAGACAGAGAAAGCGGAAATGCTCCAGCAGCGCTCCCATGATCAGAACTCTTTGTTCCTCATTGCCTTCAGACAGAAGAGATACATGCCGATGCAGAAAGCCAGCAGAAGCGCAAACGCCGCCGCCGCGAGGAAGAACGGATTGCTCAGCCATTCCGGCAGATTCTGAGGCGTCTTCATCTTGTCGACGGGGCCGACGATCTTGACGATCACCCCGGAAAGGACAAACAGGATGCCGTACACGATCATCGTGATGATCCTGCTTTTTTCCCTTCCGAATACCATCTGGATCGGGAGGATCGACAGGATCAGGAGCAGTGTCGCCGGCAGATACAGCGTCAGATAAACGATGCCGTCGGAGATCGTTTCCGTGCGGCCTTTTGCCAGACACGCCAGAACGAACATAACAGTTCCGATCGCCGCCCCGACAAGGTCCAGGAGGATGCAGAACAGGTATTTTTCGTTGACGTATGTTCTGATGTCGACGGGCAGGGAGAACAGGAAGGGAAATCCGTTGTCCTGCTCGTCGAACGCCAGCGTGGACAAGCCGAGGATTCCCGTGAGCCCGGCGGCATACCCGATGATGAAACTGCCGTCCGTGGTGAAGGCGATCATCGCACAGAAAGCCAGCAGGATGAGCAGTTGCTGTTTCCGCCTGAAAACGAGCCTCAGGTCCTTGATGAGCAGGCCTTTCATTCTTCAGCGCCTCCCAGCAGGATGATCAGGTCGTCGATCGTAGCGGATTGAACCTTGATCCCGGGATGGTTCTTTGCGAAATAGTCCTTGTCGTTCGTGACGCATGCGTAACCGAACATTTCCTTTTTGTACCCGGAAATGCGGGCCTTGTCAATCGTTTCGAACAATTCGAACGGGACCTGCGCGGTCCCGTAGTGGTCCCTGATGCTGTCGTTGGTCTCGTGCAGCAGGATCCTCCCCCCGGAAAACAGGTAGAACTCCTCGCAGAGCCCTTCCAGGTCGGTGGAAATATGCGAGGTGATCAGGATGGTGCAGTCGTTCGCTGCGGCATATTCCCGGATGGTCCCGATGATCTCGTTTCTGGCTTCGACGTCGAGCCCGGCGGTCGGTTCGTCCAGGATCAGAAGGCTTGCCTTGTGGGAGATCGCCGTCAGGACCTTGACTTTCGCCTTCATGCCGGTCGAGAAATCCTTCATCCGCTTGTTGAGCGGTAGGTTCAGTTTGGCGCACATTTCCCGGAAGAACGCTTCGTCGAAATCCCGGTACATCGCCTTCAGGATCGCGATGACGTCCTCCACGGAGAGCTGCGCGGAAAACATCGAGTCGGACAGGGCGGCCCCGATCTTTTGCTTGTCGCGTGCCGTGAGCTCCCTGGCTTCCCGGCCGAAGACCCTGACGCTGCCCGAGGTCGGCTTCACCAGCCCCAGGATCGCTTTGATGGTGGTGCTTTTCCCGCAGCCGTTCTTCCCGATGATGCCGATCACCTTGTTGTCGGGAATCTCCATGGATATTTCCAGGGAGAAATCCTGATACCGTTTCACCAGATTGTCAATCGTTATCATATCATTGCCTTACGTGTTTTGAACGGAATAATATACCACGGATATCTCTTTTTTCAAACGGATCCGGCTTTGTCCGCGGCGGTCAGCCCGCTCACGATGGCGGATGCGTCGCGGCGCACGGCTTCGATCAGTTCCGGGGGCGCCAGCGGAACGGCGTCGCCGCGCTGCGCGAGGATCCACGGGACGACGACCTCTGCGGCGACTTCGGGGACCTCGAACAGCCAGGTGCCGTCCTTCGTCTGCCGGACGGTCTGCTTCGAGTGCATGCGGTTGGACTTCGCGAACTTGGGAGCGTCCCCGGTCAGACGGATTTTCACGCCGCCGAGTTTGGCGAAGCTCACGACGGTATCGGGCGTGACCGAGTCGATGATGCCCTGGTCCGGCGTGAATGTCTCCGGCAGCATGCGGGCGGTCCGGATGCGGTTGATGACGAACGTGCGGGGCGCGTTCCGCAGATGGCAGAACGCCTTGATCCGCCATTCCCGCAGATACAGGAAGAATACGTGCGGATCCACGATCCGTTCCGTCGGCTCGCCTCCGCTCATGTCGTCGTATTTGATCTTGAGGCGGCGGTGCTTCTGCCACGCATCGAACACGACCGAAAAGACCGGCGACTCCTGCACCGCGCCAGCCTCGGCGAATACCTTCATCGAATTGATGAGCGCGGTCTCCAGGAAATCCGGGTTGTTTCCCTTCAGGATCTCGTCGGCCGCCTTCGCGATCCTCGCCCTCACCGGGTCGGGGAACACCTCCTCGGCGATGCGGCTGCCGATGACAAGCGCGAGCATGGCGGATTCCGACAGGTGCGCGGGGCAGTTGAACTCCCAGTCGTGGTCCCGGAGGTAGTAGACCTTGTTGATGCGGTCGTATTCGACGGGGCAGTCGAAATCGTTCCGCAGCGTGTCGATGTCCCGGTACACGGTCCTGAGGCTGTATTTCGCGCGGATGGTCCGCCCTTCCTCGAATTCCAGCTTCTCGTATTCCTTCAGCAGCTTTTCGGCCGTCGGGCAGCTGTTTTTCTTCAGGAGCGACGCGATGCGGGCCAGACGGAATACCTGCATGCGCGGCGGCATTTTGCGGGCATTGTTTTTTTCCGGGATATGTTTTTCCCGGGCCGCGGACCTATTTTGAGGCGAACATTTTTTCATTTTTTTTACCCCTTGCAACTCAGACTGACACTCCATGGCAGTGTCTCGTGCTATAGTATACTTGCAAACGGGGAAAAAGTCAAGCCGCGAAACGGTTTTTTCTCCCGGAATCAAAAAACTGTTCAACAAGGAGAATACATCATGAAGAAGAAAACGCTTGCCGCACTGGATTCCATGCTCGATTTCACCGCCTGCAATCTCGGGTTTGTGCTCGTCTGGGCCGTCTCCATCGCCGTCATCCTGAAGCTCGCCTGCGTCTGATGACGACCCGGAGCCGCAAAATGGAATTCGACAAGATCGTTTACCTGGAATCGGAGCGTCCGGGCTCCGGCGTCCGCCTGACCGTGGACTTCGGCATCGGCGAGATCACCGCGCGGTCCGCCTCGGGCGGCGGTATCATGTGGCGCCGCCTGGCGGGCGACTGCGTGGCTGTGATCCGCATGAAGACAGCCGCCTGCCATTTCGAGACATGGGACGACGAATATATTGGGACGGCCGAGGACGGCCCATGCTGGAGCCTGGAACTGATCCGGTGCGGGTGCTCCGTGAAGCTGGTGAACGGCCGCGCCGCCGTACCGGAGCGCTGGCCCGCGTTCGCATCGCTCGTCGACCTGTGTTTCTCCCTCGCGGAATTCCGCGCAAAGGGACAGTCCATGCTGTTTCCCCCCGCGGAAACTTGTGCCGCTTTCTGCTGATCCGTCGGAATAAATGCGGAAAATGGTTGCTTTTTCGTTCAAACATGGTATGATATGTATGTTTGTTTTTCGGAAAGGATGGAGAAGACCATGAGACTGGCGGGACTTGATTTCGAGACGGCGAACGGCTGTGCCGGGAGCATCTGCGCAGCAGGGTGCGGGATCCTGCACGACGGGGAGCCTGCGGAGACGCGCGAATGGCTTGTGCGCCCGCATCGGAATGTGGACTGGATGGATCCGTTCTGCCAGCGCGTGCACGGGATCAGTTCAAGCGAATTGCGCGACGCGGACGAATTTCCCGCGATCTGGCCGGAACTGCGCGACATGCTGCTGTCGGCGGATTATGTGGTGATCCACAATGCGCCGTTCGATCTGGGGCACCTCCGCGCCGTGCTGGATCTCTATGGCATGCCGCCGGTGCGGTTCCCCTATGTGTGCAGTCTGGCGGCCAGCAGACGCGCCCTGCCGGAACTTCCTTCGCATTCCCTGAACTGCATGGCGGCATACTACGGGATCGGGTTCCGCCACCACAATGCGCTGGAGGACGCCATGACCTGCGCGAAGATCCTGCACGAAATCGGACTCACGCCGCGCATCGCGCGAAAAGAGTTTGTATTCCCGAGGCCGGATTGAAGGCGGATTTCCGGCACATTTCCCGCATCGTCTTCATTCGTTTTTTTTGTGTGCAGGATAGTCCGCGGCATCGACGATCATGGACATATCTTTTCCGTAAATAGTCCGCTTTTCTCTTTCGGAGAATCTAATATCTTTCCAGCCTAGATTTATGCGGCTAAGTTGTATTCTGCTACTGATCCCCCACTTAATCCATCCTGATTAGAACGCCGGAAAGTACAGGATTATTCTTTAGGCATATGACAAAACAGCGTTAATTAACGTATAAAGTGCTGTTTTTTTATGTTTTTTTCTTATTTTTTTGCTTTTTTCCTAAACTTCCCCTTTCCTTTTTCCCGAATATACCGTATAATGGTATACAGGAAACACGGACATGTTTTCAGCCGGTTCTTCCGGCTACGCCCCGCCATGCCCGCGGCTCCGACGGCAGGATGATGCGGTCCTGGACGCATTTCCGCCGGATGTTTCAACACCCCCCAGGAGAGCAACAAGATCGAAGGCAGAAATCATGGGCGAACGCGAACAAGGCAAAGTCAAGTGGTTCAACAACACGAAAGGCTTCGGGTTTATCGAGCGTGAAGGCGCGGCGGACATCTTTGTCCACTACAGCGCCATCAAGTCGGAAGGCTACCGCACCTTAAAGGAAGGACAGCTCGTTGAATTTACGGTTGGCCAGGGGCAGAAAGGCCTCCAGGCTGACGACGTCGTGCCCGTCGAACAGTCGGCTCCGGCACAGGCCTGACCCTGTTCTCCGGCGTCCGATCCCGGGCGCCGTATTGTTGAATGCCCGTTCGCTCCGGATGTTTCGGTCATCCGGATGCGGCGGGCTTGTTTTTATGACGGAAAACCTCTCGTGAAAAAAGCCCCCTTTGCGACTGGGATCGCGGAGGGGCTTCGTAGTGTTTCCGGGAAGCGCGCCTGGCAGGCCGTCAGGCATGTTTCTGCGCCGGCGGCGGCAGGAAATTGAGGATTTTGGCCAGCGTGACGGGCTTGAAGATCACGTCGCTGAATCCAAGCTTCATGCATTCGTCCTTGGCGTCAACGTCAGCCGTAATGGCGATGACGTTGAGCGACTTGAAGCGCGGATCGGCGCGGAGCTGCTGAAGCATCTTCCTGCCGTCCATCTCGGGCATCCAGAGGTCGGTGAGGACCAGGTCGAACATCTTCACGTCCGTGTGGATCTTTCCGAGCGCGTCTTTTCCGTTCGTGGAGCACACGATGTCGGTGATGCCGTTTTTGCGGAGCATGGCGCGGAGGACGGAAATGTTCAGCGGGACGTCGTCCACGATGAGGACGCGGAGTTCCTCGCGCGACTTGCCGTGGAAGTCGATCAGGCTTCCCGGCCGCGGGAAGCTGCCGGTGCGTTCGGTGAACATGATGTCCGGGATGCTGATATTGAACGCCGAACCGCTGCCCGGCGTGGAATGCAGTTCGATGGTACCGTTCATGCGGTCGATCAGGTGGCGGCAGATGGTCAGGCCGAGTCCGGCGCCGATCTCGTGCCTGCCGTTTTCTGCGAGCGAGGCGAACGGCAGCAGGGCGAGTTTCTGGGCCTCTTCGTCCATGCCGCTTCCGGTGTCGGATACGACGATGGCGAGCGTGCCGGTCTTGTCGTCTCTTCGGTCGAACTGGAGTTTGAGGATGATCTCGCCGTGTTCCGTGAACTTGACGGCGTTGTCCAGCAGGTTGAAGAGGATCTGCCAGATACGCTTCGGATCGACTTCCACGTAGGGCAGGGCGTCGTCCCATTCGCCGCGCAATTTGACGGGCTTGCCCGCGACGGCGATCTCGAAGGAGCGGAGCATCTTTGCGGCGAGGGCATTGAGGTCGGTAGGAACCGGGGCGATGACGAGCGAGTCGGACTCGAGCCTGGCGAGGTCGATCATGTCGTTGACGAGCTGAAGCAGGGAGCGTCCGCTCATGGTGATGGCGTCGTAGGCGCCGGACTGTTCCTTTTTGTCGGCGAGCCCCTTCTTCAGGAGTTCGGCGTAACCGATGATGGCGTTCAGCGGGGTACGGATGTCGTGGCTGACGCAGGAGAAGAAATAGCTCTTGGCTTTTTCGGCGGCGACGGCGCGGTCGCGGGCGAGCTGAAGCTGGCGGTTGATGCGGATGACTTCCTCGTTCTGGCGCTTGATGACCATGTTGCGCGCCTTGCGTTCGATGCAGACGGAGATCACGTTCGCGACCTGTTCCAGAAGTTCCTCGCAGAACCCGAGGGACTCGAAGACGTCGCCTGTGAAGAGCGTGCCGATCTTGCCCCATTCGTCGCCCTCGAAGAATATCTGGCGGGCGATGAGGACTCTGGTGGGGCAGTTTTCGGGGAGCGGGAAATCGGAGATGTTGCTGTAGTCCAGCAGCACGTTGCCGTTATGGGAGAAGAGCGACGGATCGGCGGTCTTCAGCGGGCAGTCGACGCACTTGTTGCAGTAGGTGTGCTCGTCGTCCGGGAACCAGTCCTGACGGGTGCCGTCGTGCCTGTGCAGGAGCACGTGCTGGCAGCCGAGGGTTTCGATGAGGCGTTTCGCCACGAAGTCGAGGAGTTCCTGCGGCTCCGAGTGGCCGAGCAGGAACGCGGTGATTTCGTTGCGGAAATGTTCCGTGTTGATCTTCTGCTTGACTTCGGTGATGTCCTGCGCCACGCAGAACAGGAGCGTCCGTCCGTCCGTCAGCGTCATCGGCAGTTTCCAATACAGGAAGACGCGGCGGTTGCAGTCGCCCCAGAGGCAGGTGTCCTCGAAGTGGATGGTTTCGCGTTTTTCCATGGCCTCGGCATCGGTGCGTTTGATGACTTCGAGGGACTTGTCCGAATAGAAATCCTCGCCATGCTTGCCGATGATCTCGTCCGGCCTCATGTGGTGCAGGTCGGCGTAGGCGCGGTTGCAACGGAGGTAGACGAAATTGTTGGCAGGGTCCTTCACCACGCACGGCAAAGGCATCAGGTCGAGGATGCTGCTGGCGATATTCCCTTCGTAGATCGCCTCATTTTTCGCCTTGGCGAGCGCCTCGTAGATGATAGCCCGTTCGATGGTGGGTTCCAGAATATGCACGAACTTCTGCAGGAAATCCTTTTCTTCATTGTTCAGGAGGCGCCTCGACGTGCTTGCCACCGAGAGAATGCCCCAGAATTCGCCCTGGACCGTCAGGCGCAACAAGGTCTGGGAGACGGCCCGCGGCGTGTTAGCAGCCAGCTGGTCGACCTTGAATAACTTTCTGACGCGAGCGCATTCCCCTTCGTCGAAAGAGCAGGTCCCGAGCAGACGGATGCGGTCAATCAGGTCGGCGACTGCGCGGGTGGGAACGGAAATCCCTTTCGACAACCGCAGTCCGCCGCAGATAGAGAATGCCTCGGGATCGATGGTAATGATCCCCTCTTCCGCATGGTAGCGGGCCAGGTAGCAGTAATCCGCGTTCAGTCTGCGGCGGATGACCTCGAGCATTCTGGCCGGTCCGGAGGAACCCAGGGGGTCCTGCTGGAGACTCATCAGCGCATCTTCGATGGCCTCGCTGTTCAGTTTGAGTTCATGGTCATCCGTCATGTCGAGCGCCATGCCGAGCAGGCACGGGGTCCCGTTGAGGTCCTTGATTCCGACTTTGATCGTGCGGTAATGGCGGTATTGTCCCGTGGGCGTCGGAAGGGTCTCGTAATAAACGCTCGGACCTTGCCTGTCCAGGGCATCTTTCTCGTTGTTCTCAATGAGTTTCGCCGTATCGGCACCCAGCGTCTCCTGGTCCGTCTTCCCCTTGATTTCCTCCAGCCCGACCATGTGAAGATATTCGGAAAATGCCCGGTTGTAGTTCAGGTATCGGCCGGTCTTCCTGTCCTTCAGGAAGATCATAAGGGGGATGGTGTCGAGGAGGCGCTGGAAGAAAGTCGTCCTGCTGGAGAAAATCTTCTCTGCCCAGACGAGCATCAGGAGGAAGAGCAGGACGAAAAGCGACACGGAAATGATCTGGTTGATCCAGAGGTTCCTCTGCTTTTTGGTGGCCTGTGCGCGCCGGGTATCAGCCAGCTTGGACGCAACCGTCAGGCAGTCGTCCAGGTGACTGTAGATGGTCTGCTTCGCGGTCGCGTACTGGTCGCTGAACAGCATTCTGATCGCTTTGCGTTTTCGCTCGGCGTATCCCAGTTGGAGGTCGTCTTCTGAGACATCGGCATTCCTCAGTGCCTCGGGGTAGTTCGGATCGGCGAGTTCCGCCTCCGTCGCCACCAGACGCATCGATGTGTATTCCAGGTCCATCAGGTCGACCGAGTGATCCATGGCTTCCTGGACGCTTTTCCTGATCTGGTCCCCGATCCCAGGCACATTAGGCATCTGGTCCAGCAGGTTCAGCCCCCATTCACGGTTTTTCTCCTCGAAGGCTTCACGGAAATATTCGTCACGGTATTTCGTTTCGCCGGTGGTGACGTAGCGGCGAACATTCTCTGTCAGGTTGTCCGAACCGTCGCGCAAACGGGACCTCGCACGGCTGTATGCCTGGAATTCCAGTCTGGCGTGGTCCATGGTCTCCAGGTTCGTCTTGAGTTCATACGAATTGAAAGCGATGTACCCTAGCAGGAGCAATCCGACGAAAAACAGACAAAGATTGAATTGCTTGCTGTGCCAGCTGAAGCGCAAAAGTTTATTTTTCATAGCCGTCTTGTCTCCGATTTCGTTTCTACGGTCCCGCGTGCAGTTCCGTACTGCACAAAGACAATTACGTACTGTCTACTATTTGGGAGTAATATAGCATGCTTTCCGGGTTTTGCAATCCTTAATTTCAAGAGAGTAAAACAATTTCGGGACAAAAAAGCGGAGCTTCCGGCCAGGCGGAAGCCCCGTTTGCTGCGTTCTCTGCAGGGATCACGGCTGTTTCGTGTTCGGAAGAGACTCGTCCATGCTGCCGGAACGGAATCCCTCCAGATCAAGCGAGGCGTACGGGAATCCGATCCTGCGGAGTTCGAATGCGATTTCGAATCGTTTTGCTGACGCCAGCTCGAACCCGTTTGGATCGGTCTCAATGCGTGCGACGTCTCCATGAACGCGCAGGCGCACGACCTTCATGCCGAGACCGCGCAGAAAGGCTTCGCCCTGCTCGACTTTCCGGAGAGCTGCGTCGGTCATTGCCGTGCCGTAGGGGAACCGCGTCGCGAGGCACGGCGTGGAAGGCTTGTCCGCGACCGGTACGAGGAGTTCGCGGGCGGCGGAGCGGATTTCTTCCTTCGTGAACCCGCAGATTGACAGCGGGCTCAGCACGCCGAGCTCGTCCAGGGCCTTGCGTCCGGGGCGGTATGTTTTCGTGTCGTCGGCATTCGTGCCGTCCACGAGGTTTTTGATGCCGTGCGCGGCGGCGATACGCTTCATTTCGGAGAAGAGGTTGCGCTTGCAGTGGTAGCAGCGGTCCTTCGGGTTCTCCCTCAGAACCGGATCTGACAGCACGTCGCGTTCGACGAGTTCCGCCGGCACGCCGAGCGCCTCCGCCAGTTTTATCGCGGACGCGGTCTCCTCCGCGGTGTGGAACGCCGTGGAGAAAACGACCGCGAGCAGGGGGAAGGGCTTGCGTTCACGGAGTTCGGAGAGGACGGTCAGGAGCAGCGCGCTGTCCACGCCGCCGGAGAACGCCGCGCAGATGCCGTCCGCGCTCAGGCCCTCCAGCATTCGCCGGAGTTCGTTCAGCTTATCTTTCATCAAGTTTCTCCGCTGTTTCCGCGGCATCCCGGAAGAGATCGGTGAACGGTACGCCGGACGTGGCCGCCAGTTTTTTTACGCTTTCATATTCCGGATAATAAAACGTCCGGCCTTCGAAGCTGCATTTCTTGACCTTCACGGTTCCGGCTGGCAGGGGCACGTCCACGACCGAACGGGCCAGGCAGGTGCGGTCGGCCCGGAGCCTGCGGACGCCGATGGAGCTCGTTTCCGTGAAGATGACACGTTCCATTTCGGGAACGTCGGCGTTGCGGCAGATGACGCGGAGCAGCCACGCCGGGCGGTTTTTCTTCATGAAGACCGGGATGTAGTGAACGTCCAGCGCGCCGGCGTCGAGCAGGGCTCCCATCGCCAGTCCGAGCGTTTCCCCGGTCGAGTCGTCGATATTGGTCTCCAGGATGGTGATTTCGGAGGGCGGGGCGTCCGCCGGTTCGGTTTCCTCGATCAGCATCGCGCGCAGGACGTTCGGCATGCCGAAGTCGCGTTTGCCCGCGCCGAGTCCGATTCTGCGGATGGTGAAGGATTCCGGCAGAGCGGCGCGCGTCCGGACCGCGGCGGCGATGGCAGCTCCGGTCGGCGTGACCATTTCGCCTTCGACGCCGGGCAGGATACGGAGCGGCAGGCCGTGCGCGGCGGCGATGTTCGCCACTGCGGGCACGGGGATCGGGAGCAGGCCGTGCTGGCATTCCACGAATCCGGTCCCTTCGCTCAGGCCGGAGACCACGACGTCGTCGATCCCGAGGTCGTCCAGGCAGACCGCGGCGGCGGCGATGTCCACGATGGAGTCGATGGCGCCGACTTCGTGGAAATGCACCTCCTCGACGGGTTTGCCGTGCGCCTTCGATTCCGCTTCGGCAACGATGCCGAATATCTTCAGGGCGAGCGCCCGGGCGTGCGGAGTCAGGCTGCCGCTGTTCAGAATGGCGGTCACATCCGCCAGATTGCGGTGTTCGTGCAGATGATGGTGTCCGTGTTCATGGTGTCCATGGTGTTCATGGTCATGATGATGTTCGTGCTCATGGACTTCATGGTGATGATGCCCGTGCTCCAGCGCTTCCTCATGATCGTGTTCATGATGGTGTTCGTGTTCCAGTTCGACGTCGAAGGAACAGGCGTCGATGCCGTATGAAACGGCGCGCCCGACGGAAACGGAATATCCCGTCACGTTCAGGCTTTCGAGCGCGGAGAGAAGCTTGATCCTGGAAGCGCCGAGGTCGAGCAGCGCGGCCACGGTCATGTCCCCGCTGATCCCGGTTGCGCATTCGAGGTAGAGGATCGTTTTTTTCATGTGCGGTTTCCTTCCGTGACGAGCTTGTTGATGCGGGCGGCGAGATATCCCGCGCCGAACCCGTTGTCGATATTCACGACGGACATACCTTCCGCGCAGGAGTTGAGCATGGTCAGCAGTGGGGCGATCCCGTCGAAGGACGCACCGTAGCCGACCGAGGTCGGCACTGCCACGACCGGTACGGAGACAAGCCCGGCGATCACGCTGCCGAGCGCGCCCTCCATCCCCGCGACGGCGACGATGGCGTTGGCAGTCCGGATCTCGTCCAGGCAGGCGAAAAGGCGGTGAATGCCGGCGACACCGACGTCATAAAAGCGTTTCACGTTCGCGCCGAAGAATTCCGCCGTCTTTGCCGCCTCCTCCGCGACAGGAAGGTCGGACGTGCCGGCCGTGCAGACGGCCACGCATCCTGTTTGCGGTTTCGGGTCGCGGATGAGGTAGAGCAGGCGGGAGACGGGATCGTACTGCACCTCCGGGATGGCGGCGCGGACGTATTCGGCCTGTTCGGGTGTAGTGCGCGTCCCGATGGCGTTTCCGGTCGCGGCCAGGAAACGTTCGAAGATGCTCCGGACCTGTTCGGCGGTCTTGCCGGCGCAGAAGACGGTTTCGATGCCGCCCCTGCGAAGCTGCCTGTGGTGATCGAGTTTGGCGAAGCCGATGTCCTCGAACGGGAGCTTGTTCAGGAGCTCAAGCGCCTGTTCCCGGTCGATGGAACCGCTGCGGTAGTCGTCTAGAATTCTGCCTGCATCCATGGTCGGAAAATCCTGTGCTGGTGTCCGGCCGTGCTGAATCGAGGGTGCAGTTCTGTCCCGGGGGCAGACGCGGACGAAGCCGGACGCCGGAGCTCCGGCTTCGTCATCAGGGAATCCGCGGACGGATCAGATGCCGTTCGCTTCGATCGCTTTGTAGCGCGTGTTGTACTTGCGGAAGAGAGCCTGGAGATCACCGTTGGCGCGTTTTGCGGCGATGACCTTGTCGGCGGCGGCCTTCGTGGCGGTGTTGCCGTTCTGGAATGCGAAACCGTACTGCTCGGCGGGGATGGCGAGGTTCAGCATCTTGACCCGGTCGACGTACTTTCCGGCTGCCAGGTCCGCTTCGCCTTCGTCGTCGATGAACGCGTCGATTTCCTTGTTCATCAGGGCGATGATTGCCGGGGTCGCGTTGTCGTAATGGCGCACCCTCGCGCGGAGCGTTTTTACGGCGAATTCCTCGTTCGTGGTGCCCTTCTTGGCTCCGATGATCGAGCCTGCCAGGTCTTCGACTTTCTCAAACGTCGCGTCTTCGCGCACCAGGATCCTGCGAAGGCCGTCCTCGTAGGAATCGGAGAAAAGGACCATCTGGGAACGTTCCGGCGTGATGGAGATGCCGGAGGCGCCCATGTCGGCGGCACCGCTCATGACGAGCGGGAGTACTTCGCGGAAGGGAACGACTCTGACCTGGAGCGGGCGTTTGAGCTCGGCGGCAATAGCTTCGGCCATCTCGATGTCCACGCCGACGATGTGGTGATCGGCGTCTACAAAGACGAACGGGGCGAAGGAAGCTTCAACGCAGAGGACGAACGGCTTGACGTCATTCTTTTCCTTCGCGCCGGTGCCGAGCACGCCGATGACCCCGAGGTGCTTGGTGCGTTTTTCCGAAATCTCGCCGGAGAGCTTGAGTTTGTCGATGACTTTGTTCGCGGTTTCCGCGAGCGCGGTGTCTTTCTTGTTGAAGACAAGCCCGTACTGGTCCTTCGAGAGCGGTTTTTCAAGAATCTTGAACGAATCGCCAGTGGACTCCACCAGAAGCTCGGCCTGCATTTGGTCCATCACGGCGGCGTCGGCCCGGCGGTCGACGAGTGCCGTGTTCACTTCTTCCTGCGTGAGGAAGGGCAGGACGGCACGCGGTTTGATGCGTTCGCGGAGAAGCGTGAGGTCGCTGGTGCCTTCCTGAGCGGCCACGCGGGCGTTCTTCAGGGTGCTTTCATCGGTGATGGCGGAGTTCTTCGGCACAACGATCCTCTGGGCGGAGACATCGTACACGGTGGAGAAAAGCACGCGCTCGGAGCGTTCCGGCGTGATCGTGATGCCCGCAGCACCGATGTCGGCCTTCCCCATGGAAACCAGCGTGAAAATCTGCTGGAACGGCACGATCTTGTACTTGATGGGACGTCCAAGCTCCTTCGCGATCTCTTCGATGAGGTCGATGTCCACGCCCGCGACGGGATTGTCCTGATGTCTTGAGTAGTAGCAGTAAGGCGAGGTCGATACTTCGCAGGCGACGATCAGCGGTTTATCCTTGTCACTGGATTTTGAACAGGCCGGCAGAAAAGCGGCACCCAGCAGCAGGATGGCGATGAGACGGAAGAACTTGTTCATGACAAACCTTTCTCCATGATTGCGGATGAAGATATTGAAGCTCGTAAAGTGTTGTGTTGAGCACGATTATCCCATAAAGTAACACGTTTTTTCATTAATTCAAGAGAAAAAAGCCGCTTTTTAGTTTTTTTTGTTCCAAAAAAACAGGGCCCGGCGGCACCGCCTGCGGTCAGACGAAGAGGCGGTGTTTCTTTCCCTCGTCGTAGTCCGGCAAAGTATATGCCGCCGTCCAGACTCCGTTTCCGTCCTGCGTCAGCAGCACGCCGTGCATGTAACCGCACCAGTCGTCGATCATGAACCTGCGGACTCCGAGTGCGGTCAGGACCGTCATAGCCAGCACATCGTGCGAAACCAGGATCGTGCGAGGCGAATCGAAGTGTGTTTTCGTCAGGAAATCCAGAAGCTGGACGGCGAATATCCGCATGTCCTTCAGACCTTCCGCATGGCCGGTGGAGAAATAGTCGCGCATCACGTTCTCGGTGTTGTGCGTGCGGAGCATGGCTTCGAAGTCGACAGGGCGGGAGAATATGGTCAGGTCGCCGATCTCCGGGCAGTCCCGGACTTCCTGTTTCACGAATCCCCCGCCCTCCATCATGCGAAGCGCCGTTTCGCGCGTCCTCCGACGGGGCGAAGCGCCGAATGAGACGGCGCCGAGGCCTGAGAGCAGTTCCCCGCACTTGCGCGCCAGAGCATCGCCTTCCGGGGTCAGGGCGGGGTCGACCGAACCGGCGCGGAGCGATTCCCGGATGGAATGCCGCACCATGAGGACCGTTTTTGCCGAAGCGCGGGCAATGGACGGGATGTTCCCGAACAGGACGGGGGAGGAGTTGACGGCGATGTCGTTCAGCATTCCGGGGAGGGGCGGGAGGGGGCGATCCCCGCTCAATTCGATGGCGGTTCGTTCGACTGGGACGAGTCTCTTCTGCCGCCTAGCTGGAAAGAGCCGACCGTCTTTTCTCTTTCCTTCTGTGGCACGATCTCGTCGGCCTTCTCCACGAAGGTGTTGAGAGTCTTCAAGTCGGAGATGCGGCCGATCTCTTTGCCGGAGGAATCCAGGAAGATGAGCATGGGATAGTTCGAGACATGGAATTTCTCGGCGATTCGGCGGTCATGCTCAATCTGTTCTTTGCTCCGTTTGTCCCTGTGGTGCTCGATGTTGTCGTTGTAGTCCATGTAGAGGACCAGCAGCCTCTCGCGCATCTTGTTTTTGAACTTGGAACTTTCCATGCGTTCCGTCTTGAACTTGCGCGAATTCTCGTTGTCGGAGGAATGGAAGAACAAGGCGATGGCCTTTCCCGAGATCTGGGCCTTCGAAACAATGTCGTCGTAATCGCAGAACCAGTTGTTCGGTGCGCGGTTCCAGCGGTCCGGCGTCGTGGGCGCTTCACGCGCGGCTACGCGGCCGGGGCTGTACATGAAATCGTTCATGTTGTCGAGCATTGTTTCCTTGTGCGAGACGCTGTCCCGCATGATGTCCTTGATCCTCTGGGCCACATCGTCCATGTTGGTGGGGTGCGGCGGTTCGACTTGCGACGGCCCTGCGTTGCGGCCCCTGAACTTGTAGTTGTTCTTGAACGGGTTGTTTTCGTCCAGGTCGTACGGGGGACGGACGTGATCCTCGTCGGCGGCCCGGGAATCGGAACTTCTGCCGGAAGAGAAGGTCACTTCACTGCGGCGGGAACTTTCGGAAGATGAAGTCCCCGCGGAGGGTCTGGAAGACTCCGTGGAGGTTTTCGTCGGAGTCGAAGTTGAAGTTGACGAAGAGCTTGAGGAGCTTGAGGAAGAGGATGTCTGACCGGACGGGGAGGACGATGCCGAATCGTCATCCCGGGTGCCCCAGGTGTCGACAGCACTGTCGTCGACGAGCTGGGCCGAACGGGAAACGGAAGGCTTGTGACCGGTTTCCCCGGGGAGTTCCACGGCGGTGTCGTCGTATGGTGCGATGATGTCGTCCATGAACCCTCCGCCGAATGCACCGTCGCCGGGTGCGGCGGAAAGCAGCGGAGCTGTGCAGATGGACGCGGCAACGGCAAACAGGAATTTTTTCATGACGGGTGCTCCAATATTGAACCGGCGCATTGTCGGACGCCGCTGACAGGAAACATTGTGACTAGTATACTATATGACATTTTTCGGAAAAATCAAATGCCGGAGATGCTTTTTGACGGGATCGGGGGGGGAAAGGAAGATCAGAGGAGCGAAAGGGCGTCGACGTCCACATACAGGTCCACGTCCTTGACCGTTCTCCGCCAGTTCATGACCTCCGCCCGCAGGAACCGGCGGAACGCGGCGTTCGGCGGCGTACGGACTGTGGCAAGGTAACGGCAGCGGCCTTTGATGCGTTCGATCGGCGCCGGGGTCGCGTCGCTGATCTCCAGCGGCGCGGGGAACCGATCCGCGATGCGTTTTACGAGCTCGGCGGCCTTTGCCTCGATCAGGACCGGATCCTCGCCGTCGAAATGCAGGACCGTCAGGTGCGAGAACGGCGGGAACAGCAGTTCTTTGCGGATGGGGAGCTCCTCCTCGAAGAAGTCCCGGCAGGAATGTTCCGCAGCGCAGAGGATGGCGGGATTTTCAGGAGAAAAGGTCTGGATGAGGACCTGTCCATGCACCTCGCCGCGACCTGCCCGCCCTGCCACCTGCGCCAGCAGCTGGAACGTGCGTTCGAGCGCGCGGAAGTCCGGCAGATAAAGCCCCATATCGGCGTTCATCACGCCCACGAGCGTGACGTTCGGGAAATCGAGCCCTTTAGCGATCATCTGGGTGCCGATCAGGATGTCGAGGTCCCCGCCGCGGAATTTCGACAGTGTCTCCTCGTATTTCTGCGGACTCGTCATCGTGTCCGAATCCATGCGGGCTATCCGTGCGCCCTGAAACAGCGCCCCGGCGAGGCTTTCGATGCGTTCGGTTCCCGTGCCGACGTAGTGGAAATCGGCCTGGCCGCAGACGGGGCATGTCGCGGGCGCGGGAGTGATCCTGCCGCAGAAATGGCAGATGAGCGAGGAATCTTTTTTGTGGTAAGTGTAGGCGATGGCGCAGTCCGGGCAGGACGGGACGTGCCCGCAGGAACACTGGAGCTGGCGGGAGTAGCCGCGCTTGTTCAGGAAGAGGATGCTCTGCTCGCCCGCCTGGATCCGGCCGCGTACGGCTTCGATGAGGCGCTTCGAGAACATCGGCACGCGGTCCTCGTCGTCCTTTTCCAGGCGCATGTCCACGATTTCGACCGACGGCAGGACGATCGCCGGATCCCAGCGGTTCGGCATGGATGCCAGCGCATATTTCCCCGTCACCGCGTTCTGCCAGGACTCGAGAGAAGGGGTGGCGGAACCGAGAACGACGAGCGCGCCCTCCATCCTGCCGCGGACCACGGCCACGTCGCGCGCGTTGTAGCGGGGAGCCTCGGACTGCTTGTAGGAGGAATCGTGTTCCTCGTCCACGATGATGAGGCGGAGTTTGCGGAAGGGCGCGAAGAGCGCGGACCGGGCGCCGACCGCAATGTCGACTTCGCCGCGGTACACCTTCATCCATTCGTCGTACCGTTCGCCCTGCGTGAGTCCGCTGTGCAGGACGCTCACGCGTTCGCCGAAGCGGGCGCGGAACCTTCGCACGGTTTGGGGCGTAAGGGATATCTCCGGCACCAGGACGATGGCGTTGCCTCCTTGTTCCAGCACGCGTGCGATCGCCTGAAGATAGACCTCCGTCTTGCCGCTGCAAGTCACGCCGTGGAGCAGCAGCACGTGCGGAGAGGTAGGCGGACGGGCAGGGTCGAGCATGGAGATGATCCTGTCCAGCGCGGCGGCCTGATCGCCTGTGAGCTTGAGCGGGGTGGACGGGACGATCCTGATGTTGCGGAAGGGGTCGCGGTCGGTTCGGACTTCCTCGATGTTCAGGATGCCCGCCTTCTCCAACGCGCGGAGCTGGGGCGGCTTTGCGCCGGTCGCAGCCTGGACCGTGTCCATGGGGGCACCGGGATGAAGCGTGATGAACTGGACCGCCTGGGCCCGGACTTTTGCGCGTGAGCCCGCTTTTTCGAGATAGGAAGCCGCCTTTTCCGGGCTTGTGAGGTAGCACCGGCGGATCTTTTGGGGCTTGATCTTGCCGCTCCTGACCGCGGAAGGCAGCAGCGCCCGAAGGGCCTGTTCGCGGGTGCAGCAGTAGTAATCGGCGATCCAGGAGCCGAGTTTCGCGAGGGAGTCCGGGATTTGAGGAGCGTCGCCGCAGATCTCCAGGATTTCCTTCAGGTCGCCGCGGTCGGGACGCGGAATGAGCCGCACGACCGTCGCAGGCCGCGGCTTGCGCCCCTTGCCGAATGGCACGTTGACCTTCATGCCCGGTTCAACGCGCCCGATGAGGCGGGGCGGGATCAAATAATCGAAGGTCCTGTCAAGCGATAAGTTGACAAGAACCTCCACTGCCGGAAGAGATTGTGCGTCTCCGTCTGGCATAAATCAAATGAAAATGGTGTGCCGGGGAGCCAGGCCCCCCGGCTGGGTCCGTTCTTCGATCTGTTATTTGACGACGCCAGTATGCGGATAGAAGAAGTTCTGATAGTTGTGCGCCGGGGAGAGGATCCATTCCGGCGTCAGGATCGGACCATAGCCCCACTGGGAGCGGTTCGGATCCATCGGATCGTTCGGGCAGCTCGGAAGCGGGAAGGGGAAGGTGAGGAGCTCAAGGATGCCGACGCCTTCGCGGACCAGGAAGTAGCCGACGCCGCCGATCACGCCGTAGGTGGCGCCGGCGAGGTTGCCGTCTTCAAACTGGACGTGCGACATGAAGACCGGAATCTCGAACACGGCGAAAGCTGTGTCGCAGATGCCACGGCCGAGCTTGCGGGTGATACGGTTCCAGAGGTTCTCGTATCCCGGCGGCTGATCGGGAGACAGGTTCATGTTGTCGATTGCGAGAGCCTGCGTCACGCCGATCATGGCGAAGAACACGATGCTCAGGACGATTTTTTTCCACTGTTTCATTTGTTACTCCTTGAAGGGTTGTCTGAGTATGTTTACAAAAAAGTATTGGTTTTTTTCGGGTTTTCACTGGAAATTTTTGAAAACACGTTTAATATATTTCTGTATCCGTCATCTATCAAGCTGAAATCTCGTTTTTTTTCGATTTTTTTTTGAAAATTTCGTGTTTCATCTGCAAATAACGTCTGAAAGGCCCCAAAAAATGCCCAAAAACGAAAAAAAAGCCAAAAAAAGCCAGACGGCGCCTCTTCCGCATCCGTCGCTGACTCTTCTTTCCCGCAGCCACACCGAATATCCGGATACCCCGGACGATGCCCGTCTTGAGACGTTCGTCAACGCCTATCCCGGGCGCGACTATGAGATACTGTTCGACTGTCCCGAGTTCACGAGCCTGTGCCCGGTGACCGGACAACCCGACTTCGGGCACATCCGCATCCGCTACGTGGCGGACAAGCAGTGCATCGAGAGCAAGTCCCTCAAGCTCTACCTTTACTCGTTCAGAAATCACCACACGTTCCACGAGGAGGCGGTCAACCGCATCCTCACCGACCTCGTGAAGGCCTGCAAGCCCCGCTGGATGGAGGTCAACGGCGAATTCCGCCCGCGCGGCGGCATCGCTCTGACCATCACCGCCACCGAGGGCATAAAGACCTGAATCCTGACTTATTATTTCAAATCAAGATATAAGGAGAAAATGAATTGAACCAGAACACCAAGTCTTTCGCAGTGATCGAAGGCGGCGGCGCGACCTCCGCGTCGGGATTTGAGGCCGCCGGCGTGACCTGCGGACTCAAGCGGAGCGGCAAGGCCGACCTCGCGCTTATCTTTTCCACAGCGTCCTGCAACGCTGCCGGGACGTTCACATCGAACCTCTTCCCCGCCGCACCGGTCGTCCTCTGCAGGGAACGGATCGAAGGCGGCGCCGGGATCCGCGCCATCGTCGTGAACAGCGGCGTGGCGAATGCCTGCACCGGTGAACTCGGCATGAAACACGCCATTGAGGTGGCGGAACTCGCCGCGGAAGCGCTCGGCGTCGACGCGCGCCAGGTCCTTTCCTGTTCCACAGGCAGGATCGGCGTCCAGCTTCCGATGGATAAACTCGCTGCCGGGATCAAGGCCGCAGCCGCCGCGAAAAAGCCGGACGGGGGCCACGAGGCCGCGCTTGCCATCATGACCACTGACACGCGTCCCAAGGAATGCGCCGTGAGCTTCGTGCTCGACGGGAAAAAGGTCACGGTCGGCGGCATGACAAAAGGCGCGGGGATGATCGCGCCGCACATGTATCCCGCCGTCCCGCACGCCACGATGCTGTGCTTCCTCACGACCGATGCCGCGGCGACCAACACCGACCTCACGAAATTTCTGGCAGAGGCAGTCGAGGTCTCGTTCAACCGCATTACGGTCGACAACGACATGAGTACGAACGACACCTGCCTGCTGCTTGCGAACGGCGCATCCGGCGCGAAGATCGCCTATGACGGATCCGAAGCTGCGGACCTCTTCGCCGCCGCGCTCCGTCACGTGGTCCAGACGCTTGCGAAGGGCATGGTCATGGACGGAGAAGGCTCCTCCAAGTTCGTCGAAGTACTCGTGACCGGGGCGAAGGACGCCGCGCAGGCACACATCTGCGCGAAAGCCATCGCCGACTCCATGCTCTGCAAGACCGCCTGGTTCGGCTGCGATCCCAACTGGGGCCGCGTTCTCGCCGCCGCCGGATATTCCGGCGCGCAGTTCAGACCGGAAGACGTCTCGCTGGACTACGACGATAAGCCGGTCGTTCGCGGCGGCATGGACGCCGGAACGCCGGAAGCCGAACTCTCCGAGCTCATGAAGACCGGCAGCTTTACCGTTCACATCGACCTCGGGGCGGGTGTCGCGTCGGACGTCATGTGGACAAGCGACATCACCTACGACTATGTCAAGATCAACGCGGACTACCACACCTGATCCGCGAAACGAAGGAACATCATCATGGAATCGAACCATAAGGAAAATCTTATCCACAAGGCGGACGTCCTCATGGAGGCGCTGCCCTACATTCAGCAGTTCCGCGATTCCGTCGCCGTCATCAAGTTCGGCGGCAGCGCCATGGAGGACCCCGAACTCACCGCGCGCACCATGCGCGACATCGTCATGCTGGAGGCCATCGGCATGAAGGTCGTGGTCGTCCACGGCGGCGGCAAAGCCATCACAGCCCGCCTCAAGGAACTCAACATCGAAACGAAGTTCGTGAACGGGCTCCGCTTCACCGACGCCGCGACCATCGAGGTCGTCGACGACGTGCTGCACAACCAGGTCAACCGCAGCCTCGTCGATTCCATCCTCAAGACCGGCGGCATCGGCGCCCAGATCTCGGGAAAGCGGATCCTCCGCTGCGAAAAGATGCTCTCCCGCGACCCGATTTCCGGCGCGGAATCCGACATCGGGTTCGTCGGCCGCGTGATCGGCGTCGATGCGCGTCCCATCCTCGACGCCCTCAACTTCCGCATCATCCCGGTCATCACTCCGCTGGCCATGGATTTCCACGGGCAGCCGTACAACATCAATGCCGACCTCGCCGCCTGCGAGATCGCCGAAGCGCTCCATGCCCGTAAGCTCGTGTTCCTCAGCGACGTGCCCGGCGTTCTCCGCGACCCGAAGGACGAGACCACGCTCATCTCCGAGATCCGCACGTCCGCCGTCCCGGAGCTGATCGAGACCGGAGTCCTCTCCGGCGGCATGCTCCCGAAGATCCGCAGCTGCGTCAATGCCATCGAAAACGGCGTCACACAGGTCCATATGGCCGACGGACGCCTGCCGCATTCGCTCCTGCTCGAAATCTTCACCAACACAGGCGTCGGCACCCAGATCATCAAGGGATGAACGCCCGCGTTCCAGCACCAAACGGAAAGCCCGTCCCCCGCATTCTCAGCAGACGCCGGACGGGATCCCTTCCGTTTCTTCTGGCTTCGGCGGTCCTTTGCCTGCTGTTCGCCGCCTGCTCAACTCCGCGGGAATACCCCCGAACGGAAGCGGGCGTGCAGCAGCTGCTTCAGGACTTCGCCGACGACTACATCAGCGACACGCGCAGCGTGGGGATCGTCGCGGGCGTGATCCTGCCCGATGAAACCGAGCTCGCCGCCGTTTCGGGGCGCGCCGACGTGCTGGACCCGGAAAAGAAACTTACGCCCGACACCATCTTCCCGATCGGTTCCCTCACGAAGAACATGGTTTTCGCGATGGTGCAGGAACTGGAACGGCAAGGGCTCGACATCGACGTGAAGCTGAAGGACCTGGACGGGCTTGATCTGCCGTCCGAGTACGATGCCGTCACCGTTCGCGATCTGCTCCTGCATCAGTCCGGCCTCCCGCGCGAAAGCTACACCCTTTCCAGCCTCTGGCCGGTCATCGCGGCGGAGATATGGGACGGAAACGTGTACGAAGATTATGTGACGCGCGAGGGGCTGCTCGAGACGCTCGCCAACTCCGAATGCCGTTCCGCCGTTTCGAATCCGCGCAGCCGGTACAGCAACCTCGGCTACGGCCTGCTCGGACTCGCGCTGGAATCCCTCACGGGCGAAACGGTCCCCGCCCTCATGGAGCGCACCGTTATCAAGCCGTGGGGACTCCGCGACACCTCGTTCGGGGCGCCGGAGGGCAAGGAGGACCGCATCGTCGGGACGCATTCCGGCGATATCCCGTTCTTCTGGTTCCGCGGGCGGCATGTGCGTTCGCATGACCTCGGTGAAGGACTCCGCACCGCCGGCGGCGTATGGTCCAGCGCGGCCGACCAGATGCGCTGCCTCCGCAAATACCGCGAAGGCTTCCTCGCCATGGACCGCGAAACGCCGTTCAGCGGCCCGATGGGCGAAACCGAGGTGCATTACAACTATTATCTCGTCGAATCCCCGGCGGGGCACCGCTGCCTCATACGCTACGGCATGACCTTCGGAGTCGCATCCTTCTTCGGCATCGACCTCGACACCCACACGGCCATCCTTATCCTCCGCAACAACTGCGACTGGCCCGACGGTGTCGGCATGGATTTGCTGGAGCGTCTGGAAAAACTCATTCCCGACGCGGATTCCTGGCCTGCCGGATCCTGATCCCGGCGCGTTTTCCCTGACCTGCTCGAAATACGTTCGAATATGGCTTTCTCGCAGCCGCGTACGACGAACCGCCGTGGGGTTTCAGCGTCCGGTCAGGAGACGATCGTGCCGGCGGAGAAGTCTCCGGTCAGGACGCGTCCGAGCGCGCCGGGCTCCTCGAACTTGCAGACCACGATCGCGAGGCCGTTGTCCGCGCAGAGCGAGAACGCGGCGGCATCCATGATCTTGTAATGGCCTTCGATCGCCTGCTGGAAGGACAGCTCGTCGAACTTCTTCGCAGTCGGGTCTTTCACCGGGTCGGCGGTGTAGATGCCGTTGACCTTGGTGGCCTTCACGAGCGCCTGGCAGTTGGATTCCAGTGCGCGGAGCGCGGCGGTCGTGTCGGTGGTGAAGAACGGACAGCCGGTGCCGCCGGCGTAGATCACGATTTCGCCGCGCGAAAGCTGGTCCAGAGCGGCATCCCGGTCGAAACGCGGCGCGAAGGGGCGGAGGTCGGAGGAAGCGTGGACGTTCACCGGGATCCCGGCCTTCTGAAAAGCGTCCTTCAGGCGCAGGGCATTCATGACGGTCCCGAGCATTCCCATGTGGTCGGCGGTCACGCGGTCCATGCCTTTGGCGGCCGCGCCGCGCCAGATGTTTCCCGCGCCGACGACGAGTGCGATCTGCACGCCGAGTTCGCGGGCTTCGGCGATTCGGGCGACGGCGGCTTCGACGGCATCGGCGTCGTAGCCGAATTCCTGGTTGCCCTTGAGGGCTTCGCCGCTGATTTTGAGAAGAACGCGCTGATAACGGAGTTTGGACGACATGGCTGCTCCCGGGTTGAGAAGGGGGTGGAAATCTGAAACTGATGATTTTAGTATATCACGTTTTCGGTCATTCGTCAAGCGGGGCAGCCATTTTTCTTTGCCGCTTCTTTTTCTCGGAGTTTCTGCCGTTTCCCGCTTTAAAACCCCGGATTCCGGCTGTATATTAGAATAAACGTTTGCGCGCGGCCGGCATATGTCCCCTGCCGGACCGGCCGCCGCCTTAAGGAGAAGCGGAAAATGAACCTGAAATTCAGACTGGCCTGTCGTTTCCTTGCCTTGCTGGCACTTCTGAGCTCTTTTTGTGTCTGCGGTCAGGACCTGGAGAAGGATTTTAAACAGGAAATCGCCCTGTACAGGATCCGTCCGAACCAGTTGCGCTCGCAGAGGCGGGATTCCGACGGCACGCCTGTGTCCGAGGCCGTTCTGAGAAAAGCGGTCCGGGACTTTTACGACTGGCTTTATCCGCTGGATCAGAAATTCCTGAAGCAGTTCAAGATCAAGGAAGTCATTTTCAAGGACACGGTGTATGACCGGGACGGTGACGCTTACCAGTGGCTTGTCTCCGGCGACGACCTTCTCCTGGACGCCGACATGAGCGACAAGATGTTCTACATGAACATGTTCCTTCTTTATTCCGCCGTGATGCCCCGGACGCACATCACGCACTGGACCAAGCTCATTCCGAACGGGTTCACCTATGAGAACGACCGCGGAAGCATGGGCCCCGGCGCGCAGAAGAAGCTTGACGCCATCCTGGCCGAATGGGACAAGTATTTCGTCAGCCGCCTGGCGATGTATTCCCCTGAAGTCGACATGGCGGAAACTTTTTCCTACATGATCATGAAAGGGCCGGGCGCGTCGGCTTTCGCCCGGAAAAATAGTCCGCTCCTTCTGAAAAAGTTCGATCTGGTGAACGAGGTCCTGGTGTCCATGAAGGGAGCCGATTCGGACTACATGGACACCCTGCTCGCCGAGGATCTTTCCAAGCTCAAAAAATATTCCCCGTCCGCCCTTGCCGTGCGGCTTTTCCGGGTATATTCCGGTGTGTGGCTGCAGGATGGTGATGACGCGGACTCCGCGAATGCTCCCGTCAGGATCGGCGATCCCGTCGAGGTCGCAGGGCGCAAGATCAATCCGCTCATCCTGTCGCTTGAGGTGAAGGACAAGCGTCTCTTCCAGTGCCTGATGGATTACAATGTCAATCCGAACGTTTCCAACAGCAAGAAGGTCAGTGCCCTGATGCTGGCGATCGCAAACAACGATCCCGACCAGGTGAAAACATTGCTGGATGCCGGGGCGAAGGTCACGCAGGACGCCTTCCGCGCGGGCACAGCTTCCGGCGTCAATGCCGGTATCGTGAAGATGTTCCAGCAGTATCAGGCTCAGGTCAAATCCCAGCAGAAACAGGAAAAACCGGAGAAATCGGAGAAGAAGACGAATGTGCCGCCCGAAGAGTTAGAAAGAATCACCGGCGGTTCCGTTCGGGAAGGCGACATGCCGTTCCTCAGAGATGTATCATGCCCCGACGGCTTCGAGCTTCCCGGAAACATCGATCTGAGGACCGCGATCCAGTACCTTCAGCCGATGGGCCAGGTGCTTGAGCCGGATTTTCGGATTGTGCTTTCCCAGGCCGACAAGATCGCAACCAAGCCGGTCACGCTTGTCTGCGAAAGTTGTACGTTGTATGATATGCTCCGCATTCTCTGTGCGAATCACGATTTCGAAATGGGGGTCGATCCGGCGAAGAAAAGAGTCATCATCGGTCCGCACGGCGATGCCGCCGTCCGCAAATACGCGATAAAGACAGACCCTTCCAGTACCGTTCTCTACAGAAGATTGAACAGTATCAAGCTGGGGCCGGTCGATTTCGAGAAAGTTCCTCTTGAGGCTGCCGCCAATTACATTACAATGGCCACCAGAGACAATGATCCCGACCGCAAGGGCGTCCGGATCGTCATTCCGCAGGGCAAAAAGTATGCCACCATGGCCATCACACTTAAATACAGCTCTGTTTCGCCGTACGATCTCCTTCAATTCATCTGCAAGAAAACCGGTCTTACGATGTCCCTTGAAGAACTCAATAATACGGTCTACCTGGAGGATATGGAAACCGGAAAAACGAACAGTTCCACCAAGAGGAAACAGTAAAGTCTGGCACGTATGGACTGGGAATCCTCTGAACTCATCTGCTGCGACTCGCCTTCCTGCCTGGCGGACTACGGCGTCCATGACGTCGTGTTCGCCATCGGGACGTTCGACGGCCTTCACCTCGGGCATCTGGCGGTGATCCGGGCCATGCTCGAAGAGAGCCGCCGCCTGGATGCCGTTCCTGCCGTCCTGACGTTCAACCCCCACCCGCGGGCCGTTCTGAACCCGGACAATCCGCCCCCGCTGCTGCTGTCCCGCGAACGCAAGCTCAGTATCCTGGCATCGCTCGGGATCAGGGCGGTCGTTTTTCTGCCGTTCACCCGGGCGTTCGCCTCGCTTTCCCCCGAAGACTTCCTGGAGAGATGTCTGCTGTCCGGTCCGGTCCGTGTCCGGGGCATTTGCGCCGGGTCGCTCTGGCGGTTCGGCGCCCGCTGCGCCGGGGATGCCGCGTTCCTGGAAAAACGCGCTGCGGAGCTCGGTTTCGTGTGTCGCACGGTGCCGGAAGTTCGCGACGAACGCGGGATCGTGAGCAGTACGCGGATACGGGAAGCGCTTGCTGCGGGGGATGTGGACTTTGCCGCCCGGTGCCTCGGCCGGAGACCCGCCGTCTCGGGCGTTGTCGTAAACGGGTATGGCGTCGCGGGAAATGTCCTGCACTGCGCCACGGCGAATCTTGATGTGCGCTGCGGCATGCTTCCGGCGAACGGCGTCTACGCGGCCTTCGCGGTCGTCGGGAACGAACGGTTCCCCGCCGTCGTGAACATCGGCGTCGCCCCGACGTTTGATTCCTACGGAAACGGGGGGCGCGTCCGCGTGGAGGCTCATCTCCTGGTGGACGGCGCGCCGGACCTTTACGGCAGGGAAATGGCGCTCGGATTCGCGGCGCGGATACGCGGCGAGATGAAATTCTCCTCGCCCGAAGAGCTTGCCGCCCGCATCCCGGAGGACATCCGCCTCGCTCTGGCCGCACTTGATGAACAAGCACAATCTTCCGTTCAGGAGGGAAAATAATAATCATGAAACCTGACAACCGCAACCTTTATTCGATCAGCGATCTGGCCGACCAGGTCGGCGTCCCAAGGACGACCATCACCGACTGGCTCGGCAAATACGCACGCTTTATTGAACTCCAGACGCAGGGCCGCCGCCGTTTCTACACGGAGCGCACGCTCTCGGTCCTCTGCAAGATCGCGGAACTCCGCACCGCGGGGCGTTCCATCGGCGACATCGACGGCGAACTGGAGCGCATCTTCCCCGTCCACCCTACCGTGGAGCCGCCCGATGCCCCCGGCGAACCGTTCGTGCAGGACGGCGGCGCGTCCGCCGATCCCGCCGCGCCTCCTGCCGGGACTGCCGATCCCGGCCAGACCTATCCCGTGATGAAGAAAGAGAACCTGGACGAGCTCTATGACCTGCTCGGCACGAAGTTTTCCGACCTCTGCGACGCCATGGGGGCTGTCGACAGGAAAGCCGATGCTTCCGCGCGCCGTCTCCGCATGATGTTCGCGGCCGCGGTCATGACCCTCGTCGTCCTGGCGGGGTTCCTGATCCTGTTTTATGCGTATTTCCTCATCCAACGGGACAACACCGCTGCGAGCAGGGACGCTGCGTCCGCAATCGCTTCTCTTTCCGCCGGCTCGGAAACGCGCGAAAATGCGCTTCGCGCCGATGTCGGCGGACTTGCCGGCAACGTCTCCGGGCTGACGGGCACCGTCTCCGGGCTGAGTGGAACCGTGTCCGGCATGAGCGGCGATCTTCAGAAGATCCGCGACGATCTCCCCGCCCAGCGAGCCGCGTTCGAGGCCGCCATCGAAGAAATGAAAAAGAGCTCCGGTTCCGCCCTTGAGGCGCAGAAGGCGCAGTTCGAAGCGCAGATCGCGCTCGAGAAGGAGCAGTTTGCCGCCGAACGCCTCAAGCTTCTCCAGCAAATCGATTCGCTTCAGTCGCGCCTGAACCAGGCGGCTGCCGGTGAACCCGAACGCGCCGAGGAACTCCGCAAGCTCCGCGACGAACTCGCGGTGCAGATGGAACTTGGCAAGGATGTGGAGAAGCTTCGCGCCGAACTGGCCGAGCTTTCCGGAAAAAACGAAGAACTTCAGAAGAAGAACGACTCCCTTTCCGATGACCTCGCAGCTGCGAACAGGCGCGCCTCCGATGAGGCCGAAGCCAGAAAGAAAGCCGAAGCCGACGCAGAAAACGCCCGCCGTTCCGCTGTCCCCGTCCAGAACAATCCCGTCCAGTTCCCGTTCGGTTACGGGTACCCTGGAATGCAATAAGGACCTTTTGCCATGAACATGCTGCCTATTCCGCCCGGAATGGAAACTGAGGCCTTCGTGATGGACTCCGGCGCGCTTCGCGACGTGCCCGCGCTTCTTCAGCGTTTCTTCCAGTCGCGCCGTCCCTGGATCGTGGCCGATGAAAACACATGGAATGCGGCCGGCGCCGCGCTTTTCGACATCCTGAAGAGCGCCGGACTCGACCCGCACGAACCGTTCATCTTTCCCGCCGTGCCGATGATCCATGCGGACAACGCGCTGACTCCCCGCCTGACCGACGCCATGCCGTTCGACTGTGTGCCGGTCTCGGTCGGAGGCGGTACCATCAACGATCTTGTGAAACGCGCGTCCGCCGTCACGCGCCACCGTTACCTCTGCGTTCCCACGGCGAGTTCCGTGGACGGCTACACGTCCTACGGCGCTGCCATGACGGACAACGGACTGAAGAAAACGCTGCCCTGTCTGGCTCCGCTTGCCGTCGTCGCGGACGTCGATGTCCTGAAGGCCGCTCCGGCCCCGATGGCCGCCTCCGGCTATGCGGACCTTGCCGCAAAGGTCGCGGGCGGCGCGGACTGGGTGATCGCCGACGAGCTCGGTATTGAGCCCATCCGGGCAGACGTGTGGGAACTGGTCCAGAAGGACCTCCGCAAATGGATCTCCGATCCCGCTGACATCGGCGCGATTTTCCTCGGCCTCGCCGCCACCGGCTATTCCATGCAGATGTACCGCGAATCCCGTCCCGCCAGCGGCGCCGAGCACATGATAAGCCACCTGTGGGAAATGGAGAACCTCACTTTCAATGGCGTCCCCGTTTCGCACGGCTTCAAAGTCGGGATCGGCACGCTTGCCTCGACCGCGCTGATGGAATGGCTTTTCGTCGGGCACGATGCCGCGTGGGCGCGTGCCAATGCCCGTCCGCCCCGTACGGAACAGCAGCGCCGCGCCGAGGTCGAATCCCTGCTGTCCCGCGGATGCTACGGCGCGAAGACCGGCGACATCGCGATGGCGAAGTTCCTGACCGGCGACGCCCTTGTTGCGCGCCGCGAACTTATCTTTGCCCGTTGGGATGCTCTCGCCGGGCGTACTCTGGCCTGTCTGATCCCGTTCGATACGCTGAAAGCGATGTTCCGCGCCGCTTCCTGTCCCGTCGCGCCGTGCGAAATCGGCCTGGATGCGGAGCAGTTCCGGCACGGCATTCTGGCAGCCCAGCTGATCCGGAACCGTTACACCATTCTGGACGTGCTGGACGAGCTTGGCCTTCTTCCGGAAGCCGCCGATTCCGTCACGCGTCTTATGACCGCCCGGTCTTGATTTTTCGCAAATTCATGCTATTGTAAACACAACCGCTTTTCACCATCCCGGAACCGTTCCACATCCAAACGCGAGGACACGAGACCATGACGATCCGAAATTTTCTGCTGGGCCTGGCTTTTGCCTTTTGCGCCGTTTCGGCACTTCGTCTGGACTCCGCGGACTCCATTTCCTTTCCTGTCCCGCCCGCGGGGTCGCGCATCGACTCCGTGCTGGTCTCCGTGAACGGCGAGCCGATCACGCTGCTGGATGTGATCCTGGAAACGGGCAGTCGCGAGAAGGAGCTGGCCGGGATCTATTCCGGGGAACGCCTTTTCACCGAGACGCGCGCTCTCCGCAAGGAGACGGTCGAGCAGATCGTGGCGCACAAAGTGGTTTACGAAAAGTATAAGACGGATCCGTTTGACATCCCGCGCCAGGAGATAGAGAACCTGCTCGACGATTTCGTGCGGACCAGCGGCGCCGAGTCCCGCGCAGCCCTCGAAAAAAGTCTTCTGCCGTTTGGTATCACGCCGGAACGTCTCCGCGAACAGGCCAAGGAACGCATCGCGGTCGAGTTGCTTCTGTTGCGGGACTGCGACCACCACGTGTACATAACGCCGAAGGAAGTGTACGAGGACTACAAGGCGCATCCCGAGGAATGGACCATCCCGGAGAAGATTTCGCTTCAGATGCTCCAGGTCAACGTGACCGCCGGGGCTGCGGGGGGCGATCCCCAGGCCGCCGTCAAGGCCATCCGCAAGGAGCTCGACGAGGATTCCTCCCAGAAGAATTTCACGCGCCTGGTGCTGGAGAAATCCGACGGCGCCACAGCGTCCACGGGCGGGATCACGGAGGGCGTCGAGTTCGCCAAGCTGCGTCCCGAATTCGCCGAGGCGCTGAAGGACAAAAAGGAAGGCGACGTGGTCGGCCCCATCGAGGCTCCCGAGGCGTTCTTCTTTCTGCGCGTCATCGGCATCGAACCCGCGAAGCTCATCCCGTTCAACCAGGCCCGGCGCGAGGTGCATGATGCCCTTTTGAAGAAGCGGTCCGCCGAAAAGCGCAAGGAATACACCGACCAGTTGAAGCGCGATGCGGAGATCCGCTACTACTTCGACTGATGCGCAACCTCTACGTCCATGTGCCTTTCTGCGCGGGAAAGTGCGATTATTGCGCGTTTTATTCCGTGCCTGTGCCGGACACGGCGCCGATGCGCCTCTGGCTCGACCGTATCCTGCGCCAGCTTGAAGAGAACGCTCCCCGCCTCGGGACTGCGGAAACCGTCTATTTCGGCGGCGGCACGCCGTCCCTGCTGCCCGAAGACATCCTGCTGCGCCTGTTTGCCGCGGTACGGGAGACGGCACCTCGCGCCTCGGAGATCTCCATTGAGGCCAATCCCTTTACCGTTACGCCGGAAAAAGCTGCCGTCCTGACCTCGTTTGCGAACCGCGTTTCGCTCGGAGTCCAGACGTTTGACCGCTCGCTTCTGGAAAGCATCGGGCGGCGGAGCCATGCCGGGCCGGATCCGCGGGAAGCCGTGCGGAATTTGCGCGAGGCCGGACTCCGCAACCTTGGTCTGGACCTGATGTACGCGCTGCCCGGGGAGACACCGGAACTCTGGCGTCGCGACCTGGAACTTGCGCTTGAACTGGGGCCCGAGCATGTCTCCGCATACTCGGTCACGCCGGAGCCGGGCACGCCGTTCGCCGCGCGTGTGGCGGGCACGCCCGAAGACGATGCGGCATCGGAAGCCATGTGGGAGCAGGCGGGCGAGATCCTCGGAAAAGCGGGGCTGCCCCGCTACGAGATCAGCAATTACGCCCGGCCCGGATTCGAGTCCCGCCACAATTCCAATGTCTGGCACGGGCAGACCTACCTCGGACTCGGCCCTGCCGCCTGCTCGTTCGACGGCACGGACCGCTGGACCCAGACCGCCGATTTGCGCGCCTGGCTGGACGGCACACCGCCCGAATACGACCGCATTCCGCGCCGAGCCCGCCTCGGCGAGATCCTGATGATGGGGCTCCGCACCGTGCGCGGCTGGACGCGGGAGGAATACGAGGCCGCCGCCGGATGCTCCTGGGATTGTTTTGAGGAGGAACTGAATGCTCTGGCGGGGCGCGGTCTTGTCAAGCTTTCGGACGATGCCGTCGTGCCCGCGGAGCGCGGCCTGGCGTTCTGGAACGATGTTGCCGAATCGCTTGTTTTTGCGCAGTGAATTTGCATTTCTCTTCAAGTGATGGTATATTACCAATTATGTTTTTGTGATTAATAAAGGTATCCGTTATGAAATCTGACCTCGAAATAGCGTCCGGCGTCCCGTGCCGTCCGATCTCGCAGATCGCCGCCGCGCTCGGACTTTCCGAAGCCGACTACGCCCCGTACGGGCGGAACAAGGCCAAACTTGAACTCGACGTCTGCGAGCGTTTCGCGGGTCGTCCCGACGGCCGTCTCATCCTCGTGACCGCCATCACCCCGACCCCCGCGGGCGAGGGCAAAACCACCACGACCATCGGCCTGACCGATGCGCTCCGTCGGCGCGGCAGAAAGTCCGTCGCGGCCATCCGCGAACCCTCTCTCGGCCCCGTTTTCGGGCGCAAAGGCGGCGCTGCGGGCGGCGGCTGGGCCCAGGTCATCCCGATGGAGGACATCAACCTGCACTTCACTGGCGATTTCCATGCCGTTTGCGCGGCGAACAACCTGCTGGTCGCCATGACCGACAACCACATCTTCCACGGCAATGCCCTCCGCATCGACCCTGACCACGTGGTCCTGAAACGCTGCCTGGACATGAACGACCGCGCCTTGCGTCACGTGGAACTCCGGACGTTGGGGAAGGGCGGCTACACCCGTCAGGCGGGCTTCGAGATCACCGCGGCTTCCGAGCTCATGGCCGTGCTCTGTCTGGCCACCGGCATCGCGGACCTCAAGCGCCGCATCGCCGACGTGATCGTAGCGTACAATGTGGACGGCGAACCCGTCACCGCGGGCGATCTCCATGCCGCCGAAGCCGCCACCGTTCTGCTGAAGGAGGCCATCAAGCCGAATCTTGTGCAGACGCTGGAGGGCACGCCCGTACTGATCCACGGCGGCCCCTTCGCGAACATTGCCCACGGCTGCAATTCCCTGTTGGCGACTCGGCTCGGACTCAAGCTTTCCGACTACCTGGTCACAGAGGCCGGATTCGGCGCCGATCTCGGCGCGGAGAAATTCCTTGACATCAAGTGCCGTCTCGGCGGCCTGAAGCCTGCCGCCTCTGTGCTCGTCGTTACCATCCGCGCGCTCAAAATGCACGGCGGCCTCGCAAAGAACGAACTCGGGCAGGAAGACCTCGCCGCTCTCGAACGCGGTATCCCGAACCTTCTGCGCCACCTCGATAATCTCGTGAACGTCTTCCGTCTCCCCGCGGTCGTGGCCGTGAACCGTTTCCCGACCGACACGCAGGCCGAACTCGACCTCGTGATGAAATCCTGCGCGTCACTCGGCGTGCGGACCGTTTTGTCCGATGTCTGGGCGAAGGGCGGGGAAGGTGGACTCGAACTTGCCGACGCTGTGGTCGATATTTGCGAAAACGGCGTTCCCTGCGAGCCCGCGTTTACGTATCCCGTCGAAGGCATGTCCCTGCGGGAGAAGCTCGACACGATCGTCCGGCGCGTCTACCGCGGCCGCGGCGCCGTCTTTACCGAAGAGGCCGAACGCCAGCTGGCGCTTCTGTCGAAGTTCGGCGGCGACTCCATGCCCGTCTGCATCGCCAAGACGCCGTACAGCTTCACCGGGGACCAGACGCTTATCGGCGCGCCCGAGGGCTTCGACCTCGTGATCCGCGACCTGAAGATTTCCGCCGGCGCAGGTTTCGTCGTTGCCCTTGCGGGCGACATCATGACGATGCCGGGCCTGCCGTCTTCTCCCGCCGCGGAACGCATCCACATCGCGGACGACGGCACGGTCGACGGACTTTTCTGAGAAGCCTTTCCTCTTCCTCTTCCGCATAAAGTCGCGCTATTTGTCCCGGAAGGATTCGATTTTCCGTCCGCAACATCTTGCAAAAGCGCGATTTTATGCTATATTAAAGTTTTGACTTTTATCTGCAACCCCATAGCAAACGGAGAAAATACCATGGCAATGTATGACGCCGCAGACCTGAAGAAAGGTCTCAAAGTTGAAATCGACGGCCAGCCGTACGTGATCACCGATTTTGAATTCTGCAAGCCCGGAAAAGGCACCGCGCTCTACCGCTGCAAGCTGAAAAGCATGATCAACGGCAGCACGATGGACCGCACCTACCGTCCCGTCGACAAGGTCGGCATCCCGAACCTTGAAGAACGCGACATGTACTACTCCTACCACGACGGCCAGAACTACGTGTTCAGCGACGCCGAGACCTACGAAGAGATCTCCATCAACGAGGAAGCCCTCGGCAAGCGCACCTACTTCCTGATCGAGGAAGCTCTCTGCCAGGGTCTTTTCTTCAACGGCAAGCTCATCGACATCACGCTCCCGACCTTCATCGAGAAAGTGGTCGCCGAGACCGAACCCGGCGTCCGCGGCGACACCGCCAGCTCCAACGTGATGAAGCCCGCCAAGACCGACAACGGCTACGAAGTCATGGTCCCGCTTTTCATCAACGTCGGCGACACGATCCGCATCGACACCCGCACCGGAGAATACGCCGAACGCGTCAGCAAAGGCTGAACCGTGGAACCTTTCGCCCGGCTCAGGCAGACCGTCGCGGCACTGAAATTCCGCGCCCGTGTCCTGTCCGCCGTCCGGGCAGGATTCGACACGCGCGGATTCATCGAGGTCACCACCCCGGTCCGCATCGCAGCGCCCGCGGCGGAGGAGTATATCGACGCTCCTCCGGCGGGCGCCTTCTTTTTGCGCACGTCGCCCGAACTCGAAATGAAGCGGCTGCTCTGTGCGGGGATGGACCGCATTTACCAGATCGGGCCGTGTTTCCGCGCGGGCGAACGCGGCCGCCTGCACCGTACCGAGTTCGATATGCTCGAATTCTACATGGCGCACGCCGATTATCTTGAGCTGCTCCGGGTCATCCGCGAAATCATCGTCGAAACTGCCGTCAAATGCACCGGCGGCACGAAGATCGAATCCCGCGGCTGCAAGGTCGAGCTCGGCGGCGAATGGGCCATGGTGCCCGTCCGCGAGGCGTTCCGGAAGTATGCAGGGGTCTCCGCCGACGAGGTGGCTGAGCAGGAATCCCTTTTCGAGGAGATTCTGGTCGAAAAAGTCGAACCGAATCTGCCGAAGGACCGCCCGTGCGTGCTGATCGACTATCCCGTGCGCTTCGGCGCGTTCGCACGTGCCAAGGAGTCCGATCCGGGCCTCGCCGAACGCTGGGAAGTCTACGTGGCGGGCGTCGAACTCGCGAATACCTACAGCGAGCTGATCGACCCTGCTGTCCAGCGGGAACGCTTCGACGCCGCCCGCGCCACCCGCAAGCGCCTCGGTCTCACGGAATACCCGGAGCCCACGGCGTTCCTGGACGCGATCGACCGCGGGATGCCGCCCGCCGCCGGTTCCGCGCTCGGCTTCGACCGCCTCGTGATGCTTCTTGCCGGAGCGGACTCTTTGTCGCAGATCGATTTCCCGCTTGACGACGAGCAGGAACCATGAAAATCCTGTTCATCATAGCCCGTTATTTCCCCTACAGTGGCTTGCAGACCGATTTCCTGCGGGCCGCCGAAGCCGCCGCGGACCGCGGACACGATGTGAGGTGCCTGGTCGGTTCCTGGGAAGGCGCCCGCCCGGATAACCTCAAAATCATCACGACGGATCTTCCGGGGACGTCAGAGGCCGACGACCTCGACGCGCTCGAAACGGCATTCCATGAACTCACGGAGTGCGAGACGTTCGACCGGACGGCGGCGTTCGAGCTGATTCCGGGCGTGGACTTTTATTTTGCCGGGTTCGACTGCCTCGGCGACAATCCCGCTTTTTCCGATCCGCGCCTTCTCGCACGGGAGAAAGCCGTTTTCTCGCCGGAATCCTCCACATACATCTTCTATCTCGTCACGCCTCAGATCAATGCCTTCTTCCGCGTCTACGGCACGCAGCCCGGACGTTTTCTGCGTCTGCCGCCCGGCATGAACCCCGCCTGCGGACGCGTCCCGGATTCCGATGCCGTCCGGATTCGCAAGCGTGCCGAGCTCGGTCTGCGCGACGGCGAACGTCTGTGCATCACGGCGGCTCACGACATGCTGCTGAAAGGCGTCGACCGCATCATGGTCTCCTACGCCGAGCTCCCGCCGGAACGCCGCGCACGCCTCCGCCTTTTCTTTACCGGATACCTCGGCCGTGAACAGTGCGAAAAGCTTGCCTCCGAGCTTGGGATCGCCGACCGCGTAATCTTCGACGGAGGCCGCCCCGATCTGCCGGAACTTCTCTGCGCCGCCGATTTTCTGGTGCATCCCGCGCGCCGCGAGGCCGCCGGGTCGATCCTGATCGAAGCCATTGCATCCGGTCTGCCCGTGATCTGCACGGAGGTCTGCGGTTTTCAGGATATCGTGCTGGCGTCCGGCGGGCATGTCCTGAACGAGCCGTTTCTCGCCGGCGCTCTGACAGCCGAGCTGGACTACCTCGCCGGCATCTCCGACGACGGTCTGTATTTCTGGCGGCAGCAGGTCCTGACCTACGCGCACGGCCCGGCCGATTTCTACCGCCGCGCCGATGTGCTCGTGAATTTTCTCCAGTCCCATCGCGCCGGAGCCCCGGCATGAGCGTCGACCCGCACCAAATCCGCCGGGCGGTCTCCCGTATCTGGTCCTCCCTGCGCTTGACCGACCGGGCGCGTCTGAGCAAACGACGCCGCGTCTTTCTTGACTTGCTGGACAGCGACCCGGAAGCGGCGGAGGCAAAGCGCGAGGAGTTTTTCCGTCTGCTTGCGGTCGCGCAGAAACGTTCGCTCGTTCAGACCGCCTCGCATATCCGCTGCGAGTTCCCGGACAATCTCCCCATCACTGCGAAGATCCCGGAAATCCGCGCCGCGCTGAAGTCGAACCAGGTCATCGTCGTCTGCGGCACCACCGGATCCGGCAAGACCACACAGCTTCCGAAGGCCGCGCTGCTGGAGGGATTCGGGCGCGCCGGCCGAATCGGCTGCACGCAGCCGCGCAGGATCGCCGCCTCCGCGCTTGCCCGCCGCCTGTCGAACGAGACCGGATGCACCTGCGGGCACGAGATCGGCTACCAGGTGCGGTTCGACGACCGCACGGACGACTCCACGGTCATCAAGTTCATGACAGACGGCATCCTGCTGGCGGAAACGCAGAACGACCCGAAACTGTACCAGTACGACTGCATCATCCTGGACGAGGTGCACGAACGTTCCCTCAACATCGATTTTCTCCTCGGATACATGAAACTCCTGCTTGCGCGGCGGCCCGAACTCCGCGTGATCATCTCGTCAGCCACCCTCGACGCCGCCCGCATTGCCGCATTCTTCGGCGGGGCCCCGGTGATTGAGGTCGGCGGACGCGTGTATCCGGTCGAGGACGTCTACCTGGAGCCGCTTCAGGACGAAGAGCTGGCCGAATCCGTGGCGCGCGGCGTGGAGTATCTACTTGACGCGGGTGATCGCGGCGGCATCCTCGTTTTCCTGCCCGGCGAACGCGAAATCCGCGACTGCGCCGACATGCTGGTCGGGCGCGATTACCCGCACACCGAAATCCTTCCGCTGTTCGGGCGCATGAGCGCAAGCGAACAGGAACGCATTTTCGCGCCGCAGTCGTCGAACCGTCGTATCGTGCTGGCGACGAACGTGGCGGAGACGTCCATTACCATCCCCGGCATCCGTTATGTGGTCGATTCCGGGCTTGTCCGCCTCTCCCGCTACAACCCGAAAAGCGGCATTCAGGAGCTCCGCATCGAGGGTGTTTCCCGCGCCAGCGCCATGCAGCGCCGCGGACGCTGCGGACGCGAACAGGACGGCGTGTGTGTGCATCTCTGTGCCGAACAGACCCTGGCCGACGCCTCCGAATTCACGCCGCCGGAAATCCAGCGCGCGTCCCTTGCCGGCGTCATCCTCCAGATGGCCGCGCTGAAACTTCCCCCGATCGTTCATTTCCCGTTCGTCGACCCGCCCCCTCCCCAGCTGATCCGCGAAGGCCTGACCACGCTGACCGACCTGCATGCCATTGACGCGGCGGGCGAGCTCACGGAAGAAGGGCGGCGCCTGGCCGAACTTCCCGTCGGGCCGCGCCTCGGGCGCATCCTGCTCGACGGCGTCGACCGCGGCGTTCTGCCTGAGATCCTGCCGATCGCAGCGTTTCTGTCGATCCAGGACCCGCGGGAACGCCCCTTCGAGAAGGCGAAGGAGGCGGATACGGCACAGCGTCAGTTCGATGTGCCGGAATCGGATTTCCTGAGCATCGTGAAGCTGTGGCTGGCGGCGGACGAGGCGTTCCGTGTTTCCAAGTCGCAGTTCCGCAAATTCTGCCGCGCTAATTTCCTGAACTTCCGCCGCATGTTCGAATGGCGCAATCTGTGCGCCGACCTGCTCGAATACCTCCAGCCGGAAACCGAGCTGGAATCGCTTGAGATCGAGCTGCGTGCCGACCATTCCGACGCCATCCATAAGTCGCTCATGGGCGGCCTGCCGCGCCGTCTGGCTTGCTGGGACCCGGAGAAGAAACTGTATTTCGACCGCACGGGCCGTCAGTTCACCATTTTCCCCGGTTCCGCGCTCGCCAAGCTCAAAAAGCAGCCCGAATGGCTTCTTTGCTTTACCATCATGGAGACCAGCCGCGTCTTCGGGCGCTGCTGCGCCGCGGTCGAGGGCGCGTGGTTGGAGGAGATCGCGCCTGACTTGTGTTCCCGCACCTACGACCGCATCGCGTGGGATGAGGTCAGCGGGTTCGTTTTTGCCCGCGAACGCGTTTTTGCAGGGGCTCTCCCGATCCACCCGGGCCGTCGCTGCCACTACGGGCGCATCGACCAGGAGGCAGCCCGGGCGGTGTTCATCCGTGAAGCCCTGGTGCCGTGCCGGATCAAGGACCCCGCCGCTCCGTGGCTGGTGCGCTGCAGCGAACTGGTGCGCCGCCTTCATTCGTTCGAGGCGAAGCTGCGGCGCTCCGGCTCCATCGTCGATTCGCATGCGCTGGAACGGCATTTCCTGCGCGTGCTGCCGCCGTGGATGTGCAGCGTATCCGACGTTCGAAAGGATTGGACCCGCCGGGAGCGTTCCTACGACCCGAAGCCGGAGGAGATCGCGCTGGTTCCGCTCGATTCCCTGCCGGACACCGATTTCCCGGACCGCCTCGAGGCCGAGGGCGAAAGCTACCGTCTGGAATACGTCTACGACCCCGGCGAGGAAGACGACGGCATCACGATGTATCTGCCGGAATCGCACCTGAATCTTATCCCGCGCGCCGTCACGGAGTATCTCGTGCCCGGTTTCCTCCGCATGAAGCTCGACTACATGTTCCGTTCTCTCACCAAGACCGAACGAAAGAAGCTGCTGCCGCTGGACGAATGCACGGAGGCGTTTCTGGCCGGTTTGAAACGCGGCGAGATCTATCCCGCGCGCAACCTACCGCGCGTGCTCGCCTCCTTCCTGCGGTCTTTCCGCGGCTGCGATTTCGACGAGGCCGCGTTCGACGGCATCGAGCTTCCGGAATTTCTGGTGCTCAAGTTTGCCATCCTGAACGAACACGGCAAGCTCCTGCGCGTGATCCGCGACCTGCCAGTGGTGGACGATTCCGCGGAGACCGTCTCCAGTCGACACGCCGCAGCCCGTAAATGGGAACTGCACGACGAGACCGCATGGCCGGACAGCCTGCCCGAGCTCCCTGCGTCCATCCGCCTGAACCACGGCAAAGGACGCGAAGTCTATCCCGGATTCTTCCGGGAGCAGGGCGGACAAAGCATCGGGTGCGCCCTTTTCCTGGACGAAGCCGAGGCGCGCGCCGAACACCGCCGCGCGGTCCTGACGCTCTTCCGCATCCGTTATCCCGAGATGTTTACGCATATGCGGAGCTTCGCGAAGCTCGGGCGGACGCTGGAACACGAGTTCTTTCCGAACGACCCGGAATGGCGTGCGGACCTGACCGACAATGCCGTTGCCCGCGCGATCGGGTGCTTGCCGGAAGAAGTCCGCGACGCGGAATCGTTCGACGACGCCTGCCTCCGCCTGCGGAACGGCCTTGCCGACGCGGTGCGCGAGGACGTTTCCGCGCTTCTCCGGATGCTTTCCGCGTACGACCCGATCGAACGCCGCCTGGAAGACGTGCCGGAGGATTCGTTCGCCGATTTCGACGTGAACCGCCAGCTCGCCGTCCTGTTCCGCAAAGGGTTCCTTCGGACGCCTGAAGCCGTGGCGCGTTATCCGCGTTATCTGCGGGCGCTCCGGGTGCGGCTGGAACGCGCGGACCAGTCCTACGGCCGCGACCGGACGAAGGGCGACGCCATCGCGCCCTTCCTCGACAAATTCCATCTGCTCTACGATGCCGGGGTCGGCCTGGAGGAATGCCGCCCGTTTTTCGATTTCTTCCTGCTGGTGCAGGAAGCGCGCATCGCCGCATGGACGCCGGAGCTCCCGACTTTGCAGAAGGCGACGCCCGCGACGCTCCAGGCGGCGTTGTCCGCCGTTCCGCTTTCGGCTATTCCCGGCCGGAAATCCTGAGAGAGTCGCCCGCCCCGGAAATAACCGCGGCATGACAGTATCCCCGCCTTTTTGCAACGGTCGCAGAAAACTTGAATATTTCTGTAGTCTTATCTTGAATTTCGGCGTTCACGCAGTATCTTATTATACTCGTTTTTTTCGGCGGCTTGAAGCCGCTTAACCAAACCAATTCTGGAAAGGCCGAAAACTCTTATGGAAAGAAAGCTCTTTGGAACCGACGGAATTCGTGGACAGGCTAACTCCCACCCCGTGACCCCGGAAATCGCACTTAACCTGGGCAAAGCCCTCGGCAAGATCTACGTGAACAGCCAGCACGGCGGCACCGCCGTGATCGGCAAGGATACGCGACTCTCCGGGTACATGCTGGAAACCGCGCTTACTGCCGGTATGGTCAGCTGCGGGATGGACGTTTTTCAGGCCGGTCCCATGCCGACGCCCGCCATCGCGCATCTCGTCCGCTCCATGAACGCTTCCTGCGGCGTCATGATCACGGCCTCTCACAACCCGGCCAAAGACAACGGCATCAAGGTCTTCGGCGGCGACGGCTTCAAACTCCCCGATGAAGAAGAAGCCCACATCGAAGAGATCATGGCCGGAACGATCAACGGCGTTGCCGGCGACAAGATCGGCAAGGCATTCCGCCTCGACGACGCCCGCGGCCGCTACATCGAATTCGCCAAACAGACCATCGGCAACGTGAGCCTCCGCGGCCTCCGCGTGGTGCTCGACTGCGCGAACGGCGCGTCCTACGTGATCGCCCCGACCATCCTGCGCGAACTCGGCGCCGAAGTCATTGCCGATTCCGTCTCTCCCGACGGCCTCAACATCAACTACAACTGCGGCGCCACACATCCCGAGCGCATCTGCCGCCTCGTGAAGGAATACCGCGCCGACATCGGCATCACGCTCGACGGAGATGCCGACCGCGTGATCTTCAGCGACTGCCATGGCAACGAAGTGAACGGCGACCGCATCATCGGCCTCTGCGCCCTTGACATGAAAGCGCGCAAACGTCTCCCGAACAACACCATCGCGGTGACCTGCATGAGCAACCTCGGCCTTATTGACGCCATGAAGCAGAACGGCATCACCACCGAGGTCACCACAGTCGGCGACCGTTACGTCATCGAACGGATGCAGGAGAAGGGTATCTCCCTGGGCGGCGAACAGTCCGGCCACCTGATCTTCCTCGACTACGCCACCACCGGCGACGGCATCGTTTCCGCGCTTCACGTCCTCAAGCTCATGAAGCAGCACGACAAACAGCTCCACGAGCTCACCGGTTTCATGGAGGAATACCCGCAGAAGCTCGGCGGCCTCAACGTCAAGCAGAAACCCCCGCTGGCCGAGATCCCCGGCTACACCGATCTCGTCGCGCAGGCCGATAAGGAATTTGCCGGCACGGGCCGCACCGTCATCCGCTACTCCGGCACCGAGAACAAAGTCCGCATCCTCGTCGAGGCCAAGGACGAAGCTCTCGCCCAGAAGTGGTACGACAAGTTCGCCGAATTTCTGAAGAATGCGCTCTGCTGATATTTCCCCCGCATGAATGCGGCTCCAGGGGGCTGTTCCCGTCCGCATCTGTCCGTTTCCCTCTCCTTGATCGGGGGAGGGGACCGCGGGGCAGGCAATGGAACAGAAGGCGCCCTTCCCGCCGAAGGCATCGGGGTGACGTCGTGTTTTTTCCCGGCTGTTGCCGCACCTTTGCCCCTGCCGCATCATACTCCTTCGCGAATCTGCATCAACCATAGAAAGACCCCATCATGTGCGGAATTGTAGGATACACCGGGCCGAAGCCCGCTTTCGCCTTTCTCATCGACGGTCTCAAGCGTCTGGAATACCGCGGTTACGATTCCGCGGGGATCAGTCTCCAGAACGCCGATTCCATCCTGACCATCAAGTCCATCGGAAAAGTCGTCAACCTGGAGGCGAAACGCCCCGCCGGCGAGAAGAACATGCACACCGGCATCGCGCATACCCGCTGGGCCACCCACGGCATCCCCAGCGAACGCAACGCCCATCCACACACCGATGAAAACGGCAGGTTCGCCGTCGTCCACAACGGCATCATCGAAAACCACGCCGACCTGCGGAAACGCCTCGAAGCCGCCGGACACAAGTTCGTCTCCGACACGGACAGCGAGGTCATCCCGCACCTGATCGAGGAGTTCTACCATGGCGATTTCGCCGAGGCCGTTGCCGCCGCCCTGCACCAGATCTCCGGCACCTACGGCATCGCGGTCATTTCCTCCATGCACCCGGACACCATCATCACCGCCCGCCTCGGCAGCCCCATCGTCATCGGCCTCGGCAAGGACGCCAACATGGTCGCCAGCGACGTGACCGCGCTCGTGACCTACACCCGCGATGTCATCTACCTGAACGACGGCGAAATGGCGGTCCTCACGCCGTCCAGGGTCGAACTCCGTACGCTCGCGAATGTCCCCGTTCAGCGCCAGGCTTCCCAGGTCTCCTGGGAGATCTCCGCGGACGGCAAGGGCGCCTACGAGCACTACATGCTCAAGGAGATCTACGAGCAGCCGGAATCCGTCGAGAACTCCATCCGCGGCCGCCTGAACTTCAAGACCGCCAATGCCGTTCTCTCCGGTCTCAACCTCACCCCCCGCGAGATGGCGCAGATCAACCGCATCGTCGTTGCCGCCTGCGGCAGCAGTTTCCACGCGGGGCTCGTCGGGTCCTACTATTTCGAGGACATTGCCGGCATCCCGGCGTCCGTCGAGCAGGCAGCCGAGTTCCGCTACCGCAACCCGATCATCGAGCCGAATACGCTCGTTCTGCCGATCAGCCAGTCCGGCGAGACCGCGGACACACTGGCCGCAGTGCGCGAGGCAGTGAACAAGGGCGCGATCGTGGCGTCCCTCTGCAACGTCGTCGGCTCCACCATTGCCCGCGAAAGCGGACGCGGAATCTATCTGCACGCCGGTCCCGAAATCAGCGTGGCTTCCACCAAAGCCTACACCTGCCAGGTGACCGTGCTGCTCATGCTCGCGCTTCTGCTCGGCCGCAACCGCCGCCTCAACCATGAATGGGGCGAGATCCTCGTCAAGGAGATCGAAGCCATTCCGGACCTGCTCCGCGAAGTCCTGAAGCAGGCCCCGCGCATCGAACAGATCGCCAAGGCCACGGCACAGGCGAACGACCTCTTCTACATCGGACGCGGCTGCCTGTATCCCGCCGCGCTCGAAGGCGCCCTCAAGCTCAAGGAGATCAGCTACGTCCACGCCGAAGGCTACCACGCCGCGGAACTCAAGCACGGTCCCATCGCCCTGCTCGAGCCCTCCGTGCCGGTCGTCGCGCTCTGCAACAACATCCCCGGCAAGGACAAGATGCTCGGCAACATCCAGGAATGCTGCGCGCGCCGTTCCCCGATCATCGCGGTCGTTTCCGGCGATGACGATTGCTGCGACAAGTTCACGGACAACATCATCCGCGTCCCGGACAGCTCGCGTTTCGTCGCCCCCATCACCACCGTCGTCGCTCTCCAGCTTTTCGCCTACTACTTCGCCCGCGAACGCGGCTGCGAAATCGACCAGCCCCGCAACCTCGCGAAGAGCGTCACGGTCGAATGACCATGTCCTCCGGCGCCGCCACCTCCCTCATCGTCAGGCCCGGTTCCCCGCTTCCCGCGGATGCCGGCATCCGATGCGTGATGATGGATCTTGACGGCACCATTTACGAGGGCGACACGCTGTATCCGACGTCCCTGCCGCTTTTCGAGGCGCTTTCCCGGCGCGGCATCGCCTGGGGATTCGTCACGAACAACACCTCGCGGAGCATTGATTCCTATGTGGCTCGGCTGCGCGGCATGGGCATCCCCGTTTCCGGCCCGGATCAGGTCGTGACTCCGGTCCTGAGCGTTGCCGATGCACTCCGCACGGAGTTCCCGGATTTCAAACGTCTCTTTCTGCTCGGAACGGAGGATTTCCGGCACGAAATGCTGTCCTTCGGTTTCGAGGAGACGGCGGATTCCCCGGACGATCGTCCGGACGCCGTCATCACGGCTTTCGACAAGTCCCTGAATTATAATCGTCTCTGCCGCGCGGCCTGGTGGATCAAAAACGGCGTCCCGTGGTTCGCGACGCATCCGGACGTCTTCTGTCCCACCACAGAGCGGACCTGGCTCGTGGACTGCGGCGCCATTACCGCCTGTCTGGAGACCGCGACCGGCATCCGCTGCCGCCGCGTTTTCGGCAAGCCGAATCCCGACATGCTTCAGGTGATGATGAAACGTCTCGGGCTTCGTCCGTCCGAGCTCCTCATGGCGGGCGACCGCGAACACACCGACATCGAATCCGGCATCCGAGCTGGTGCCCGCACCCTGCGCATTTCCTCCGGCGTCGGCGGCGGCATGGCGGAGACCCGCGCCGATTACTGCGCCCCGGACCTCGGCGTTTTCCACCGCGCACTTTTCCCCGAGGACGGCATTTGATCCGCCTCTGCTTTTCCGCCTTCTTCGGGGATGGCGTCTGATTCGCGTTCCTTTCCGTTTTCCAGGCAGGAATGAGCTCTGCCCGTGTCCCGGAGATGCCCTTCCGCATGCATGGGAAGCTGGGCGGTCGGCATAATTGCTTCCGGCGTTCTGTCATGCCGTTTCCGCGCACATTGGGCAACGGATCGGCGGTACGCCATTTTGCGGAAATGGCCCGCGGTTTCGAATTATATATGATTATGACCAATATTTTACCCTGTTTCCCGGGTCACTTCCGATCCGGCGGAAAGCGGGGAAAAATAGCGCAATTTCGACAAAAATCACGAAAAATGATTTAAAAGCCAAATCAAACTGCGAAAAACACATCTGTTTTCTTAAAAAAAAAGCGTTTCCCGCTTGAAAAGAGGAAAATGAGTGCTATGTTTTAGAATTATCATTGTGACTTTGTTTTCCCGCACGGGTTTCCAGAGCCGAATTTTAACGCAAAATGACGAAGGTATAGAAAATGTCGACACTCGCGACAATCCTCAACACGCTGGTCGTGATTCTGGCGGTCCTTTTGATCGCCTTGATTCTTGTTCAACCGTCCAAGAGCGGCGGCGGCTTCGGCTCCGCGTTCGGCGGACTTGGCGAAAGCGTCTTCGGCGCCCAGGCCATGAGCCATCTTTCCAAGCTCACCGTCTGGTGCATTTCGATCTTTTTCGTCCTCACGCTTGCTTCAGCCATTGTCGCCGGCCATATGCAGACGGCCGACACCAGCGTGATCGAGGAGGAATCTTCCATCGCGATGGAGGCCTCCACTGATGCCGAGGCAGTGAAAACGGACAGTTCCGCGGTTGAAACGGCAACGGAAACCCAGGCTGTTTCCGAAGAAAAACCAGCCGCGGAGCCCCAAAGTTAAACCTGATACGGAGCAAAAAGTTCCGAAACTAAAACTAAAAAATTGGATTTTTTGGAGAAACACGCTTGAAAGAATGGGAAACGAGAGTATTTTCTATTTAAGAGCGTGCGCTTTTTCTTAAAAAACAACTTAAAGAGGTCTGGATCATGAAAAAAATTCTCGTTGCACTTTTCGCGGTAGCGGCATTCGCCGTTTCTGCTCAGACCACGCGGACCGGCGGCACCTGGGCGATCTCGTTCCCAACTGACAGGAAGGCCGTCAATGTTATCCAGACCGTCACACCTTTCTTCAAAATCGAGAACGAAGAACGCGTTATCGATCTCCGCGCGAACGAACGCGACATGAGCAATGCCAAGCATTGGCTCAGCATTGATGTCGTTTTCCGCACGAATCTCCCCACCCGTACTTCGCCGTGGCCGAAATGGCTTGACAACGTCGAAGTCGAGATCAACATTTTCCTTCCCGCCATCGACGACCGCGGCAACGAGGGCTGGGCCGTGATTGGCGGCAAGCAGACGCTTGCTTCCCTTCAGGCGAATGACACGATTCATTTCGTCCGTATGATGGTCCCGCCCGAAGTCATCTACCGCTATTTCTCGTTCGACGGCAGCTCGCTGGACCCGCTCAAGGATTACTCTAAAATCACTGGCGAATTGAGGAAGCTTGCAACTGACCTGCCCATCTCGGTCGCCATTTCCTACGGCGGACGCACCGTGTACGCCTACCAGGTCTGCGGCAAAGAAACTTTCGGCCGTCTGGATAAGCTGCAAAGCGGCGGCAACAAGGTCGCCCAGCTCTTCTACATGCGGCTCAAGCCGAGCAGCGGAGCCGTTCCCACGCAGGAATCGACAGCCAGGCTGTTCGATTACATCAGACAATACAAGTCCAACCCCCAAACGTTCAAATATTTGCCGGATGAATTGCTTCCCGTATCGAAAACTCCGTTCGCATGGGTGCAGTTCGACCGGTTTGAACCCATTAAAGAATCCGCAGGGAAATAACGCATGGCACAGCAAAACTTAATCCTCTGCATCGACGTCGGCGGCGACAGCATCAAAGCTGCCGAATTCTCGTATGTTCCCGGGCAGAGTCTGACTCTGGAGCGTTTCGCTTTTACGGAATACGAATTTTCCTCCGATGCTCCGCCCGAGGACGTGATTCTCAGGACGCTCACCGAAGTCATCAAGACCAACGGCTTCTCGGCACGCGACGTTTATATTTCCCTTTCCGGAAAAAACGCATTTGTCCGGTTCGTCAAAGTCCCGGCCATGACCACGGACAAGGACAAGATCCAGGAGATCATCTCCTACGAAGCGCAGCAGGCTATCCCGTTCTCCGCGGATGAGATCGTCTGGGATTCCCAGCTTCTCCAGCCTGCGGGAGATTCCGACGGCAGCGAAATCGATGCCATGATCGTCATCGTGAAGAAGCAGGAAGTCTCCCGTATTTCCGAGCTCATCGAAAAGCTCGGGAAGCGTATCGCCCTGATCGAAGTCGCCGGCACTTCCTGCTACAACAGCGCACGTGCGAACAACGTCGGCGCCACGGATTGCCAGATGATCCTCGATATCGGCGGCCGCTGCTCCACGCTCATTTTCATCGATGGTTCCCGCTTCTTTGTCCGCACCATTCCGATTGCGGGCGATGCCATCACCCAGCAGATCGCCAAGGAGTTCAATATCTCCTATGCCGACGCGGAGGAAATGAAGCGCAAGCACGGCTATGTCTCCCTCGGCGGCGCCTACGAAGAATCCGAATCCGAGGTCGCCTCCGCGGTTTCCAAGATCGTCCGCAACGTCATGACCCGCCTGCACGGCGAGATCAACCGCTCGATCAACGTTTATCGCGCCACGCAAAAAGGCCGCAAGCCCGAAAAGCTGTTCCTCGCCGGCGGCACGTCCATCCTGCCCTATGCTCCGAGGTTCTTCTCCGAAAAACTCCGCATCCCCGTGGAATACCTGAACCCGTTCCAGGTCGTGAGCATCGGTCCCGCGGTCGACCAGCAGGTCCTGTCCGAGGTCGCGCACCTGTATGCCGAGACGATCGGCCTCGCCCTGCGTCGCATCGGCACGTCCCCCATCGATATCTCGCTGATTCCCGATTACGTCCGCAAGCAGAACGAATTCCGTTCGAAGCGGCCCTTCTTCCTTGCGTCGGCGATCGTCGTGATCCTCTACCTCGCCATTACGCTTTGGGCTTATTCGAACCAGGCTGACAACATCGCAGACAAACGCGACCAGTTCAACTCTTATGTTGCCCAGCGCGAGGCGATCCAGAGACGCGTGAAGGATGCAAACACCAAACTCGGTATCGCCAACGGCGCGTTCGACGATGCCGTCGAGCTCCTCAAGAGCCGCAACAACATCATAGCTTTCTATTCGCTCTTCAAGACCTGCGTCCCGGACAACGTCTGGCTTACGGAATTCTCCGTTTCGTCCTCGCCGAGCAAGCAGATCAAGACCGCCATGGCCGGGATGACTTCCGATTCCCAGTCCACCAAGAAAGAAAACGAGGGCGATCTGACGATGGATATGCCCGAGGGAGACGGCAGCCAGGAGAAGAGCGGTGATTCGGATAGCAGCGAAATTTCTCTGAGCTGGGTCAATATGGTGGCGTACGTCATCTGCGAAAAGAACGATTCCAAGCTCAACGACCGAAGTGCCGCCATCAACAACATCACCTCAAGGATGACCAAGCTGAACGACCTTGCCAAAAAGAACAACAAGGACGGCAACGGCATTTTTAAGGCGAAAGACAACGAGATCATGATCGTTTATGATGAAGGTCGCGATGTCTGCGACCATCTCAATATCTGCAAGTTCCTGCTTGCCGTCGAACTGACGGCCCCGATCGACTCTCCTGAGTTCGAGACTTCACTTGCGGAAATCCTTTCACCCGCCAGTGCAGACAAGGAATCTGCCAAAAAGTCCTCTTCCGCCGATGCCGAGGACGAGGAGGAAGAAGAATGAAACAGTTTATCATGAAGAATATCGTCCTCACCATCATCCTGGTGGCGACGCTTGTCAGCAGTGTCTTCCTCATCTTCTTTATCTGGGAGAAGAGCCAGACGATCAAGCAGTCCATGTCCGAGATCGAGGAGAACGTCGAGAAGGTCCGTGCCATTGACTCTGCCAGCCGTCCCAACAGCGTGGCGGAAAGCGAAGCCAAGATCAAGGCGGACACCGATACCCTGACCAAGAAAAATGTCCTGATCTACCGTCATTTCGGCAAGCCCTACCGGCCCGCTCTGCTCAAGCTCATCAAGAACATCACTTCGCCCGTCGAACTGAATAGCGGGCTTGAACTTGATCCTTCGCTGGTGGCCAAACCCAAACCGAAGACTGTTTCGGACGAAGACGAGGATTCCGATGAAGAGGAAGTCGCCGAGGCCGCGCCTTCGGAACCCGCCGCCCCGACCGATGAGGAAAAAGCCATCTTCAATCCTTCCGCGAATCTCGTGATCCTTTCTTTCGACGAGGATTCTCTCCGTGCTATGCTCGCCGAGCTCTACAGCGAGGTCCATCAGGATTCCTCCGATGACACGTTTGTGATCCCGGATACCATCCAGGCAGAACGCGCCCAGCTTTTCGAGAAGCTCTTCAACCAGATCATCGAGGCTCCGGAAGTTGTAGATGCTTCCCGCGCCGAAGATTTCAGGAAGGCCGCCGCCGCGAAGTTTGCCCAGGCGTTCGCCGTTTTCCGAGAGGACGTCCAGGCTCTCACGCTTGAGAACGTCACAAACAGCGTCGCGCACGAGCTCTTCCTTGATGCGCTCGGACTCCCGCGCCTGATGCGTCAGCGCGACTGCAAGAACTATATCGACTTCCTTTATGAAAAATATTATGCCTCGGACATCATTCCCGGCCTCCCCAAGGATCCGAGCGAACGCGAACATCTCGTTCAGGATTTCATTTACGGAAAGAACCTCAACCGTCAGGCGCTCCCCGTGCCTGAAATGGTGATCCCCATCATCCGCAATTTCCAGATCAAGGAAGACCTCTTCCGCAGGATGAAGGAAGCGGGTATCGGCCGTCTCTCCTCCATGTCTGCCGGCGTGTTCTACGGTTCCACCATCGACAGCGACAGCGAAAGTCCGATCCTTGTCTTCACTTATACGCTCGACATGGTCTCATCCTTGGATGCTATTGAATCTTTCATCAATTCGCTGCAGGACGCCTATAAGTCCGACCGGGTTTATGTCGTCAAGAGCATCGGGCTCAACGCTCAGTACGAGGATCTGATGCGGGCAAACGGACTTGTCCTGGACCATACGGAGTCCCGCGGCACGTCTTCGACCCGCAAGAGCACGACCGCGACCAGCGAACAGGACAAACAGCAACAGCAGCAGTCTGCCGCAGATCAGACCGGGACCGCTGCCGGCACTCAGACCTCCACCGCTTCGAGCCGCAATGCCGCCCTGTATGACCTTACCGACCCGCGCAATCCCGAATATGGCAAGACGCTCATTGGCGAGGAACGGGACGAGATCGAATGCACGATCGTGGTGAATTATCTGTTCTATCGTGCCGACAATATCACCCAACAATGATGGAGCAGGCTGACATGAAAAAGTTCCTTACAGCACACTATGAAAAAATAATCTTGGCGGGTCTGCTCGTCATTTTCGCCGCTTTGCTTTACTACCAGCTCCTCTTTGTTCAGAAGGCGCAGACGCAGGACGTTGCCGCCAAGGTCAACCCTGTGCAGAAGCCCTCCGACTATACGCCCGTGGATTTCGCATCCGACAGGAAATACCGGATGGAAACAGTCTTCTCCGAGTGGAACAAGATCGAATCCGCCAAGGATTCTCCCATTGCGACCCAGATGATGTCTCCCTATCCCATGGCAGAATGCGTTTACTGCCATACGCTTATTCCCGCGGATGCCTATCCCGCCATCAATGAAACGAAAAACGGTAAATGCCCCGCATGCGGAAAAGCGCTTGCTCCCCGCGAACAGGTCGAGGACGAACTCCTCGGCAAGGCCGACAGCAACAGCAACGGTATTCCGGACGAATGGGAAAAGGAAAACAACATCTCCGCCGATTTCGAGTCCAGCGAGTCTGACGAGGACGGCGACGGCTTCACGCTGTTCCAGGAATACAAGGCCAAAACGAATCCGACAGACCCGAAGAGCCATCCGCAGTACATCTCGCAGATCTATGTTTCGGCCATCAGCCAGACGCGTTTCAGAGGTCTTGAGCTTGTTTCCGTCGATACGACCAAGAAGGACAAAAAGGACTGGGTCGCCACGTTCAACGTCATCCGCAACAACCGCACGCGTTCCGAGTTCGTCCAGATCAATGTCGGCACGTTCAAGAGCAACGAAGTCGACTTCAAGCTGATCGACATCGAAATCGACGACTCGCAGAAGCCTGTCGCCTATGTCCAGCGAATCGACAAGGTCAACGAGCGGATCCCCTGCCGCATCAAGCAGGCCGTCTATGATCCCTATCCGCGTGTGAGATTCCTCAATATGCTCAACAACAGCACGTTCATCAATGCCGTCGGCACGCAGTTCAAACTCGGTTCGGAAAAGACCGGAGAAGAACTCTATGAAGTCGTTTCCGCCGACGTCGCAAAGAAGGAAGTCGTCGTGAAGGGCGTTCCCACCGATCCGGAAGCCGACGCTTCCACGCTTGAGACCTTCAAGCTCGTGGCGGCGCCGAAAGACAACACTGCCTCCGATACAGGAAAATCTTCGTCCAAGGCATCTTCCTCCAGTAGCGCTGCGGACGATTCTCCGTTCCTCAAACAACAATAACCCCCTCCTGGAAACAGCCATGGACTGCAATCAATTTTTTATTCAAAATAAACAACCAAGGATGAGACAATGAAGATGAGACCCCATTGTTTTCTTCGCCCGTTCCTCCGACCCGTCGCCGTCTTTGCGATTGCGTTCGGCGTGTCGTGCCTGATGCTTTCCGCACAGGATGAGACTTCGGCAACGGATGCCGATTCGGAAGAGATGGAATTAGCAGAGGAGACGCTTTCAGGTTCGGATGAGGCCGTTGACGAGACCGAAGCCGCCGAAGATGTCGATCTTTCCGCTGACGATGCCATCGCCGAAGATTCCGATCTTGCTGATGACGATGCCGTCGCTGAAGATTCCGATCTTGCTGATGACGATGCCGTTGCTGACGACGATTCCGATCTTGCCGCTGGCGAAGATGGATCCGACGACGATGCAACCGAGGCTCTCCCTGAGCTTACGGAAGAGCAGCTTGAGCTCACACTCAAGCTGGATAAGCAACTGAGCGAAATCAACGACCAGTTCCATGAGCTGCTTTCGATCGCCCTTACCCGTACTGCCGAGAAGGAATTCGACGAGGCGTTCGGTCTGTTCGACGAGGCGAAGGCTCTTCTTGACAAGTGCGATGCAACTCCCGCCAGGGCCGCTTTCACCAAGAAACTTGAGGATGAGCGCAAAAAAGCTCAGATCCTCTACGGTGAAGAACTCCTCGAGGGGCAGTGCGAGAAGGAGTTTGAAAAGCTTCTTCAGCTCAAACATACGGACGAGATCCTTGAGCTCGGAAACAGCCTCCTTCAGCACCTCATCCATGCCAATGTCGTTTATTATCTCGGGATCCTCCCCGGCAATTCCTACGACAATGCCGAACTTCAGGTCGCCATCGCTCAGGATACTGTGGTTTCCAAGGACGAGAACGGCAAGGTCCGCGAAAAATTCGCCGACCGGGTCGCCTCCATGAGCAAGATGACGCAGGAACTTATCGACAGCCAGAAATACTGGGATGAAACGAGCCTTGACGCCGTCGATCCGCGCTATTATGAACGCCAGCGCGAAATCAATCTCCTGTTCCGTGCAGGCCAGTTCCTCTATCAGAAAGACCAGTGGAACGATGCGCGCGACAAGATGGAACAGATCCTGGTGAAGGATCCCTACAACGACGACGCCATCACTCTTCTTGAAAAGATTTACCGCAAGCTTTATGCCATTGCCGATGTCCGCCAGTACAACGAGCTGCTCCGTGAACAGGCGCAGTCCGACTGGAGCTGGGTCGAGAGCATTCCCGATGTCCGCAATATCGTCATTACCGATGGCGCCGAGGCCTACGAGTCGGCAGGAAACGAACTCCTCAACCGCCTCAAAGAGCTCATGATCGACCATATCGAATTCAACGAATCCGATATCGGTTCCGCCATCCTGCTTCTCCGTTCGCGCAGCAAGGACCTCGATCCCAAGGGCGAAGGGTTCAATATCATGTTCCCGCAGCCTGACAAATACGCCAACAAGGTCGTCACGCTGAACCTTGACCAGATTCCGCTGTACGAAGTTCTTCGCTATATCTGCAAGATCACCGGCCTTTCCTACCACATCAACGAGACGGACAAGATCATCACGATCGGTTCCGGCGCCGACATCAGTGATATGGACCGTCGCTACATCCCGATCCGTCAGGCGACCATCCAGCGCATCGTCAGCAATATGCGCGCTGAAGGCATCACGGGCGGCATCATGGAAGAGGACATCACGAGGCAGGCTGATGCAGGTTTTGCCGGCCTCAGTGCCAGCTCCGATTCGGACAGCTCCCGCATTACCTCCATTGAGTCGGATACCCTTCGCGACTACTTCGTCGAATGCGGCATCCCGTTCGAAGAAGGCTCCTCCATCGCATATGACTCCCGTGCGAACAAACTCACCGTGGTGAACACGCCCGAGAATATCCGCGACATCGAATCCCTGATCCGCGAGATGGACATCCAGGACCCGCTGATCCTGATCGAATCCAAGATGGTCGAGATCAAGATGAACGACCTGGAAGAACTCGGCTTTGACTGGACCCTGTCCCACACGGCCAGCGGCAAGATCGAACACTTCAATTTCGCATTCACCTCCCCGGCCATTAGTTCCGGCTTCTCCGACAATACGCTCGTGAACAGCCTGAACCTGATCCCGAACTTCGGACCGGGCGGCAGCTGGAGCCTTTTCCTCACGATCAATGCGATCGACCGCACCGACCGTGCCGAAATCCTCTCGACGCCGAAAGTCGTAACCCGTTCCGACCACCAGGCCGAGGTCCACATGGTTCGCGAGATGTACTTCCCGACGAGCTGGACCGAGCCTCAGATCTCCACCAGCTGCGGATCCAGCGTCACGTTCGAGCCGTCCTATCCTGAATTCAGCGGTCCGACCAGAATCGGTACCAGCCTGGTCGTCACCCCGTGGCTCCAGTCCAATAATTATACGATCCTTCTTGACCTGTCTCCCTCGGTCACCGACCTCACCGGCTGGTCCGACTACAGTTACAACTACGTGATCGGCGAGTTCTCCTCCGGCGAAGAGTATCCCATGACGCTCAAAATGCCTGAGATCTCCGAACGAACTGTTGAAACGCACATCAAGGTCTATGACGGACAGACTGTTGTCATCGGCGGTATTCTGAGGGATGCGCACGGCGCGCTCAGCGACAGATGGCCGCTCTTCGCGGACATCCCGCTCATAGGACGCCTGTTCACGGAATCCGCCTCCGAGTCCCACAAGGATAACCTTATCATCTCCGTTTCCACACGCCTCATCAGCGGTGACGGTATTCCTGTCCGAACCAACACGCAAAACGGTCTCCCGGACTTCAGACGGTAAGGAGCTGCTGAAATGAAAAAGATTAAAGACATGACATATTTCGTGGAGGCACCCATGCACGCTTTCCCCCGTTTTTCCGCCATCCTTCTGGCGTTGGCGCTCTCGGTCCCTGTCGCTCTTGCGCAGGAGGTCGAGGATTTTGACGTCGAAGATTATTCCGTTGTCGAGCCGGCCGCAACCGAGCCGGCTGCCGATGAGCTGGCCGCGGCTGATGATCCGGTCGCGGTCGAACCGGCAGATTCTGTTGCGGCAGATCCCGGTGAGGAAGGTTCCGATCCGGCAGATTCCGATGGGGCCCGCGAACTCACAGAGGAAGAAAAAGAACAGGCTTCCGCCAATCTGCAGGCGCTGATCGAACTCCAGTCCCGCGAGAGCGCTGCCGACGAGCTTCAGAAGAAAGCCACTTCCGCCTTTGAGCGAGAGGACTATGATGTGGCAGTCGACACGTACCTGAGCGTTCTTGAGCTGCTTGGAAAAGATTACGTCAACGGCGAGATCCCTGACGCCAACAAGACCAAAATCGCCCAGGTCGAGAAGCTGATCTCCCAGTCCTACTTCTTCTGGGCGCAGAAGCTCTTCAACGAGGCGGAACAGACTGCCCAGATCGGTCTTTACGATGAAGCCATCGAAAAATGCAACATGGCGATCGACAAGTATCCGCTTTCGGAAAAAATGATCCGCAAGTACATCGATAACTACGAGATCATGAAGAAATCCGCGATGTACAAGAAAGAGACGTCCGCGGAGGAACTCGTCCCCGAAGCGGTGAACCGCGAGAAGCGCATCTTCGTCCTGATCCGTCAGGGGCAGACCCTTTACAACACCAAGCAGTGGAACCGGGCTCAGGAGAAGTTTAACCAGGTCATGATCCTGGATCCCTACAATATCACGGCTATTGACTATCTCCGTCGCATTTATCTCCACGAGTCTGAGACCGGACAGCGCCGTCGCGGTGCCGTCGTGCTCGAACGCTCTGCCGAGGCGATGTGGGAAATGATCGCCCCCATCCCGACCGGCTCGGAAACTTCCGACGATGTCGACAACAATGACATCAAGGTCAAAGACGATACCATCGGTACCACGCAGAAAAAGCTTGACACCATCTTCATCAAGTCTCCCATTGACTTCGAAGAGGTTCCGATCTCGAAAGTCGTCCTGTTCCTCAAGAACATAAGCAAGGACCTTGACCCTGACAGAGTCGGCGTCAATTTCGTTCTCCGCTTCAATGCGGATGAGACTACCAAGTCCGGCGCATCGTCTTCTTCTTCTTCTTCTCCGGACGACGATTTCTTCGATGACGACGATTTCGGCGATGAAGACAGCGATTCGATGAGCGATGATTCCGATTCTTTCTCCAGCGAACCGGACTTCTATTCCTACGACGACAACTCCGGGAATCTTGACGGCGACGCCGCCAAGCCTGTGCAGACTGCCGAAAATACGCCCGTGACGCTTGCGATCGAAAACGTCTCCCTGTATGATGCCATCCGTCACATCTGCACCGCTGCCGGCCTCAACTTCCGTGTCGAAGACTATGCGGTCGTGATCGCCCCCAAGGATGTCCCGCTCGAAGAGTTTGTCCGCAAGACTTTCCCGATCGACAAGGAAATCCTTTCCGGCAGCATCAGCGGCGATTTGACCAATGACGCTGTGAAGAAATACCTCAGTGAACGTGGTATCAAATTCGAGGAAGGGTCCGGCGCTTCCGTCCGCTACGATGGAATGAGCAGCCGTCTGACGGTCTTCCATACGCAGGAAAACCTTGACAAGATCGAAGACCTCATCGCCCAGATGGACGTTTCCGACCCGCAGGTCCTGATCCAGGTCAAGTTCGTTGAAATCGAAATGAACGACCTGCAGGAACTCTCCTTCGACTATACCTTCTCCCGCATTGCCCCGACCTGGCAGCAGGCCTTGGGCGGCGGTGTCTCCCAGCTTGACCCGACGGGTGATGACGGCGAGGTTGCTGACGTTTCCTTTATCATGCACTACATGGATGGTTCCGGCTCCTCCGGCGGCGGACGCGAGTATCTGCCCGATAACGGCGATAATGGCGGCACCACCGGTGGTGGCGGTGAAAGCGGCGGCGGTGAAGGCGGCGAAGGCGGCGAAGGCGGCGAAGGCGGCGAAGGCGGTGAAGGCGGCGAAGGCGAAAGTTCATCTACTTCTGCCTGGGTCCAGAGAGAAGCGACCAACGACCAGATTCTGGACAGCCCCAGCCTCCAGGTCAACGCCGGTGAAAGATACTATGTTCCCTCCTCGTCGGAGGATGGCGGTACCTATTGGAGAGAAGACATCCAGAGTGAAATGGCGAAGACTTATGGTCATCACATCACCTGGGGTCCGAACAGCCATTTCAACCGCAACGCCCAGACCAGTGCCGGCATCTTCGGCGCAACGACCTCGATGCAGAACGACACGGTCTTCAACTGGTCCACTTACAATGCGGACGGCTACCAGTTCGCCGGCGGCATTCATGCCCTGGACAACGCGGACTCCACGGAAATCCTTTCTGCGCCGCGTCTGACCACCATGAACAACAAAGAGGCCAAGATCAGCATGATCACCCAGAAGTACTATCCTGACAGCTGGGAAGAGGCCGAACTGGAGACCATTTCCACCAACGGATCCAACGTGCCCGTCTTCACGCCCTCCATTCCTCAGTTTGGCGGTGCCACGGACGAAGGTATCACGCTTTGGGTTTGTCCCCGCGTGGAAGAGGACAACTACACGATCTTCCTTGACATGGCCCCGGTCATTCAGGAATTCATCGGGTGGACCGACTACTCCTACTCCATCCCGCTGGGAGATAACAACGAACTCTATCCCAACACCCTGAAAATGCCGATCATTGAAGCCCGACTCCTGAGCACCAGCGTGATGAGCTTCGATGGCGAGACCGTCGTTCTCGGCGGCGTGATCCGCGACGAACTGTCCATGATCGAGGACCAGTACCCGATCCTCGGCGACCTCCCGCTGATCGGACGCTTCTTCCAGGGCAAGGGCAAAGGTTCCAAGAAGACCAACCTTCTTATCTTCCTCACGAACCGTCTGGTCAAGCCCGATGGATCCCCGTTCCGCGAAGATCAGAGCGGACGCGGCGTTCCCGCGATCTGATCTGCAGTTATCTGCATCTCCCGACCCGGAGCTTCAAGGCTTCGGGTCTTTTTTTTCATGCCGTAATGCTCTTCAGGATGCTCCGGCTCCATCCCCCGGGAATCAATCCCGAGGTGCGGACCGCGGGCGGATGGCGCTTGATCTTGTGCTGCGGCGGGCGGAGATTTCGCCGATCCTTGCATTATTTTGCAAGTATGGCTTGAAAGTTGTTTCATTCCGGTGTATAGTGATAGTATTGAATCTTTTCTCCTCCTGCATAGAATTGTGCATGTGCGGAAATGCAGGATTCGTGCGCAGTCATTGTTTCTGGCAGGAGCTGTTTCCGAATTCATTAACACTCCAAAGGTCATTTGCGAGAGCTACGATATGGTCATCACCGAATCGATCCAGAAAGCCATCCAGGCTGCCATTCGAAAAAGCGGCAGTTCGCTCAGCTTTTCCCGTTCCATTGGCATTTCTCACACCACAGTCTCGTTCTGGCTCAACGGCCGAACCCGCAAGATCAATGCGACCGTATGGCAGAACCTTCTGCCTCTGATTCAGGAATACCTCGATCCCGCGGAAACCGTATCCTACCCCAGCCATCCCGTGGCGGCGATCCCCCATGGCGGAGCGCTGCGTGAAGGAAATGCGGTGTGGTATGGCGCTGGGGGAGGGGCCGTGACATTGGCGCCATTGCTGCATCTGGCCGATCTAGACGACTTCGATCCGCAGATCGACTCCATGGATGAGCTCATCCGGCTGAAATCCGCGTGTTCAGTTCAGTTCACCTCTGCCGTTAAACCGAGCTATTTCGCCGTTGAAGTCGACAAAAAACACAGCGGCTTCTTTACGGAGGGGACACGGCTTCTGCTCCGCTGGCAGGAAGCTCCCTATGACGGCGATACCGTGCTTGTGAAACTTCGGAACAAGAAGGGATTCCTGTTTGCCTCCTATACGCGCAAGGATGATGAAGTCGGGCTGATCCCGCTTCAGAAAGGCGACCGGAAGCGCAGGATCCTCAAGACCGGTTTCCACAACGTCAGCAGCTGGATCGTTCCCATTCGTGAAGCTGTTCTGCTTTTCTGAGCGCGTGTCTGTGCCGTTTTTCCGGGCGTCTCCGGCCGCATGAACTCCGGCCGCGGAATCCTTTTTCCCCGACCTGAAATGGACTTTTTTTGCCATTTTTGGCTTTTTCCGCTTGAAAACATCCCGATTTGATGCTATAGTATTTGATTACAATTCTTGGTGGATGTAGCTCAGCTGGTTGGAGCGTCTGACTGTGGCTCAGAATGTCGCGGGTTCGAATCCCGTCATCCACCCCATTTGCAATGCTCGGGACCGCAGAAGATTATAAGACTTCCAGCGGTCCTTTCTTTCGCCCGCCGCCCATTGTTTTGTTGCCGCAGGGTGGTTTCATGATGGAGTCAGCGGTAACCCCGACGACGCCAGCCAGTCGCCATAGCAGACACGAAGGCCCTGTTTTTTCGCAAAAAGTCGCTTTTCCCATTTGCATTCTCGATTTGTGCGTGGTATATTATATATTATCCTATTTTGCGGAGAGATGGCCGAGTGGTCGAAGGCGCAGCATTGGAAATGCTGTATAGGGGCAACTCTATCGTGGGTTCAAATCCCACTCTCTCCGCCATTTTTTTTGCTCAAAAACAAGCCTCTCCGCCCGCATTCCTTTTTCCCGATAAACTTGTTCTGCGGCTTCTGACCATGGCGTCGTGATCTCTCCTGCCCGGAGGAGTATCGCTCCATAAATGATATCCTCGGATCTTTGATTTTTGTTTTAAACTTGTGTGTTCTGGTAATATTTTCGAAAAAATCCACCAAAATAATCAAGTATTCGCTTGACATTTGCATTTTGAGGGTGTATATTAATATCGAAGACCGAAAAGGAATCGTTCCGGTTTCATGCCGGAGAAAAGCGATTCTTTTTTTTGAATCAAATCTCAACTAAATCAATCATGTATCTTGGAGGCCGATCAAATAACCGAACCCCGTCCGCCGCGGACGACCTGCGGCACTGATGATCCGAACCCCAGCCTGCAACCGAAAAACTGAACGCAGCATTTCTACCCCATCATTCACCATTTGAACTGCAACAACTTTTTTATAAGGAGACTTCACCATGGCCGACAAGAAACAATACCGCATCGAAACTCTCGCCATTCACGCCGGACAGGTCCCCGATCCGACCACGCTTTCGCGTGCCGTCCCGGTCTACCGCACCACAGCCTATGCGTTCCGCAACTCCAAGCACGGCGCCGACCTCTTCGGCCTGCGCGAGACCGGCAATATCTACGCCCGTCTGATGAACCCGACCGAAGACGTGCTCGAGCAGCGTCTGGCCGCGCTCGACGGCGGCAAGGCCGCGCTCGCGGTCTCCTCCGGCACGGCGGCGATCTACTTCACCATCACTAACATCGCCCGCCAGGGCGACGAGATCGTGGCCGCGAACAACCTGTACGGCGGCACCTACACGCAGTTCGACGCCATTCTGCCTCAGAGCGGCATCAAGGTCAACTTCACGCCCGTGAACGATTTCGAGGCGGTCGAAGCGGCGATCAACGAGCGCACCCGCGCCATCTACATTGAGACTGTCGGCAACCCCGGCCTCGACATCGCCGATATCGAGGCGTACGCGAAGATCGCGCAGAAATACCATCTGCCGCTCATCGTGGATTCCACGTTTACGCCGCCCACGCTGCTGCGCCCCATCGAGCACGGCGCGAACATCGTGATCCATTCGCTTTCGAAGTGGATCGGCGGTCACGGCACGGCCATCGGCGGCGCGGTCGTCGATGCAGGCAATTTCGACTGGACCGATCCCAAGTTCGCCCTGTACAACGAGCCCGACCGCGGCTATCACGGCCTGCGTTTCGCGCACGACCTCGGCCCGAACAATCCGCTGGCGTTTATCCTGCGTCTCCGCACCGTCGGTCTCCGCAACCAGGGACCCACCCTCGCGCCCGATGCCGCCTGGATCTTCCTGCAGGGCCTCGAATCCCTTCCGCTCCGCACAGCGAAACACAGCGAAAACGGCCTCGCCGTTGCGAACTTCCTGAAGAACCACCCGAAGGCCGCCTGGGTCAAGTATCCCGGATTCCAGCCCCTCGCGCAGAAATATCTGCCGAACGGCGCGAACGGCATGGTCGTCTTCGGCGTGAAGGGCGGCGCCGCCGCGGCGCAGAAGCTCGTGGACAACGTCGGTCTCTTCACCATCATCGCGAACGTAGGCGACGCGAAGAGCCTCATCATCCATCCCGCCAGCACCACGCATTCCCAGCTGAGCGAAGAGGACCAGATCAAGGCCGGACTCCCGCCTGAGCTCATCCGCCTCTCCATCGGCCTCGAAAACGTCGACGACATCATCGGCGCCCTCGACGACGCCCTGAAGATCATCTGAAGAGAAGAAACATCATCCTGAAGCATTGGAAAACCGGGGACGTTCTGCAGGCATCCCCGGTTTTCTTTCTCCTGGCACGTGCCGGAAATGCCCGGGTGAGATCATTCCGGGATTTCCATCCTTTTTTATGCTTTTGGGGCTGAATGTTTCAAAGACAACGTATTTTTTTTAGTTCAAGCAACCGGGAAAAACAACATCGGTGATTTGTCAATATTTTAGCAAAATGCGCAGGCCGCACGAAAGGAACGAAAGCGGAAAAAATGCCCTTTTTACCATCGGATCAGGACAAAAAAAGTGGTGCACCCGGCGGGGCTCGAACCCACCACCTACTGCTCCGGAGGCAGTCGCTCTATCCAAATGAGCTACGGGTGCATCAACATGAACCGATTTGCTCCATATTATGCGTTTGAACTGATAGAAAAAGCGCCCATCAGGCATCAAACAGAAGCAATCGGATAATTAATATAGCCCAAAGACTGGAAAAATCAAATCCGGACATAAAAAAACTGCTGCGAGGACGGTTTTTTGGGCAATTGCCGAGTATTTCCGTTCCTGACATAGTTCTGAAAAAAGTCTTCATGCCCCCGTCATGTCGTATTTTCGTGTCTATTTTGTTCGCCGTCAGATGCTCGTTTTTATACGAAAAAACGCAATAAGAAGCATCATTCCAGACATGCGGGCAAATACAGCATTTTTTTTATTGTTGTTGACCCCCGCCGTTTCAACAAAACGGGGACAGTTCTGAGGAAATCGGTCCGTTCCTCGAAATCTCCTGAAAGAAAACCCTCTGTATTTTGTCAGAAACCATCGAAGAAAGAAAAAGGGAAATCCGAATTTTTTCGGTAATAAAGCTTGCATTTATCTCAGAATCGTGTATATTTATATATGAAGTTGCACTCGGCCTGTTTTTCGGCCTGGATTGCAATCTGGAATTAAGTTCTTCCGGAACCCGTTACGGGTTCAAAAAAACAAGGAAAAATGGCCATGCTCGTTGCGGACGCGACTCAAGTTTGCCGGATGCCGTACGGTATCGGGCTTTTTGCGTCCTCAGAGCAGTTTTTTTTCTCTTCTCCCGCCTGAAGCAAAGATATCCGATGCTTGGGCTTTCTCGTTGTAGGACTTGATTTCCCGCGACGAGGCTACGGCATGGAAAGATTTCACGACTGGAAGCATTGTATCATTTGCAAAACAGTGTCATGACGCTCATGATGCTGCATCATTTCTCCAATCCTATCCCGGGGATGCAAAGCTGAGGGGTCCGATACTCCAGCCTGCAATCTTTGGCTGAAAAGATCCGTTCATTTCACTCAACTTCAACAAGAAAGCTGTTTTTCCATGAAAATAGCGGTTTTAGGCGGCAGTGGTTTTGTCGGGACCCGCTTGATCGAAATCCTGAAAGATGACCATGAGGTCACGATCGGGGATTTGGTGCCAAGCGAGTTCTATCCTGAACTGTGGCGGCATTGCGATGTCTGCGTGGATGATGATCTCCGGGCGGTCATGGCTGGTCATGACTGCATCATCAATCTTGCCGCGTCCCATCATGACGACGTTCGGCCGTTGTCGCTCTACACGCGCAACAACGTCGAGGGGGCGGAGCATGTCTGCAAGATCGCGACCGAGCTCGGGATCCATCAGATCCTCTTCACGTCTTCCGTTGCCGTCTACGGTTTCCCGGAATACGAATACGATGAGGATGCGCCGAAAAAACCGTTCAACGAGTACGGCAGGACCAAACTTCTTGCCGAAGCCGTGTACGAGAAATGGCAGAAGGAAGATCCGCAGAACATTCTTCATGTGATCCGCTCGACCGTGATCTTCGGTGAACGGAACCGCGGCAATGTATACAATCTCTTCAAGCAGCTCGCTTCCGGCCGGTTCCTCATGGTCGGAAACGGCAAGAACAGAAAATCCATGGCCTATGTCGGCAACGTGGCCGCATTCCTGAAGTGGGATCTTGAGGAGAACAAACTGCCTTTCTCGGTTTACAATTACGTCGACAAGCCGGATTACGACATGAACGACCTGGTAAACGGCTTTGAAAAATCGCTGGGTAAGAAATTGCCGCCGATCTCACTGCCTTATTGGCTCGGGCTTTTGGGCGGCTATTGCTTCGATATCCTGGCCTTCATCACCCGGCATCAGTTCCCCATCAGCTCGATCCGCATCAAAAAATTCTGCGCGCAGACTGTTTTCAGTTCGGAGCGAATGCTCCAAACCGGCTTCAAGCCGCCTGTCGAGATGCAGGAAGCGTTGCGGAGGACCGTGAATTTTGAGTTCAAGAGCTGATCGGACTCCTATCCTGTGAAAAAGTTTTATTGACCATAAACTTAACCCAACAAAGAATCAAACACATGATCTCAAAAATCAAAGATGGTTCCATCAAGGTCGCCGTCATCGGTCTCGGATATGTGGGGCTTCCGCTGGCCGTGGAGTTCGGTAAGAAATTCGACACGGTCGGTTTTGACCTGAAGGTTTCCAGGCTGGAAAGCCTTCGCAAAGGCGAGGACGTTACGCTGGAAACGAGCTCGGAAGACCTCGCCGCGGCAAAAAAGCTGGTCTACTCCAATGACCTCAACGAACTGAAGGACCGCGATATCTTCATCGTGGCCGTCCCGACGCCCGTCGACAAGTACAACCGCCCGGATCTGACACCGCTTTACGGCTCCAGCAGCACGGTCGGCAAAGCAATGAGGCGCGGCGCAATCGTCGTGTACGAATCGACCGTGTATCCCGGCTGTACCGAGGAAGAATGCGTGCCGGTTCTGGAACGCGAAAGCGGCATGAAGTTCAACGTGGATTTCTTCTGCGGGTACAGCCCGGAACGCATCAACCCCGGCGACAAGGAACATACGCTCACCCAGATCAAGAAGATCACCTCGGGTTCGACGCCGGAAATCGCCGAGATCGTGGATGCGCTGTACAACAGCATCCTCAAAAACGGCACGCACAAAGCCAGCTGCATGAAGGTCGCTGAGGCCGCCAAGGTCATTGAAAACAGCCAGCGCGACCTCAATATCGCGTTTGTCAACGAGCTTTCCAAGATCTTCCACCTCATCGGCATCGACACCAACGATGTACTGGAAGCCGCCGGGACCAAATGGAATTTCCTCAAGTTCAAGCCCGGTCTGGTCGGCGGACACTGCATCGGCGTCGATCCGTATTATCTGACCCACAAGGCGCAGGCGCTCGGCTATCTGCCGGAAGTCATCCTCGCCGGACGCCGCATCAACGACGGCATGGGAAAGTACACCGCCACGGAGATCGTCAAGCTGATGATCAAGAAAGGGATCAGGGTCCTGAATGCCAGAGTGCTCCAGCTCGGGATCACCTTCAAGGAAAATTGCCCGGACATCCGCAACAGTCACGCGGTGGACGTGGTGCGCGGGATGGAGGAATTCGGTTGCAAGGTCGATATCTTTGACCCGTGGGCGGTCCCGTCCGAGGTCAAGGAGTTCTACGATCTGACCTCGACCAACCGGATCGAAGACATCAAGCTCGGCGAATACGACGCCATTGTCCTGGCGGTCGCCCATCGCGAGTTCAAAGACCTGGTCGTTTCGAAGTATGAAAAACCGGAATCCGTTGTTTTCGATATCAAGGGTATCCTGCCGCGCGACATCGTGGACGGGAGACTCTGATCGAGCTTAATCCTGAACGAAATTGAGTATCCGCTAAGATGAAAAAGGTCGAAAATTCAAAAGTCCTGGTCACCGGCGGCGCCGGTTTTATCGGTTCCAACCTCGTGGAAGCCCTGCTCGCGCAGGACAACGAGGTCACTGTCCTGGATAATTTCGCCACGGGGAAGATGATCAACCTTGTCCCGTTCGTCGGCAACAGGAAGTTCAAGCTGATCGTCGGCGATATCCGCAATATCGACGACTGCCGCAAGGCCGTGGATGGGGTCGAATACGTCCTCCATGAAGCGGCGCTGGGCAGTGTTCCCCGTTCGATCAAGGATCCGATGACCTCAACCGCGGTCAATATTCTCGGCTTCGTCAATATGCTGTATGCGGCGCAGGAGGCGAAGGTCAAACGCTTCGTTTACGCAGCAAGCAGCTCCACTTACGGCGACAGCAAGACGCTCCCGAAAGTCGAGGACAGGATCGGCAAACCGCTTTCGCCTTATGCCATCACAAAATACGTTGACGAGCTCTATGCCGGCAATTTCCATGATCTCTACGGCATAGACGCCATCGGGCTGCGGTATTTCAATGTCTTCGGCCGGCGCCAGGATCCCTACGGTGCTTACGCGGCCGTGATCCCGAAGTTCGTCATGAGCTTGATGAAGCACGAAAGCCCGGTCATCAACGGAGACGGCTCCTACAGCCGCGATTTCACCTACGTGGACAACGTGATTCAGGCGAACCAGCTGGCGCTGCTTGCTGACAAGCCGGAAGCTGTCAATCAGGTCTACAATGTCGCATTCGGCGAACGCACTACGCTGAACGAGCTCTTTGCATACCTTCGGGAAGATCTGAGCGAGTTCGACGCGGAGATCGGCAAGGTCGAGGCGAAATACGGCCCGAACCGCGCAGGAGACATCCCGCACAGCCTCGCTTGCATCGACAAGGCGAAAACGCTCCTCGGATACGCCCCGGAATTCAGCGTCAAGCAGGGACTGAAGGCCGCGACAAAGTGGTATTTTGAAAACCTCTGAGCGAGCGTTTTTCGAAAGTAGGAACCCGTGAAATTCCAAAGCGCATACTTGAACGAACTCGTTTCCGGGATCAGCTACACTGCGCTGGGAAAATACACCTCGGTATTGCTGCGAATCATTGTTTCGGCCATCCTGGGCAGAAAGCTGACGTCCGATGATTTTGGCGTGGCGGGCGTTGCCACAGTCTTCATCAATTTCTGTGCCGTAATAAGCGTGTCCGGGATCACGCCCGCCATTGTCCAGAATCTTGAGCTTACCCGGGAAGACATCAAAGGAATCTTTGCTTTTTCCGCTTATCTCGCCCTCTTCGGCATGTTGTTTGTCATCGTGTGCAGCCCGGTGGTCGGGTTCATCTACGAAAACAAAGTGCTTGTTTATCTTGTTGCCACATTGAGCTTGGCGGTCTTTTTCTCGATTCTGGCTATGGTCCCAAACGCGTTGGCGCTCCGCCAAAAGGACTTCAAATTCATTTCCATAAGGCTTATTCTGGTTGAATTGTTCGTTACATTGGTTTCCATCGTTTCCATTTATGCCGGAGCCGGCATCTATACGCTGGTCATCATGCCGATCGCGTCGGCGTTCCTGATGTTCCTCCTGACATTCCAGAAATACCGCATAACCCCTTCCTTGACTTTTCACATCAGTTCGATCAAAAAGATTTTCACGTTTTCCTCCAATCAAATCGGATTCAATATCTGCAACTATCTGTACCGGAATGTTGACAAGCTTTTGCTGGGAAAATTTCACGGGATGTCCAACCTGGGATACTACGACAAGGCAAACCATCTTGTAATGCTTCCGATCAACAATGTTTCGCTTGTCGTCTCGCCGGTCCTTCATCCGCTCTGGTCCAAGTTCCAGGACGATAAATCGCAAATCAAAAACAAATATCTTCAAATCGTTAAAATTTTGGCGTTGATCGGATTTCCGATCTCGGGCGTCACGTTTTTTTCCGCGCGTGAGATCATCCTGTGCCTGTGGGGCGATCAATGGGAACCCTCGGTCCCGCTGTTTCAGTTTTTTTCCCTTAACATCGGCATCCTGATCGTGCAATCAGCCGTGGGACCCGCATTCCAGGCATTGAATTACACGCGCGGGCTGCTGCTCGGAGCGATTTTCTCGATTTGCTCCGTATCGGTCTTTCTTACCATCGGACTTGTTATCGGGACAAATCTCGCGGTGGTGTTGAGTCTGACCGGAAGTTTCTTCCTGATCTTTTTCTTCTACCATCATCTTCTGTTCAGCAAATGCTTGAATGTCAAATGGATTGAGTTTGCGTTGAACTTCAAGCTCCCGATCCTTTGCACGATCGGTTTCGCCGGCATGGCATGGGCGTTGAACCATGTGATCCGAGTGGATAATCTGTTTGTGTTTGCGGCGATCAAATTCACAATAATGGGGCTGTGCTCCATTCCGGTTCTTTTGTACTTCTTCAAGAAGATCAAAAGCTCCCTCACATCGGGTTCATGAATATCTCTTTTCTCCTCAATCGTACCGGGTATGTTTTGCAGCATCTTTTGATGCTGAGACACAAGCCGCATACGATTCAAATGCCGATAACGGCCCGCTGCAATTCCGCGTGCAAGACCTGCAACATCTGGAAACAGCATTGCAACGACAATATCCCCGCGGAAAAATTGGCGGAGATATTGTCCCAGCCGTTTTTTTCAGAAGTCGCGGGCATCGGGGTGAACGGCGGCGAACCGTCCTTATATCCTGATATCGTCGGCCTCCTGGACTCGTTCAAGGTCCTGAAAAAACTGAAATGGATCAGTTTCATTTCAAATGGCGTGATCCCCCGCAACACTCTGGACATGCTTGAAAAATCCCGCGCCGTATGCAGGGAACATCATTGGAAGATGAATTTCACCGTGTCCCTGGATGGCGTTCAAGATGTGGACGATGAGATCCGCGGCGTGAAGGGGCATTATGAACACGTCATCTCGCTGATTCAGGAAATCAAAAGCGATATGGACCGTTTTTGCGATGTGTTGAATATCGGATGCACGATTTCCAAATACAACGTCTGCTATTTGCCGGAGATCGATACGGTCTTCAAGAATTTGAACGTCCCGGTGGAATACCATCTGGCAGTACCGAACAAAAGGATTTACACATTTGATGATTCCGGGTATTCCGTATTGAATTCCCAACGGGATACGGCTCTTGCAGCGGAGTTCTTTTTAAGAAAATATTCCGAGTCCGGATCGGTTTCCGAAAAACTGCGCTATTGGGGGAATTATCATTACCTGATCCATCATGGACACAGGCGCCCAACGGAATGTTCCTGGCTCCTGCGGGATGTCACAATAGATGAGAATCTGAATATGTACTTATGTGCGACCGCGAGCGATTGCATCGGATCCCTCCGGGAAAATAAAGCTGCAAAGATCATCAAGTCCAGGACCTGCAAAACGATAGCAAAACAGATCAGGAACACCTGCTGCGACAGTTGCATTCATTATTCATACACATTGTCTTTTCGCGGCATCTTTGCCTTTGCGTTGTTCTATATCAAGCACTCCAAATGGAATCTTGTGTTCTATAACAGGTTTTTAAGATGGCTGTTTTCACGATAATCGGCTGGTACGGCACGGAGACCATTGGAGACAGAGCGATCCTTGGCGGCATTTTGTCTGTATGCTCCCAAGTCTGCGATTCTTTGGAGATTTACCTCGGAAGTCTGTTTCCCGTCTATACCGAACGCGCTTTGGCGGAGGATGATTTGTTCTATCGCGAATGCGTCGGCCGGAAAGCTCTTTCCTTCCATGTTTTCGATGTCCGCAATTGCTTCCTTCTCCGCCGGATGGTCAGGAGATCGGATCTGCTCATCATGGGGGGCGGCCCCCTGATGGATCTTAAGGCGCTTGCCATCATCCATTATGCTTTCATGGTGGCGAAAAGCCGCAGAATAAAAACAATGCTCTGCGGTTGCGGATGGGGACCGCTGAATCAGAAAGAGTATGTGGATCTGACCTGCAAGATAATTGCTCTTGCCGATCATGTGGTCATGAGAGATCTGATCTCGAAAGAACAGGTAACCCGCTATGCGGGAGAAAAAGCGGCTTGCAAAACGAAGTGCGGATGTGATCCGGCTCTTATTGCCTGTCAGGTCTTCCGGCACAGTCATCCTACCGAAAAGAAAGGCGGCTATGTCGCGATCAATTTCCGGGATATGAGGATTGTAAACGGCAATGCGGATTATTCGCAACTGTCTCGTGTGCTGGAAAATGTGATGCGCTTTCATGAAGATGTCCGTCTCGTCCCGATGCATTCGTTCTGCTCGGGGGGAGATGATCGTTATCTCTTCCATCATCTGAAGCACAACGTCCTTCGGGAGCAGCTCAAGATCACGATTTATGACGATCCGCCATCCTTGTCTCAAGTGATGGATATCTATCAGTCTGCGGATTACTGCATTGGGATGCGGTTCCATTCGATCCTGCTGCAACTTGCGCTCAACGGTGCCGTTTGGGTCTTGGATTATACATCGCCCGAAACAGGAAAGATAATCGGACTGCTCAAGTTGTGCGGATTTTTGGATGCGTGCTCCGAACAGTATCGCTCTCTGGTTAAGGGCGATGACATTACAGATGTCGGAACTCATGCCCCGTCCCGGTTTGCCATGCCAAACGACCTGATCGATTCTGCGAAGACTATTTATGTTTCGGAATTCGAATCCGCATTGAAATAATACTCCGATGAAAATCCTCTGGATCACAAATATGCCCCTTCCCGAGCACAGCAGAATGCTCGGGTTGCCGGAAAACAATTTGGGCGGCTGGTTAAGCGGATTGCTGGACGCGATCCGTCATATCCCGGATGTTTCTATTGCGGTTGCAAGCAGTGTGACAAAAAACAAGTGTCAGTTTTCCGTGCATGATAATGATAATGTCCGTTTTTACGCCGTCCCTTGCTCCAATATGCAGGAATGTAATGCGGAAACCGTGGAAATGTATCGAAGGATCAATGATGAATGGCATCCCGATCTGGTTCATTTCCATGGCTCCGAGTATTTTCACGGCCTTCTGGCTGTCAAACACGTCTTCTCGGCTCCGTGCCTGCTTTCCATCCAGGGGATTCTGTCGGGTTCCTATCCCTGGTGTTGCGGAAACCTTTTTGATCGGGAAATTCAGAAAACGCTGAAAGACAAGCTGTTAAACCGGTCTTGCTTCAGCAGAAAACAGCTTTGGAAACGTTGCGCGGAGCGGGAACGCCTCATTTGGCAGAACATCAGGTATTTCGGCGGAAGGACCGAATGGGATCGCTCTTTCGTGCGGGTTTTGAATCCGTCGGGACGGTATTTTCATATGCCGGAGCTTCTTCGCGCCGAGTTCTATCAGAATAGTCATTCCCGGCAAAAAGAACAGGTGATTCCCTATTCCATTTTTTGCAATCTTTCCTGCGATCCCCTGAAGGGGGCGCATCTTCTTCTTGCCGCCGCGGCACATTTGAAAAAGAAATATCCTGTCAGACTATTTGCTCTCGGGAAAAAGCCGCCGGAAAGGAATTTGAAATCCGTTCTTTTGGGCAATTCCTATCCCAATTATCTTGGAAGATTGATTCGGGAAGGCGGGTTGGCCGATAGTATTGAATGGCTCGGATCGATTCCCGCTTCGGAGATGATCCATCATTTTGTGCATTGCAGCGTGTATGCCCATACCTCCATGATCGAGAACAGTTCCAATGCTGTTTGCGAGGCGCAGATGTGCGGATGTCCGGTCGTTGCTTTCCATTGCGGCGGTATTCCATCCCTGGTTCAATCCGGCGAGACAGGTCTGCTTGCCAGCCATGGCGATATCTATGATTTGTGTGACAAACTTGAGACCATGATGACCAATACGGATTTAGCGGAAAAGATCTCTCAGAAAGCAAGAATAGTCGCAAGCAGTCGTCATGACAAGGAAACAAGTGTTCGAACAATCATGAATGCTTATAAGACGATCATTGACGCAGAAAAAGAGTGACCACCCCGGAATAAGAAGAACAATATGTCTGAACTCGTTATCAATCCACAGACTGATTTGCTCGCTGCGCCGCAAGGGGCTGATGACGTTATTTCGTCAACCCAGCAGAGCGAATGCACCAAGCTGGACTATTTTATTATGGGACTGCTGATCTGGAGTTCCGGGAATCCGTCATTCCAGTTGCTGCTTTCCAATAGTCAAACGACTTATATCGGTTTGCTTTTCCTCCTGCTTGCCCTGAATTACCGTTTGCTGTTTTTATTTTCAAATTCAGTTCAAACGTTTTTGATTTGGGGGTTCTTTGGGGGTGTGGCTTTTTTTCATATTATCTCCGGTGTTCCGCTCCGATCTGAACTCGGACTTCTGATCCGATTGAGCATTGCTCTGGTCGCCGCGATCCGACTGCACAAGTATTTCGCAAAGTTGTATTTATGGTGGTTTCTTCTTCTGGGAAAAGTCAGTCTGGTCTTCTGGGTTTTATCATTGCTGGGGCTTTTGACATCCTCTTCTTCCATTATTGTCTTTATCTGCAATCTTTTCGGGTGGCCGCATGGTTATCTGATCTTTCATACCTTTCACCCGTATTCCGTTATGCGTAATTGCGGGATTTTCTGGGAACCTGGTGCGTATGCAGGATATGTCCTGATCGCGATCCTGTTCCTTTTTTCCACCAGTGTTAAAGAGCACATCAAGAACTATCGGTTTAATCTTATTATGTTGTTGATTGTTTTGTTGTCGACTTTTTCGACAACGGGATATATCGCTCTATTCTTTATTACCATGGTATATATTCTTCGCCTGTTCCGCAAGAATTCATTCCTTGCCACAGCCACATTGATATTGTTCCTTTCGGTTTCGTATTATTCTTACCGGAACCTGGACTTTCTGAGCGGCAAGATCACAAAGGAAACGGAAGCCATCAACGATGAAAAGCGAAACTGGGAAATGACGCGACTGGGAGCAATGATGGTTGACTATGATTATATTCGGGAAAAACCGTTTTGGGGGTGGGGCAACCATTATGAAACAATTGGTGCTTCCCTTGAACTGAAAGCCGGTATGGGAAACGGGCTCTCGGATTTTGCACTCAAGAACGGCATCATATCTCTGCTGCTCTGGTGCTACGGCTGCTATTGCTTTGCTTATATGCAGCTCAGGAAAAAAGCTTTCGCATTTTTGTTCCTGATCACGTGTATTGTCAACCTGCAGGGGGAGATCTTCCTAGCATACCCGGTTTTTCTATCCTTCATGTTTTGCGGTTTTATTCTGAAGGCCGATGAGAGGAAGACTTCCGACTCGGACGGACGAGCATGAAGTATCATATCTACTATGTGTCGATGTTGATGTCGGAGCAGATCTATCTGGATTCAGTCAGAAATCACTCTCCTTTTAACATGGCTGCTCAGACCTTTCATCAACTTGTTTGGAAAGGTTTGATCGCAGACAGCCGATGCAATTCTTTTCAGGCTTTATCGGGTTTGTATTCCTCGAAACATTTGTTTTCATCTCATCAACCTGAAAAGAACGGGATTTCCAGTTTTTCTTATATTCCTCATGTTAACATACCATTCATCAAAGGGGTGTCACGGTCTTTCTTCGCATTCATAAAGCTTTTCTTTATGGGGTTGAGGCACAAGGCCGGAGAATCCGTAATGATCGTCGACCCGTTGTTGATGTTTCTGTTGCTGCCCGGCATTCTTTGTTCCAAGTTGTTCGGAATTCCGATTTTCCTTGTCGTGACAGACCTCTTGAATTTCATGAGTTCTTCGGAGAAAAACGATATGACCTGGATCAAAAAGCAGAATATCAAACTGTTTACCTGGTTGTGCAATAAAGCTGATGGATATATCGTGCTGACTCCCCAAATGTGCGATTTGATCAACAAAAAACATAAACCTTTCCTGGTCATGGAGGGGTTGACTGACATCCTGCGGGATGACGATCCCGTTTCCGCGAGGAATGATGACAAAACAGCTTCTCCGCGCATCATCATGTACGCTGGCGGGATTTACAATGTCTATGGCGTTGAGCTGCTTATAAAAGCATTTCTGCAGGCTGACCTGTCAAATGTTCAATTGCATTTCTATGGCTGGGGAGACATGGTTCCCGAACTGGAAGAAATATGCAAAAACAATCCGGCGATCGTGTTTAAGGGGTCAGTCCCTCATCAGGCCATTTTGGAGGCGGAAAAGCAGGCGACACTGTTGATCAATCCGCGCCCAGCCGAAAAAGAATTTACAAAGTATTCTTTCCCGTCAAAAAACCTCGAATACATGGCTTCCGGCACACCGTTGCTCGCTTTCATGTTGCCGGGAATCCCCGAAGAATACAGAGATTATATGTATATCATTGAAAAGAATGATCCGTCTTCATTGGCCCGGGATTTGGAAAAGATCATGGGGATGCCTCAGGAAGAATTGAACAGTTTTGGAGCCAGAACGCGATCCTATGTATTGAAGAACAAGAACTGCATCACACAGGCCGACCGCATGTTGTCCTTTATTGAAAGTACGTTGCAAAAAGAAGGAAGACGCTTTTGCGCTTGAATAGAACACAATCCGGGATCTGCACTGCCAGTTTGCTGTGCCTGATTATTCTGCTTTCAGTATCGCTCAGGATCCTCTATGCGAACCGGTATCTTCCCAATCGGGATTCCATTCATTATGTGCTGGTTGCGGAACAAGCCGCGGAGGGCGGTTTCTGGGATGAATTCTGCCTTGAGTATTCCCCGAATATGCCGCCGCTGCTGCACTTGATTTTGGGCGGCATCGCTATTCTTGGCGGCGATGTTTTCTTCTGGGGGATGGTGTTGATGCTGCTTTCAAATGTCATATTTATTTATGGTATTTATCTTTGCGGCAAAGAACTCTTTCACAATTACCCGCCTGCCGGCCTTTGCGCCGCATTGCTCGTCGCGACTACTCCCGAGTTCATCAGTGTCGGCGGCAATATCATGCGGGACAATCTCTATCATTGCGTATTTGTCTTTGCTTTGTATTGCGGGATCCGCATGGCTGAATCAAAGAAAACAATGGTCTTAGACGCAATTGGTTACGGCATTTGCTGCACAATCGGTTTCCTTTGCAGAAAAGAAGCCGTGGAGATCCCCGCGATCCTCATGCTCTGGGGGATCGTTTCGCTTTTTGCGTCGCGAGCGAACTTCAAGAAAGTCTTCCAAAGTTCTATGATCGCTTTCTTCGCCTGCCTCGGGACGGCCCTTCCGGTCTTTTTTGTCCTGAATCTGTACTATCCGGTGCAATCCGCTCTCATTTCAGCATTATCCTCCCGGCTCTGATTATGTTCAATAGTTATTTCGTCAACACGCTGTTTTATGCGAATATTGTCGTGCTGGGAGTCTATCTGTTCTTTCTCGTCTGTTTTCCGAAGAAGAGACCGCGCAATCTTTACTTCCTGTCCGCAATTTTCCTGACCATTCTCTGGAGAATCATCGTCGGTTCCTTAGGGTATTATCAGTCAAGACGTTACTTCCTGCCGGCAACGGCTCTGCTGCTCCTTCTGTTGTCGGGCGGCATCTTTCATCTTTGTCATTTCATCCGGAATGTGTTACTGCATTTTTTCCTGAAAAGATTTCCGAAAAACAACAGTTGCGGATGGCTTTTTATTGCAGCAGTATTGATCGGAATCCTTTCCATCAACCTTCCGAAAGCGTTTCATAAGGATCCGCACAATACCGAAAAAAAGACCATCAGCTGCATCCAGAAATATCTTGAATCTGCTAATGGCAATAGAACGGTCCTTGCCAATGCCAAAATCGGCAGAAGGCTGCAAAATCGCATTCCGGCTGAGAATGTTATAATCTATAGTTTTGACAACAAGAACGATGTTTCGGAAATCGACATCGATGCTTTTATTTATAATTTGGCGCTGGACAATAAGGATTTCATTCTCGTGCTTTCCGATGATGTCCGGCAGCAGGAGTTTTCCAGCAAAGAACGATTGAAAGAGCTTCTTGGCGTGTTCCCGTTCGACTATCTCACCAGCGTGTCCGGAGAACTCATTACATATTCAGTTTTTCAATATAATAAACAGATCGGTCGCATTGGTGCAACTGAAACGGTCCCCGATCCTGAAGCTGTTATTCTGTCGCAACAGTCGCCGTCCGGTCTCCTGTTTGACCTTTCTTCCTTGATGTCTTCCGACGAATTTGCAGCAACAGATTTTACCGAGAAAGAAAGTGTTTACATGGGGACATATTGGCGCCTGGCGCCGTCCTCGCCGTTCCTTGATGGCAAAGAGTTTATGGTCTATATCTGCAATGTGGCATCATGGCCGGTCCGGGAGTATTCGGCGACCATAACCAAACAGGAAAACACAGCCAATTTGCATCTGCGGCTCAAGCGGCAGGCGGAAGTCAAAAAAGCAGCAGCGGAATCCTGTTATTATTCAATTAATAGAATTCCCAAAGCATTTATTCCGCAATCCGGCGGAACGGTCGATCAAAGCAATCTGCTTCTTTCCCTCCTCAATTCGGACTTGGAGCTGACACTCCGGCAAGCATCGGGAGATGCAAGTCAGAATGGCGCAGCCCATTGGCCTGGAGAGAGTTATAAAGCAGCACTGACGGGATCCGGCGTTCAGGAAGAATGGGCTTTCAATGCGATTCACCCGCGGAATCAAACGAGTGATCAGGCTTACCGAATCCTGTATGTCGGCTGTGCTTTGGAGGAAGACAGGATTAAAGATATCTTTACGCAAAGTGTATTGAATTTTTCTTCCGAAAGCACGATTGATTATCAGTTTTATCCCGAGATCGCTTTCGCCTCTTTGGGTGATTATGAAAAACACCTGGAAAAGGCACTCGGCAATCAGACTTACGATTTTGTTGTTCTCAATATCGGAGCAAATGACTTCCTGTGGAAGAGTCCGACATGGAATGATTTTCAAAGGGCATTCACGCCGAAACACATGCTTGCTCAGCTGTTTAAGAAGATCTCGGTTCGCTACCCCGGGACCTGTTTTGCCGCCGTTCTACCGCAACTGCCGGCACCCGGCGATGCGTTTTTCCACCAGGGATCACCTTTTAACTGGCGCAAGAAAAAACAGGGGCATCATTCTCTCTGCAATACGTTGTATGAGATTGAAAAAGATGTCAATTCCAGTAACTTCGACGTTGTCCCCGCATTCGCGTCCATTGAAAAACAAGATTATCCGATGACGGACAATGGAGTAGAGAAGCAATACACCTATACTTGTCTGCTGCTGCCCCAGGGGTATCAGAAAGTGGCCGACGCCATCGTTGCATGGTTGGCAGTCAAAGCTGAAAAAGACCATGAGTAAATCGATAAAAATCTGTTTTTGGCTGGATATTCCTTCGCATCATCAGACTGCGTTTATGAATGCGTTGTATCATCACCCGGATATTGATTTGCAGGTCCGGTATCGCAGCGGTTATGGCGCGTCGCGTTTGAAACAGGGGTGGAAACAACTGGCCCTGCATGAATATGAAATGTTGTTGCCGACCGGAAGCATCACAAAAAACGTTCTGGATCAAGTGCTTCCGGATTGGAAATCGCGGATTCACGTTTATTCGTTTCGGATCTATAGCGAATTGCCGGAATTATTTGCGGCAGAGCATGTCCCGAGTTGCCATTGGTCGGAACGCGGCGGTCAGATCGTCGGCACGGTGACGCATTTTCATCCATTCTTTTACAACCTGCTGATGCCGCTGTATATCCACATCTGGAAACGTAAAGATATCTGGATCCTGCGCAACCGGATTTCCATGGTCTTTGCTCCCGGCAAACTGAATCAGAAGTATTTTCGTGCTTTGGGTGTTCCCGCCGAAAGGCTCAAGAATCTTTATTATGCCGTCGCACCTATCGCGGATGCAGTACCGGATCAGCGGATTGCATCTTTTGCGCACGGCAGAAAATGCTTTTTGTATATCGGTGGCCTTTGTCGACGCAAAGGGATCGATTTGTTGATCCGTGCATGGAAAAAGATCAACGATCCGAAATGGTGCCTCGTGCTCTGCGGTTATGATTTTACCAATGGCAAATATCAAAAGATGGTCCAGGATTCGGGTCTTCAGGATTCCGTTATGTTTTATGGAACATGCCCTGCCGATCAGACCGCTTCCATATATCATGCGGCGGATGTTTTTGTTCTGCCGACGCGCTATGACGGATGGGGAATGGTTCTGCAGGAAGCCGCTTCGACCGGACTTCCGTTGATCAGCACCAATATGGCGGGCTCGAGCGAAGAGGTCATCACACACGGAAAAAACGGTTTTATCGTGCCTGTCAACAGCATAAAAGAGCTCGCAAAGGCGTTGGAATACTATATCAAAAATGAGGATGCGATCCCTGCACATGGAGAATACTCTCTCAATACCTTCAATCAGCATTTTACTCCGGAAAAGAATGTCGAAACCCTGATAGAAGGCATTTCCGCGATAAACTGTACCCCCAACACAAACAATCAGACAGCTGTTCATTCTGTTGAAAATCTTGCGTGTTAATAACTTGAATGCTTCTTTTTTGTTTGCAGCTTCTGTCTGAGATAGGTTTTGACGGTACGAAACCGGTAAAAGATAACAATGAGTTTTAAAGATTATATCTATTTGCACAAGTACAACCTGTTGAAGCCAGGCTCGTTGAAGTACTATGGGCAGCTTTTAGACAACCAGAAGAAAAGCCGCGATGAGCTGGATGATCTGCAGTGGAAAAAGACGCTTTTGCTCATGCAACATGCCGCGAAGCATTCGCCTTTTTACAGAAAACGCTTCAAGGAGATCGGTGCAGATATCAATGACTTCAAAACCCCTGAGGACTTCGATTCTTTTCCTGTCTTGACCCGCAATGACCTGCAGGAATCATTCCGGGATATTCTTTGTGATAATGTCCGAAAAAGTGATCTGGTATTATCCTCCACAGGAGGGAGCAGCGGACAACCGGTTGCCGTATACATGCCGCGTTCTTTTCCCCGAGCCGCTTTGGGGTGGCGCATGTACACATGGTGGGGGATCTCTCCCTCTGCTAACTGGGGACGTACCTATCGGGAAACTTCGATCAATTGGAAGAAATCCTTCATCCAGCATGTAATCGATTTCCCGATCAAGACGATTTTGCTGAATGCTTCCTCATTTACGGAAAATGATATCCTCCATTTTATTGAAAGGTTTAATCGTGTTTGTCCTCCGCTTCTTCAGGGATACGTCGGGGCGATCGATACGCTTGCCGATTATGTCCTTTCGCATCATATAAGAATCCATCAGCCCAAGGCGGTTTGGGTCACCAGCGCTCCTGTCAGCAAGATCCAGCGCAACAAGATTGAGCAGGCGTTTCAAACACAAGTCTTCGATCAATATGGTTGTTGTGAAGTCTTCTGGCTCGCGGCCGAATGCAGCGCACATTCGGGGCTCCATATGTTTTACGATGCCAGAAGGATCGATTTCCTGGATCAGCAGAATCACGCCGTTCCGACCGGAGACTATGGCAGTATTGCGATTACGGACTTGACGAATTATGCGTTTCCGATCATTCGTTATCTCAATGGCGATACCGGACGCGCGCTGAAAGAACAATGCGGCTGCGGCTGCAATTTGCCATTGATGGATCACGTGAAAGGACGCATTTCGGATACGATCAAACTTCCTTCCGGTCGCTTACTCAATGGCGAATTCGTTACAACCCTCTTCGATAATGATTACAAGTCGGTAAAACGATTCCATGTCCATCAGAATGCGGACTATTCGATACGGATCGAAGTCGTCTCGGATAGCTCTTCCAGTGAAATTGAGCAGCTTTTAAACCGTGTAACAACGCAACTGAAAACAATAACGTCAAATGAAATATCGATTTCCGCAAAAAGAGTTCCCGAGATAAAACTGATCAAGGATAAACTCAGATTTATCACTTCAGATATTCAATGACCATTCCATGATCCTCTTGTAATCCGTACGAGATACCTGCTGTCGATTGCCAATGAAAAGGCTGAATAAAATAAAACTGCTTGCTGTCGGACCCTATCCTCCGCCATATTCAGGACCGGAAAGCTCCATGAAGCTGTTCCTGGAGTCGCCCATCCGGGACAAGTGCAATATCCGCTTTCTGAACATGAATTTCCGAAAGGACAATTCAAAGCGGGGAAGAATCGACTTCAGATCCTTTGTCAAAATGGGGCTTCTGCTGTTCCGTTTTGTGATGCAGCTCATTGTTTTCCGGCCGAATATCGTGTATTATTATGTGACTGCGACCATAAGAGGCTGGTTGCTCAAGGATATATGGATCATCGGGCTTTCCTGGTTCTTTCGTCGGAAAATCGTCATCCATATGCGTGCCGGCCACTTCCGCAAATGCATGCAAACGACCGCCGCCTGGAAACGCAATATCATCGTTTTCTTCCTCCGCAAGGTTTCTACCGGGATCGTCCAGGCGGACTGCTTGAAAAATCAGTTCCGGGGATTGCTGCCGGATGAAAAGATCAAAGCCGTTTACAATATGATCGATGTGGCACGATATCAACGGAAAACGCCTTACAATGACGCAGGAAAGCGTGTCTTTTTCATGGGGCATCTGACTTATGCGAAAGGGTATTCCGATTTGCTCCTCGCGCTCCCGGAAATAGCGGCTGCGGTTCCCGATGTCAAGCTCGTTTGCGCCGGAGCGATCATCAAAGGGAAAGAACGCAACGTACAGTACAATCTTCAAAACGGCCAGCGGCTTGATTTCGTCGATCCGGAAGAGTGTTTTGAGCAGAACATCAAGGGGAAGCTGGAGGATCATTACGAATATCTCGGGTTATTGAATGAAGAGGAGAAAATAGCCCAGTTGGAAACGTGCCGCGTCTTTGTTCTTCCCAGCTATTCCGAAGGGTTCTCTATGGCCGTTCTGGAAGCTTTAAGCATGGGGGTTCCGGTCGTAGTGACACCTGTCGGCGCGTTAAAGGAAATCGTCAAAAACAATGAAAACGGAATCGTCGTCGATTGCGGGAATCCGCATCTTCTGGCATCCGCGATCATCAAGCTTCTTCTCGATCAGTCCCTTTGCAAAGGCATACACCACAATAATGTACAATATGTCCGAGACAATTTCTCTCAGGAGATCATCTCCTCTCAGCTTTTTCAAATCTTCACCGATATTCTTGCAATCTAATATAAACTATGGTTTGAACTTAACAAGGAAACTTCCATGTTCAAGAACAAAACACTTCTCATCCCCGGTGGGACCGGGTCGTTCGGCAACGCCGTATTGCGGCGTTTCCTGAATTCCGATGTCAAAGAAATCCGTATTTTCTCGCGCGATGAGAAAAAGCAGGACGACATGCGGCATGAGCTTCAGAACCCCAAGGTGAAATTCTACATCGGCAATATCCGCGACCGTCAGGCGGTTGACAGTGCGATGAGCGGTGTCGACTACATCTTTTCCGCCGCGGCGTTGAAACAGGTCCCGAGCTGCGAGTTTTTCCCGCTCGAAGCAGTTCAGACGAACGTGCTGGGGACCAACAATGTGCTCGAATCCGCCATCGCGCACGGCGTGAAGAACGTCGTGGTCCTTTCGACGGACAAGGCGGCGTATCCGATCAACGCGATGGGCATCTCCAAAGCCCTGATGGAAAAGGTCGCCATTGCCAAGGGGCGCAACCTCGGGCAGGACGCGGCCACGACGATCTGCTGCACGCGCTACGGCAACGTGATGGGCTCCCGCGGCTCTGTGATCCCGCTCTGGGTCGATCAGATCAAGGCGGGCAAACCCATTACGATCACGAATCCCGAGATGACCCGTTTCATGATGACGCTGGACGATGCGGTCGACCTTGTGATCTACGCATGGCAGCACGGTACGAACGGAGATCTGTTCGTCCAGAAGGCCCCCGCGGCGACCCTGGTCACGCTCGCGACGGCCTTGAAGGAACTCTATAATTCCAATGCCGAAGTCAAGATCATCGGCACGCGTCACGGTGAAAAATTGTACGAAACGCTTGTGACCCGCGAGGAAATGGCGAAAGCGGAAGACATGGGCGATTATTTCCGCATCCCGTGCGATACGCGCGACCTCAACTACGACAAGTATTTCAAGGAAGGCTCCGAACGCATCAACCAGGTCGACACCTATCACTCTCACAACACGCGGCGTCTTGACGTCGCCGGGATGAAGGAGCTTCTGAAGAAACTGAAACTGATCCGTCAGGACCTGGGACTCGGCGATGGCGGATGTTAAGATCATCGACGGCGAGATCTTCCGCGACCAGCGCGGGCAGATCTCCAGCCTGAATGCGTTCCGGTTTCCCGGCGTAGAACGGTTCTATTTCATTCATCATCCGGATACGTCGGTAATACGCGGCTGGCATGGCCACCAGCACGAAAAGAAGTGGTTCTACTGCGTCAAAGGCGCGTTCACGGTCGGCCTCGTGGAAATCGATGACTGGGAAAACCCATCACCGGAACTGAAGGCGCAGAAATATCACTTGACCGAACAGGAAAGCAAGATCATCTGCGTGCCGGAAGGCTATGCGAACTGCATCAAGGCATCCATCCCCGGTTCGATCCTGTTGGTCTTCTCCGGCAAGACTCTGCCGGAAGCGTATTCGGACAGCTGGCGCTACGACAACAAACTTTGGATCACATGGAGTGAAGACGAATGATTCGAGTCGGAATCACAGGACAACCCGGTTTCGTCGGGACACACCTCTTCAACACGCTTGGGACGCTCCCGAACGAATTTGAACGTATCCCGTGCGAGGACGCATTCTTCTCGGATGAGGCGAAACTGCGCGAATTCGTGCGGAGCTGCGATGCGATCGTGCACCTGGCAGCGATGAACCGCCACCCGGATCCGCAGGTTATCTACGACACGAATGTCCGCCTCGTGAAACAGCTCATCGCGGCCATGGAAGCGGAAAACGTTACGCCGCATGTGCTTTTCTCCAGCTCGACGCAGGAGGAACGCAACAACCCGTACGGCGACAGCAAGAAAGAAGGCCGCCGCCTGCTTCAGGAATGGGCGGAGCGCACGGGCGGCAAATTCACCGGCTGCGTGATCCCGAATGTGTTCGGTCCCTACGGACGTCCGAACTACAATTCGGTGGTCGCGACGTTCTGCCACAGACTCACGCACGGCGAAACGCCGGAAATCCAGGTCGACGGCAGCATCAAGCTCATCTATGTTGGCGATCTCTGCATGGAAATCGTCAATCGGATCCGTTCCGGGGAAGGCGTGAATCCGTATCCCGTGCCTTGGGGCGCGGAAAAGAAAGTGTCGGAGATCCTGGCCATTCTGAACCGGTTCAAATCGCTCTATTTCGAACAGGGAATCTTCCCGGAACTTCACGACAAATTTGAAATTCAGCTTTTCAATACGTTCTGCGGATATATCGACCACAGGAGTTTCTTCCCGTTCAAGCTGAAGAAGAACTCCGACGACCGCGGCACTTTCGTGGAGACCGTGAAGCTTGACAATCTCGGCGGACAGGTTTCCTTCTCGACGACCAGACCCGGGATTACGCGCGGCAACCATTACCACACGCGGAAGATCGAACGCTTCGCGGTCATCAAGGGCACGGCGAAGATCGAAATCCGCAAGATCGGAACGGATGAAAAGCTGGTATTCGAACTTGACGGAAAGGAACCGGCATTTGTCGACATGCCGGTCTGGTATACGCACAATATTACGAACATCGGTTCGGACGATCTCTACACGATCTTCTGGATCAACGAGTTTTACGATCCGTCCGATCCCGATACATTCTTCGAAAAGGTCTGACATATGGAAAACAAACCAGCCTGGAAAGACAACGGCAAACTGAAACTGCTGATCATCGTCGGCACGCGCCCGGAGATCATCCGCCTGGCCGCGGTGATCCAGAAATGCCGGAAGTATTTCGACGTCATTCTCGCTCACACCGGGCAGAATTACGACTACACGCTGAACGGCATCTTTTTCCGCGATCTGGAACTCGCCGAGCCGGAAGTCTACCTGAACGCAGTCGGCAGCAACCTCGGCGAGACGATGGGCAACATCATCGCCCGTTCCTACGAGCTGATGGTCGAGATCAAGCCGGATGCCGTCCTGGTGCTCGGCGATACCAACAGCTGCCTTTCCGTGATCGGGGCGAAACGCCTGCATATCCCGATCTTCCATATGGAGGCCGGAAACCGCTGCAAAGACGAGTGCCTGCCGGAAGAGACCAACCGCCGCATCGTCGACATCATCAGCGATGTCAACATGGCGTACAGCGAGCATGCCCGCCGGTATCTTGCCGACTGCGGCCTGCCGAAGGAACGTACCTATGTCACCGGTTCGCCGATGGCCGAAGTCCTGCACAAGAACCTTGACAAGATCATGGGCTCCGACATCCACCGGCGGCTCGGCCTCGAAAAAGGAAAATATATTCTGCTTTCTGCTCACCGCGAAGAGAATATCGACGATGACAGGAATTTCATCAGTCTTTTCACAGCGATCAACCGGATGGCGGAGAAATATGATATGCCGATCCTGTATTCCTGCCATCCGCGAAGCAGAAAACGCCTCGAATCCTCCGGGTTCAAGCTCGACAGCCGCGTGATCCAGCATGAGCCGCTCGGATTCCATGATTACAACTGCCTGCAAATGAATGCGGCGTGTGTCGTATCCGATTCCGGCACGCTTCCCGAAGAATCCTCGTTTTTTACCTCAGTTGGACACCCGTTCCCAGCCGTCTGCATCCGCACCTCCACGGAACGCCCCGAGGCGTTGGACAAAGCGTGTTTCATTCTTTCCGGCATTGACTCGAAGGGACTCCTGCAAGCGGTCGATACCGCAGTTGAGATGTGCCGTCAGGAGAAAAACGGCGGCGCGGTGCCCGTGCCCGACTATATTGACGAAAACGTCTCCGACAAGGTCGTGAAGCTCATCCAGTCTTATGTCGGTGTTGTCAATAAAATGGTTTGGAGAAAACAGTAACCCGGAATAAGAAAGACCTCCTGATCCCATTGATACGAAACGGAATAAGCCAGGAAAGAACAGAAGACAAATGAACGAGACGATATCAACATCCAAATGCGAATCGACAGATAGAGAGATTCGAATCTGGAATGTGAAATTTTCCCCGTTGACATGCAAAGAGGTGGCCGCGCAGATCGACAAATGGCTTGACGAGGGCCGCACGGGGATTCATTTGACGGGCGTTAATCCGGAACAGGTCGCGAAAGCCCAGAAAGATCAGGTCCTTCGCAATGCGATCAATATGTCGGATATCGTCAATATTGACGGAATCCTCACTGTATGGGGATTAAGATTAAAGGGGTTCAAGGTCAAAGAACGTGCGCCGACCCCGAATATTATGAACCTCCTTCTGGAGAGAGCGAGCAAAAAACACGAAAGCATCTATTTGCTGGGGGGAGAAGACTGGGTCGTCAGGAACACTGCCAAGTTCATTCAGGAGCGCTATCCTCAAATCGTGATAAGCGGTTATCAGGATGGCTTCTTCAAGGACGACGGCCCGATTATCCAGGAGATCAAGAGACTGCATCCCCAGTACTTGTATATCGCTCTGCCGTCACCACAGAAGGAAACATTGATCCAGAAAATCAAGCCGATGGGGGTCGCCGACGTCTATTACGGCGTTGGAGGCGCTTTCGATACAATGGGCGGGAAATGCCGCCGCGCACCCCTGCTGTTCCAAAAACTGAACATGGAATGGGTTTGGCGTATTTGCCAGAACCCGAGACAAAACGGGATCCGCGTTTTGAAGTATTATCCTTCGTTTGTCAAGCTGTTGTTTGCTAAAAAACATACGGCGCAATAAGCAGCCTCTCAAAGTGAACGCTGTGAAAAGCCGTTCGAATCATAAAATCTTTTTTAACCTCAATAAACCAAATCCAGGAGGCCCATGATGAATTCGGTAGCCAAAACGACTAATATGGGTAAAAATATCTTGCTCTTATCCATTCTTTTATCCCTTTCTTTTGCAACGACTTATTCTTATGGATCCGGCCGGCCGGCTGCTGCTTCCAAGGGCGTGAACGATGAGGAAACTCTTGTCAATCAATATGTCAAAGCATTGGGAACAAGTATCATATCTTTTGATGCATCGAATATCAAGCAGTTTTGGGTCGAAAAAACGGTTTGCAGCAAGGATGGGAATATCTTAATCAGTCTGAATAATGATAAAGGCTCATTTCAAAGCGATCCTCTGATAATCCAGCTTGCGAATGTGAACGAAACCCTGGATTGCAAAGTCACGATTCTCTCCAATGGCTCACCTGCAGATTTCTCTGTTTCGAACAAGGCGAATAAAGTACTTTCCTCTTCCGGAAATCAGGATGATTTTATCAACTATCGCGTCTCGTCGGCACAGTTCCATCTCGAAGACACCAAGGACTTTTCGTTCTTTTTGTCTTTCAAGTCAAAAGATTCCGATTCGGTCTCCATTAAAAAGATCATTTTGTCTTTTCCCAAAAACCTGGGCAGTTCTTTCCTGAATACTCCCGGAAAGATCAATGTGACAAAAGATGATGTTATCCTGTCGAACAGAGCTGAATTCGGGAACGGCGACTTCGTCTTGAAAGGCGCCAGAAGTCAGATGTATTTAAATAAAAATATCCTCGTCAGCGACAACTCGATCCAGACTTCCGTAACCATCAAAAACATCGGTGATTCCCCTACGATCGTTTATGTCGGCTTTAACACGTTCACCGGGAATCAGACACGTCTGGATGACAGAAATTACCCGTTCCGGAATAAGAACACCATTCTTCATGTGGTATCGTATGAAGAGGGCAGCGATAAGATCATCGTGGATTCCTACCCGGATTGGACGAAGTACTGCTATTTGGCACTGAATGTGAAAGACGATCTTTCAGATATCCCCAACTTGACTTTGGCGGAAGGCCGTATCATGGAAGTCAAACAGCTTCCGAATGACCAGGCTGAGATCACGCTGGGCAAACCCCTCGCCACCCCCCTGAAAAAAGGCGATCCCGTTCGCGTTCATGGTGTTTCCGGCGTGAATCTTTATATGAATATAAAGACGCTTCAGCCCGGAGAAGAGGCTACCTTCAAGTCGGAGATCAGGAAAGATGATGCTTTTCTGCAGTATTCTTCCAAATCGTTTTCAAAGGGAGTGTTTTACGTAAGACCGTTGATCTTCTCCAATTCCCCGGATGTGGAAAAAGTCAATATGATCTCGATTCGCGATTATTCCATTTCCTACTGAGTCTTTTGGTTCGCTGTAATAGAAACTTCATAACTCGCATTGGGTAAATAATGAAAAGAATCTTTTTTCTTTTCCTGATTGTTCTGTTGTCCGCATCGTCCTTTGGGCAGGATGCAGATGATCCGTCGTCTTTTGAAATAGAAGTCGAAGGTGAAGTCCAGGGCGTGTCGAAGCTCGTCGATCCCAAGCAATCCGATTACCCGGATTGTTATTATATGACGACTTTTGAGGTCAAAAGGATCTTGTCCGGGTCGATGTCGTCCGGTTCCATCAATCTTTCCGTTCCCGGTTTTAAGGATTATAAACTGACTTCTTTCCACCTGAAAAAAGGAGACAGGATCAGATGTAAGATCGTTGCCGAGGAGCTTGCAACGGAGGAAGAAAAGAAAACTCAAGTTTGCGACGATTTCGATCTCTTTGACAGGGAACTTTACTTTTTGCATTCATATCAGAAGATCATTGAGTATTCTGGCGGCCAGCTTCCTGTTTTCTCCGCTGAAACGGAATATAAATCAGCATGGGATGAATGTTTCAATCCGCCCCGGACAGCGCAGAGCATTGAGGAAAGAGCGAAGGCCATTCAGAAAGAAAAAGATCATCTGAAGACCGGTTTCCCCGATTCAATCGATGCGGAAGCCCTTCAGGAAAAATGGGATAAGGATCAGGCGGAACTCCCGCAGATCAAACCCGGTTATTTCTGGTTCCAAAAAGGAGACAGCGTATATGCGCTTTTCAGAGATTTAAGGAATTATGTTGATCCGGATATTTCGCAGACTTGTTTGGATTCTTCTATTCCGGCGCTGATCGCCCTGAACGAGTATTTGAAAAAACAGAATGTGGATCTGATACTTGTTTTATATCCTGATATCAACAGCATTTCCATTCGCGCGTTCTACAGAGATACGGTTTCCTCGCCCATTCAGCCGAGCAATAAGATCGCCCAGGTGTTGCTGGATCATGACATCGAAGTCATCGATGTCGCGCCGCGTCTTCTTCCGTTGCTCGATTCCGCAGATTTCCTTTTCTATTATTATCACCTCAACCTCCACCCGGGCTGGGAGACACAGCAAGTCGCGGGCAAACTTGTCGCGGAACGTTTGAAACGCTATAACATAGCGCCATCCCTTGATCCTGAACTTTTTTCCGAGAAAGAAGTCCTGGCGCTTGATGGATCTTATCTCTACCCGGAAAATCTGCCGATCGGCTCCGGTCATGCCGGCGAACCTGTCAAAACACAAGCCATTTTTTATAATAATAGTGCGACCCAGTCAAATCCGTCCTCGCCGATCGTGTTGTGGGGCAATTCTTTTCTTTCCTGGCCGAAAAACTTTGCTTTTGTGACTTCGGTCGCCAAATACCATCTTAACTTCTGCGATATTCAACAGGGAGCGGGCTGTTTCACGACGATGATCCGTGATCTTATGGTTTCGCCGAAAACCTATCTGGAGGGGAAAAAAGCTGTTGTCATCCCGATCAGTGTTCCCTGGCTGAGTATCACGAAGTTCTGGAATATCAAGGAAATGGAAGCCAATCTTATCAAGAATAACAACTTGACGAAAAGGATCCCGGTTTCTCTTCCCGACAGTGATTTCAAGGATGAGTCGATTGATAAAAAGGCGAAGGAAATCGGGGCCGAAGGTGTCTGTTATTCAATCACTCCGAAGGACGGACTCCATATTCCTCTTCCTGAAATCACAATGAACCCTGATTCCGTTTATGCTGTTGAGATCAGCTATTACAATAAGTCCTCGTTAATGATCCAATACGGGGAAACTTCCGTAACCACTACGCAGCCGGGAATGTTTGTCATTGAGACAAATGAATTTGATTACGATCAGGATGCCGGCGAAATCGTCATTCAAGCGAAGCAGAACGATCTCATCTTTATCGAAAAAATCGATATTTGCGAATACAGGAAGACTGCCCGATCGAAGTAAGGATTCCCAAGGTCAACGAGTAAAGCAGCCCTTTTTTGATCCCATTGCCCGCGCTGATGATCGACTGATCTCAACGTATTGCGTGGCAAAGTTTCGCGCCTGTTCCTGAACCATTGGAACAGGCTTTTTTTTGCTCTTGCTTCCCGGATTGTTTTCCCATAGCGGGATAGTTATGCCCGGCAATGGATCAAGCTTCTGTTTCTTTCGGCTTTTGAGCCGACTCCACATTTTCAACGACGGATGCATATTCCTGCAGGTTGTGATCTCCCTGCATCAGAGAATGCGCCCGCCAGGCCCTTGTCCAGAACCAGCGGAGGTATGCCCACAAGAGACGCCCCCAGGCGCCATGTTCCGGCAAATGGTTGATGCGGCGGACTCTGCCCGGAGTCTGAGCGCGGAAATGCTTCAGCAGTCCACCTGCGGCATTTCCGCTTTCTTTATATCTGCTCAGAAGCAGCAGAATATAGTCCGGCTCTCCCATGATGTCCTGAAGTTCGAAAATCTTCCGGAACTCCCCTGTTTTCTTTGCGTCCGCGTTGAATTGCGCGATCGTGTCCGCGGGGAAAAACTCCGGGAACGCCGCCAGCAGATCTCCCGGGTATGGCAGATGCCATCTGTCGGCAAGTTCACGCAGTTTTGCGAAATCGACTTTTTCCTTTCGCATTATCATTGCGGCATCGCAGAGCAATTTCGGCAGCCGGGCGTGAAAATAGGAGTTTGTGGCCGCATGGCGTGTGAGCATAAGCAAGTTCATTTCGGGGGTCAGTACGCGTTGGCCCTCGCCGTCGGGAAGATCAAGGGTGCAGTTCCACATTTCATACACGTCGATTTCATCAAAGTTCGTAAGCACGAAATGCGGTTCGATGATATATTTCCCGCGGATATGCGCCGGATAATGATACACTCCTCCTTCCTCTGAGACCTCTTGAGCGGTCGCGGAAAAAGCCGGCTTTTTCCAGCCGTCATCCGCCAGCACGGCCAGCGCCTTTTCGCAGTCATCAGGATGGAACCAGATGTCCCAGTCGCAGTAAACGCGCAGGGCTGCATCCGGATACAGCCTGTATGCCAGATCGACGCCTTTGAACGGCACAAAGCGCAATCCGCGCGAAGCCAGGACCCCATAGAGACGCTTTCGTTCCCGCGCGTCGATGATCGCTTTCATCTGCTGCATCTGATAGATCTTCTGATATGCCGTCTTTTTTTCCTGGGGAAGCGCATCGCACAAATAACGGTAGAACCATGCCGTCATGCAAAAAGTTTTTCCCTGCGCTTCCAGCTCCGCGCGATCCGGCTCGTTCAGGCCGGCATAATATTCCGCGGCATCCGCGTACACACACGCCCCCAGAAAACGCAGCAGCAGAGCCGGGATCCCGAAATCGCTGTTCCTGTTCTTCTGTTCCATGGTTTTGTCCCTTTGAAAGCGAAAAGGTGTTCCGGGCCGGTTTTCAGCTCGTGATCTTTTTCAGTATGTCGGCCGATACCGGGTATTCGACCGAGCGTTCCAGGATCGTCACGTTGATGATAATCGAATTGTGTTTATCGTCGCGTCGAATCACTTCCGTTTCAAGTCCTTTCAACGGTCCCTGGGTCACCGTCACCTTGTCGCCCTTCTGGATGCCGGGGTTGACGAAGACTTCTTCCGTCTGGGCCAGGATTTCAAATTGCCGCAAGGCGTTCAGTTCGCGAATCAGCGTATCTTCCATCGGTCCCCCGCGAAGCAGTTCGATCTGGACGAAATTCTTTTCGGAACGTTTCAGCTCGCTTCGTTCCTGATCTCCTGCAGCCAGAAAGATGTAGCCCGGGAACATCGGGATCCGGGCGATGACTTTTGTCCCGTGATGCAGTCTCGCCTTATTGACCAGCGGCAGATAAACCGGTACGCCTTTCCCCGCGAGTATCTCGGCGACGACCTTTTCCGTTCGGGGGCGCAGGTACGCGAATCCCCAGTGGCGGTCGGGATGTTTTTCTATGAAGGTCATGCTGTGAAACCAGACACTTTCCGGGAGGCAGTCCCGTTGGCGGAGAAAAGGCAGGGCGAAAAAAACAGGCCCACGGATATTCCGTTCCTGATGCCATCCGGCATCAAGTTTGAACTTGTCACGATTCCTGAAGTCATTTTTTTCCCGATGCGGTTGATTCGTTCAGCCTTCACATGTTCCCAGCTTCACTTCGATGTAATAATATACCACACTTCGGGTGTAATACAACCTGAAAACCGAAAAAGAATCCGATTCGCCCTGCCGCTGAAACAATTCCACGACAGATCGTTTATGCGTGAAATGCCGGTTCGTTTTGCTCTATTGGGAAGTACGCCGGGTTGCATGCTTCAACCGAAGGAGACAGTCAACGATCCCTGGCAGACGCTGTTCGATCAAAAGACCGGTTGATGCAGGGGAGGGCGACAAAAAGGATCGGGCAGGGCGTGCCGAAACGGCATGCATCATCCTTGAATTACCAAACCCGGACGTGCGTTTCAGAAATGACGCAGTTCGGGAAAAGGTTTCAAGATATCAGGACCCCAGGGCACCTTGAGTTTCGGCTTTTTCAGGATCCCGGTAAACCAGCAGGCTTTGAGTTTCAGTTTCAGGACCCGGGAGGATGGCCAACCGGCCAGCGCGGCAAAATACGGGTATGCGAATCCGTAGGGATGATGCGTTGTGGCCCGGAAACGCCAGGGCTTGTGCGTGCCGGTGAAATGGCAGATGGCGGGATCCTTCAGGGCGGCGATCGTTTCCTCAAGGCTGTAGAGTTTGTTATCCGGGGGATTCCGGTAGACCGACGTCATAAGATTCCAGCGCAGCGGAAGCTTCACATGGTCCTCAGCGTAGGCCAGATTCAGGATGTCCTGGTCCGGATACTTGATCCTGTCGCCCATTTCATTGAAAAGCCTGATAAACCGCTCAATATGGTGTTCCCGGTACATCTTTGCCAGATCGAACAGCATGACGCCGGAGTTGAAATAGGCATATTTCCGGTCGAGCCCGATGCGGTCGTAGTGTTCCGGCTTGAGCTTGGTGGCGGCCCCGGCACAGCTTTTACCCTGGAGATCCAGATCGTAAAGCTTGCCGATGTCGTCAAGGACCAGCAGATCGCAGTCCAGGTAGAGGATCTTGTCGAGTTCCGGCAGAAGCTCCGGCAGAATCAGCCGGTAATAACAGGAAACGCTCCAGCGCAGGGGAGGCCATCCCTTGAAAAAGGCATTCTCGATCTTGTGGGGCTGAAGCGTGAAGGCGACATTGCGGGGCAGCGCTTCGAACCGGGCAAGGTCCGCGCCAGTCAGCTCTTCATGAAGCAGATGCAATACGATATCCCTTGAGGTGTATTTCAACATCGAGGCGCAGGCGGCCAGGGCATAATCAAGATAGTTGTGGTCCGTCGCCATTGCGATATGAATCGGCTTCATTGTCGTTTCTCCGAAATGAGTTTGTTTCAGGCACATAATTTAGCATGCCGGAAAGCGCTTGTCAAGATTCGTCGGGTGTTTTTGTCGAAAAACCGGAAGATGCTTCCGGCGAGGCTGAATGACATAAAAAAGGCGGCATGCCTTTGCGGGAAAAAGACCGGTCGTCCGGCCGCGCCACAGTTTTTTGTGGGCAAAGGCGGACCCGCTCAGTATTGAGCTTCCCCGGGACAGCCGGAAATAACCTTTTCAGGCGTTTTTCTGCCGTCTTCTCACAAAGGTCTGATGATTGCGGTGCTTGAGGATCTTGTTCCGCACGCTGCGTTCGATTTTCTCGAACAGGAAGCCATAATAGGGATTGAGCTTTCTGATCTCCCGTTTTTCAGGAAGTGAGCCCGGTTTCTTTGGCAGGAAGCCGGACGGCGTGCAGTAAAAAGCGGAGCAGTTTTCCAGATCCGCGCCGACCGGCGGGAATTTGCGCTTCATCAGATGGATGTAGAGGAATTGGTCCTGATGCACCTTGCCGTCGTCGCCGATGTAGGCCCGGTATATCCTGCCGTCCTCGTAAAAGAACAGCTGGTGATTGAAATCAGGCGGGGGCGCTTTGTATTTGGACGAACTGCGCCGGTGGAGAGTAAAGCGTTCGTGCGACCAGGAGATGTCCGCATACGGGACTTCTTCGTACATCGGGAATCCGTTCTGCTTGTAGATACGGAAGATACCGCGCCACTCGTCGAACGCGTAATTCCAGGGGGAACGCATGACCTCTTCCGCGCTGAATTTTCCGCCGGGGAGCAGATAACGGGCATTGACGTCCGGGGAATTGCGGTAGATGGACAGATGGCCACAGGCCAGGAGTTTGTCATAACGCTCCAGGAGTTCGTCCGTGAAAAAGCCGCGAAGATCGCCGAAGATCATGTCGATGTCGCAGTATCCCCAGAAGTCGTATCCGTACAGATAATCGCTGAAAATGGTCCCGTACATGGCTTTGTAATCGCAGAGTTTGTACGGCTTCTCCAAAGAAAGGTCCGGGAACCGGAGCTTCTCCCGGGCCAGAACGGCAAGCGCCTCAAGCGAGGTCCGGTGGACGTGGATGTTCTCCGGCACGTTGTCCGGCTCCTGATCGGTGAAAAGCAGCCAGTCCACAGTGGGATTGGCTGCGCAGGATTTGCACCAGAGCCGGAACATGTCCGGCAACGGCCCCAGCCAGCAGATGATAATGGCGATTTTCTTCATGGGTTGATCGATGTGCTCCCGTTCAAGATGCTCCTCGTGCTCAAGTCGCACATGGAAGTCGGTCTAATATAACGTGAGGCCGGGCGTTTGTCAAGGTCAGGATCGTACATTCTTTCCAGGTTTTTGGTCCTGTTCGGCGTGGAAACGATTATTGCCTTACGAGGGGACTCCCGTTCAGGGAAATCTCCGGTCACGTGCGGCGGACGAGCTTGTAGTTCTGAAGCATGAAAAGCGGGTCGTAGGACTTCTTCGCCTGGCGGAGCCCGGGGATGCCGAGGTCCTGTTCGCGGTTGATGAGGCGGGCACGACCCTGGAGCGCGACTGCGGTCTTGTGCGTAATGTACTGCGACGCCCCCTTGTATTCGTAACGGGTCTTCTCGAAGTGGACGGTCCAGAGGTCGGGCGAGACCGGGCTGTACACGGCGAAGGAAACGACACGGCCCCCTGCGCGGAGGACGAGCCCCTCGACCGGGAGGGATTCGAAGTGTTCCGCAAGCATTTCGATGGCGGCGGCTTCGTGGGCGGCTTCGATGGAAACGGGCTGCTCCTGTGCCGCGAACCAGTCATGCTGGACCGCCAGTGCTTCGTCCATGTTTGCTCGGGAAAGAGGCTCAAGCGCGGCATACGGGTAATCCTCGCAGAACTGCGTGATCAGGTTGCGTTTCTTCCCCAGCAGCCGTCCGTGCAGGCCCACGAGCGCGTCCACGCAGTAGACATACTCGTCGTAGCGTTCATCCATGCGTTCGGCGGAAAACTTCGTTCCGACGTCCGGATGCGTCTTCAGGTATTCCAGATCCACGTGGTCGAACGAGCCGCTGTAGCCCGCGCGGATCAGGCACTCGGAGACGGCGAGGAGCTCGTCAGGTTCCGGGCCGCGGGCGCCGCCGGGCGCGAACATCAGGATGTCCTCGGTCTCCAGCAGGAGATAGAGGTGCGAGCCGATAAAGCACCAGTCGGGGCGGTAGGTCCCGCTCCACAGGAAAAGGTTGGTGAAGGCGAATTCGCAGCTCTGACGGCCGGAGGCAAGCAGGAACGGTTCCAGGACAGCACGGTCCTGGAGCGTGAGACGGCGGAAACCTTCCGGCGGCTGAAGTCCGTTCGTGTTCATTTCGTTTCCGTTTCGGTTTTTGCCTGGAACCGGAACGCCGTGTGACCGTCCATCGGGACGGCTCCGGCGGCGCGGTAGAACGCCTCCGTGCCGGGCACGCCGATGCAGACGATCCAGTCGATGCCGAACGATGCGAGGTGTTCCGCAAGGCGGGAAACGATAGCGCGTCCGACGCCCTGCGAACGATGAGCCGGGTCCACCACGACGTCCAGGATGTACGCGTCGCTCACGCCATCGGACAGCGCGCGCGCCATGCCGATCAGACGACCGGCGGGATCGAACGCCGCGGAAATTGCGAAGGAATTCGCGATCATGATGCCCAGCTCAGGGGCGGGATCGGACGGACCGAACCAGCCCGCGGCGCGGTAGAGCGCGAGCACGTCCGCATGCGGGAGGTCCTTCGTGATCGAATAGCGGAACCGATCCTGCCTGTCCGTATCCATAAGCCCCCGGAGAAATTCCAAATCACATGCTGTCGGCGATCACGCGGGCGAACTCGGAGCAGCGGAGCTCGGTTGCGCCTTCCATCTGGCGGGCGAAGTCGTACGTGACCTGCTTGGATGCGATGGCGCGTTCGATGCCGCGGATCACAAGGTCGGCGGCCTCGGTCCAGCCGATGTGGCGGAGGAGCATTTCGCCGGAGAGCGCGAGCGAGCAGGGATTGACCTTGTCGAGCCCTTTGTACTTGGGCGCGGTACCGTGTGTGGCCTCGAAAATGGCCTTGCCGCCGACATAGTTGATGTTCGCGCCGGGCGCGATGCCGATGCCGCCGACGCTGGCCGCGAGGGCGTCCGACACATAGTCGCCGTTCAGGTTCATGGTCGCGATCACGTCGTATTCGGCAGGACGGGTCAGGATCTGCTGCAGGAACGCGTCGCAGATGCAGTCCTTGATGAGGATCTTGCCCTCGGGGACCGCGCCGCCGCATTCGTCCCAGGTGACGGTCTGTTCCGGGAACTCGCGCTTCGCGAGCGCATAGCCCCAGTCGCGGAAACCGCCCTCGGTGAACTTCATGATGTTGCCCTTGTGGACGAACGTGACGCTCTTGCGGCGGTTGTCGATGGCATAGCGGATGGCGGCGCGGATGAGGCGTTCGGAGCCTTCCTTCGAGACCGGCTTGATGCCGATCGCGGAGGTCTCCGGGAAGCGGATCTTGGAGACGCCCATTTCGTTTTGCAGGAATGCGATCACCTTCTGTACTTCGGGCGTGCCGGATGCCCATTCGATGCCGGCGTAGATATCCTCGGTGTTCTCGCGGAAGACGACCATGTCGGTGAGCTCGGGATGCTTCACGGGGGAGGGGACGCCCTGGAAATAGCGGACCGGGCGCAGGCAGACGTAGAGGTCGAGCTTCTGGCGCAGAGTCACGTTGAGCGAGCGGATGCCCTTGCCGACCGGGGTCGTGAGCGGGCCCTTGATAGCGATGCGGTGATCGGAGATGGCCTCAAGGGTCTCGTCGGGGAGCCAGACGCCTTCGCCGTAGACTTCGCAGGATTTTTCGCCGGCGAAGACTTCCATCCAGGCGATCCTGCGCTTGCCGCCGTAGGCTTTCGCGATGGCGGTGTTCCAGATGTGCATGGAGGCCGCCGTAATGTCGGGGCCGATACCGTCGCCTTCGATGTACGGGATGATCGGCTGATCGGGAACGATAAGGCTGCCGTCGGGATTCGCTGTGATGCGGTCGCCGTCGACCGGACGGATTTTCTGATAGCTCATGAATGGTCCTTTATGAGGTTGAGGAACGAAACGGATTCGGAAACGAGGATGGGGTCGAGCCCCACGGCGTAGACGCGGACCGCGAGGTCGTAGACCGCGGGTTCGCCGTCGGGACGGACGGTGCGCGGGTTCACGATGCGCATCTGCTTCAGGTCGAGGGTGTTTTTTCCGGCGGAGATGCTGTGGCGGATGCCCTCGATCATGGTCATGCCGTCGATGTGCTGTTCGACGATGATGGTGGAACCGCAGTCGCACTCGAGCTCAAGCGTCTGGTCAATGACGACCTGATTCCTGTCCGGCTGCCAGACGGTCCGGTTCACGAGTCTTCCGATTTTGAGGTCGATCGGCATGTGCGGTTTCCTGATGCGCCGGGGTTACTTCAGCCCCAGCACGTCCTGCATGTCGTAATACCCGGCGGAAGCGCCTTCGAGCCATTTTGCGGCCCGGAGCGCGCCCTTGGCGAACGTCATGCGGCTGGACGCGCGGTGCGTCAGCTCGATGCGTTCGCCGTCGCCCGCAAAGAGCACGGTGTGGTCGCCGACGATGTCGCCGCCGCGCACGGCATGGACGCCGATTTCGCGACGGGTGCGGGCGCCGACCACACCCTGACGGCCGTAGACGAGGTCGTCCTGCGTGCGGTTTGCGGCTTCGCAGAGGACTTCGGCCAGACGGACGGCGGTGCCGCTCGGGGCATCCTTCTTCTGGTTGTGATGCGCCTCGATGATCTCCATGTCGAAGTCGTCGGCGAGGAGAGAGGCGGTCTTGCCGGAAAGGTAGAACAGCAGGTTCACGCCGACGCTGTAGTTGAACGTCTGAACAATGCGCGCGCCCTGGGCGGAGAGTTCGCGGAGGGCTGCTTTGTCGGCGTCGGTGAGCGCGGTCGTGCCGATCACGATGGCGAGTCCGGCCTTTGCGGCTGCGCGGGCGTTCTCCACCACGTTTCCGGTGCTGAAATCGATGATCGCATCGGCGTTCGCGAGCATTTCATCCGTGAGCGAGGCGGAGATCGGCACGTTGAGCGAGCCGACTCCGGCGACGGTCCCGGCGTCCTGCCCGATGAGCGGGCTGGCGGGATATTCCGTGGCGCCCGCGAGCTGGAACTCGGGATTTGCGGCGATGGCGGAGACAAGGGCGCGGCCCATGCGTCCGGCGGAACCTGTGATGATGGTGCGGATCATGCGGAAAACTCCTTAAACGCCTTCGAGCGTGGATTTGTATGCGGTGATGAGATCGGCGAGCTTGGCGGATGCGACGGTCTTCCCGCCGCGCGTGAACACCAGTTCCTGCGCCTCGGTTGTCGTGCCGACGCGGGCGAACACCTGCCCGGCGAGCATCTTTTCGAGCTCGGCGGCGCGTTCGGGGCGGCAGGTCAGGATGAAACGGGAGTTCGACTCAGAGAAGAGCGCCTCGGCGTCGTTCAGGTTTTCGATGCCGGGGAGCTTGTCGAGGTCGATCGTCATGCCGAGCCGGCCGCCGATGGCGGATTTGGCCGCCGCGATGGCGAGACCGCCGAGCGCGGGGGAGATGATGGACGAAGGGATGTCGGCCTTGATGACCTCGGCGAGCGCGTGGTAGAGCGCGGATGCCCTCGGAACGTCGACCTTCGGCACGTTGTTGCCGACGGCGTCCAGCATGGCGAAGTATTCGCTGCCGCCGAGTTCGGGCTTAGTCTCGCCGAGCACGTACACGGCGTCGCCGGCGAACTTGGCGTCGAGGGAGACCGCGTGCGACACGTCGTCGATGCGGGCGATGGTGCTGAAGAGGACCGTGGGCGGGATGGAGATCTTGCGGCCGCCGCGCGTGCTGTCGTTCTTCATGCTGTCCTTGCCGGAGATGCAGGGCACCTTGAACGCCTTGGTGCAGTCGTACAGCGCCATGTTCGCGCGGACCAGCTGGGCGAGCTTGTATTCGCCGTCCGGGGTCTTTTCGCTCTGGACCGGGTCGGGCCAGCAGAAGTTGTCGAGGCCGGCGATGTGGTCGGGATCGGCGCCGGCGGCGACGGAGCGGCGGACTGCCAGGTCGATGATGGACGCCATCATGTGGTAGGTGTCGATGTCGCTGTAGCGCGGGAGGATGCCGGCGGAAAGCACGATGCCTTCCTTCGCGAGGGGCTCGGCGAGCGTAACGGTGGCGTCGGATGCGACGTCGCGGCAGACGCCCGTGAACGGCTTGATGATGCTGAGGCCCTTCACCTCGTGGTCGTACTGGCGGGCCTTGTATTCGTCGGAGCAGATGTTCAGGCGGCCGATGAGCTTCACGAGGTCGGCGGAGAGGTCGCGGCAGGAGATGGCCGGCTCGTCGAAGACC
>Ga0310786_10000032_pt1 | contig 216297 bp, 363 predicted proteins | sample AusTroGonzalo_MG_FD_203881 | JGI IMG/M metagenome (GOLD analysis project Ga0310786, IMG submission 203881) | Bovine rumen microbial communities from tropical cattle in Woodstock, Queensland, Australia - Gonzalo_03 (v2) (version 2) | ecosystem: Host-associated > Mammals > Digestive system >... | reverse complement strand
AAGTTTCGCAGTAAACATACCTTGGCAGAACAACAGGATAGCCCCATTATCCTTGATTACACGCTCATACTGCTCCCACAACGGCTCAAACGGGATAATCCTATCCCATTGAGCATTGGGATTGTCCTTATGCAGAACTTCATACGGCAAATCACAGATAATAGCATCAATGCTACCATCGGGGATTTCTTTCATCCCGACAAGGCAATCCTGGTTGTAAATTCGGTTCAAGTCCATACGCACTACAAATATACATTAGTCCTGCGGGGGAGCAGGGATTTCAAACCACGACTTGACGGGAACTTGGATGGCTTTCCCGATGGGCGGGCAGAACACATAGAACCGCTTGGATTCTTCGTTAAACTGACCCATCACGGGGTCAGTGCAACCTTCAATGACCACAAGGAAACCCCAAGGGTTCTTACGGGTCGGTCTCTCGTCCTTAAACTTGTGCCACATAGGTCTAGTCCTTGTTTATGATTATAGTAGGCGAACTACAGATTTCTGCGGGATTGCGTCCATACACATATTGCAATACGAGATTCTTACGATACTTGTGGAGTTTTTCAGCCACACTGCTCCAAATGCGAACCCAATCTTCGGGATGTCGGCAACTAGGAGGAATGTTAGGCTTATAGTCACCCTTGTAAAGAGTAGGCGGTAATGGCTTTTCCACAAAAACCTGTCCTCGCACATCATAGAAAGACGCAGCACACCATTGGTCGCCCTTCAAGGCTCGGTAGTAGCGGACTTCGGCATTAGCCCAATTCTCACGTGCCTTGATGCGGATAATCTTGTTGTTCAGTTCGGCAACCGCCTTATCGTGTTCAATGGAATCCACCTTCTGTTTCAAGATGGACGCCTGGTCTAGCAGGGTGCTAGACAACTCAAAGGTGCGTTTAATCGTTTCCTGGAAATCCTTGGGAATAGCCATAACAGCCCCCTTATCCTGCGTTGATGTAGATTAGGGAATGGACAACGAGCGACAATCCGAATACCCCGAATATCGCCCAAGTATATTGACCATCAAACAAATAGCACAACGTATTATCCTTAATCCACAGGATAGCACCCATCACGATTATGCAGATGCCAATAGTCAAGATGATGTAAGGGGTCATTTCTGCCTCCGTGTTTCTTTAAGCAGGATATTCAAGGACTCGGATTCAAGCAGGATATTTAGACACTCGGAAACACTGCGTTCAACGAACGTGATGTGCTGTTCAATAAACTCCATCTGCTCCGATATGTCATCAATCCTTCCCTTGAAATAATGGGAAAAGACCCACTGATGTGCGTCCAACTCGGTTTCTTCAAAATGAACCAGGATGTCGTTAGAGCCATTGTATGCCTTGCTATGATAATAGATGGCAATTACGTGATGGTCTTGCATACTATTCAAATTCTCCCGTTTCCTGCAACAAGTCCATCGTCAATTTGACTTTGTAGGCAAAGTTATAGCCACAGACATTGACTTCCTTGCCGTTGGCACGGACGAAATCGCCCACGATAGTGACCTTGTTATCCCAACCCATAGAAGCGTTGAGCATTTCTACGAAAGACTGAAAGTTCTGCTTTGTTTCGGTGACAGTTACCATTATGCTATCCTCGGTTAAAGTGGTCTGTTTTTACAGAATATAACAAAATACCTACTTTCCGTCAATAGGCATTGTGAATATAATATGTTATATTTTGCTTACAATAAACAGGTGTCCTTGGAGAGCGGGCGACCGCAGACAGGGCAGGCTACCCCTTCAAGGGAGTCGTAGGCATCGTCTAAATAATCCGTGCAATCCGCTACCATATTCACTGCCGAATGATAGTTGCGGAGAGAGCGGATAAGACCCGACAAATCACGCTCCGACCACTTGCAAGGCTTGGGTTCTTTCAACTTGGCAATCTCGGCAAGGACAGCCTCCGTTCCGTCCAAAGTTTCCACGAACTCCCCGTAGTTGCGAATAGACTGAATAAGCGGACGGAGTTTACCATCCCACTTGCTCGGTTTAGGTTCTTTCAACTTGGACAGGGCAGAAACCACCGATGACAATTTCTTGAAATCCGAAACGGACGAGCGATAGGACCGTATGCTATCGGTAAGCGAGGCAACGTCTTCTTCATCGTATTTGGGTTTCTTCGGTTCTACGAGAGCGTTAATGCCATCAAGGGCGGGGGAGATACGGGCGAGCGTCTTACAGGTTTCCACGTAGTTCTTCACGGCTACAAGGTTCTGTTCCAGGCTGTGTATCTTGTCCGTCCTGTCGCCCATAGTGAGCCAATCGGGGATTTCGGGGTAGTCCTTAATCGCCTTGTAGGTTTCAATGGAGCGGGCAAGATTATCACGCATACGGGTCAGCCGTTCAATGCGGGGCTGTTCGGCACGAGCCTTCTCATACAGGTCTTCTGCGTCCTTTACCCACCCGTAGGACTTTACGTCTTTTTCAAGAGATTCCACGGATTCAGTTGCCCCGTTCACAAGGTCGGTAGTTTCGGCAACTTTACGCTTGGCGATGGACAGGATTTCATCTACGCATTCAAGACCCGCAAGGGAGTTCAAATAGCGGGAGGCTTCACCAGGGGTTTCCGCAAGCAGGAACGGAACGTCAAACTGCTTTTGAACGGAAGCGTCCGCAAGGTTGAAAATCTTGGTGACCGCTTCGGGAACGTCGGTTCGGAGTGCTTCGTATATCGTGCCGTCCACGATGTAGCCGTTAAAGTCATTGGAGCGTTTACGCTCAATAACGTGTCCGTCCACTTCAACCACGACAGACGTATAAGCGTCATCCTTGAAAGCGAATCCTTTTTTCAGTTTTTTCTGCACCCAATAGGACACAAAGTCGTGGGGTGCTTCGTTAAACAAGACCCAATAGAAGGCACGGAGAACGGCAGTCTTTCCGTGGTTAGAACCACCCTGCAAAACAGTAGAACGCCCCAGGTCTAGTTCAAGATTTCGGTGGCACTGAAAATTATGGAGTTTAATCTTGGTAATCACAATCGGTTTTCCTTTGGTCTTCAATAGATATATAGCACGAAACTATCACGGAATGCCATTCTTCTTCAAGACAGCCACGATGGTAGCCTTATTCAATTTCTTACAGGACACGCTAGGTCTTTCCTTTTTCCAATCGGCATTCCGCAGGATTTCCTTTACCCGTTCAAGATATTCGGGGGCGACCTTTACCCGATAGGTGGAGGCGTAGTCGGGTTCGCCATCTTCCAGAACCTTGCCCGTAGAACCACCCCAAGTGCAAATCCGAAAATCGTATTGGAACGTGGCATAGTTCGGATTGTCGGAACGCATAAACTTTACGACCGAACAATCCTCAACGGGGTTCGGATTCAAGTTCCCGTTGGCGGGTCGCCTATACACGTTGAAACAGCAACGGACCGGCTTTTGCCCCGAAAACACGATTTCCCCGATGTCTTGGCTATGCACAAGGTCAAACTCATACAGGCTGTTGCTGTTGAACTGCGAAATAGGCAAAATCCAAGCAACATAATCCCCAAGGGCTACGCACCGCTTGAAGAACTTGACAGCCAAGGAAAGCCTTGACCCGAACGGGGGATTTCCAAGGAACATTCTGCCCTGCTTGTAGAGCATATAGACCTTCAAGAAATCAGCCTGCGTAATACCATCGGCTTTCGGCTCAATGTCCACCGCCTTGATGGGGATGTCGGGCATAACAGCCTTGGACGCTCGGATAAACGCCCCCTCGCCCGCAGACGCTTCAAACATTTCAGTTATGGGCAAACCTAGCCCCTTGATTATCTTGACGCACTCCACGGCTACGTCATCGGGGGTGTAGTATTGGTCAAGGTCCAAAACGTGTATGGCATTACCTTGGCACTGCGAGGTATGCTTGCGGGGTTTCGGCAGATTGAACAGGGGTTTCATTTCTAGCACGGAAAACCCCCGTTCATAAACTCTTGCAGTTTCTGTTGGCAATCTTCACACAGGTTGCATTCCGTGTAGGTATGCAAATCTTCCACGTGGCAACTATTCCCATCGGTATCAGCCACGAACGTAAGACTACCGCCCATATCCAATGTGTTATGGTATCGGGCGGGTTTCCTATGACAACGACTGCAAACCCCGTCCATCACATCCACACCTTCGGCATAAAAGGATTATCGTCCTCGCAACGCTTGGCAATTTCAGCACGGACCGTATCAAGCGGGGAAGCCTTGACGGGCGGGAGACCCTTTACAAGAGCATAGGCTTTATCGTAATCCCACCCGCATTCATCAAGTGCCCTCTTGCACGGCATCAAGCCCCGTTCCGTCTCTTGACGGAGTTTGTTCACCATAGCGACACGCTCGGTCATACTGATACCCGTGATAGGGTCGCATTTCTTCGGGATAATCCTGTCCATAGAACAGAAATAGGCAGACTTAATATAAGCAGGGATTAACTCGGCATTCACATTATCTTCGCAGTCGCACTTGGGGATGTCAAGGACGCTTGCGGTCGGGATTACATACACGTCCTTTGAACCCTCGGAGGCGTTGCCCCCCAAGTATTCAATAATCCCGTTCGCCACGGACACAGCCTGTTCCTTTTCCTGGAACTTGCCGAACGCATAGCGGTTCACACCCTTAACAGCCTTATGCTCAACTACGATAATGGAATAGTTGTTTGTAAATGCAGTTTCGTTCTTCTGTATCTGCTCGGCACTCGGTTCATACAGGTCTTCCACGCCATAAATCAAGTTGCTCGTAGTCGGTAACATCGGCTTTGTCAAATTGGCAGGGAACAAGATACCCGACACATTGAACATACCACTGTCATTACAGGGGCGATTTACAGCCGCGGGATGCGGGTGGTAGTCAGTCGCTTTTGTGCTACGGGTTTCCTTGAACCCGTCCTTGAACGCCTTACCGATGACATAGGTTTCGGGATGGAGATTCAGCCACGCCTGCAATTCCCCGCAAGTAGCATAGCGGGAACTATCCGTTTCTTTCGGGATTTCAGCACAATGGTCGTAATGCTCCCCATACAGGGTAAGCACCCTGTTCTTGGGAACACGGGGGTCGTAATAGATTACCTCGTGGGCATACACGATAGTGGGAATTTCCGTGGACGAGTTATCGTTCCACACGAGCATATCCGTATGTTCCTTAAACTGCATAGGATAGTTGCTCGTAAATTCCTTAACAGGCATTCCGTGGTAGTTCATCTAGACTCCTTTGTTTGCGATACACAGGAACAGCATACCGACTGCCCCAAGAATAAATGCCGACCCATAAAGCAAGATGTTCTTAATCATACTACTTGTCCTTTACGGGAGAAATAGCCTCATAGCGATAGGAATAACCATTACCACCGCACTGCCCGTTAATGGACGTGCTATCACGGGCAAGGTCTTCTTCAACGGATTTCTTGACGATTTGTCGCAGTTCCTGTTCGGACAGGGTAGGACTACTAGCGAACACCCTTACGGCATACTCCACCGTCGTGATGTATTCAATCTCGGTTTCATTATCCATCTACCCATTCCTCTTCGGACATCACCCGCAAATGTTTCTTGACTTCCGTAATAAATACACTATCGCCCAATTCCTGTTGCTTGATAAAGTTTGCGTGTTCTTTCGCACCCTTGAAATCCCCAAAAGTGGCAGTAAAAGTTTCGTGGGCTTCCCTATCATACCAGGTCACATTGTATTCATTGACGATGTTTTCCATTTCTCAACAATCCTTATAAAGTTCGTTTGACACATAGCCATTCGGCTCAAACGCAAGGTAGTAAAATCAGCGGTGTTTCTTTTGCAGTTCCAACAAGCAGTGGGTGTTCAAATAGTTTTCAAGTTTCTCCATCCTGCAATAGTCCTCCCACTTTACACGAGCAGGAATTATATAGCAAGGTTTACCATTCCGTTCCGAAAGATACATACCCCTGCGGACGAGTTCTTCAAATTCCTCATCCGTGATATTCCTTGTTGTCTTAATCCCATCTTCCACTAGAAACTATATTCCTTGTCAGCGTCAATGTCCGTTCCCGCCACGTCGCCAACCATAATCACTTGAACACCCAACTTTTCAACGAGCGTAGCGACTACACGACCCAACTCCCTGCGGGGCTTGTCTTCTTCGCCATCACGCAGATGTCCGAACGGCTCGTCAAGGAGCAGGAGCGGACGCTTGCCTGCAAGACGCATACAGCCGACACGCAAGGCGAAACTGACGGAGTCCACTAGACCGCCACCCGAAGAATCAAACGGGTCTAATTCAGCCTTGTCCTTACAGATACGAAATTCAGCGTCCACCTTGCCACGCTTGGGAACAAAATTAACCTTGAACTCATATCCTGGAAACAGCAAGTCCACACAGCCCTGCACAGTCTGTTGGATAGCGTCTTTCAGTTGGTCTTGGGTCTTGGATGCCACGTCCTGCAAAAGTGCGAGAGCCTTCTTTTGACTTTCGCAGTCCTTTTGCAACTTGTCAAGTTCCCCCTGCTTTACTGCAAGGTTCTTCTCGGCAAGGTCAAGGTGGGCACGACCCGACAGCACCTTTTTCTGTAAATCTTCAAGTGCGAGCATTACACACCCGCTTCGGTAAGGAGTTTGTCGGCAGCGGTAAGGTATTCTTCCTGTGCCACACGGCTTTCTTCCAATTCCTTTTCAATCTTGTCTTTCAAGGCTTCGGCATCTTCAAGCGTGGAAACGCCATAATCACGTTCCCAAGAGTCTTCAATCGCTTTCTTTTGACCCTCTGCCTGTGCCTTTTTCTGTTTAAGGTCATCAATGCGGGTCTTGATATTTTCAATATCTACATTTGCCATTTTGGGGTTTTCCTTTTCGTTTGGGTTTCTAATAAATATATAGCAGGCTACTCGTCCTTTACACCAGGAACATAGGAATCAAGGACTTCCTGTGTCGCTTCACGAACAGCCTTATCCTTTTCCTTTGCCATCGCAGCCTGCACATTGGCGATGAAATCAAGGTGCGGAACTTCAAAGTCCTGCAACCCTTCCATATAGGTTTCAATTTCCTGTCGGGATTCACGTTTCGGGTCGGGATGAACCTTGCCGAAAGTCTTGAGCGGGATTTCCTTGATGGAGAAATCCGATGTGTCCAAGATATAGCAACGGGGCTTGTAATCGTCCATATCGGATGCCTGTATGTTCAAGCACCCGCAAGTGACAACCGTCGTGTCCTTGAATTTCTTGATATACCCGTGATGGTAGTCGCCCGTAAGGATTAGTTGGGCATTAGACCGCTTCACAAGGTCTTCTGCGGTAATCCCGATATTAGCAATGGGATGACCTTGCTTGTCGCACGGGAACGATTCCTGGTCGGGAAATACAAGTTCGTGGACGCACCAAATATCGCAGTCGGGTATCTTTTCGGGAACAGCCCCGAACGGATAGGCTTGGAGTTCGGTTTTGATATTTTCGTGGTCCACGTGGTCAAACCACCAATCCGAACGAAGTTCGGTCACATTTGCCAAAGCGAAAATAGCCCCGATAGTGGACTTGGACAGGTTCTCATATTGGTGGTGCAGTTCATCGTGGTTTCCTACAAGAACACGCACAGGCGTAGGACTGAACCCGCCAAGCAAGGCAAGAGCCTGGTTGGTCGCTTCCGTGGACGTGCGAGAGCGATGGAATATATCGCCAAGAACCCACACCTCATCGCAGTGTTCCTGCTCCACGATGGGGTAGAGTTGTTCCACCGATTTGCGTTGGTCTTCAAGCCATTCATCGGGGTTCACACGACATACGGGAGCATCGCCACGCAAGTGCCAATCCGCTGTGAGCAATACACGCATTAGGCGTTCTCCACAAGTTCGTAAGTGTCCTTAAAAATCTTCGGCTTGCAGAAATAGAACTCGCCTGCGACACCACGGATGACAAAATCCCCAATGGTCGCCACGTGCTTTGCCTGCCCCTTTGAACCATCTTCAAGGGTCTTGATGACGAGTTCCTCGCCATCCAAGTCCACGTCATCGCCCGCAAATTCCTTGACGGCATCAAAGTTCTTGCCCGTCCACTTGATAGCCTGGACTTCAACAGGCTTCTTGCGATAAGTCTGCGGGGTGTCTTCGTGAGTGTGGATAGTAATATCTAACGGCATTATCTTAACTCCTTTTTGTAAAAGTCACTTTCGGCTTCCATCACTTCAATGGAAACGATACCACAAGAACCCCGCCTAACAGGGGTGCTATCGGAGATACCCAATTCCTTCTTCTTCAAGGTAAGGAATCGGATGGCAAGGTCTTCATCGGTAAAATACCAAGATTTCTCCCCGAAAGGACCGGTCGGGTTCATATTGATAAATACTTTATATTCGGTTTTCATAATTTATCCTGCGTTAAAACTTGAAAGGAACACCACGGCTTCCTTATCGGATTCGTAATCGTTGAACCCGATGGCTTCAATGGTGTCCACCTTTTGCCATCTACCGATTTCAAAGTTATACTGATATTCCACACGGGGGCTGTTGCCCCGATATACCCCATTAGCGTCTTCTCGGTTAAATACGCCATCTGCAAGCAGTTCTTCCAATTTCTGCTTGGACTCGCAACCGATGATGGCTGCGTCATAGGTATCATAGTCAATATCAGTTAAACAAACTCGGTATAATCGCATAAGGTTTCTCGGTTGATAAAAAGAAACCCCGCCCCCACTCCATACCGTTCACAGACAACCACGACCGAGGATAGTAGGAGAAAATTAGGGGGCGGGGTAAATTATTAAAATTCGTCCAAACGTTTGTCAATCTTCACAAGAACCATCTTCGCCAACCTTTTCGCCGCCTTGCTTTCAGCATCGGTAAGAATCGGATAGGCGATATACTGATGTTCTCGTGCAAGGAACACTCGCATTTTCTCGTCACGGACACAGGTGGACCGTAAGGGGAAATACCAAGTGGCAGGGCGAACATACGAAATACTGCCGTCTTCGCCAAGTTTAGCAAAAATTCCGTCAATGCACAAGGTATCGTGTTGCTGATTATCCAAAATTCCTACGGCAGACACGAACATAAACCCGTCATTTCGGGCAACCGTCGGGAGCGGAACGAGCAGGGTCTTGCCCATAAGTTGATAGTGGATTTCCGCTACCCGCTTCTGCCAAGTCGGTTCAATGCAACAGGCACGGACGATAACCGCCTGCAAGTCCTTTACCAACTTGCTTGCCTTGGAGATATTGTATTTATTGCCCTTGTAGCGGGAGAGAACTTTCGGCACTTCATCGGAAAGCAACTGCTCCGCAGATACTTTCTTCTGCTCCGTCTTGGACGGGGCTTGCTTTGGTTTCTTTCGGGTAAGTCTAGCCTTAACCATTAAATACCACCTGGATTAAAAAAATCATCCTTCACATTACCTATATAGCAACATACTATCCAATTTCAATATCGGAGTCTATCGTATGTCCTGTAAAGGCAGTGCTGACCTTTTCAGCCAACTGCCAAAGAGAGGACATTTCCTTGCCATCATACTTGCCAATCATATAGGATTCAAGGCAAGTGGTAGTCGTGTAATCTTCTTTAAGTTGCCCCGCAGCCTTGGCGACAGCGAATGCTTCCTGTCGGTCGGCATATCGGATAGAGCCGTCATCGGACTTGATAACGAACCCGAAACATTCGGGAAGCCCCTTGACGATGATATTCTTCTCCCTGCGGTCATCCATAAGGTATTGACGGGCAGTGTTATGCGAGTTGGCAACGGAGAACGGGTGCTTGAAATCGGGATAATACCCCACGAACGGGCAGACTACGTGTTCCATTTATCTATTCCTCGGTTAAAGTGGTCTGCTTGAAATATAACAAAATACCTAATCTATGTCAATCACAGGTATGTAAACTTTGTTTTACTTATAAAAATTTAATAATTGGTATTGACAATGGGTTGATAATTTATTATATTCAGCGTATGACCGATAGACAACCACCACTGACCGACATTTCGGGAATGCTTGCAATGCTCCCCGAAGAAAAGCAGAAACTCTACATCAACACCCTGTATGCAGTCGCACGGACGGCAGTTGAAGCCCATTGTGGTGAACTGCGTGTTATGGACTTGGAAATCTTGCAATCACTAGAAGATGAAAGTGACGCAAGATTTGAAGATTGGATTTCCCGCTAGGTCGGCAAATTAGTTATATTAGGAAATGTATAACCAAATGAGGCATTTTATGTCCAATATGAAAATCAAGGTTCACGAATCCAACAAAATCCCCGATTCCCTGGAAACCCTTGTGGAACATTCCTTGGACTACGCTCTTGGACACGACAGGATAGTTGTAATCATCCAATCCCCCGAAAATGGTAGTAGGGAGTTTGTAACGACCCTTTTTGATATGGATGGTATGATACTTGACAACCAAGAAACGAACCTGTATGATGCCGTCCACTACTTTAAGGGAACGGCTGAAGATATTGCTGTAAGAAACAATGTGGATAGTCTTACATACTACCGCTAATGGGAGATACCTGTATGTCTAATATGAAGATTACCCTGCACGAATCCCACACTGACACCGACTTTATCGGTGTGCAGAAAATCACTTATGGGGAACTCAAGAACGCTTGGGATGAACTCAACAACAACATCAAGAACGACCCGTTTGATAGCAAGAACCCCCCTTCGGGCGGTTATGACATCCGCAATGGGTATCATTGTGGCGACCGTGATTGGAACGATTGGGATATTGACTTCTCTTTGGAAGCCATTACCAAGGAAATTGAGAGCATCCCCGAAATAATCCGTGCGGGAGACCTTGAAGTGTATTACAACGATACTGATGCTAACCAAGCCGATTCCGATGAACACGGCATTCTCATTGAAGATGGTAAGATTGCAGCCATCTACTAATTTTTACAGGGGATAACACTATGTCCAAAATGAAAATCAAGGTTCACGAATCCCACGGCTCTATGCAAGTATGGGCTATCAAGTGCGATGACGCAGACACCGCTTCCGATGAAGAATACTATCTCCGTGATGGTTGGGGACCGTTTGTTAATACAGCCGTCCTTGGCGACACCATCTACGTGGAATGCGAGGGCGATGAAATTAACAAGATGACCCCCGAAAAGATTGAAAAGATTGTCCGTGAGTGGTTTCCGAACAACAAGATTGAAAAAATTGTCGCCCCGAAAGAAGTGGAAGACCTGTTGTTCAACTACGAGTTTGAAAGCAAGAAATCCGAATCTGCGAGCGATGACGAAATCCTTGACCTCTTGACCGAACTCGCATACAAGGTTGAAAGTATCGTGGATAGCAACCCCGATTACGTCTGCTACTACGACGGTGGCAAGGCTTACCCCGAAATCTATGACGCAGACGGCAATCTTATGGAAATCGGTGGAAAGAAAAGTAATGTTTCGGTGGACAGCCAAATTGACGAATGGCAAGAAGCCATTAGGTCATCTATTAAAAATGGCAAGATTAGCAAGGACAATATGTTCACTGAAATCTGCTTGGGTATTCCGTATCAAAAGGACACCCAGGATTACACTGCGGGTGTAGATATGCCTACGCAGGAAGAATGGGCGACTACTGAAAAGTTGTTTGACCCCAACTACTATGACGTGACCATCGGCACTCAAAACGTAGGGCTTGAAACCTTTGATGACATCCGCAAGTGGATTGACACCCATTAGTTATGCAGACACTATACGTTCCAAAATACGGCATTACCTATCGGGTAAACCCGAAGAACCCCTGCGAACTGCTGTGGTCTAAAAAGCCGTTCGGTCCTATGACCGCTTGGCAACACGCATATACGTTCAACAAGCCTATCCGTGCTTTGGACACCGATGACCAAACAGGACAGGGGGTAGTGGTCTTGAATGACAGCACTACCTACGTTGGTTCGGGTGTTCGTGTATGGGGCAAAAAGTTCTACACCGCAGGGTCTAGGATTTACAGCCTGTATGCCATCGGAGAGAAGAAAATGGAAAGTAAATTGAAAATCAAGGTTCACGAAAAGTGGGATGCTGATGCGGACAAGCACACCCGAAACGAGTATCGCACAGAAATGCAACGTATTGTGAATCCGCTTTCCAAGGGTTTCTTCCACGATACCGATTGGAGTGCTGTTTGGAAAATCCGTGATGCTCTCAAAGACGCTTTCCCGAAAGTCAAATTTGAAATGTGGGCAGACAACCGCACGGGGGGATATAACGGAAATACCAAGACCTATGACTTTTCAGCCAGCACCCCCGAAGGCTATGAATTGTTCGGCAGAATCAAGTGTTTCGCTGCGGGAACAAAGGAAGCCCCGTTTGACCGCTACGATATGACAGTTGAAATTTACTAGGAGCAACACTATGTCTAAAATGAAAATCAAACTCCACGAGTCTGTAAGCGAAACCACCCTTTTCTACGGAAAGGATGGTATCGTTGAAATGAACCCTGCCTATCCAGGAATTTTCGCATACTATATGCTTGATGAAGATGGGAAAAGCGATGACTGCACCTATTACTTCAAGTTGGAAGAAAGCAAGGTCACGCCCATCAGTTTCCACGCAGGCACGGATGAATGGGACACCTATTTCTTCAAGACCAAGCAGGATGGTTGGCTGAATGAAGAAACGGGGCATACTCCCGAATACAGGGATTACCTGTTGAAGAAACTCCAAAACCTTATCCACATTACCTACTAATCGGATAGGACACCACTTGGAGATTTACTATGACTAATATGAAAATCCGTGTTCACGAAAAGAAGGGCGATGTGGACTTGAACGCTATGATGTCCGAGTTCAAGCAGGCTCTTGGTGGCAGTGATTTCAAGATGCAGGCATACAGCGAACCGACCAAATATGGGGTGCAACAACTTGTCATCAACGTAAAGGGTGTCGGAGAATTTGTGTGTTCCTATGAGTTGGCTTACAACGGGGGCAGTTTCAAAATTCGCACGTGGGATGCCGACTCTACCTTTGATTGGCACTGCGATTTGGACGTGTTCCACAAGTTAGAAGAAATCTTCAATCGGTATTGCGAGGGCTAATTCTTGATATACGAAGAATACCCAAAGCCGATAACGATTGACGGACTACCCCCGCTCCACCGCAAAAGACATACTGCGGGGACAAAGGAAACCTGTTGCATTTGCCACGAGCGTAAGACATACAGGTTCATCGGTGGACGAGCAGTATGCAGTTATTGTTCGGACACCGAACAGGCTCACAAGATGGGACCGAATTGGAAAGGTAAGATTATCCGCAAAGAGGAATTATGCCCCAATCTTTAGATGATATGGAATACTTGAAAGGTAAACACGCCCAAAACGTGATTACCAACATAGCCGACCTACACGTGTATGTCGCCTTGAAACACGCTATTTCTATCATCGGACTTAATGCCGAAGTGTATCTGCCTGTGGCTTCCGAAGGAACGCCCGACTACCCGATTGAGGACCGTGGCGACCAATCCATTTACAGCGGTATGCCCTTTATGGGCGATTACAACGAAGAAGACCGCACAGGGTCGGTTTACAACGACAAAGACCACGAATACAGGTATAACGAAGAACCCGACTTTATCGCCCGCATAGCGTTCCTTGACCCGCAGGAACAGCCCGTAATCCGTGGAACAGAAATGTTCCTTGACGAAGAAAATACGGCTTATACCTTAAAGAATACCAATGGACACAGGAACTACTGCCCAGGCGATATTGTATTACATTCCAAGTTGCTCGTCCACTACGGGGATGAAGATTTGTCCTATTTCGTGAAGAACATTAGGACTTTGAGAAACCCGAACGCCAAGAAAGAGAACGAAGAATCGCTCATTTACCTGGACTTGGTGTTGCACGTCTAGGGTCAAATTGTTATTTTAGGATATGTATAACCAATCCACCTTTGTAAAGGAACGATTAGTATGGATTTTCAAGAAGCCAAATTTATGTTGGAATCCAACATCAAGACCCTTAACTATATCTTAAACGACTATAGATACCGCAAGGAAAAAGGATTGGGAGTTCCCTCCGACCTTGGACTTAACTTGGAAGAATTGTCTATCGCTATGCAGGAAACTAGCGATTATCTTGAAGAAGGTCAGTTTAGGGGTATCACTAACGTAGAAGATTGGAAAGACTTTGTTATGCAATCTCTCCCCGAAGGTGCTTCGGTCAAGATGGCTAACGATGTTGAAACCGCCCTTGAAAACATTACGAGTGTTTATTAACCAGTGAGGATTACCACTATGGGTTTGACAATCAAAATCAAAGAAAACAAGAAGAAAGAATCCTACTACTCTATGGGGAACAAGGACGGCAGAAAGTATGCCCCGATGAAGACCCAAGAGTCGTTCTCGTCCCGTGCTGCGTTCCTTACCTACAAGAAAGGCTACAACGAAGCCCTTGAAGGTATCTACGAAGATGACGATGCCGATTTTGACAAGGAAATTAAGGACTTGAAGTCCAAGTCCGATATGGGTAATCTTGTAGATGCTCTTGACGGACTTACCGATGAACAACTTGACTTACTTGAAATGGGTTTCGGTGATGGCGAAAAGGCTACCAAGATGAACACCGAAGTTATGGATATTTCTGCAAAGGACCTGCACCCCACGCAGAACGAAATTGACGTGAAGAAATCCTTGGGTTATCAGTGCAGTGGACAGAACCCGACCCAAATCAAGCAGATTCTTGAAAATGGTCCTGTCACCATCAAGGCACCCGTGGTCGTATATGACTACAACGGCACATATTACATTGTAGACGGGCATCACAGATGGTCGCAGATTTTCCTGCTCAACCCGAACTGCAAGATTTCTTGCCTTGTGTTCAAGAACTCGGCAGGCAACACCGCCCAAGACCCCGCAGATATGCTCCGAGATTTCCAAGGTGCTATTGCCGTTGCCAACGATGGCGAAATGCCTTCCAGCACAGTTGAGTCGGGTTACAACATCTTTGATTGGATGGCTGAAAGCGGTGCCCCGAAACTCAAAGACTACCTTGACGAGAATATCAAGGAAGGTATGGTGAATGCTTACCGTGAATACTACAACAGCGAAATTGACAAGAACGACATCAAGAATGCCATTCTTGCAAATTCGGGTCTTATGAACAAGTCCAACAAGCCTATCAAGAATGCCCCGACCCGTGATGTGATGCCACAGACGGAAGTTCCTGGCGAACAGGGAAAGACAGGCATTGAAATCGCCAAGAAGGGTATGACCGACATTTAAGGAGGGCTTGTTATGGCTAAATGCTCTATGCAGAAAAAGATTGAATCGCTTAAGAAGAAAAAGTCCGAAGCCCTCTACACTGCCGATGACCTTGAAAGGGATGCAGCGAATCTCAAAGTGAGCAGTCACATTGAAGAAATTGAAACGCATTTCAAGACATTAGGTCCGAGCGACAAGGTTTTCATTGAAGCCCTTGTCCGCTTGAATATGCCTTACACCTACGACACTCCGAACCGTCGTATCTACATTAAGAAATTTGAATTGGCAATCGGTAGTTGTATCGTTGTAAACTATGAACTCAATGAATATGCCGAAAAAACACAGACCATCAGTGTAGACGCAAGAACAGCCGACTACAAGCGTCCTGTGAACTACATCCCGCTTACTCACACCTACTCCAAGGATGTGAATAGTTGTATGAAGGCAATTCAACGAGCCATAGACCTTGCACAAAACGCTTTCAATGCTCTCCAAGCAGATTAAGGAGGACACACTATGAAACATCAGTGCTCTATGCAGAAGAAGATTGAATCTCTCAAGAAGAACGAAGACTCCGCTCGTCCGTATATGAACCGCCTGTATTGCCTTGTTGAACAGGGCTACATTGACTGGGCGACCATCGGTGAATTTCTCGCCCGTGGTTTGTCCGAAGATATGGTTGAAAAAGCCTACGGGTGGATGAAGCAGGACGAACTTATCCCGACCGATGACGCTCTTGAAGAAGACGGCTTGGAGTGGGATGACGATGGCGAACTTGTTTCCATTGAAAACGATGACGCTGATGAATCCAAGAAAAAGGAAGCGTTTAATTCCTATAACGACATTGAAGATTTCGTTAAGGAACACGTGTCTTATCGTGCTCTTGCCGATGACATTACACAGATGGGTATAGCAGCCAAGAGCCTCGCCAAGCAATATAATCTTAACGACACCCGTGGTCCGTCCCGTATCAAGTTGCGTAATAAAATCCGTGACGAGATAGAAAAGACTGAAAACTTTGAACAGGCGAAATCCCATATCCTACGAATAGTTGATTCTATCGTGGACGAGGAAATCAAGTCCAACAAAACATAAAGGTTCACAATGCCTAACAACGGATATTTCCTGCATAAAAAGTCGCTCCTTGACAGGTTCAAGGATGACCATTCTTCGCACACGGGCTACATTCAGTCCGCTCGTGCGAAGCACACCTGGAATAATCCGCTGACCCGCAGGAAAAGAACCAAGGAACTCAACGGGTGGATTAAATCCTTTGCGGGCAAACGCCACATACACAAGTTGTCTAGGTTCAATGCCGTAAATGCGGGTAGGTATGAATCCTTACAGGTAGTCCACCCCGACGTGGAATTTGACTGCCTGCGATATGGTAGCACCTTGGAACTCCCGAACGGAGTGTGCGTTCCTGTTCGTGCGACTATCCGTTGCCTCCGCAGGGGTGCGTTTACTTTCCGTGTGATGGGCTTCGGGGAAGCAGACCCCGACCTTTACCCCGATGCGGGAAATGCCAAGTGCGTCATACACGGGTATTACCCTGTCTATGGCCCCGAACGCAAGCCGTCCGATGAATTTGACATTTACTGCGATGACGTTAGCGAACTGCAAAAGTGGTCGGACTGCAATGGGTGGGGTATGGGCGTAGGACCGTCCGCTTCATCTATGGAACTCGCAAGAGAAGTTGCAAAAGGTAAAAAGACTATGCGAAACGAAGATTTAATGCCTATCCATCGTAACCTGTGCTTCACCTTTGACGTTCCTGCGGACGCTACTGAATGGGCGGTAAACGCAGCCAAGAACAATGAAAATGTCATCGTTATCCCCGACAAGGACTACACGAACATCTACGTGAACACGATAGATGAATTGGTAGATTTCCTTGATAGTTCCGAAGACAAGACACTATCCGATAGTTTCTTTGATATAACTGCGTTCCACTACGCTACTATCAATAGCAAGTGGAGTCGTTGCAAGCCTGCGGACATTGAACCCTGGGCAAAGAAATGGCACGTGTATATGGAAGTTCCCAAATATGCCGAAGATGAAATTATACTCGCAGGGTCGCTTGACGATGTAGGCTGTGCCTTGGGCGATTGCGGATTTTAACAACGGAGAATGGATATGCCTTTTACTATCAAAGTTCACGAAAGTAGGTTTGACCCTTCGCAGTATGACTACTTTAAGGTTCACTACATCATTGATGGTGAACCCTATTTCAAGAATACCAGTGGTATCGTAGATGCCCGTGGAACATTGGAAATGGCTCTCCGACACGGAGCGACCACAGCCACGTTATACGGAATCAAGGACACTACCGAAACTGAAATCCCGCTGAAGGATATTGGTATTGAAAAGAAATCCGAGTTCTATATGGATGGGGATGACTCCGAAGATTACTACTATTGCCACAGATGTGGACGAGTCACCCCTAGTTATGAACTTGACGCACACGGGGGCTTTTGTAGCGATTGTGATGCCCGATGGACGGCAGAACACGAAAACGAGTCCAAGGACACTGACGAAAAGTTAGGTTATGAAAAAGGACATAAGAACAGCAAGGGCGAAGACGCTCCGTGGGTAATCCGTAGCCACGAAGATAACCGAGTTCTTGCGTCGTTCCCGACAAAGAAACAAGCAGAGGACCAAATGCAGAGAATGAAGCAGTATAGCAAGAGCGAAAGCAAGAAATCCGAAAGTGCAACCACCGAAGAAGACGCTATCCGCAAAGCATTCAAGAGTATCGTAGAACACGTGCCCGAAAATGAAAAGTCAAACTTTGGCGAAGAATTTGTCAATGAAAATATGGAAGCCCTCTTGGATTTATTCAATGGGTGGTTTGAATTTGACGACGGCGAGTTCGTGACTACCGTCCATATCGTTGACCCCGATAATGAACACGGCGACTGCTATGACGATGAGGACGAAGCCTATCAGTGGAACGCCTGCTACAACGTAACCGAGGGTATCATAGACCTGTTGGGTTGGAACTACGGAGAAGAAACCGTTAAGCAGCCCATACAGGACGCACTTTTCTACGATTTCATTGGAACCAAATACGTTGACGGACCCTACAAGCCAAAGGAATCCAAGAAGTCCGAAGCGAACGAGGACGATGAAACCGCCTATGATAACTATTGGACTCTTATTGATGGTCTTAAAGCCCTTGGGTTTGAGCCTTCGTCCAATGTCCGTAATGGTATGATTTATCCGTATCGGACACGTTTCACTGCTACCAAAGATGGCATTAAGTATTATTTTTCGCTTAATGAAGACCGCACAGGCGAATATCTTGAATCTATTGAAGTTTTCGGTGGGAGTATGTATAGAGGCGACATCCAGGACGAACACCCTGTAAGATTTAAGTCCGTTGGTGAAGTTCTTGACGCTTTGAAGAAAGTTGGCGATGACCCTAAAAAGTCCGAAGCCCACGACTTGAAGAACTACACGTCCGACATCATTTCCGAACTTGATGTCATTTGGGCTTGTGGAACGAACGGTGCCAAACGTCTTGCCGACAAGTATGCCGATGTCATTCAGCAGAACTACACCGATGGCGACCTGTCCGCAGCCGAAACCGCCAAGTTCATCGCAGGGCAGGAAAACTTGACCGAATCCCGCAAGAAAACGGAATCCAAGCAGTCCGAAGTTCATCTTGAACTCATTGACACCATTATCGTTCCGAAATGGCTGTGGGAAGCCCACACGTTCGGAAATGAATATGGCGAAGACCTTGACGAACACGAACAGGAAATCCTTGCCAAGTTTGAAGAAGAATACGGCAAGCAGTATTACTTGGATGACCGCAGTGAAGAAGCCGATTTCCGTAGCAGGAACGACTTTGACGAATATGGTGGACCGTGCTACGAAGTAGATGTCTACAAGATGTCCTAACAGATTTCCATTGCATAGTAAGCACCCGTCCGCAAGGGCGGGTGTTTTCCTATTGACACACACCCGATAATTTGTTAGATTAGGAACTATGAGCGAAGAAAATACACAGGTAGCCGTTCCGAAAAAGGAACTAGCCGAATTACAGGCTAAAATGAACCTTCTAGGGGTAAATATCTCCAAGAACTCAATGGAGAGTATGGCTGCCCTTCTGCACCGAATGGACGCTATTGACAACGCCATCGCCAACAGCACGAACCTTGACCAAGCGACCCTGCGTGAACTGATGGATATGTCTAGGCAGACCAACGAATCCGTAAGACTACGCCTGGACATCCTGCGGGCAATCAACGGCTACGCCACCGACACGTCCAATGTGGAAGTGGACAAGTCCGATGAAAAGGTGGACACGACGGTGTTTTCCGAGGACGATGCCGAGCGTATCAAGTCCGAAATCTTCAAGCGTAGCACGGGAAACCCTGTTGATGTGCAGGACGCTGAAATCGTAAAATAAGAATTTCGTAAGAAATTATTTTAAGAAATACTATTGACAACTGCTGGGTATTTTGTTATATTATAGGTGTCAAAACCGAGAGGCAACCACCTATGGAACTTTCCCGCACCTACATCAAGACCGACAGGAACGGCACAAAGTATTACGAAGTGAAATACGAGTGTAATAAGTGCCACGGCAAGGGTAAAATCCCCTGCTTTACTCACATTGAAGGCGGTGTGTGCTTTGACTGCAACGGGTCGGGTTTCCGACTCCGTGATGTAAAGGAATACACGGAAGCCTATGCAGCCAAGTTGAATGCCAAGCGTCAAGCCAAGGCAGACGCAAAGGCTAGGGAAGAACAGGCTATCCGTGACGCCTGGAAACCCCTTGAAATCATCAAGGAAAAGTTGCGTTTCTTCAATTTCGGTGAAATCATCGGTATCGTAATAAACGCCAAGAGCGGTAAGCCCGTCCAACGCCACGATGAGGGCAGTGATTGGCTCTATGACAGCAACAAGAGCAAGTGCCTTGCCAAACGGGGCTACTACCTGTCTGCGGTGGACAATGCCGATGTCCTTGCCTACAAGGGCGGGATTTTCCAAATCGTTCCGATGGGTTGGGAAGAAATAATCAAGGTGGACAGGGTTCGTATGGAACTTGATTGGCAGGACGATGGGGAAATCAGCACTGCATTTCACGCAAAATACGACTATACCTATCCGAGAATCCCTGCAAGCAAGAAACTTGGCAGTGTGGGCGAACGCATTACGATTACAGCCCGTATCGCATCGGTAGATGAATACAACACCCATTTCGGACCGAAATACTATTACAAGTTCCTTGACAGGGATTTTAACGTGATGGTGTGGGACACCTCCAAGAACCTTGAACTTGCGGTAGATACGAGCGTGAACATCATCGCCACTGTCAAGGAATACCACGATTGGAGCGATGAAGGTTTCCGCACAGAACTTACCCGCTGTAAGGTGTCCGCAGCATAATTGTAAGGAATAAATATATGACTAATCTTGAAGAATGTATCACGAAGTTGGCATACAGCGGTTGCCCCTGGAAACCCGAAAATCTTGAACAGGTCTGCGTCCACACAATATATGGTGGTGAGGACGGGATTGACCCCGAAGATATGGGATTCCACCCGAACGGCTGTTGCGGGTGCGTTACCTTGGGCGATGAAGAAATCTTCGGAATTAGGTGCGACCACCTCCTGTGGTTGGTCGGGGAACACGAATACCTTGGGTCGGGCAAGAGCGGGGTTCTGCTCCTTGGAAACCACAAGGGAACACTTATGCTCAAATACCTGTGCGAAGAAACGGGGGAGTGAGCCGTTTCGGAAGTCAGTTGCTATATTATAAGTGCATAAGTTTCGTGGGGGTCTGTCGGCTGTATCATCAGTCCTAGAGCCTGTCGGCAGACCCCCGCACCTTGAAATTTAGGACTGACCCAATGACCGAGCAAACAACCACGAATGTATCATTAAGAAAAGTTTATAACCCCGCAGAAGAATGGCTCTCCGTTATAGAATCCCTAGATGTATTCCTTGAAGAAGCCATTGAACCACACAAACGCTTTGAATACAGCGAAGAAGGGATTACCGCCATACCCTTTACGAACAAGCAGTGGATTCAACTCACGGGAAAAGAAACCCCGCCACATACAGGTCTATTATGGCTAAAACCTGGAAACATCTTCAAGGATAGAAAGGGGTATGTCCACCAAAGCCTAATCAAGTGTTATAGTTCCTTGGCAGGACGCATTGTATGGGCGATGACCCGAAACACGCTTATTTGTAGCAAATTAGGCAAAATCCCTGTCCACGTAAGTGCTGTAAACAATACAATCCACTACTACTTGCAAAAGTTCACGGATTGCCCCATAGACCTGTTAAATCGTGTGACTGATACATTATCGTTTGTGTCCAAGGTCTATATAGATATGTTCTCCGACAGCACATTGGATGGACTAAAAACAATTAACAAGAAAGAAAGAATGGGGAAAGGGGCTACGGACTACACTGCCCGTGAAAACTTACGCCAAATGCTCATAAAGCGGGGTATCGGCAGGCTTCAAACAAGAACACAGCAGGAAAAACTTATAGACTCCGTGTTGAGCCTGGAAATGTTCTCCCACTTGAAAAAAGAAACAAAAACAAGCATTCTTAAATGGCTGTGGACTAGAAATCTCTTGAAATCTAGTTATATGAGCAAAACTGACAGGGCTACCGAAATCCTATGGAAACAGGCAAACAAGATACCATTATCCCCCGCAGAACGCAAGTTCAAATGTATGCACAAGGAAGCATTTTTGTAATCCAAGACCACCGAAATTCGGTGGTTTTTTATTCTTGAAAAACGTTACCTTTTTCCTTCCGTATATATATGTCCCCTGCTATACGAAAAGAAAAAGGTAACGCTCGTAATCCAAGAAATCTAGTTATGGGCACACAGGGGTCGCTACGCTCCCCCGTGTGTGCCTACCACGCCCTAGCGGGCGTGGTTGTCAAGAAGGGTTGATATGGCTAATAGGGTTGTTCGCAGTCCAAGGTCCGTGAAGCGTGAACAAGTTTGTGAGCGTCAGCGAACAAATCTTGCGAATGCTTCGGAATGAGGATGGGTTGGGGTGGGTTGGTTTTTGGGGTGGATTTCGTGTTGTAGGCACAGGAACTCGTATAACAAAAAGATATAAGTAATTCGGGTATCTCCCTATCTAACTGATTATTTGTTATATTTCTCTACAAGACAGCCACGCAGAATGCCCGTTCTATTACGGGACAAGGACTGACGTATGGCTGAAAGCGGACTTTCGGGATTAAGCACAACTGACTTGTATAAGGCTGCCGCGATGGCGGAGGGCTACGAGTCTGTTCCCGTGGACATAGATACCTTTTTGAACGACCCCTACTACCTTGGGCAGATTTACGGAAACGGACAGGTCTATCCCTATTGGATGGACGCTTTGCACAAGGTATTCCCGAACCCGCTCTACTCGCCCTACGAAGAGGTCTGTGTTACGGGCTGTATCGGTGCGGGAAAGACCTCCTTTGCCTTGATGGGTGCGATGTATGACCTTTACCACGTGACCCTGCTGAAAGACCCCCACCGCAAGTATAAACTGCTCTCTACCACGTCCATCATTTTTTCGCTCGTTACCGCCACGATGGACCTGGCATCGGCGGTTATGGCTAACCAATTCCTAGACGCTATGGGGGCATCCCCCTATTTCTGCTCCAAGTTCAACCCGAAAAAGGGCGAACGGCTTGATGAAGATATGTTTCCCCATCACGTAGGTATCGGCTACGGCTCTCGTGGCGGTCATAACTTGGGTAAGGCTGTTATCGGGGCTATCATAGACGAAGCCAACTTCCAAGACAAGGTGGCAGACCAGGCTGTGAAGAACTACGATACGATTACCCGAAGAATGAAATCCCGTTTTATGCTCAAGGGTGGAACGCTCCCGTGCCGTAGGTGGCTTATCTCGTCAAGAAACGATAGTTCGTCATTCTTGGAAAGCCACATTGACGCAGTGCGAAACGACCCGCACGTGATTATCTTTGAGCCTGCCATTTGGGATGTGCAGTCCTACAAGGGGATTTATAGCGGTAAGACTTTCCCCGTGTTTATCGGTTCGGATGTTGAACAGCCGAAAATCATCACGTCCGAAAAGGAAATGGACGATTACACGGGCAGGACGATACAAGTGCCTGTTGAATACAGGACTGAATTTGAAACGAACCTTCCAGGTGCTTTGCAGGACTTGGCGGGTGTTGCTACCCGTAATGGCGTGAACTTGATTTACAATGTGGAAGCCCTTGACAAGTCAATGTGCCTTGAAAATTGTATGACAACGGACGAGTTGCATTTGACCTTGAACGAGAACGACCAAATCAGCGATTTTTACAAGGGGAACTTGCCGAAAGGTCAATACTACGTCCACTTGGATGGCGGTCTGCGTAGCGACCGATTTGGCTTTGCTATGAGCCGAGTTACGGAGAACATTAGGGTAAATTCCGTGTCGGCTATTGACGGAAGCCCTGTGAGTAAGATTAGCCCCGCCATTGAAACCCCGCTTGTGTTCGGTATCAAGGCTCTACCTGGGAGCGAGGTCCCGTTTTGGAAAGTCCGTGTGTTCCTTAACTATCTGCGTAGCAACGGGATTAGTATTGCACAGATTACGTGCGATGGCTACCAATCCGCAGATATGATGCAGTTGCTCACGAAGATGGGATTTAATGTCAAGTATGCGTCCGTGGATAAGACCAAAGACCCGTATTTGAAATTGAGTAGTAATATCCTGTTGGGCTTGATAAAAATGCCCAAGTCGCAGATTTTGAGAAACGAACTGATTAACTTGCAGAACCTACCGAAGAAGATTGACCACCCTGCCGTGATTGTCGTGGATGGCAAACAGCAGGAGGGCGGTAAGGATATTGCCGACTCCGTTGCGTCAAGTTCCTATGAAGCCATCGGAGCGTCTATGACCCTTGGTGCATCCTCGCTGTTGGAACTCCAAAAGTCCAAGCCGACATCTATGACGATGAACCAACGCAAGGAATACATTATGGAAAATTTCTTCAAAATGAAGAAATCGTAGGTATCTTGCTATATTATAGATATGAAGATAATTAAAGTAAATCCCGAACTTGCCCCGCAGGAACAACTAGCCTGTGGGTTGAATAATTCCATCTTCTTGGCAGGACCGTGTCCCCGTGAAGATTACTCTAACGATTGGCGAAACGAGGCGTTTGACATCTTGGAACGCCTTGGCTTTGACGGGAACGTGATTACCCCGACAAACGATAGGTTTCAAGAACTGCGTGATAAGTATGGCAAGGAATCCTTGCGGGTGCAGACCGAGTGGGAAACCATCGCTATGCACAAGGCATCTGCCATCGTCTTTTGGGTGGATAGACACATAGACAGGGGTTTCCCCGCTTTCACGACAAACATTGAGTTCGGGGATTGGTATAACAAGCCTGGCGTGTTCTGCGGTTTCCCCGATGACGCAGAAAAGAACGATTACCTTAAAGTCCGACTTGAACAGGAGAAAATCCCATATTGGACTGACTTGGAAGAAATGCTGACTGCTGTGGTGTCCAGGTTGAACAGGGCGACCACAAAGTTCTTTATCTCCGATACTCATTTCTCACAGCAGAGAACTCTTGAACTTTCCCGCAGACCTTTCGTGGACACGAACTTTATGGACTTGACGATGATTTCTAATTGGAACAAGTCCGTCACGATGAACGATGATGTTTACCACGCAGGGGATTTCGGGGATATTTCCACTATGCGGGATATTGTGTCCTGCCTTAATTTCAAGACCCTGTATTTTGTCCTTGGGAACTACGACCGAGAGATTATGTCCGAGGTTGAAAAGGAACTTTCCTATATGGGCAGGGATATTGTGCTTTCGTCTGCGGAGCAGTTCAAGCAGAACGGACGGACTTACTACGTGGTTCACGAACCCGATGAAGGAACGATGACCCCCGAATACCCCGATAACATTGTGCTGTATGGTCATATCCACGGCAGGGCGTTCGCCAAGAAGAACGGGTTTGACCTGGCTGCGGACTATCACAATTTTACACCTATTTCTATGGAACAGGTGGAATGGTTTGCCAACGCTATTCAGTATTGGGACCATAACGTGTTCTGCGAAAAGGCATCTGTTTATGGTCTGTGATTTGGACATAGAATTGTGGAAATTCCGTGATATTTTCTTTGAAGAAGAAACTCATACTTACACGGATTCCCTTGGAACAAAATACACGTCCGTCACCAAGTTCGTCCACGAGTTCTGTGAAGAACAAGATTGGGATAAGATAGCCGAAAAGTATGCCGTCAAGCACAATATGGCGGTAGCCGATGTCAAGGCTATGTGGGATAAGAACAAGAACGAGGCTGCGTCTATGGGAACGCAAGTCCATAGTTATATGGAGAACTTGTGGAAACGTAAGCACTATCAGCCCGTAGAACCTGTTGGCGATTACGAGCGTGTTAGGAAGAACGGATTGGAAGCCTACAATCGTCTGTGCCGACGGTTTGTGCCTATTCGTAATGAGTTCATTGTTTATAAGCCCGAATGGGCTTTGTGTGGAACGATTGACTACCTTTGTTGGGATAGGGGGGAAGATTGTATTGCTATCCTGGATTGGAAGACGAACAAGGAAATCAAAAAGGAAAACCCGTTCCAACAATGTATCGGACCGCTTGAAGGTTTGCCCGATTGCAATTACATCCACTATTCTGCACAATTAAGCACTTATAAGTTGCTTATAGAGCGTATGACCAATTTGCGGGTCGGGGAGTTAGCCCTAGTCCATTTGAAGCGTGATGGGTGGGAGTATATTCCCTGCCGAGATTTCAGCGTTGAAATCGGGGCATACTTGGGAAACAGGAAAGTGGAAACCCTTGAGGGGCTTACCCGTAAAATCATTGACCAAAAGTTAGGTATTGTATGACAAGAGTAAGTGATGAACAGATGAAAGAGATTATGCAGACCGCGGCTGAAATGGCGGGCGTGTCGGATGTAGGGGAACTTTCGGATGGGTTTCATACGTTCAATAGTCTTTACAGACAGCGGTGCGTCTTGTTTGCTACGCTCGTGAACCTGTTTCCCGACCTGTCCTGGAAATCGCATAGGCACGAAGATGGGGAACTTTGTTTCGGGGGCGGGTGGTTTGTTGTCTGCATAGATACCCCCGATGGTCCGTATTCCTATCACTATGAAGATAAGGATTGGGATATGTTCAAATGCCCCGAACTTGAACGGGCAAAGCATTTTGACGGGCATACGGATAAGGACGTGGGTAGGCTTTTGTCGCTTGCGGAGTAAAATAGCCCTTTTCGGGTAAATCGCTGTTTGCTTGTCGGTCGGATTTATTTATATTTAAGGCAGTATGACATTAAAGCGGGACAGAGTAAATAGGGTTAAGGGTTTAGTCTATCTGCCGATAGATGGTTCTCGTGTGTCAAAGGGTGAAACGGTCCTTGTAACGCACGTCAAGGAAGAACCGATAGATTGTGCAATCCGTGACCCGATGGAAATGGAAGAACCTGTTAATGGCGATGCCATAGGCGATGCCGTTTTTGACGCTATGTCCCCGCCTGTCGTGATAGGCGATAATGTATCGGAAGAAGCCCGTGATATGGATGTGGAGTTTGTCATCGGTTTTGAAGATGGCAATTTTGCGGTATTGTTAGATACTACCGAGGATTCGGGTCTTGACACCGATAATGTATGCGACCCTATGTTGAACGACGAGTAAACGACTGAGGTTTATTATGGCTAAAGATAAGGAAATCGTTGTAAAACGCATTTATATGTTGGACGAAGGAACGTATGATGCTAAATCCTACGTTGTGATTGACGATGGCGTTCCTAGCCATAAACTCAAAAAATTACCCCTTTCCAAGATTAAGGGTCAAAAGGGCGATAAGGGAGATAAAGGCGATAAGGGCGATACCGGTCCGCAAGGTCCACAGGGCGATACCGGTCCGCAAGGTCCACAGGGCGAACAAGGCCCGCAGGGTGCTGATGGGTTCTCTCCCGAAATTTCTATTGAGCCAATAGAACCGAGTGGTGGAAATCCTGGTGGTTATGAGATTACTATTACGTCCGCAGAAGGACCGCAGTCTTTTGAGATTTATGATGGTCGTGATGGTGGTGGCGGTGGCTCTTATACTGCGGGTGATGCCATAGATATTGACGAAAATGACGTGATTAGTGTTATCCCTGGTGATGGTCTTTATGTTAATCCCGAAACTAATGCCTTGGATGTGCAAGTCGGTGAGGGGCTTGACATTGAAGGGGGTCAAATTATTATCAAGGAGGAGGTGCTAGATGTGACAGATGAAATGTTGGTTCTTCTTGATGATATGGACCAAAAGATAACTAGCACTTTTCCGTTTGCTCAAATAACAGGTCAGTTTGATTTTAGGTCAGCCATTTCGGGGTGGACACCTTCTTCAAATGTTGTTTTAGGACAACTTTTTCTAGTTCCGATTGCTCAAGAATTGCGTGTTGATGGAGAAGCCCCTACTTTCTTGTCTGTTTATGTGGGTGATACTGTTTATAGTGGGGATGTCTGTTTTGGTATTTATGAGTTCGTTCCCGATACTAATGGGGGCGGTAGCACTTCTTGGCTAGGTGATACGGGAAAAGTTCAACTGCATAGTGGGGTAAATCATTGTCAGTTGAAGTATATGATAGCCCCTACGGGGGATAGACCTGTTATTCGGTTAGAGAGTTCTCGTTATTATTATGCTGTTTTGGCATATAGACGTGATAATGCCCCAGGACAGGGTGCTAGTGGCTTGACCCTAGCCGTTGCTCCTTCGTGTAATGTGGCATTTAATAATACTATTCCGGGTATTACTCAATTTGAAGATAATGTTGCGGAAACAGGTAGTAGTTTTAGGGTTGATTGGGAAACTGCTGATGTATCGGTTTTAAGGAATTTTTGGTTCAATGGTCATAGGGAATTGAAGGATGTTCCTAGATTTTTTATGCTGATAAGTAATAGGTTGGTGGGTGAAGCCCCGCCTAGTGAAGACCCATTCCCGAATTATGATAGTTATGCTTTGGGAACTGCACAGACTCTTGGAGATATTTGTAGTGGTTCTACTGTGTCTAACTATCAAAACGCTATCGTAATGCAACGAGTCACACCCGCCAAGAATATCGTTGTTCATAAGATAACCTACATAGATACACACAACTATGCAGGTCCTAATGAGTATTGGGCAGATGCACCTACACCGCTTATAATGGACGGGTTTAGTTATGCTGCCCTGCGTAAGAATAATCAAGACGCTACGATAACTAGGGGAAATAAGGATGGGGCTACCATTGATGGTGTCCATTATCTGCACGAATATACTTTGAATACTGATTTGGAAATGGTTGCGGGTCAGACATATTGGGTGGCTGCGATGTTGTGTTGTGATAATCCCGTCACATCTACCCCGATTGTAGAATACGTTACGCCCGCAGACGCTCCGAATAAAGATGTTTTGTTGGTTGGAGATTACTATAATCCTCAGCAGGCTGCTACTAATGAAATGGTGGCATCTGCGGGTTCTATGGTCTGTATGATAACTGACGCTTCGGGTAATACTTACATCTTCTAGTAATACTTTAACAGGTCTTTGGTATGAATATATATGGACAATTTATACAGCGGTTTTTAAGCACTTTTACGGACTATACGACTTTCCGAGACATCGGAAGGCGTATGACCTCCGTGGAAGAACTGATTGCGTCTAACGAACACGACCGCCAAGTTATCCGTCAAATCTCCGCTAACGGGGCGACCGAAATTAGCCTGCTTACACAACTTTACGAGCAGTTTACCCGCTATCGTGAAGACGTGAATAAGTATGAGCCGTTGAAGTCTAACTATCTTGTGATGGCGATGATTGAAACGCTGTCCTATGATATTCTAGCAGTGGACCCTCGCACGAACCTTACTTTTGACATTACCATAGACAAGCGGTATAACAAGTCCAATGCTGCGAATAAGATTGTTCGGAATTTTAGACGCTCTACGCAGTTGGACAAGTATATCTCCAAGATTTTGTTTGACGCTATTTTCTATGGTCAGTATTTCGTTGAATATATCCGTGATAAGGAAGGTCATATTGTTGGTTTGAAAGATACGTTCCAACCGGGGTCGGTGTTTACGATTTCGTTGGAAGGTCTTAATGCTACTCCGATGTATTACAAGTTGTCGGTGGACCAAGTGAACAAGATTGACCTTTTGGATAACAAGGAAATCCTGTGCCTGGATATGCAGTCCGACCGCTACCGCTATTCCCTGTCGGCTATGAATGTGTCCTTGCAGTCTAGGGATGCTACCATCGCACAGAATGGCAGTCTTGGTCGCCCGTTCTGCTTTGAAATCTATGACAAACTGACATCCCTTGAAATGCTTGAGCAGTTGGACTTGGCTTCTATAAACGCTTCGCTCCAACGAAATTCCCTTGTGTCCGTGACCGCTCCCGATGGTCTTGACTTGGAGCAGTTGAAAGAGTTTACAGCCTGGTATGAAAAAGCGATAAATAATACGGGTGGCGACTCCGTTACGGCTTATAACATTGACACTATCCGTATGTATGCTGCGGAAGCCACGAAACTCCGTGTAATCCCGCAACAGAGCCAAAGGGGTGCGATTGCTGCGTCCTTGGGTGCTACCGAGAATGCTAGTGTGGAAGGTCTGCCCGACCGCATTAACAATATGCGAAACTTGATTCTTGACATCAAGTCTATTCCTGCCGAGTTCGTGTTTACAGGTCGTGATGAAACCAAGGTTGGCGGTGCATTAAGACGCTATGCCCGATATGCCCGAAAGGTCAAGGCGGGACAGGCTGCGTTGCAGATGTTCCTTGAAAAGATGATTACGGATTTGCTGATGTCCTATGGACACGATGTTACGGGCAATATCGTTATCAATCAGTATTGTGCGATTAACACGTCCGAACTTGACCGCCTGGAATATGCGGACGCTTCGGCAACTGTGATTGGCAACGTATTCAATATGTTAGACGGCATTGTGAACAACGAGAAGATTGCTCCGTATGTGAACATCAAGGCGTATGTCGCTTACATTGAATCCCTGCTTGACGGGCTTGCGGGTGCTTCGCAGATTATTAACGTGGACGTGAATAACTCCGATGCCAAGTCTATGAGCGGTAGGGATGCCCCGCTGAAACAGACTGATTAGTAGATGGCTAAAAAAGATTACATCTATATTCACGGAAAGCCAATGCACTCCAAAAAGTTTGCGGAGGCTTTATCGTTTAATAAGGGAACATCGCAGTATATCAAGGCTCGTAGGGAAGCCCGTGAGCGGGCTAGACAGATACGGGAGAAGAATGGACCGTGTTCAATGGAGTGGGTGCAGTCCGCTCTTTTCTTGTATGCCTGTAAGAAACAGGGGCTTGACAAGGATTTGAAACGGGCGATATGGGCTTATACATCGGCTCTTATATCCAAGTTGGAAGAATTTGTAACCAATGCCGAAAAGATTACCGAGCGGGAGAACATAGCCGATTCGTTCCATTGGGTTGCCTTGCAGTTGCGGTCGGCTATCCGAAACCATACCAAACTTTTGGATATGTTCAAGGATGAAGAAATCTTTGTTCCCCCCGTATCAAAGGAGGGGCGGGTGGTTTGCGGTAAGGTTCACAAGCCCGAAGACGCTGACAGCAGTGAAGCGATGACCTATATGCTTCGTGATTTTCGGCAGGCGAACCCCGATGCGGAATATCTCGTTCCTAAAAAAGATGAAAAATAACAGATAATCTATTGCTTTTTCTGTGATATTTTATTATATTAGCCGTTAGACAGCCACGATAGACTGTTTCCCATAGACAAGGTGGGAACAAAGGAATTGGTGGCTATGTCAAGAAATGTGCCGAAGAAAAGATGGCTTGCACCCGAAATCGCAGATGTAAGGCGTGGGAAAGTTCCCGAAGGACGCACTTACTTGCAGGCGGCATCCTACGCTCACAAGCACGGCATTCCTTGGAAAGAACTCCGTAAGAACACCTGTAATTGGTGGTGGACGGAGTCCGAAGACGCTCTCTTGCTAGATGGCAAGATTGTTCCGAACCGCTCTTGGGAATCTATCCGACAGCACAAAGAAAAGTTGGGTATTCCCCGTGAAGCCAAACCCCGTTTCTCCGATTTCCGTGCTTTTAACGAAAAGCGTAAGAATAACAAGATTAACATAATCCCCCGTAATAAGCCTAATGTCCAAGAACTCGCAGAACCCGCAGAAGACTCCGTTTGAGATTATTCGGGGATTGCTTAACGATAACGAGACCTACGATGTGAGCGTAGGTCGTATGTATGGATTACTCCAAGATGGTAAGGTAGATATGCACGTTGTTGCGGAGGCGTGTGTCGCTTCCGTGTCAGTTCCTATTCTTATGGAACGGATTAAGCAACTTAATGACCTGTTGGACAAGGCTGAAAAGGACATTCGTATGTTCTCCGAAGAACGTAAGGAAATGGCGATTGCTTCGCAGGACGGGATGACCATAGAGAAAGAAAAGGAACAGGGTGAGAGAGTTCTTCGGGTGTTTATTCCGAAGGGCGTTGTTGTAAATTGAGAGTATGTTGCTATATCTTAATTAAGAGGTATTACTGATGGCTAGAAAATTCGTTATAGACATAGAAACTACTCCCCGTCCTGGGATTATGGACACGTTCTACCCGATTTGGGCTGCGACAAAATACCCTGGCAAGGAAGGGCAGGAATTGGAAGATATGGCTGCTCTCCACGCAGAGTTTGGTATGGTTTGTGCAGTTGCCTATGCCAATGCCTATGGTGATGACGCTCCAAAGGTATTGACGGCAGGGAGTGTAGAAGAAGAAGCAGAAATGCTTGAAACTCTTGAATCGTTCCTTGACAGCGAAAACGTGATACTGATTGGTCATAACATTAAGGGTTTTGACATTCCTTTCTTGGCAAAGCGTTTTATGGCACAGCGTAGGTATGTGCCGAAATCTCTTAATTTCAGCGGAAAGAAGCCGTGGGATATTCCGCATATTGACACGATGGAACTTATGCGTTTCGGTGGCGGTGCATCAATGTCGCTACGCTCCGCTTGCCTGCTCCTTAACATTGAAGACCCCAAGGGTTCTGTTTGCGGTTCGGAAGTTCCATCCCTTTTCCGACAGGGTAGGACGGACGAAATCGGTCAGTATTGTGCAGGCGATGTGGTTGCAGAACGAGAACTTTTTAAGCAGATAGATGAGGCATTAGGTTAATATGGCACATAAAATCTATGTTGGCGTGGATAACGGAACTACGGGAACTATTGCCTGTGTAGGCGATTGTCCTGCCCAAATCATTGAAACTCCGATTATCAAGGAACAGAGTTATACCAAGGCGAAGAAGATTATTTCTCGCATTGACCATCTTGCTTTGAAGCAGTGGCTCATTGACCTTATGGGTAGTGGTATTGCTTCTAGCGAAATTGTTGCTGTGATTGAGCGACCTATGATTAACCCTATGCGTTTCCAGGCATCCGTGTCAGCAGCCCGTTCGCTTGAAGCGACCTTGTGTGTCATTGAAGATTTGGGAATCCCCCATCTGTATGCTGACTCCCGTCAGTGGCAGGGGGCTTTGTTGCCTAAAGGTGTGCAGGGTGCCCCAGAACTGAAGAAAGCGTCTATGGACATCGGGCTTCGTTTGTTCCCCGACCAAGAAAAGGTTATTCGCAAGCATAAGGACGCTGACGCTATCCTTATTGCAGAATGGGCAAGGAGAGAGCAGTTATGATAAACCTAGAACCACAGGACTTGAAGGCTATTCCTGTAGATATTGAAACATTCATAAAAGACCCCGAATACTTGGGTAAGGTGTTCAAAGACATCTATCCTTATTGGTTGGGTGTTCTCAAGGATGTGTATGCAGACCCGTTGCGTTCTCAATATACGGACGTGATTATGGCGGGTTGTTTGGGTGCAGGCAGGACTACCGCTGCGGTGGTTGGCTTCTTGTATGACCTGTATATTCTTACATTGGTTAAAGACCCGCATAGCAAGTGGACTTTGATACCAGGCACTCCGATAGATATGGCTCTTTATATTACGGATGATGATAGTCCGTATATGGCTATGATACTTGACGGCTTGTCTGTATCTCCGTATTTTAGAGAGGTTCTGCTTCCGAACAAGGGTATCGTTCTTGAAGAAAATATGTTCCCGAATAACATTGGGATAATTCCGATTACAACCCATCATTTCTATATCGGCAGGGCGATTGTAGGTGCTTTGTTTGAAGAATGGCATAGTTCCTGTGTAGATGCCGACCACGCTGTAAAGAAATGCTATGACATCTGCCACCGTCGTATGTTCGCCCGATTTATGGGGAATGATGGTATCGTGCCTTGCCGTATATGGACAATATCTTCGGCTAGTGGTGTGCTTTCTACTTTCTTGGGTGACTCTTGGGATTCTTATAAGTGTCGCCCGCATACCTTGGTTGTAGAACCGACTATTTGGGAGGTATCTGCACACAAGGGTATCTATTGTGGCGATACCTTTACTGTTTTTATTGGCGATGATACCGAAGAACCTAGAATCCTACAAGATGGCGAAATCGGTGGCGATAATTTGCACGGACGTGTCAAGCGTGTTCCTGTGGAATACTTGGAAGATTTCCAAAGGGATATTTATACGGCTCTCGTGGAGTTGGCGGGTGTTCCCGTGAAAAAGCCTGCACTCAAGCGACCCGAACTTACTATGCGTAAGGAAATTTTTGACCCGTTCATTTTGCTCTTTAATGAGAAGACGGAAATCAGTAGGTTCGTAATGTATTTCATCGGGGTAATCTTTGTGTTTATCCTGGGTGTTATCTACGGAATGTATAGTGTTTAACTCTAAAAAAGGAAGATACCAATGGCTACTAAAAAAGTTGCTCCGAAGACAGAAAAGAAAACCGCTCCGAAGAAGGCGGTCAAGGCTACTCCGAAAAAGGGTGCAAAGACCGCAGTGAAGAAAGGTGCTGCCAAGAAATCCGATGTGAATAATGCACCTAGTTATGTGGTTCTCAATCACGACTTGCTAACGCAGAATTACACGATGATTATTCACGAAGCGGATTACAAGTTCAATGCTCCGCACCACTTTAAGGTTATCGCAGCCAAGCCCGATACCGAAGGTGAACACAAGGGGCAGAACCTTGTGGTCGGTGTTGTGAATTTCCAGGAAGGTCCTATCAAGGAAAATGGTGTGAATGGCGTTGCCAATGAAGACTTGCTTGGTATGGTCTTGTGCCGTCTTGAAAGTTTCCAAAAGTCCGAATACAAGTGCCGTGAAAACGCTTGTGCTATTACGAAGATTGAAGAAGCCCTTATGTGGCTTCGTAAGAGAACTAATGCCCGTGTAAAGCGTGGCGTGGAAGGAACATCCAAGGTTTAATGGAGGATTACTACAATGGCTAAAAAGAAGAATATCAAGAAGACCCCTGTAAAGAGCGTTGCCGAAGTCATCGTTTCTCTTGAAGTGGAATTTGACGAAATTGCAGGCAGGGTTGAACGCTTGAATGCTGCGTTGAACTTGGGCGATACCTTTATCAAAAAGGTAGGCGAAGAACAGTATGGACTGCTTTGTGAGCAGTTCAACTTTATGCGTGACTATCGTGATACGCTTGCTGTTCGTCTGTCCTTGCTCCGTCGTGCTAATGCCAAGGCGATTGAAAATGAAATCAGCAAGAAGGCGGGTAAGGTCTAATGGCTGACTCTACACAAGATACGCTTGCCCATCGTCAAATGGTCGTGGACTTTGCCACGGATTTCTGCACGGACATTATGGACCGTGCGGAAAGACACGATGAATCTAAACTGCACGACCCCGAAAAGGAACGCTTTGATTATGTTGGCACACACCAACATCTGTCCAAGCATCAGTATGGTTCGGACGAATACAAGAAATCGCTTGAATATCTTGGTCCTGCTCTTGACCATCACTACGAGGTCAATGACCACCACCCGCAACATTTTGAAAACGGCATAGATGGGATGAACCTTATGCAGTTGGTAGAAATGTGGCTTGATTGGCTTGCAGCCTGTAAGCGAAACAAGGGTGGCAACATTCGGCAGTCGCTTGAAGTGAACAAAGACCGCTTTGGGCTGTCGGAGCAGTTGTATCACATCTTGCTTAACACCGCAGATGTAGTTGAACCAAAGGAATAATGATGGCAAAAGAATCTCTTTGCAATACGTGTAATTCCAAGACTTATTGTGCCAATCGTATGGGCGGGGTTAAGGCTTGTATTAACTATAACAAGTTCCCCAAGCCCACGGCTGACGAAGGCAAGCAGAAGTGAACGCATACGCTCATAAGTTGCTTGTGAGAGCAGAGGGTATTTGGCAACGGCAGGGCTTGTCGCTTGAAGGCAAGGATGTTCTTGAACACGATGGCTATACGTCCATATCTCTCCATTTTCATAAGGTAGCCTCACCCCAGGCTGAATTGCTTGTATCACAAATGGGCAAGGCGTTTAGGCGGGCTAATGTCTATTGGAAGGAGGACGAGAATGGACTTGTAGTTCGGGTTAAAATACCCCCGATGGGCACGTGAAAGCCAAGACACATAAGACGCACTCGCCTGTAATTGAGTATATTTGGAAAGGACAGGTTCGGTTTGTAGCCATTCCGTCCTGTCTGCTTCCATAAGGGTGGAAACAGTCACACGTCGCTACTTTTGTAGCAGGCTCATTGGCGTGTGGCGGGGCGGTGCGGGTTCTCGGTTCCCTGCACCGCCTTTTTCAAACAAAGGATATTTGTGGCTGATACAATAGATTGGTCTAAACTCCGTGCTAGACTACTTGAAACACCTATCGTGGTGAAGCCCAAGCACATAAAGCATCCTAATCGCTCTCCCGAATCCCAGGAAAAGAGAAAGGTTGGGGCTAGGGCACGGAGTAAGAAACGATATTGGGCTAATAGGGAAGAATGTCTGCGATTGCAACGGGAGTGGGAGAAAGCCAATCCCGAAAAGGTCAAAGAAAAGAAACGGAGATATTACGAGAAGCATAAGAACGACCCCGAATTTAAGGCTAAAAGGGCTGCGTGGAAGAAGGCTGCGAGGGCTAGGAAAAGGGCAGAGCAGTTAATCGGACAGGATAATGTAGCCGTAGCGGTCTAAATGTGAAGAACCCCGATACCCTGTATCGGGCTTTTTAATTATATTTAAGTTGAATATGAGGATTTAGTCTTATGGCAAAGATAGCATCCAAGCAGTTGATTCGGGCGGGAGATTTGGCAACTCTCCAAGAAAAACTTATTGAGCGTGAGTTGGGCTTATGCACTACGGACCGTTTGCTGTATGTCAAGTATGGCGATGAACTTATCCCCGCAGGCGATGGGGCTATTCCTGTTCCTACTAGCAAGAGTTTGTTTATGGGAGAAGAAGACGGGACTAGCGATTGGACATCGGTGGTCAAGGCTGAATCTCCCTATGATGAGAACACTGAATTGTGGGTTAGTCTTGATGATGTTAAATTTGCTGCGGAAATGGCTTATAAGGACGCAGATGGACACGACATCAAGTCTTCTATGTTCCAGGCATATACTAGCAGTGGTCGTGCTGAACCGCCTGTGTTTGCTCCCGTAAATCTTGAAAAGAAGATGGGCACGGGACTTGTCGTTATCCGTATGGGTAGTGGCAACGATTTGGGTGCTATTATTCCGATTACCCCGCCCGATGCAGATGGTGAGTTTGCCCCTGGGGACGTGTTGGTAGCCAAGACTAATGCTAATCCCCCGTTTCTTGTATGGAAACATCCCGATGCTCTACCTGTAGAAAATAGTAAAGACCCTATTACTAGCGGTGCAGTGTATGGTGTTCGCCATTTGATTGACCCTAATCTGTATGACCCTAATGCGGGCGAAGAATTGGAGATTACAGGAACGGATTTGCGTTATACAAAGGGTTGGTATTATGTATTTGGCGACTCCCTGTTTATCTGTGATAGTGCTACTTCCACACAGGCAAACTTTACAGGGGTTGATGGGTTAGTAATTGCTCTCAATTATACATTGGATAAGATACCTCCCGTTGCGGTTTATGAGTATGAAAGTGATACGAACCGCTGTAGGGATAGTGATGGTCATTTGGTGAAGGCTACGGATATTCTTACGGCTATGGCTGAAGGTAAGATGCCGATAATGCTTATCCGCACAAGTCGTGATGGAACTGTATGCGGAACTGCTATGGTAGTTAGTGGGGGAACTTCTGTCCTGTTTAGGGAAAGTCCGAAGGACGATGGTTCGTTTATGGAGTATAGTAATAGTTTTTATTCCAGCACTTACGATTGGACGGCTACTCCTAAATCTATTAGTGGTAGTTCTCCTATATTCCTTGTGACTTACGGAACTACAACTTATCAAGAATTGCATAATGCTTACGAAGCGGGTAAGACTTTGCTGATTTCGCACGTTTCTGTAAGTGAAAATGATGATGCCGAGTTGTTTCTGTCGCATCGTGCGGTTAGGGCACACGCTGGTCTTGTATATTTCTTTGCTTCTACTCCGATTACGGCAGATGGTCAGTATGGGTATATTGGTGCTACCATTACATCTGGGGGCGGGTGGTCAGCCGTAGGTTTTACTCCGATTGCTACTGCAAATTCGTAATCAATGGAGGGTTAGTTTATGGAACAACTTTTAGATGTGCTTACGAATTTATCTAGTGTTATAGGTGTGCCTGCTGCTTTATGTTTAGCGTGGGCTGCATTTGTGATACGTGACCACGCCAAGCGAATACAGAAACTTGAAGAAGACCTTGAGGAAGCAAACAAGGCTCGGTCGGGTGAACTTAACGCTATCTACGAGCGTATAAACACAATGGCGGGTGATGTTGCTTTCATTAAAGGTGCATTATCCGAAAGGTATAAGCAGGGGGGTTCTAAATGAATATCTATTCCATAGTTATGGATAAACCTTGCTTGGCGGTTACTCCCACGGGAAATCGCTATTACAAGTTATCCCAGGACACGAACATATCCGTGATTACGGATATTGGTTGCTTTGAGTTTGGTTTTAAGGCAGGGTTTGTTACGAATTTCCGCAGTGGCGGTCGCTTTGTGGACGGGTTCATTGACCAGGTTGGCGATGAAAAGAAATCACTGATTTATCTTATTCACGATGCGTTCTACACTCCCTGTGATGCCTGCGAGGGGGAACACCCTGCTACCCGTGAACTTTCGGACGAGTTCTTGCGTGATGGTCTTGAATGGGCGGGTATGGGTAAAATTAAGCGGAACGTGGTTTATTATTCTGTTCGTGCATTTGGAAAGTCTGCCTATGAAGAAGATGATTTCTTGACGGACACGAACAGGACGCTTTTCACGTTTAGATGGTCTGCAAAGGAAGCGGGGTAGTTGTATGACGCTTACGGAGTATTTGAAAACCTTTATTGGTCGCCCGTATATTTGGGGTGGGAATGGAACAGGAAAGACTGCCCACGGCTTTGATTGCAGTGGGCTTGTCCTAGAAGGTCTTTGGGCTTTTGGTCTATACACAGGTGCTGATACGACCGCACAGGGATTGTATGACCACCTTACCAAGACGGCTACTTGGAAAGAAGGGAATGTGGATAATGCCCACGATGGGGATATTCTATTCTTTGGGAAATCTACATCCAAGATTACTCACGTTGCTGTAGCCCTTGGGGATGGTTTGATGCTTGAAGCGGGGGGCGGTGGCTCGTCTTGTAAGACGGCTGCGACATCTACGGGATTTATCCGTATTCGCCCTATTCGTAAGGATGTAGTTGCTTGTGTTTACTTGAAAAAGTAAGTATGGTGCTATATTTATTGTATGAGTATGTCTATGGAATTGTTAAGTCAAATTGTATCTTGCATTTTGCCATTGGCTTTGCTGATTTCCTGTGTGTATCTTGTGATACAGGTTCGCAAGGCTATGGAGCAGTTCCAAAAGTTTGAAAAGTTGTTTCGTGCTTTGCGGGAAGCCAATACCAAGGTTCGTTTTGGAATAACGGGCGTGAAAGACAGGTTGGCATTCCAAGAAACACTTTTGGATGACTTGCAGGCACAAGTAGATATTCTCTTACGTCCTAATAAAACCGAGGTGGAAAATGGCAACATCAACACTAATTCTCACGATTCTGCTGATTCTAGCGGTAATCCTTGATATTTTTCTCATAATCCGTGTCGCAGTTCTCCGAAATTATTTACATTTATTTGAAACACGAATGGGGGAGATTGAGGCTCGCCTTGCTCCCAAGAACAAAAAGGAACTGAAAGATGAACAAGAAACTGTCCGAACTCAAGTCGCTCATTAACAAGCGTCGTGCCAAGCCCACGCAGACGAAGCCTGCACAGCCGAAGCCCGTAAAGAAGGAACAGCCTGTCGCTCCCAAGGCTACAAAGCCTGTGGAACAGCCCAAGGTTGAAGCCCCCAAGGTGGAAATTCCCAAGGTTGTGGAAACTCCCGTTGAACAGCCCAAGGTGGTAGAACCTGTCGTGGAAACCAAGGTTGAAGAACCCGTAGAAACTTCTGTTGAACAGCCGTCTGTTCCGAGCGATGAAACTCCGACTGACGTAGTTCCGACCGAAGAAACTCCGAGAAAGCGTCGTCGTAGGAACAAGGAGAATTTCTAATGGCACAGAAGATGGACGAAGTAATCGTCAAAATTCCGCAGGGTGTCAAGACCGTCAAGATTGAGTTTGATGGCAAGCAGACCGCTGAAAGTGCGTCTAACAAAAACACCCGTAAGAAGATTTGCGATTAAAGGAGCAACACCCTTTTGGATATAGTCATTCCCTTTGTGGAATCCGATGACGATGCTTGGCTTGATGTTTTTCTAAAAGCGAAGAACTTACACCCCAAGAATGAAAAGGCACGACAGATTTTCTTCGTGCCATTTCGTCGTAGGTATTCTAGCCACGGGCTTTTCAAGTATTGGTGGCGGGCGTTGGAGCAGAACTACAAGTCTTTGACCAAGGTTCATCTGCTCTTAATGCAACCGTCGCAGTTCCCGTCATTCTTGCGTAAAGATGACCCTCGCATTGTAGCCCATTACCATAACGAGTTTATTCCCGATAAGCATAGACCCTGTTTCAATAGTAGCACTATTGAACTTTGTGCCATTAAGGAATTGGACTTGAAGGGCAATTTCATTTTGTCAAATGACGATATGTATGTCAATGCCCCTGTGGATGATTCTTGCTTTGAGCAGGACGGGAAACCTTTGGCTTTCTTTGAGAGCCGTGATGCTTATGGCGTGTTCAATCAGTTCCGTAAAACCTTGACGAACGGGCATAAGTTGGTTATGGACCACTATGCCAAGCCATTGCCCTATTATCATTGGCATCACTTGTTCCAGGTTTACAATGCCGAGTTCTGTAAGGCGTTCTTGAATGACGAGTGGGATAGAATTTCCAAGGGTTTGGGCAAGTGGCGTAGAGACCACGACTATAACCATATGATGTTGATGATGGCTCAAAATGTGGCGGGGATGTCTGTCCACAGCGACAAGTTCCCCCATAAGGGTTATTTTGAAATGCCTACGTTCTCCAAGCAGATGTTCGCAGAAGCCGATACCCGCCAGGTTGTGTGCTTTAATGACACAGATGGCAAGCACGTAAGGCTTACAAAGGACTATTTGGCAGGCAAATACCCGAATAAGAGTTCCTTTGAGGTTTAATCCTGCCTTAAAATATATATATTTAAGGTATGGATTTTAACCACGATTATGACGGAACAAACGAACTTTTAATAGTCGGTAGCAAAGAACGCTTGCAGGCTTGTAAGTGCGTTATCTTGGCTTTTGGGGATTTGGGCTATACTGACCCCCCGATTCCTAGTCTTGGGGATGCTATTGGCGATTATACGGATTTTCAAGGTATTGCGTCCGTCAAGCGGAAAATCCACGAAATTTTAATCCGTTCACAGGTGGTTCGTGAGGACGAAATCTTGGGGATAGACGTTATTTCTCCCCAAGGGGATGACCATTTTACAGTGGACTTGCAACTGACTTTTGGAACTGAAACATTTGACGTAAATGCGATAGTTTGAGGTATGAACGATGGCACAGCAGTTCTTTGACCATTTTGCCCTGGCTAACCTTTCTATACAGGAAAGGTTGGGGCGTTCCGCAGCCACGCTCAACAAGGACTCCGCAGTATTTGGACAGCAGACCCGCTCTTTCCTGCAAATGCTCGTTTATGGGCTTGACGCTGTGACCGCCCGTGCTGCGTCCCATTTGTTGAATATGGATGTCCTGTATAGTAATGACGCATATCTGCTCAAACTTGCGGAAGGTGTCTTGCTTAACAGCATTGAGTCTATTACTCCCCCGAAGATTAACTATGCTACTCCGTTCCGTTTTTGGTCGGAGCGGACTTATACTCGTTGGAGTTCTTTGGGAACTATCGCTCTTAAAGATGGCACGAAGACTAACCTTATTGTATTCAAGATTAACGAAACAGGACACGTTGAGGGTTCCGAAAAGGGAACGGAATACGAAGCCTTGTTTTGTGCAGGCGATTATGTCCAACAGACCATAGATTCGGGATTTGACGGATATACCCCAGGTATTTTTGCCCCTGTCTATATCGGGGAAACTTATAAGTCTATATGGTCGGAATCCGTTGAAATCAAGTTGGAAATGGACAATGACGAAGCCCCCATTTGGTTGGACTTGGCTTGGTCGCTTGATGAACTTTTGGGTATGCCCGATAACTCCAAGGCGGCGTTGTTACAGCATACTCCTCGTGGTATGACCTTGACCCTTGGGGATGGCGAAATCTTCGGTAAGGGTTATAACAGCAAGGGTAAAGCCCCGATTAAGCGGGTCATCGTGTCCTATGTTAAGTGCGAAAGTCTTGCACCCGTGGACCATTCGTCTATCAAGTTCAATCGTGATATTACGGAAGTGGTTTTGAATGGCGAAAGCACCCCTATGCTTTCTCCGATGAATACGGGGGATTCTGCTACTACGTTGCGTTCCCGTGCGGTTGCTGAATTTTTTGCTGCTAGTAAGATTACGGACGAACGTGACCTTGTTACCGAGGTCAGTAAAGTTCCGTTCGTTAAGTCCTGTTTTGCTCGTAGGGAGTATAATTGGGCTACTTGGAAAACTATGTCGCTTTTGAACCAAGGCTACGTGGATGCCAAGAACGGACGAAAGACCGAAGCCAAGATTTTCTTTGAACGCTACAAGTTTAATCAGTATAAGCGATACAATCCTGGGGAAATGGTTGTCCATATGGGGAACGTGTATATCTGTTCCGACCCGAACCATAGGGGCTTGCCTTCGTCCAAACGAGGTTGGGTGTTCTATATGTCTTTGGCTAACGGGAACTCCCTGTCGCAGATTTACAATCGCTATTATCCGTCTGCTTGTGTGTATGACAATGCGACTATCGTGCTGTCGGGGCTTGTCTTGAAGAACCGCAGATATTGGGATGAACACGGGGTTTACTATCAAGGCGATGTCGTGTATCATTCCAAGACGAAGCAACTTTGGCTTGCTTTGCGTGATGGTGGGCAGACTGTTGAACCTGGTAGTGAAGAAGATATTTCGTTGTATAGCGAAGACCGCTTTTGGGTTACCCGTGAAGAAGCCCTTGAACTTGAAGATGACGAGTCTACGGGTGTAGCCTATAACGTCAGTTATCGGTTTGATGATTACGAGCAACTTACGCAGTCTATCTTTGAATCCGAGATTAAGGGGTATTTCAACATATCGGGTAAACTTGGGTTCACGTCCGTGGTGGTTGAACCGCTTGGGCAAGTCGGGGTTGAGGTTGAAATCAAATATACCGCCCCCTATACTATGCAACAGCAAGTTCGTGCAACGATTGAAGATTATATTTGCTATCACGTTGGTAAGGTGTTGCGAGCCGATACGTTGAACTCGTTGCTGACGGAAAAGTTCAACCTGTCCTCCGTGTATGTGATGTTGCGGTTGGTGGCGGTGGATAACTCAAAGATGGAAGTAGAGTTGCCGTTGCCGTCTGCGACTTATGTTCCACCTAGTATGCTGTCTGTGGACCTTACTGAAATTCTTGGAGCGAGGAAATAACCTATGGAACAAATGCCTGCTGCACTCGTAGATTTCGCTTCCGCATTGAAAATGCTTGCGGAAGCACAGAGCGATATTGCCGAAATCGTTACCAAATGGGATTTGATTTGTGATACGACTACTCCACGGACCGTGAAGATAGTGTTGTCTAATCACGTCCACGAGGTAGATAACCTTGCGAAGATACGTGAAGACCTTGTTAAAGGGTTGTCGTTGGACTACCCCGAAGTTTTTTCAATAAAGTTAAAGACTAAATATGGCCCCGGAACAGGTCATATTTCTACGACACAGCAGACGGCTAAAACGTGGATTTCGGGCGATGGCGGTAGTTTTACAGACCCCTATGAAAAGTATGAGAGTAATTTGGGCATTGTTCGTAATTTGAACAATACTTATTATTCCTGCCGTGTAGCCCAAAAGCCCGAAATCCGTGTGAGCCTGTTTGAACTTGCAAGGTTTATTTGGTTGGGCTACCCTGCTTCGGCTACTGATGAACATATTTCGGAATACAACCTGTATATCAAAGCACCCGCTGTGAATGAAACCCTGTATGCGTCTAACAGGCAGTATTGCACACTCGTTACGTTTATTGGGGCGAACACAAGTTATGATGGGTCTGTGTCCTATGGGGCGGTTACGTTGCATATCCACCATAGTGATGATGACCAACAGGTGACGACGGTTTCTATTGAACTTGGCAAGATGGCTACGTTCTTGGTATGGGCTGCACCTGGTCAAAACTCCGTTCCTATTTTACGAGTTCTTGACCAAGAGATTACCGATTAACACGCATAAGGAGCATTACTGATGTCTAGTATTGCAGATAGTTCTACCGCCCTTGAAGTGATGAAGTCGGCTAATGATGACTTTGTTGAACTCATTTTGAAACTGAAGGCTTTGTTCAGTGGAAAAGAGCCTGTCACGTTCACTATGGGCAAATACACCATTACTGTGAATACTATCCTTGAACTTGTCAGCAACTACAAGAATGGCAAGTTTGACGAGATTTTGTTGGGTGGGCAGACCACGGGCGGTAAACAGGTAAAGTTGTCGGTGGACGCTAACGGCTATCTGTGCGTGACCGATGGTAATGGGTATGCTACGTCCGTGTCTTGTAGCAAACTTGTCGCATCCATTATTGAGAATTGTATCGCCAAGCACGTGAACGTGGATAGTGCGTATATTCAATCTATCAAGGGTAAAGTGTCCGTATCGGGCGGTAATGTCAGTTTCGGGTCTATGAACTTTGAAAGGCTCACAGCGACATCCCTTAAATCAAAGAACCTTCGTGTGGAGAATTTGAACGTGAATAGTTCTTTGACTTGCGAAGGTTTGACGCTCTTGGGTGCTAGGCAGTTCCGTCCGAAGAATGTCCGTAATATATTCTATCGGAATAATTCTGCTATAAACAATGCTGCGAACCTTGTTGGTGTGGAAGGCAGTGCGTCTTATTGGGAATGGAAGATAAACGAGGGTGGCAACGCCTTGACCCCTGCTGATGCAGGATTCCCGTTGCTTTCTTCGGATGCTCCGATACAGAATGCTACGGCTGTTCCCGATATGATTAAGTTATGCGGTAATAATGAGTATGACGATTTCAAGTATCGGTTTGCGTGGATTCGTTATTCTACTATGTCTGCACCGGCTAACTTGGCGGTGTTCGTGAACCTTCCGAACTCTACTGCTTTCTATCCCGTTACTAACATTGTCAATAGGGATGAATGTCAGTTCGCAGCGTTGTTGGCGTTTCCTACGGGTGCTTATAGTAATGGCGGTAGTGGTAATGGTATGTGGTATCTTACCAACTTTGCCCAAACGGATATAGGCAAGGAAGTCTATTACCAAACGCTTGACAAGGAATGGAAGATTTATAGGACTATGAAAGTCACGTGTATGGTTAATTCGGACGTTCCGCTATCTGTTGAGTTTGGGGATATGGTGACTATCCCGCCTTATTCCTGTGTTCGTTATATCGTGAATTGCCTTAACAAACCTGGCAGTGGTTCTACTGCTAGGGAAGTTGTCTACGCTTTGGAGATGGCATAATGCTTAACGCCCATACCGCTACCCGCACTTTTCGTGAATTGCAGTTTGATGTCAAGGCTTTTCTACAAGCCTTGTATGACGTAATGCCCGCAGATGGTCACGAAGATAAGGGTATAGTGGAGATTAAGTGGGCTGATGGTTCCGTGGACATCGTTCCGACTTTTGAACTTATACGGAGTATTTGTGATTCCACCTATATGCAGTTGCTTATTGGCGGGGTTGCAGAACTTATACCCGAACCTACGTCTGTTTCTGTGCAGAACGGAAAGTATTATCGGGACACGATGAAACTGCTCATTCAGTCTGCACCGCTTAAAGCCCCTATGCGGGAAATCGGCAGTGAAGAAGAGGATATGCAGATTGTTGGCGGTATTATTAAGGAGTTGGTCGCTAACGATGTATCGCTCCCGTATGACGCAGAAATTTCCAGGATAGAGGTTTCGGGTAATTTAACCACGTCGTATTGTAATGTAAGCGACACGGCAACCATAGACAGGTATGAATGTGATGATGGCTATATTAAGCGGTTTAATGATGACTCCGCTTATCCTACGCTTAACCTGTCCAATCTGCGAGTGTCTATGCCTGTGCAAGTTATTTCGCAGTATCGTGTGGGCTATGATTTATCCCAATGGACGCAGATTGGTATGAACCACGTAATCCGTCCTGTGTATCGTGTGACGGGTCAGTTTAGATTTGGTGATGCACAGACCGACCAGGATTGGTATAGATTGCAACGGGACGGGGCGGGTATAAACGTAGCCATTCCTATATTGTCGGTTGGACTTTCTTTTGGGGGTATTAAGTATAATTCCGAGTATGTCCGAACGGAGTTTACCCAATTTGGGGAGGACCGTTCTGCTCCGCTACCTTTGACATCCCCGCCTAGTATTACTATGCTCTACCCGTTAAAGGAAACGAGTGGTTATAGAAATGGACACGTGAAGATTACTATATTGCCCCCGTCTGTTTCGGAAAGGGATATGATTTTGACGGTTCAAAATCCAACGGACACTGCTGTGATAGCCTGTAATGCTTGGTCGTTCGGTAGGCTTTCTCCGAAGGTAGAAGATAAGTCTGTGTCTAGCAATAAAGGCACGTCCTTTGGTTTGGGTGTAGTGGTGGGTGCTGCCACATCTATCGGTATGGCTGTTGCTAATTCGGTTAAGGGCGATAGTAGCGAAAGCAGTAGCAGTTCTAATAACTATGATGGTGAAGTTGAAGCCTTGAATTTTATTAGGATTCCCCCACATTCGGCTATTGACTTTTTGTTTACGTGGAGTCTAAAAAGCAAGGATAGATGGGAAGCCTATATGCTCCCGATGACAAGTGCTAATATGCGAGTAAGGATAGGGTGGTTCTAATGGCAGATTTTATTAACACTTCGTATCAGCAGTATTACATTGTTGTGTCGGCTTCTGCGGAAGGCGTTATTCTTCGTCCTGTTGATGACGAAGCCTTATCTACTTATTGGCAGGAATTTTTGGGTGGCTACATTGACGGTCCTGTTCCTACGGATGTTAAGCCTACGATACACCTTACGCAGTTGCCCGCAGAAGTTCTTAAAGTGGACGCATACGTGGATTACACTATTGAATACCCCCGTGTTGAGGTGTATTATGGCGACCACGTTATTGACGTTTCGGATAGGGTGGCGGTAAACCATCCGAACCCCGAAACGCCTGGTCTTTATTCTTTGGATTTTACGCTTTCTGTGAGTGGCGAGAAGATGACCCCGATTTGGCGGTCTTGGGTGTCTATTGAAGAACCCCCGCTTCTCCGACATATCATTACTCCGTGGAATAGGGAAAACAGGGCTGTGGCAGACTTGAACCGACAGGTTATTGAACCGCAGTTCTTGGAAGCCCTTTACGAAGCGGGTGTTCCTATCTACAATTTCCAACAGGCTAACCTTTCGGCTGCGGTAAGTCAGTTTGCCGTTATGAAATACAGGGATGCCCGTGCTATCGTGGTGGATAATCGCCTGTTCATAACCGGTCCTCGTTTGCCTGCGGGAACGGAAGTTGTCGTGAACGGATTGACGAGAACTCTTGGAGTAAATCTCCTGTGTCCGCTGTTCTCCAAGCAGGACACCTATGAAGCGGGCAGTTTGGTATCTTACTGCGGTTCGGATTACTACGCTCTTGAAAATATCCCGACTAGGGAAATTCCCGACCCTAATGATGAAACCAAGACTATTATTGCTAGTGTGCTACCTACGGCTTTTGGTGAAGATGATGATGGGTCAAAGCACGTTTATTGGTTGCAGGGTGTTTATTACAGCGTTGAGCCTATGGGTTTGCCCGATGGCGAGTATGACCTTACATCCTTGTGGGCTGTGCTTGATGTCGGTGGCTATATGTTCAAGATGGACTTGCTCCGTGCGTTCCCTGTCCATCATTATTGGGGCTATTACGACCGCAAGTATTTTTATGACTATGCTGCGGGCGACTTGGTTTCGGTGATTAAGGATAACGTCCTTACGATATATCAGCGAAACGATACGACTATTGAAGAAAAGGGTCTTGAAGAAACTTACAGACCTGGACATTACAGGAATCCGCATTGGACGGAAGTGTATAGCGAAAGCAACGATACGCTGTTGAGCGACCCGATTATCAAGCCTTATACGAATGCAGCCAACGCTGTTGTGTGTAAGACCTGTCCTGTCCGAGAAGAAGCGTTCCGTCTGTATGCAAAGTTGGTGGATATTCCATATCCGCTCGTGGACGCTCTTGGTTCAAAGTATAGTGTTATCCTGTGGGCGTTGCTTTACAGGACTAGGGAAACATTCCCAGGCATTAAGGCTGCGATGAACGCCATCGGTATGGACCTTAAAAACTTGCGTAGGGCTTATCCATCCGTGGTGTATTCGCAGTTTGAAGGTGGTCTTGAAACTGAAATCAAGGACATCTATACCGAGATAGACAAGGTTAAGGAAATCGCAAAGTCTGTCAAGGCAGACAGGATTTGGTATGAAGGTAATACCATTCCGTCTAGGGGTGTTCCTAACGAAGCGTATGAAGAATTTGGACCGCCTTGGATTAGGTATTCCGTTGAGGGCGAAGACCCCGATGTTGTGTGGCGGTTTAATAAGGACACGCAAACGTGGGAGCAGTTCTACAAGTTTACGCATATCGGTTCGGACAGGAATGTTGCTGACTATGATATGTCTGTGAACAACAGATATTATCGTGCTGATGCGAACTTGTTAGACCGCTTGGCTGCGGACTGCACCATTGACTTGGGCGATGGTGTTCAGTGGATAGATGACGATTCCTTTGCAAGTTTGGCTGTCGCTTTGGGTAGCCTGCTTTCTTACGAAATTCCTATCTATATCTATTTCCGTTTGAAGATTCGTCTTGCCACCGTCGGACACGCTCGTATGATAGGTGTTTCCAAGCCTGTCGCTTTGCAGGACGCTTGGGGCGGTTCGGTCGGCTTAAAGTTGTTCCCAGGAAAGTATTTTGATTTCGTCAATCTTGTAGTGAACGAAGTTTATCCGTCTGTTCTGTATAGATATTCGCAGGATGACGAGTGGACTGAATATGTTGAATACGACCAAAGGGATGGCTACCGCTATTTCTCGTTTGACCACGCAGTATATCTCCGCTTGAAATTCAAGCAGGGGACAGCCTCGTTTGTGTTCAAGGTTGCTACGGGTATTGACTATGAGAGCGAAGAACTCCGATACAAGTGGTGTTGGACATCCCGCTATACGATAGGTTGTATAGGAAATCCCGAATCTCCTGGCACGGATGATTACAAGGCTCGTGCGGGCGACCACGGATTTGATGGGTTTATGGACGCTACCCAAATGAACCCGACCGACCCCGACCGCTATGGTTCGGATGTTTACTTGTGCAAGGGTATGGCAGCCATTACGCTCCGTCTTGCTACTAGCACATTGAAAGTGTCGGCAGAAGCCCTTATGTGGCAGTATGTCTTGACTGATGACGGGTCGGAATGGGTTATGGATGAAACCACCCCGTTTGCGGATTGGGAAACCCTTGATGGGGTTAAGTTGTGGGGCTGTTGGGTCAGCGATGTCGCTTCGTTCAAGGATATGGTTGTCCGTGTTTCTTCTCCCGAAGTGAAGAACTTGACCTTTGAGTGGGATGGCGATACCATCAAGATTGGTGGGGGTGTTCCCCGTTTCCTGTATTTTTGGGATGCCATCGGATATATCCGTGGTATGATTGTAGTGCCGTTTACCGATAGGTTGGTGTTAGATGGGGATAGTTCGGACTACCTGTTGAAATTTACGTTTGAAGAAGAAGACTAAAAAAGGTATATTGGTAGGGTATATGGCAAAGTTTAAGAGAACCGAAGCGTCCGAATTGGATATGCAGGAATTAAAGCAGTATGCCAACCGCATTCTGCCTGCGGGGTGTTCCGCAGCGATTTCGGCTGACGATAGGGGCTTGACCCTGGATGTGTATGACAGCGATGTGGTGGTTTTGACTATCCCTGTTGGCGGTCTGTCGCAGGGGAAAGCGAAGAAGAAAATTGACACTGAATTAGAAGGATTTTAGTTATGGCTACCAAGTATGATATGCTTACAAACGAAGGCAACCTTGCGTTGGCTAGGGCTGTCGCTACGGGTGCTAAACTTTCCAATTTGAGGGCTGTCCTTTGTAATGTGACGAGCGGTATGGAAGATGTATCGCAAGTGGCAGCACTTACTTGGGATGCTATTCCTTCCGAAGCCAAGGGCGATGAAATGCCCTGCACGAGTTTTTTGCCGAGCCTGTATGAAAAGGACGGGGGAGAAACGGGCAAGCCTGTTACTGCTTTGGACATTGAGTTTACCTATATGCCTTCGGAGGACGTGGAGTATAATGTCATCGCTGTCCTTGCCGACCTGTATGATATGTTTGCCCCGTTTGCTATCAATGACCCTTACAGGGTCGGGGCGACGGTGTGGGTTGTAGATAACTTGGGCGAATACACGTATTACAGGTGCATAGAAGATGTGGATAATGCCGAGGTTCTGCCCCCGAACGATTCTACGCATTGGGAATCCGTGGATGTGTATGACGAACTTGATACACAGGTTTATGAAAACTTGCATTATATGACTACTACGGAAACGCCTGTTTTGTTGTATATTTCCAAGACATCGGGTGTGATTAAGGTCGGTCCCGAAATGGAAATAGACTACAAGGTTCGTCTGTATTTGGAAGGCGTGACGAACACTGCGGACGATGAACGCTATGTCAAGAACTACATTGTTTTTGATACGCTTGGTCCCGAATTTATGTCATCCACGCAGATGGACTTGTTGGCTTACTTTGCACAATCTATGAAGCATATTCGTGATGTGGCTGTTCAACGGGCGGGGAGGTCTTAAATGGCTGTTGATTTGCGAGAAGTTCTTGACGAAGAAATGGACCTTGACACCGAAGAACTGATTTCGGAAAAAGTCCTTCGTCGTATGTATAAGAAAGCGGTGCATTGGTATCGTAAGTATCGCCTGTTCCCCCGCACGAACACGTATAACTACTCTATTGAAAGTGGCGATTACGTTCCCGATATTCTTTTAGACCAGGTGGTTACCATCGGTGGTAAGACGGGCAAGTTGTCCGAGTTCGTGAATACCAAGACCAGGATATTTAACGGAACGGGAACTATAACTGTGACTATCGCCTTGACTGCGAACAACGCATACTTGGCGGGTCTGCCACACGAATTGGAGTGTCTGTTTGTTGCCTATTGCAAGAAAGCGATAGGTGAGCGTTTGGCATTTGCTAAATATCCCACACAGCCGTTTGACTTGGATGCCGAGTATTTGAAATCCAAGGGCGAAGAAGAACGTAAGGAGTGGGAAGAATTTATAATGATTAACAGGGATGAAGACCCCGAAAACATAACCGACTTGCGTAATGAAGCCTACACGGGAATCCCGAAACCCTATTTCTTTTCGGGAACTACTTTTGGGGCAACTAATACAGGTCGTGGCTTTTGGAGATAGTTTACTATGAATAAATTGACCCGTGGGAACGTGCTTGCCACCATTAAGAAATTGAAGAAGATGCCCCGACCGAAGGCGGCTATGTCTGCACCCGCTGTGCAGGCTATCTGCGGGCAGAATACTCCGAACAAGACTAATAAGGTAGCGGATTTGAAGGCTACTGTGGGGCGTCGCAGGGCTATTGCGTCTGCTAGTATCGTTCCGTATTATACTCCCGCAGAACATACACAATTTGTTTTGAAATATGAAGCGTTTGTGCAGGACTATATCAAGAACAAACGCTCAACGACTAAACCTGTTGTGGACGAAAATGCAACCGAAGATTTATCTAACTGAAGTAGTCTTATTGACCAAGACAACCAACTTGAATGATTTTAAGGATTGGTTGGAATGGCATTTGACTACGTGTCGTTTTGAGCATTGCCATATATTTGATAATGAAAGCCCTGTGAATATCAAGGGTGTTTGCGATAGTTATGGCGATGCCGTTTCTTATGAATTAGTCAAGGGTTTCCCAAATCAGTATAGCCTGTATAATCGTTATATCAATAACGATAGCAAGGCGTGGTGGGTTTTGCCTATTGATGATGACGAGTTCCTGTGGATGCGTGATTTTTCCGATGTGAACGATATGATTCTACACTATCAGTCAAAGTGGCGTGATATGTGTAAGTTGTCTATTCGTTGGAAAAATATGTTCCCGAAAGATGTCAATACGGATAGGGGTTCAATGTCCCTTATGGAGTATTGCAGTGAGTCTAACGACAAGTGGGCTAACTTATTTGACGGGGGCAACAAGCCTGTTAAGACTTTTGTTAGGACTACGGGTCTCGTGAACTATTCATTACCTACGAAAGAAACGCATAACCCTATTGTGGGTAATCAGTTATCTTATATGTGTAATGGAGAACGTTTGAAAGGTAATTGGTATCTTGGGGCTGATACAGATACTGCCTTGAAGTTATTACATTACCAATTCAAGTCTAAAAAAGAATGGATTTGGAAATGTAATCATAGAAGCCGTGTGTCTATGAGTAATGGCAAACTCTATCAAAAGTGTCGGGAGTTCGTATGGCAAAAGATGGTATGACCTGGGAAGAATTTTGTTTGAGCAAAGAGCCTCTTTTGAAAAAGATGTTCCCTACTGCAAACTTGAAGAACCCTAAAACACTCACAGATAAGTTGCAGTGGTTGAAGATACACGACTCCACGTTCCTTAAAGCGTTTTGTGCTGATAAGATTACTTTGCGTGAGTATTGTAAGATTAAACTTGGTCGGGATTTGTGTCTGCCTATCTTGGCTGTGTATGACAGACCCGAACAGATTGACTTTGATAAGTTGCCCCGTCAGTTTGTAATAAAATGCAATCACGGGAGTGGCTACAATATCATTGTTAAAGACAAGCAGTCGGTAGATAAGCGTAAGATAGTGGAAACTCTTAATAAGTGGCTTCGTGTTGATTACGGGTCGCTATCTTATGAGTTGTTTTATAGCGTGATACCTCGTAAGGTCTTTATAGAACGCTACGAAGAAAATCTTGGAAAGACATCTTTGACTGATTATAAGTTCGTGTGCTTTAATGGGGATGTTAAATACTTGCAAGTTATAAATGGTAGGTTTACACAGGGCTTGCATTTCAACTATTATACTACGGATTTTAAGCCGATGTTGGATGTTAGTTGGAATGCTCACCCTGCTAGGTATGACTTGTTAGACGAAAAGCCTAGCAATTACGAAGAAATGTTGGCGTTCGCTAAAAAGTTGTGTGTGGATTTCAAGTGTGTCCGTGTGGATTTTTATTCCATTAACGGAAAAACTTATTTGTCCGAACTGACGTTCATACCCGCATCGGGCAATATCACATATAAGAACCCTACGACAGATTTGAAATTTGGTCAGTTGCTGAAACTTTAGTTCCGAAGAAATAACTTGCCAGGTATATGGCTATCTTTTTGTGAACTCCGTCCACGCCCATCTTGTAGGTGTGGTTGTGTATTCGCACGTTTCCTTGGCTAGTCAGTCTGTTCTTTTCACTGACAGGCATACATACGATTATTTTGTATTTCGGGTCTGCGTCTATGATTTTTTGTATCTGTTCATCGGATAGATAGTATTCTTGCCAATATCCCGCAGCAAGGATGAATATGGGTTCTTTTTTGTCGGCTTGCATTTTAGCGACACGGGCAAAATACTTTTCTTTAACATAAGGCAGAATATCCCTACACTTTACGTTCGCTCTTTCAAAGGTAAGTTCTGGTGTATTGGGGTCTTCTAGGTAATGGATATATTGGACTTTTACGCAGTTGTCTATTACAGCCGTGTAGTAGTTTTCTGTTTTGATAAACTCTACATTGTTGTAGTCAAGGCTGTCGTATTTTGTTATAAGTGCGTAGATACTATCAAAGTCTAGTTTAGCCCAACAGAACGGATTTTCGTAAGGTTCTTTTAGGCAAAGTTTGCTGATAAATGCACTTACACAGGAATTGCCGATTAAGTTCATTTATACTCCGTTTATGGGCTTTATTTGGTCGTGGAAATAACACGGGAATTTTTTATAGAGTGCTGCGAATGACAGGTGCTGTGCCTTACAGACTTTTTTGTAGAACCCGTCATCCTGCATATTCATTATCTTGTAGGTCTTGAACGCCTTGATAAACTTATCAAACGTCGTTGGTGCGTATAGCACACTACATCCTATTGGACACATAGGGTCTTTCTTGGACATACGATAACTGATTACTTGTGTTCCTGTGGTTCTCCAATAGTCGTATAGTTTTTCAGCGTAGTTGCAGACATAGATACAATCATCATCGGCAGATATGATTGGAACGTCCTTATATTTTTCCATAGTGAATAGGACTTTCTTGAACGACTTATAGTTCTTGTAAACCCATAAGAGTTCAACTATGTTCTTGTTTACGAATGCCATAACGCTGTCGGGCAGTTCGGCTTCCTTTTTAGGAAATTCCTCTTCGCTTAAAACAAGCACGATATGGAAACTAGGACACTGCGTATAAAGGCTGAATAGTGTCAAGCCTACTGTATTTATACGGGCTTTCCAAGTGGTTAGGCTGATAATCGCCTTTTCTCCGTTATATTGTTTCATTGTCAATACCAAAAACATTGGGCATAACAGGCTTTGTTCCGTTGCCCTTTGGTTAGGGGTTTGTTGCTGTTGTGGAATACGAACGGCAAGGACTTGCTATTGACGTTCGTGGTAATTTTAATCCCGTTCTTGGTTAGGAACTGCGAGAATACGTTATCGTCTTGTGAAGCCTTAATCTGTTCATCGGTAAGGGAGTTGATGAACTCTTGGACTAGCGTGGGCGATAGACAATATAGGGTGCAAGGACCTTGGGTAATCTGTTTTGTCCTTGGGGTGTATCTAACCACGTCAGCCTTCGTTTGCAACCACCGCTTGTAGAGTTTTTCGGCATAGTTGCACGTGTATAGGCAGTCATCGTCCGCACTGATGACAGGTATTCCCTTATATTTCTCAATCGTGAAGATTACTTTTTTGAAAGCCTTGTAGTTCCGTTTGACCCAAAGTAGTTCAACTAGGTCTTGATTCACGAAAGCCATAATGGTGTCGGGGAGTTCTTTTTCCTTTTCGGGGAACTCGTCCTCGGACAGGACTAGGACGATGTGGAAACCTGGACATTTCTTGATTAGGCTAAACAGGGTTAGCCCTGCCGTATTTATGCGGGCTTTCCACGTAGTTAGGGAAATTATGGCTTTTTCGTGGTTATATGCTTTCATAGGGTATTTACTAATATAACAAAATTTACTTATATTTAGGGTATGAATTTTGACCTTGGCACTGCTGCACTCCGCAAGGCTCTCACGCCTAGAACTTATACTCTCCGTTGCAAGATATTGGAGATAGGGGATTTCTATAAAGTCCAATGCACGATGAACGCCAAGGAAGAAGTCCACCTTGACTTTTGGGCAAAACCCCTGCTACCCCTTTCTTATTCCTACGAAGTGGATGACGAAGTAATCGTGGAAGTCCGAAACCTGTGCGAAGCCTATGTCTTGGGTCTAGCCCAGGAATTGAACGGGACTAACACCACAGATGAATTTTATATCCGATTGGGCAAGAATATCTTTAAGGGTCGCAAGGACGGAACGCAGTTTGAGTTCCAGGGTGGCGATGATGGTTTCCGTGTGGAGCATTCCTTGGCGGGAACTAATGTGGAAACCAAGGGTATTCTCTCTATCGCAGCGGATATGATAACGATTGGCGATGGTAGTAGTATGGGCTTGAATTGTATGACGGCTTGTCCGCTTACGGGTCTTCACACCCCGGCACAGCAGAAAGTCCTGTTCTAGTGGGGTGTTTGATTTATGATGCAGTCTATTGCTGTCAAGGCTTATTTCGCTCAAATGCGGAATTTCTTTACTAGGCAGGGCTTTGATAAGTCTATGAAAGTCGCTTATGGTGCGGATGCCGAGGGTCCCCAACGCCTGCTTGACCAAGACATAGCCAATAAGAAAATGGAACGCAAGTCGCAGACGGACAGGGAAACGGTCCGAGAAGACCCGTATTCCTACCTGTTTTGGACTAGGGATTCTTTGGAGAATCTTGTTAGACGCTCTATCCGTATAGCCGATGGAAAGACCCCCGATGACAAGTTGAAGTTCAAAAAGACAGTTTCTGCGTCTTTCGGTATGGGCTGTGTCTTGGTGTCTAACAAGGCAGAACTGATTGAAGATTTTGCCGAGGCGTTCGCAGCCGAGTATCAAAATATCCATAATGTCCCGATAAATTTACGATTTGCTTACGATGACCGAAGCACCCCGTCCGAGGGCGGGTATAATACGGCAGGCTTGAACTTGACTGTCATACAGGACTTGGGAACAGAAGAACTCGTGTCTTTCCGACAGGGCAACCTGTTTTCCTACTCTTGGAACGTCAAGGTGTTCTTGCAGTTTGTGTCCGAGTTCGCAGATTGGAAGATGGCACCGCTCCGTAGCATTGTCGTGGACTTGTATAATCCTAACGGGATTCCGCTTGCGTCTATGGATTTCAACGGCACTCCCGAATGGAAAGAACACGTGGCGACCGATGGAACAAGGGTCATCGTTCCCGCAGACGCTTATGTTGAGGTGGAAAAGCCGTAGGTATCTTGTTATATCACGTAGGATATGCCTTATTTTGATGTAGGGTGCATACCGCTTGGTTGGTTTTGTTATTATTTTTACTGATGAACTTATTACTTACGGAGACAACCGATGTCTAACATTACGAAACAAGAACTTATAGACGGCTTTAAGAAAATGCGTGATGGGTTCAACGAAACCCTTATAAACTCCGATGCCGTTGTAATTCCTGGGCGTGAGAACGAGTATGGTGGTTGGTTCAACCAAGCCTGCGAAGATGTCCCTGCTATAGATGCGTTGTATGGCGATTCGTTCGCTCCACGTTCCTATGATGAACTGCGGATTGCAGAATTTTGCGATGCTATGATTGAGTATCTTGAAAGCCTGGGTAATGGCAAGACTGAAAGTCATCTTAAAATCAAGGTTCATAACCGCTAGGGGTCGCTTGTATGACAAAAGGACTTAATTGGACTATTTCCTATACGGATTTCTTCGGCAAGAAGAAAGTTGAAGCCTTTAAGGACAAGGACGAAGCCCAGGCTCGTTATGAATCCTTGCTCCCCCGCACTTATGGCGACTTTGGCGACCTTGCAAGTGTGACCGCTCCTATCCGTTCTGCTACGAAGATTTCGGAATCTGTCTTGGACGATGTGGATTTGTCTAACCAATGGGATGACTTGAACGCTGTGATTAAGGGATTGTTTATCCGTGGGTTTGACAATCCGAGCGGTAAGTATTTCTATGTCAAGTCGGATTATCGTAAGGATGAAGACGCTTGCCACTCCGTTTATAGTAAGGGCACGGACTCCCATCTTCTTGATATTCACGTAGTTGGTGCAGAACCCATTGTGGCGGTTGTAAATCAAGGCTTGCAGGACGAGCCGTTTGATATGGCTTACGATGCGATTGAACTGATTGTGAAGGATTGGTTCAATATGGTAACTGATGGTTTCCACGGGGTTATTGCAAAGATTGATGACCCGTCCGAATATGCGGTTTGGAAGAAGTCCAAGGGTTTTAAGAACGAAGATGGTGCATCTGCATCATCGCTTGGGGTCGCACCGACAGGCGTGGTCGGACGTAAGAACGAAAAGCCTACCGAATCCGTCTTTGATGACGATGAACTTGAACGCACAGGCGACCAAGCACCTTATCGCAGTATGTATGCCAAGGACCGTAAGGCGTTGCAGGACGCTCTTAAAGTCGCACAGAAATACAGCCCCGATGCCAAGATTGACCCGAAAAAGCAGAAGATAGTTTATAATTCTCCCTATGGCGAAGTCATTATCTACACTGAAACTTTCACGGGTCTTGGTGGTTCTAGTGATATTCAAACGCATTATGAAGTGTCTTTCATTATGTATGGTCATCAGCATATGACTTGTGATACTTTGGACGATTTGGATATTGTTCTTAAAGGTATTTCAGCAGGCGTTCGTAAGCACCCAGGGGATTCGTGGGATGACTTTGTAAGAAATGTAAAGCGGGCTACTCGTAAGCCCCGTGCTAAACACTCCGAAGCCCGTGGCGACGGTGCTGACCTTGCTTCTGTCTATGGTAGCGGTGATATTGTTACACACGAAAGTTCCGCTGATGGGTTCTACGTGGATGACCACGACCCTATGGGTTGGGCTATTCTCAATAATGATGTAGATACTATGAAGGAACTTTTTGCGGGAACTGCTCCGACACCCGACAAACCGTGGCTTTATGCGGGTTGGGACGAATACACAGATGCTCCCGCAGATAAGGATGGTAGTTATCCCTATCGTTATAGTTGGGATAGTGAACGGGATTTGAATTTTGTGGAAGATTGGAAACGAGTCGTGGGCGAAACGAATAATGAAGAAGCACTTAACCTGTTGCTTGAACACGACCCCGACTTTATTCCTACAGCGATTGATTTCTATAATGCGTTCCTTGCAGGATATGATAAGAAACTGCTCCGCAAGTTGTTAGACAATATCCGTGCTGTATGGGATAAGGATGATATTAACGATAGTTACTTGAACTACGAAGATTTCGGTGAAACCCCGTATGAAAATCTCATTGAATTTTTAGGAGAATAACCTTATGGGTAGAATGACTATCAAGGTTCACGAAACCAAGCAGAACGAAGATTTTGAAAAACCAAAATCTAAAGAAGACCTTATCCGTGCCGTTGAAAAAATACGTGAGGGATGGTGGACACTGATGCTAGGTCTAGGTTCTTTTAATAGCGGTCCGTTTGGTAAACTTATTAACAACGTGATGAATGATTTACCTAGTAATGAGTTCTACTCCGATGTATGGGGTTCGTCTTTTGATGAAATCCCGATGGATGAATGGGCAGATGCCCTTATTAGGCAGATTATGGATTACAAGGAATAAACTTGTGGTAGCATTTACACCTATTGTAGATAAGGAAGGTTAGTTTACTATGCAGAAAATTGCAGAAGATTATATCCCGTTTAAGTGCGAGTTCGTGGACGATATTGCCCGTGTGGACGAGTCCGCTCAATCCGAGGTTGCCAAGAGCGGCGGCACTATTCTCGCCATTGTCAAGGGTCAGCATTTCTGCCCTGGCAAGGTAAGCCGTAATCATCGTCTTTACACCGAAGAACTTTGGGAAGTTGCGGGTCAAGACGAAGATGTGCAACGCAAACTCAAGAACGGACAGATGTTCGGTCGTATCGGACACGAAGCCGAAATCACTGACGAAGATATTGCCGAGGGCAAGTTCTCCCATATTACCCGCAACATTGATTGGAAGACGGGCATTGCTGAATCGGTCATCTACAATACGGATATGGGTAAGACCCTTTACACCATTCTCCGTGCAGGAACTACGATGTATGTCAGTTCCCGTGCCGATGGCGACTACGAAGGCAAGGACGAAGATGGCAACGACATTCTTGACCCCAAGACTTACAAACTTGAACGCTTTGACTTTGTTCAAGACCCTGGTTTCCTTGACGCACAGCCCAAGGTTATTTCGGAATCCAAGAAGAAGGAAGCCCTTGAAGAATCCGTGAACGAACGTGTTGCTGAAAGCCTGCTTTCCTTGGCTAACGAACTTGGGGCACCCGTTGAACTTGACGGAAGCACCTACATCGTTGAAAGCCTTGACAAGAACGGCTGTGAAATGTCCAACTGCGATGACGGCTCTAACGACACGTATAAGTTTGAAGACTTTACCGAGGTGACCGAGGACATCAAGCAGTCTATCGTCAAGTTCGTGGAAGACTTGCAGGAAGAAATCAAGATGTCCGAAGAAACTATCCGTGAGTTGAAATTCGCCAACAAGAACGGGCTTAATGAAGATTACGTTAAGGAGCGTCGCAAGGCGGGTGCTACTTACGAAAGCATTGAGCGTGAACAGCCTGCACCGCAGACGTTCAAGGTCTTGGAAGCCAAGGCTATCAAGAAGGACGAAGCCAATGATGGCAGCCTGATTTCTTACATCCTTGGAGGTTAAGGTATGCCTAGAAAGTTGTCTATCCGTTTGCACGAAAGCAACGAGTCCTTGCAGGGCGAGTTTGAAAATTTGCAGGATGAACTTAAAGACATTTCTGCTATCATCGGTAGTCGCTCTCCCATAGAATCCCTTTGGGGGAGTATTATAGACATTCAAGATGGTGCTGCCGATTCTGCGTATGGCACTGCTACTGAAATTGCGGAAAATCTCGCCCGAAAGCAGGAACGCATTAACGATGCGTTTAGTTATGTCTTTCAGCAGTTGGAAAAATATAAGTAATTGGAGTGTATCACAATGTCCAAGAAATTGTCTATCCGTTTGCACGAGAGCAAGAAACAGGAAGCCGAAAGCCTGTTTCTTCCCCAGTCCTTGAAGAACGAAATTGGGGATTTCTTGCCGTCTTGTTATACCGCACACGCACTTGCGGTATTCAAGGGCACCGAGGATTTTGACCCCGATGTGGCTTGGGATATTGAAAACATATCCCTTGACGTGGATAGGGCTACCGTAAAGGATAATTACCTTATGGTTGCCTTTAAGGACCGTCCGAGCAGGGAAGAAGTTGAAAAGGTTATGCAGGAGGAATACAAGAAGGCGGTTTTGCCGTCCGCTCCTGCACTTGTGGCTTTTGTGGATGTTGAATCTATCCGTGATGCCTTGCAGCAGATTGCTGCGGATAGCAACGGCAAGGATTGGGAATTGTTTGGCTCGTTGTCCGACATTAACGACCTTGCGGACATTCCAGGTGTCGTAGACGCTTGGTATTCTCCCGATGCGGAAGTGTGTTTGAGTGCAAGTGTTTTCACGTTCAATGTTGCAGAAAACTTTAATGGTAGTGAAATCAAGGAAACCACATCGGTTGAAGAAGCCGAGCAGTGGACCATTGAAATGTATAACAAATACAAGGTTGAAGAAGGCGTAGCCGAGGCTCGCAAGAGTAAGTTGCCTATCGGCAAGCGGACGGAGTATTTCACGTATAAAGCCTATGGGGAAGAAAATAATCTCACGGTCCGCTTGGAACAATACGCTATGACGAATGGTATTGCCTTGATTGCCGAGTGTGACGATGGCGAGATTTATACGGATGTTTCTGTGTGCTTGCCTGGGTATTCGTTAGACACTAATGAATTTTTTGCAAGTTCTAGTATGGACGGCAGGCTGTTGCAGAAACTTGCCGAGTTGGGCATTGTCAAGCCTTCGGGCGATAAAGTCCACTACAACTTGGGCACTTACGAGATTTGTTCTGCCGACCTGTCCAAGTTCACTGAAAAATAAAATGTATATTTCAGCATTGAGAAAGATTTAAGGAGAGTAGTCCTATGTCTAAAATGAAAATCCGAGTTCACGAGTCTAGCGGTTCCGCAGGGGCGAAGTTCTACGATAGTTTTATCAAGGACGGGGCTACCGAAATCCTTGAAAACTATGACGTGAATCAGTCTTGTGGCGGTATGTGTGATGCCTGGTATGAACTAGGTGATGGTGTGGAAGATATTGAGCGTGATGATTACAGCGGATATATCTCCCACAACGATGGCGGTGTTAAAAAGACTTGGATGACCACTTCCTACAACATTGTCGGTCAAGGCTACGCAGATGACAAGATTGACAAGGACTACGATTACTTGCAGGAGCAGTGCGAAGATGCCTACAAGGAACAATGCGAGAAGGAAGGCGTGGAATGCGACCTCCGTTCCGATGACTTCTACGACTTTGAAAATCAGTGGTGGAGCGAAGGTTGCGAGATTTTCGCTTATGCCGAGATTTGGCTTTACAACTTTGGGCGTGAACATACACTTCACGGGCGTATTAGTCGCAGTTTTGACTATACCTATGGTCGCCATCCCGAAGATGACCTGGATGTGGTTATGAAATTGACCGAAGAACAGATGACGCAGGCGAATGCGGATAAGTTCTTGGCAGAAGTCAAAAAGCAGTTTGAAACTTATTCGTTCAAGGACGGATATAAGGAAATTAACGTAGAAGCCGAATAAGGCAAAGGAAAGGTGTATTATGGCACTGAAGAAGATTACAGGAAAGGACTTTAACACCGCTATCAAGACCCTTACTACATCGGGTTCGGTGGTGTGGTGGAAGACTCTTGAAACAACTGATGACGGGACCGAGTTGTGTTTCGTTATGGGTTGGGGCGAGGGCTACGATGAAGAAGAAGACCTGTATCAGCAGGACGGCTACACCCTTTGTTCCAAGATTGGCTATAAGCATCGCAATCTGATGGTGATGGACTACTCCGACTTCTATATGCCCTATGATGAAAAGTCGGGCGAAGTTTGGGACACCGATATGGCGGTTGGCAAGGTTGTTTATACCGATGACAATTTTGATGTCAAGTGGTATAACGATGAAGCCCAAGCCATTTGGAAGAAGTATGGCGAGCCGAACGAGGAAGGGACTACTGCTTTGGATTTGATGGAGTCCAAGAAGAAGGAAGCCAAGAAAAACGAAAAGATGTTTATGTTGTATGACATTCACCAGAACTATCCCGATTTTGGTAAGATGTCTTGTTGGCGTAATCCGCAGTTTTGGAAGGACTACGAGGACTATTACAGTAAGGCATATCCCACAATGGGGATAAAGATTACGATGAAGGATAATGACTCCGTGGATGTGACTTCTAACGGTAAGTTCATTATGAACTATTCTTGGAAGAACGGTCGTCATCGTGCAACGGCTGAAGACGGTAGTGGCTTTAAGCATCCTGGATTTGGTTTCCGTGATGACTTGTCTATGATTTATCGTGGTGCTACGGGTAAGGAAATGGGTCCGTATAATGCTGTTTATGTGGATGAATCCAAGAAGAAGGAAGCCAAGAAGCACACCTGTTCTATGCAGAAGAAGAAGGAAAGCCTTGCCAAACTACAAGAAATGCACCCGATGTTCAAAAATTGGAATCCTCGTAATCAAGCCCAGGTTAATAATACCCTGCGGTTGGCGATGGCAGAATGCCCCCAAGATATGCCCGAACTTATTAAGATTGTTAAGGAAAAGGGCTTTGATGTTCCTAGTGGACTGACTCCTGCAACGGGTTGGGGTAGTTTTGAAAGCAAGTCCAACATCTGTTCTATGCAGAAGAAGAAAGAGAGTGTTTCCAAGAAGAACGAGAGTAGCCTTTCGCACTTTGTTGTATCTAACGCAGAAACCGCATTAGATACAGTATGTGATGAAATCTTGTCGCATACTAACGATGACTTTGTGATTAACGATGCTGATGCCGCCGAAATCGTTGGTAAGTATGCCATTATGCGAGAATTGGATGGCTTTGGTGGTTATTCTGGAACTGCCGATGAATTTGCAGAATGGGTGGATGGCGTGTTGAGTGGTAGTCCTTTGGATGGCTCTCCTTTTGGTTCTGCGGAAGCAACTGAATACGCTCGTAAAATTTGGTCCGAAGAGGATTAACCCGTATTCCAATTACGACAAAATCATCAAGAGAGTTCCGAGCAATCGGAACTCTTTTTGTATGCACACAGGATTACATACAAAATAAATATAATACTATATCTACCTTATATAACAAATTACCTACAACGTAGAATTAGGTATCTTGTTATATTTGACATTTTTTGACATTTTCTTTGCGATTTTTGCGAAATCGCATAATTTTTTTATTATATTCTGTTGTCAAAGGGTAGGCAATTTCCCTGCCAATTCGTGCATTACGCACAAATTAACCCTTGTAGGAGAGCGGGTTTCCCGCTTCACTAGAAAAAACAAGAACCCTAACAAGGAGACCATTATTATGGTTACTCACAAACGCTCTATCTCTGCTCGCAACGAGGCTCGCACTCTTGCTTTCCGCAAGCGTCTTGAAGCCCGTAGAGCCGAAAAGAAACTCCGTGAAGATGACAACATCGTTGAAGTTGGCGACGTTAAGTTGGACGCTGCTGAAACGGAAGTCGTTTTCGCTGATGAAGACAAGGACATCCAGGTTGTCGTTTCTCCCGACCCGGAAAACGAAAACTCGGTGACTGTCGCTGTTCTCACTAACTCCAAGGAAGATGTGGAAGAAGAGGAAGTTCTCGGTTCTGCGTCTGTTGAAGGTAGCGAAGAACCCAAGGACGCAGAAGAATCCCGCAAGGCTGCCCGCCGCGAAGCATTCCGCAAGCGTCTTGAAGCCAGACGTTCTGCTAACAAGGCTACTGCTCCCGCCCGTAATGAGGCTCGTGCAGAAGCGTTCCGCAAGCGTCTTGAAGCCCGCCGTGCTGCGAAGAAGGCTGAATCCAAGCAGGGTTCTGCCGAAGCCCGTAAAAAGGCTTGCAACGAAGCCCGTGCGAAATTCCGTTCCAAAATTGGCAAGAAAGCCTAACCATAAGGAGAAGACATTATGAAGACTTCCGTTGAAGAAATGTCTAACCAGAAATTCAACCGCCTCGTAGAATCCTACGATGCTCGTTATAGCAAGCAGTTTGAAGCACTTGCTAAATCCCCGTCCTTTAAGGGCACTCTTTCTGCTACCGCCCGCTACAACTTGGGTCAGCAGATGGACAACTATAAGCGTTACGAATCCTACGTGAACGAAAACTCCTCGGCTTCTAGCCTTGGCGTTCTCCCCCGTGTGGCTCTTGACCTTATCAGTGCCACTTACGCACTCTCCATCGCTCCGCAGTTGGCTAGTGTGCAGACGCTTGATGAATCCCAGGGTCTGATTTACTTTAAGAAGACCTTTACCCACGGCTATCCGCTGACCGCACAGAATGGTCTGCCGACTCTCCCCGAAGACCGCTGGATGGACGCTGACGGCAAGTTTGAAGGCGACAAGACCTTTGCGGGTGCTTGGAAGAAGTGGTTGGACACTCGTGGTCGCCCTGCTGATAGTGGCGAAGGCGATTTGGACGCTGCCACTCTCGCAGCCAAGAACTTTGACGCTATCACGTTCAACGCTCTCAAGGGTTGGCAGGCTTCTCCGACGGGCTATATGTCCGAACGTCAGTTTGTCATCGCTGCAGACGGCAAGGCTACCATCAAGTATGGTGTCGGCAATCTCCGTTGGAATATGCCGATTAACGTGCGTCTTGTGGACAAGGATGGCAAGGTTGAAGACATCGTTGGTGTCTGTGGCGGTCCTGGTCAGTTGCCGACTTTCTACGGCAAGGTTGCTGTGACTGCTGCACAGGATGGTGGTGACCTCGTTCTCACTATTCCGAGTGGCTACCAGGGTGGCGTGACTTATGATGTGGACTTTGAAAAGGCACCGGACGTTCCTGCTATTGAATACTCCCTTGACTCCAAGGTGGTTTCTGCTGAAATCATCGGTCTTAAGGAAATGATGGGCACGTTCAAGTCCTTCCAGTTCAACAAGCGTTTCGGCAAGGCTGCAAGTGATGAAGTTCTCGCTGACCTTACGGGTCATATGGCGATGGCTGAAAGCGAGAAGATTCTTGCCGCATACGTCAAGTGTGCTAACAAGTGGAAGCCGATTACTTGGAATCTCAACAAGACTCCTGGTATCAGCGAATTTGAACATCGTCAGTCCTTCCTTTACACTATCCAGGCTGCATCTGCCGCCATCGGTAGCCGTGCGGGTAAGGGTCACGCCAACAAGATTGTGGCGGGCTATGTCGCTTGTCAGTATATCGCTTCTCTGCCTGGTTTCCGTCTTGCACCGCAGACCAACCTCGTTGGCCCGCACGTGTATGGCACTCTTGAAAACGAAGGCATCACGGTTATCCGTTCCAACGCCATCGTTGCTCCGAACGAAGTTATCTGTGCTTACAGCAGTGATAACTCTCCGTTTGAAGCACCTGTGGTCTGTGCTACCTATATGCCGGTGTTCCTCACCGACACTATGCAGGTTGCCGAAAACCCGTTCCAACAGCAGCGTGCTATCGCTTCTTGGAAGGCGATTGAACCTGTGGTTGCCGAGTTCGTTCAGCGTATCGTCATCACCAAGGATGCCGACCCCGCTGCGGATGTCAATGTGTTCCTTACCTCCACCCCGAATGGTGGTAGCGGTAGCGGAAGCAACGGCTAATCCGTAAAAGGTGTGAACCTTTGAAAAGTGCCCCTGCCTTATGGCGGGGGTGCTTTTTTATTATGTATTTGTTCGCAAGGCAAAAAATTTTATTATTTTTATTGACAAATATCTTTAACAAGGGAGTTTTCCTATGACAGTCAGTGACGTTATGGATTTGTTTGCAGACGCAGGGATGCAACGAGTAGTGTTGGTGGACTTGAAGGACGGCAACGCTGAAGAAATCTTTGATGGCGAATATGACGATATGTCGTATGAATACCAAGAACTTGAAATTATGTCCATTGACAACATCTGGGACACTCCCGATTGCCACGGCAAGATTGTGTTCAATGTGGACACTTCGGAAATGGAGTAATGTCCTATGGCAGAAGAAACTGAAAAGCCGTCTTCGTATAACTACTTGTCATACGTCCTTGCGATGTATGCACCGAAAGACGAGCGTGATGACGCATTGTGGGAGGGGAACTTCAAGGGCGATGTTCTCCCCGACTTTATTCCCAATTTTTAACGACAGGTTAGCATTATGGCAAACATTGAAGACTTGCGTGACCGTTCCGTGTCTAGTGGAACTCTCAAATCCGATGACCTTATCCCGAAATTCCTTGGTGTCTTGAAGACCTACGGCAAGGATAAGTATGACAAATATATCAAGGAAAATCCCGAAGTTGAAGATTGGAAGAACCTTGACGATGAAACTATGGGATGGGTCGTGGATGAACTCACTGACTTGCTCAATGAAATCGCTCCCGACGGTTGCTACTTTGGTGCAAGCGAAGGCGATGGAGCGGACTTCGGGTTCTGGTCTATGTCTAACGAATCCAAAAAGTCCGAAGCCACGTTGGACGCTTATCGTAAGAGAGCAAAAGAACTTGGTGGTAAGTTGCGAATACGCTCAAACTCTCTTGGCAAGTTTGGTGAGATTATGCTTGGCGATACAGGGTATTCTACGATGGGTTCCGTGTTTACTAAAGAACTGTTAGACAAGTATAAGCCTTTGTTTGATTTGCATAGAGAAATGGCGAATGACCCCGATATTAAGGCTATGGGTATTATTATTAACGAATCCAAAAAGTCCGAGGGTCTGTCTATTGACGATTATGCCAAGTATAATATGGACCACTACGCTGCCAAGGCTGCGGGTTGGACTTGGGATGACGAAAACTCTTGCTATCGTGATAAGGACGGCATTGAAGTTGAATGGGACTCGTCCGATGCAGTTATGATTGACCCGATTGAATACGACGGACACACTTATGGACAAGTCAATGTTTGGGGCGATGGCACCGTGGAGTTTCAAGACGAAACGGGAGAAAGCACTAATTGGGCTGATTTTGATGATGAACTTGTTAGTAAGATTTATGCTGTCCTTGGTGGTAAATCCGAGTCTAATAAAGCCGAAGGCTCCGATTACTTCGTCATCGTGTTCACGTCTAACGAAGACGCTGCGAAGGGTGCAGAATACGCCCGCAACTTGGGTGAAGACCCCCGACTGCCTCCAGGTGGTAAAGCCGTATATGTTTACGGCAATGACCGTGATGCCCTTAAAGCCTTTGGCAAGAAGTGGTTTGACCTTTGCGTTGATGACGATTTGGGCATATCTTCAACATTTGGTCTTAACGCAAAGGATGAAAGCAAGAAGTCCGAAGCCGAGGGCAACAAGGACATCTTCACCCTGGACCTTACTCGCATTGATGCCGATGGCGATGAGGAAGGCTTGGACGATATGCAGGCGGCTAAAACTTTCTATGACGAAGATGACGCTATCAATGCTGCGAAAGAACTTGCTGATTCCTACAAGGATGATGATGGCGTTGTGCAAGTGATTGTTATGGCAGGCGAACAGGAAAAGCCGAATGGCGACATTGTGGGCGACTCGTTTGACATCTATTGGGCTTCGTCTAGCGACAAGCAGACAACTGCCGACTATCGCAAGAAAGCACGATACGCAGCCTTTGATAACAAGATGGACTACTACGCCAAGGGCGATAAGTCCGAAGCCTACGAAGATATTTGGCGTGGTGCCGAGGTTATGACCCACGATGAAGCCTGTGAGCAACTTGACCTCCCCGCAGACAGGTTGCAGGATATTATTGACGAGTATGGCGAGAATTGGGATGAAGACCCCGATGCTATGGACGAATACTTGCAAAGGCTGAATGACTTTGTAGACTCTTGCTTTGACCAGGACTATGTGTCTATTGATGGCGAAGAAATCCCGCTTGGTCTTTGTCGTGAACCTAAAATGCTTATAGTGCTGACTACTGACCATAAGGGTGGCGATAAAGCCGTAAAACTTGTCAAGAAACTCGCCAATGGCGAACTGACAGGTTCTAGTGATGATGGTGACTACGTTGCTATTATGGATGGCGTGAACGGCAGTCCGCATTTTGACATTTACTCCGAAGGCGGTAAGTCCGAGGGTAATGACGATGACAAGGGCTGTAAGGGCAAGGATTGTAAGGACGATAAGACCAAGAAGAACGAAGCGGACGCTACGTTCAAGGTTGGCGATTTCGTGAACTACGATGCCGACCCCGAAGCGGATAAGTTTGAAAAGGACGTGATGGCGTTATTGCGTAAACGCTACATCAAGAATTTTAGCAAGTGGCTTGCCAAGCGTGGCAAGGTTGTTACTGATAAAGAAGGTAATCATTTCGTCAATATGTTGGCGACTTACTACGATGAAGAACGTAGCGTGAGTAAGGCTGCGGGGCTTTTGAACGATTGGATAATGGCTAACGACTCCGCTTCTTTTGCAGATGACCCTAGCGATGCGGGTTTCTATCTTGACCGCAAGGTTTTCGCAGATGGTAAGCCGTCCGAAGCCAAGAACCAATACGGACACGACACACTTAAAAACTATTTCTATTGCGACCCCGAAATAGAAGGTTCCGAAGCATACAGCGACCTGTGCAATACTCTTGCTGATTTGGGTCTTGATGATACGGAGGCTTTGGATAGCGATAATGGTAGTAGCGATTACGTTGAATGTTATACGTGGTTGCCCGATGGCACAGGTGTCCTTGTGGCTCTTGGTATTTGCGATGATGGCACTACGGATAATGCTTCGTATATTCTTGATTTTGATGAAGATGGTATCGGTCCTGGCGTTATCCGTGAGTGGGATAAGGCTTACACCGCAGACAAACTGACAGACCTGTGGGATGACCTTACTGCCGACCTTAAAAAGTTGATTGCGGAACACCCTGCTAACGAAAGCAAGCAGACCGAAGCCAAGAAAAAGTATTATGGCTACGGCAAGGATGACGCTATTGACAAGGAAGACACTGACTTTATGTGGCAAGTCGCCTACGATTGGTTTGAAGACAGACTGCCCGAAAAGTTAAAGCGTTGGGCTTCTACAGCCGTGACTAATGTTATTGACAAGGATAGTCGTGCCTACGAAGAAATCGTGACGATGGACGATTATCACGCCTACTTGCAAAAGTATGGACCGTCTGTAATCAAGGACATCAAGGCTAATGACGAAAGCAAGCAGACCGAAGGTTTGCCCCCGAAGAAGTTGGGTAATCGTATGTATCGTAGCCGTGCCGACCTTATTAACAAGATGAAGACGTTGGACGCAGTTGAGATTACTACGCCTGCACAATTCAACGATATTCGTAATAAGCAGTGGCTCCACACTGCGGGCTATGCTATGGATATTAACGGCAATCTTGTTGGACAGACTTACTTTGGCGATAAGGACGGCAAGTGGTATTATGCTACTACCAAGACTTTCCAAGGCGACTATCTGCCCGAATGCAAGGAAGAAGCCAAGAAGTCCGAGAAAGCAACTGTAATCTGTTCTATCTGTGGCAATCCCACAGATGACCCTATTTGGGGAGAGGGTAATCGGGCTTTCTGTAAGGATTGTTATAGCGATGGTGACTATTTTAAGCACGGCAAGACTAAATTCGTTGTAGGTATGATGATTAGTCTTGATGGGGTAAAGCAGTATATTCGTGAACTAAAACCTCGCACATTTGTGGGTCAGTCCGTAGATACAGGTAAGGAATTTAGTTTGCCTATTTCTAGTCTTAATCGTGCAAGTATTTTGTATGACCCTAGAAATGAATCCAAGAAGTCCGAGAGCCTTACCTTGAAGCAGAAGGAACTGAAAGATATGGCTCGTTTTGGTCAAGCCGAAGACATCACGACCATTTCCGATGAAGAAGCCAAGGCACTCCGCAAGAAGGGCATTGAAACCATCGGTGTGAGCCGTGGAACTTACGGAATGAACGGTGCCCTGCTCCGTGATAACGAGGGCAAAAAGTATGTGATTACTGCCCGTAGTTCCAACCTGTTCTACTTTGTGTAAGGAGAATATATTATGTCCAAGATGAAGATTAAGGTTCGTGAATCCAAGAAGAACGAAGCCTATAGCGATTATGACGCTATCCGAGATTGGCTTGAAGGTGTGATGGGAAAGGCGGGGACGATGTTTGAATCCGCTTATGTTTCCGAAAATCGTCCTGGTGAAATCTGTGCCGAGATTTCGGGTTATGATTATTCTACAGGTGGTGACGCTACGTTTTCTGTGGTGTGGAACGCAGGGGAAGATTTTGCTGAAACCATTTCTGCGATGGCAGACGAACTTGTAGAATATGCCGATGGTTTTGACCCCGAAGACGAAGCGGAAATGTATCGTAACAGCGGTTTGGCGGGTGTTCCATCGCTCCGTCAGTTGCTGAAGGCTATGGACGAACGAAAGGAAGATATGGTTTCTCTTGCGGGGGCTGTATCTTTGGCAGCGTCTAAACTTTAATAAAAGGACGGAACTATGAAAAAGTTTAAGTGTTCTATGAACAAGAAGATTGAAAGCCTCGCCAAGAATAAGCGTTCCGAAAAGCGGACGATTCAACCGCCTAGTTATGACGTTTATTCCTACGATGAACTTTCCGATGAAGCCAAGAAAACGGCAAAGGACGCAGTGAAAGAAGAAATCCTGCGTATTCGTAGCGATGATTACTCCACGTTCTCGGATTCGTGTGTAACGTGTCTTGATGAATTGTTCCCGAACTCCGATTTGAAAGTGCAGTATTCCCTGTCCTATTCCCAGGGCGATGGGTTTAATACTTACGGCAAATTGCGTGTAGATGATTTGCTGAATGCGGACGTGTCTAAATACCCGCTTACGGGTTCTAACATCAAGCCCCTTTCGGACAAGGACGCTATCAAGGCTGTGTGCGACAAGGCAGATATTTATGATATTGACCTTGCGTATAACAATCGTTACGGCTACTCGTTGGCTGACCGCCTTGAGGTCGTTCCCGACTATGACGTGGAACTGACTGATGACGAAATAGGTTTGTTGAACGAACTTGAAACCTATGCTCGTGATGTTATGGGTCACATAGATAGTCAGTTTGGAGATGACGGCTATGATTGGTTCTACGAAGTGTCCGATGATGACATCAAGGACGAAATTGAATGGCGTGAATACGAGTTCACTGAAGATGGCAATATCGCATAAGGAGAGATAACGATGAACGCTATTAAAAATTTTGCACGAGACTATGGGCAGGAAGAATACGGAAATGCCTATGGGCAGAACCTTGAATCCGAATTTCGTTCTTGTGTGCAGTCTGTGATTGGCGACAAGGGCGATGTGATTGACGCTTGGAATGATGGTGGTTCCGAGGGATATGCCGAGTGGCATTGCAGCATTAAGAATGTCGAGGGAATGGCCCCCGACACTGAATTTATGCTGACTCTTGTCACTGATTTGGAAAACGGACACTCTTGGCTTACGTGTCAATATGACACGGCTGATTGCGATGTTCTAGGGGAGGCTGACGGACACGTTGGTGACTTTGACCCCTTCCCGCTTATTGACAAGTGCTTGAAACAGGCGGGTAAGTCCGAATCCAAGAAGAACGAAAGGGGTTCTACTCAAATTGAAACCTATGATGGTTTTGAAGAACTTATAGGGTATGCCGATGCCGAGTATGTGCTTGAAGATGTGGTGGATGTTCTCTCCAAGTATTATACCTATGAGGGTGAGGGCGATGATATTGTCTTTGATGAAGACCAGGCAAAGGATGACCCCGAATTTACTATCAAGATAGAAGGCGGTGACGAACGAGCCGACTACTATTACGAAAACATATTCTACGTTCATCTGCCTAACAAGGAAGCCGCCGAAGAATTGGCAAAGGTCTTGGGTGGCGAGTTGAGCGAATCCAAGAAACCCGAATCCTGCAAGGACGGCAAGAAAGAGAGTATGGAACGCTGCGACTCTTGTGGTGCGGTTATGACCGAGTATGATTATGACCGCTATGGTGGTCTTTGCAAGTATTGTAGGGAGAAAGGTGCTATGAAAAACACTGCTGAAAATAAGAAATCCGAGGAAGTTATCAATAATCTTACTTTGCCCGAAGCAAAAAAGATTTACGCAGATGTTCATAAGAACCATTGGAAGAAACCCAAGTTCGCAGAACTGATGGACAGGTGCGTTGCTGATGAAGATTGCGGTGATTTGATAGATTATCTTATGGGGGTGTATGGCACGGATATTCGTGATACGCTTTCCGAAGATGATGAACTTTTGCGTTTGGGCTTTACGCTTGTGGATGATTGGCGTGAAGAACACGGACAGAACGAATCCCGTAAGAAATCCGAGGGTGTCGGTGGCAAGATTATGATGGGCATAGACTATAATATGTTTATGCGTCTGTGTGCGTCCGCAGCCTACCTTGATGACAACGAAGATTATTGGGATGCCCTGTGGGAATACTACTCCGAAATGGGCGAAATTGAAGACGCTTGCGGGTTCTTTGACAACCTGTTCCAATACACCGCTTGGTGCGATGCTGACGAGGTGTATGACGAATACCTTGACGATAAGTTCAAGGACGAGTCCAAGAGCAAGGAAGAATGTATTGAGGCTGCTATTGACGATGGCGACCTACAAGCCTACAAGCACGAAAAGGGGAACTATCTCGTAATCTTTTAATTGCCTGTGAAATGCGAAAGCACCCTAGAAATGGGGTGCTTTTCCGTATGCAAGGCTTTTCGCTTATACTGATTTTTAGTTATATTTCTAACGAATAGTTATTTACAGGTAAGTAATTTATGCTTGAACCCGATAACCAAAAGTTTTACTTTACGTCCGAAGACTTGTCGGAACTATACCCCGAAGCCGAAGACCCGCAGGACGCTGCCCTTGATGTGCTTGAAGGGGAGCAGTCCTTTATTGTGGTGGACGGCAAGGAACTGCCTTTGGGTTATGACGCTGAAAAGGATGTCATCATTATTGAAGACTCCGAAGCATCGTCCGAGATTGTAGATAAAGCCCGCCAACTTATGCAGTTGTTCGTGGACAATGAATTGTTCACGACCCGTGAGATTGAGGGCGAGAACGGATATATGCCCGATGAAGATTATCCCTATTCTGTGAACATCGCAGATGGGCAGTCCTATGGCGTTGTGTCATATTATCCGTCCGAAGAAATGTTCCTGCCTACCGAGGTTAGTATTTGGTCGGGTAGTGGTTATACGACCACGGGCATCTACGTGGACGTGGATGACGATAATGCCGAAGGTGCTTTGGAAGAAGCCGTGGCTATTGCCGATAAACGTGGGTGGACGAACATCTTGTTAGACGTTTCGGAGACCGAACAGGCTATGGCAGATGACGGACACTACGATTTGGAAACGAACGAGGGCGATGCCGTCTTTGAAGAAACCTATGTTTATGTGGACGCAACTATGGAAGGTGCTTCGCAGCCGTATTATGTGTATGCCGAGAACCTTGGTGTTCGTCCGAACAAGAATTTGAAAATTAAGTAAGGAGCAGGGTTATGTCCAAGATGACAATTAAGAACCATACTACTGAATCGGTGCAGCCGACCCGTAAGTTCGGGAAGCAGTCCGAAAATCGTGAAGACGAAATTTGGATGGATAAACTTAATGCTGAATTGCGGAAATTAGGGTGTAATCCCCAAAGCATTATCGGTATGTATGCTAACGACCACGGAATTGTGGGTTTGGACGCTCGTTCGGGTAGTCCGAAAGCCTTTGCAAAGAAACTTTCGCAGATGTATAACGAATCCAAGAAGTCCGAAGCGTCCAAGTTCGGTGCGGGTATGGTCACTATCAAGGACAAGTCCAAACTCCGCAACTTTGGCGAAATCCTGGACGTGCTTGAAGAACATCGCAAGCACTTGAAAGCCAAGTCCGAAGACCTCAAGCAGTCCAAGGAAGATTTGGAAGCGTCCATCAAGAAACTCAACGAGTTCTCCGAGAAAGTGGACTTGCTCAAACAGCAGTCTGTCAAGGGTATCAAGGACGCTATCTCGTTCAACAAGTCGCCCGAAGTCAAGGCGGCAGCCGACATTGAAGACGCTCTCAAAGAAGCCCTTAAAGTCGTGTATGCCGACTATGCTAACATCCCCGATGTTATGCAGTTGCTGACAGTTCTTGACAGCCGTTATGCTACCCGTGGCGACAAGGTTGTTACCGCTTGGATGGACAATGCCAAACGAGCCATTGAAGTGGACGCACAGACTATCAAGGATAGTATCGCTGATGGTCTTATGGACGCTGACGATGTGGTTCAACTTGTGACCGTGACTAGGGCTACCTATGGTGTTAAGGACAAGTTCGCAAAGAACAGCCTTACCCCTGTCCTTGAACGTATGAACGCTATGTTGGAAACTGCTCCGAAACTTGAAGAAGCCATCATAGACCCCAAGCAGTTCAAGGAACTCCGTGACCTTATTGAACAGATTGTGAAAGAAGCGTCCACTCCGACACAGATTATCAAGACCAACCTTTCTACGCTTTCCAAGAGCGACATCGCTTCACTCCCGAAAGCGGGCGAATCGCTTGTGTCCGAGGGTCTGCTTGACAAACTCAAAGAATTGGTGTCCACGCTCAAAGACAAGATTTCTTCTCTTTGGGATTCGTTCACGTCCTTGTTCTTTGGCTTGGAAGACGAAGCCCTTGACGCTTCCGATACTTTCGGGGATGTGGAAGAAACCTTTGCTGTTGTCGGTATCGTGGTGGAATCCTACACCGCAAGAAAGCGTGTTTCCCTTGGCAAGAAATTTGAGGTTCTTACCAAGTCCGTGCTGACTTGCTGTGATAATCTCGTCAAGGACGCTGCCCTTGCAGGCGAGTTTGATGACGAGGTTATCTATGCCGAAGACGCAGTGAAGAACGCAGTGGAATCGTTCAAGCAACTTGGCGAAGCCTGCGTGACCTTGAAGAACGCTTTGTCTTACCACAAGAACGAAGACAATATGAACGTCATCGGTATCTTGGCTGACGCTATCACGCAGATTGTCGCTGATGACGAAGGCGGTTCTGCCGACGGTGGTGAAGCCGACTCCGAAGAAGACGAAGACTCCGTGATTGACCAAGTGGAACAGGAATACTCTCCCGAAGGTGGTGAAGAGGGTGGTGGTGAAGAACTGACATCCGATGGCGAGCCTGGTGAAGCCCCGAACCCTGCGGGTATGCCCGAACCCGAACTCTAATGTTCGTGCTAGGGGATTGGTTGCGAATGGTTGCCGAGAAATCGGCAACTTTTCGTTTTTGATAGTATGTTGCTATATAGTATATGGACAACCACATTTAATACTCAAATGAGGTTATACAATGACAATGGAAGAAAAGGTAAAGGAACTCTATAACGAATTAAAGCCCAAGTGCGAAAAGGAAGGATTGAACATAGATTGGGAAATCCATAAGGCTTTGGTAAAGTTCCGCAAAGAACACCCCGACCTTGACGAACAATGGGGTCGTGAAGCCGTGCAGTGCTGAAATAATTTGACAGATACTTTGTAGGTATTTTGTTATATTTATTAGGTATCTTGTTATATTACTAGGTAATTTGTTATATTTATTTTGTATAAAATAAAATCGGTTCAACATTTTCAAATAAACATTATTCCGTTGGTTTTCCAACGGGATTTTTTATTTATATTTTGGGAAGTATATACTAAACTAGGAGTTCCTAACAATGAATTTCACTGAAAACGCAAAGACTAAATTTTGGGCTGACCTGTCTAACGGGATTAAGGCTACTTTTGGTCACGGCATCGGTGAAGCGTTCCACATTGACCAATACAAGAGTGGTCGCTTCTCGTTTACCGAATCCGTAACGGGCGGTGCAGGTGCCGTCACGCAACTTATGGACAAGATTAAGGCATCCTCGCCTGTCATTGAGTCCGTTCGTATGACACCGATTTCCAACGGCTACAACGCTACTTATAACGTGTCCGTAGAGTTTGACCCTGTTAAGGCTGAATCCGTTTACAGCGATGGCAAGAACTCCGTGAAGTCCTTTGAAAAGGACGGCAAGAAATATGTCGTAGATGGCGACGGTTCTGCTATTGAGGTTGATGACCCCGACAAGTTTATGGATGCCCTAAACAAGACCACGGGTTCTAGTTTCAAGAAGAAAGAAGAACTTGAAAACGCTGTGGACACCGATGGTTTCCCGATTGAACTTGATGCCGTCATCGCTCTTGCTAATGACGCTTTGGAAGGCACAGGCGTGACTATCGCCAATGAAGGCGGTCAGTTGCTCGTCCGTGGTTCGGCAGAACTCGTCAAGCCTACCCAGGAATTTGTGCCTGCCCCGTATTACGGAGCGGACACCATTGATGGTGGTTATAATGACGAAACGGGCGACCTTGCCCTTAATATCCCCGAATACCCGACCGATTACGAACTTGAAGAACTCCGTTCTTTCCTTGTGTCTGCCGTGAACTGCATTATTGACAATGCCCTTTGCCAAAAGGCAGATACTTGCGAAGATGACGAATGGTGTGCTGCGATGGAAGAAGCCGAGCCGTGCGAAAGTGTCGCCTCGCAGTATCGTTTCAAGGGAGAATCCTTTGTTGGTAATGATAAGAAGAAAGTCGCCACCCTTGTAAAGTCGCTCTTGCAGGAAGATGTGAACGAAGCCAGGAAAGTTGCAACCAAGTATATGGGTGCTGAAATGGCAGAAGGTTTTACCCGCAAGTATGCTCCCGAAAAAGTGGCTGAAAAGCACCAGGCAGTCATCACTGACGAAATGGCTTTGCTTGACAGAATGCACGAGTCCGCTATGAGCCGAGCACCCGAAAAGACGGTGGAAATGGATTCCATCGTTGCCAAAAATATGTATAACAAGGAGAAGTAAAAATGCCTATTAACGACTCTGCCGGTGTTGGCGTTTACTTGATTGACAAGTCGCAGCGTTCTGCTGTTGCTATCGGCTTCCGTTCTGCGGGTGCTATTGAAGCGGACAGGGGACTTTGTAATACACCCATCTTGATTTCTAGCGAAGACGATTACGTTAAGACGTTCGGCACTCCGAATATGGAACGCCACGGACTTGCTGCGATGGAAGCCTATCTTCTCGCACAACGTAAAGTTCCGCAGGTCCTTTGCCGTGCAAAAGACCCCGAACTGCTCCCCGCTGATAAGCCGTTCGGTTTGATTAAGTTGTCTATTGAAGATGGTAAGTTGGTTGCCAATACGCAGATGCCTGCGTCTGCTATTGCTTCCCCTGTTGAGAGCGATGAAGTTCTGCTCTACTTTAAGGGCGAAGGCGACTATTGTGCCAAGGATAACAAGAACGTGGTTGTTCGTTTCAGCGAACCCATCACGCAGTCTGCCTATGCCAAGGAAGGTCGTTCCGTCCGTGTGCAGTTGTTTGACTTTGATGGTGCTAACCACATTGACGAAGACGTGACCGCAGAACTCGCATTTAACCCCGATGTGTCTAGTTTGATTACCGCCACGGGCGATTTCAAGTTGGACGGCTTCCTTGTCGGTTCGGCTGCGGGTAGCGACGGTGGTGCTGAAGGCGAACACCCTGTCAAGATTACTGCGTTCGTGAATGGTCGTGTGAGCCGTATGGCTGAATTTGACTACTCCGACCTGTTCAATGGTAGCGATTGGGGTATGTTTGACAAGTTCGCAGACGCTATCAAGGGTGCCAAGTATGCCGATGGCAAGACCCCTGTGATTGACCCGTCTTGGGATATTCCGCTCCAATACACGCCTGGTGAGGGTGTTGAAGGTTCGGATTCGGGCGAAGATGACAAGTATGGCGTGTATCTGTTGTATTCGGGCAAGGATGGCGGTAGGCAGGAACTCAACTGCTTTGGTCTGTCTGTTTCCCTGTCTGCACAGGTGACTTTGCCGATTGCCGAAGACCCCGAAGTTGGTCGCAAGGTTTCCCCTGGTTTCTATGCGTTCCCGTGTGGCAACGTGACTGTTTCCAAGGGGGCTGACGGCAACTATGTTGCAAAGTTCAACATCAGCACTCAACTCTATCTCAAGAACCGCAACGCCTATATGTTTATGGGTGAGCAGAACGAATTTTGGGCTTCCTACTACGGAACTTACTGCAAGAACGATTATGTGGTGTCTATGTCCTACGATGACTTTGACGCTAACTATATCTCTATGCAGGCTGATGCCGTGATGGGTAGTTCCAAGTATCTCGTTCCGAAGTCTAGCGAAACCTTTGGCGACTATACCATTGACTACGACAACGATTCGCTGACCAACGAACTGAAATACTTTGAGGGTATGATTACCCCGAACCAAATCCTTGGGCAGAACAAGTCCTACGCCTACTCGCAGGCTCTCCAAGTCTTGCTTGGCGACAACCTTACCCGTTGGCGTTGTCTTGCTACTCCGAACCTTGGCGACGTGATGAACCCTGCCGATTACATTTCGGCTATTACGTCTTCCAACGAAGCAACCCTTGGTTTGTCTAACATCGGTCGTTCCGCTGCGTTTGATGTGTTCGCTAACCTTACGGGTCGCCACGGCAACCGCTTTATCGCTGACTATTGTCAGTATGCTTACCGCACCCTTGCGGGTAAGAGAACTGCGGTCACGATGGCTTGCTTGGTTGCAGACTTGCTCAACAGCCATTACAACGATGGCATTGAAGCACGTCCTCCGTTTGGCTACACCTACGGACAGATTTCCTGTTTGGAACTCTCGCAGCAGTTTAGCGGTCCCGAACGTAATATGCTTGCTCGTCAGTTGAAGATTAACCCCGTCATTGAAGATGGTGGCTACTATCTTTGGGAAGAACGCACGAGCCAACTTACGGACACATCGCTTTCCGATATTCACTGCATTATTTCGTTCCTTTGGATGAAGTTCGCCATCTATGACGCTATGAAGGCGTTTGTGGCTGAATACAACGACCAATCCACTGTGAATCGTGGTCTTGCCGTGCTTAATCAGTTGAACCAGAACTTTATTGACAAGAACTACATTGAAGAGGGTATTGTCAATGCGGACAAGAACGTAATCGGTGACGAAGTTCTCCGCTTTGACTACGCTATCCGTTTCAAGGGTGTTGCAAGGTTCGTGGATGTCTATATCACTGCATACAGCCAGACGCAGACTTTGGCTGTGTCGCTTGCACAGGAGGCTTAACTTATGCCGCAGAACATTAAAATTGGTGAATTGCTTGGTAGCAACTTCAACGAATACAACTATGCGGTCACGTCTAACTGGCGAATTGACTTTAGCAAGTGTAATAAGTTGAAAGAACTTATGGGCGATGTGGACAACGACCCCCGCTTGCAGATGTCGTTCGCTTGTCATTCGGATTTTCAGTTTGAAACTGAAATCACGTATGCCGAAGCGGAAATCAAGGGCATCCATATTTCGCAGGCTGCGTGGCAAGACCGCTTTATTGACTCTCTCCCGATTGACATTTATGAAAATATGGACCATCGTATTTTCAAGGCTCTCGTGAACGTAGCCAATAACACTGCGGGCTACTTTGAACACCGCAACATCAACGAGAAAAAGGAATACACCTTTGACGGCATTACCTTGACCTCTCTTGGTAATTCCAACAAGGATGGCGACCCTGGCGTTGCTATTACCTATTATCTCAAGGGTGTGCAGTTCAATAAGGTGCAGTCTCCGAACTATCAGTCCGATAGTGCCGAAATCGGTTCTGTCCAACTTGATATTCGTTGCCACGGATGGACTACGGGCGACGGTAATACCTAACTCCCAAGTGCTAGTAGAACTAACCCGCTCATATCCGTATGGGCGGGTTTTTAGTGTATAAGTATTTCCGCAAACAATCCAAATAATGTATATTTAGAGTATGGCTTTTACAAGAGAAAATGGACTTTCTGTTCAACAGGCGATTGACACTACGTTTCTTGACACTGCTCATTTTGATGCGGAGTGCAAGTTCCCCCGTGGCTTTGACGAGTTGAACAAGTTGGCTATTTCCGACGTTGGAGGACTACGCCCGTTCATTCTATCGGACGGGGAGTTGAAAACCCCCGAATTTACTGTTGAAGCCTACGTGACAAACCGACAGGAAATGCTGTTGCGTGACCTTTATACGGCTACTGTTCATCCTGGCTACATTGACGAGCGGTTGCCGATTACCCTTATGTGGGGTCACGCAGATAATCCTACACAGGTTAAATGCTATCTTGCCGATTACGAACCACCCGATTCTGTGAACTACAAGGACGCAGAAATTCTCAATGTGAAACTCACTTTGAGAGCCATCTAAAACAACCGAGGTAAACCGATGATTATACCTGTAAACTCCCTTCCGTCCAATTTCAAGCCGTATCAGTTCAAGTCGTTCAAGATGAAGGCTATGAACTTGCAACAGGCTATTGACCTTGGAAAGAACCCGCCCTTGGTGGAGGTCGCAAAACTTATCCAAGTGCTTGTGGATGACCAAATTGACGCAAGCAAACTCGTTCCCGTGGACGTGAAATACTTGCTTGCGATGCTCGCATTCCACGCATACCCCAAGCAGTCTTGGACATTGGACTTGACTTGTCCGTATTGTGATGACAAGCATAAGCGGACTATCACGATGAAGGATTTTCCCCCTGTGCCTAGTCTTACTGATGAAGACCCCTATCCGCTTACTATTGACAATGGTAAGTGGGAATTGGGCTATCCGACCTTGGAAGCCTGGGACGATATGGTTAGCAAGTTGAACCTTACGCAGAATACAACCCTTGATGATTTTGACCCTGCCAAGTTCGTGGATATTATTGCTCCGTATGTTCTCCGTGTGGACGGCAGTTCCGAGGGGGTTCGTGAAAAGATTTTGGCTATTGATGATTTCTGCTTGTTGAACCTTATGCTTGAAGCAATCAAGCGGTATTTCCTGGATGACACGCAGGCAGAGTTTGAATGCCCCAAGTGCAAGAAGAAATACAGCGTGGCTTTGAGTGCCGTGGAGGTCACTCAATATACACCCTTTCTTGACAAGGAAGCGACTAGCAGATATAAGACTAATTTTAGGCTTTGATTTGGATATGACCAAATCGGTGGCAGAGGTTGAAGATTATTTACGTGCCCGTGAAGAAATGCTTGAAAAGGAACGAAAGCAGGCACAGTCACAGGCTAGACGAACTATGACGAGGTAAATTAACTATGGCAACTTTTCAAGAACTTATGGATGGCTTGAAGCAACAGCGTGAGCGGGCTTCGGAAAAATCCCCTATTGCTGATGTCTTGAAAGGTGCTACTGCGGGTATGGACGTAGTAGCGACTGCCGTAGATAAATTACAGCAGGCGGTTCGTGACCAAACTGCTGCCAACCTTGTTGCGAGAAAGACAGGTGAAGCCGAGGATGTCCAACAGACTATCCGTAATCTGCTTCAAACAAAAGTTGCCGAAGATAAGATTGAGCGTGAACGCCATCTGCGTATGATGGATATGGCTGAAAGGCTTGTGCCCCAAGTCACGGAAGAACAGATAAAGGCTATTCGTGAACAACAGCAGACTTTTAGGACTTTTAATAAGGCTTTGAATGCTAACCTAAAAGAAATAGAACAGAAACGTGCCGAAGCCAACTTTGCCATTCAAGATAAATACGGAACGATAGAGTCTGCTCTTGGGGGTATCGCTAATTCTGGGGGTGACTCTCTCGGAAAGTTCCTTGTGAACGGATTGAGTCGCTTCGTTAAGGAGAAGAAGGAAACCCCTGCTGCCGAAGCGGTTAAGGAAAAATATGACGATGAAGCGTGGTGGATGAAAGAAGCGTCTGCTACCGTAGCGGCACGGGAAAATATCTCCGACCCAGGCTCCGCAGCCAAGTTGTATTCGGATAGGGCACAGCAAGTTAAGGCTTTGGCAGGCGAAGGCGAAACTTTTGAAAAGCAGTTGCTTTCGGGCAGGGCTAAATTCAGTGTTCCGAAGATGGAACAGGCTATTAAGGATGTCGCTAATGCAATACGTTCCAATAAGTCTAATGAAACCCCTGTTCTTACACGGGAAGGTGTTGAGAGTTCTGCGGATATTGAAAAGAAACAGGAAGCCGAAGTTTCCAAGACCCCCGCAGAAACTCCCACTATTACAAAGGCAGATGTTGAAACTGCTGTAAACGAAGCCACGAATGCCGTTGCCGAGGTTTCAAAGTCTGCCGAACCTATTACGCCCAAAGCCGAGCCGACTGCTCCGCAGGCTACTCCACAGCCCGTGGAAGCAAGACCCGCTCCGAAGAATGCGAAGTTTGAAAAGGCGAATACGCAAACTACTCGTCCTAACGGTCCTACTAGGCAGAGGACAAGTCCACAGGCTACTGTCAATAAACCTGTTGCATCTGTGGGAAAATTTGGTAGTAAGGCGGGTGCTGTCAATATGGGCGGTATCACCAAGGCTCTTGGTGGAATTGTTGGTAAGTTGGGTTCTCTTGCAGGCTCGGCATTGAAATTCCTTGGACCTTGGGGTATGGTCGCAAGTGCCATTATGTCCTTTGATAGACTTGTGCCGATATTCAGTAGTTTGGCGGGAGCCATAATGGATATGACCAAGTTGATAATGCCGTTTATCGTGTCATCTATTATGGAACTGTCCGCACAGGCGATGGCGGGCTTTAACGGGTTGATAAACCTGTTTGACCACGCTCCGCTTATCGGTCCGCATTGGACGGAGAAGAAACCTGTCACATCCGCTCTTGAGCAGACTAGGGCTACGGAAGCCGAACGCTTGGCTAAAAAGGCTGAATCTAAACGGCAAAGAACGCAGGGCGGTGTCGCCATAGACACTACTTCGGCACAAGGGGGAGTGGTTGTATCTCGTAAAGAAACTGCTCTAACATCCCCTGCGGATGCCGAGGCTACCTTGGCTCAAGCCCGTGCGTCTGTTGCGGGTGAAGCACCCGTGTATAGGTTGGAAGATTGGCAAGCACAAAAGGAACAAACCGAGGCGATGCGTGACGCAGTCTTGGCTGCTTCCAAGAATCCTGGAACTACTCCGATTATGGGTATCAGTCCTTACGTGTCACCTTGGGCAGTGTAGGAGAAGGTGTATGGAAGATATAGAGTGCAGAGATTTTCGTAGGCTTGCTAGGCTTAATTGCTATCGGTATGGGTGCTTGTATGTTTATTCCAAGGATTATATCTCTTTGGATGACCACGGCTTTCCGTCTTATAGTGTTAGAGAAGGGACGGGTTCGGTAGAAAAGTTCCTTACCCTAGTGCAAGGTTTGAGTGCATTGGGAACAGGTAATGACCCCTCGGATAAGTTGTCTAAACCTATGCCGGGTGTTCAATGGAGCGATAGTCGCTTGAACCTAGATGTGTCCCTTGATGGGGTGATGTATTTTACGGACTATCGTGATTATATCACTTGCAAGAAACAACTCCGCTCGGAAATTGTAGCCCAGGGATGGGAACAGGTTGTTTCCAAGAATGAAACTCTTGGTATGAGTATATCTTCCTATCGCCCGACTAGACACGGGGATGACGCTTTGTATAACGATGACCCCGTGGACGCTGCGGGTATGGCTATGATGGCTTCGGCTATGCAACATAATACAGACCAGGCGAAAATGCTTGCGGGCTACATTAACGGGGATGCTCAAATGTATGCTGAAGGCAAGGCTCGTTCGGAATCTTCTATGGCGGGGCAGTCAGCAGGCATTCCCGTGGTCGGGACCTTGACGGGTATCGGAGCGAACGTCGCTGCGGGTGTTGATGCTATGGGTGCGAACTTTAATTCGGGTATTGTCGGTAAGTGGGCTTGTGCGGGACATCCGATAGAACTACTTATAGACGGGCAGAAGGTCGCACAAAGTATCACGGGTGTTATGACAAGTGCAAAGTTTACGGAAACGGGGTATGCCGTTGATGATACATCGGGCGGGGTAGTTTATCCTACGCAGATGAAAGTGGCGATGACTATATCCAATATGTATGGTTCTTTGTTTACGGCAAGTTCCGTAAGGAGTGGTTGGGAATGATTGAACTGAAAAGTATTGAACGGTTCCTTAACAATAATAGCAGTGTGAACCCCCGCTCGGTGATGGGTTCTGTGAATGTCATCACACTCAAATCCAAGAATCGCCCCGACAAGGTGTTTCCCCGTGATTCTTTTATGAAGTGGGATATGATTTATAACGGAGTAGATACCCCACATCGGTTGGCTAATCGTGCTGCCGTTGCAGTGGTGGATAGGACTTGGATTGCTACGGAACTTAATGAAGTAAAGGATTTCAAAATCTAATGCTTGAATGCTCTCTTGGAAACATTGACGAGGTTATCGTCCGCAAGGCTCTCTCGGCTTATACTTTCGTAGAAATGCTTGTTCCTATGGCATCCTATTCGGATGCTCCGAAGTTCAATATAACCATTGACAATGTAAAGAAAGAATACAAGATGGTCGGTAGCGAAGTCTATATGAACGTGGGCGAGAAGACCCAAGTGAAGATTTCCGCTATGCTTGATTCCCAGGTCAAGTGGCTTAACTCACAGCCGTCATCGGTAGAGTCCGCAGAGGTCGCAGAAATCCTAAAAGGTCTAGGATTGGATAACGGTCCGAAAATTCCGATTACTCTCTTGAACCTGTTTTTGAATAACGGGCAGTTGGCTATCTTGCTTTCCAATATGTCGCCCAAGACCGCCTTTATAGATTTTGAAAATAATAAGGTTCTCTACTTTTCCGAACTCTATAAGCAGAAGCCGACTGTCATAAATGTTCCGTTCCGTAGGATATATGGTCGCTCTCCGATTGCGGGGTATATCGGTTGGGAAAACCTTGTGACGGGTTCTTATCCCGATGACGCACAGGTTATTCTGCCGTTCGGTCAGTTTACGAACATAGACCAATCTACGATGGAGAACGTGGTAAACAACTGCAACGAGATTTCCAGATTGCTTACCGATATACAGGTGTTCACCTACACGCAGGAATTGGAACTCGGTTCTACTGTAATGAGCCAACTTTCCTATGACAAGAAGGTGGTGGTCGCTGCGGAAATGCACTACGACAAGAATAGCAACCTCCACGCAGTCTATTACTGCGTGTAAGAAAAATATAACATATTATTTTTACAATACCTATTGACGAGATATAGGTATTTTGTTATATTCTGTGCAGACAACCACTTTAACCGAGGATGCAGTAATGGCAGACGAAGTTCAAATCAAGCGTGAAAACAAGACGGGTCTCTACATCGCCACCTACAAGGACAGGACGTTGTGGATTCATCACAACTACGCACTAGATGAATGGGAAATCCTGGAACCCTATGCCTTCAAGAAACCCGATGGCTCTTACAGGAGCAAGCGTCTTGATTCGTATTGTCGCCTTTACAGGGCAAAGGAAGGCGTGACCCGCATTCTCAAGGGAAACTAGGATGTCTGCTATGAAATGGAACAGGAACGTAAATGAAATCCCCCCGAAAACTGAAATCCTAGTCCTTACCGACTTGGGTGAAGTTCTTATCGCTTGGCGTAATCGCAAGAACGGCAGATACCTTGATGTTAAAGCCCCTACGCACGATAAGATTGAATGGCTCAAAAACGACATTGACTTGAAAGGTAAATGGGGCAGGATGCCTTATTGCCCGATTGTCTATTGGAGCAGGATAGACAATCTTACGAAGAAACAGCACGACGCTGTATTTGAACCGACTCCCCGTTGGAACAAGATGTTTGACTACACTGACCTTTAACCGAGGAATACAACTATGGCAAAAACAACCATCTATGGCATTCACGCAGACAATCTCTTTGATGACAAGGACGGGGGATTGTGGCACAATACGGAAATTCACTCTAACGGCACTTCTTACGAGGAAGCCTACAAGCGTATCACGGAACTTGTCCCCAAGGTGTTCCCTACGGGCAAGGGTGTGCGATACAGCGTGTATGTGGGGGTTTGGGATGACAGCCTGCCCGATGGGGGTCAGTATGTTTCCCTTTCTCGTAAGGAATTTAGGGAACGTCCGTTGCCTAGCACACAGGAAGCGTATGACGCTGCCGAATCCGAAGAGGACTAGGCTATGGAACAGGTCAAGAATATCTCCCCGTTCACTGCGTCCGAACTGACGAAAAAGTATTTCAAGTGGAAAGAATACGTCCAGGAACGCTTGGACAAGTGCATTCCGCAGTATTGTTGGCGGGGCTTGCGTTCGGGTGAGGTCACTATCCCGCTGTTGGTGGACATCACGCCTGCTGATTGTGTCAGCATTGTCCACCCCATCCTTGTGGATTTGGGGTGGAAGCCGTCAAAGGAAGACTTTGACGCTAGGAATAATGAAATTCGTGTCCTTGTGGAGTGGTAATCCACAATCTGCACAACTTATCCACAATGTAGATATGCTATATTTACTTGGGGCGGTTCTCACTCTTTTTGCGGAACCCTTGGGTTCATAACAACTGTCCTATGCCGAGAACCGCCCCTTTTTAACTTAACCGAGGAAACCCTTATGTCAAGAAACTCTACCCCGAAAGTCACCCCTGCGTCTGCGGATATGAAATATGAAGCCGAGATTACCCGCAAGGCGAAGCAGTATGCCCCGATGTTCAAGGACGCTTTCCCGACCGAAACCGCCCTGCTGATTGCCGTGGATAACTCTACCCGTTTTCTTGCTACGTCCTATGAAGCCTTGAACGGGAACGTGACCGCTGATTATTTCTGTCTGCACAGCCCCCTGTCGGCACATCCCGACCAACTGCTTGCCTTGATGGTCTTGCTCATTGACTGCGGTGTGTTCGTGCCGACTGATGAAAAGAACCTTGTGTTCTCGTTGCAGAACGCTAATACCTGGAAATTCGCAGGATTCCCCGCAGACAATGGAGGGGCGAGTGAACAGGCATAAGAAATACCCGCTAGACTCGCACCATCATCCCGAAACCATTACTATCCCTAGATGGGAGTATGACTCCCTGCGGGAGATTGCACGGCTTCACGAGCAACTGCTTGGGCTAGTTGAAAAGAAACTGCCCGATGTCCATAAGTCTTTTAAGGGTATTAAAAAGGCGGTCTAAAAAAATTTGAAAATTTTTGCGATTACCTATTGACGCTGACTAGGTATTTTGTTATATTTGGGTTATACAATGACAACCACACCTTTTAACCGAGGATAGCCCCGATGAAAATTCAATATATTACCGAACCCCGTGAACAATACGTGACCCGCACCAAGACGGGTGCGATGAAATACACCCGCACGGATTACACTTGCCCGCTTTGCAAAGTTCCTTATAGCAAGCGGGAGTTTGATGCTCACGTGCAACAGGAACACGGCAGACGCTATGATGAAGCCTACGCCACCCTGTTCGGGCTGTCTTATCCCGTTCGCTGTTCTTGTGGCAAGGAACTGCATTACAGCCATAAGAACAGGGGTTTCCCGAAGACCTGTGGAAATTGCTCTACGGGTTGTGCCGATGTTCCCCAATACAGCAGTGCCGAAGACGCACATAAACACGCAGAACAACTCAAGCAGATGCTTGCCAACGCAAAGGCAGAAGAAATCCGCTTGAAGAAGGAAGCGGAACTTTCCAGGATTCCCTTGGAGCAGTTGAATTTCCCGTCCCCGAAATACACTCCGTTTATGCGTCGGCTCTCTATGCAGATTCGCACCTGTGCCATCAACGGGGAAACCGATAAACTCAAAGACCTTGCCAATTTCCTTGACAAGAAGATTGACGGGTAGCGTATGACGTATCGGGCACATAGATTACCCCATAACAAAAGGGGACGTTCCGAGGTCGGCATTCGCTACCTGTATCGTGGCGTATTCATTGAGTGTTGCGGGTATTTTCAAGGCGAACATTGCGTGGTGTGGGAAGCCATTGACGAAGATGGTATGTGTGCCTTTGCCCACTGCTTTGACCTGTATTCCTGCAAAAAGTTCATTGATGATAAACTGCTACGCTTGGAACAACGTGAGGGGCGTAAGTTCTCCTACGATGACGAAGCGTTTGCTAGGATGGACAGCCTGTTCAAGCGGTTGGGCGGGACGATTGATTTGAGAGAATTTTACAATAAGTATAAGGACAAGTGATATGGCTAGGATTTATCTTATTACGGGGCGTATCGGTAGTGGCAAGTCCACCCTGTCAGTTCTCTTGCAACAGCGTGGGTTCTTTGTAATCCGCTTGGACGAGTTCGCCAAGGGGCTGATGACCACGGATGAGGCAAAGGTGATGTATCTCAAGTTGTTCGGTAAGGATGCCTTGAACGATGACCTGTCCGTGAACTTGGAATACTTGCGGAATAACTTTTTCAAACCACAGAATAATTTGAAGCGACAGGACTTTGAGGTGTTCGTGTGGCGAAAATTCCATAACTACCTGTTTGACTATGTGTGTCCGATGGTCGGTCCTGTATTCGTGGAGGCTGCCGAAACTCCGTTCTGTGTCAAGGCGTTCTCGCAGTTGGATGACTACGTGGGAAAGATTGTCGTGCAGTGCGATGAAGATGTGCGTATCGCCCGTGTCAAGAAGCGTAGCGGGCTGACCGAAGAACAAATCAAGGAAAGGGATGCCCTGCAATATGACAGCCCGATTACTGACAAGGACATCATCATTACTAACGAGGGTTCGGTGGATAACTTGGATGTGGCTGTTCGGGATATGCTCAATGACAAGATTAGGCTCACGCTTGATGAACACATTGACCTATTCCATACTTGCTTTAAGGGTGCCCCTCCGTCCGTGATGTTCCCGACCTTGTGTTGTTTTTACCGCAAGAATAAGGGATGCCTGTATTGCCCGATTCCCTGCAAAGAACCTAAACAAAAAATCAAATAACCACTAACCAAAAGGAAAACAAACAATGAAAAAAGCACTGTTTATCGTAGTCGCCATTCTTATCGCCTGTGGCGTGATGGCTCTCGCCTGTGTGTTCGGTGTGCAGAGTTCGCAGAACTCCGCTATCGCAAAGGAACAACTTGTGGAGAGTGCCGAGAGCGACCTTAACTCCGAATACAACCGCAGGGCGGGTCTTCTCGTGAACCTTGCCGAAGCGGTAAAGTCCTATGACAAGCACGAAGCCGAGGTGCTTGTGCAGTTGTCCGCAGCCCGAACCCCAAAGGAAGGCGATGGCAACGTAAATGCTTCCCTTTACTTGAAGGGTGTCGTGGAGAGATACCCGCAGTTGCGTAGCATTGAAAACTATGACAGATATATGAGCGAACTTGCGATGACCGAGAATCGCATTGATAGCCACCGCACTTACTACAATGCGACGGTTAAGGATTACAAGCGATATGTCAAGAGTTTCCCGACCCGTATCTTCCTGTCGTGGCTCGGTTATGAAGAAAAGGACTATGGCTACTTGAAATTTGAAAATGCTCCCGTGGACGCTCCTACGGGCTTGTTGAAGGACTAATCTATGTCTTACCCTTACTCTTATAACAACGAACCCGAAGTGGAAGTGACCAAGCGTGAAATGTTCGTTTCCGTTTTGTTCTTCCTGCTTGCCTTTGTCGGGGGTTTGTGTATTGCAGGCTCTATCCGCAGTTGCGAAGATGACGCTAATGTAAAGTATTACCAGGCGGTCAAGATTGCGGACAGCACCCAATTCAACTATGCGTTCAAGACGAACGCAGGACACACGCTTGCTTACGGAACTGTGAGTGCTATCGGTTTCGTGACCGATGAAGGTATTGGGAACTATATGACGCTTACCCGTGTTCTTGAAGAATACCGAAAGCACCATAGGACCGTTTGCACGGGTGAGGGTAAGAACCGCCACTGCCATACGGAAACGTATTGGACGTGGGATGCGATTGACAGGGATGTGTTCTCCGTAAGTCAAGTCAATTTCCTGGGTAGGAACTTTTACTATTCTGCGTTCCCCGAACTGCCGTGGGAAAACTATGTCGGAACAGTTCCCGTGCGTTCTAGTAGTTTCTTTTCTAACAAGCAGAGGTATGTCTATTACGGGCGTAGCCTGTCCTACACGGGCACCGTGTATGCGAACATTGACAACCATCAGTTCAACGATGCCAAGTTCCTTGATGGCGTAGGTTTGGACACTGCCGTGGATAAATTGGTTCACAAGTGGGGCGTTCCAATCTTTTGGGTCATCTTCGCCATCATTATTATCACGGCTATCGTCATCTTTGTGGTAATGCCTAATGAATGGCTCTACGGAAAGTTTTGGCGAAAGCGTAAACAGGACAGGGAAACCGCAGATAATTTTTGGGATAATTTGCATTAAGTATTGACACCGACTAGGTATTTTGTTATATTCTAGGGCAGGACAACCAAACCGAGGATATTATGATTCCCGACCATTTGATTATTTCGCTCCATAAGTTCGGGGGCTACGTGTTCAAGCCCGTCAGCCCCAAGGTGCTGATAGACAACCAGGTTATCAAGGATTGCAAGTTCTTCAAAGGGATTGCTCCCGATGATGACGCTCCCCTGTATATTGTCGGTTTCGCTGCGAATAGGGTGTTCAAGAAATATGAGACCAATGAAACGCTCAAGGATAAACTCCAACCGATTGACAATTACGAAATTAGTTTTCCGTATGACTCCATTATGCCGATGTCATTTATTGCCATCTATGGCGATGGTGCATATACGGGCAAGACTAATCGGGGTCGCCAAATCTTTGAGGCGATGTATTTGAAAGAAGATACGACCCGTATGTTGGAATCCTTGATGAAATTTGCGGGTGTGCAGATTGTCTTTGACAAGTATATGTCCGAAAATCTCATTATGAAGCGGATTGAGCAGTTCTCTATGTCCGAGTGCTTTCCGAAGAAACCACAGGCTCACGAAGAAACTCCTGCGGAAACTCCCGTGGAGAAACCTGTAAGGAAACGAGCCAAGCGGGTCGGTATCTCTCGCAAGGAAATCCTGGAACTCTTGCAGGCTGAAAAGGAACGTGTCCTGCGTGAAGATGCCGAGAACCCCTACTCGGCAAAGACCCGTGATTCTAGCAAACTTATTGCGATGTATGATGCAGTCATCAAGACCTATCAGTGGCACATCAAGCAGAACAATGCCAACAAACTCGTGCGTATGGCTGACGGCTCTCGCAGATGGTTGCCTAACGATGAAGCGGTGGAACTGCTGAAACTTCCTAGAAAGCAGAGGGTGTAGTATGGCTGATGAAGATGTTGTAGGATTACCCCTTGCGGATGTTCTTGACCTTCGCCATAAGACCAACTTGGCTTTCTATGCCAAGATTGGACCGACACCCGAAGAACTTGAAGAAATCCGCAGGCTGTTTCTAAATATGGATATACGGACTTGTGATGTAAAGACATTGGAAGAATATAACAAAGCCTTGGGGGATTTGGTTCACGAACCTTCCAAGGACTGCGATGACGCTATGGCTTCGGTCTTTATGATAGACTCGTTAGGACCGTTGATGGAGAAGAAAGATGTTAAGAAAAATCCGTAAGTGGCTTGCCGACAAGATTGAACACAGGGAGAACTTGGCGACCTGTAAGACCTATTGGCGTAAGGATGTCAAGGTCATTGGCGACACGCTTGCCTATTGGGATGACGAAGGGGCATACCATCAGTGGATTCCGTTTATCAAGGGAATGCCCTATGCTTTCGGTCGCCCGATAACTAATATGAGAGCCAAGAGTATGAGCGTGATTGCCGTGGGTGGCTTGGGCATAAACAATCTGCTGTTCGCCCTTATGTTCTACGATGACCATAGGGATTTCGGTAATATACCTGTTTACCCCTTGTTGGTGTTCTGTTCCAAGAAAAAGGGGATATGGACACAGCCTGTTCATTCTGCCGAATCACTGCTTGCCCTGGTTGGCAAGAAGCAGTATGCCCTTATCCGTAGGAACTCCCGACTAAATTGGAATATGGCTGAAATCGTATAGGAGATATTGAACTATGACAAAAGACGAACCGACAAAATGGTATCAGCCCCCTAGCGGTGTTACAACTATACGCATTATCGGGGATTTGGTTAAGGACTGCCCGATGTATAACTTTTGGAAATCCGATGACCACGGGTGTCTTGACCGCAAGGATAAACTTGCGAAAGCCGAACCCGTTGAATGTGAAATTGTGGAGTGATGATGAACAAGCAACAGAAACACGACTTTGAAATCCTTAAAGGTTTGGGGATGTCCGAACAGACCGCAGCCTGTCTTATTAGGATTGCGGGTAATTTAGACCCTAGTGCCTATGCCGAGCCGAAGAAGGCGGGCTACATTACTTCTATGGAACGGGGGGATTTCCCGATTAGGTTGGACGCTGCCTTGAAGTATCTAGGGTTTTATGCCTTGCAACCCGTAATTCTTGGGGAAATCCTGGGATGGTGCAGTGGGTTTGCGAGGGAGTTTGGACCGTATATCCCGAACTTTGGCTTGAAGAACAAAGACCACCTGTTTATTCTTGCCGTGCCTTATTCAAGATGGTTCAACCACGACGAGCATCTTATTGCGTATGCTCCTTATGGGTGTAAGGATTACAGCAGTGAAGATGGTTGGCAGTTTTCGGGCGACCACGGCTTCCTGTTTATCAATACCGACCCTTACTACAACCTTAATCCCTGCAAAGGCAAGGACACGATTATATTCCAAACGGACATTGAACCGCTGATGGAACTCTACAAGTATGCGGGAATCTATAAGCACTTTGAACACGGGGCAAAGTTGGGGGCTGTGGCGAACTTTCTGCGTTCGGAACTAGCCTATCAAAATCTGCGGGATATTCGGGGCGACAGAGCCTTGAACGAGTTTGTGTCAGTTCCAGGCGAACCCTTTATGCTTCCACCCGATAGAGCGAGGAAATTACAATGAGCGACTTTGACATCAAATCTACGATGGAGTGCAACCCTAGCAAGCAGTATATAGAAGTTAATTTCTCTAACCGAGGGGGCTATCCTATCCATATCCGTTTTACCGACAAGGACGTGTCCGTTATCGGGGATTACGGCTGTTGGGTGTTCAAGGGGAACATCGTGAACCCCTACCGCTTTTTCTGTGGCAACCATACCAATCCAGGATATTGGGCAGAAAAGTTGGAGTCCGCTCCTCGCCACTATTGGGATAGGAGCGTGGACGAAGACTTGCTGAAAAAGACCCTGCTTGAAGATTATGCTGATTACGGAGTGACCGCAGAAGATTTGGAGAACCTGTGTTCCGACCGAGATACGATTGAGTCTTGGGGTGATGCCGTTATAGATATGAATGACGAAAAGGGGTGGGGGATTGAACACGAAGACCTGTGGCTGACGGTCACGGATTGCAAGGCGGTGGATTGGTGCTATCTGCAAATCTGCGAACTTGTGCAGGCTGCGTCCAACTATCTGCGAGATACGAAACAGGGGATATTGGAATGATACTGCGTGTGATTACCTTTGTGAGCGATGACGGCTATAACGTGGATGTTACGGGCGAGTTCGTGGAACTGAAAAGCGAATACCACTCTAACAAGTATGGTATGAACCCCCCAGGTAGCCCGTTCAAGCATACCTTGATTGTCGGCACTACCAAGGTGGACGTAGCGGATATAGAGGCGATATTTAGCCCTTCCCTGCTCCCCGATGACGGGGTGCTGTATAGGCGGGATGACCCTAAACGGGTGTCATCGGTGCTGACTACCTTGCAACATATTTGCGGGGTCTAAAACTTTTTCAAAAAAAAATTAAAAATATGTATTGACAGGTGTTCGGTATTTTGTTATATTTGGGTTAAGGATAACCACTTTCAACCGAGGATAACCCAATGGTAGAACTGACCGAAATCAAACCCCTGCTCGTCCAATTCAAGAAAGCCATCGTGAAGAAAGGGCTTGTATCTACAAGGAATTTCCCGATTGCTACTCGCCAACTCTCCAAGAGAGCCATCACGATTAAACTTGTGAGCCTGCCCGATTATCCCTACGATTGTGAGATTAAGAACCTTGACCAAGTTATGACGGGTCTTATCGTTGCTAGGGACAAGGAATTTGTCCGCAGGGATATTGCTGAACGGAAATACAAGAAACTTGAACACGCAGTAAATGTCCTTATCGCCCGTAAGGGAACTTATGGCGACAAGCATAACGAAGCCGACTGCAAGTATAAGCAGATTGTTGGCAGTAATGCTTTCAAGGCTTTTGCCGAATCCGTGGGTAATGTTCGGACGGAACTGAAAACCACCAAGACCTCTTGTTCTGTTCGTCTGTATTTCTAGCCGAGGGTCGTATGTCCAAGAAGAACAAGCCGAAGAAAGTTGAAGATGCCGTGAACCCCATCATCTTCGGGTGCAACGAAATGGCAAAGGAACTGCTTGACCTGTGTTGCACCGAGAGCGTGACGAACGCCCTGCGTGAGCAGTGTATGGACAAGGCTGACCTTAATCGCAAGCGTAGGCTTAAAGTCCTGCCCTTGACTATCGCAGCCCACGAAAAGTTGGGTCATCCTCCTGTTTCGCTATACGGTCCTTACGGAACGAATATCAACGAACATCTGTGTAATTCCTACATCTATCCTAGCCCGACCTGTAAAATCCGCAAGTTGTCCGAACGGGCGACCCGTTTCCTGCTTTCGCTTGGACAGCCGACCAAGGACATCCGTATGGATTACAGGGAACATCTGTATCAGTCCGCATTGAATAGCCCCGAAGAAATAATCCTGGATGACATAGCGGGGAACTTTTATGAAGAACTGCTTGAACTCCCCATCAACGGACATACGGAATATATCTACTTGATTGCGTCCACGGAAATGTGCCTTATCCTGCACAGGCGTAAGCCCAAGATTGGGGAGAACGAATACTTTAATATCCCTATCCATCCCAATCTGCGTGATAGGGAACTGAAAGGGGCTACTGTGGAGTATGACGAGAATTACGATAATTGGGAAACTGGAAACCTATTTGATGTGGAGGCTTTGTTGGCGAACTTGTGGATTGCTGAAACGCTCCACACTTGCGAGATTTGTTCCGAACCCGACTACGCCCGCCACGCATCCGACAAGCCCGTAATCCTGGCGGGAAAGAAACCCTTAAAGCATTCGGTAGCCTACCGCTATATCCACATCACTGACGAGAATTGGAAGAAATACGAGAGTGCCTCGCAGTGCGTCCGTGAGCAGAAGAACTTTAACGTGGCTAGTTGGTTCGTCCGTGCCCATTATGCTCGTATGCACGGCAAGGCGGTTCTAGTCAAGGCTCACTATGCTTACAGGCGTAAGGGTGCAGTGAACGGAACAACCCCCGTGGATTACATCGTCTAGGTGCTTCAAAAAAAAGTTAAAAATTTTAACAACACCTATTGACAACAGGTTGGTATTTTGTTATATTTGTGGTATAGACAACCAACCACCATAACCGAGGATATGACAATGGCTACAAAATACTTCGTCAAGATTCGTTGCAAAAGCACGAACAAAAGCACCACCATTCCTAGAACATTCCCGTCTATGCGTAAGGCACAAGCCCACGCTGACAAGTGGAATGCTGTTCCCGACACCATCGCTGAAGTCATTAAGGAAGCCTAATCGGGGGATAGTCAAATGAATTGGAACACCTATGTATTCAAGACCGCTATCATTCTTTCTAGGGGTAATTCCTATTGGGACCCGCAGTTGCAGAAGGAAATCTCTACCCCCGATTGGAAAAGGGTGGAAGAAGACCACATTGACGTGGTAGTTGCTCCCGACATTTATTCCGCAGAAGGACTCGCCCATATCCGCACCCTGGAATATGGAGTGCAGAACGGGTGGGATGGCGTGTGCATTTGGCGTGTGATTGCCGATAAGATTGAAACCGAAGATGACATTGACGCTTTCCTTGACAAGTGGGCTAACCACTAATGGAGAAACAATATGATTAACGAAACCTTGACGCACCTTAAAGAGTGCTACGACAAGCAGACCCTTATCATCAAGGAATCCGAGAAACAGATTGAGGATGCGACCAACGAAAAGGTCGCTATCCTTGATACTTTCAAGGACAACCTTTTGGAATACCTGTCTGCGAATTTTACCCGCAAGTGGATGCGGGAGATTGCCCCTTACAGCAGTAAGGAAATTTACCATTTCGTTATCTCGTTTGAGAAGGGTAGCGGGGATAGCGTGGTGGCGTTGTCTTCGCAGACCCTGTATGTGTCCGCTGACAAGACACCCGTGGTGGAGAACGCCCGCTACTCTATGTGCCGGTCCTTTTACATCAACTGCGGGGGATGCTTTGTGGAAGGGTTTAGCCTTGACCCCGTGGACGAAGCCAAGATTGCTGAATACCTTAAACTTGTTGAACATCCCGAACCGAGGAACTGATATGACTTTTGAACAGGCATTGAACAATCGCCCGACTGCCTACAATTTCTCCCGTGAGAAATGGAACAAGGTATCGGACGTGGACGCTCTCGTGGCATCGCTGAAAGAAGCCCACGAACAGGAAATTGCGGAACTGCGTAAAGCCAATGCACACGTAGTTGAGAAAATGAAGACAGCCCTTGCTATGCAGGCTGACCGAGAAATTCACGAACGTATCAAGCGGAGCGGTGCGTTTCTGCAAGTTGCGGAAAACGCCCGTGCGATGTTGGACCGTTTAATCGTGATGGCTGACCCCCGTGGGGATGTCCAACGCTACTTGAATAAGGTAAGCGAAGAAAACCGATTGAACTTTATGCACGAACTGATTGACGGCTCTCTTGGCTTTATGTTCAAGGAAGACGATGTTCGCAGTATGCTTGAAAATTTGAGAAAGCAGGGGGAAGCCGATGGCAAAGAATACACCCGCTGATGACGCTATCGCTGTCGTGGAACGCTACAATCAAGTCTGTATGATGTTGCAGAAGGTCATCTACGACCACGACTCTATGTCCGTGGATTGCCCTGTTATCTCGCAGATTATCCCCGAAGTGAACGACTACGACCCGACCCGGAACACCCTGTCGGTCGGCTACTATCCGCACAGGGATTCCCGCACGGAACGCTATATCCGTGTGACCCGTGACGAATTGGAAAAGATTTTCAACCACTAAACCGAAAGGAGATATTATGAATCCGAAGATTATCACAGACGAAATGGAACTTGAATCGGGAACGAACCGCTTTTACGGCATACAGGCGACGGTGCGTAAGTTCCTGTTCTTTACGAAGAAATACACGGCTGTCAATCCTTTTAGGGATGGCACACCTATGAGAGCCTGCAAGGACGTTATGTCGCAGATGACCCCGAACGAACGGGCAAAGGCTACCTACCGAGCCTTTATGGTGACTATTGATGTCTATGGGTGGTGTGATGGTAAGCCCATTTGTAAGTGCGGAGAGCCGTCTTGGTGGCGTAAGTGGGATTATGCGACTATTACCGAGAAGGCGAAAGGTTGGTAGTTCCGACATTTTAGTATATTTAGTTCAAATCCTGTTCCAAACTTTTTAGAAAGGAAATCGTTATGACCAAGTTTCGTTGTTCAATGCAGAAGAAGATTGAAAGTCTTTGCAGGCGTGGTAGCCGTGCCGAAGGTATTGACGATGTTGTGAACTACAATGCTGTCGCAGCCCGTGACCCGTATAATGACAATAGAGGTCGTTATGGCAAGGCACAGGACATCTTGAACTACAACAAGAATAACGACCACTCTTGGAAGTTCAAGAAATTTATCGTGCCTTATATTGTTGGTAAGTATGGTGTGGAATGGTCCGATGGCACAGGAAAGGAACAATACAAGTTTTGGTTCAAGGATAAGAAGAAGGCACAGGAGTTCGTAGATGTTCTTTGTAAGTATGCCGATATTAACCCCGACCAGGTAAAGTTGGGTCGTTCGGTTGGTGAGGTTGAGCCGTTCTGCGGACGAGTTCTGTATCTTATTAAACAGGCATTTGAGAAGTGTCCCGAATGGCAGAAGGACTTTAACGATTACATTAGCGATGACATCCGTGAGCCTGTGGATAATTTGAAGAAGTCCGTAGATAGGGAAAGGTCGGTTTCTCCGAAACAGCATAAGTTTGACGATGACCTTGGAGTATTTATAGATGAACTTGAAGATGTCATCCGTAATGCCGTGAAGATGTCTGCAAAGGTGGAGTTCCGTCCTCGTATGTATAATGGTGACGCATTTAGCGTTATGATTGACCACGACTCTACGAGCAAGACATCCGCTTCTATTTCAAACATCGTTAATAAACTTGTGCAGAAACGTTCGGCTGTTGTTGGCGATGACTACATAGATATGGGCAAGGCTGCGAAGGTGCTTGCCGACTTGGAAAAGTCGCTTGGCTAGGATTTTCATTTGATACCTCAAGAGTAGTCCTGTGGTGCAAGCCACAGGACTTTTTGTATAACGAAAAAAAGTTCAATTATTTTCATTTTACCTATTGACACTGACTTGGTATTTAGTTATATTTTAGTGGACAACCATTTAACCGAGGACAGATATGAACCGAAAAACAATGTGTAATGTAGCGTGGACGGGCTATATTCCTGGGAACGTCAAGTTCCTTGATGCTAATGGCAAGTTCCATAATTTTGGTAGTGCTTGTAGCAGGGATGGCATATTTCGTTTTGACGAAAATCGTGAAGATGAAACCCCAATGCTCCGACATCACTTGTGTTCTATGTTGGAACTTGACGAATGGGATGACCCGCAGTGTGGCTCGTATTCCGTAATGATTATGACCTACAACAAACACGGAAAGACTACGCTCCGTGAAATTACGGGCTTTTATATGGATGGAAATGATTTGATATTTACAGAGAGTCCTACGATGAAGAAATATCAAAAGGATAGCAACTTTGAACAGGCACTGAAAGAACTTCCCGATGAATACTCCCTTGAAGAAGATTGTTGGTTTATGGCATCCGATGTTCGTAAGTTCCTTGCGAAATTAAAAGCAGCCCACGAATCGGATATGGATGCCCTGTGGGATAAGTTTATTGCCAAGGTGCAGGATTTACAGATGCAGTCTTTCCAGAACAATATGGATGTCCTTAACAAGATTATTGTCCCTTTAATGGAAGGTAAGAGGGTGTCTAATGGCTGATAGGATTATTACTCTTGAATTGAACCTTGACGAGTTCCGTTGGCTCAAGAACCGAGTTATGGAAAAGTTGGAGTTTTATTCCAAGTGCAAGCATATTAACTATGTAGAAGATAAGGCTCTCGGCAAGTCTGTCCAGGCTAAAATGGAAAAAGCCGAGTGGGGCGAAGTGTTTGGAGATTAAGATTATGGAAGAAACCGAAAGAACATACGATTGGAAATCCCGTTGGGGCGATGATATGCACTTTGAATACTTCAAGGAAGACCCCCCGTCTTTTAGAAATTGGTGGTCTATCTTTGACGATGACGAACCGCAGGAAGAAGAACCGAAGACTGCCAAGGAAAAACTTGAACAGGCAGAAGTCGCTGAATACGAGGTCGTGGAAGATACGACCCTTGAACTTGGGTATGCCCATTAAGGAGAGTGCCGTATGAGTTCCGCAGGATTTCATAAGTTCAAGGATGTGCCGTTGGATAAGGTTGGACCGTTATGGTTTCGGGTTAAAGAGAACACCACGATTAAGGTGGATGGCGAAAAGGCTACCCGCCCGATTACCAAGAAGATGGCTTCGCTTGACTTTGCGATGGCGTATGCCAAGTCCGCATTGGAAGCCTATTCTTGGGCAAAGGTTGAAATTGCCCCGATTGATGAACCGCTTTACAAGTTCGCTGTGACGATTAAAAGGAAATAGATTATGGCATTCCCTAATGGATATGGATTCTATGGTTCTTGTAGGATTTGCCCTCGCCAGAAAGATTGTGAGCAGGGTAGGAACTGCAAGATTTTTAAGACGGCTAGTTCCGATAAATTAAGTAAGTCCCGAAATCCTCGTTATATTGTAAGAACCGATAAGGAAAACTATACATTGGGGGATTTGCTTTTACGTGGCATAGTGTGGACGATGCGTCTTGTTGTGTGTATCGTGATTGCTTATTTTATTTATGACAGAACAAAGTAGAGGACTTTATGACTGATATTGAAAAAGAAACCGAAGGTATGGAAGCCAAGAATATCCCTGTGGTGGGAACAATCTACCACGTGTTTGACGATGGCAAGATTACGCTTATGCGTCACTTCTTGGTCAAGTGCAAGGAAGTAATCCCGTTCAAGAAACTCTCTACTGACCCGAACTACAAGGAAATCTTTGATAGTTGGCAGGAGGCAGTGAAAGAGATAGATTGGGTGTTCAATCCCGAAACGGATTATGTCGCCTGCTGCGAACTCTTTGACGAAGAAACCAATGAGTTAGTTCCTAACGAAGAACCGCTCTATTATGCCCGCACAAAGTATTGGGAGTGGTTTGGGTTCGGCACTATGCTTGACGATGGTGTTCTTGATGTGACCCGTAAGGTGTGGGAGCAGTTTTACAAGGATGCCCACAATCCCGAAATCTTTGGGTATGATGATGAATCCTTGAAAGAAATTGAAATGCTTAACAAGTTTTAATGGAGCATTGACCTATGAAATTTGAAATGCTTAAAGATGCCTTGAACGATGGAAAGAAATTCGTTCGGTATCAAGAAACAGACGGGAACATCGTGGAAGGTAAGTATGTCCGTTCCGTCTATCTGCGGGTGCTTTCCGTGGAAAAGGGTGTTCACTCCAATGGCTATGAAGATTGGGATTTCGTGGACGCTACTAGCGATGTTGTGATTGAAGTGACCGAGTTCACTCCCGAAAAGGCGACCAAGGCAGAGGTTGTGAACACCCGTGTCCGTTTCAATGTCAAGTATAACATCTTCAAGTTTATGGACATCTTGGAGTTCTGCAAGCCATCGGATGACCTTGTGGATTTAATCACTGCGAATTTTAAGAAGCAGGCTATTGATGATTACGCCCGTGCGAACGTATGGTGTAAGGCTATGAATAAAACCCCGTTATCTTTTGAAAAGGAGAATTAAAAATGAGAGCATTTCCGACGGTGCTGAAAAACCTTATTGACCTTGCCGAAGACAAGGACTTGAAGGAATCGTTGAACAAGGTTATGGTGGACGCTAGTTTCACTGCCCCCGAAGCCCTGTGGGATATTCGTGGGGAACAGGTCACTGCCCTGCTGAATGACTACCTGTCTAATGGCACAGGTCGCAAGACGGAGTGGTTCGCCAAGGTGCTTGCCGAATACTCCACGCAACCGATTGAAGACATCCGCAAGTTCCAGGAGTCCCTGTCGTGAGTTTCAGCGAAATGGAAAAGAGGGTCTTTGCTATGCAGGCTACGGGAAAACCTGTTCCCGTGGATGGGGGCGACCCGTTCCCGTCAAAGTATGGCAGACCCTTTACGGAAACCGAGAAACATTTATACCGAGTTCTTTTTGGAAATAACAAATAGGAGAATACCTTATGGAACCGAAATGGCTATATCGTCTTGAAGCCGTGGACGAGAATAACGGCTTGTGGTATAACACCAAGAACGAATATGTTTGGGGGTGTAGCGGGTGCAAGGGTGAGGCGAAGAACTTGCCGATGGGATATGACTCCCGCTATCACATTGACGGCAAGAATTGGTTTTCGTCCTGCTCCAAGGTAGATGACTTGCTCCATTGGTATAGCAAGGAAGACGCTGTGTATCTCTTGGAGAACGGCTTTGTGTTTACGAAATACCTTGCAAGGGATTACCACGAGTTTGAACTTGAAACTGTCTTTCTTAAAGAAACAGCCGAACAGCGTGTGGTCATTGACTTTCTGTCGCTGTTTGACAATGCGGGTTAAAAGCCACCTATTTTTGTGCTAAACACCCGATTTTTGCCAAAATAACCCCAAGATATGCAGAAAAACTGCATATTTGCCACTTAAACCCCCCATTTTTACGGATATAGATGGAACTCCCTAATTTCGCCTGGTGTATTATGTTTTGCCTGTTTTTCGCTCTTGGTTTCCGTGCGGGCTACGCAGCCCGTGTCTATCGGGAGCATCGGGAGAAGGTTAAAATTAAAATACCTATTGACAACGGCTAGGTATTTTGTTATATTTAATGCAGAACCACTTAAAACCGAGGATAATTGAATGAAACCCATTATGACTAAAGCAGACTTGCTTAAAGTGCTTGAACCCTTGTCCGATACTGACATTATTCAGTGCCAGGTCAATTATACGACTAGCAGAACAGACGGGGCATTTTCTCAATATGACCATACTACGGAAGTAGTCCCTATTACGGGGTTGTATGTGCAGGAGTCCCCGAAGGGTCCTAATAGAAATCATAAGGTGTATGTGGATGACTATAAGGTGGCATACCTTCAAGTAAATCTGCAAATTGACTAAACTACGAAAACCGAGTAATCCCGATGATTAGCATTATCAAAGAAGACCGAGAGAACTACTCGTTCCTGCTCAAAGTCACCCATCACAGCCACGACCAACGCTGTGAAATCGCAGAGGCTATTATGGCTGAAGGCGACAGCGATGTGCGGGAGTGCGGAGATTATTGGGTAGTCATTCCTAACGATGACTATACCACCTGGGGCAAGATGTCCGATGTCATCCACGGGCTTATGGACAAGTATAACGACAAGGCTCCCGCTGTCAATGAGGAATGGCACTACAAGTTTGAAGACTTGAAGCCCGTGTTTGCTTCCAATATCGTTGGGGGATTAGACCCTAACGATGAATACTATCCCCGACAGAAAGTGGATGAAGCCATCTGCGAGTTGGATGCCCATCGCCTGTGCTTTGACACCGACCGCAAGTATTATATGGAGCGGTATGATTATTTCTTGAAGAAATCTATGGCTTACGAAAACCGCCTGCTCCACAGCAATTACAGGCGTTGCCTTTCTTTGGTGAAGTATTGCAAGAAGAAGTTGGCATATTGGGAGCAGTCTAGTAAGGCTCTTGTTAGGCGTGTAGAAGAAGCCGATAAGATGATTGCCGATAAGATGGACTTGTGGAACAAGTGGCTTGCCCGATGGCAGGAACTTGCCGATTACTTTGGAGGAAATTACGATGACGCTTAATTGCAAAGATGGCACTCTTGAAATAGATGACCACGTTTACGAGCGGTCTTGCTTGGTTCGTGATTTGATAGACAACACCCCTAATTGGATTGCCGAGCATTCCAAGCAGGAAGTGTATGACGAAATTGAAGAACTCTTTTACAAGTAAGGAACTATCCGATGATTACAAAAGATTCTTGGAATGACCAAAGAAAGCAGTGTCCGACTAATCGCAAGTTGCTTGCGGTTTTTGATGCGGGGGATAATCGCAGAATTACCCTAGTGGTTATTGTCCACCCCGATAATAAATTGGAATTTCCCGACGTGGCGTGTGGGTGCAACTTTGTCGTGAAAGATATGCTGTATTGGCAGGAAATTGAAATCCCGAACGAACGTGAAACTAGCATTAAGCAGATGAAGACGGAACTTTCGGGTATGCTCCGCAAGTTTACCGCTACACACGGTCCACTGACCGATGCCGAGAAAGCATCTATCAAATCTATTTCCGAATTATCCTATCATCAATAAGGAAAAACTTATATGTGTATTAAAGGTTCGTCTGCTTGGTCGGATGATGTTCCCACGAATGAACCCTATCGGCTCTCTATGGAAGATTTCAACCGCATTTGCCTTGACTGCGGGCTGACTCCCGATGTGGAAAAGAATAAGGAATATCTTGACGAGGGTAGTTATTTCACAATCACGCACCCGCTTTCGGATAAGCCGATTGAGGTTGCAGCCTACGAAGACTTTACCGATGACGATAGCACGTATGTCCGCATCACTGCTCCGAGAAACAAACTCAATTTGGCTTTGTCGGACTTTGACTTTTACGTGCTAGAGACGGATAGCCCCCGTGGGATTACCGAATCCAAGGTTCGTAAGGCTATCGCTAATGTCAAGCAGTTTCTGGACGCAGAATACGAAGCCCGAAAGCAGAAGACTATCCCGTTTGAAAAATTCATCAACTATCTCTCCAAGACTTCCGCTTGTTGGAAAAATACGACGGTTGAGTTATCGTGTCCGTTCAACGAGTTTATGGAGAAGATTGCAAACGCTTCGGTCTATTTCAAGGTGGGCGATGTGACCGCTACATTCAAACAGGAGAAGGCAAAATGAAAGAGAAACGAATAGGCTTGGATATGCCGATGGTCTGTATTGTCCGTAAGGACGGAACGGAGGAATGTGGTGTTCCTATCGGTTTCCGTTCCAAGTTGGTTCTGTCTGTGTCGGCTCAAAACGAAGTTGAGAAAGACCCTGCCTTTTCCGCTAGGCATATTTCCGAGCGGGTTCAATACATCGTGTTTCCGTTCGTGGAAGTGTCCTGCGATGATATTGCCGAACTCTATACCTTTGACGAAAAGGGCGAGCGACACGGGGGCAAGATTGACGCACCTATCCAGGCTCACATCCACGCTTGGTTTCTCAATCGGGAGTTGAAGGAATGACGAACTTTGAAAAGTTCAAACAGGAACTTACGCCCGAAAAGTTGTATGAACTCTTGATGGCGAAAGACCCCTGCTCGGTGTGTCCTGCCCAAGAAGAATGTGATTGGGATTCCCTGCGGTCGGGTCATCCTATCCGTGAGGAATTTGGTGGGGGCTTTGCTCCTATCATTACTTGCAAGGAATCTTTTATAGATAGTTGGGCAAATTGTATGTATCTTGAAGATGAAGATTAGGAGAAAGTATCTGTATGAAAAGATTGTTCTATGTCCGCACGGCTACGCTGACCCTGTTTGAAGCATATCCCGATGACCCGAAAGATGGGTGGATGCCGAAACGGGAATGTCGTGGGGGTCAAGAAATGGTATATCCTGGCAAGTATGATTCGCTTGACCGCCTGCTTGCGTTCATATCCCCGAACGACAAGTATCTGTCCATAGACCACTGGGCTGTGTCCAACATTGAAGATGGGCGGTTCTTGATGACTACCGATGTCCTTGTGGACTACAACAAGCGTGAACCGTCGCCCGACCGCTTGAAGGCGTGGAAGAAAGGCAAGGCTCAACTATACCACGGATATTACTCCATTGAGGTTCGGGTGCAGAACATTGAAGATGTCCCCGAACAGGAAATCAAGCAAATTTTGGGTGTAAAGGACTAAACTAAATGCCCCCTGCCGACTAGGACGGGGGTTTTGTTATACGCTAGGGTGGCAGGGTTTATGGGTAAATTTGTGGTTTGTCAATATACTTTCGTAGAAATAATGTATATTTAGGTTGAAAACAATTTTAACCATCCATAGTGGACAGGAGTAAGATTATGACCGATGAAGAACTCAAAGCCAAGGTCTTGGATGACGATGACGTGTATGAATCGCTCGTCAGCGAATACGGCAGGGAATACCTGTATGAAGAACAGCCCGATGATGCCTTGATGGAACTTGACGAAGAAAACGTCAAAATGGCTTGTGGCGATGATGCTATCAACATTCTTCAACGTGCTTTCTTTGGGTATGATTACAACCCGTATAACTCCGACAATAAGGAAGCCTTTAACCCGAACAGGGATTATTTCTTCCTTAACGGCTATGCCAATATGGTTTCCGTGGATGAAGGCGATGTGGACGAATATCTTAAATCTGCAATTAGTAGCAAGGACGATTTCGTGGAGTGGTGCATTCGTGAAGGCAACGTGTCCGAAAACGATGTTGAATCCGATGAAGACGAAGAATAACCTGTAAGCCTTGGAGTTGCTAGATGTCTAAACTTACAATCAAGAGCCGTTCTGTTACGGAAGCACAGGACTACGCTAATTTTGGCGAGGCATATCGTGATTTCGTCAAGCGTTGTTATACGGGTCAAAAGCCTAATTATTCCGAAAAGGCGATAAACTTTATGTTGGATTGTGCCCATATCGCCAACGGCACTCCTGGGAATGGTTTGACACAGCAGGGTTTCAAACTGACCAAGGCAAACAACGTGGATATGATAGGCGACTGCCTGCACCTGTGCTATGAAGAAGTTGATGGTGAAAGGGCAGTTGATGTTTGGCTTAACCCGCATAGTCATACCGCTACGCTTGACCTGTATGGGTTCAATCCCGAACGCCCCCATTCTTCCACGCACAAAGAGTTCACGTCCGATAAGCATACGGCTGATGATTTCTACAACTTTATTTCATATCTGTCGGACTACAAGGGCGAGTCCAAAACGGGAGAGAGCAAGATGAAGAAATCTTCTATGCAGAAGAAAAAGGAAAGCCTGCGTAAGAAGAACGAAAAGGATGACTACCCCGATGATTATTACACGTGGGCAGATGAAAAGGTTGATGAAGAATACGCTGACGAATCGGGTATCTTCTGTGAAATCGTGGACGATATGATGCGTCTTGCCGAGAGTATGGCTGAAGATATTATTTCCGAACAGGGCTTGGAAGATACTGAAAAGACCAAGGAAGACTTGAAAGATGTCATCTACGACCGTATGTGCGATACTATGGTCAATATGTTCGGTGGCGTTTCCCGCAACAATTTCTAATCCGTGAGGACCATTACTATGGCAAACAAACTTAAAATCAAAGTGAAAGAAGACGCAAGGATGTCTATGGCTCGTTATGAGTTCTGCCCGCACTGCGGAGCGAAAGCACCCGAACCCGAAGAAAATTGGGATGGCGAACATATCTACGTGGAGTATTTCTGCGAGAATTGCTGGTCTTCCTGGTATCTTGACTACGTGTTCAAGAAGATGTATGTGACTAGCGAACCGAACGACAAGCCTGCCGAACGCAAAAAAGGGTAATCTGTATGTCCAAGTTGAAAATCAAAGTAATGGAACACCGCTCCGAGTCCTTGGATGATAACGCAGAAGAAACTATTTTGAAACTGCGTGAACTTGCCCAATGTTTCCGTGGGGGCAGTAATATCAACTATGTTCTACGTGAATCTCCATCGGGAGAAATTGTAGATATAGTTTACAAGGGGAATGTTGTGGCATCTGTTCCCGTTGGTGGAACGGCAAATGCCTATATTGCTCGTGATGTCATCAACAAGACTATTGACGTGCTTTACTAGCCCGAACTTGAATCATAACTCCTGTTGTAAACCCCGACCGCAAGTCGGGGTTTTTATTATTCAAAAAAAAATTGACTTATTTTACAAAAACCTATTGACAACGGCTAGGTAATTAGTTATATTTATCCTAGACAACCATCACAGCCGAGGACAAATCCGATGAAATTCACAAAGACCGCTTTCCGCTCCGCTCTTAAACACAACGACCAAACCCAGGTTTGGTATTTGGCTACGCTCTATTACCGCAGACAGCCCGTCCGTGAAGAAGTCCAGGACTTGATTTACAGAATGGCAGATTGCCAACGAGACCGTGCCAAGGGTCAAAGAATGGCATACGAATCGCTGCGTAAGGACAGCATTAGGACCAAAATGGCTATTGCTTGGAACAATCGTGGTGCTTATCGTCAGTATGACATTCACTACTATCGTGAACAGGCTCTCAAAATGCTCCGCAGGCTCTACACCGAACCGCTGACCGCCTACACCAAGATTGCCCACTTTGGGCATACCCATCTGTATTTCTGTTCCCCGATTTATGGACACGGGGATTACAACAAGGTTTGCACCTGTCCGCTCAACGGACCGTTGGCGACCGACAAGAACGGCAACCGCTACGACCCGCAGGCTGTGTGGTGCGACAAGGTTCTTGACCTGTCCAATCGTATCTATGACAAGAAGCGTGAAGCCTATGACAAGGCTGTGTAAGTAGGGGATAGTCCGATGGATAAACCCAAGCCGATGACGATGGAGATTATCTCCGAAGAAACCTATGCCAAGTTGCGGGCTATCAGTTCCCGTATTACGGAACTCAAATGCCAGATTAGGGAACTTGAAGACGAAGCCTATGAACTCGTGCCAAAGCACACCTTTGACGAGTGCAAGGCTATGGGCTGTGTTCACACTTACAGGAATCGGTGGGATTGCCACCATTCCTGTGTCCGTAGATTGAACGAAAAGGGCAACCTACACGATTACTATGAGAAGAAGAAACCTGTGTTCAAGCCCCGCACGGACTATCCGACCTTGGGTTGGAAACAGGTGGCGACCCGTGGAGCGAAATGGAAAGGCGAGTGGCACGGATTTCATAAGGTAGTCCAGGAAACCGACAAGACCCTTTTGCTTGACGATGCTTGGAAAACTCGCCTGTTCAAAAGCACCATCTTTACTCTTGAAGATGTCATCTACATCAAGGACCGTAGTGGCACTATCTATTTCTGTGCCGATGACCCCGATGCCCTTGACATCCAAGTGACCCTGCTAGATGTAACCAACAGGGAATGGTGCGAGCAGAACAATAGACGATTGGTAACTCCCGACACATCTTATCCGAGCGAATTGGAACAGCGGGAAGGCGAAACCAAGGAAGAATGGGAAAACCGCATTTTTGGAGAATAGATAGCGATGATTAAAGTTGAACCGAAAGATATTGCCCGTGATGGCTGCCATTTCAGTTTCGTTTGTGAAACGCAGGAAGAAATGGATTTTATGACAGAGAACCAAGAGGCTATCTTGGACAAGTTCGTGCAGGGAAATTTCCACAACATCGGGCACTTGAATATCCAAACCTACAAGGACTACCAAGCGTTTGGCAGATTGACCTTGCAGGAAATCCTTGAAGATTGCGAAGGACACGCCTGCCGTGATTTCGGGCAACTTGAAAGGGAATCCGCAGGGATTCTTCTTCACGAAGCCACCAAGGATATGACTTATACTCCGCTGACCTGTGCCAACCTGGAACGGCTTGCCAACGATATGTTCCTTTACAGCCATCGTGAAGAACCCGCTACAAAGGTGTGTGAGTATCTTGACAGCCTTGGTTGCACCGTCGCTATGGATAAACACGCAGGGGTGAATGGAACATACATCAGTGTGTATTACAAGGGGACTAGGTTCGGGCGTATGTCTATGGAAGGTGTTTACCTGTATCTGCTGAAACCTACGCCCACGATGGAGTTCTTTAAGTTTAGCCCCACACTCTTGGATGACTGCAAGTTCAAAACTATCGTGGAATCCTTTATTGCAAGTATCGCTAAAGGACAGGAGGCTTGTGTATGACGTATAAGGAAGCCTGTGATTATTTGGAATCCTACGGATGCCTCATAGTATCTACGGGCATACAGGACGTTCCCGAATTTAGTGTAGCGTTCGGGGATTATGTCTTCGGGATTATTTCCGAAGATGGTATGCGGTTCTATACCAATACTAGACACCAGGACATTGAAGAATTTAGCGACCTGTCATCCGAGAAGGACTCCCGTAGGTTCAAGCGGACTATTCATAAATATATCGGGAGTGCCATCGTCAGCAAGAGCAGTGGTGTCCGTAGGCTCGTGGGACGGATTGTGTGGGGAGTGTTCCCGCATCCTGTGGCAATGGCTGTCCTGGGTGTTATCGCTATTTTGAGTAGTATCTACATTCCCCACGGAGATACGGTTGCCTTTTGGCTGTTTATGTGCTTTATGATGCTGACCACCATCATCTGCCCCTACCTTGCTCTCTTTTGGGCGTTGTTCTTTATTTATGCGATTTGCAGTATCTAACAGGGAGAATTTCTTATGGCTAAACTGACCGAAGACTATTGCAAATCCGTGGCGATGTCCTGCAAGACCACCAAGGACTTTTGGAACAAACACCGCTCCGTGGCGATGAAGGCTGCGAAGATGGGGTGGTATGACGATTACACGTGGCTCGTCCGTGAACGAGTGCCACGCAACTTTTGGACATACGAAGCCTGTCTAGCCGAAGCGTCCAAGTATCGCACTCTCCCAGAGTTTAGGACACAATCCCCGTCCGCATACGTGATAGCCAATCAAAAGGGATGGCTCAAGAGTTTCGGGCTTATAAGGGGTATGGGCGAAAAGCACTTTTGGACAGAAGAAACTTGCAGGGCAGAAGCCCTTAAATACAAGACCAAGGGCGACTTTAAGGATGGCTGTCCGTCCGCATACTATATGGCTAACCACAAGGGGTGGATGGCATCGTTTACTTTCCTGGAACGACGTGTCCGTAAGACAAAGGAGAAAGTATGAGAATGAAACTTACAGATGGGTCTATGACCTATATATGCGATGGCTGTGGGAAAGCGTATAAGACCACGGACGAATTTAATCCCGCGGATAGTGCAGGCGGTAAGGACTTCTGTTGGAAGTGCCACCCGAAGCGTATGACCTATATGCAACTGCTTGAATGGCTCGCCAAGGGGCACGGGTTTATTTGTCAGCAGGCTATCGGATATACGTCTGCTCCGATGTTCTCTTTAGTGCCTGTTCGGATTAACGATAGAAGTTATCCTGGTAAATCCGATGACCAAATCCCCTATAGTGAACACGAACTTGTGGTTAGCAAGTTCACAGATGGCTTCTGTAATTGGAAAATCCCGACGTTTGAAATGTTTGAGCAGGATTGTAGAAAGTCATCTACCTGTGATGAAAGCCCTCTAAACGTATCTATAAAATCTACGGAGAAACCAAAAATGCAATGGAGAATTAAGGAATACTTTGATAAGGAACTTGGAGAAACCCGCTACATCGTTCAATACAGGCGATTCCTGTTTTGGAAATCGGTGAACCTTACCTTGTTCCAACAGGCAACTTCTACGGCTCGTGATTTCAACAACTACGATTTGGTCGGGAAATATAACGAGGTGGCGTTCTGCCGTATAGATGACGCAAAGCAGTTTACCTACGACCACGAGAAATACCTTGTTCGGGGCAACAAGGGCAACAAGCCCGTGTATCACGATGTTACACATTACAACAGCAACTTGGAGGACTAATGGTAATACTAATCGTCTTGACAATCTTGGCTGCAGTTCTTACGATAATCGCCTACATCCATACGATTGAAAACCTGTTTTTTATCAGCCTAATGGCTTTGGCTGTCTTGGGACCTGTTTCCGTAGCCCTAGTGCCTTATTACTATTCAAGTTTGTATTCGTGTAGCCAAAAGGCTAAACAACTTGGCTACGAGTGCGACTACGGGCTTTTCAAAGGGTGCTTTATGTATGACGGGAAGCAGTGGTTTGAGTATTCACAACAGCGGTTTATCCGCACCGACTCCGTGGGGAAATGACCTATGGACTTTTCCTGCGACATCTGCGGGGAGAACAAGCCCTGCCTGTTCTATAAATGCACGTTCGGGGATAAACTCCAATACACCGACTACTTGCACCTGTGTGCCGACTGCGTGGAAATACAACGTAAGGAAGGACCGGTAGAGTATGAACCGCCCGACATATCCGCTACGCTTTTCTAAATTAAACCATAAACAGAGAGGATAACCTTATGGCAAAGAAGAAAGAAACTATTACCCCCACGACTATGTGGATGGGCTGTGGCTACCGAGCACACCTTATGGATGACAGCACCGATAGCCGTCTTGTAATCATCTGTCCTGGTGGACAGGAAGCCATCATTTTGCCGAGAGCCACGGCAGAGCAGTGGGAAGCCGATGTGAAGAAGACCCCGCAGGAAAACGTCAAGATGACCCGCAGGGCTATCGCCCGCCCGCCTTCCCCCGCACGGCTTCAAACGATTACTGAAACGACGGTAAAGCCCACCAAGAAAGGAAAGTCCAAGTAGTCCTTATCTCCAAGCACCCGAATGCCACGGGTGCTTTTCCTATATTGTCAGTAAACAACCCAAGGGGGATTGCTTATGAAATTTCTGTTTGTCCTGTTGCTCCCTGTCATAGCCCTAGCCAAGCCGTTCGTCTTTGAAGCCTGCAACGCCAACGAGTCCTGTTTCCTAATAACTACGCCCGATGCTAAATCGTGGGAGTGGAAGACCGACTATACGGGGGCAAGGTTCATCCGTGTGTATCTTCAATACGGGATTTTGGACATACCCGCCAACAATCTGTCCATCAAGCAGAAAAAGTGATTTTTATTAAGAATACCTATTGACAGGCGGGTAGCATTTTACTATATTATGGTTATAGATAACCACAAACCGAGGATTACCGCTATGGCAACAAGAAATTTCCGTATCACTACCACCGATACCGACTACGTTATGGGCAAGGGCTACCGCTATGCCTCCGACAAGGAACATCTGTTCAAGACCATCAAGAGCCTTGGTAGTTCGCTCGTCAAGGTGGAAAAGTCCGTGCAGAAGTGTTCTATCCTTGGACCTTACAAGGAATGGGTCAAGATGACCGATGAAGAACTCAACGTAGCCGTCTAAAATTATTTATATTTCCAATAGAATAATCCAAGGAATTTTAATTATGAGTTTCGTTTGCTCTATGCAGAAGAAAAAGGAAAGTCTTGCCAAGGTTGCCGAAGATAGACGGATTGAAATGAACCGCAACAAGCGGGAGTTCCGTGATAGACTGATGAAAGAATTTGAACCTATCGCTACCAAGCGTGGTTTCAGTCTTGAAGATTTCAGCAAGTTTATGGGTGGCAAGCAAGTGTATGGGTTCTATGTCTGTGACGAGAACGAGGACACAATCTTGGTTGTCGTTGTTTACGATGGGGATATTGAAGGTTGCTATGACATCCGTTATGCTCCCGACCAGGACTTTATGTATGGCGACATCAACCATTTCTTCCAAACGGATATATTTGATGATACCGCTGATGTAGGTAAGTCGCTCTATTATGCCACCCGTAGAATACTCAACAACCCGACTCTTTAATAACAGGTAAGGCTATGGCGAACAATCTCAAAATACGTGTTCACGAAAGACGAACACCACATCCATCCGAAGACCCGCTTAATCATAAAACCCGTCCTGCTCCGAAGGGCTACGTTGATATTTATAATGCAACGCTGCCCATTTACGTGTCCAAGGACATTTTCCCTGCATCGGAATATGACCTTTCGTTCGGGGATAGGAAAGATGAACGTGTATCGTTCCGCTACTATAATGTCCTGGATGACAAGTATTCCCGCCCGATTAACTTGACTTATCCCGAAGCATTGGAACTAGGTCTGCAACGAGCCAAAGATATGCGATACAGAAATTACGAGTTCTATATTGACTTGGCAAGCACTCCGTTCCCGATGTAAAACTTGAACCAAAAGAACAACCGACCTATGTCTAACAATCTCAAAATCAAACTCCACGAAGATGCCGAGAGCGGTAGGGCGTTCATCGGGGTCACATCCGTAGGCAAACAGGCTTTGCAGAAACTAGAACGGACCAACCCCGTGTTTGCAGGGAAGACTATACCCGCTATCGCTAATGGCGTAATACGTGAAATGCTGTTCGCTCTTTCATATGACTGCAATCTTTCCGATGACGTGGAAGAATGTTTCCAGCGGATGCTAGAGTTCGGCTTGGACAACGTATATAGCCTGCGGTCAAAGGGATGGAATCCTAAAGTGATTGCCTCCAAGATTATGAAGACGCTTAATCTCACGCCTGCTGCATCCGACAAGCAGGAATCTCGCTCCAAGAAGAACGAAAAGTCCTACCTCCTAGATGCGGATGACCGCAAGTTCTTGCAGGGTCACACCATCAATAACGCCCAACTTAATGCCTTTGCACGTGAGTTTCCCAAGTTAAAGTTCAAGGACACATTCTTTCCCAAGAACCCGACATACAGGGCTACTCCCGATGAAATTCCCTTGACTGCCGAAGACGCTGAAACGATGATAGGCTCTCGTGAAGATTTTTTGCTGATGTGCTTGGACGCTCTCCGTTCTACTCGTTCCGTTGAACGTGTGAAATCTGCGGAAGGCGAAGATGTTATTACGGCTTACACCTAAACCAAAGGAACGATTAAACTATGTCTAACAATCTCAAAATCAAAGTTCACGAATCTCGTTTGGACGAGGCTGACGCTTATATGGACGCACTTGACGCAGAATTGGATGAAATTGTTGCTGCGGGTTCTCCACAGAAACAGGCAGACAAGGCTGACGAGTTGCTTAAAGATGAACCGAAATTAAATGTTTCCGATAAAAAGTATATGGATGCTATAACCGCCTGTCATAAGTTGAGTATAGGCAAAAGTTGGAGCAAGCCCGATACAAGAGAAATCAGTGATAGTATCGGGACACCTATTAAAATTACGGGAAAGATATTGAAAGAACTTGTAGCAAATGGCTATATGCTCGTAGAGAAACAGGGAAGGTCTAATGTGTTTACATTGACCCCCGATGGCGAGAAACTGCTACCGCCACCCCCGGAACTTGATTCCCGTGTTCCTAAAATTATAAAGGACATTATATCATCTTCCAAGAAAAATTACGAAGTCTGTGTAGATGCCTTGAACTATCTGTATTCCGCAGTAGATAAAACTGACCTTGGTAATGTTTCTTGGGAATCTGGAAGCGATTGGCAATGGGCATACGTTAAGCCGTTAAAGCGAAAGTATTATCTGTTGGCTATATCTAAAGATGGTGACTTTGCATTTGTCACGTTAAATAATCCCGATGCTCCGAATACCCAAAGTGAAAATGGTCACATAAGATGGGATTGGCCCGCTGACAAGTCTTACTACTCGTATGTGGACGAGCATATTGCCGACATTACAAAGGCTTATGCAAAAATTAAAGACTTTGAGTCCAAGATATATTCCTATTCGTTCTATAGTTCCAAGAACAACAAGAATGTCAAGGACAAAGAAGATATGCTCAAAGTGGTAGAAGGCACTGAGGGCACAGGTATGAAATACTATTATCGTTATGGTTTCGCATATAAGGGTGCTACTCGTAGGGAAGTGTCCTACGAGAAATTCCGTGAGTATTGCGACCGCAGTTGGGTGGACATAGATGTAAATTACAATACTATGGAAGCCGATGTAAACGAGTTCTCCGAAAACGATATGTATTAAACAAAATACCGCCAAGGCAGACTTGGGATTGTAGTTAGTTTATAAACCCTGTATCATAAGCCCCCGCACCGTCGGGGCTTTTGTTATACCCGATAAACTTTTTCACTGGTTATATACCGCTTCCCAACAATTTTTGTTATATTTAGTCATAGATTTGGTTCTGCGGTTATGTTTTACCCGCCCTAGCCTGTGTGTCCTAGTCCTGGTAGAGCATTCCGTATGACCCATTACCTATGTCACCTCGCCCCTGTCGCTTAACACACGGCAGGGGCTTTTTATTTTCCCGTAGAAAATTAAAAATACCTATTGACAACTGCAAGGTATTTTGTTATATTTAGGGTAAAGACAACCACAATCCTTAACCGGGGGCACCGTTATGGAACGCACATTTACCCGCAAGAACGTCCTTGAAATTCTTAATGTCGTGAATGAACTTGAAAAATTCCGTCACGACTATATGAGCGAATTGGCGTGTGAGCAGTTCTGCAAGAATGCCCACTCGCAGGCAGAAGTGGAACTGCACAACCATCGTCGTGGTGAAATCCGTAAACTGATGGATAATCGTGTTGCACTGCTGAATAGCATCGGGTTCGTGGTCAAGTTTGAAACCTGTGTCATTGAAGGCTACGAAACGATACAGCGTATTACAATCACGGAATAAATCAAACGGGAGAGCGACTATGCTAACTTACGATGTAAAGACTTACGAACGCTTCTTTTGGATGCTTTACAAGGACGCATTCAAGCAGTCAGTCAAGGGTTTCTTCCGTGCGGACGAACTCCGACGGGACTCTTACCTAAACTATTTCAAGTATGTCCACGCATACAGGGTTTACTACTCCGAGGACTCTCGCAGAAATTCCAAATGGAGCGACTTTATTATCAAGTGGGTTAATACCCATACCCTTTCCGTGTGGACATCGGGATTGGTGTTCCACTATCACAAAGACAAACCGCAGCCTACGTCTACTCCGAAAAATGACCTTTCTACCATTTTTACAAACGAGGACGAAAGGCAGGCACTATTAGTGTATTTGGATGCCGTGCGGGACTATCCGTTTGAAGAACAGGCATTGGATAGAGCGGTAGCAGCCTATGAAGCCTGCACGAACGATTGTCAGCGTTCGTGGATGTTGGCATCGTGCCGTTGGATATTCCGTGTATCTCCCGCAGACCTCTACGATGAATTGGCTATACCTGGATAGAAATTGTTAAAAATTCCTATTGACAGATACTTGATATTTTATTATATTTAGGGTAAAGACAACCACAACCCTTAACCGAGGATAATACTATGCACGTTCAAGTCAAGATGATTACAGGCGTTTGGGCAAACACCGACACCCGTAGCCCGCTCCAATTTCAGTTCGTAGCCGACCCCACGAAATCCTGGAAGGACATCGTGCTTTCGGAACTCCGTGCCGCCATCCGTAGCCTTGAACCGACCAAGGTCTGCATTGACGGCTACTACGCCAACCCCCACGAAATCCTTGTCTGCGACACTTGGGAAAAGGTGGCAGACCTGTTCTACTCCATCCGTCTTATGCTCCTGCGGGACGAAGACAAGGAGTTCGTCTTGACCTTTGACGGCAAGGACGAAAAGTTCTATCTGTATTTCCGCAACTTTTAACCATTAACGGCAGAGGTTATTATGAACTATGGAATTATTCTAGCCCAAGAAAGTGACAACACACTGAAACGCTACGGGCTTGATGACCATTCACAGATACGGACGCTCGCACTCGTTATCGTGCTAGTGTTTGCATTTGGACTTGGAATCTTGCTTACGATGGTCATAATCAAATCCGATGAATGCCGAAAAGACGGCATTTCTACGGATGCTCCCGCAGTGGAACAGCCCGTGTCGGACTCTCCAAAAGACAGCCCCGATTTTTGGGCTAATTATTACAGGTCTTTATGGATAACGCAGATGATACTTAACTGATTAGGGAAATCCTCTTATGCGATACACCGAAACCCTTTCTATTCCGTGGCATATCTTTGCGGACGAAAAGCCCTGCCCCAACAAGGATATTGTGGTCAAACTTTACGGGGCTAATACTTTCTTTGCACCCAAGGACATTATTCACGCAGAGGACGTTCCACAGGCACTTATGAAGTGCAATAAATATGACGAATGGGCGTATGCCGATGAAATCAAGTCTGTGCGGTCCGATGGCAGAATCCTGCCCGAAGCCGACATTCTCACTAGGGATAAGGTCGCCTCCTTTGCGATAATTTCTGTGTCCTGCTACCTGTTTGACTACGAAGAACGCTACGAGAAAGTCACTGCCGAAGTGGTGCTGAAGAATGGCACCAAGATTCCGTTTGATGTTCCTGTCTTCACGGACATCAAGACCATCTGCCACCCGCACACGCTGTTCTACAACGGCAACCGATATATCATTGACATTATGCCGAACAAGGACAACCCTGCCCATAAGGAAAAATACAGGGGTGTCATCCGCAGATGTAATGGCCCCGAACACCCCGTTCCTGTCTATGGGAACATTCTTACTTTCTACTAGGAGAACTCCGATGATACGCAGATTTCAAAAAATCTCCACGCTCAAAGAAGCAAAAGCCCAAGGCTGTGTGATTCAGCGGATATACTTGGACGACACTCCCGACAAGAAGGGTCGTATGCGTTTTGTGTATGAGTTCTGCAAGGAAAATGGGGAACTGCTTGGCATATCCAAAATCATAACGCAGAAAGCATCTTCGCTTATTTGGCGTAATAACCACGCCTACTTTATCGGAAGGGATAAGAAATTGCACTGCATTACCCGAACCCGTTAAACCCACCACTGATGGTTCATAATAACCATAAAGGACACACCCTATGCCCATTTGCGAAAACTGCAAGAAAGAAATTGACGAAGAAACCACCTACGTCTATACGATGGAATCCCCCACAGGCGGGGTAAACACCCAAGACCTTTGCCCCCGATGTGCAAAGGCTGTTATCCACGCAGTCCACAAGACCCTTGCAGACAAACGCAAGATTTCGGATTGGTGGGCGATGCGAAAGCGGGAACACCTGTATGATGACATCCCAGGCGAGGTTCTTTAACCCCCCACCACAATGGTTAATAATAACCAAGGAGTTAAAATGAAAAATGAAATTGACTTTAAGAAAAAGTTGGTCATCACCTTGGACATCCGTGCATACAGCAGTTTCGGTCTTTCCGAAAAAGAACTTACGGACCTCGTAGCGAAAGACCTTCCTTCTACGATAAAGGAACGCCTTGCCTATATGGGGGGTGAATGCGGATGTCCTAACGATGGCAAGGCTTTCGGGTATAAGTTTGAACCAAAGGGATTTAGTATAGAGAACCAAAGGGGCTGACTACTATGAAGAATACTCGCAAAGACCGCAGGGAACACGCATACGGCAGGGCACGTCGCCTTATCCGAAAAGTTCTACATACTGAAAACACTTCGGCTAAACAGACCGCCATTATGGAGATAGAGGGCATTGCCTATCCAACGGATTATGTGGAGTTCCAAAAGTATCGCAGATACCGAGGATATTCCAATCACGGAAAATGCAACCCCAAACACGACAGGCAAAGAAATGTAAAGGGGAATAGGCGTATTGTCCTGGATAAGAAAATCAAGGATTACATTAAAACCGAAAACAGGGAAATTGAATAATCAAAAGGAAACAACCTATGGCAGAACCCTATTGGCAAATCACTACCGACACCCCGCCCTATTTCAAGAGCAGGGAACTCGCAGACTCCCGTGAACGGGCTATGGCTAAACTCTACGAGGCGATGAAGACCCTAGAAGATGGACAGACCCTAACGCTCTACCACGTGGACGCAGATGGCTTTGTCCACCCCGAATACAAGATTACCCGTCAGTAAAAGGAACACACCCCTATGCTTAACAATCTCCGATTTATTGCCGACCTAGCCGATGGCTCAACCGTCGTTGGCTCTTATGTCCACATAAAGATAACCGTCCCCGAAGACTCCCGATTCCAGGTCTGCACTCTCTCCCTCCGTTCCGACATTCTTGGCAGCCTAGACATCAACGCCAAGCACATCGTCCGCATTGGCACTGACCCTGCCCACTTGACCGAAACCAAGCAAGCCAAGGATGTCTTCTACTATGTGACCGACTGCCTGCGATTAGCCGAAGCGACCCCGCTCAATTTCCTGCAACCCTAACAATAAAGGAAATACACCCTTATGAAAGACAAAAATACCGATTGGAACAGATACACGAAAATTACCCGTAGTATGCTCGGACCTACTTATTCGGTCTATAACGGAAAAGGGTTCGTCCCTGTCAAGCCTACACAGGCTGACATCGGGAAGAAACTCATAGACCTTGTAAATGGTTAATAATAACCAAAAGGAAACCACCCCTATGACGAGTAAACTTATCCTCTATATGCTCCCCATCGCCATCCTTGCAGTCCTTGGGGTCATTTCAGCCGATGTCGCATTCTGTTTCCTGGCGGGTATGTTCCTCGGAGCGTTTATCCTTGCCCGTGAAGCCAACGGATTTATCGCAAGTAAGGACAAAACCATCCACGAACAGAACGAAGTCATCCGCAGAATGAAATATGACTTGGAACGTGCCAAGGAAACCGCCCGCTTGTGGGAATACAAAGTCCGACATTTCTATAACGACTTTCTACCCGAAAACATAAAAGAACATATAACTGCACCCTAGCAGAAGGAAACACACACACACCTATGAAAATCAAAATCACTAAAAAATCCGACCATACCGACATCGGAGTTATCAACCTCGCCAACGTCGCAGCCGTCCACAGCCACCCCATTGAGGGGTTGGAGATATTTAGCGAATTGAGCGGGACTCCCGCCAAGTTCTCCGATGACCTGTATGATTTCCATATCGTTGAAATTGCAATGGATGGCAAAGCCTCCCTAGCCCCTGCCACCATTTCGGACATCTTAATCGCCTATATGTCCGAGGAATAAACCTATGCCCCTGTTCATATCAAAGCAAGCCGAGCGGGACTACTACACGCTCCGTCGCACGATGGACCTGGCACAGTTCAAGAACGACCGCCCCCTCATAGATTGGTGCGAACGCTTCCTTGCCCTGTTCCGTCCTGTCCGAGAAATCCGAACAGCCATCCTGCTCCCGCACCACAGGAAGTTGGACTTTGAAGACCTTATACCGAAACAGCCCCCGCTAATCACGAACGCTGCGTGGCTACTCCCCGAAGATTTCAAGAGAAAGTATTGGAAGACCTACCCGACCAAACGAAAGTAAACACCCCCTCCCCAAAGGAAACAAATTACCTATGCCCGAAAAATACATAATCTGCCGAGACGGTCACGAATACCTGCACGACTTCTATAACGGCATCACCATTTGGAAAACTAGCCCTTCCTGTGCAGAAACCTACACGAAAGCCCGTGCGGATGAAATTGTCGCCTACCTTACCGCAAACGCACCCACTCGCACCCACTTCGGAAACTCCATAAGACCCCCGCAATTCTCCATCCAACAGATAGAGTAGCACACCTCCATAACAGGAAACCGCCTATGCCCGCAGACAGTTGTTCTACGAACTCACTCCCGATGACTTCAAGGATATGCGGAAATTCCTTAAAGGCGGTGGCGAACCCGACAGCCCGCACACGACACACACTTGCCCCAAGTGCGGACACACATTCCAGGACTAGGGCAAGCCACCACGCACCCTGCCCCAAGAAATCTTAAAAACACCTATTGACAATTACTTGATATTCTGTTATATTTACAGCAAGGACAACCACGAACTTAAACCGAGGTAATTTACAAATGCAGTCAGTTAGCGAAGATACAATTAAAACTTTCGGACGTTGCCTGCCCACAATAAAAATCGGTGATAGCCTTTGGCTCTCGCACGACTTTGACTTTGATGACTGTGGCGATGGCATTCTAAATAACGGGACAACCTATTATACTTGGGATGCGGTTCAGCGGGTAGTGTCCAAGATGGACGGATGGCATTTACCATCTGTTCAAGAATGGAACGATGCTTGCGAAGCCGTAGGGTTCAAGAGTATGTATCATAATCGCTTTCTAGGACAGCCACAGGATTTTAATGACCCTGGGCTACGGCTGTATTCGGGGTGCGACCTCCAAAAGGTTCTCGGAATCTATCCGATTGGTCTTTATGACGAAGACAAAAAGTTGAGCGAGGTCGGATGGAATACAGCCTATTGGTCTGCTACGGATAGTCAGCCCTACAATGGGGATATTCCATCGCCCAATGCCTACTGTCGGGGATTCGGAAAGCCTGCCGACGTATGCACGGTCCACGATATGTGGCTTCCAAAGACACTTTATCTGCCTGTCCGACTCGTAAAGGATTGTCCTTAACCACCCCCATCAACCGAGGATATACCCTATGACCCAAGACCCCTACACCCTGCACGAACAGGCACTCAAAACCGCCAGTGCCCTCAAGTATGTCGTAGTCCCCCTAGCGGGCGACTCCCCACGCCCCGCCACTTTCGTCCAACCCACGGACGGGGGTCTGTCCGAAATCGCACACGGACACAAACCCTGCATCTTTACCCTGCCGACCGCCTGCGAACTCGTCCGAAACTTGAAAGCGTCTAGGGGGTGGAAATGCTCCTACATCACGGAAGTTGAGTTCCACGAACTAGCACTGAAATCCATCGCAGGCAACCACCACACACCTACCAAGTAAACAAAATGATACAATCCCCGCTCCCTGCTACTTTCCGAACCCAGGTCATTACCCTTATACCCATAGACTATTTCAGCGTCCGTTGTAGCGGGCGATACCTCGTCCTGCTCAACGGCTCTATACACGAAGCCCGATACGACCACTCCGAGACAGCCTTCCGTCTGCTCAAAGACCCCGACAGCCCTATCCCGCCCTGGAAGATTACCGCATACGCCTTTCTAGGCGAACCCTAGTAAACCAAAAGGAAACACACCCCTATGCCTAGCAAACTTACCGAACTACTCTACCCCGAACACAACACGGTCCTAAAAACCGCACACGATTGGCTTGAATACATCAAGCGATACAAAGTCCGAAACAACTGCCCCCGACTCCCCGTAGCCATAGCCGTTCCCACGAAGGACTTTCTTGACCTAGTTAATAACTTCAAACAGGTCTCCCACTCCAACCGCTCCCGTCGCAAACGTCTAATCTCCCTGCTGACCCACGCACACCCCACCAACTACATCGCCCGCAAATCCAACCCGCAAGACCATTTCCTGTTCTGGCTCACTACACACGCCCCCAACGCATACAACGCCCTGCTTGCCGAATACCACGACTTTTGCAAGGACAGGCACGAGCAGAACCCCGAACCTTACGAAACTTGGACAGGCAATAATCCCAAATCCGCAGACAATTTTTGAGAACAATCCGACCGCCCAAAACAAAACCCATCAACCCCCAATCCCCAACTATTTCCCCCATACTATCTCCCACACCACACACCACTATCGGTATCACAACTACGCACACCCATACGCACATATACCCTACACTAGCACCCACACATACACGGGTGCTTTCCCCATATCCTACCCTTACGCACGGGCGGGACACGCTCTATCACACTATACGCCCACGCACGGGCTGTCCGAGCGTCCCTACTATCCTAGTGTCCAAGTGTGCAGGCATACACGCCCGACCACGTGGCGGGGTCTGCCCAGGAACGGGTGTGCCAATTCTATCAATTCATATAGTCGCTATGTCAATTCTATCAATTAGTATAACGCAGGCGAGGTTTATTTGTTATATTAAAGGTGACAAGGTAATGTGTTATATAGAACGAAAATCCCCCCGCCCCCGCTCCCTGCGGACGGCACGGCACACGAATCGCACCCCTGTTCGGGTGAGTCCATACAAGTTAATGTGTGGCATAAGACTCGTTTACTCTTAACGCATACAAAAGGAACTGACAAATGATGACACGCTTTTTGAGTGCTGAAATACTGATGGCACTCGCATTCGTGCGGAGCGGATTGCACACGCTGACCTTGGAGTCCATACGCCTATACGGGATGCGACTGCTCCCCGTGTTGGAAAGGCGAACAGGTTGCGGGTGGGTGTTGCAGTGGAGTAGCAGATACCTTGAAGAAGTGCGGGCGAGTTTCGTGGAGATAGACGAGGATTGTGCGATGCTGACCACGGACACGGAAGGGTTCGGAAGGGTGTTGGACTCCCTGCCTAACGATGTGCTAGAAAGTGCCGAGCAAGTGGAGTGGACGGAATGAGAGCGAACAGGTATAGGACCGTGCTGATGGCTGACGGGAGCAGGCGTAGGATTTTTGTTCCTGTCGCCCGTATGCTGAAACTGCTCCCGCAGGATTTGAGAACCGAGAAAATGCAAAAGATAATGGAGGACCGTTTATGATTGGTGGATTAGTCACGCTTGCCTTTGTGGTGCTGATGTTGCTAGTGGGCGGGTTGCTGTTTGACACGAACGATTGGGGGAAACCCGTAAAGCCGTATAGCGGGATAGTTCACGGGAAATATCTGCCCCCTGTCTATCTGCGTAATAGACCCATCGGCAAAGTGAATATGCAAGCCTACAAGGATTTCCACGCCCGCCACGATGTCGTGAGCGACAGGGAGTTCCAGGCTATGCTAGACCGCAGTTAATCCCGCCACGCTTTCCTGCGTGGACCGCCTTGCTACGGCAAGGCTGAAGGACATCCGCACGGGTGTCCTTCTTTGCGTGTGGGAGATAGTATGGGGGAAGTGGAAAGGACAGCCTATCGGCTGTCCTTTCCACTCACAGGGAGAAATAGTTATCTTTTACGAAGTAAAAGATAACTATTTCTCCCCTCCCTGTCAAGGGTGTCGCTCGTTACTTTTTACTTACGTCTGCACGGGAACGGGTGGCTGTGTCGCCCCCGTAGCCAGGGCAAAAGAAAACGGGCAGCGGGAGGCTGTCCGAGGCAGGGGAGAAATACTTATCTTTTACTATGTAAAAGATAAGTATTTCTCCCGCTCTTGGCAAGGGGTCTTTTATGTTAATTTTCATTAACATAAAAGACAGCCCCCACGGAAATCCGCAGGGGCTGTCCCAACTTAACCTTCAACACATAAGGAGTATGCGTCTAGCACTCTCGTGCTGTCCTTAAATATAATCTAGCCCCCGTTCCCTGTCAAGAGAAAAGGCACGACTCCCGTTCGGTGTGTGGGTTTTGGAGTATTCTATTTCTCCACGAGAGCCGTGCCAAACACGCCCTGCAAATAAGAAAGCCACCGACAGGAGAAGCATTGCCCCAATTCCCCTGTGGTGGCTTTCCTTGCTCACGGGGAACTTCCCCGTGCCTCGGCTTACGGTCCGACAAGCGATTTGGGCACCCTGCGTGTGTGATACACTCCGTCACGTAGGTTCTGCCTGCTTGGTTTACGATTCCTGCGTCCAGGACATCTAGCCCCATATTATAACAAATTATCTGTTCCCTGTCAATCACTCCCACAGACCCAACACGCCCATTATCCACCTAGCACCGAACAGCAAGCCGAACATCAGCCCCACGAACAGCCCTAGCAGGAAATCCAACTCGCCCCTACGCATACACGGTCCTAGAAGATGGGAGGCATTCGGCTACCCGTGGGGGTTACGGGGCTTTCCGTCATACGTGCCTGCAACTGCTCGCAGTGTTCCCGCAGTCGCCTGTTCTCGCCCACACGCTCGGCTAACTGCTTTTCTAGTTCCCGCAGTTCCCCGTCACGGAGCATACTCCCGAACAGGAGTCCGAGAAAGAACATCGCTACCCCTACACATACGATTCCAAATACTATCGTCATACTGATTTACCCCACTTGTGTATCGCTACGAGCCAATGTAGCATTATTTCCAAATCCGCATCCGAAACAGGTGCGGGCTTTTTATCCTTTTTGCATATACGCTTTTTCGCCATATCAAGCCCCCGCATCCAAGTCACGCAAGTAGTTGCGGTATTCCTGTTTCTCGGCTTCGGTCATCGTAGCCTCGCACGAACCCACGAAATCATACAGGTCGCACGTTTCATACCAAGGCAGTTCTGCGGTATCGGCAGTATTCTCATTATCCATAGTAGGTATTTCCTTATATTTTATGTGTAAAATTACAGGTAAAGTGTTATATTTAAGTTGTATGTAAAGGGGGTGTCAAAAAGTGTCAAAATCGGTAGGTAGAGTTTTCGGCAGGGGTGTCGCAGGGGCGGGGCGGGGGGTTGGGTTTCCCTATACGAATATAACAAAATATCATCTAACAAGATACCTATTCCGTATAGTGTGTGGGGGTATGCTGTTATAGCGGTATCGGGGATTTAAGTAAGTCTTGTGTATCAAAGCCCCTATAGAGGGGGCTATGTCCCCCACCCGAAATAGTCATAGAGTTTTCCTCGCTAGAAGTGATAATTGGTGGGGGTGCCCACGTATAGGCAATGATGGAATCTCCTGGGGAGTATGTAGGTTGGTTGCGGTATTCGGTGATAAATTTATCCAAGGCGTAGGCTGTGGTGGTGTCCTGTTCAAACAGGACGGAAAAGACGAAGGTTTTTTCATCTTTTTTGTTTACAAGAACGATAAATACGTGTTCGTGCACGGTTTATACCTCCTATATAAGTATGGGGATGTGCAGGTTCAGCAGAATATCATCTAACAAGATACCTAGTTTTCCAAGCGACAAGTTCCGCAAACAGCACGGGTGTCGGGCAGAATATAACACAATATCCAATGTTCCTGTGTTCCCGCCCGTCATAGGTATGCGTGTAGCCATTGGACTAGCGGAATCCACACGTAGGCTACAAAGAAACCTACGGCTAGGGAAGACAGGATGACGAGTGAATAGTAGATGATGGGGCTGTCGGTGCAGACACGCCAATCACGGATGACTACCAGGGGTTTCTTCATATATGTGCAGTCCTTTGGTTGAATATAACAGGTTATCTAGGTAAGGGTTTCGGGGGTGGGCTTTACCACGTCGCCGTTGACACACTGCCACGGGGGATTGTCCAGGAGTTCCCCGAATTGCTTGGTGTATAGTTCCTTGATTTGCTGGATTTCGGCAAAGTCTTCCACGGGTTCGTAGTCAAACATAATGTTGCGATACACGACCCACCGCACCCGCTTGCTCAAGTCGTATAGGTAGGCGTATGAGCGGAATCGGTCGGATTGGTCTGCGTATCGGTCGCAGTATCGCTGTGCGGTCTGCTCGGAAAGTTCTGCGATGGATTTCTGCGTGGCGGGGTCCTGGCGACCGAGTATCTTGAGCAGTTGGGCGTATGGGGGTGCGTCGTATGGGAATGGGGGTATGAACATAGGGGTGTGTTCCTCGGCTAGATTGGCTTGTATTGGTTGATGGCGTGTTTGAGTTCGGCTTCGGCATACTTGGCTTTGTCTTCGGCATCCTTGACGGCACGGAACAGGCGTTCGTTCTGCTTGGCTAGGTCGGAGTGCATCATCTTCCAGAACTTGCAGTCGGATTTCCAAATGTGCCATTTTACAAGGGCGATGACAAGGAACGGGAGCGTAGCCGAAATGCCGATGGCTATTCCCTTGGTCAAGAGCGTGTAATCCATAAGGGTCATACGCACCATCCTATCTTGTAAGTGAGAGCGTTGATGAAGAACAACGAGCCGTAGGCTGTCTTCCACAGGTCAGCGGGGATTTCCTTTACGAACTCGCCCTTGCAGTTATATGCTCGGACGGCAAGTTCGGTGGAGTCTTTCTTTTCTACGACTTCATACAGGTAATGGTCTATGTCTTCCCTGGAAAAGTATCGGCAAGTCCAAACTTCTCGGTAATTTTCGGGCTTGATTAAGTTAGTTCCAAAGCAGTAGTCTAGCATAGTGATACGGGGGTTGAAAGTGAATATAACAGGTTATCTAACGCAGCAGGGGGCTTCGTCAAGTTGCGGGAATCCCCCGCAGTAGAACGGGCGACGGTTTTCAGCCTGTTCCGCAACCCAAAATTCAAAGGCAACGGAGTTGTTGGGGAATCGGTAGGGGTGCTGTCGTGGTAAGTTGGAAAGGCGAGTGTTAAAGATGTCGTAGGGGTCTTTGTCGGTCTTGCTCAACAGGACATACTTGTTGCGGGGGTAGTTGAAGAACGACACCTTTTCAAGCCCCCATTTTTCTTCGGGGGTGTTCCACGGATAGACCCAAGTTTCAGTGCCGTCTTCGGACTTGAAGAACTTTATGCCTGGGTAGTATTTGGAGAGTATGTCCTTGAAATGCTGTTCTGTCATTTGGAAAGCCTGTGCAGTTTGAGCAGGAACGCTATGCCCTGCGAGAGTTCCATTTCCCCGAAATGGGTCAGTAGGTAGTTCTTGTTGGTGTCAAGGGCATCAGCCATACACTTGGCGTTGGCGAAGGCTTCGTGGGGAAAGTCGCCAAGCACCATCTTGGAGTAGTCAAGTTTCTGCTCACGCAGACAGCCGTCCACGATTTTGTTGGCGGGGATGTATCGGTTGAGCCAAGTAAAGGCGTAGCGGATAGCCTGTCGGACGTGTTCTTCGGTGGCGTATTTCCAAGCCACATAGACACCAAGCCCAAGGGTAAGGCACACATCGTCAGCGATGGTGCATCCGATGTTTTGGTGGTCGGGGGAGTCTTCTTCGCTCACTACGAGTCGGACGCAAGTCCCGTCGGTTTCATCGGTGGCTAGGATGACGTGGTGCGGGTATTCTGCCTGTATCTTGTGGAAGAATGTGTAGAGGTCAATAGTATCGCCCATATATGTAGTCCTTTGGTTGAATATAACAGGTTATCTAGGTTTGAGTTCTTCGGGGAACGGCTTGATGATTCGGTAGTCGCAGTCGTAGCGTTGGCACGTCAGTCCTACGTTCAAGGGGTCAAGGTGGACACCTCTCGGAAAGTTCCATACGGAATAGACTCGGAAGCCTGGGGGAACGATATACAGGTTGTGATTCCACTCGGCAAGGGAAGCCCCGTGCTTACGCAGGACTGCCTTGATTTCTTCGGCTATCTCCTTGCTCTTTTCTTCGGCTTCGGCTAGGGAGCGTAGCCTAAATTCTTCCCGTGCGAGTTTTTCCTTGATTTCAAGTTCGGTCTGTTCGTTCATTATTTCGCCTCCATCTGTGTTTTAATCTGTTCGGCAAGTTGGAGCCACCGCTTGTGCCACTTTTTCCAATAGTCCGAGCCGTATTCCCAACATTCTTTGTCGGTATCAAAAAGGGGTGCTATTGCTTCAAGCCGTTTTTCTTCGCTTTCACACATACTCGCCTTGTCAAGACATCGTTTGAACTTATTGTGGGCAATCACCTTGTCGGCTTCCCGTTTCAAGTAGACTGCATAATACATATCTTGGGGACGAGCCTCGGTAAGACCCATTGTTTCAATGTCGTAGACCAACGGCACAAGTCCGTGGTATTTTTCAATAGCCTCTGCTACTTCATCCATTATTATTCTCCGGGTTCTGGGATAATTTTGTTTGCAACAAAGCAACCTGTTTTTTCAGTCCCACAATCTCCATCAAGAGTTGTTCAACTTCCATCTTGTGCGATTCCTCCAAGTCAGCAAGAAACTTGTCGGCTTCGGACTTACGATAATACAAAGTATCACAGAGTTCCTTTCCGTAATTGTTCCATTCTTTATCTTCGGGGTCAATTCCCCTAGTGTTGTAATCTATGTCCTCACGAATTTCGTGACCGCTGATTGCTTTCAGTTCGCTCATAGCCATTTTTCCTTTTTGTTATCCCTTACGAAGAAGGGTTGGTATTGGCATTCAATCGGGTGGTGTTCAACCTTATGGTTCAGTTCTTCAAGAGTGTCGCTGTCAAGACTACGGCATAGGTGCCCGTCAAGGGTGTAGGCTCGGTAGCGGGGTATCTTTTCTTTCATTCTTCCCCCAGGATGTCGGTTTCAATTTCCTTCAGCACATCGTCTACATCCCGCTTGGTCAATATCCCGTCTAATGTCATTCCGAGCCGTTCGGCACACTTGTCGCAGATGACCTTCGTGCAGGAATTGGAACTGTCCGTGATGCTCGTAAGCGTAATCATATAGTATGTCCGCTTGTCCGTGCATCTGCAATAGTCGCATCCGATATTCACCCGCATTCTACGCTCTCCTGTGGGAAAATGTCCTTGCCGTCTGCCCACCACAGGACAGTCCCTGCGACTTGGAAACTCTTGGCTTCCAAGTTGAACGGCAGACACCCGCCCCTGCCACTTTTGAAGATGACGAGGTGCGGACCGGCTGTGGTCGGTAGCCTGTCGGACAATCGCACCCAATGGGGAATTTGCGATTGCAGTTTCTTGATGTAGTCATCAACCTCGTGGCTCTCATAGACCGAATACACGTCGGTGTCCGAATCTAGCGGACGCATAAGCATTTTGTGGAGTTCGCTCATAATATAATTCCTTGGAAAGTGAATATAACAAATTATCTAGTATGCGGTGGACGCATAGAAAGATTGGTCGCATCTAGGACAGCGGACGGAGTATTCCTTTGTCTTGTTGTCCTTGCCGTCCATAAGCGTTCCGTAAAGGTCGCTCTCCCAAACTGTGCAAGTCTTACCGCAACACGGGCATTGGGCTTCCATATATTCTGCGTTAAGGTGCGATACCATACTCATAGGGGTTTATCCTTGTTCGTGGACGTGGCGTTGAACCCAGGCGTCCGTGATAGATTGGGGGTAGATGTCTTCGTCTGCCATCTTGGGGATGGATTTAAGGCACAGGGCGTTATCGCAAGAAACACGGGAGAGCATATAGGCGGGCATACCCACGATACGGGCGATGGGTTCGGAGAACTCCCAAATCACGTTGAACTTGGGGGTCGTAGGTATTCCGAACCAATACTCCCCTATATTCTTGACGGCTTCCTGCCACAGACGGGCAGTGAGTAGGAAACGGGCTGTCTTATCCCATTCGGATTCACGCCATTCTTTTAGATGGCGGGATAACTGATAGCGTTCAAATTGCTTAAACGATAGCATAACGGTCCTTTGAAAGCGAATATAACTAATTATCTAAATGGGGGCTGTCCTGCACAGGTCGTGATTTCCCTGTTTCCATACGAACCAAGCGTGGCACATCGTAGTCGCCCATCGCTTGCCGTGTTCGTCCGTGGGCTGTCCGTTGTTCCAAGTGGGCATACGCTTGGCGAACGGGAAACAGAACGCAGGCGGGTTGTCCAACAGGAACTGCTTGCGTTTTTCGCCTTCCCAAAATTGGATTTTTAGGAAGAACGCAAGGTAGCCGTGGTCGGACAGGTGCTGTAAGGATTTCTTCACGAACTCCAAGGCGAGAGAATACGGGGGGTTGGAAATGATAAGGTCAAACTTGGTCTGCGGTTGCATAGGCTCAAACAGCAGGAAATCCTGGACTTTCGTATTCGGGTAGCCCCTGTCTACGAGGTCTATGAAGGTGCATTGGGAGTTCTCGTTGCGTTTAAGGGAGAACAGGAAATAATCTGTGGTAGCCTTGGCGATGTTCCCGTTGCCTACGCAGGGTTCAAGGAACGTGCGGGGCGAAAAGTTGTCAAAGTCGGGGTCGTATTTGGACAGGGCGTTGAACAGGTCATTTACCGCCTGTGGGTCGGTGGCGTAGAAATCGTTTTCGGTGCGGTAGCCTGCGGACGGATTGCCACCCGCAAGTTGGGCACCCGTCAGTTTCTGTTTGATGTCAAAGGTCATAGTATATCCTCGTGGTTGTCTGTGAATATAACACAATATCAAATATAACTAAATACCGAGCAGATGTCAATAGGAAATCTAACAAAATATCAAGAAAGTTCGGGGCGTAGGGCGTGGCTGAAATTTTTTTTGTTCGTAGCAGATATAACAAGAAAAGCCCCTGGTCGGGGCTTGTTTGTTATACGCTGTTTGATTGGGTTAGTTCCAACGATAGCAGTAGTAGCCACACGGCAATTCAATTTCCTTGCCATCGTAGCCTGCGAGTCCGTGGGCAGGACCGTCAGCCTCGGTAATCGCTTCGGCTAACTTGTCGTAGTCCACAAGGTTGTTCTGTTTGATAACCTGTTCAAGTTCCTTTTCGCCAAAGTTTTCCTTGAACCATTCCACGTAGTCATCGCCCATATTGACAAAGAGTTTTTCCGCAGCGTCTTCTTCGTCAAGGTCACCAAATTCTTCCTTGTATTGTTCGGGGTCGCTTTCTTTAAGGTCGGAAACATAGTATTCAGCGTCTTCACGGGCGGCATCTTCAAACCAATCAGTGTCCACGTATTCTTCAATGCCCCCGATATTTTCAAAGCGAATACCACTAATGCCGATGTCATCAAGCAAGTCCTTGTTGTATTCGTTAGACGCTTCTTCGGCATCCTCGTAGGTCTTGTAGCAGTAGTATTCCTGGTTGTTGTCAAAGGTCACGCAGACACCATTACCATACGTGGCAGTTTCAAAGGAGGCGGTATCGGGGTTGTTGCCTGTTTCTTCGGCAAGTTCCTTAATCATATCTCGCACATCCATAACAGCGTCTTCAAGACCTTCGGACTTCTTGGAGAGCGATTCCTTCTTTTTCTGCATAGAGCAGGAGAACTTACGGCTTTCGGACTTGTGCTTGGCATTGTAGAAGTCCACAAAGCACTTCGCAGCCCTTTCAACGCAGTCAGCACCATTTTCGGTGTCAAACGACTGCCACTTGTTGTTCTTCTTGTCACGAACGTGCAGTTCGTAATCGCCATTCTTCGGGTCATAGACGTTCTTTGTAAGAGAAACGCCATCGGCTATGATGTAGCCTTCGTCATCAACTCGGCTCGGAATATCCGCAATCTTCTTGATTGCATTGTTGATTTCCGTGTAGGAAGGGATTTTTGTGTTTGCCATAGTAGTGGTTTCCTTTTGATTATACGTTGTAAATCTAGTATAAAAATCGGTAGGTAGGGAAATTCGGTAGGTGCATTTTGCGGGGTTTACCGAATTTCCCAACCTCACACTACAAATATAACAAAATACCTACTACCTGTCAATAGTCTTTTTTAATCTTTTTGCAGTTGTTCCAGGTTGCAGGGGATTTCTAGGCAGTGGTAGTCGTTGGTCGTGTGGTCGCCCTGCTTGGTTTCCACTTTGACCTCTAGCCTGTCTTGATATGACCCGCTGACGGATATGGATATGGTCACGTCATCACGCAGTTCGGGGGTTTCGTTGATTATCTGCATACGGCTACCCCCACTGCGTAGAACGAGCATCTAGCGTTTGGTGAACCCTGCCCTGCACAATTTTGGTCGTGCGGGTGTATTGCAACTTGAACAGGGAAAAATCGCTTTTCGGAACAGCCCTGCGGATTTCTTCATACAGGTCATCTGTGTCCGTGTCGCAGGAAAAGATAACGCCACCGTCGTGAAGGTCATCTATCACTCGGCAGTGCTTTGCGACATATTGGCAGGCTTCTATATCGGATGTAAGCAGTAAGTATTCCATAAGTGTGTTCCTTATTCTTCGGGGTGGTTCTTGATGTATTCTTTTGTTTCCTGTATGGCGTTCTCTACCTCTTCTTTAAGCCCATCGTCATACTCGCAAATGAGCAGATGGGTAAGCCAAGACGTGTCTATGGTTTCTTCTTCGGGCTGTTTGAGAATTTCGGCTTCCTTGCGATAACTTTCTGCACGGGCTTTCCATTTCTCGGAGAGTTTCGGGAAACGGATTTCTTCATTAAGTGCGTTGTTGCTTGCCCAAATGGATTTGAGCATAGTGAACACGAAATGGCTGAATCGCAGATTTTCCCGATTCATCGCCTCTTCTCGTATTTTTGTGAGTGATGTATGCTGACGGAGTGTTTTGAGTTCCGTCAGCCATCGTGCAAGTTGCTCGTGTTCCGCTCCGCATTCATCACAGAGTTTCGCCCGTTCTTTGCAGTGGATAATTGCTTCTTCAAGGGTCATCGGTTTTCTCCTAGTCGGGTCTGGTGGCTGCGTCTTCTTCGTCATACTTGTCGCAGATATGGATTTGGCTTGTCAGCACGGCATAGTAGGCTTTGGAGTTCGCCATCGTGAGGACGTGCGGATTGTAGGGATAGACACTGAATTTTTCGGGGTTGATGGTTTCTTCACAATAGCAGGAATCCGCCCAAGCGATGACTTTGGCTTCGTTCTTGGTTCGGGCACGGACAGTTACAAAATGCTCCCTGCCGTCCATATCGGCATACTGCACGGTCCACAGGACATATTCGGGGTCATCAAACCACGAAATGTTGATTTCGTCTGTTTCTTCATCAATGTCTATGCAAATCATTCGGTTGCGGAAGCGTTCAAGCGGGATTTCGGCATCTTTTAGCACTCCCATATCTATGAATCCGTCTTGATGTATTTTGACAAACAGCGTATGGTCATCATAGGTAGGGCTGAATTTGGCTTCGCAGTAGATACCCCCGTCCATCACACCAGGGGTGTGCCAATAGAGTTTGAAATCCTTGTGGGTAAGAGCGTATTCTTCGCTGAATACCCAATGGGGGCATCCTACGATTTTGGTCTTATCGTAGGGGGCGGGTTGCGTGGACTGATAGACTGCATTGTTGCAGAGTTTCTTTAACGAGTAGTATTCTTCATCGGAGTCAATCATAGGATTATCCTTTTTTGAATAGGTAGAAAATAACGCAGGCGAGAATCCCAATAATGAAACTTCCACCACAGGCTACGGCTAGGTCTATTCCGTCAAAGTATGCCACTACGGAATCCTGGACGGCTACAACCGCTGATGTGTCCGTATGGTGGTTACGGGTAGGATTGAGCGGGCTGATAGGGTTAATCGGGTTGAGCGGTGATGCGGGGTTTGCGGGATTTAGAAGTCCGTTCATTGTTTACGCTCCTGTTTTTCTTGTGCAAGTGCAGCGTGGATGGCGGTGGCGATTCGGTTGAGATACGTTTCCCGTTCTTCGGAATTGTCAAAGCAGCCCTTCCATCCATCGTTTTCAAAGGAATGGGAATAAATTGTGTCGCCCCTGCAATCGGGGAAGTCGCAAGTGACCGTGCCCCAACGCAGACGGACATAACCAACTTGTCTGCCACCTTTGAACACATCATATTGTTCGGGGCAGGCTCCGCAAGTTTCTACAAAGTTCAGTTTTTGGATAATCATAGTCTAGTTCCTTTTAATCAAGGGGGATTCGCAGTTCAAAGGGCACATCCACATCTACACCTTTACCCCCGTAAAGGATGGTGGGCTTGTAGCCCAGATTTGTAAGTTCTTCGGCTATCTGTTCCACCACTACCTTGTTAGGCGATGGGAATAAATAGCGGACTTCGCTCACACGGGCGGTGTTCCTCAAGATGCCGATAGTCTTGACAAGATTTTTTACTATGGGTTCTACGGAGCAGTTGTTCATATTGAATGTCTTTATGATAGGATTGCTTTTACTTTTTGGATATTGCAGGATGTTCGGGTCGGTAAGTAGGGTCTTCTTCAATGTGACGGATTTCTGCCATTACATTGTGGCACACGGCTCGCAGTTCTTCACGGGTATCAATTACTATTGGGCAGTCGGAAAAGTCCGATGTGCTTACGTGATACAGACCGCTTCTCTCTTTCAGCAGGGCATCATAAGAACTTATCCAAGGAAGACTATCGTATTCCCTATCGTAATCCCAATCAGCAAAGGAATCCTGTTCTTTGGATAGGACAGGTGATATGATGTAGGCGGTTGCGTGGATGCTGTTAGGACCGTAGCCCGTGTCATCACAAACGACTTCAAGTCCTTCGCTCTTGCAGATTTCGCAAAATTCTTCTCGGCTCATTTGTTTATCCATATTACTTTCCCCAATTTTCTTCAATATATTTCTTTACCATATTCTTGTCGTAGTGGTCGGAACCCGTGCAAATCAACTCAAATTTACACCGACAGCAATAATGCCAATCGTCACGATACGGACAGGATTTCATAGTTTCGTAATCATCGGCAAGTTTATGCGGGTGCGAATCCCTGTGGGCTTTCTTCTCTAATAGAGTTTTCAGTTTAGCCTTTATGCTCAAGCCCGCCCAAGTTTGTTCGGGCAGGGACTTGAGTATTTCCTGGGCTTCATCTTCGGTCAGTGTCACGTGGATAAGGTCTTTACGTGTTTGCATAGTCTATTCCTTTCCGTCCAAAATCTTGCTTACCTTATAGTCAATGGCAAAGGCTAAATCCAAGCCCATTCCCGATTGCAGGAGGCTGTGGTAGCCAATGCGGTAGAACAGGTCGGAATGATTCCACCCAAGCGATTGCCGTTTAGTCTTGATGACTTCTACCAAGTGCTTGGCGATGTCATCCACATCCTGTTCGGTAGGTTCATCGTCAATGCTATATGGCAGGGTGTAGGCTACGTCATAGGTCTTGTTGTTCTGCAACTCAAAAAAGAAGATATGGGGATTGTTGAGGGGATGGTTGTAGCGGTTCATAAGGGTGTTCCTTATAGTTAGGAATTACTTGCCGATTTCTACGCAGTGGAATCGGTGTGCCAAATCTACTTGCCAAATGTTGCCTTCCGCTCTAAAATCCTTGACACGGTTTTGGGCAACAAACGAATGACCCGCATCAATGCAAGCCTTTTCGGTCTTGAAGTAGTGGATGACGGTTGAGGTCACAGGGGAGTTCGGGGTAATCTTGCCTTCGGCTCCCAAGAGGGTAAACAATACTAAAACCCACATAAGTTCTCCTTACGAAAAATAGTGAGTGAACATTTCTTTCTTGTAGCACTTTTCGCAAATGCGGTAGGGATAGGCTTGTCCAGGAATCCTGCGGACATCGGTAGTCTTCAATCCGCAGTAGATACAGGGCTTTCCTTTACGGAACAGATTTTTGAAAAAGAGTTTGATTTTCTTCATAGGTTATTCCTTGTCAGTTTTTACGATGGAAAATTTCTTTGATTTATCCCAGCACTTATGCCCCATTCGCCACCATCGGTCACGAATAAAGCGGAGTTTGTCGGGGTTGTTGCTCGCAAGGATTTTGTCGGTCAAGTGAGCGTCCATAGCGAAAGCCCAATTAGTGCAGGCTTGATACAGGGCTTTGCGAAGCCTGCGGATTTCTTCGTCCTGTTCGGCAAGGACTTTTTCCACTTCGGGGATGCAATAGACCAAGCCGTTGCCGAAGTTTTCATCGGCTTTGTATTCTTCCAAGTTGTGACTCATTTATTATTCTCCGTAGATATAGTGTCAAAGTAATGCTCGTGGGAACGTGCGTTTGTGAGCCAATCTTCAAATTCCTTTGCGGATTTGAAACGATAATCCCATCTGCCGTAGTTTCGCCACATACGGACTTCTTCATCGGCACGGCTAAACAGGATTCGGTTGGCATCCCAATAGCCGATAGCACTAGCCCATATATCGTTGCCTTCTTCGTCATCAAGACCATAGAGCCGAACATCTGGATAGACCTTCTTGAAGATGTCCACGAACTGTCTTTCCGTGATGATTTCTTTTTGCGGGTCAAGATGATATTCGCTGCATAACATATTGAATAGAAGCACTCCCATATAGATGGTTAGTCCATCCACGACAATAACCCGCTTCCATTTGCGGTTGCCGTGCTTTAACGGCACGGGGTCGGGATTGGCTACTATGGATTTTGCAGAGTCAAATAATGGTTTGATGTGGTGAAACACCCATCCCGCACAAGTCATAGCCGTAGCCAGGAAGTTCTGTCCTACGCATTGGACAGGACCATAAGTCCACCATACGTGGTCAATGGTTTTTGCCATCTTTGCATAGTGGAACGCATCAAAATTTTTTGGCTCAATGACGTTCATCGCTAGTCCTTTGCAGGCGTTCTCGGACCGCTAGGTAGGTCTTCAATGCGACCATTGGTAAAAGCCACCGCCTGTTGCTTGTAAGAGCCGTCAGCAAAGTCAGCGGTAAGTAGGTAGGTCATCCAACCGATACGCTCGTCAAAGCAGTATTCCTTACATTGGAGCGTGTCCAAGTTGAACAGGTCGCCACAGAAATCTTCCTTGATACATTCCATAAGCGATTCCTGTGTAAGCACTTCTTTGGCTTTTTCCATAGATTCGTCAAGGGTCATACCCGAACAAGCAGGGCGAATAAGCATAAGGGTTCTCCTTTAATGTTGGCGACGGTGTGCGTCCCGTTCGTTTACGATGGTGAAGTCCACGTTGTTCTTTTTGCAAAGGGCTTCAAAATCCCAAATCTTTTGGGTAAGGTAGTATTCTTCCATACCCCAATTTAGGCGTTCTTTTTCGTATTTCTGCGTAAGTTCTTTCAACTGCTTTTGATACTTGTAGCAGAGTGTCTTGACCTTGTTCGGGTCTTTGGGCATTTTGATAGCCATAGGAACTCCTTACAGGTAGAACAGGCGAAAGCCTTTCTCGGTGAACAGCCATTTTTCAAAGGCTACTTGGTCTTTGTTTAACTCGTTGAATTTCTTGGCATACATACGGCAGACCGCTCCGTAGCCATACATTGTCCCACCTGGGGACTGATACTTGAAACCTCTAGCCATAGGGTAGTTTCCTTATAACTGAATATAGCCTGTCCCGAAGCGGGCACGATAGTCAAGATGGTGTGCATACGTGCCGTCATTCCACGGGGCATCTCGCACATCGTCACCCCGATAAGAGTCGGTGCAGAAACCCATCTGCTTGGGGGAAAGCGGGGTCTTATACTTGGGGTTTTCGTCCTTGAGCCAAGTTCTAACCTGTTCTGCCATTTTCTTACGGAAATCCGAACGGAAATTCCTAGTGTGGAGCAGTTTACCCACACGAACTAAATCTGCGGAAATTGCCCCATACGCATTGAACAACTTGTTCGCTTCCTTGAAAGACACATTCGTAGCCTTGCAGAAATCCACCCTATACTGATGGAATTTCCAAGTAGCCTGCACCTTGCAACGAAATTCTGCCTGCTCCGCACGTGTCCTGTAAAGTGCAATAATTTCGGGGGTAGCATCTACGTGGGCAATACCCCCGCCTGCATAACGGGTAGAACCATATTCAATTTCTTCAAACTTGTCTGTGTCCTTGTTATAGACCAAGGCATAGAAATCGGAGTCTTCAAAACCATTGTGTTCACGGAGAAAAAGAACACAGCCTATATAACGCTCTACGTTATATTCATACTGCTTGGTTTCACGATTATAGCGTTCTTTGTAGAAGATGGACATTTTGCTACCTCGGTTGGTGGTTGTTCTTGATACCTTAAATATAACAAAATATCCAATGCCTGTCAATAGGTATTAGTAATTTTTTTTTGATTTTTTTTTAGTAGGGGAACGGTGCCTGGGTTGTCCGTTCAAAGGTCGTAGGTGGGTCATCCTCGTCAAAATGCCCGCACCCTTTGAGCCGTTCCCCGCACATCGGGCAGAACTTGATACCCACACCGACCCATTCCCCGCTTTCGGTATAGACCGATAGGTAGTTGTCTTCATCAATGAAGGCTTCTTCCCGCTTGGCATTTTCATTAAACAGGGGGAATCGCTTGGCTTCTTCGTTTGTTTCGTGGTCGCAGTATTCACACATAGGCTAGACTCCGATTCTGCCACCGCACATCGGGCAGAACTTGATTTTTAGATGGACGGCTTTCACCTCAAAGTCGGTATCGGGAAAAACAACAAGTTCGCCATATTTAGTGACATAGGCATCCCCGTTCTCTCCGTCAATCTGTTCTTCGTGATAAGGTTCGCAGTATTCACACATAGGCTAAAACTCCAACTTTCGTCCACACATCGGACAAAACTTGATTTTGACGGAGTGCAGGGCGAAATCCCAAATATCCATACGGGCAGCAAGTCTGCCAGAGTTCATCAGCCGAAAACGGTCGTTGCCATCCCCGAAATCTGCTCCCGCCTGTAAGCCGTCTTTATGGGTCGTTTTGCAATACTTACACATAGGCTTTCCTTATAATTTACGTCCGCACATCGGACAATAGTTGATGGGTTCGCTCCCATAGAACACGTTTTCACCATCAATATACAGGGTGAATCCATAATCGCCCACATAGGGTTCATCTTTTTCTATGCGGAGAACCGCATCAGCATTACAGATGAACGGGGTGGTCAATTCCTCGCAACCAATGGGGTGTTTTTCGCAGTATTGACACATAGGCTAGTCCTCCAATTTACGACCGCAGAACGGGCAGAACTGAATAACGGCATAGGCATCGCCATCGTCCGCAGAAATCGTGTGGTGGTGCTTGAAATCTTCGCAATCATCCCGTTTATTGGGCTTGTTGAAATAGATGGCGTAGAAGGCTTCTTCTGCGGTAATATCAACCTTTTTCTTTTTGGATTCACAAATCTTGCACATTATAGGTCAATCTCCTGTGATAGAATGAGTTTATTGAACTTGGTCAAGGGGCTTTGTAGGTTCTCGTTTTCACGGGCGGTCGGTCCGATTGCTCCGTGCATAACTAGGATAAATTTCTTCAATACGCACCCAAGACAATACGGGATTAGTATTGTAGCGAGGATTAGGATTTGGACAAGAACTAGCACCCCGTAGAGCAGAACGAACGGCAGGGCTAGTGTAGATACAGCCAATCCCCAAATGTAGCGTAGTTTCTTCATAGTGGTTTCCTTTTCTTCATCAGCAGGGCGGGTGTTCCCCACGGGGATTTGAACGGGGTTGTAATGGTCAGTCCGTTCTTCTCGCCAATGTGTCGCCAGAACTGCTCGGCATTCTCGTCCATACAGAACAGGAAAAACCTATACTTGATTTCGGACAGGAACTGATTGAACAGCAGTTCCCCGTAGCCCCGATGGTGAACGCTCGTGTCCATATTTGCTAGGAACGGCATATTGTGTCGCCCGAAATGTCTAGCACAACGATGACTCCATTCCAGGATTCCACGGGGTTCGTCCTTGCCGTTGTATGCCACGATGTAGCGGGTTCGCCTGCCCCTTGGGTGTTTCTTTACGCTCGTGGCGATAGATGGTTCAATCTTCTTGAACATCTTGCTTAACCCACGGGGCAGTTCTTCGTATGTCCTTGTGTATTTAACCATCTTTCTTCACAAACTCGTGTTCATCCACATAGTTCATACACCGCAAGATAATCGCCCCGCATTCGGCAAAGGCTCTCTTGCTACCCGAATAATTGCCCCGCTCAAATTCAGTAAAAGCGATAGCCACTTTCTGCATAAGGTAGTTGTCGGCACAGGACAAGTCGGAGCGAGATATTGCCCGCAGGGATTTTTCCCAAGAGATTGTTCGGGTGTTCGTAAACCTTTCACAAAGAAAGAACCTGTTTTCAATGTTGTCCTTTAAGGCTTCGTGAACCTCATTTTCAAGTTTCTCATAATCCATCGTAAAGTCCTTTATAGTGTTTCCAAAAACATTTGTATTCTTCGGGGCATTTGCACCCGAAGAAATAAACCATCACATAGAGCCAATCGGGTTCGTAAAAGTCAAGGTCTTTCATCCTATTCCCAAATGTCCGAGATTTGGAGTTCGTTCACCTTGACGATGTTATCCCTCGTGAAGATGGTTTCAAAGTCGCTGACGAACCTAGTGTTCTTGACTTCAAATTCAAATACACCATAGCCCAAGGCGACAAGTTCTTCTACGTCCTTACGGCTAAACCAATGCTTCAAGGTTTCCCTGGAAGGTGCGGACGCAAACCAATTCTTGCCATCTGCGTGATACCTTTCTTGATTATCCGGCATCGGAAGGCTGCGACTCAAGCCTTCGGACAACTTGTCAAACACGGGGTTAAGGTTGCCATCAAAATCTCGCCAAAGACCCTCGCCTTTTTTGGGATTTTCTACACGATACACAAGGATGGTCTGTTCCATAATATATTTCCTTTATTCAAATTTCTTTGCGTAGTTTTCACACAATGCTTGAACCTTTTTCCAAACTTTAACCCATTCTTCGGCAGTGCGGAGTTTACAGGTCATCCACGTTCTAGCGGTTTCTTGCTTAATTGTCATTCGGTCGCAATCAAGGTAGTCATAGTTCTCGTAGGCGATGACCAGGTTTTTGGCGGTAGTAGCCCTAGACATCCATAAGGCATATAACGTGTTTTTTACGAAAATGTTAAGATATGGGGTGGCTACATAGTGTTTACCCTTCCATTCATATACATAGCCATCATATTCATCAACAAGTTTCTTTCTAAATTCTTCTTCTTCAACAAATTGCCTGTATCTTGGCATTTGTGCTTTTAGTTTAGCAACTTCGTCTTGAAGTTTTTTGTTAGCCATTCCCAAGTCCACACTTTCTGCGTAGTGGGTGGCTTGGAGATTTTCAACATACTCGTCCACTTCGTCCTTGCCATAGGCTAGAACATACCCATCGCAGGGGTTCTTCATCTTCACGGCAAACTTGGCACACGCACATACGGGTTTCTTCATCATTCCCACCTGTCCAGGATAAATGTTTTCAGTTGGGGGTTCTCCTGTTGGATTAAGTCCATCAGTTCGTTAAACTCAATAGACTTGACGTGAAAATCAAACTTTGTCCACCAACTATTAGCGTCCTTGATGTAAGCCTTTGCCGTTTCCTTGTCAAGAAAGAAACGGGCATACTTTAAGTCACCTGTGCCATCGTAGGACTCGCCACCGCAGTCGCTACCATTTCGGTAATACTTGTAATCTTCGGTAGCAACGGAATTTTCAAGATAGTAGAGTTTCATAGTAAGCCCCTTTCTTCAAGACATTTTAGGTAGCCTATGTAGTAGGCTGCGTGATGCACTACGATTTCAAAATGCAGGGCGTAGTTTCCTGTGTTCTTGGCATATTGCACACCAATGCTTTGACCCTTGACGAACGGTGCCCACTCACAATCCCGTGGGGGTCTGTTTTCCCCAAGTTCGTTTTTATGCTTGTCGTTGCGGATTCCGTCCTTGCCCATAAAGATTTTGAACTGCGGATATTCGCCATCAAGTTTCATCGCAAAGACAGGGTGTGACAGCCAATAAACGACGGTGTAGCCATCTTCACTGATTTTCTCCGTGATGAACTTGAAAGTTTCGCAGAAACAAGCATAGTGATTAAGACACCACTTGCTAGACGATGTTTCCTTTGTTCCATCGTAGTTTGTCACTTCGTAGATAGTTCCCGTCCTGTAGGGCGGGATATTCGGAAGGCTACGCAGGATTTCAATAATACTCATAGTTTCTCGGTTCGTGGTTAAACGGGTTGTTCCTGTAATATAACAAAATACCTAATCAAAGTCAATAGGGTGCTATCCGAAAATTCCCCAATTTTGCTGTGCGTCCAGCGGTTCATCGGGAACATTCCCGTTAGTCAGCCATTCTCCACCCGTATCTTCATTTTGCTCGGTCAAGTCTTTAAGCAACTTTTTGAGTTCTTTCTTGAATGCGGGTATAATCTTGTCAGCGTTGCACAGGGTCGTAGATACTACACGCCCGTCTTTTGACTTAAAGGACAACACTCCCGTAGGGCGGTCGCATAAATCCTTGTAAGGGCTGTATTGCAGACGTTTGAGTAAGTCAAGGATTTTCTTCTGTTCGCTTTTTGTCATTTTTAACCTTCATCAGTAAATATGCAATTTCGGGGTCGCCATAGATTTCATCGGGGATTTCATAGCGACCCTTATTCCTAAACGAGCGGTGGCTACCCTTGCTTACAAACATCTTTATAGTCCTGCCACCTGGGAGCGTAAGGACTACATCACCCGTTTTTTGTTTCACCGCCATATGCTCTCTTGATAACCTCGCCTACTGCACCATCATTGGATTCTTCATCGGGCAGGGCATCCCACAATTCGTGTGCAAGATGGTGGGCAAGTGTGACTTCTTCCACAAGCACAGACGTAGATGTTGCGTCATCGCAGATAAACATTTTCAAATTATTTAACTTGGTGCAGAGCATATCCACTTTGTCCAAGAGTTGTTCTTGTGTAAGGCTAATTGTCGCTCCCGCAGGACCCGTAGAGTAGGTAAACAGGGGCGGTTCCTTCTGTGCGGGCTGTTCCATTTCATAGACAAATGCGGTTCGGTTGTTCGGTGCTTCTTTACACCATTTGTGTGCAAAGTCATCCGCAGCCCTTCTTGTCGGTAATCCGTCAACGTGTTCTATCGTTTCAGCGACTTGGAGATTAGGTCTTGAGGTGATTACTACTCCATACATATCTATTCCTCCTTGGGTGCGGGTAATCGCCTGCCACAAATCGGGCAGAACAGGAACTTGAATACGGCTGCGGTCGCAGGCATATTCCCTTCCTCGGTATTATCAAGGACATTGAAATAGCCATCTTCATCAAGGATAGCATCCATTTCCCTATCCTGTGATGGAATAGGCTTTTGCTGCTCGCAATAGTCGCAGTGGATATAGGTTATCTTCGGGGGTGTCCATTTCTTTGCCATAGCCTAATCCTTGAAAGCGGGTTCTGCATATTCAAGCCTGGACATCGTATGCAAGTCATCCATAATGGAGCAGATAGATTGTTCATCTAACTTTGCCAAGCGAACAGCCCTTAATATATTGTCCTTGAACAAAGTCACTTTCATATAGTCGGGAGAGTTTCCGTTTACTAGGGCAGTATAGGTGTAATAAACCCTATCGTCAATATCTACACGCCCGATAACTTCAAACGAGTGGTCGGGTCGCCACGTCACGGTCGGAGGGGGCATAATACAGCACCCTGTTATTGCCTGCGACAAGTAGTATTTGATTTTACCTGTGAAATAATAAAGAGCCGTATCGGTCTTTTTAACCAAATCGGCAAGGTCATAGTTTTCGGGGAGTTTGTCATAGACGATTGTTTCAGCCATATTACTCCTTACAGGTAAGTGCAAGGATAGTGATGAACACGCTGACACCTATGGCAAGTGGCAATGCATCCGTCACATATCCTGCACCTAGAATAAACGGAACTGCCATCAAGCGGATAGCCCTGGTAGTAAGCAATTTTTCCCACCAGGGTTGCTTGTCGGTAGCGGTCGGATTTACGGGTTTAAGTAATCCCTGTTGCATAGCACATTGTAGGCAGATGTTACGGGGCTTACCGCTCCAAAACTTTTCACCGCAACACAGGCACACCCGTTGTTTGTTCCAATCGGGATGCTTCCTGTTAAATTCTGCTTTGAGTTTCTGTTCGTCCAAGTTCCAACCTTCCATTATTTCTTACGCTCCCAATAATTCGGGGACACTTCTTTGTAGCCCCAAGATTCTAACAATTTTCTAGTTTCGGGATAATTCGTAGTAGAAATAATCCCATTTGTTATTTTGCCCCTATGGGTTTCTGCTTCTATTTTTTTGGAAATCTCTATAAGAGATTCCGTAATACTTTTCTTGTTAGTGTCCACCCACCTTGACATTTTACCCGAAGTCCTTTTTAAGAGCCAAGTAGTCTTTCCATTTCTTATCCATTTCGGGCGTGTCCCATTCGGTGCGTTCCATTACCCTGTAAGTGGTAGCCACGTCCACGACGGTAAACGGATTTGCGTCATTAGACTGCGTATGGGTGCGGGTCTGCATAAACACGTCCTGCACGGACTTGCATTCCCACATCACGGGTGCTTTCGGGTCTTTGGTCAGCGTGACAAGATACTTGTGTTCGGGTGCCTTGTATTCCCGTTCTTCCTGTTCTTCAAGGCTCAACTTGGATTTCTCTATCTTGAACGAATCAAGCAGTTTCTTCAAGTCATTCTTGAAGCGAGTAACACACGCCCCCGTAAAGTAGGTAGCCCCATCGCTACGTTTGAATGCCAATTTACGGGTCTTGGTATTATAAGTAAGTCCCTTGAGCAGTTCTTCAATCTGTTTCTTTTCGCTTGCGTTCATTTTGCAGTCCTTTTAAGTGGATGGGTTAGTAGTGACGTTATGCGGGGTCGGGAGTTTCAAATCGCCCTCGGCAATCTTGGTAAGCACAAATTTCATAAACTCGTAATTGTCATCGGTCACATATTTCCAGGAAGTCGGGGTGTTAAAGAACACTACCCCGTCAGCCCCGACAAACGGGCGATACAGATATTTTTCGGTAGCGATGTAGTGGTGACATCCCTTAATCTTAATCGTCAGCCTGTCCGTCTGCATATCGTAGTCAAATTCCATCTTGGGGATTTGCTTTTTCAGCAGAACCCACAGACGCTGAATGCACCAAGGCATACTTAAATCGTAAAACTCGCCCGTAGCGATTTTCTTGATTTGGGAACAAAACAGGGCATAGTTGTCCTGCGGGTTCGGGATGGCAACAATCTTGTCGTTGCCCATAGCGTCCTTGCCGATGGGAACTCTATAACAGCCGACACCCGTAGGGTTTTCGGACATATCCTCAAAGAGCATTGGAGCAGGGGGCGAAAGTCTTGCCCCGCAGATGGGGCAATAGTTGATGGCGATTTGCAGGGGTTCGGATTCGTCAAAATTGACCTGTAATACCTTGTCATCGGTATCTTCCCTAAACGCAATCCCTACGAGCGGGATTTTGAAACCCACATCGTTTACCGCCATAGGCTTAAACAATTTCCGTTCGTTTTGCTCACAATACTTGCACATACATAGTTCCTTTTGTGTCCTATTACATATATAGCAGGGTTCTATCTTTTTTAGATAGAGTGTGAACACCACCATTCCTGGGTGATTTCTCCCTTTTCGGGGATGTCCGCTAGTTTCACAACATAATCGTCCAAGGGGCGAAAGTCATCAGTTTCCTTTACGGTCACGACAGCACACATACCATCTGCGGGATAGTAACCAACGGAAACCTCCCCGAAGGCTATTCGGGGTTGGAGTTTCCGTTCAATCTCCCCGCACTCATATTGGAAATGCAACAGGGCTTTGTCTAGGTCGGGGTGTTTCATTTTGACTCGTGGTAGGTTTTCCAAACGTCTTCGGCAACATCTACCCATTTGGAGTAGGATATTTTCTGCGGAGCGTAGGGCTTATACAGGATGTCAAAGAACTCGTTGAAATCCCGCTTGGCGAGAACACGGACTGCCGAAGATGACAGGTCACGAAGGTTCGCAGGGGTCGGGATTAGGATAGTCGGGTATTTGCCGTGCGAAATGTTGTAGTTGTAGCCCGCCATCGGGATTTCGGTATCAAGGTCTGCTCCCGAACGGACACCACGGATAAGCACAATGTTATCCCACACCTGTTCCCCGTATGAGATTTCCCTACTTTTTTCATCGCAGAAATCACACACGAACCCATCCACATAATACGGACGCTTGCCGACGGTTTGCCACAACCAATCGGAGCGTTTATCCTTGGACACCCCATAGGTCTTCTGCGGATTGTCTGCAAGCAGGATGCCTACGTGGTCTTCTCCGAAAATCTGCTGTGCGGTTTCAATGACCTGGATATGCCCTGCGTGGATAGGGTTGAAACTCCCTGCGTAAAGTGCTAATGTTTTCATAGTTATACCTTGTGTTCGTTAATGAGTCTTTGGATGTCTTTTTCAAGGAGCATCACATCCTTATCGGTTAATTTATCCCACGGCACCGTGGTAGATGCCTTGAGTTCTCCCAAGGATTCTCCGATTTCGGTGACTGCTCCTGTGGCAAAGTTGGCAAGTCGCAGATTACCCAAGCACAGGTCAGGTCCCAATAGACCCATAGATACCTTTACGACATTTTCATACTTGGTTGCGATATACACGCTAAACTTGGCGATGTCCCATCGCTGAATGCCCATAGATTTGATGTCGGGCTTTCGCCAAGTAATGTCATCTTTGACACGCACTCGGTAGTAGCATACATCCAACGGGTGCAGGCATTCGTTTTCCTTGTCCAAAGGATAATCAAGGGTGTGTTTCACAGTATTAAAATTGTTAAGGTCAAGCAGTTCGCCCCTGCCTTCTGCCAACCACGTCGCAAGTTCCTTATAAGTCGGAACATCGCTACGGGGCAGGACAAGCGGATAAGTAGGAATATCGTCTTTCTGTTCGGGCATAGTTTTCTCAAGGTTAAGGGTTTCAGCCGATGGAACGAGCAAGGATTGAACGTAGTTGGTTGCCTTGTCAATCAGTTCGTTAGTCGCTCCACCCCAAGACACGAAAGTATTGATACCTGTTTGGACACGATTAGTGTCAGCCACAATCGGATGGTCGGGAACGTCCAAAACAATCCTGTCGTGGATTTCTTTCAAGTAGAGGGGGTCGGTAGTTTCCGTAGTATCTCGGATAATGCGTGGGTCTTCTTGGAAGATGACAAGCAGATGCTTGTAGTAGCCCTCTATATTCCACGGGCGATGTGTCTCTAACCATTCCTTTGCGGAGCGTATTACCTTGAATACATCGTTATCCGTCGCACGGAGCCACGGGATAGGATGCTTGTAGCCGTTCGCAAAGAACATAAGGTTGGTCATCCCCAGGATGATAGAATTTTCGGGGGTCAGTTCAAACGGCTGCAAGGACTTGTTCGTAGTGACGACCACGTTTGCCGAACCGCTGTAAATATATTCTTCGCCAATCGTCTGTTTCAGTTGTTCTTTAAGTCGTTCGGGATTCCACGGGGCTTTCTCGGTGCCCTCGGCAATAGCGATAATATCCCTGCCGAAGATTTCAACAGACCCCTTGTGTCCAAGTTCACGACCTTCCTTTTCATCACTGCCGTGCCATCCACGAAATTCCGATGTGTGCGGAACACAGGAACACAGACGCTCGTAGAATTTCTCGGTCGGGCATTCCACGTAGTAATCATCCCAATCGGTTTGGATAATGAGATATTTCATATTAAAGTTCCTTTCCGCACATCGGACAGAATTTGGCGGGGAGTAGGGCTATATCGTGGTTGTCTTGCCCGAACGCAAGTCCGTTAGCAAAGACCTTGTAAAAGTATTTGGAGCGTGTCTTTCCCTTGGCGGGTTTCTTGTCCACTCCGACTTTGCAGTATTCGCATTCGTTCATAGGGCTACCCCTTGGACTTGGATTCCTTGGGGGCGTTCTTACGGACACAGAGAGAGCGGGGGTTCTTCGGGTCGGGAACAAGCATAGGGGCAGAGTAGTTATTGTGATTGCTCATTTTAGTTTCCTCGGTTAAATGGTTTTATCGCTGTGCCATACACCACTTGCTGTAGGCTTCAAACACAGGCACATATTCTTTCAAGTATTCGTTCACATCTTCGTGCGACCAATTAGCGAACGAACACCAAGCACACCCACACGGGCGGGTGTAGATACCCAGGTTTCGCAGACGGATAGTCGCAAAGGCGATGATGACCTCGGCTTCGTCCGTGTCCTTGAAACCCTTTACTTTCTTCCAAAGTTTCTTCTTAAAGAACTCGTAGCGGGAAAGTTCTGCGAACTGACGGAACAGCGTTCCTATAAGTTCTTCTTCTTTTTTCGCTGTCTGTTCTGCAAAGGAAAGAACATCGGACATACGGAAAAACTTGGCGAAGGGTTCTTTCGCAGCGTCATCGGGTTCATAGACTTCAAGTTCGCCAAAACTAGCGATTGTATGGATGTCTTTCGTCATACTAGAAATCTCCATCGGCTACTTGCAGGCACTTGAAACCAAGTTCCCGCCATTTCTTGACCATAGAGTTTCGGTCTTCAAGAATGAACGAAACCCTGTAATCGGGGTGCTGTCGCAGATATTCGTCAAGCAGTTCGGGTTTCACGAGGGTGTCGTGTCGGGTGTCGCCATCGTTGCGATACAGGATAGGCAAGCCCATCACACCGTTACGGCTGTATCGGAACGTCTTTAAGTTATCACGAAGCCACTGACGGGTGGCATCGTTCGTGCTTCTGCGTCTGCCTGTGCAGAACACAATCCCGTAGGAATCCGACAAGGCACAAACAAGGTCCACGATTTCCTGGATAGGCTTGTCGCTACCACAGGCATCGTAGAACTTATCCCAATCTTTCGGTTCTTTGGAAAGATACTTTTTAGCACGTTCCGAAGCATCGGTAATCGTGCCGTCAATATCTACAATTACGATGTTTGTCATATCCACAAACCTTCCTTTTTGATTTTACGTTTGAAAGCGTTTATTTCAGCCTTATGCTCGGCTTGTTTCATCTGTGCCCACGCTTGATTTCCACCAAGATAGAGAGCAAGAATGTCCTGCGTGGTAGCGGTAATCGTATCAGTTCCCGCTGTCCATACGAAATCGGCATCGTGGCAGATACGGAAAGCCGACAGGTTATATTTCTTGGGATTACGATGGGAAAGGCTCAACAGGGCAGACACCACATCATCGTGGTAGTCCTTGACCTTTTGGGCGAGGTATTCGTAATCCGAAAGGGACTGAATTTCAATGGTAAATAGTTCCACTTGTGCGTTCATAAAATCCTCACTTGTCGGAGAGCAGTTTAATAGCGTCTTCCAGGCTACTAAATTGTTCGCTAGGGGTAGGTATCAACTTATGCTGAATAGCGTCCACAACGGCTTTCTGCACGGCATCAGCGAGGTCGTAGCATACCTTTGTATCGTTTGTGCCGACAATAAACCTGTCCACACACATACGAGATACGCTACGGCTGATTCCATTAAGGAACGGTCCATACTTTTGCAGTGCATCATTATCTTTAAGAAAATCGTGCATCCAGGTAAGCAGGGTGCGGTTCATAGCGATAATCATAAAGGACTGCTCGGAGTCATCTACAACGATATTAAAGGCGTTCATCAATCTTCTCCTGTATGCCTTGCCACGCAATCCAACGGGTTTCGGCATTGTCCATTTCGGTGTAAAGTTTGTCTTCTACAAAATTTGCGATGTTATCGGGCAGGCGGTTGTCTTCCACGAACTCCCATTGGGAGAGCCATTCTTCGGTGACGTGCTGAAACTTGTCGCAGTCAAATTCAATAACACAAGTCGGGGAAAACTGCTTTCCCGTCCAAGGTTCGTAATACTCTACATATTCCACGGACATCCGAACTTCCAAGGCGAAATCCTGTAAGAGAACCCCGTAGTTATAACCACAGGGAACTTTGGACAGGGAGTTCACAAGCAGATAGGTCGTAGAATATGCCTCCCGACAAAGCCCCCCATCTACGTGGCGGGGGTGCTTTTGACGGATATACACAGGACCGTTCTTGCTTGCTTCAATGAGTTCCGTAAGGGTCATATTACTGCCAATCCTCGCCATAACGCTTGCGGAGAGTGCCAAGAGTTTCTTCAAGGGGCTTCACAGAAATATCCCGTTCGGCACGGAGTCCGAATGCTCCACGTGTTTCAAACACTTCCTTCAAAGAGATAGAGCCAAGTTCCAAGCCGTAGCCGATGGTCGCAGCCCCGAACACAATCATATTCGGGTCAATGTGGTCTGCGTCCTTGTGTTCATCGTCCGTGAAGAACCCATCGTCTTCAAGCACATACCACGTGCATCCCGTTCCAGGCAGGAAATAGCGGGCGATGACTTTCTTATCATCCCTTTCCACGCCATCGGTAGAAGCATACGGGGTCTTTTTGAGAGCCGAAAGAATCGGGTTCGTAATCATTTTCTGCATTGAGTTATCCTCGGTTGGTGGTTGTCTTTAACCCAAATATAACAAAATACCAAGCACTTGTCAATAGTATTTTTGAAATTTTTTATTAAAAGTCAAAACCTGGGTGGTTCGTGGCATAGTCCAAGTGCTTGAGCCACCCGCCAACGCAACGCCAATTAAGGTGTCGCCCCGCTGTCAAGTGTGCGAAATAGCAACTAGCCCACGAGATTTCCAAGCCAAGAGATTTGGCTACGTTCTTCAATCGGGTTTCCCACCATTCGGTAGTGCTGAATTTTTTATCAAACCAAGTTTTCATACGGAATCCTTTGGGAGTATATGCCCCACGTAATCTACAACAACTATTTCATTTCCCGTAGGTGGATTATAATGAGAATGTCCACAATCGGGTCTAGGCGGTTGGGTCGCTGTATAGATTGTGATGTTTCGCTTTTCTACAATCTTTCCCAGGGCTTCCCATACTTTATCAATTTTTTTATTTGCCATAGGTCAAGACTCCCCATTTTCAAAGTTCTTTGCTTCCCAATAGTTGCGGAGTGACCACAGAACTACCCATAGTCCGCATAGCCCGATGACCAAGGCGTTCTGCCACTTGCCGTTGAGCCAATCTATGATTTCAAAGGTAAAGTCAAGGATTCCCCACCCCGCAGCCCAAGCAAGCCAAAACTTTTGTTTCTTTCGCCACCATCTACGACGATGTGCCTCGGCACAGAACGGGAGAACCTTGGTTTCCATTTGTCCTATAACGGACAGGATTTCGTCCTTGTGCTTTACTGAAAACGAAAAAGCGTTATCTTGAATGTCCGTGACTTTCTCAATCTCCAAAGTCTTGACAATCTCGTGCAAGCATAGGATTAGATACTTGTCATCACAAGTAATTTTACAATCGTTAGGAGCATTCGTGAATAACTCGGTTCTTATTTTAATCATCGGGGGTTCTCGGTTAATGTGGTTATCTTATCCCTAAATATAACAAAATACCAAGTTCCTGTCAATAGGACTTGTTAGATTTTTATGAAAAAATTTCTAGGGTGCGGGAGCAGGCTAGGCGAGGGCAGGAATAGGCGTTTCCTGTGGCAACATCAGCGGGGTTTCTATCGGTGTGGTTGTCTGCTCTATTGGGCTTTCTGCCTGCGGTTCTACGGGCTTTTCTGTTGTTTCTGCGGGGTGGCTATGTTTCTGCCTGTAAAGCCACGTGCTGTAAGACATCCCGTGGAGAGCCTTGAACTTGTCAAGCCATTTGCGTTGCCGTGTGATGGGCTTGGCGGGTGTGCGGTTTAGGCATATTCCATACCTAGCCAGGTCTTTTTCAGCGTGTTCGGCTATCCGCTGATGTAAGAGTTTGTAGAAATTTTCAGCCATTGTGATTTCCTTGTCGGGGGATTTTGTAGAATTTATACTTAATATATAACTATTTACTACAAAAAGCAAACAGGATATTCACAAAATACTGTCAAAAACCTAACGGAGAATACAGGACTTGAACCTGTAAGGGCTTGCACCCGCCTCGTTAGCACCGAGGTCGCTTACCAATTAGCGTAATTCTCCATTCGTGGATAGGGTAGGTTTCGGACCTACGAACCCCGAAGGGGGCGGTTTTACAGACCGCCTGCTTTAGCCACTTGCATACCTATCCAAATTCGCTCTACTCCCACGATTCGGACGTGGACTCTCTCCGCTTAACAGGCGGGTGTTTTACCATTAAACTAGGGCAGAAAAATGTAGTGGAGCGTATCGGACTTGAACCGATGACCTCCTGCTTGCAAGGCAGGCGTTCTACCAACTGAACTAACGTCCCATAGTAGTTTCATAGGGGCTTGAACCCTAGTCTTTAGGTTGAAAACCTAATGTCCTTGACCACTAGACGATGAAACCAAATTTGTTCGTGCGACGGGGTGGATTTGAACCACCGACACGAGGATTTTCAGTCCCCTGCTCTACCAGGCTGACGCTACCGCCACATAAGGATAAAAGAAAAACTCCACCGCATACGCAGTGGAGTTTCCTGTTTAACCCATTAAAAGCACTTGGAAAATCACCACTGCAAGGCATACGCAAAATAGGCTTCGGCACTAGCCTCGGCTTCAAAGAAGAAATTATTTGCGTAGTTCTTTCTCATAGTGATTTTCCTATACGGTCCATAATATAGATTACTGAAATCCGATTGTCAAGGGGTTCGCTAAATTTTTTTTATCCGTAGGCTTCACGCTCCATAATCTTGTTGAGTTCCTTTCTTACTTGCTCTTTGGTGCTGTTCAACAAGCGGTCGTGGTCGGGGCTACGATTGGCGAACGACCCCAGGAAATAATGGGTGCAATCCGTAGCCATCTGTCGCAGATACTTGCTACGCATAACGTCCGATGTTTCCCCGACCCATTCCATAAATGCGTTTATGCAGTCATCAAACAATCCACGATTGTAAGGTTCTGCAAGCATACGGGGAGGCAATCTCCCGTATCTGCTCCATACGGAATCCAAGACAAGCGAAGCCGTTGCTACGTTGTATGGAACACGGGTGTAGATTTCTCCACATCTACAATCGTAGCCCGTCAGCACCCATTCAGTGACACGGGTAATCATTTTACTTCCTCGGTATCGGAATTAAATGGAAGATATTTTCTAGGGATAATCTGTATTTCAATGTGGGACATATCACACACCCATCGGGGCAAGTCTTTCGGCAGTTTGACATTGACCTGGATAATGGGGGTATCTAATCGTGATGTGAAATCCCAAGGTTTCTCGTTTAATTTGTTGGACGAATACTTGTTCATAATGTCCGTGAGAATCTGCACGGCAAGTCCTTGGATAGTAGGCTCTAAAACTTTGGCTGCGATTTCTCGTGTGTGGTCCTGCAAGTAATCCATCGCATCGGGAATCGGGTAGGCTTCAAACAACTTTTTTAATTCGTGTGTGCCTACGTGTTTCCACATTTCATTGAGTGGAATTTCCGTATCTTTCTTGTTTTCCATAAGTTCTCCATTACTTGAAGATGAATGCCCACCTGGGCGGGATAATGTATTTAATTTCTACGTTGTCTTTTTTCTTTGTGAGTGTGCCGTAATATCCTGTCAAGGAACTTTCAGCGACATAAAAATCTTCAGTGCCGTCTTTGGAGTAATAATGCCTGCTCCTGTAATAGCCATAAGTGCTTTCTTCGTTGGAAGACTCTATCCTGCCGTAAATATCATAGTGACAGGATGTTCTTGTAAAATAACTTGCCTTGGAACTATTGGGAAATTCCTGGTAGCGTATGCGACTCCCTAACTGCCCGTCATCCCTATGGGTCGTAAGAACGTAAGTATCTTCAACGATGCCATCAACTTCTACGCTATGGCAGTGGGAGAACAGGTCACGCCCTTTCTTGTCTTTAATGGTCTGCCACGTCTTTTCCGTTCCATCCTGTTCGGTATATTTTTCAATTTCCGTGTTGCCCACGACGGTGTGAGAAGGAACTGCCTGTTCTACCCCGTTTACAATGGATTTAATAAGCGTTCCATCTTTGTCGTGATACCCGATGGAGTGACGCTTCAATACCCGTTTACCGTTTTCGTATTCGTAGTCCTTTTGCTCCCCGATATTCGCAGTATAGTCGTGCGTGATGACCATATCTATCTTGCCGTTAGTAGATGCAACCCAGGTCAGCATCCTGTTTTGGTCATCGTAGGTGAACAGGTGGCTGCGTTTCTCGTCACCGAAAAAACTGAAAAAGATTTCACGAATCACGTTTCCGTGGCTGTCGTATTTCCTTACGTGTTCTTTCCTGCAATAACGTAGGACGATGGGTTTGATTAGGTTCTTGAGGGCTTTCAGCATAGGGCGGTTTCCTTATTCTTTTTCCTTGATGTCTTCCATCACTTGTGCAAGGATGTCAATGGCTTCTTCGGGGGTGTTAAAATCTTTCATAGTGCCTAGTTCAACAAAGTCGTAGATACTCTTGCACCAAGAACGGATTTTCTTCGTCCGCAAGTCCACCATCAAGTTATCAATGCACAGAACACCTTGGGGAGTATTTGCATTAAATGAATCAAAGTTGAAGGTAATGGTGGCATAATCGGAACTGCCCGATTCTTCATCGGATTCAAACGAGATAGTTGCGGTGTGCAATATCCCGAACTTATAGAACTTGCTACCGAGGCATTCAAGTTCCATAACTAAATGTTTTTTATAAACACTATACATCGGCACCCTTCGGGATGATACCCTTTTTCTGTCTACCAAGGATAAATTGGTCATAGTCGTTAAATCGCAGTTTTGGGTCTGTCTGCTTGATGCGTCCGTGCCAATCACACGGGGCGATATGCACCCATACAAGTTTACGCTTGCCATTTTTCTTGCGGATGATTTTAGCCATTTCCAGGTTATAGCACGTGCAGTTGTCGCAGTCGTAGGATTCACGGATTCGTAACATCTTTTCTAGTTCCTTTCTGTTCCTTGATTTCTCGGTAGGCAAGGCTGTTCCTTGCCCTTGTCCAATATCGCAGATTTGCCATCGCCTTTGCAGGGTCTGTGCCATCGTGCTTACACAATTCCACTTCCATAGCGTAGTAGGCATATTGGTTGTGGGCATAAGCCATTTGTAGCCTGTGCAGGGCTGCGATGGCATCGTGCCGTTGCTTACGGAGAGTGCCCCGCTTGCTACGGGAACTATCAAACACGGATGTCCATTTCTTGCGTTCTTCAAGAACTTGGTTGGACAAATCAGTGATGATTTTCTCAACAATATCGGCAGGGTAGAAATCTACATATTCGTGGCGGTAGCACCCGTGTTCGTCCATATAAAAGGTGCGTTTATGTCCTTTGAGTTTGTTCATCGCTATTGTCTTTACGGGCATACGGCAGTATCTCCTTAAATGAATGCGGGGTCGTTGCTCGGAAGCCTGCACCACATCTTGATTTGGTTCGTGTCCACATAGTTATCGGTGTCTTGGAATCGCAAGCAATAATCCCGTCCTTGTTCGGGGTCATCGTCTAGGAATGCGTTTGCAATTCGCCAAGAGCCATCTTTCATAATAAGGGCGTAATGGACAAAATTCCAATCCTTTACCACCCATTCATCGTGGGCAATGTTTTCCTTATCCTGCTCGTGCCAACCCTGTATGCAGGATTTTAACTGCTCCACGGCTTTTTGAACATCGGCAAAAGCGGATTTCTCCGTAAGGGAATCCGCAAGGAATATCGGTTTGAGTTTGATTTCATTAGTCATTGGACAAATCCCACATAAAGCCGTTTTTACCCATTTCAGTCACAGGGCGATAAAGTTCGGTATCAAGTCCGATTTCGTGGGCGATGTTTTTTGCAAGCAACCATTCTTCGCCCTGTTCGCTACCGTCGGTGGACCACCTGTCAATGACCCCGTGCTTTAAGCAAATCATAAGACCGACCTTGACCACAGAGTCAAAGTTGTTGTCGCCTGGGTGTGTCCGCAGACCACCGCAATCAGTGAAACCAAGACTGCTGTAGCAGTTCCAATCAAAGTCAAGCGGTTCTTCATCGCCACCCGTGAATTTCAAGACGAACGTCTTTTCATCGTGCGTGAACGCACAACGGATTTTCGTTGCCTTGGCTACACGGACAAGAGTCCGCATATCCTTGCAGAACTCTTTTGTGAGCGGTCGTTCCCGCTGTTCAATGTTGATGTCGTAATAATTTCCATACATAGGTTAGCCCTCACAGGAAAGTTCCTTTTGTTTCTGTTCCACAAAGTTCTGTGGAAAGATGATATTGTCCAAATCCATCGCAGCCTTGAGAGCATCCGATAAATCCCACGAGGGCTTTCGCTTTTTCTTCAAGTCTTCTTCGGTCGGTTCGCTCAACAGGTCGGCTTCCTGCAAGAACACATATCGCCACGCTTCCATCTGCTTTTTCAGTTGGGCTTTAAGTTTACGCTCGTAAGCCCTGCGTCTGTTGCGATACATATAAATCAGTTCGTCAATGATACGGCTGTTGCAGGAATAGGACGCTTCGTCCATCCAGGTTTCCACCCAATAGCACTGACCACGCTTGGGGCGGTAGGCATACAGGTCAAATTCTTCGGTTTTAAGGTGCAGGCGTTCTTTCATATATTGAACAATAAGCCCGACCTCATCCCTGTTGTAATACCCGAACTTATACTTTTTGGGAACGTCGGCAATATCTTCCAAGGACACGCCATACTTGGCGAGAAGTCTATCCCGCACACGGATGGCGTTGGCACGTTCGGGGTCGCTTTCATCGGAAACCTTAATGCGATACTGCAAATCCCGCAGAACTTTAAGAGCGTGAGCATCCATCTTCATAGTCAAAATCCTTATGCGAGTTTCCACACGTTCACACGGATGTGCCAACGCACGATGTTGTAGCCTGCCACGCCTTTGGAAACGATTTCACAGCGACCCTTTTCACCAACCACAATGCCGTTAAGCACTGTGTAGCCCTCCGTTCCTGTTTCAAGGAAAAGACCCGAACAATCAGTGGCTTTGCCAACACAGCGTTCTACACGATGGGCAAGGTCCATAATAAGGGAGTATGCGTCTCTTTGGGCTTCCTTTTCCAATTCTTCATCAGTCTTGTAGGCAATAACACTGCACTTTTCTTGGAACTCGTGCTGTGCTTGGAGTTTTCTCAAAGTGTCAAGTTTCTCGGAGGACATACGGTCCTGTTCATATTCCCTACGGGCACGGAAAATGTCAGTGTAGGAAACCATCTTGCCCGATTCTTTAAGTTCACGGAGTTTATTCAGTGCCCACGCCCTGCGTTCTTTGGAGTCATAGAGTAGCGAATTACGGAGTTCCACTTCGTAATCCTTGATTGCCTGCGGGATGGCGTTCAACTTGTCCGTGAGCCTTTCCAATTCGCCATTAAGGTTGTTCAACTTTTCCTTGTCTTCGGCAACGCACCTTTTCTTGTTGGCGATGCTTTCCAGGTTGTATTCAAGATTGTAGCACGTGTCATAAGCCAATCTAGGACAGGTTTGACAATCAGTGCCATCGCCTTTGAAAGTATATCCAAATTCTTCAAGTTTCTTGTAATACTTTTCGTTTCTAGCCGTGAGCCTTGCGATGCTCTCGGTGTTCTTGGTAATGCGGGCTTCCGCACGGGCGATGTCACGCTTGATGGTTTCGGTGCTTCTCATAGGGGTTATCCTCGGTTAAGGGTGGTTGTCCTTTGATACCCTAAATATAACAAAATACCATCTACCTGTCAATAGAAATTTTTAATTTTTTTAATTTTTTTATTCCCAAAGTTTCCCGACCCGTATCTTCAAGTAGGATTTTTTATAAACGTCGGGATATTGCTTGCATATCTCGGCAATACGCTTTTCAGCCGATTGCCTGGTCTTGCAGGATGCGAGATACCTATGACAGCCCATCCCCGATTGGTCAAACACATTGTAGATTTTCACGGGGCTTTCTCCACAATCTCGTAAGAGTCTTCGGGGAGCAGTCGCAAAGACCCCCACGTTCCCTTGATATGACCCAAATCGTCAATGTGGGTCACGACACCTTCCTTGCCGATAAGGTTCTTCTCGGAAATCGGCAGTGTGCCATCGGAGTCCGTGACGAACCCCAAAATCCTAATCCTGTCGCCAACCTTTAACATACGTGATAATCACTCCCATATTTAGCACAGAGTTTAACCTCTTCCCAGATTTGGTTAGAGATTTCTTCAATTTCGGGGTGCTGTTGGAATGCTACCCACATCTTGCCTGCGTCATAGAACTTCATCGTAGGCTTTCGGCAGAACTCCACGATGACTTCGGGCGTTCCATCGGGAAAGATGAACTTGTCGTTGCGTTCGTGGACCGTTCCGAACATATAGGTCGGGTTGATAAGGCTCTTTTCTACCTTCTTCTCGTCTTCCACGAACTGCGGATTGAGCGTAGCCCCGAAACACTTGGTTGCAATGGCTTCCACTTCTTCATAATAGCGGGGGCAGGATGCACTACCGCTCCACTTAAAATCTACTCCCATAGATAACCTCCTTTATGGTAAAATGTCTATCATCAGCGGGTTTTCCGCATAGGTAGGACTTACTAAATCGTTATATAACTCTTTGATGGTAAATTTCAGTCTTTCCAGGATAGTCGGGGTAAAATAACGAATGTTGTTCTGTTCGTTCAACTTATACAAGGGATTGCTACGAATATCCCCATACAAGATGTCCTTGTAAATCGGGAATGCCTTATGAACGTCCACACGATTATCCCCGCAGACACTTTCCAATCGCTTAATTAAATCCTTGAGGTCTGCACGGGTAAGGACGAATCGCCATTCTTCGTTCTTCGGACGCAACTTATAGCCATCCCGCTTGTCGGACTTGACGAGCATTTTCCTGCGACGGTTGAGAATCCATTGGGCGATGACCTTGGTTGTAGAACTGCCGAAATACAGATACGGCAACTTTTCCAAGTTGGCGAAGCCTTTAAGGGAATTGACTTTCTGCATCAGTGCGAACCACTTGTCAAATTCGGCAGGCGATACGACCTTATAGATGGGGATTACATCCTTTACGGATTTGGCAGGACGCTTGCCATCGCATACTTCGTTCCATTCCCGATTAAACCGCTCATTATCAGCGTCAAATACAGATTGATATTTGTCGTAAAGTTTCTGTTCAAGTTTATCAAACTTGTCTTCAACCTTTACATACTGCTTAAAGCCTTCGGCATTCACACGATACCAATAGGTGCTACTACCCATAGATTAAACCTCCACTCGGTCATACTCGGTGTATTTGTCGCCCCAGGCGATGCCTTCAAATTTCAGCGTCCAAGTCTTTTCGGATTGGAGCGACCCCCAAAGATGGATATAGAAGCGACTGCTAGAACCGCACATAGTAAAGGTGCGGTAGAAGCACCCGCTGTCAGTGACCTTGTAGCCAAAGCCCTTCAAGCGGTCGGAGGCTTGTTTAAGAGTAATCTTATTGGATTTCAGTTCGTCTGCCAAGCCCTTTGCAAATGACTTGAACGCTCTTTGAATTGTAGGCATAATCGTCCTCGGTTAATTGTGGTTGTTTGCTATAAATATAACAAAATACCTACGGGTTGTCAATAGCCGTTGCAAATTTATTTTTCTTTTACCCAAGCAAGGTTCCCGTCCACAAGCACCTTTTTCGGGTGTAGTAGGCACTTGGTCGTTAGGGCTTCAATCGCAGATGTAAGGACGCTATTCAAGCCAAGTTCCTGGGAAGTGGAAAGTTCCTGTTCTTCCAAGTCAATCTCAATCTTCTTTTTCATTTGTTATCTCCAGAGTCTTCTGTTTCTTGTTATCGGGTCAAGTTCAATAGACGGCTGACGAACTACGTTCATAGATGTATCTACTACGGGTATCGGCAACCAATATCGGGGGGTGACAAATACATCCCCGTTGAACCACCTAACGGTGCCGTTCTTGTTTTTTAGTTCATTTGTCGGGTCACAGATGTAGTAAAAGCCTTCTGTGTCCTGCACGATAATTTCTTGGCGTTGTGTAAGGTCTTTTGTTTGTGGCAGTTCCTTTTCTATATCGTGCCATTCGGGATATTTTTGTCCCCTACTGTGATAATTAGCGTAGGCACACCTGGCAATTTCACCTAGCGGGGTGCTAGGGTCATATCCGTGGGTATAACTAGGACTACGGAACATATTGCAGATAGAGTTAGCCGTTTTCCTGTTTATAGAAACATCCGAACAGAAGTATCGGGTAGCCCCGCAAATACCCGTATTTTCGTAGACCTCCTTTCCTTTGGATAGCACTGACCTAATTGACCGCTCGTCAATAGTCGTATATGTGCCATCGGGGTTCTTGGTAAATAGCATCCCCGCAGGAACATCCTTTTTTTCTTTATAGGTGGTCGCCTTGGGCTTGATGGATTCTTTCAGTTCGGTTATCCCGTGATAGAGAAAGAACATTCCCGCCATCACATAGCCTGTGGTATAGGGTTCGTTCCAAATCGGTATTACGATACTTGCTGCAAGCCCGAACGTGAATGCAGAAAAACAGCCCGATAGCCAATGCTTGTTGTGGACTGACAGGATTACCGCTATCACTGCGGATATAATCATAAGACCTGTGTATATGTATATCGTGAACATAGGTTCTCCGTTAAAGCCTGTGACTGTCAAATCTTTCGTTTATGTTTTCAAACTGCTGTCGCACGTATTCAGCGAACCGAGCCATCGTCCAAGGTTCGCATTCGTAGTGAACATCCTTGTCCCACCAATACGACTCCTGTCTTTCCTTGATGAATGTATCAGCCTCGGTCGGGCTGCCGACAAACTTGATAGGGTCATCGCTAGACCTTATTTCACGTTTCTCGCCTTTTTCCTTACAGGTTCGGACTTTGATGATAGCCCCTACTACGTGTTGCTCGGTCATTTCGGGTTCTCCATTTTTGTGTGTTCGTGCATAAACTTTACGAGTTCCTTTATTTCTTCCTGGGTATAGTTCTTGCCCTTCTTGATGTCAATGATGTTGCCCTTGGCATCACGGATGGCGAACATTTCTGTGTCCTTGCCCTTGGCGATGTCCACCTTTTCTTTGGCATCCTTGGGCTTGTAGGTCACACGAGCCATAGCGTGTATGTAAACTGTTTCTCCGTTTTCGTGGGCTTTCTTGGCTTCACGCTCGGACAGGACTTGGCATTTACCATACTTGCCGACCTTGTAAAGAACCTGTCGGGGAACGTCCAAGTAGTTCGCATAATACTTACGGGGGCGGTAGAGTTCTAGCACGAACAGCCCTGCGTTATACCCGCCTGCAAGACCGAACACGCTCATAAGCCAATGGGGGTATTGCCCAAAGGTTGCTTGAAAGTCCGCAGGGTTCACGAAACCATACACGATGAACGCCACAGCATACAGCATACCAAGGACACGAAAGATGGACGTTGCCCTGTAAAATGCGTTGCTCTTGCAGACCTCCGCCACAAGGACAAAGAGCCACGCCACGACCATAAAGATAATGCCTGTCATAGTTATTTCCCCTTGCGAGAACGGGTCTTGGTTTTCTTCGGGGAAATATCGTCCCATTCACTGCGGTGTTCCTTGTGCCACAGCACAATATCCCACAGGCGGGGATTGAGTTCAAACACCTGGTCGCTTACAAGTTTATCACGGCTGTGTGTTTCCAAGTCATCAAGGAACTTGCAGAAACGGAGCAGATACATTCGCATAAGTGCATCGCACTGACAAATCCTGCTTGCCGTGGGCATATCGCTACGGCTACCAAATTTGACCTCACGGGCGTATTCTTGGAAATTGGTAAACTCTTGGATGTATTCAAGCATTTCCCAAGCACAAAGTTGAGTGCCTTCTTGGAACTTCTTGGTCAAGAATTTCGGAGTGCCCTTGTCCTTGCCCGACTTGATGGAATCAGCCGTCAAACGTCTGCCAAGACTGCCCATACTGCCCTGCATATTGTGGATGCGTTCGTTGAGCGTGTCCATCTGTATTTTGCTGATGGTCGGGATAAGCCCCAAGAAATAGGGCGTGGCTTTATCGTCCATCTTGGACATCGTGCAGATGATTTCCTTGGCGAGCATAGCCCCACGTTCGGATTTCAAGATTTCCTGCACAGCCTGTCGTTCTTCGGGGGTGACATTGGTAATGTCGGAGTCGTTAAAGAGATTGCTTGTCATAACCTGTCCTTGGTTAAATAAATTGGTCTGTAATCCAAGCAGGCACTAACACGTGGATGCCTTCTTGGAATGACCCGTCTTTGTTGATATAATAGTTGTTGGTGATTACCTTGCATTTGGATTTCGGAGCATAGTAAAAGCGTCTACCACATTCGCCTTTCTTATAGAGAGCGGTGTAGTCAAAGCACCAGGCTTTTTCAGTTTCTTTGCAAGCCACTTCTACCCAACAATCTATATCGCCCAATTCAACCTGTTCCTTTATGGACAGGCTGTTAAATTCCTTAAAGAACTTGACCCAATCGGCAGTTGTTTGGATTTTGTCAAAGCACTTGAAATTGTGTTTCATAAGGGTTATCCTCGGTCAAAGTGGTTGTCTTTGACCTAAATATAACAAAATACCAAGTGATTGTCAATAGCCATTTACAATTTTTTTGATTTTTAATAGTAATACTGATGGAACCCGATACAATCGTCCACCACCAAATACGTTCCCCATTTCCGTGAGGTCAGTTGCAAATGCTTGCCTTCATACTCGTGGCGTTCCTTATACACCCGCCTGTATTTCTTGAAATAGCGTTGCAGGGCGTGTTCGTAATTATACGCCTTTGTGATATACAGGGGATTTCTTTTCTCGTCAAATGACCCGAACAGCCCCTCGCTTTTCCATATACGATACGTCCGCATATCCTTGAAATCCCTGCGGAGATTGTGTATCTTGCGGACACGCAACCATCGCCAGGTCTTCGCCCAATCGTAGAACCAAACCCCTAGTGTAATCACAAGCAGGATTAGCACCCACACGATGAAAGCGGTTTCTAGTTTAGAAAACTCCATAACTCTATCAGTCCTCTACTTTTGTAGCAGATGCGAACATTGTTGGTAGAGCATCCGCAAGTTCCTGTTCATAATTACCCGACAAAGGTATAAGGTCGTGGCTTCCCTTGGACGCTAGATATTCCGACAGGTCAAAGCGAATACGGCATAGGGAATCCTTGAACTTGTCAAATTCAAACTGTTGTTCAAATTCCTTGGGGATAGTCATTCGGATTTCCATAATTAGGTCTGCTCCTTTTTATACCAGTGGACATACTTATAGTCATACTTGACGTTATCTTTGATGACATCGGACGGGCGAACTATAAATTCCTTAAAAGGTTCGTGGTTATCCGATGAATTGCTATAATACCCATAACCGTCGTTGTCCGTCAGCATTCCGAATCTGCACCATTCAAGAAAGTCATCAAGTTCCCACAATTCGGGATATTTCTTCGGGGGCGGGGGAAAGACATTGAACGCTGATTCCGACAGGTTCTCAATCGGTAGCCACTCTACAAGGATTCTGCCTGCCTCAAAGGTTTGGTCTGTGAACGATACCAAGGCAGGGTATTTTTCGGGATAGCCCCGCACCATCTTTTTCACATCCCCCTTGGTATAGGACGGGTCTGCTCCAAGCATATCGTAGGCTGCATTCACAAACCCCTTTTGTGTCTTGCAGTAATAGACATTTCCGAAAATACGGAAAAAGTTGGGTTTCATCAGTCCACCCAGGTAGTTGTAGCAAGCCTTACCTACGGCAAGCAACATAAGGCTTCTTGCCAAGGGTTCTTTACTCTTGGGAAATTTTGAGAACTGCTTTGTAAAGGCTAACAGGTCGGTTCTGCTCTTGGGGGTTTTCAGCAGTTTTTGAGTATCTAACGTAATCATAATTTCCTCCCGCATACAGGGCAATAATGGATTTGGACGGAGTCTATACTTTCCGATGTTTGGTTATCCACCACCCACAGGTAGTATTCATCTTCGTGGTCAATCGTATGGTTCAAGAAAAGTTCAAGATTGTCGTGAGAGCCGTCTAACAGGTCTGCCCGTTTGCGGTCATCCCTGTTCGTAGCCGACCCCTTAAATTCGCAATACTGACACATAGGCTTTCCTTATAATTTACGTCCGCACATCGGGCAAAAGTTAATAGGGGAACTATGGTCGGCATAGCATTCAATCCTGTAATTCCCTTGGTCATCTTTCCATAAGTGGAAACGGTCCGTCCAACTATCATCGTGACAAATATCGGGACCCTCTCCAATCTTATCCAGGTTTTCACAATACTTACACACATTGCCCCCTAAATTTAATGTCCTTCTCGTAGCACCACCGCCATTTAAGACAAGCCTTAACATACCGATGTATGCCGTGGTAAAACGAATAGCCGTCACCCCAACAATTCTTGAGAAGGATTGTTCGCTTTGCTTGCAGAAAGTTTCCTTTTGGGAATACTACCCAAATCCAATCAGTTGTATTGGGGAGTTCTTCTTCAAAGGTTTTCCACGGGATGCTGACAAGTTCTACATTCATCTTACTGCTCCACCTGTTCAACGACTACATCTTTGCGGTAGCACCATTTCCAATCAAGGATTTTTTTGTTCACTTTGATTTCCCCGTGGCAGTCTTTCCAGACCATACACCTACATTTCTTGTAGTAGAAACTATGGGTGTTTTCAAGATAGTCTTGGGATATGAACGTAAGATACTCGGCATCACTGATGTCGCCTTTCGGGGAGCAGACAAGCAACGCCTCGTTCTCCTTGGGGATTTCTTCGGCAAAGGTTTTCCACCTTATTGTGATACGTTCCGTGTTCATTTTTCGCAATCCTTATTTGTGTAAGGGTTCACGCACTCAATCGTGATTTCGTTTTGATAGTGCGTAAGGACATCCACGATACGGAACTCTCCGTGTGTCGTGTTGATGAACACTTCGGCATCAAGGTTGATTGCCCTCTCCAACTTTTTCAAAAGTTCTCGTCCGTTCATATTTATCTCCCAGGAATAAATCCAAAATAATCGTTGAGTAGTGCAAAACAAACCGCAGTGGTCAGCATCCACACATAAATATGTATGCCTTCTGTTAAGCGATGTCTTGCGTATAAAACATCATACAAGACACAGGATAGGCTGATTATAGCCAAGATAATTCCACCGATAAGACTAGCCACGGGATTTTCTCTCCTTACGTTCCTTTAATGCCCAAGCAACAAAAGCATCCCCGCAGTCATCCCACTTGGGTTCTTTACGCCTGCCATCAGCAAGGCAGAAAGAATGAGCAGGACAAGTGTCGCAATCATCGTGCATTAAGGTGTAGATTAAGTTATGAATGTTCTTTTCGTTGCGAACGTAGTGCTGTAAGTTATTCATACCTTATTTCTCCCAAGTGATGACAAAGTATTTCTTGCCAGGTTCTGCACCCCATTCGGGCTTCCCTGTATCTATGCGAATCTTCGGATTCTTAAATACAAGCCTACGCTCCATATCGTCTTTCTTCGGATAGCCTAGCGTAAACACGAGCGTGTCAAAATCCTTGCGGATTTCAAGATGGATTGCCCCCATCGGATTGAGCCACGGGCAGTTCGGGTTGGTTTCTCGGCACAGCCGTTTATACCAACATTCTTTCATTTCCCGATATTCTTCACGTTTGACCCCGCTTTTGATAAGGTCAAACCATTTCCGTTTCAAGGTCAAAGTAAGTGTATGGCTTTTCATACAGGGCTACCTCCCAACTTATCGCAGTTGTCTAGGAAGAACTGAAAACTAGCGTCATTCATACGTTTATACTTATCAAGAGTTCGCATATTGAATATGCAACCTTCGCCATCCTTGCGGGATTTCTCGTCTTCGGGAAAATCCCCGAAGATGTCGCAGTATTCATCACGGTCCTCATAGATTTCAACCTTATGGTAGGGGCATCCATCGCATTTCATAGGCTAGACCTTACGCAAGAACTCCGCAGAAAAATAGCCACGATAGCCTTCCAGGAATACGACTTCATCCCCGCTACACGCAAGGAACGAGTCGCCACGGCAAGTCCATACCTTGCCCTTGTTCTTCTCAAACGTGGATTCAAAACAGGTGTGCATTTCCACCTGGTCGCCATCCTTGAACTTGGGCTTAAATTCCTTTGTCTTTGTCATTTTTAGTTTCTCCATTAGTTGTGTTGTTGGTTGTTTCCGTTCCATACTTGTTATGGAATGCTGTCTTAAAGCCTGCCATCAGCGGGCTTGTTCCAAAATCTTTATGGGGTCGCTTGATGCGGTCATCGTCTTCAATCTTGCGTCCGCACATCGGGCAGAAATAGATGTCCCTTTCAAGGGTTTCGTTCTCAAAGTAAACACGAATTTTTCCGTATTGCACGTTCGCTCCGTGATGGAGCAATTTTTTACCGACTAGCGTAAGCGGGTTCGGCTTGCAGTAATCACAATGTTCCTGTTTCACGTTGCATATCCTTTTTGATGGCGAAGATTCGCTTGACTACCTTAAAACCTACACGCTTGCCCGTAATCGGGTTAAAGGTGTTTCTGTGGCTTTCTAGGCGACCATAACAATTACCGATATTACAAACGCAATGTTCGCAAATATCCGTAGCATTCGGGTATTCGCAACCAAAGTCATTCCCGTTCGGGCTGTAATCCCAATAGCCCCCGCAGGGGATAGCCATAAGCCGGTCCGCAGTTGTCTTCACGCTCATTTGAACCCCTTATACTTTTTCATAAAACGCTTTAACGCCCGTTCAAAAGCGGGGTTCGGGTAGATATAAAAACCTTTCATTTCTGCTCCTTGATTTTGGCATAGGCTTCCACGATACGCTTTACAACGCTTTCCAGGGGAACATAGCCCACCACGGAGTCCTTTTTGAGTTCTTCTGCCGTCATCAGCGATTCACCGCAGATTTCAAACATCCCCAACTTATGCCCGTAAGACCCGTAATGACAAATCACGTCATCGGGACACCACGGGAAAAGTATCTGTTCGCCCTTGCGAGAGAGCGTGTAGGGAATACCTTTCTTGTCAAGTTCGTCTGTAATCTTCTTGATATACGGGGCACCGTTAAAGTTCTCCACGTTCCCAATACGCAGACGGAGAGCGGATTCAAGCAAGTCTAAATCACGCTCGGATAAATGATAGCCATTATTAACCATTAGTCTGTTCCTTTACTGCATTAAGCCACTTCTTCCAACAGGTAGCACCGACAGCCCAACAGCCAACATCAGCACCCCCGTCAAATTCGGGATTTTCAAGTTCATCAGTGATAGTTCCACCACCTTCCACGATACGCAGAATGCGGTTCTTCTTGCAGGCAGCATCCCAATTAGTCAGTCGCCCGCAGATAGGGCAAGCGGAATAGCCTTCCTTGAATTTGCGGTCGGACTTTTCCATCTGTTCCATATAGTCGGGTTCTTGGATTTTTTCAATAGAGATACGCATTGAGTTATCCTCGGTAAAGGTGGTTGGTTGTCTTTGACATAAATATAACAAAATACCAAACCATTGTCAATACCTATTTTAAGATTTTTTGTATTTTTATTGGAATAGAAAACCCCGTTGCCGATATGGACAACGGGGCTATTTTTTAATAAGGAACTCTACCTAGTCATCGTAGGAATAGGGGTTGCACCCGATTTGGTGGACTTTTTCAAAGTCGCAGTTTTCCAAGACCAACGCCAATCGCTTTTGCAGGAGTTCAATATCTTCCTTTTCAAAGACAATAAACTTGTCGGTATCTTCCAAGTCCAGGTTGCCATCCCAATCGTAGGTTTCTTCCACATCTTCGTGAATACTCATAGGTAGAAAGCAGATAGCCCCGAAATCCATACCTGTCTTGATTTCGGGTTCGCCCTTGCAACTTTCAACGCTATCGCACGTCGTCGGACGGAACATCGTGAAGGGTGGCATTTCAAGCAGTTCTTTCTTCGTGACAAATCGCATTACTTTTCTCCTAGCAGTTCACGGGGAATCCACTTGCCGGTCCTAGCACGATGGATATAGTTTTCAATCTTCTGCAAGTCCAAGGCAGGGTCATCTTTCAGCCCGCAACGGAGCAGATAGCGGATAGCCTGTCCGCAGTGGAATTTCTGTTCTTCGGTAAGGTTACGCTTGGGGTTGGACACGAACCATTCAATAATCTTGATGGTTTCCACCCCTTCCATCTTGTAGTGTTCGGGGTCTGCCCATTTCTTTACCATTTCTGCTTGGTTTTCCTGCGGGATTTCTCCGTGCGAATTTTCGTTGTCAAGCGACATATAATCTCCTAATGTTGTTGCTCAAATTTAGTTAATCGTCTGCGTGGCTAGTCATCCAGGAAATATGGATAACCGCTTCCCTATGCTGTTCATCGGGAATTATACGGAAACCCCTTGCTCGTAATGATTCCTTGACGGAGTTTCGGTATTTCTTCGCATCAGCAGTATTGTCAAGAAACTTTTTGTCAAACGGGGATGTATCTACATAGACATCGTTCTTGCGATTACGGGCAGACTCGTCTATGATGTTCAAGACCTCATACAGCAGTTTATCGGACTGCTTACGCATTTCCTTGTGGAACTGCTTTTGAGCCTTTTTAGCCACCAACTGTGCCTCGGCACAGGAATAGTTCCTTATCCTGTTCCTGCGGTGCTTATAAAGCAGTATCGCCCCTACGGACAATACTGCTACGAGCAATACTGATGGAACTCCAACGAGCCACGACATATACGCACCTATGGTTCGTAATCGGAAAGGATTACGGGATGAACGACAACCTCTGCGTTCGCATAGGTGTTGAACTCAATGACTTGGTAGCCAGGGATAGCAATAGGCACACATCCCTTGGAATACGGGTCAATTTGACACTGAATGCCGGGGCAAGTGAACATATCCATACTGCCACAATCCACCTGTGACCAATGATGGAAATGCCCGCAGAAATACTGCTGTGCATAGGGGTGAATAAGATGTCCGAAATCCCTAGACATCACATTGTCCGTGCCGACCATAAAGCGATGATACAGGCGTTCGTTGCGGAACGGCTTGTGTGTGAAAATCATCGTATCTTCGGGATGCCAAGTATGGTGGATAGAATGGGCTGCGAGTTTGGCGATACCCTTGTAAGGCTCTACCGACCCCGAATCCAACAGCACGATGGTCTTGCAGTTGAACTCCATAGCGATAAACTGACTGCCCTGTTCTTCAAAACCCTTCGGCTGTTCCTTTTTATCCCAACTCTTGATGGGGAGTTCCTTGGCGACCCTAGTAAGGATTTCACGATTGTCGTGGTTTCCTGGGGTCACAAGCACGGGAGCGTTAGAATTGACACACAGGCTCAAGGCATCGCTGAAAATATCTTCGTAGCGGGTGCTTTTGGTTCTGTAGTCCACATTGGGGTCATCGTCCACAAGGTCGCCTGTGATAATCACGGCATCGTAGCCTTTCGGGTTGCGGGCTTTTGCGTCCTTGACCACAGCAGACCACTGATTTGCCGTGTTGAATTTCCCGTCATAGTCCGCACCATAATGGATGTCGGAAAGTTGTAAGATTTCCATAATGTTCCTCGGTTATTAAAACATTATTACTTTTTCTTGGACTTGGGCTGTCCTGCCTTGACGAACGTAAGAGTGCCGTCCTTGTAAACGCACTTGTCCTTGTAGTCCGTAATGATTTCAAACTTTTTGAGAGCATTAAACGGCTTGCCGACAATATCCACGATTTCATCGGATTCACGGAGAGCGATGCACAAGTCCTTGAACAAGGCTGCTCCAAGTTCGGAGAGCGACATCGTTTCACAGTCTTCGTCCCAACAGGTATCGGAGAGAACCGCCTTGTAGGTGATTTCCAAGGTTTCCGTCTTCTTGCCCACCGCCATCGTAAGCGGGATAAACATTTCTACCCCGTTCTCGGTGCGTTTCTTGATTACCGCATTGGTAAACAGGGCGAGTGCGTGAATGCACTGGTTTCCGATTTCTACGGCTTTTTCGTCCACCTTGGGCAGTTTGGGGGTTTTCTTGGTTTTAGTCTTCTTGGTCATAAGGGTTTCCTTTTTCTAGGGTTCTACACTATATATAGCACCTAAACTACTTTTCTAATAATTGGGCTATTGGGAATAAGCGACCAATGGGTAATCCTGTCTAGGCGTGAACCATCGGGTTTTGTCCAAGTCCTGTTCCGACGGTCATAGATACCTTCCCCTACAATTCCATCTTCGTTCTTGGTCAATACCTTGGTAACCGCTCGGCTCGGTGTTCCCCAATCCACAGAAATCCATTTGATAGTTCGGGGTTCTTTGGCGATATTATCGCTATTGGTAGATTTAATCATTGTATCTCTTTTGAAAGTTTTTTACGAGTTTTTTGAGTTGTTCATTTTCTTCCGTCAGTCGGGATATGACGGCAGAATTGTCGGTATAGGGGATTTTTTGCAGTTCCCAAATCTTGCTTTCCAGATTTCGGACTTTTTCGTTCAACTTGATAATGCAAGCGTCCTTGGCGACCAAGGATTCCTGTAATCTTGCATTAAGGTCTTTCAGTGTGCTGTTTTCTTTCCGTAGGTCTTTAACGAGATTGTCAAGACCCTGCCCGAAACTAGGTTGTGCCGTATCTGCCATAGTCATCCTTTAACTGATTGTGATAGTGGGCGAGGCGGGACTTGAACCCGCAAGGCGATTAAGCCAACAGATTTTGAGTCTGCCGTGTCTGCCAATTCCACCACTCGCCCGTGGTGCCGACACTTTAAGGCGGTTCGGCTTACCCTTTCCCTCTCAACGGAAACTCTATCGCTTACGGACAAGAATTAGGCGATTTACCGCATCCTTTTCCGCAGGCTCTACCGATACCCCGAATTTTGTTCCTGCATCGCACAGCCTACCGCTAGGACACAGGACACCCAACTTGCCATCTTCTCGGAGTGCCCACGTTCCCATCAGCAAGTCGCTTGCAGGGTTGTCGGGCGTGATGTCCTCTATCGTAATGGCTCGCCATTGAGCGTGGAACTTTTGAAGAATACGCTCCGCAGCGACTTCGGAGTAATAGGCGTGTCCTTCCGAAATCAAGAAACTAACCCCAGGCATATCGTCATCGTAGCAAGTTTCTTGGTATTTCGGTCCGTCAATCTTCGGGTAAATATAAGTTTTTATCATCGTGTGCAGGGAACGGCAGGCGTAATCAAGGGCACCCGTAATCTTGGATAACTTGTTCTTGTCAATTCCGTCAATAGTGCTTGCAATATCGTTAATCATTTTCTTGTTAAATTGTAGTTGTTGCGAAAGGCTTTTCAGTTGGCAAATTTTCTTCATCTACATAACCTACCTTAAACATCCGTTCATATCCTTTAAGACTTTCAAGTGTTGCTTGGTAATCTTCATATTCATTATGTGGTTATACGCCTGTTCCTGGAACTGCTCGTCAAAGTGGAGCATATCGCTCGTGTCATCTTTACGACCCGCCATACGGATTTCCATTTGGGCTTCGGTAGCAGAACGGATAACATACGGCTCTTTTTGGAACTCTCGGATAGACGCATTCCAAAATTCTTTCTTGGCATTAAAGATATAGATGGGCATAGTTAAACATCCTTTTTCCTAAACTCGTAAGTGTTCGTGCGGTCGCCCCAAGACATCCCATACATCTTTGCAGTAAGCATTTTTCCCAAGTGCCAATCTATACGGATAAAGAAACCTTCGTGAGAATTTTTCAGTATGAAATGGCGATGACCATACCTAGTTTCTTCGCTGTATCTATACTCGGTTTCCATATAACCAAGATTAGCAAGTTGCTTGTAGGCATCCGACAGGGTAATGCGGTCTGTTTTCAAATCTTCAAACAGGGCTTCCACCACCTTTACGAACTCGGCTTTCTTCGGTTGGGAAATCGGCACACTATCGTAATACACAGTGCCATCGGCACAATGGATAATGTGGTGGATTTCATCACGGAGCGGTTCAAACTTGTTATTGGTCTTGCTAGACTTGTAAGGTTCAAGTTCTCCCAATACATATTGGGCTAACTGCTCTCTTGTAAGATTACGGATATATTCGTGCGTGTCCCTATCACGAATGTCAAAGGTTTCATAGGATTCAGCAGACATTGTAATTCCCCGCTAGTAGGTAAAAGTGTGGAGCAGATGTTTAGAGAAATCTTCGTCCTCGGCACATTCCTTGAGGGGTGGCAGAATACCTTTCTTGGCAAGCACCCAATAAGTGTTATAGGTGATTCTATGCTTCTGCTCAAATTCGTATTTCCACTTATGCACATAGGTTTCATTTAGGGGAGTCCGCAATCGCTTGCGGGTGCTCGGATTACTGATGTTCACGGGAAGTTTACCATCAAGGTAGTTCTTCAAGATTCCGTGTAGTCCACGCCACGCATTCTGCACACGGGCATAACTCCACCCCCTATCACGATATACAGCCCTGTAAATATAACGGGGGTCATAGATAGCCCTTGCCTTTTGCAAGGCAATCGTGATATTCTTCCTCTCCTTGCGTTCAAACGCCCCAAGGCAGTAGTCCTTGAACACTTGCAGGGCATCGCCCCTTAAAGCACGGATATACGGGAGCAACGCATCGGGGTAGTCGTGACCCTTGTCCGTTCCATCGGACAGGCTCTCCGCATATTCCTGCAAGACGTTCATCTTGATTGCATAAGGTTGGTTGGTGTCATTGTCATCGGGGTCTTCACCCGCCTTGCCTGCGGTGGATGTAATTCTTTCAATCTCGGAAAAACAGATAGCAGGGGGATTCCCAAGATGTCTGTCCGAACACGGTCCTTTGGCTGCCTTCCTAATGACCATATTGAGCGATTTAAGTTTGTTCCGCAACCACGTTTCAAATGTCGCAGCCTTGCCGTTCTTACCTACGCTCTTTTCGGGGTCGTAGGATAGGCAGGCTTGACAGAACAGCAGTTGAGCCTGTAAGAACAGGTCATCCGCAAGGTCGGGAAAGTCGTGGGCATACTTATTCACAACGCTAGTGATTACGCCTGCGTATTGAAAATAGAGTTCATCTGTGGGTTTCAAAAGTAGAGTTTCCTCGGTTAAACAGGTTCGGTCTTATTCGGGTTGTAATTGAAAAGTAATAAAATACCTAGTCAATGGCAAGAGGTTCGTAGCATAAAAATTATTTACTTGGTTTCGGGATATTCCTCATCGTTTAACGCACGAGCCTGGGCTTTCAAAATCTCGCAGGCTTCTTCGGGAGTCACCTCACGGACAAGCGGTCTAATCGTTTCCATCGGGGGATATTTCGGATAGGGGTTGAACTTGGTAATTTCCATAGAGAACGGGTCTTTTACCCTGTCCTTGGCAGTAGCAGTTTCAGTAATCCTACGGAATAGTTCCCACAGCATAGGGAGTTTTTCTCGGCAACGGACTCTCCCGTTATCTACAAGGGTGTAGTAGATAAATACCTGTGTTTCCCCTGGTTCTACCCGCACGTCCACTACGGACACTTGGTCATCGTGATACAGGCGGGAGCGTCTTTCCCGTTCCACAAGATATTCAGCAAGCCTGTCGGCTGTTTGGTAGATACCGCATAACTGCCTACGCAGACTACGGCAAAAGGACTCGGATATTTCTTCCATCTAAACCTCTATACGTCGGTAAAAGCCACTCACAATCTTGTAGCCGTGGTTCTTCATATCATCGTGGATGTATTCCCAACGAGCATAAGAAGCCCTGTAAATTCCATACAGGTCTTCGGTAGGTTCAACCCTGTAAACCTCGTCCTTTACGGACGTTTCAGTTTCGTTCGGGCGAATAAACTCAATGTGGATTTGAAATGCGGGTATTCCCATAACTACTCTTGGAGGCTAGTGCTTGATTTGGTTCACAAGGATTTCCATATAATACTTTTCCTTGCCGTCTAACATATAGTAAACACGGATGTTCAAGCCTTTAAGGTCGCACCAATAAGTAGCACCGATACTGCCATACTTGCCCCCGTCAATCGTGATGTGGGATGTTCCATAGGTGTGTCCGTTGAACACGCCCAGGCGTTCCATCGTTTCCATTACACTAGAATTGGCATATCCGCAATTTCTAAAAAAGAGTTCAACTTCTGTCAAAAGAGCCTTTGCCATCTTTTCTTCGGATTCGTAGGTGGCTTGATGTAGCCCTTCCCCCATTTTGGAATGGTGGGTATAGTATGCAACAGAATAATTGGGAATCATAGGACTATCCTTGATAGGTGGTTGTCTATGTTCCTAATATAACAAAATATCAAGTGCCTGTCAATAGGAAAACCGAAAATTTTGAAAAAAAATTGGCTATCCGTTGTGGTCGGATAGCCTGTGCTTATTCTGCCCCGATATTCCCGAACAGGTGGAACGGTCCTGTAAGTTGCCGTAACCTCTTGTTAGCCAAGTGATAATACTGCTCACTGATTTCAAATCCCATAAACTTACGCCCCTCTCGGATGGCTGCGATAGCCGTAGTTCCACTGCCCATAAACGGGTCAAGAATGGTATCTCCGTGATTGGACGATGTTCGGATTATGTATCTAAACAAGTCCACGGGTTTCTGCGTAGGATGTTCATTGGATTGTCCGCAGGGGTAATGCCACACGGGGGATTTGCAGAACTCGTGGAATGTCGCCTTGGGAAATCTGCCGAACACACAGCATTCCACAGATGACAGCCACAGGTATTCCCCGTTCATAGGCGAGGGGTTGGTCTTTTCCCAAATACAAAGACGGGTGGTCATACCATTTGCGTCCATCGTTTCACGGATGGTGCTGACCTGTTCCGTAGAGCAGAACATATAGATGGTCTGCGTTGCTTTCTTACAAAGAGTGTTCACTAATTCTTTTAGGTCAAAGGTAACGCTGTCGGCATCGCCTTTTTTCAGTTTCCGCATACCGCTTTCGCTGATGTCATTCAGTTTGCCGTAAGGAATATCCGTTAAAATCATCGGGATAGATTTGTCGGGGATTTCCTGCATACCTACAAGGCAGTCTTGGTTGTAAATCTTGTTTAACTCCATACATCACACTCCGATATTACCATAGATATGGAACGGTCCTGTTAATTTCCGTAATCGTTCATTAGCCTTTTCATAGTAGGTCTTGTCTGTTTCAAATCCAATAAACTTGCGTTTTTCTAAAACCGCAGCCACAGCCGTAGTGCCACTGCCAATGCAGTTGTCTAAAATCGTGTCGCCAGGATTAGAGTAGGTGCGGATTAAATAGCGAAACAAATCCACAGGCTTTTGAGTAGGGTGTAGCCCCGTTTCTCGGTTAAATCGTTGCCACGATGATGGAACTCTTAAATCCGATTTTTTGTTTATATCACGTGTTTCAAACTCTCTATAATTAGAGGATTTACTAGCGAATTTTACGTTATACTGCACACGACCCTTTCCGCTTTCAGCACGTTCTTGCATCTGTGGATTATATGTCCACTTGCCTTTGCTAAATACAAGGATTTCTTCGTGTTCCTTAAAGGGTTCACGGACCGTGTTTGCAAAATTGCTCCCTTGATTTTTTATCCAAATCCACTCGTGTCTAAACATTTCAAGATTGCTCATAATGAGCATAGACGTGAAAGGCTGACTAGCAGTCATTACAATCGCAGCATTATCCTTACACACCCTGTCGTATGTTTCCCACAAGTCCTTGAACGGGATTATGGAATCCCACTTGTTAGATGTAGTTCCATACGGCAAATCGCATAAAACCATATCCACGCTCTTGTCGGGGATTTCTTTCATCCCTACCAAGCAATCCGTGTTATAGATTTTATTCAACTCCATTTACACTGCACCCTTTTCCTGCATTACTTCAAACATACTTATCGGTAAGGTCGCCAACGCTGCCAAAGCCCACGCTATTTCTTCCTGGGTAATCTCGCCCGACTCCACCATCTTACGGGCAGTCTTCATCGGGGTTCTTGTCTTGACGAGCGTATTTAATTTCTTCCAAAATTTCAAAGTGTCCATAGTCCTTAAATGAGAAAGTAGCGGGGCATAATCGCCCCACTACTTACAATATAGCACGATACTACCTTATTCGGCTTCGGCTGTTTCAACGGGTTCTTCAGCAGGCTGTTCCACAGGGCGAGTGCCGTATTTGGAGGGTCGCTTGGACGCTACTGCGTCTTCGTGTGCTTCCCACTTTTCACGCACTCTGCGGGTCAGTTCTTCTGCCATTTCGGGATTGTCTTCGCAAAGTTTAATAAGTTCATCACGAGAGTATTCTTCTCCAAATTCCTCATCAAAATTAGCCTTGCGTTCGGGTTCTTCGGTAGCCCACCCGATGACCCAATCCACAGTAAGGGAGTTGCTACCCTCCGCAGCCTTGCGGTCAGCCTTGCACTCGGCAGTCCACCCGTTCTTATCCAACCAATCTTTGAGATTAGCCATCGTCTTCTTCTTGGCATTGGCACTCCAAGCGATACTATCGGCAGACTTTTTCAATGCCCCGTCATCGCCACGAAGGTCAAACAGGTAATCCAAGTTAGAACCGATGTTGTCAATGCCGTAATCAAAGTAAGCCGTATAGACCACTTCACGATACGGACGGGGAGTTTTAGCCTTGGTAGTCGTAGCCTTGACCACCACGCCCACCTTTGTGCCTTCACGCATAATCCAGGCAAGCCTAGACACTTTCAAACGGGTGTGGCAGTAGAACTCCATCGCATCGCCATTACTCGTTTTCCTTTTAGGACCGTAGTTGCCCCCACCGATATTGGAACGGGTCTGCGAAACGATAATGAGTGTAGTCTTCTTCTTTTCCAAAGGCTTGTGCTTTGTGCGGAAAAAGTCCTGCGACAAGAACTTGGCGATGTGGGCACCGAAATCGCCTTCGTCCTTGACTTCTTCGCCCTTTGCCTGTTTCTTTGCACGGGCGGCTTCCTTGGCGATGATTTCCTTATCGGCAAGACCATCAAGGGAGTCCACGGCATAAATGCCGTAAGTTCCTGCGGGCATCCAATTCAGCATATTGGTCAATTTGCCGTCCATTTCTTCCACAGTAGAAGAATCGTGGAACTCATACGGGCCAATCTTACGAGTTTCGGGATGGATGTCAATTCCATACAGATACTGCGTCTTGAACGTATCGCCCGATTCGCTGTCATCGGATTCCCAAACAAGGTTCGCTTTCGGACCGCCCATCTGCCAATAGGTAGAGGCAATCATTTCGTTCTTGATGAATGTCTTACCCGCAGAACTATCGCCCCAAATCTGGATGATAACTCCGAAAGGCAAACCATACACACCCTTGTCACCGCCTACGAGTAGGTCAAGCAAATCGCTACCCATACGGACACGGGGTTCTTCGGCTATGACACCGAAATCTTCTTTCTTTTTAGCAGCCATAATATGTCCTTGGTAAAAAGGGGCGTTAGCATAGCACCAACGCCCCCTTGTTGTTTACGGGTATTTCTTACTTGCGAGCCATCCTGCGATGGCAGGCATCGCACTTGGACCAAATGGCATCGGGGCAACGGCTACAAAGCGGTTGGCGTTCGCAGTCCTTACCAAATTCATATCCGTTCGGGCATTCGCCTTCGGACGCTCCACGCTTCGGAGTTTCAGCCTTTTCTGCGGGCTGTTCTTCTTCCTCATCGTCAAACGGCATAGCGGGTGCTTTTTCAGTCGGACGGACGGATTCCTTGGTAGAATCCTGTTCTACTTTGGACTTGCGGGAACTGCGTCTTGCAGCCGTGTAGGGGTCAGCGGACGTGTCCACAACAAAGTCTTCGTCTGCGGGGGGTTCGTTGTCCTTAAAACGAGCAGGAGCGGGTTCTTCTGCCTGCGGGCGACTACGCCTGGGAGCAGGGGTTTCTTCCTGTTCATCTGCGGGTTCTGCCTGCGGACGGCTACGCCTCGGTGCGGGTTCTTCGGTTTCTTCGGCAACAGGGCGACGACCACGCCTCGGTGCGGGTGCTTCGTCTTCTTCCACATCGTTATGGCGAGAGCGTCCTGCTGCGTAGTCCTGGGGTTCGTTGTCACGGAAACGAGCAGACGGCTGTTCGTCTTCGTCCTGCTGATTTTCAAAATCTTCTTCTACGTCATCGGGGTCACCATAAAGAGCAGACTTGAGTTGGTCATAAGTCTTAATGACCATCATAGAATCCAAGGACGGACACTTTTCAAGAATTTCATCGCTGATTTCTTCAACACGTTCGTTGAACTCAAAGTTGCCCGCCTGCTTGAACTTCTTGCCGTTGCCCATCGTTTCTTCGTTCACGGAGAAGGACACGACCTTGCCAACCTTAACATCGGGGTCAGCGAAATTCACGACACCCTTACCACGCAGGCAAGAGGTGGCACGGCTCTGCAATTCCTTGGAGAAAACGGAGTGCGACACTTCAAACACCATCGGGTCTTCACTCTTGGCGTGGAACTCGTCAGTGAGTTCCTGCACGAGATAGACGCACTTACGGCGAGCGAACAGCGAACGGGCTTCGTCCTTGGTCTTGTCGTTCTTCCAAAGTTCATCAGCCTGTTCGCAAATCGGACACGGCTTGTTAAAATTCTTCTTCGGGCAGATGTAGTCGCCCTGGTTCGGTCCGATACGAGTGTGAACCATCAAGTCAAGCACGTAGTCGGGGTCGCCAACCTGTGCGTGTCCTGCCACCACTTCGGGGTGGTTCTTGGAACTGATAAGCCACGGCAAAATGTTCAAGTCGTGGTAAGTCCCAGGCTCGCCCATCTTAAAGAACTTCAGTTTGTGCGTGGAATAGTTCATAAATCCTTGACGGCCCACACCGCCTGCGGATTCACGGGTATCGGTCTGCTGTTGGGTGCGACGACCCAAGCCACCGCTAATACGGCTACGGTCAAATCCTGCCATATTCAACTCCTTTTATGTAGTTTGCTGTTTGCGTTGTTTGTTCTTGTTCACTATTCACTACGCCCTTTACGGAATAGGAGAACTCCGCAAGGGGCGATACTTCAATATAGCAAGATAGCGTCATTTTGGCTATTACCATATTGAAACTTTTTATTTGCCACCACGCAGTTCCCTGCGGATAGCCTTTTGCGATTCATCGCCTGCCCATTCGTCAGCCACGCCCTTTTCGCTCATTACGTTGGACTTGGAGAGCATCATACGGACAGCACATTCAATCATAGATTTCTTGTGGTCAAGGGCACGGCACTTGGCTTCGTGGCGTTGCAGAATGCGGTTCTTTTCAACCACGATTTCCTTGAGTTCCACTACACGCTTGTCCTGTTCCACCTTGGCGTTTACCTTGGCTTCGGTCAGTTTTTCTCCGCTCTTGGCAGCGTCTTCACGGATTTCAAGTTCAACCGCAGAGGTCACCCTGTCAAGTTCGTTCACGGCAGAATCACGCTCGGCACGTGCGTCCACCGCCTTGTCACTGTAATAACCATACAGGGAAGCCTGCATAGCCACAGGGGGCTGTAAATCCATAAAGTCAATTTCCAGGTCGGGGTCCACTTGACCGATGGAGAAAGAGTAATTGTTAGCCATTTTTATTCTTCCTTTAATTGTTAGAGTTTAATGGACGAACTTGGACTTGAACCAAGAACCCACGGGTTATGAGTCCGTTGCACTAACCATTGTGCTATTCGTCCGACATTAAATATATAGCACCATACTACTTTTTGTTACGATAGACAATCCTGCCGTTGTTCATTACATCGTAAGGACTGACCTCAATCGTCACAGTATCGTAGGGCAGAATACGGATATGGTTTTTCCGTATCTTGCCCGACAGGTGGCAAATCATTTCGTGGTCGTTGGGGAGTTTGACCTTGAACTTATCCCCGCCCAATGCTTCAAGCACCAAGCAGTTTTCAATGGCGACCCCGCCAACCTTATTCGGATTTTGATTTTTCTTCATTAGTTCAACGACCTATATGCTGCGAGAACAAGCCCAGGGAAACCCGTATCATAGGTATTCACGGCAAATTCTTCCATTACACGGGAAATGCGGTCAGACCCGCTCTTGAGCATAATAGTCGTGCAGTAGCCAAGAACGCCCCTGCGGACCGTTTCGGAATCCACCCTGCCTTTCATATCTTTCAAGATGTCCGAAATCTGTTTCCAAGACGGCTTACCCGCAGTAATGGCACGGCAGAACGCCAAGGTATCGGGGTCTTCTTCCAAACCACCTTCAAGGATTTTAAGTTGTGCGTCAATGTCGTTCGGTTGCGACATAATCTTTTCAAGAGCGACAAGGGCGGCACGGGGAGAGCCATCGGCTACATCCATAATGGCGGTAAGCACCTTGTCATCAACATTGAACTTTTCTGCATCAGCAACACGGAGAACCAACTTGCCCAACTGACGGGGATTGAGCGGTTCCATCTTCCATTGGGTGCTACGGGTAGCCAAAGCCTTGCCTTCATCGCCCTTCAAGAACTGCGTCAAGTTCGTGGTGCAGAAGAAGAAATACACGTGGTTCGGCATATCTTCAGTGGGCTTCAAGAAAGCACGTTTAGCGTCCGTGGTCATTCCGTGTGCTTCGTCAATGATATAGACGAGCGACTTGCCTTTAAGGGGCATACCCTTCATTTCATCGGTAATCACACGGACTGTGTCAATGCCACGATTGTTAGACGAGTTATACTCACGAATGCTGAAAGTCGGGTCAGCGTGGAGAATTTCAGTAGCGATGGCACGGGCGATGGTAGTCTTTCCGCAACCGCTACCGCCATAGAAGATATGGCAGTGGGAAACACGTTTCGGGTCTTGTGCGAAATGGGTCTTGATGGCTTCAATGGTCTTTTCGTTGCCCATCATTTCATCAAGGGTTTTCGGTCTGTATTCTTTGTAAAGCGACATATTAGAGATTTCCTAACGAAATGTTGTATTTGGTTGTCAAGAGTTTTTCAAGGTCATCCTTGAGCGACAGGACTTCGCCCATATTCGGTTCGTGTCCTGTAAAGGTTTGGAGCATAGAGGATGCGTAGTCTTCAAGATTGACATTCGCAAGTGCCTGTTCCTTTTCTTCAAGTTCTTCTTCCAATTCTTCCACACGGGAAGCCAGATGACCGTTATCGTCTTCAAGGGAGTCAATGCGGTCTTCGTATTCTGCCACGAGCCTGTCAATGTCTTCCTTGATTTCATCGGCTTGGTCGGTGTATTTTTCGGCAAGCCTATCCACATCGTCTTTGATGTCTTGGATGTCTATATCAGTCTGCATAATTTATTCCTTGGTTGTGGGTTAAAATTTGGATGTGGACACGCCATAGTCATTATGGAGTGTCAGTTCAATGGCTGTCTTGAAAGTAAGAACATCGCCCTGCGAGGGTTCGTGCCCTTGATATTTTTTGAGCAGAATGTTGCAACAGGCTTCAATAGTAAGATTATCAATGAAATCTTCGTAGCCTTTTGCACATTCGTGAACGGCTTGGCAAGCCTTATCCACGGAAATGGTTTCTTCGGTCGGAAGTCTATCCAAGCGGTCCAATGCTTCGGTAGCGACCGCTTGAATATCCATCACCATTTGTTTTGCAATTTGAAAATTATCCATAGTGTTTCCTCGTTAAATATATAGCACGTTGTTATTCATTTCCGATATTTCCGTAAATGCGGAACGGTCCTGTCAAATCCCGCAACCGCTTGTTGGCAATATCAAAGTATTCCTTGTTTGTTTCAAATCCGATAAATTTACGCTTTTCTAGGACGGCTGCGATGGCGGTAGTGCCACTGCCCATACAATTATCCAAGATGGTATCACCTGGATTAGAGTAGGTGCGAATAAGATAGCGGATTAAATCCACAGGTTTCTGCGTAGGGTGCATATCCTGTTGCCATACGGAATTGAACGGGAGAATACTTTGGGAATGGCGAGTTCCATCGTCCGCTTTCCTGGTCATTGTTCCCGTGTAATGTTCGCTATTGTAAATCGCATTGTTAATGCTCTTACGCTTGTCAATGTATTTGGGGTCTACGTTGAACTTCTGCTCGTTGAATACGGGTTGCTTTTGATAGAACACGTCAATGTTTTCGTGAATTGCTGCGGGTTGCTTACCCAACTGCATATTGTTGCTGTGGCGGGTTTTTTCCCAAATCAGTTCATACCTAAACATTTCAAGGTTAGATAAAACCAAATGGCTCGTGAACGGCTGTTTTGAGAATAGCAGGATAGGTGCGTCTTCACGTGCAATACGCTTATACTGCTCCCAAAGTTTGTCAAAGGGGAGAATTACATCCCACTGACAGGCAGTCGTTCCGTAGGGCAAATCGCAGATAATACAATCCACACTGCCATCGGGTATGTCCTTCATACCTTCCAAGCAATCCCTGTTGTATATCCTGTTCAATTCCATCTGTTATACCCCAATGTTTCCAAACAGGTGGAACGGTCCTGTGAAATTACGCAGGCGGGCATTAGCCCCCTTGTAGTATTCTTCGTTCTTCTCAAACCCGATGAACTTGCGTTTCTCTATGACCGCAGCCTCTGCTGTCGTGCCACTGCCGATAAACGGGTCAAGGACTACATCGCCAGGTTGGGTCGTAAGTTTAATCATCTTGCGAAATATAGAAACAGGCTTTTGGGTCGGGTGGATTTTATCCGTGACCCTAGCATCGTGCAGAACCTTGTTATAGTGGTCATTCGTGTCCAAGCGGTTCAATCCCGTTCCGAAATCATATACTCGCACAAGGTATTCCGTATTCATAGAAAACCTGTTCTTGTTTATGATGGACAACGGCTTTTCCCAAACAAGGATATTGTAGTGCAGGCTACGCTTGCGGGCTTCCATTCCATAGATAGGCACTTGTTCTTCGGAGCAGAAAAAGAACATATTGACCTTTTTCATCTTCGGGATAAGTGCGTCAAACAGGCAACAGATTTCTTCTTCTGCGAAATGACCTAGTTCATCACGCAGGACACCCGTGGTGCTATATAACCTGTTGTGGGCGATAAGGCTTTTCGCCCCGTTCACGTCGGAAACATCCCAATTACTATTGTCAAATAGATACGGGGGGTCGGTCAAAACAAGGTCAATGCTATTGTCTTCAATGTCCTTTATACCATCAAGACAATCCATATTGTAGATTTTGTTCAACTCAATCAATGGGCTACCTCAAACTTGGTTTCCCAATTTTCGGGCATACCCTCCGTCCGCAAAGCACCCACTTCGGTCATCTTTGCCCAAGAGCCATCAACGGCAGACGCATCGGCTTCAATAACGAGCGGAACACAAATCCAAGGAAATTCCTGGCTGACACGCTTTACGCCATTACCGAACACAATCTTGGCGACAGCATCTTCTTCGCCTTCCTTGACGAGAGCGATAATAGCATCGTGGATTTGCCCGATAATGCAGGACTGCAAACCCTGTGCCTTAAAGTCTTTCAAGTCGTAGGTAAGGGCTTTCAGCAGGATATGGAATGCAGACCCTTGAATACAGCGGTTCGTTGCTTCGGTGTAGCCCATCGGTCCGTAGCAACGGAAACCCGTATAGGACTGCACATATCCGAACTTTTGGTATCTATCCCATTCCGTGCCACGCCACGCATTGTAAACCTTGAAACGCTGATTCCAAAAGATGTCATCGCCTTTCTTGACGTGTGCCTCCCACTTTTCGTAGGTCTTAATCCCGCAGTCTTTCATCAAGTGTTCCTTGGTGGTCTTCGGCATATTATTCCACATATACCTAGCACAAGACTTGTAGGACGCACCATAGAACGAACTGAAAACGTAGCCCGCCTTGATGGTGGAGCGTTCTTCCTTGGTCAGTTCTTCGGGCTTACGGATATACATATCACAGGCGGTATCTCTGTGCATATCCGATGCGGGGTTCTGCAAGTAGTGTATCATCTGCGGGTCGTGATGATAAGAAGCGGACACCATCACTTCAAGGCTTTTGTAGTCCATTTCCATAAAGCGGTAGCCCTTGGGGGCAACGAACAGGGAACGGAGCAATTTCTTCATTTCTTTGTCACGTTTCGGAATGTTTTGGAAATTCGGGCTGTCGGCAGACGAACGATAGGTTCGTGGACCGGCATCGCCATCGCCACCCGCACCCGTGGACAAGTTGAAGAACGGACGGATAAGATAAGCCTGCTTTTCTTCATCCCAAACGGCTTCTCGTTTATAACTATCCAAGAAGTCCATAATTTTTGCCCACCGTCGCATACCCAAGATAGCCTTGCAGAACGGAGTTCCCAATTTTTCAAGGGTATCGCCCGTAGCGTCTTCCTTACCCGAAGGCGGTTTCAGTTCGCAAATCTTATACAGGACTTCCACAATCTGTTTATTGGAGAGCGGGTTAAAGGACTCGCCTGGGTGCAACTTACACCACCGCCTTGCCTCATCGGACACCTTGACGGCATCTTCGGATTCCTTATACTTGGCTTCCAATTCAGCCTGCAAGTCGTTAATCTTGGCATAGTCAATCGGCAACCCCTCCGACTGCACACGGGCAAGAGCGTCCATACCTTGCATAAAGAAACGGAACGGCTTTTCAAGCCCTGCCATTTGAGCGGATTGAACATCACGCAGGGCGATGGTATAAGCGGAGTCCTGTCCGCAGTAGAAAGCGATGTCGCCCTTGGGAACACCCACATCCTTTTTGAGCATATTGAACGAGTTGCAACTTTGCGGGTCTTCACCTGGCAAGGTCTTGGAGATAAACTCGTCAGCCTTGTCATCGTAGCCGATGACACCAAGTTCGCAGTAGGTATGGAGTTTTAGCCCGACCTTTTGATTGTTGTCAATCACGTGGGCACCAAGGCAAGTGTCCCACGACCAATTATCAATCCAATCGGTGCGACTCCCGTGCAAACCCGCCCTAAACCTAGTCCAACAGGCTTCGTAGTCTGCCTTGTGAGCGACCATACCGATGGACTTGTGGTGCGTGAGCCTATACCAAGAGTTAATCAAATGTTCGTTGTCGTTATCCCACCAAAATCCGATAGCGTGGTATTCTCCATCCTTGCGGTAGCCAACGGACGCAGCCTTGATAGAGTGTCCTTCACGATGGGGTTTCAATCCCGTGGTTTCATAGTCAATGGCTACATCGTGGTAGCCTTCGGGCGACTTGTCAAGTTGGTCGGTTTCGCCCCACTCAATAATTTCGTCAATCCATTGTGCCGCCTGCTCCGCATCGCCTGTCGTGCGGATGTCCGTAGGCAACTTGGGGAGTGGGGTATCTATGAGTTGATAGGCAAGACGGATATGTTGCGAGAAATACATATACGGGCAACCATCGTCACGTTGCCACGTCAAAAATTCGGGGCTGTAAGTCGGGCAAATCCAACAATTATAGTGGCGGTCGGGAATACGCTTGCCATACAGGTCGGACGGCTTGGTGTTCTTAATACGCCCCGACATCCTATCCCAAATAAGTGCTTGGATAGCGGTCGGTCCCATCGGGATAATCACGTGGGGTTTCAGTTCGGCAATAAGCCTATCCAAGCGTTCCTTACAGCAATCGGGTGCAGGCTCTTGGTCTTTCTTGCACGGACACGGCAAGACATATCCAATCCAGGCTGATTCAAGAAAGTCGTTCGGCAGTCCACGCTTACCTTGTAAATCCCACAGGTAATCATACATCTTGTGCATAAAAACTGTGTCGTGGGTATTGCCTTCCGTTCCACGAGGGTGGTCGCACAGGATAAGAACCCTGTCCTTGCCATCGCCCGCAAAAGTGGAATCCTTACCCGATTGGTCTAATTTGCAAGCAAGACATCCTGTAATCTTCGGCTTTGCAGCCATCGCTTGAATAGCGGTCGGAATTTTGAAAAATCCCATAAAGTGTTTCCCGTAAAAGTGTTAAACCCTGTAAACAATAAAAACCCGAAGAAAGGGATGCCAAAGCGGTTAAGCCTTGACACCCCCTCTTTACGGGGACACAACAGATTATTCGTTGGTCTGCTTGGTCGCAGCGGACACAAACTGCGTATATTCGCCCGATTGGAACGCAAGCGACAAAGACGGGGGAGCAGACGGGTCCATCGTCAAGTAGCACAGCGTAAAGTCCATAACCTTGTTGGACGCTTCCAACAGGAACGAGGTATTGACCCACACTTCCACACCCTGCGGGTCTTCTTCAAGTTCGGATTCCCACGGGATAGTTTCGGATGCTTCACCGCCAACCTTTTCAGCATACAGGTCAAGTTCGGTCTTGTTGAAAGTAAGACGCACCAAGCGGGCGTTCTTGTTTTCCACACCCGATGCCAAGATAGCGACACGGGAAACGGCTTCGGCAATGTTGTTCGGCAGGCGACCCTTGACGATGACCTTGGCTTCCTTGAATGCTTCGGGGAACATAGCAAGGGTTTCAAACGGATAAGCGGAGTGGTCTTTACGCTTTGCGGAGAAGACAGTTCCATCTTCGTATTTAAGGTGCAACCAAGTTTCGCTCACGCAATACTGATTCGGAGTGCCGACCTTGAGAGCGTTATTGAACGTAGCGTCATCCACCCAGAACGAGTCCATCTTTTCGGGCAACTTGTTAATGCAGACACGATTGGTGTCAGTTTCAAACACAGCGGACGTGTCGCCATAGTCGCTGACAGCCACACCCTTGATGGATTCAACGTTGCCTGCGAGAGAGCAAATACGCACAGCGTCAATAAATTCTTCGGAAATCGGCTTGTAGTTCAAAGAACCCAAGTTCAAGTCCTTAATGAGTTCCATCACCTTGGAAGAATCCATAAGGGTCATAGAAGCCTTGGTGCGACCCGCCTTAATCTTGACCTTGCCATCCACGATTTCAAGGGAGAGCGTCACATCGGACATACGGGAAACAAGATTGTAGAAATCCGCACCCTTGACGGAGAACGACACGTTCTGCGTATCGCACGGAGCGGACACGGCAATTTCGCCATTGTAGGAACTGACGGACGCACCCGTAAAGAGGAGTTGGTCTGCTCCGTCAATCACAGTGCTACCTGTTTCCACGCCAGGCATTACTTTCTTGAGGGATTCAATGATTTTTGCTTTTTCAATTTGAATAGCCATTTGGTTTTCCTTTTTGTTTGTTGTGTTCACATTAGATATATAGCACCATACTATTCCGAACGATTACATAGTTCGGGATTTTCAAACCAATCCTTTGGCAAGAAAGACAGGAAGTGGCAGATGATACTACACGTCCACCCGTTACCGAGGACACGATAGCGTTGCGTATCACTCATACCTTCCCAATCATACCAATCGGGGATAGTTTGTAGCCTAGCACATTCGGTAGGGGTAAGCCTGCGAATGCCAAGCACACGCACCTTTTTCCCGTTGAGCATAATAATTCTAGGGTCGTGACCCTTGCCATCTGCTGTCGTTTTCAGTTTGATGTTAAAGCCCATACGTCCTTTCCTGCATTTTGGTTATTTATAATCCTGGTCTAGTTCTTCGTAAATCATTATACAGGGCTGACCACATCCGTCATTTCTGCCCCTGTTCAACAAAGTCATCACCTTGCCCTTGATAAGCCTAAAATGCACCCCGCCATCAAAGCCCACGATAGACCCGTGGGCTATCCCGACTTTGGGGTTCTTCAAGCATTCGGACAATTTACCAATTTCGCTCATACCTATCCAATAATCTCGTATTCCAATACATAGTTGTCCTTGGTCACCGTCGTTAGAGTAAAACTCTTACCTGTCTGCACGGGGGTTTCCAACATCTGCACGGATATTCCTTTCAGTTTCCTTTTCCTATCGCTAGGGTTGTCGGGATTCCTACCTTTACTTGCTACCACTATCGCATTCTTCATATAACAAAATCCATTGTTGGGCACTCGTTCTCAATGTATCTGCTTTGATGTTATAGGGTGGAACAAATATCGTTCCGAACTCTCCGCAGTTGGGCTTGTCTGCCCTGTTGTCGTTATAAACTCGCAGACCCCGTTCGGTTTTATTTATTCCATACTTTCTCTGCATACCTGTTATTCACGATTAGTCAAGTTCCACATATTCCAAAATGTAGTTGTCCTTGGTAACGGTTGTCAGCGTTCCCGATTTCCCGTCAATCCGTGGCACAAAGTCCGACATACTGCTACGACCACCCCAATCCCTGTTCCCACGTTCATACGCATATCGCACCTTTCTTCCAAGTTCGTTCCGTTGCTGATGTAGGCATACTCTATCCATTACTTATCCTTATCGGGCTTCTTGTCCGTAGCGTCATCAACTTCTTCATACAACAAAACATACTGCCGACCGGTCCACAGGTTAGAATAGCCCTTATAATAACTCTGCATAAACGTGCCTGCCTTATGGGTATCAGCGATTACGAGAGGCATTTTCTTGCTAGGCTCACACATTACCCAGGACATCGTTAAACTCCCTTGACACCATTGGCAAGCAGTTTATCCACGATGTCATCGCTCAAATAGTATTTCTTGTCCACCTCATCTTCAAGGATGTCTTTCAAGTAAATACCCTTGTCTTTCGGCTGCGGGATATTTATAACCTTCTTACGGAGCAACCCGACTTCCTTTACCTGTATGTTCGTCCAATAAATCCTGCGTCTGTTCTGTGCGGAAACAAGTGCGGAGTTCATATGGATGCCAGGAATACCGATGGCTTGGGTAAGGACGCTTTCCCACTTTTCGCCCATTTCTACGTTCTCCAAGAAGAAGAACACATCGGGGTTCGTTTCACGAAGTTCGTGTAAGATACGCATATACTCCCAAAACAGGTAGGATTCGCCTTCAAATTCAAACCCGCCATTTTTAAGTTCAAGGTATCGGTCAAGCGTGTAGATTTCTTCATTGGTGGACGTGGACATACCCACCCTATGACCCGCAAACGAAAAAGACTGACAAGGGCTACCCCCAATCAGCAAGTCAATATGACCTAGTTTACGAGCGTCAATTTTAGCGACATCCCCAAGTTGGATAGTATCGGGAAAGTTTTTCTGTGTCTGTGCAATAGCGTGTTTATCAATTTCGGACGCATAATACTTGTCCACCTTGATACCCATTTCCTTAAGGGCACATCTGCCGACAGACATTCCGTCAAACAAACTCAATACGGCAATTCCCATTTTCAATTTCCTTTTATTCTTTCTTATTATAGATATAGCACCAAACTATCGTCTAGGTCTTCCACGGCTACCCGTGCGTCTGCCTGTGCGACGTGTGGGCATACTGCTGTCTTCGTCATCATTACCATTCCATTCTTCTTCCTGTCGCATATCCACATTGGAAAGCAACTCGCACTCCAAGTAGGGGCGACCGATGGCAAGACAACTCGTGCAAACAACGGAGTCCTGTATCGGAGCACCATCACGGGTCGTATTGCAAGCAAGGCGAGTAATGCCACGCTTCTTTTCGGTCGGGGTATGGTTAATGGTAATCATCTTGGTCACGTGAGCGACCTTACGGATGTCTTCGGAGATTTGGTTTTCCGCAGCGTCCTGTTCGCCACCCACAGTCGCACGACCCGTCTGCGAAACAGTCGCTACCATACACTTACGGGTGCTTGCAAGACCACGCAGGGCTTTCCAAGTCCTGTTAATCTTCTCACGTTCATCGCTCCCAGGTCCCAAGTCCATAATGTCGGCATAGTCCACGCAGATGACTTCGGGTGCCCACCCATTATAGACCTCCATATCTTTCAGTTCGGCTTCAAGCCCCTTTACGGAGAGCGTTCCCGTAGGGAAAGTGCGGAGTTCAAATTTATCGTTGCGGGTAATCCTGCGGAGGGCAGCCTGTGCCGTTTCAATGCCTTCCTTGCTTGCGTCCACACGGGTAGTCTGTTCCCTGCCGTCAGCGATTTGGGCAGTGCCGTCATCATTATAGACGAACTGCGGATAAGGTGCTTCTTCGCCATAGCGGGATGTTCCCGTAAGCATTTGCCAAAATCTACGGATAACCTGTTTTTCGGACATTTCAAGGGAAACATACAGGACGTGTCTGCCCTGTAATGCAGCCTGCACCGCAATCGTCATCAGCCACCAAGTCTTACCGCTTTTAGGTGGTCCGATGACTGCAATAAAATCTTCTTGAATAAACGGTCCAATGACACTGCCAAGCACCCCAGGCATAGTGAAGATTTCTTCTTCATCGTTCACGAATGCGTTGGCGATAGCCCCTGCGTCCCTAAACAGGTTCACAACCTGTGCCTGTCGCACATCGGGTTTGGTAAAATCCGCAATAGCGTGAAGACCGCTAGATGTGTCGTTGTTCTGCACGGCACGGGTCAGTTTCTCCACGAGCATTGCGAGAGAACGCTTTTGCAAATACTTGATGGCATTGTCCGTAGCAAGGGCTTCGTTGGTCGGCATCCATTCATCGGAACAGGTGTCCAAGAACGCCTTGACCATATCGCTGTCAGCGTCTTTCAGTTCCGAAGCCCTGTGCATATAGATGTCGGAGATAGATTGCTTGGGGGCTTCGCCATACCTGTCAAAAAAGTTCAAGACCCAAGACGAAACAATCTTACCCATACTGCTTTCAAACAGAAGCGGGTCGCACGATTTTCGGCATTTTGCCAAAAGAGCCGTGGACATAATCATATTGGAAAGCAATATGCGTTCTTCGGACATTTCAATTTTTTCACGTCTTAACACAAAGATACCTCTACTATATATATAGAACCATACTATCCAATTTTCTCATACAAGAGAACATATAGTCTAGGGTCGGTGTCAAGAGTGGGAGATAATCCGTTAGGGTCATAGACACGATTCTTTTGGGCAATCCTTGTAGACCAATGCCTAGCCCCTGGCAACTTAATACACTTAACTTCACGAGAAGGGTTCATACAACTTGTCCTATGTCATCTAGTTAGGGATTTTCATACCCCTACGTTCCAAAATTTCCGTAAGAAGGTCTGTCGTAGCCGTTTCCTTGCCATCAAGAACACCATCAAGCATTTTCGCTCTTGCGTCAAGGACTTCAATAGCGTCCATATCCACAGTTCCAGGTGCTACAAGATAGTAAGATGTAACGGAATTGTGCTGACCCGACCTGTGGAGGCGGTCTTCTGCCTGTCGGTGGAAATTCGGGGTGTGCGAAAATTCAGCAAAAGCGACATCCGAACACACGTCTTGAAAGCCATCAATGCCGACACCGCCTGCCTGTATGTTCGCAACGATAAGTTTACACTTGGGGTTTTCAATGAATTTCTTACGGGCTTCTTCACGTTCGTTAGTGGACATACCCCCGTAAATCAAGGCGGGGTTATATGCTTTGAGCGTGTCATACAGAACCTCCACCACAGAACGGTGCCAAGCGAACAACAGCAGTTTCTTACCCGATTCAAGGAAATCTTCAATCCACTGCAACATAGCCTTTTCTTTGAGAGCGTATGCCGTTCGGAGCAGATGTGCCACCTTGTTCCTAGCACTTTCCTTTTCGCCCTTGGCGGTATCATCGGAGAACGTAGCCCTTTCTTCTTCGTAGTATGCGTCCATAGCCGATGTTTCCACTTCAAGGGGAACAACCTCCATAACTTTGGGGGGTAAGTCTTTCATAACCTCGCCCTTGGTTCTACGGAGCATACAACGCACAAGCAGTTCGTGGAGTTCTTCAATGTTAGACGCTCCATTGTATTTCACTCCGAACCCATCGTCCTGCGGGTCGCAGTAGCGTTGCTTGAACATATAGAAATTCTTAAACATAGATGGTTCAACTATGCTCAACAGCGTCCAAAACTGCATCGGCTTGGACATAGCGGGAGTTCCACTCATACCAATGCAGTGCGGGATAATCTTGGAGAGTTCCTTAAATGCCACGGCTCTCTGTGATTCGGGATTTCCGATAGCCTGCACTTCATCGCCTACGAGCAGACGGAAACCGACCTTGGAAAGCGGACCATCGCAGATATATACTACCTGTTGTTCACCATTTTTCTCTATGGTTTTGTAATGACCCGTCCAATCCGAAAGCACATCCCAATTTATGATATAACTCTTATACTTGGACAACGGGCGGGGAGTTTTTCCGCTCAACACTTCCACATCGGGATAGTGTTTCTTGGTAGCCCCTACCCACTTGCGATAAGCCTCCTGCCACTGCAACTTGGTCGGAGCATTGACTACATAAAGAGCAGGGTAGGCGTTGGCATAGACCATCCAGGACAGGGCTTCAACTGTTTTACCGCAGTTATGGACAACAATATGGTTGGCGGTAAAATTCCCGTAATTGAGAACCTTTACATCGTAGGTCATCCGCAATCCTGCGGAACGGATAAACGCCACCTTGGACATAAAGCCCTTTGTGCCATCTGTCTGCACGTAGGTATTCAAGGTGTCCTTGAGTTCCGTCCACCCGCTATCCGTAAGCACCTTATGGTCGGGGGTAGCAATCAAATACGTGCTATCTTCAAAGGTAGCGTGAACGCACTTTTTCAATCCGCTCTGCACGACATCCACAACCTCGCCAAAGCCGATGGTGTGTCCATCTTCCAAAAGACATTGAATTTCCCAATCGCACTTTTCCTTGGTCTTGATAAACTCCCTGTAAAGGGTTTCAAGGCTAATCTTGCGTTCCTTGCCGCCCTTACGGATGACCACAGTCATATCCCCGCAGATACAGCCCATTTCATCGCCAAGGGCAAGCCTGCCGTGTCGGATTTGAGCGAATTTCAAAAAGTCAATTTGATACGGACGCAGACCAGGAATTAGCGTTCCTTCGGGGTCAAGTTTCGTAGCGTCAATTTTAGCCTTTTGCTTGATACGGGGGTCTTCACGAACCTCGTTCGGGTCTTTCTCTTTCGGGGGGTCTTTCCAACCCGAAGCGACCATCCATTTTTCCGTGTAGGTGTTCCAGGGAATTTCCCACTTCTTCGTGGCGGCATTGTATTGGCGTTCGGGCAATTTCTTGATGGCTTCAAGAATGGCTCTCCACGCATCCTTGTCGTGGGTAAACCACGTAAGAGCGACTGTTTCCTTTTCAACCTTGGTAAATTCAGCCACATACTTAACACCCGAAAACGGCTCAATCGGGTCGGGCATTCGGGACTGTGCCCACATCATTTTCTGTAAGTCAAAAGCCATTAGACATTGTTCCTGTAATCGGGAATAATAACATTTCTATTCGTTTTGCACCACTGCACAAAACGAAACCATTTTTCATTTCCTGGGTAGATGAACGTCAATGGTAATACTCTACCACTAGCAGAAGCATTCCATTCTCGCACGAGCGTAACCGCCATACCGATGTCTGCAAGGCGAACCCTGTTGTCCACCTTGGACATAAGCATATCACGATTAAGGTTATACCAATCCACGAATTTCTTTACCCCGCTCCAATAGGTAGCCATAGAACTTGCAGGCATTCCGCTCAAATACGGGGAATCCTTGATAGCCTGTTCCGCAGGGGCTATCGCCAATTTCGGGAGCGAAGACTTGATGGCGACATCCTTGTTCATTTCCCACAGCACCTCGCAAAACGGACTCCATTCCGTTCCTGCCTTGGTCTGCGAACACAAAAACGAAGCCAAGGACTTGCGGGGGATTTTGCCCCGTTCAAGCGGTGGAAACCAATAGCCCCCGTTTTCGTGGGCTTTCTCCACATAGTCCAAGCATTCCTTGATGGTGTCCAAAGCGGTCGGAACGCTGTCAAACTTTCCCTTGACTACGGCAGGACCGCCACCTTTCTGTTCCGTCTTGGCAAGCCAAGCCTTATCCCACTTATGGGATTCGGAAAAGAACCCCGAAGCAAGCCACACGACCTCACGGCAAGTCGTTTCCCATACCTTGCTATCAAGGCGGGTAGCGGACAGGAACGAATAACTTTGGGTCATATCGTGCAGGCGTGTCAAGTCGGCATCGCACATACTATCCTTATGGGCGACCAAGTGCAGATTGAACCCGCTTTTGAGGGGTTGGACTTTCGGCTTGGGCTTACGCTTGGGGGCGATGTCCTGTGCGGAAACGTGGGTCTTGACCACAGGGCGTTTCTTCAAAGCAAACTGCTCCGTGAACAAGTCCTGGGCTTCCATACGGATTTCAAGGGTATCTTTTCCCTTTACAACGACACGAGCCGAAACACCCTCGTGTTTCAGCCAATCGTTCAACTTGGGTAAGAGAGTAGAAGCGGTGTCTGCCAACCCTATACCCCCTTGACCGATTTCCACTTGTTGAGCATCTGTTCAAACTTACTCTGCGGAATAGGACAAGCCTTGCAGAAGATGTCGTTCCAACGCTTGCGGGATATGTCAGCCTCGGTCATCGTGGATGCCATTGGTAATGACTTACCACGATAGAGCGGGTCAAACCACACGGCAGACGGCTTCCACTTGCGACGTTGCATTTCTCGGATGACCTTGCCGTGATACCAAATCAACGCACCCCAAGGGAGAGCGTAGAACCACGTCCTCGCATTTGTCGGGCTACGCCACTGCGAAGAACGAATTTTACAAATATCCCTGTGCAGGGCGGTCAAGAGTTTATCGGGGAGTTCGGGCAGGAGGTTAGGGTGCCAAAGTTGCATTCTGTGTGTCCTTGTCTAGTAAACCTTTAATGACGTTCACGATTTCATCAATAGTGTCGCAATCATAGAAAGACCCGTCAAGGACGGCAATACCGAAATCGGATTCTACATCACATTCCAGGAAAATCCTGTCCACATTGTCAAAACAGGTCACGTTGGACAGACGCTCGGAGTTTTCCAAGCATTCCCGTGTCGTGCCATATTGGTTCTCAAACCAATCTAGCACCCATTCTCGGATATTGGCGGTATTCGTGAGGTCTTTCATAGTTTCTACATTATATATAGCACGATACTACTGCTTTAAGGAATAAGTGGCGTATCGCTTGCCCGTCTGCTCGTCCACGCTGTTGTCCGTGTGGATGTCCATACCTTCCTTTTTAAGATTGAAGATTTGGGCACCAAGACGGAAACACCCGAAATGTTCAAGGGCTTCAAGCGGGGTAATCGTCTTGCCCGACAACAGCCATTCCTTGATAGCCTGTTTCTGCGTCTTTCTCGTGGACTTGTCCATCTTGAAAGTAGGATGAACCCCGCTGGGCGGTTCTTTGTTTTCCACTTGTAAGTAAATCGTGACCGCCTTGCCATCGGTGCTTAATTCCCTGTGGTTGAGCGTCAGCGTCCTGCTACCCAACTTGAAGGTGACCTGTTCTACACCACCCAAGCGGTTGTCTTTGTCATTGAGCAGTTGAAGCATTTTGTAAAGTTCCATTGTTTTATCCTCGGTTTTTGGTTGTTAAAGAAACTTATCGCATAGGCATAAAGAGCGTGGTCGCCTTGCCATCAGTCCACACCGTCGGGCGGGAGATATTGCCTGCGGACTTGAACGACACGGGGGAGTTATCGTCAAATCTTTTCATCAGTTCAAGCAGTTGCATAGCGTCCATCTTGATACCGCCCTTGTCAAACTCGTAGTCATCGGGAACGGGCTTGACCCCAAGATATTCGGAATCATAGGTCAGCATAATCGGGCAGTAATCGTGTTCCTTGGTATGGGGAAGGATATTGGACAGGCGGTTCAATTCATCACGGAGAGCCTTGACATTTACCTTATGTTCGTGGTCAAATCCATCACGGAACACGAGTTTATGAAAGTCGGGATAGCACCCGCCCTTGTGCGGACCATAGACGTGAAACAGGGGGCTATACAGCATAAACGAGTCATCGTTGATACAAAGGGTGGCATCTGCGTCATAGGTCGCCATAACCTTGAACGCCCTCGGAGGAATGGCATAGCGGTGTTTGGGTTCTTCAATATATTTCGTAAAGACCAAGGCGTGTCGGTCAGTTGCAGAAAAGCCGTAGTTATCCCCATCTATTTCAACCAACACTCGGTTCAATGCCGTGTATTGTTCATCGTCAATGCACAGATGGGAAATATACTTGCTCACATACTCGGAGTCCTTTCCAATCGCAACTTGAACTTCCTTGGGCTTTGCGATAAGGGCGTAGGTCGGGCAATCCTTTCCAGGAATACCTACGAACTTTCCGCAGACGATGGTATTGTCCTTAAAGGTAAGGGTATTCCCTTCCCGCTCCACGAGCAGGACACCGCTACTGCGGGGGGCTTTGGCGAGCATATTTTCCAAAGCGGAGTATTCCACGGCAAGGTCAATCTCGCCACTGCCACGGATGCCCTCAAGCCACAGGTCGGCATAGCACTCGGTATCGGAAACACGGATAAACCCGCCATTGTCCTTATAGGCAATTCGGACATATTTCAAGATTTGGATAGTGGTTTTCTTCGGGATAATGCTACGCACTGCGTTGATGAAACGGGCGAGATTATCACGAGAGATACTAAAAGACGCTTCTGCGGTCTTTGATTTGAGTGCAAGATTAAAAGCCATAACTATAACCCGTATGAAAGTTTAACTTGTTGCAGTTTATTCTTCAATTCTTCGGAAGTCCAATCGTGCTTACCACAGAAATCCTCGCCACGCCCCCAGGCAACGCACCTGTCATCCCACAGATGGGCAACATAGTAGCCCACTCCCGAAGTATAGACACGTAAGCACGGGTGCTTCTTTTTCGTTGCACCCTTGATAACACAGGCGGGGAATACTTCCTTGCAGATAGCGATAAACTCTTTGGCTTCCATAATTATACTCCAAGATTTCCATAGATGTGGAACGGTCCTGTCAATTTACGAAGTCGCTTGTTCGCCAAGTCGTAATAATCCTTGTTTATCTCAAAACCCATAAACTTGCGACCCTCTTGGATGGCAGCCACCGCAGTAGTTCCGCTACCCATAAAGGGGTCAAGAATGACATCGCCAAGATTAGAAGACGCACGGACGATATACCTAAACAAATCCAAAGGCTTTTGAGTCGGGTGGTCATTAGACTGCCCGCAGGGATAACGCCATACAGATGATTTACAGAACTCATTAAAGGGTGCTTTGGGAAAACGACCGAACACGCAACATTCTACTGATGACAACCACAAATGCTGTCCGTTCATAGGCGAGGGGTTCGTCTTTTCCCAAATACAGGTTCTGCAAGTCATACCGCCATTTCTTAAAGTATTCAGTATTTCGGAGAACTGATTTGGTCCGCAAAAGACATAGATAGAACCCGAACAGACACGCATAAGTTCGTTAGCCATATCACTTACACTAAAAGTGACATAGTCCGCATTATCCTTGTTTATCTGCCGTAATCCCGAATGGTTCTTGCCACCCAGGACAAACCCGCTACATTCCCCATACGGAATATCAGTCAAAACCATACTCACACTTTTGTCGGGAATTTCCTGCATCCCAATAAGGCAATCTTGATTATAAATCTTATTCAACTCCATACATTATACTCCAAGGTTTCCATAGATATGGAACGGTCCTGTTAATTTCTTCAAGCGTCTGTTAGACAAGTCGTAGTAATCCTTATTTATCTCAAAGCCAATAAACTTTCGTCCTTCCTGTATGGCTGCGATAGCCGTAGTGCCACTACCGATGAACGGGTCAAGAATAGTATCTCCATTATTAGACGATACACGGATTAGATAACGGAACAAATCCACGGGCTTTTGTGTGGGATGCTCATTAGACTGCCCACAGGGATAACGCCATACAGTTCCCTTGCAGAACTCATTGAACGTAGCCTTGGGAAACCTAGCATAAACACAGCACTCCACAGATGACAGCCACGTATATTGCCCATTCATCGGGGTAGGGTTCGTTTTCTCCCAAAGGCACGTCCGCATAAGCATACCCCTGTCAATCAAACCCTGTGCGACATACGAAAACTGAATAGGACCGCAGAAGACATAGATAGACCCGTAGCAAATTCTAACCAATTCATCAAGCAGGGTGTCCATATCAAAATTAACCTCGTCCGCAGAATCCTTATTCACTCTGCGAAGCCCGTTGTCAATCTTGTGCGATACAAAGCCATACGGAATATCGGTCAAGACCATATTCACACTTTTGTCGGGGATTTCCACCAATCCCTTAATGCAGTCCATATTGTAAATCTTGTTCAACTCCATAGACTATGCCATCCCCAATTCTTTCATAATGCCACGGGCTTCATCGGGAGTAAGGTCGCCAGGGTCACGGGGGTTTCCGTTCTTGTCAAGACCGAACTCCGCGGCACACACCTCCACGGAACTACCACAGGCTGCGATGTCCTTGGCGTAATCACGGGCGTGTTGTTGGGCTTCGGGTTCGGGGTCAAACAGGAAGATGACCTCTTTCCACAGCGTCAGCAGATTTATCTGTTCACGGGTAAGGCTTGTGCCGAATGTGGCAACCGCTCCCGCACCCATACGCCATTGGTCAAACACACCTTCCACGACCACGATACGGTCCTTATCACGGGCGAGTTCCGCTCCATAAAGCAAGTGCTTGTGATGAACCACAGCCTTGTCCACAGGACAGCACTTGTATCGGAGTTCCTGCTTGCCCGTGTAATCTCTCCCTTGGAATGTGCAAAGATTACCCCATACGTCATAGACGGGGATAATTACACGATAGCGGAAATCTATGCCCTGCCACATTCCCACTACGTCCGTTCCACGAATGCCGTGGTAGAACTCAAGTTCTTCGGGGTCAAACCCACGACCCGCAAGATACTTGCGGTGCGGTTCTTTGAGCGGAGAGCCTGGGAGTTCAATGCTCTTGACATTGGATTTTTGAGTCTGCTCAACTTGCAGATACGGGTTAAATCCGTGGGAATACTTTTGGATAAGTTGCTTTGCCGAATCCATCGGGATTCGTGCAGACAGCGACAAAGCCTTTACGGGATGACCGCCCTTGCAACGCCAACACTGATAGTCGCCCTTGGATATACCAAAAGAGCCGTGATTGCTATGGTCATCACAGAACGGACACTGAATGTTGATACGACCTGGGGAGCAGTTCTTACCCTCATCCCAATTCGGCACATTCAAATCATCAAGCAGTCTTTTCCAATCGGTCGCCACTAGACATCTACCTTAATTGACTTTAAGTAGGATTGTATGATGGCGTGTATGCGTTGGCGAGTAAGACCCGCTTCCAATGAAATTTGTGAGTAGGACATACCTTTCTCGTGCATTTCATAGAATTTCTTTCCACGGAGGTCACGGCTTTCCGCAACCTTACCCTTGACAGGTCGGAAACTCTTATGAAGATGAACACGGGCGAAATAGGCACACTGGGCGTAGGTCTTGCCGTTGGCGACCTTATTGTTCTTTACGTCCTCTACCTGTTTGGCTGTCCATCCCTTATACGGAGTTATCATATATCACCTCTCTCAATAAAAAAGAATTTTAATTATGAACATCGCAAACATTCCTAGCATAGCGATAGCGGTCACTGAAATCGTAATACAGATGACCACAAAGGAAATCGTCCCCAATGCTCTCAAACTGCTCCAAAACATTCTAATCCCCTATTCTTCATCTTCACGCAGTAGATGTATCTCCGCAGTCGTTGTATCGGGCAACGTGGCTACGAAAGCCTTTGCCTTGTCTTCCCTGGTGAACAGCCTGTATCGTGGCTTACTACTAGGGTCTACGGATTTACACACTACCAAATACTTAATCATCTAGTTTCCTCCCGCACATAGGGCAGAAGTGAACCTTGGCACTTTCGGAATAGACCGACTGCGGAACACCACACATATCCTTGCCGTTGTCGGTATTCACTTCAATCGTCCATCCGTCAGCACCGAAATTGTGGAGCAACTTAAAGGAATCCGCAGGGCATCCCCCGAAATCCTTGCCGTTATTCCCCATCGGGAGTAGCCCGCATTCACAATACGGGCACCTGTTCGGAATCATAGCCTTTGCCTTGTCGGTTAGTTCCAAGTGCATAGGCGTATAGTTCCGCTCCGCTTCGGGGTTTATCGGCACGACCTCTAGTTTCGGGTAGGACACTCTGCAAAATTCCTTTTAATTGACACTCACTAAATATAACAAAATACCAAGCAAGTGTCAATAGGTTTTGTTAATCCGATTTGGATTATTCACCGATTTCAAAGTAATTCGGCAACTGCGGGTCAAAATAAGGGATTCGGATGATTTCCGTCTTGAACTTATTTTTACGATACATCGCAAGCATCTTCTCGTAATGAGAACCCTTGATACCCCTGCGGATGTATTCGTTCAATTCGTGATAGGTAAAGCCCAATTTCTGTTCGTCCGTGAGGGGCTGTAAGCCGTCCACGGGGGTCTTGTGAACCAAGTCATAGGGCAGACCCAAATCATCGCCCACAGCCATCACTTCTTCGGTGGTCAAGTGGGAAATCGGAGCAAGACTACCGCAGGAATCACCGAACAGGGTGGCGTAGCCCACGCAATCTTCGCTCAAATTACAGGTGTTCAAGACGAGGGCATCGTTCGTCTGTGCATAGGCATAAAGGGCAGCCATACGCAGACGGGCGGGGAGATTGGTCTTTGCCACGTCCGAATCGTTGAACCCGCTAACCTGGTCGGCAATCCCGTCAAAGGCGGTCTTGATGTTCACAGTCGCACTATGAATACCAAGGTGTTCAATGACACGCACGGCATCGGCAATATCCGACTGCACCCCGTTCGGCATAGACAACCCGAAAACATTATCCTTGCCGAACACAGCCACGCCAAGACCCGCAACGACGGTGGAGTCCTTGCCCCCGCTAATACCAAGGGCGACACGGCTAATCTTGAGTTCGTCAGCCTTACGCTTAAACCAATCAAGAAGGTTCTTGGTGAGTTCCTGCATTATGCCACCTCCCCGATGTAGTCCTTGACGCTCATTACGTCAATCTGGCACATCTTGGCGGTAAGCAACGCAGCCTTGTGGGATTCAGCCGTGACACCCGCACAGGCATCTTCCAAGATGACGATACGCCTGTTCGGGAACGTGGCACGAAGATTGAGAGCGTTGGAAATCACACAGATGTCCGTGCAGAAACCAATGAGAACGATAGTATCGTAATCTTCGGCAATCTTCTTCCAACCCGTGTAGCCGAACGTGTATTTCTTGATGAACGTGTGCTTCGGGTTCTGTTCAATGAGAGCCTTGACGGACGCTTCAATTTCCCACCCTGCCGTGTTTTCAATGCAGTGGGCAACAGGCAACTTTTCGCCTTCCAGGGAGTCCTCGTATTTCGGAAGGACAGCCCCATCACGGGCGGTCGTTTCCTTAAAATGCGTGTCCTGCGTGGCAGCGATAGCACCCTTGTGGTTCTTCACGACTGCTCGCACATTGTCCATCGCCTTCTGTGCTTCGGGGTTCGGGAGTGCCCCTGTGATAAAGTCGGGCTGAACGTCAATGACAGCCAAGAGAGTTTTTTCGTTGTTTTCAATCATAGGTCGGTTTTCCTTTGTTTTTTTTGGGTGAATTACATCGTGCCCTTGTATTCATCAAGCGGGATGTAGTTATACACACGCTTGACGTAGTTAATGTATTCCTTGTCTTCGCACATAACCTTTTCGGGGCAGTCGGAGAGTTTGACCACGGGCTTGCCGTTGGCTTCCACAACCTTCATAACCATAGACAGGGGTTTCTTGCCTGCGGTGTCCGTGATTTGGTTCGCCATCAAGAACGTGCCGATACCGAAACTAATCTTGATGCGGTTGTTGAAATGACGGGCGATTTCAATAGCCTTGTCTGCATTGAGCGAATCGCTCCAACAGCCCGTCTTCGTCATCGGGTCAATGCCCAACTTCTTGTAATGGGCAATCAGCATTTCGCCCCACACAATCGGGCTACCGCTGTCGTGGCGGGCACCGTCAAACAACTTGGCATAGAACTTGTCAAAATCACGCAGGAAGGCAAGGAAACCAAAGTTGTCGGAAAGGGCAATACCCAAGTCGCCACGATATTCACGTGTCCAATCGTCAAAGACCTTGACCTGTGCCTTGGCGACAGGCACATCAGCCATACCTTGATACAGGGCATAGGTTTCGTGAGCGAACGTGCCAATGGGCTTGATACCATACTTGCAGGCGAAATAGACGTTGCTAGTGCCGACAAAGCACTTGCAGTTTTCAGCCATATACTTGATGGCGAAATCCTGCCACTTGAAAGAGTGCCTGCGTCTTGCACCGAAATCGGCAAGAGTAAAGTGCAAGCCATCGTCAATCGCCTTGTTGAACTTGTCCACGGTCGCTTTCAAGTTTTCCGTAGCCTTATCCCAATCAACCTCAAACTGACGGAAATAGAGTTCCTGGATGATTTCAAGGATATAGATTTCAAACCAAGTCACCTTCAACTGCGGACCTTCGGCTTCAATTTCAAGGTCATCGCCAATCCTGCGGACGTGGATATACTTACGCTTCAACTTGAAATCTTCAAGCCACTCCACGTAGTCCTGTTTCATAAAGTAAATCTTGGAGAGATATTCAAGTTCAAAGGGCTGGAAACGCAGGGTGCAAAGGTGGTCAATCTCACGATTGAGAGCGTCTTCAAGATAGCCCAAGTGAATGTCCTTGGAACGCAACTTGAACTTCCACTTTGCCCGTTCGTTCGGACACTTGTGGAGATACATTTGCGTCATACTGAATTTGTAGAAATCAGTATCGGTTAAGTAGTTTATGATGTAGGGTTCGGTTTCTTTGACTTGTTCTGTCATTGTTTTTACCTCGGTTGTTAGTGTGTTAAAGTTTTCTTCCAATCTTCAATAATCTGTGCGTGATGGAACGCAAGCGGGGGCAATCCATTGAGCGGGAACAGGCGGGCTTCGGCTGCGTCATCTGCCCCTTCAATATGGCTTACTGCTCCGTTAGGGATGAAGACGGAGAACGCCACATCCACGATTTTCATACGTGGGTCAAAGTTATGCCCGTATGCCTTGATTTGCTCAAATTGCTTTGCATACAGGTCAAGCGATGTTTCTTCTTTGAGTTCACGGGCAGCACCATAGCACAGGTCTTGGTCGGTCTTTTCAAAGAATCCCCCAGGCAACGCCCAATAGTTCTTGTAAGGGTCTTTCTTCCTACGGACTAGCAGGATTTGGTTATTTTCGGTATAGGCAACGATGTCGGTAGTCACGCTAGGTTCGCCATAGGCTCTCTCCGCAGCGTCAAGAACTTGGGTCACTGCAACATCATCGCAGTGCTTGTTTTCTTTGAGTGTTGCCATTATTCTGCGGATAGCGTTCTTGAACTTCTTGCCTTCGTATTGGTTAAGGAACGTGGAAAGTTCTTCGGGGTAGATTTCGGAATTTTGATTATATAGGGAATGCCGCTTGATGTATCGGTAGGTTCGCACGTCAATGCAGTTCACAAGGAAACCTTGATACGTCATCATCGGGTCGGTATAGAAAGCGTTTCGGACAAGGCTAGACGAGATACCCTGTGTGTAAGGAATAGAAATCTGCGTCACACCGTCGGGATAATGCTTTTGGGGATTCCCAAACACGTTGCGGGTCACAACAAGGAACTTGCAACGCTTACACAATTCATCGGTATCACGCCATTCCTTTCGGAGGATAGATTCCATTTGGTCTTCTCCGACCACGACAGTCACGGGTTCAAACGGAGAAATGTTTTCCTTGATATACTGCAACGTCCGCTGTTCCTGCATACGGACAACAAGACGTGGACCATCTTGGAGAAACTCCGTAACCATCTTGTAGCGATGGTCAGCAGGGGTCGTGCATTTCTTGGAATCGTTGTTAGATACCAAGACTTGCAGTATATCGTCCTGTCCTACGAACTCGGTAAACACCTTTTGGATAATCGCCAAGTGTGCCAGGGTAATGGGGTCAAACGAACCCCCATAGAGATAAATCATAATGTCCTCGGTTTTTAAGGGTTTAGTTAGTCATCCAATTTCGGACAACTATTAGGGAAACACACGGCAACGTGCGTATATTCGTCAAATACACATTTGCCCGATTGTTCGTCAATATGGGTATTTCCGCACATATTAAGCACAGGCTTAAAACCATTAGCCAATGCTCCCATAACTCGGTTACCCGCTACAAGGGATTCATCTACGCAGATAGTCGCCTCATAACCTTTATCGGTCTTAACCAACTCCGTGACTTCACCCGCAGTGCGGATAGCGAAATCTTGGCAGTCATTGGGGTCGGGAAAACCCAGGGTCACAGGACGATGTTTCTGTGTATTAAACTGCTCAAGGGCTTCATCGGACGAAATCAGTTCTATCGGGTAAGTAAGAAACTGCTTCATAGGCTCTATGGGCAGTTTCTCGTAGTGTTCTTCTTCCTGTTGGACTTCATCAAAATCCCTGTGGGACTGCATAAGATAATTCAAGCAGGAAGTAAATTCCTTCGCAGCCTTTACCCAATCGTCATTTTCCAAGGCTTCGCCACGGGCGAACTTGTCGGCATTCATTCGGATTGTGTCTGCCACATAGTAGAGTTTGTTCTTGATTTCTTCACGGGTCATAGACTAATTCTACCTCCTTACAACATCATATCAATGTAGCCATTGACGGCATACGCAAGGATAAGGACGAAAGCACCCAGGAAACCCTGTGCCCAATACTTTACCTTTTCCACACGTTCCTTGTGGCGGTTGTATTCCGTCCAAGAGCGGAAGCCCTGCGGGACGAGTTCGGGGATGAAAGCGTTTTCGGTCTTGACGAGATTAGGCATTTTGGTATCTCCTGTGAATGGTTGTCTTTACTCGGAATATAACAAAATATCAACTATCTGTCAATAGTCTTTATTAAAAATAATATGTTAAATTTAGTTTACACTACTACGAACTCACGGGGTTCGTTTCGGATGGGGAAATCGTGTTCCCGTATTAAGTCCACGTAGGTCTGCAAGGATTCCCGATAGTCTTGGTGGAAATCGCTGTCGCCCCCGACCTTGCCGTTGAGCAGGGTTTCGCAAGTGATGGCAACTTTCTGCTTAAAGTGTTCACAGACTAGCCCAAGATATTGGTCTTCGCTACCCCACTTGGTAAAGCGGGGTTCAAAAAGAAATCCGTTATTGAACGCCATAACTTCAAGAATAGCAGACACCCGCATAACGAACCCACAGGAATAGAACGGATTACACAGCGTTCCTGTGTCCACGATAGTAGCCCCTTCCAACGGAACGTAGATTTTTTCGTGCCGTGCATCCTGTCCGCAGGAATAGAGCATACATTGGATGTCGTGTTCTTCCATAATCCGCAGGACTTTTTCGGGATTGTATGTAATCGGATAGCGGTCGCCATCAAGGAACTCCACGTAATCATCGTAGTTAGGCTTAAACGTGGTCAGCACCTTTTGTAGCCCTGCGTTCCTGTTAGCCCCTCGGTTTCCCGCTACGGGCATAAGAACGTAGGAACATCCGTGTGCCGTGCATTCGTCTATATCTGCTTTGGTCGGAGCGTCAAAGACGAATACAGTAGAACACCCGCCAGGAAACTTGCGGATGTTCTCGGTTTGATTGTGTGAGAGGACTACTCGGTAGAGCATAGGCTAGTAGGACATTATATATGCCCTATTCCCAAGCAGGACAAATTGGACTGTCGCTTCGGCTATGATGTCGTAAATTCGTCCCGACGTTCTAACCGAATATGTGCTACAATCGTTATTGTCGGAAATGGCTGCGGGCTGCTTAAAACTCGGCTTGATATAGGGATTACTAGAAGATGTCCCAGGAGGCGACCCCCACGGGGCACATTGACCGCTAAACTCCCCTGTAAACAATATCTGCAATGTTATATCTTGACCTAGAGATTCGCTGTCCTTTACGCCAGGAGTCACCTTTTCGGATATAGGACTAGCCCATTCATTAAAAGGAACGTGGGGTTCTACGGCATTGTGCCACGTATGTGGGTCGCTCGGTGGTAAAGATACGATATGGATTCGCACTTCATAGACGATTCCCTCTTGCAGTTCGTTAGCCATTATACCAAAGTCAAAGCCCCCGCCTATGGTCCATCTATTATTGACATACCACTTGGATTTATATACTCCACTATCATATTCTACACCTTTATACGCAAACCACGTATAGATGTCCAATACGTTTTCATCGGGATTAAACCGAAACCACGGATATTCATTATACCAACGATGACCACTATCAGCGTAAGACCACCCATTTCCACTAATAGGTCCTTTTGTGTCATCCTCTATAGTAGAAAACTCGGTAGCACCATTATGCAAGACACGAGTGTTTCCCGCATTTATAACCGTATAGAGTCCGCTAAAAACACTACTATGAACAGTATCTACACCATCGTCAAAGATGTCAAAGTCCGTAATGACGCACGTTCCACCAACGCCACCGCCACCACCGCTGCGACGACCTGAAGCGTTAGTCATCCAATACTTCTGTTCCACAATCACATCGGGTTCACCACTAGCCCCCGTAGGCACGGGTCCTTCAATACAGTTTTCATAGATGAACGGATAGCCCCCGTTATTATGCCACTGCGGATAGCCTTCCCCGTTATCCCACAGCATAAAACTACCCACGTGTAGAGACTTTGACCTAAACAATGAACCACCCGCTTCATCAAACAAGACATAGTTTTCAGTGCCGTGCGTATGGTAGAAAATGTTAAGACTTGTTCCCGTCGCTCGGTAGGAAGATAACGAGTGGATGTGGACTTCCTGTATATTACTTGCTAACGATGTCAGCCCACCCCCAAAATTAAACCTATCCTCTATGGTCGTATGAAAGTTTATAAGTATATGGATAGCCGTTCTGCCACCACAGGTATAGTCGGGGGTGGTTTCGTAATCTTCCCATAGCAGACTCCCGACATCCATCCAATCCTCTTGCGTATTTTCGTGCTTTTCCCTATACTCGTCCACACGCTCCTTGGTAATTACGAAATCATACTGAACGGATGCAGCCAACGCATTAGCATCTTTCGGCTTAAATACGTCACTAGCCACGTAATCGGTATGGATATTCCTTGGGGGATTGTTAATCATATTAAAACCTCTTTTCCTTAAAAATACTAAAAATCCTACCAAGCCTCGGTCGCAGCGATAATCTTGGCACGGAAATCATAGATGGAATTGACGAACCCCTCAATCTTGTCGGAGTATTCCTTGAAAATCTCAAAGCGGAACGGCACGAACTGACCATTGTTTTCGGGCAACTGCCCCACGAACTGCGGAGTAGATATGTGGAACTCGGACAGGTCATCCTGCAACTGCTTCAAGCGTTCCCCGTTATCCCCGCAAAGACCCGCAAGGTTGGAAGCCAAGAGATACATTTCGTGGATAATGTCCATAATAGACCATTTTTCGGGGTCTACATACTTGGCACATTTCGGGATAGGATTACGCATTGTGATGTAATGGTAGGCTTCACCACTAGGACTTTCAGCATCTGTGGACAGGAATTTACCAAGGCTAGGACTATCGGTCAGTTTAGACACAGATATGCTCTCGGTCGGGAACACATAGAATGTATAAGTGTCGCCCGCTCCGTAGGACTTGGTTGTGCTTTCAAGATACTCGTGGATGACCGCCATCTGCATTTGTCGTGCCTGCGACATATAAGACGAGTGATAGTAGAGAATATGACCAGGATTGCTCTTTTCGTAATACAGGTTAGAACCCGATTTAGTTTGAGCGTAGGTCGTAGCAAATTCAGCATAAGGCATTTCGGTATAATGCCACGACTGCATAGACAACAAATCGCCATAGATACCGAAACAGGGGAACTTTATTTCCCTGCCCTTGTTGATGGAGTAGCCCACCACTTCGGCAAGTTCTTCAACGGCACTAACCGTCGGCTCTGCATCGGGGTCTTCATAATGAGCCACAGTCGTTTCGGGAGAGAAATACTGATAACGCATTACAAAGGTTTCGGGTATAGACGCACTAGCAACATTGAGCGGAACTTTCCCATCGGGGAAAAAGATATTGCCGATACTCACGATGGCTTTCTTTTCATCTACCCATTTAGGCAAACCCAATATGCTAGACTTGTGCATATACAAGGCATCGGGCAATTCGCCCAATATCCCAGGCTGTGCGACACCCGCATCCTGCGAATAACTCTGTTCCATCACAACAGCGTCTGCGTTGATATTATCCCCGTTAGCATACCCTGTCGTGAGCGTGGGAGAACCTTCCACGTCTGCGGTAGTTTGGACCGTTTCCGCTTTATGCAGTCCCTCGGAAACATTTATCATCGCAGTAAACAGGTATTTCGCCACATAGTTGAACGACAGGCTTCTGTTCTGCACCATCGTGCTTGTAGCGTTATCGGACGGGAACATAATGAAATTGGGGTCGCCTGCCGAATATGCCACATTCACGGAATCACCTTCCGCAGTAACATCCGAACCCGAAGATATGTAGATGATTTGGTTGTTCTTTGAATTGACCTTGTATGCTATGAACGGAATACCCGCATACACGCTTTCGTCCGTTGTCTTAAAGGCGTTAATCGGTGTAAAGGACGGGCTAACCATAAAGGTTTCCGTTTCGCTCAAACTGCCACTAGCACCACTGATTTGATGACCCGCTTCCACAAAGTCCTTCATAACAGCGTCAAAGAAAGCATTGTAGGCTTCCGACAAGGGCAACCCTAATTTAGCAGAATACGCAGCGACCATACTCTGCCAATCAACATACATATCGTCTAACGCTTTTCTAAAATCAGCGTCTGTCGCCATCCACGTTGAAAGTTGCGGGTAAATCTCGCCTTGGGGGTCTTGGTTTTGGAAATCCCTAAACCTGGAAAGCGTGGACGGGTCTTCTCCGTATGCTTCAAAGCCGTCAAGAATAAACTTTAACAGGAGCGTGTAGGCTTTCTCATACGAATACTGCCATCCGTTATGTTCTATCCCGCTCGCATCCGTCCAAGTTTCAGCCGTCATATACAGGACGATACTTTCGTTAAAGACCTCGGAAAGCATTTCCTTTATATCGGGGCTACTCTCTGCATTCTCGGCACTCTCGTCATCTTCGGACGATTCTTCTTGACTAACCATCACGCTCGTGCCGTTAATCATCATCTTGTCCGTATCTAATTGAGCAAATGTATGCCCCGCCCGTAGCGGGTGTGCCGAACCTTCGCCATATTCATTTCTCGGATAGAAATTGTTTAAGGCAGGCATAAACTCGTTGGTATAGGAACTAGACCAATACTGCAACGCCCTTTCAAGAAGGTTCATTGTGTTCGGCAGATAATACGGAGTGCCATTAAGATACCACGTGTCGGGGTTCTTGTAGTCAAACCTTGTAAGGTAGAATGCGTCCCTAGTCACCATAATCGGGTCGGGTATGGGCATCGGCAGGGGCGTGAACCCTTGACCTGGGGGAGCGTTCCTTAATGTAATGCTATGCTGTTCTCCACGGCTCTGCGATGGAATAGCAGGCTTATACCAATAAGCGGTAGTCACGTTCGGAACAATACTATCCAAAAGCGGGATAGGCGTTATTTTAAGATACAACGCTCCCCAGTATTGCTGTATCATCCCCAAGTAGGATTCAAGACATAGCAACCCATCAGTCATAGAAATTAGAGCCAAGATGGTCTGCCTAACGGCTTCCTTGACACCCGTAGCCAAATCCCCTGCTATCTGTCCAGGTTGGGTAGCCAAGATACCGACGGTATCGTAGAGAATCCAATAGTTCGCTTCACCCATATACCTACGAAGAATGGGCGTGTCCTGCACGATTTCCCAGGCTTCCTTGGCAAACTCAATGTCAAACATACCCCCAAAGTCCGCTCCCATATCATTCAACTTTGCGAGCAGTTCTTCATACATTTCCACGATTTTCTGCAACCGCTCCGTCCAATCTTTAAGCCATTTGTCAATCTGCTTTAAGGAGGATTTCTTTCCCTTAATCAAGGGGTTCATAAGCGTATGAAGCGTGTCATAGGCGTTACGGGCACCCAATACGACAGGTGACATATACGGATTGTTGTCCACTGCGGAAATGGCAGCGTTATCATCCATAATGCTGTCGGACGGCTTCTCATTGAGCAACGAAGCAATTTTAGAAAACAGGTTTGCCATAGACGATTACTTTTTGTCTTCGGGGAGTGCGGGTGCAGACATATTCACTCGGTTCAAGACACCCTTTGTCATCAAGTAGTTAATGTAGGCGAGCAAGTGCTTGCACGGGGCAGCCACCTGTTTCGGATTGTTAATCTTCTTGTTCACGTGACCCGTTCCAGGATAGGTAGAGCCAACTTTCGCAAGCGGGTCTTGCACATAGTATTGGAAAGCAGGGCAGGAACAGGTAATGTAGGACACGGGGCTGTTGTAGTTTACCTTGCCCACTTCGTCCTTTTGGAGTTCAAGTTCCATAAGATACATTTCGCCATTAGAACCCGTAGCCGTTCCCTTCAGCAAGACATAATGTCCATTGTGCTTTGCGGAACTATGACGAACTTTCGGTGTGACCTTGGGGTTGAACACCTTGGAATAGTTGTCAGCCAAACTTTTCATTGTCAGCATTATAATACCTCGTTATGCTTGAACCCAACCATTGTCTGTGAAATAAAATCCGTTCTTGGACATAGTGTAAGACAGCGACTCATTAGATTGTGCTGTTCCAACTATGGGAGCGTCTGTATTCGGTCGGCTATAAAAATAGGAATCCGCAGCCACATTAACCATACCGCCTTCGGGCATAGGATTGGGCGACTGCACAGGCGTATCTTCTTCAACCTCGTTCAAGAGCATAGCAACATTCTGCTTAAATGTTTCAAAACCCGCCTCCGCACCAGGGGCGTTGCACCACATCGCAGGGCAAAGTTTGCCCGTAACTTGATTGTGCATAATGATGTTGCTTACCTTGATACCAAATTCATCGCAAAGCCACGCAGTCAATTTCACTGCGTTCATATAGGTTTCCGTGTTGAAATACCATCCGTCATCCATCGGGTCGCAACGCCTACGCCCCGTCTTGCAGGAGCATATTTCAATGTTGATGGTATTGGTGTGTCCTGCCACCCCTGCGTGACTCATTGAGAGCGGACCTTTGTAAGCGGACGGTCCCCACCCATCTACGACACAGGCGTTCTTCTTGCCGACACGAGAACCACAACTAAACGTGCAGAAGTAGGTCTTGGGGTTTACCATTTCCCATATAGCATTTCTGCCGACAAGATAGTGAGCGTTAGAACCCCGTTCCACATAGGACTTGTAGGTGGACAGCATACCCGCAGGATTGTCGCTGTTCTGTCCAAAACCCGCTGTAAAATGTATAACAATATAAGCGGGGGCATTACGACCCCACTTTGTAATGTTCGCCCACAACTTGTGGGAACTAGATATGGACGGCTTGGAAACGCTCATATCCTAAATATACATTATTCCGAAAAGATTAGGACTTGGATTCTTCTGCCAAAAAGTCATCCATTAGGTCTTTTTGGACGTTTTCCCACTGCGTCATAGCAAGCGGGGCGGTTACTTCGTTGTAAAGTATGGTGGATATGGTCTGTGCCATAACGGACGAGGGCTGATTGGTAAGAATGCTCGTGGTCATCGCAGCCATAACCAAGTGCGTAAGCGTGTCAGCCATCGTATAGCCCATAATGACAGGCACGATGTTGCCATCTGCCTGCTTGGACACGGCAAGTTCCTTGAACACATCAGCCATCATATGTGTTTTCTTGGACACGGCTTCAATCACTTGCGGGACGGTTATATCAAACCGCTTATGGATATTAAGCAGTTCTTCTTTGAGTTTGTCGTAGTTCTCTGCCCACTCTTTCATCAGTTCTTCGTCAATCATATTGCCCCCTTGGGCTTGTCCTGCCAAAATTTGTCAATTATGCCCGTCTTGGCATACCGCTTGATAGCCTGCTCCGCAGACGTGATATTGCTATAATGGGTCGGCACGGCTAGTAAAAGTTGTTGGAGCGTGTAATCGGGGTGCTGTTCTGCTTCAAGTTTAAGAGCGTCTATGGTTCGGGAGAACGTAGTAGAACGCTTGCCCAACTTGCTCCCTGCGGGTGCTTGGTTCTCTCCAATCCGCTCAAAGCAAGTCTTCCAATAATCCATATCGGCAGGGAACAGATAAACCCCGTCATTCGGTGGAGAGCAGACATCGTTATGCCCAAAAGGATTGTAAGTCCTTCCGAAACTAGCCCTGTGTTCGTCCACGACAATCAAGCCCAATCCAAGTTCTTCAAGGATTACCCGCTTTGGATTATAATACCAATCCTTCATCGTATAGGCGGGAATGGCAACATAGGACGCTGTGGCGACGGTTCGCCATCTGCAAGCCTGTGCAAACACCTTGTAGTTCAACTCGGTCTTCGCTTCAATCGTAAAGACCTGTGAGCCGTTCTCATAGACCATATCGCAGGACACACCCGAAATCCCAACCTCTTCGTGCAGGGTAAATCCTGGAAACAGGTTGGACTTTTTCAATATGTCGCAAAGTTCCACTTCGGTAAAGGTCTTCTTCAATTTACAACTCCGTTCGTTGTGCTTGAAACTGCCAAAGGCTTGCTTGAACTCGTCTATGGTAAGGTGTTCGGATTTATCCATCTTACAGCCCCGTCCAATACTTTTCCATTTCCCGATTGAGTTTCGTCCAATAGCGGTCTTGACTAAACCAGATGTAGCGGGCATACAGAAAACGCACGGGTTGGGTAGCCAAGGAGAAAGCCCGCATCAAGAGATAGCGTAGCAGATTGCAGACCTCCCGAACAAAGGGCTTGAACCCATAGCCAAAATAGGAACTCCAATGAAAGCAGAACATACCCATTTCGCTATCAGTAGGGTCGGGCATACCGCAGTAAGGGCAATAGAACGGTCCATCGCCCTCACCCGCTACAAATTGGCTACTGCCCGTCCACAGACATCGCTTGCAGTGGACAGGGTAGTAGTTGTCCCAATCGTGTTTCTTAAAATGGAGTTTCACTTTTTGCCCTTGAACTTTTTGGATTTAGGGGATAGCGACTCGGTCTTGGATTCCGCAGGAATGCCAAATTCCTTTTGCATAAATGCGGTCACACGGGCGTATGCCTTGTCGTTGCTTTCTTCGGAGAACCCACGGAAATCCGTTCGGGCAGGATAGACAGCGGACACACTGCCGTCATCTTCCACATCCACGACAATCGCCCAACCGAACAGGTGCAGAAACGAGTTCACGAAATGAAACAGACCCGTTTCCCGAAATTCGTTCCAATCTCTCTTATCAAATGCCATTATGCACTCTCCTTTGCTTGACGTATTCCTGCAAGGCACGAAGGGCAGCACCCTCCCCGTTATCCCTGTCATAAAGATAGGGGTTAAAGGATTCTGCGTGTTCGGGCAACTTGACCTTGATGACACGCCCCTTGACGTAATCTGCATATTCGGAGCAGTCAAGTAGTTCGTGTGCTTCTTCAAGGGCAAGCGGTCCTGGAATAAAATGTAGCATTCCAAGACCAAGGGGCTTGGACTTGTTATACAATGCACACAGGACTTCGTAGCGGTCAAGCCCCATTTCCTTAAAGTTTATTTCTTCCATAGGTCTATTCCTCCTCAATGGTGGGTTTGATTTCAGCGGAGTTATCGTTCATAAGGCACTTAACCCCGTAATCTCCAAGACGGAGTTCGGCATAGGCGTTAATCTCGGCTTTCGCCTTGACCACCATATTAGCCATATCTTCACGGAAGCGGTCGTGGGCGTATTTGAGATTTGCGGGAGCGTTCTCACGAAAACACTTCATAGAATGGAGCAGTTCCTTCATCTGCGTCTTGCCCATAGACTTACCCGATTCAAGGGTCTGTTCAATCTCGTCTTCAAAACGCTTAATGCCCTTTTGGAAATCTTCAAATTTCTCGTTGATGTGGTTGCCGTATTCTTCTGCGACATTCCGCATTTCCACACGGGACATACCCTTGCCGTTCAATCGGGTAATGGTGCAGGGAACACCATCGTCCACGTGACCCGCAGTGAGAAATTCAGCCCATTGGATAGGGGTCATTTCCACCTCAATGATGGCGGGGTGCTTTCCGTGGATATGTTGGTCGGTGGGAGTGCCACCCATATCGGACACGTAGGCATTACAGATTCGGATATAGACGGGGGAGTCCGTCTTGATGTCCGAACCAAACATAGGCTGTGGGGCACCGCACTGCAAGCGACCCCAGGTAATCACGCCCATATAGTCTTTTTCGTAGTCATTATCGTGCATATTTGTTCCTCGGTTTAATGTTCAAACATTCCTGTGCGTTTTTAGCCCCTAGTGATACCCATTTTCTTATACAGGTAGGCGTAGATGGAATCTTCTATTGCCCCATAGTCATTATAGATACGAGTAGCAATACAGACCCTGCCATCGGTCACATCATAAAGCGACAGGTGTTCGGATTTCGTGAGTTTAGTAGTGAACGAATAACTACCGATGGTGTAGTTGTAGATGCCCTGTGCGTGATTCTGTTCACCCCGAACAAGGTTTTCACGAAACCATTTGATATATTCGGCAGTTGTCATTATGCTATCCTCGGTTAAGGGTGGTTGTCCTTGATACCCTAAATATAACAAAATACCTATCGTTCGTCAATAGGTATTTGTAATTTTTTAGATTTTTTTTTACTAGCACAGGGCAGCGTATTCATCGGGATAGGCTTGCTTGATAGCGTCCTCCGTGATGGTATATGTCTTAATCCCGTCAGCAGCATACAGGGCGTTCAACTTTTCAACGGCATCGGGATATTTCTTCATCAGCGACCCAATGTCCGTTTCGGGCGGTTCGCCATAGGATGTTGCAAGTTTCATAGTGGCACACTTGATTTGCAAGCCATAGAGTTCCGCACGGGATTTCTTCGGTTTCTGCTCCGCAGTGATTACGGGAGTTCCCGTTTCTTCTACAACCTTCTTGGCTTCTTCCACATCTTCAACGACAGGGAGTTCCTGGACAGGCTGTTCTTCAAGCGGGGGCGGTTCGTGCGTGGCGAGATATTCCAAGGATTCTTCCACGGGCTTGACTTCACTACTCGGCTTCATAGTGCCGATGTTTTCACCGACTACAGACTTGTATGCTTCGGCTATCGCTTCTTCGGAAAGCCCCGAATAATCCCTGCCACTGTCGTGCCGTTCGGGGCAGGCGGGACCTGTGACCACGATAGTTTTCTTTTCGGGGTCTGCGGAAACGTCGGCAACCTGTGGTTTCTTATCCACCCACTTGACATCCTTAAAGAACTTTAAGGCATCCCCGACCACGCCACGATGCGACATCGGTCCAAACAAGTGTTCGGGTTCTTCCACGGGTTTGACTTCAATCTTTGCGTCAATGTGGTCCACGGAATTAGGGATAAACACATTAGCGTCAATCTTGTTTTCTTCGGGTTTAACATCCACGGAGATTTCCGAACCTTCGGGGAAACAATCTTTAAGCGTTTCCTTGATAATATCCCCAGGTTTCTCGGCAATAACGATAGCATCAGACTTATCCTTGACCGCACCCATCGCCTGTTCCGTAAGGGTCTTGTCCTGTTCAAGTTCCTCGGCACATACGTCATCGGGATTGTCAAGCAGTTCCCGCAAGCGGGTCATAAGAGCGGTATAATCGCCATCAAAGGGCTTACCCCCGATAGTCACGTTGGTAAGTTCCACGTTGCCTGCGGTAGCCTTGGATTCATCGTAGGCAAGTTCAAAGCACGGAAACTCCCTGTGCTTCACCTTGCCGTTTTCAGTTTCCACGCCCTTGCATTCGGACTTGTAGTTCGCACGGGCGAAATAGCGGAGGTTCTTGGACTGCTTTTTCGTAATAATCATAGTTATACTCCGATGTTCCCAAAAATATGGAACGGTCCTGTTAGTTTTCTTAATCGTTCATTAGCCTTATCAAAATAGGTCTTGTCGGTTTCAAACCCGATGAACTTTCGCTTTTCAAGAACCGCAGCGACAGCGGTTGTTCCACTACCCATACAGGAATCTAGGATAGTTTCCCCTTGATTGGTGTAGGTGCGGATTAAATATCGCAAGAGTTCCACGGGCTTTTGGGTCGGGTGCAGGACCGTGCTTTCGTGTTCCCTTTGAATAGTGATAATGCTACGGGGCAATTTCTTGCCTTCGGGAACTGTCGGTTCTACACGGGGAACGCTGTCGTAGGTTCGTTCTACATAGTCATTCCCATAATCTTTCTTGGGCGGGTCGCTCAACTGCTTGTGAACCCCGTAGCAGTTGTTTGTGTGCTTGTGGGGACCGTTGCCACGGGGGTGGTTCGGCAACCCATCTTCATACTGCGGATTGTAAGTCGGCAAGGACTTGTAAAACACGGCAATATCTTCGTGGCAACGCATAGGCATACGATTGGCATTAAGAAAGCCCGTGACCCTGCACTTATCCCAAATGAGATTGTATCGCCACAATTTCTCATTGGATAGCATAAGTTTCGCAGTAAACATACCTTGGCAGAACAACAGGATAGCCCCATTATCCTTGATTACACGCTCATACTGCTCCCACAACGGCTCAAACGGGATAATCCTATCCCATTGGGCATTAGGGTTGTCCTTATGCAAAACCTCATACGGCAAGTCGCAGATGATAGCGTCAATGCTACCATCGGGGATGTCTTTCATCCCGACAAGGCAATCCTGGTTGTAAATTCGGTTCAAATCCATACGCACTACAAATATACATTAGTCCTGCGGGGGAGCAGGGATTTCAAACCACGACTTGACGGGGACCTGTATATCTTTCCCGATGGGCGGGCAGAACACATAGAACCGCTTGGATTCTTCGTCAAACTGCCCCATTATAGGGTCGGTGCAACCATCCACAACTACCAGGAAACCCCAAGGGTTCTTACGGGTCGGTTTCTCGTCCTTAAACTTGTGCCACATAGGTCTAGTCCTTGTTTACAATGATGGTGGGTGAGCCACTGATGTTGGCGGGATTGCGTCCATACACATACTGCAGAACAAGGTTCTTGCGATACTTGTGGAGTTTTTCAGCCACACTGCTCCAAATACGAACCCAATCTTCGGGATGTCGGCAACTAGGAGGAATGTTAGGCTTATAGTCACCCTTGTAAAGAGTAGGCGGTAATGGCTTTTCCACAAAAACCTGTCCCTTCACATCATAGAATGACGCAGCACACCATTGGTCGCCCTTCAAGGCTCGGTAGTAGCGGACTTCGGCATTAGCCCAATTCTCACGAGCCTTGATGCGGATAACCTTGTTGTTCAGTTCGGCAACCGCCTTATCGTATTCAATGGAATCCACTTTCTGCTTCAAGATGGACGCCTGGTCTAGCAAGGTGCTAGACAGTTCAAAGGTGCGGTCAATCGTTTCCTGCAATTCCTTGGAAATAGCCATAACAACCCCCTTATCCTGCGTTGATGTAGATTAGAGAGTGAACAACGAGCGACAATCCGAACACTCCGAATATCGCCCAAGTATATTGACCATCAAACAAATAGCACAACGTATTATCCTTAATCCACAGGATAGCACCCATCACGATTATGCAGATGCCAATAGTCAAGATGATGTAAGGGGTCATTTCTG